>OGDN01000004.1_pt1 | contig 503135 bp, 332 predicted proteins | sample 1570271 | NCBI WGS metagenome assembly OGDN01 (sample SAMEA4384481, study PRJEB24528) | human gut metagenome | reverse complement strand
GAGCATCTGACTGTTAATCAGAGGGTCCTTGGTTCAAGTCCAAGAGGAAGAGCAAGAAGGTTCGCCATAATGGCGAGCCTTTTTTTATAAACGATTTTTGATACACCCACACATAAGTTCTAAGTCTTATTCATCGGCAATACAGGGTGAAGGGCCGTTCTCACTCTCTAATATCCATACAAAGACTATCCCATCGTAACAAGTGCGAAAACGACACACAAAAACACTTTTCTTTAAAATATCTTCGGTGCTGATTCGTCTTCAACAGTAGAAGGTATACCATCAAATAAAAATCAGTTGAATAAAAACAAGTTAGAAATATGTTTGGAATAAGAAGTAGAAAAATCATATCTTTACTCATTATAGATGCCAAGTGCACCGGTTGTGGAACATGCATAGACAAATGTCGCAGAAATGTAATATCTCTTGCAGAAGAAGGCGGATATAAATGGGCTTGGGCGGTACGTCCGGATGAATGTACCGGTTGTGGCAGATGTCAAAGATATTGTCCGGAAGACGCTATCCGCTTAATGACAAAGAAAATAGTAGATTAATCAAAAAAGAAATATGAAAATGAAAAGAAGAAATGCCGTACACATCTTTCGGGGAATCACCATTGTAATATTGTCGATAGCTGTTGCTGCTGTCATTGTTATGTTGTTATGGAATGCGTTAATTCCATCTATCATCGGCTGGAGTACCATCAATTACTGGCAAGCTGCCGGATTGCTGATCCTATGCCGCATTTTATTCAAGGGATTCGGTTTCCCTCATCCCGCAAACACTTTCCGTTTCAACAAAGAGCATATTGAAATGCACGACAGAATGAAACATATGACCTGGGACGAAAAACGCGCTTATATACGTAGCCGTATGGCTAAATTCCACGAGCAAGAAGCACATGAATGAGAAAAAGTCTCAGAAAATCGGAGATAATCAGAATCAATATGTATCAGAGCTCTTCCGGAAATACCAAGCCCAACTGAAAGGTTTCATTGCCAAGCGGGTTCCCTCCAAAGAGGATTGCGAAGATATTTTGCAGAATGTTTTCTATCAGCTTGCTAAAATAAACATTGAAACCAATCCTATTGAGCAGGTATCAGCATGGCTCTATTCCGTAACGCGCAACCAGATCATAGATTGGAGCCGCAAAAAGCGTGAAGAAGCATTACCCGAAGTTCACAATAACGAAGAGGATCAATCATTTATCAGTGAGCTCACCGGTCTGCTTTTAGACGAGGATGCTTCACCGGAAATGGATTTCATCCGTTCACTGGTTTGGGAAGAACTGGAAAATGCCATGAATGAACTTCCGGAAGAACAGAGCACCATATTTAAACTGACAGAACTGGAAGGATTTTCTTTTAAAGAAATATCCGAATCCACAGGTATCACAGTCAACACGTTGATATCAAGAAAACGCTATGCCGTGCTTCATTTGCGGAAACGTTTAGCACGATTATACGACGAACTTCTGAATGACAATTGATTTTTTGATGTAAACCAAGCCTTTTCTCAAGACTAATATCTATTTTTGCAGCATATCAATCACATAACATTATGGAAAAGAAAACAATCGTAGCCCGTGCCGAGGTACTCCCGGGCAAAGAACAGGAATTTATCAGTAAGGCTGAGCCGCTGATTCAGGGAACAAGAGCAGAAGAGGGCAACATCAGTTACAACCTTTATCAAAATCCTTCCAATCCTACAGCATTTATTTTTTATGAGGAGTACAAAGACCAAAATGCCATAAGTGTACATGCCGCATCTGCACATTTTCAGGCATTCGGAAAGGCAATCGAAGGGTTATTGGCTTCAGAGTTAGTAATCGAGTCATTCTAAAAGGTAAGCTCCAAAAGAGGCATTACTCCGCTACTGCCAATGTCAGAATGCTGATACGGATATCTTCCACTTTGTCAAAAGCAGAAGCACAAGCTACGATAGTCGCTCCGGTAGTAAGCACATCATCAATGATAAGTATGTGCTTACCCGAAAAATATTCAGGAATAGTAACCCGAAAAATACCGTCCACATTTTCCCAACGCTCAAAAGCAGATTTGTGAGTTTGTGTCTCGGTATTCTTCTCACGTACCATACCGGAAGTGAACACGGGTATCAACGTTATTACCGAAACTCCACGGGCAATCCATTCACTCTGGTTATAGCCACGAAGCTTTTCCTTTTTCTTGTGAAGAGGGACGGGAACAAGCATATCGATTCCTTCAAAAAAGCCGGAAGACAATAATTCCACCGCCAGATGCCGCCCCATAATTTCCCCGATTTCCTTCTGCCCGCCATATTTCAGTGAATGAAGTATGCGCCGCGTGTCTCCTCCCCGCCGGTAAAAGAAATAAGAAGTAGCCCGTTCCAAAGGAATTTTCCCCCAAAAAAGCTTCTCCACCGGATTATCCTTCATTTGATGATAATTCGTACGAGGCAGGTCCATGTTACAACGGGCACACAAGCACTCTTCTCCCTTTGCCAGCACCCCACCACATACAAGGCAGCACCGCGGAAAAAAGATCGAAAGAAAAGCATCCAACCAGTCTTTTATCAATATACTCTTCCTCCGCACAGTACTTATCACTACCTCGCTTATCACTAAAAACGAACCTCTTTCACCAAATCCTGCAAATAAGCATGCAGATGACCATTGGTAGCGATAATATGATGTCCTTCCATAAAATCTCTACTTCCATAGAAATCCGTAACTTCCCCACCGGCTTCGAGCACAATCAGTGCAGCGGCAGAATAATCCCATTTCCCGATGAAAGCCTCCAGCCAACCGTCAAAGCGTCCGGCAGCTACATAACAAATAGCGGCAGCAGCAGAGCCGTTCATACGGATAGCACCGGCTTTGCCATATAAATCATCAAGCAAATGCATGGCAATCTGCTTATAAGCCGCATCATTATAGGGCAGTTCTACAATCAGGAAAGCGTTTGTCACATCATCGATATCGGAGATATGTAACGGTTCACCATTCAACCACGCCTTTCCACCTTTCCATGCATAAAAACATTCATCGCGGCAAACTTCATAGACAACACCAAGCAATAACTCATCCCGACTGCGCAAAGCGATACTGACACAATAAGGCGCATTATCATGAATATAATTGGTAGTACCATCCAAAGGATCGATCACCCAGCAATAAGGCTCGTCATTATATGTAGCAGAACCTTCCTCTGCAATAAATCCCGCTTCCGGAAGCAAAGCCGAAAGTTCGGTAACCAATCTGCGTTCCGATTCCTTATCGACATAAGAGACGTAATCATGCGTACATTTCTCAATCACTGATTCACGACGAAAATTCTTTCGCTCTTCTTTCAAAAAATGCCCGGCAGCAGTAGCGATACGGCATACATCCGCTGTCAATTGCTCTAAATCCAACATATCTTCTTTTATTTATTTCTCCGATTCTCCCGGCGAAGATAATTCATTTGAGAGAATATACCTTAGACATTCCGGCATAAATTCCCGTACCGGTAAAATCACATACCACTCTTTGGGTTTTCTTCACTTTAGCAGGTATACGAATATCTACATTAATTACAGATTGTGTTTGAGCAGGATCTGCAATATGAAACTGCGTGATAGTCCGATCTGTCTCTTTAAAAAGCAAAGCACACCCTCTATCTACCGTTACACTTATCTGCTTATGCTTAAAGGTCGCTTCCCGGTAGAATACCATCTGCCAGATACCCAATTTCTTATGCCTGACTACCTGTACTGAATCAGTATTGGTCAATATCTCCAGATCATCAGTCCGATAAGCCTCCATTTCTTCCACTGTATTTTTATTAGGAATAATTATATAAGCATAAGCCGCATTCTTAGGAGACCGTCCATGCTCAAACCCCAATGTAAACACCTCTTTTTCCTGTTCGCCCTTAGGAGCCGCAGTATTGATATCATACCAGTCTCCCGTCTGTATACGATTGGTAAGAGACAGACGACCGCCTGACGGAAACATATATCCCATCCCATTGTGCAAAACCCAGTTCAGATTATTTTCATAAGAGAAATCTCCCATTCCCAATGTAGTGATCCGGTCATTTACAGATGCGGTAACCGGTTTTTCTTTAAGAAGGCATTGATTGACAGTAGTATATAAATCCGTTGTTGCCGTAGAGGTAATACCGGCCCCGAGACATACAATCTCATCATCAAAAAAGAACCACGCCTTTTTAGCAGCCGTATTTATTCCGGCATACCTATCATCGTAAGCGTAAGCGGTTACTCCATAAATACTATCCGAAACCCCACCGGCAAATGTGGCAGTTCCCGGTGTTTGCCAGTCACTGGCAGCTTTCGGCACAACAGGCATTTGTGGAGCCGTCACCCCTGGAATCTTTGTCCAGTTCCACACAGGGAAAATCCCGAAATATTCATCCCCGTCAATAACCATATTCGTACAACCGTCCGAAAGAAAATAAGTTTTCAGATTCTCACCATTACCATACTCACATCGGGCCGTACGGGCAGAAACCATACGGACATCAAACGTATAACCCGGGCGTACATGCAAAGTATAATCTCCCCGGAAGTAATGTGTATGCAAAGGAGTTATCCCATAATCGGCCGGTCTTTGTCCCTCCAGACGTTCCACAATAGCCCGATATTCATCGGCATGCTCCGGAGCCAATACAATCATTCGTTTGGCAAACAGAGACATAGCGCTTTTATCGGTAATACCGGGACGGCTCATTCCACGTCCCAATACATCAAACAACATATACTTACCACGAATGGTCTGATAATAAGTCTCCCGCATGAACTTATCCAGAATAGCCATTTTCTCAGAAGGCAAAGCGTACTGAGTACCCTGTGTATACATTGCCACCTGCGTCACTCCTTTTAATATCTCGTCACCATATCCACCGATATACAATTGCACACCGTGCTGAAAATAGCTATTATCATACTGAAACCCCTCAGCCGTGGTATACTTAACCGTACTATACGAATAATCGATAGCCGTTTTCAGCAAATCTTCATCAGCTGTCAGGCAAGCCCGGTAAATCCAATGCAAGGCAATATCGGTCATGTTGGCTCCGGTCCATTTGCCGGGATCACCGCCCTCCACCTTCATCCGTTGCAGCGTCCTGTTTTCCAAATCAGATGGTATTTGCTTTTTCCCTGCCCGCATCTGAATCAGAAGTACACCTGTTTTTTGCGGTTCGGCAATCTGGTTGTACCACCAATTACTGCAATTCGGATTACGCCGATACCAATATTCAAGAGCTGCAACAATCTTATCATAAAGCGCCTCATCCTGAAAATATTTATTTTCCTCATTCGTATAAGCAAAAACAAAATCAGAAATACGATCGATATGAATCAACGGCTCCCAGTTTGTACGATCCGTTCGACTATAATCGATATCGGTAAACGAGCCATCAGCCGGATTGTATTTGGACAAAGCAGATTCTATCGAAGGATTATGGACAAAATCCATCCGTATTTTGTCCATAAGTATTTCAAATTCATCGACTTCCGGAGAAGCTGCCATTCCGGACACAAAAGGCACCACCAACAACACAACCAACCACATGCAATGAAATACGGTTCTCATACTGTACGTTTTTTAAGAGTTATCATAACAGTGAGTAAAGTTGGCGATTTTTCATGAAATACCGATTATCCTTCTTAAAAAAATCTCCTAAGAAAAACCTATTTGTCAAATAACTCCGCGTACCCTATCCTCAAACGCTGATAAAGCAGCTTTTGCACCTTCTCCCATGGCAATTATAATTTGCTTATAAGGGACAGTTGAAACATCACCGGCAGCATAAATACCGGGTACATTGGTGCGACCATGTGTATCAATCACAATTTCACCGGAACGATTCATCTCCACAACATCACGGAAAGATGCGCTATTGGCAGCCAGGCCGATTTGTACAAAGACTCCATCCAACTCTACCAGACGCTCTTCCTCCGTCTTACGGTCTTTTATACGAAGAGCCGTCAACTTATCACCGTCTCCAATAACTTCAACCGTTTGAGAACTTACAAAAATCTCGACATTGGAAAGACTTTTTGCTTTTTCCTGCAAAACGCTATCAGCTTTCAACTCATCCATAAATTCAAAAACCGTCACTTTCGAACAGATTCCGGCAAGATCGATAGCTGCTTCTATACCGGAATTTCCACCACCCACTACCGCAACATGTTTTCCTTTATAGAACGGGCCGTCACAATGGGGACAGAAAGCAACCCCTTTGCCGATATAGTCAGCTTCTCCCGGAACATTCAGTTTACGCCAACTCGCCCCCGTAGCAATGATGAAAGCAGGAGCGGAAAACTTTTCGCCGACAGAGGTAGTTACCACCTTTTCTTTCCCGATGACTTCGACTGATACTATTTTCCGATGTTCCAATAAATCAACCGGATACTGCAAGAGATGGCTTTTGAGGTTATCAGCCAGTTCATTCCCTGTAGTATGTACTACAGAAATCAAATTTTCAATACCGACTGTCTCCTTCACCTGACCACCGACACGTTCAGCAACAATGGCAACACGCAAACCTTTACGGGCCGAATAAATGGCGGCAGAAACTCCGGCAGGGCCTCCACCGGCAACAATAACGTCATAATTCTTCACCGTTGCCTCTATCCGGCTTTCCTCCACACCATATCGGGCTTCCAATTCAGACAGAAGTTCACCGAAATCGCCACGTCCTACATGTAATAGCTTGCCGTCGGCAAAAACAGAAGGTACACCTTGAATTTTCAAAGCTTCCACTTCATCTTGATAAAGAGCGCCATCCACCATCTCATGGGTAATGGCCTCATTCAACGTAGTCATGGCATTAAGTACCTGTACAACATCGGGACAGTTGGTACAAGTCAATGAGACATAAGTAGTCAACCGTATCGGCCCTTTCAAAGCCTTCACCCGGTTACAAACCTGTTCATCAGGAAAGTTTTTACCTTTCCCATCCAGATTAAGAATTGCCAACAGTAAAGAGGTGAACTCATGTCCGTTAGGTACTCCCCGGAAAGTAATACCGGTTTTATGGTCGTTTTTCAACAAAGTGAATTCCAATCTCTTTCCCTCATTCACCCGGCAAGAGATATGAGAAGAGCAATCAGCTACATCAGTCAGCAGCTCAACCAGCTCATTGCGATGTTCATGTTGAGGGGATACATAGATATCAAAGGTAAAATTACCTTCCAAATTGGCAAATATGCCTTTCAGTTGTTCTTTTAGTGCGGATTCAAGCATAGTGGTGAAAATTAGAAGTTAAATCTTCCCTACCAGATCAATACTCGGTTTCAAGGTAGCTTCCCCTTTCTTCCATTTGGCAGGGCAAACTTCTCCATCGTGGGTAGCCACAAACTGAGCAGCCTCTACTTTACGAAGTAATTCGTTTGCATCACGACCGATATTATTATCATGCATCTCTGCCACTTTAATCTGACCTTCCGGATTAATCAGGAAAGTACCACGATAAGCCATACCTTCCGATTCAATGTACACACCAAAAGCACGTGCCAAAGCGCCTGTAGGGTCTGCCAACATCGGATACTTAATTTTACGGATACTATCGGAAGCATCATGCCATGCCTTATGTACAAAGTGCGAATCGCAACTTACGGAATACACTTCGACACCCATTGCCTGAAGCTGATCATATTTCTCGGCCACGTCCACCAACTCTGTCGGACAAACAAAAGTAAAGTCGGCAGGATAGAAAAAGAAAATAGCCCATTTACCTTTAACATCATTGTTGGTCACTGTTTTAAAACTACCATTATGAAAAGCCTGAACACTGAATTCAGGAAGTTGAGAATTAAGAATTGGTTCCATACTAAACTTATTATTTATTGATTAAACTTGTTTTTGATTTCGATGCAAAGATAAGGCGATGGCTACCGGAAGAACAAAAAAAGTCCAATCGAATAATTCTATGCCTTGATAGATAAAATCCATCATACAGGCGTATATCAACTTTCCTTAAATGTTATAGCCTATTCTTTTGTTTTCTCCATTTTATAAAATACTTTTGCAACAAGTATTTGTTGAATACACATCAAAAAAGCAGCAATGAATCAATCTTTATCAGACATGGAACATCCTCTATCCCAATTCAGATATTGCCCGAAATGCGGTTCGGAGCATTTTAAGGTACATAATGAGAAATCCAAACAATGCGCCGATTGCGGGTTTATATACTACTTCAATCCCTCGTCCGCCACTGTTGCATTGATTTTGAATGAGAAAAACGAATTGCTTGTATGCCGCCGGGCAAAAGCCCCCGCAAAAGGCACGCTTGACCTCCCCGGTGGATTTATTGATATGACTGAAACCGGAGAAGAAGGAGTGGCCCGTGAAGTACTGGAAGAGACAGGACTCAAAGTAGAAAAAACGACCTATCTGTTTACGCTACCGAACATTTACGTTTATTCGGGATTCCCGGTTCATACATTGGACATGTTCTTCCTCTGCAGAGTAAAAGATACCAGCCACATCGCCGCTATGGACGATGCAGCTGATGCATTTTTCGTTCCTCTTATGGAAATACACCCGGAAGATTTCGGATTGGATTCTATCCGGAAAGGACTGGACATGTTTATTCACAGTAACTCTCCGAGTTATTCATGAATCCCGGCCAGCAAATCGTCGAGCATTTTCTTTAATTGAGGCTTTCCGATTGTCCCCAACTTCATCCAAGGGGTACCCTCTACCGGTACAAACAGGAGATTCGGAATGGTACGGATGGAAAAGGCTGATTCCAACAAAGGTTCTTGATCAACGTCCACTTTATAAAAGTCGATTTTACCATCGTACTCTACTGCCAGTTCATCAAGAACAGGGGATAATCTTTTACAATAAATACACCACGGAGCATGAAAATCAACGATGCAAGGCCTGTTGCCTTTAAATACCCAACCATTGGGATATTGTTGAAAATCCGATACTCTCTCGGCAAAACTCTCATGTGTCAAATCAACTACTTTCATATCTTCTTATTTTCCATTTATCATTATCAATCTTCACAATGCAAAATTACCGGTTTCGGAAGTCGAAAAAGCCTCTCTCCAACCCTCTCCATAGGAGAGGGAGCCAAGTAAGTTCTGTAACTAATTAACAAACAAGAGTATCTATACCCCCTCTCCCACGGAGAGAGTTGGGGAGAGACTTCTATTGCAACAGTTTAGTATTCCGGCCCTTGCCTACATGATCGGTTTTACAATTTCAATTTTAAGCCCAAGCGCATCAATAATACGAAAAAACAAACCAACCCCCGGTTCTATAACTCCCTTTTCTATTCTTGATATATAAGTTTTATTAGTTCCTACTTTTTCAGCCAATTCGGATTGTGTCATTTTTTCTTGTTTCCGCGCGTTACTGATTATCTGCCCCACACAGTAAGAGTATGCTTCTTTGCGAAACTCCTCTCTTTCAGGTGAGCCAACCTTACCGTACAATTTATCTAATACGGCATCCATGCTTCCAATCTTAGGGTTTGCTTGCATAATATTCATTTTTAAGTTTTAATGCTTTTTCTATCTCACTATCCGGCGTTTTCTGCGTCTTTTTCTGAAATCCATTGAATAGCATTACTATATTCCCATCATCAAAGATGAAGAAAGCCCGATAAATATTTCCATTATGGCTTGCTCTCAACTCGTAAACACCATCACGAATTAGCTTAACGAAATTCTTGTTAAGCCGTTCTTGTGTTTTAAGCATATCGAGCACATAAGAGATTTTTTTCTTTGCGCCATTTTCTAATGACATAAAGAAGTCTATGAAATAATTCTCATAGTATAATATTTCTCTTTCTTTTCTCATGGTGCAAATATAGATAAAGTTTACATATATAACAACTTCATTCGGCTTTTTCTTCGATTTCAGCCACAACTTACTTTGATTCTTTATTATTGTACCGGCTTTACAGAAGTTTCCCTTCTCCAAATAAAGAAAAATGAGAAATTTATCCTTCATCTTAAACTTCTTCCCACAGTTGAGGTGTTTCTAAGATAAAGTATAATCCTAAATGAGAAGCGCTAATATCCACCTATTCCTTTATCTGCATTAACCTTATTAACCTTCTGATTTAACATTCCAATCTTTGTGATGCAAAAGTATACACTTAAGCACTACAAACCTCTATACTCTTACATAGTAAAAGCATAGACTTTTCATCCAGATAAATACAGACTCTTGCACTCTTAGAATTAGAAGCAATAAATCACTATAAACCAAAACATTACAATCCAAACACTCGTTTAATTTTTCTAAGTAACTTTTTCATTCCAAGATCTCTACTTCGGTTTTAAGCAACTATATGCTTATCCGATCGGATTACAGAAACAACTCCCTCACAAAGATATTTTGTCAGATAACAAAAACATTTTCTTCCCGTTGACGTTAAAACCTGTAAAACTAAAGAGTTGTTTGCTGTAAAGTCTACAAAAACAAGTACTTTTGCCAAAACACTAAATTATGAAAAGAGAAATTTCACGATTTATATGTGCCCTGATATGTTGTGCACCTATCATTACTTCGGCACAAACCAGCGAAAAGATCACTTCGCCTGCCAATTTATATAAGGAAGGAAGATACCTGTTCGAACAGAAAAATTATGCAGCGGCAACTGCCTCCCTGAAAGCTTTTGTGAAACAGGAACCTGCTACCCGATTTCGCGAAGAAGCAGAGTATATGCTTGTATGTTCGGCCTACGAACTGAAAGATAAAAACAGTATTACCCTGCTTCGAGACTATCTCGAACAGCATCCGGACACTCCTTATGCCAACCGGATTTATGCACTGTTAGGGGCCTGCTATTTCTACGAAGGGAAATACGACGAAGCGTTGGCACTTCTCAACTCTTCCCGGCTCGACCAACTGAGTAACACCGAACGCGATGATATGACCTACCTCCTGGCTACCTGTTATTTGAAAACAGGAAACTTGAAAGAGGCAGCTATCTGGTTTGAGACACTGAGAGCCAGCAGCGAAAAATATGAAAAAGATTGTGCTTACTACATCTCATACATCCGTTATACTCAAAAACGTTACGACGAGGCCCTTGCGGGATTTCTGCCTTTGCAAGACGACCCGAAATACAAAGCATTGGTACCTTATTACATAGCCGAGATTTACATCGTCAAGAAAAACTACGACAAAGCGGAAATAGTAGCGCAAAATTACCTGTCGGCTTATCCGCAAAACGAACATGCCGCCGAAATGTACCGTATTTTGGGAGACGCTTCTTATCATTTCCGTAAATATCAGGAAGCCATCAAAGCATTCGAAAGCTATCTTGAAAGCGATGCTTCTCCCCGCCGGGACGCTCTCTACATGTTGGGACTCTCCTATTTTCAGATAGGCGTATACTCCAAGGCCGCCGAAACATTGGGAGAAGTAACCACCGTTAATGATGCCCTGACGCAAAATGCTTATCTGCATATGGGACTTGCCTATCTGCAACTGGCCGAGAAGAATAAAGCCCGCATGGCTTTCGAGCAGGCAGCCGCCTCCAATGCCGATATGAAGATCAAAGAACAGGCAGCCTACAATTACGCGCTGTGTATCCATGAGACGTCCTACTCCGCTTTCGGAGAGTCGGTCACCGTATTCGAGAAGTTCTTAAACGAGTTCCCGAATTCTGCCTATGCCGACATGGTAAGCAACTATCTGGTGGAGGTCTATCTAAACACCCGCAGTTACGATGCAGCTTTAAAATCGATTGACCGTATCACACATCCGGGTGCACGCATTCTGGAAGCCAAACAAAGAATCCTGTTCCAACTGGGTACGCAGGCTTTTGCCAATGCTTCTTTTGAACAGGCCATCGGGTATTTCGACCGATCTATCGCCATCGGCCAATATAACCGACAGATAAAGGCGGATGCCCTTTACTGGCGTGGCGAATCTTACTACCGGCTGAACCGGATGCAGGAAGCCACCCGCAACTTCAACGAATACCTGCAACTGACGCGCCAGACAAACAACGAAATGTATGCACTGGCACACTATAACCTGGGCTATACTGCTTTCCACCAGAAAGACTACGCACAAGCACGAAACTGGTTCCTTAAATACATACAACTGGAAAAAGGCGAAAACAGAACGGCCTTGGCGGATGCTTACAACCGCATCGGCGACTGCTTCCTGAACGAACGCAGTTTTGATGAAGCAAAGCAATATTATGCTCAGGCAGAAAACATGGGGACACCTTCGGGAGACTATTCGTTCTATCAGCTTGCCCTTGTTTCGGGATTACAGAAAGATTATTCAGGAAAAATAACCTTGTTGAACCGCTTGGTCGGGAAGTACCCTTCATCCCCTTATGCAGTCAGCGCCCTTTATGAAAAAGGACGTTCATACGTACTGATGGACAATAACAGTCAAGCCATCTCCTCTTTCAAAGATCTGTTAAGCAAATACCCCGAAAGTCCGGTCGGAAGAAAAGCCGCCGCCGAAATCGGATTGCTGTACTATCAGGACGGGAACTACGACCAAGCCATCGAGGCTTATAAACAGGTGATCAATAAATATCCGGGAAGTGAAGAGGCCCGCCTGGCCATGCTCGACCTCAAATCCATCTATGTAGACATGAACCGTATCGACGAATTCGCAGCGTTGGCGGCTGCCATGCCCGGCAATATCCGCTTCGATGCGAGCGAACAGGATTCACTGACTTACATTGCTGCCGAGAAGATTTATGGACGTGGCCGCATCGAAGAAGCCAAGAGCAGTTTCAATAAATACCTGCAAACATTCCCTGAAGGGGCTTTCGGTCTGAATGCCCATTATTATCTCTGTCTCATCGGCAAAGAACAGAAAAACTACGATATGATTCTGCTTCATTCGGGCAAGTTACTGGAATATCCGGATAATCCGTTCTCAGAAGAGGCATTGGTGATGCGTGCAGAGGTACAATTCAACATGCAACAGTTTGCCGATGCATTGGCTTCGTATAAAATGCTGAAAGAAAAGGCAACCACAGCCGACCGCCGCCTATTGGCCGAAACAGGAATGCTGCGCTGTGCCTATCTCATCAAAGATGATACGGAAACCATTCATGCAGCAACCGATCTGCTGGCCGAAGCCAAACTGACTCCGGAATTGGGCAACGAGGCTCTCTACTATCGTGCCAAGGCATATATGAATCAGAAGGCAGATAAAAAGGCACTGGCCGACTTACAAGCACTCGCCAAAGATACCCGAAACCTTTACGGTGCGGAAGCTAAATACCTGGTAGCCCAGCAATATTACATCTCCGGAGAATACGAAGCAGCCGAGAAAGAACTACTCGATTATATCGAACGGAGCACCCCACATGCTTATTGGCTGGCACGGAGTTTCGTCCTGTTGTCGGATGTATACGTAGCCATGGATAAAAAACTGGATGCACGCCAATACTTGTTGAGCTTGCAACAGAATTACCATGCCAATGACGATATCGAAAGTATGATTGAAAGCAGACTGGAAAAACTTAATAAGTAACGAAGTATGAAACGTAATCAATATATCTTCTTGGGAATGGTCTTTATTGCCATCCCTTCATTAGTACAGGCACAAACCCAGCCAAAAGATACTACCCTAAACCGCACGGTAGTGGTGGAGCAGGAATACAATCCCATTATCATGGATGCCGCTAAGGTGAATGTTCTGCCGAAAGTAGAAGAGCCCGTAGTTAATAAAAAAGAGGTGGAATATGCTGTCAGTTCCACACCGGCTTCGAATATCCCGGCAGGAACCATGCAGGCCTATACGGGAAAAGAGACACAAGCCACGAGTCATCCGGGATATGTACGCTTAGGATACGGTAATTACAATAATCTGGACGCTTATGCCAATTACCTTTTCCGCCTTTCCGACCGGGATAAGTTGAATGTGAATTTCAACATGGCGGGAATGAAAGGAACATTGGACATGCCTTCTTACCGCACTTCAAAGCCAGATGAATGGGATGCATTTTACTACCGTACACGAGCAGGCATCGATTACCTGCACCAGTTCAACCGAATGAATCTGAACATAGCCGGACACTTCGGACTGAGCAACTTCAACTATCGCCCGTATTCCATCTTCAATAAACAGAAGTTTACTTCCGGTGATATGCACGTCGGATTAAAGTCGACCGACGAAACATTACCGCTTCAATTTCAGGCAGAAACGAATCTGTTGTTGTACAACCGACAACAAGGCTTCCCGGCGATAAATAAATTAGGAGTCACCGAAACCCAAGTTCGTACCAAAGGAAATGTAACGGGAATGATCAACGAAGAACAATTGATTAGTATCGCTGTAGAAATGGATAACCTCCTTTATGATCCGCGACAAATGGGAAGCTGCTACAAAGAAACGTTATTCCACAACCGTACCACGGTAAACTTAAACCCATATTATGAACTGAATGACGACAGTTGGCGACTTCATATCGGAGCTAACGTAGACCTGTCTTTCAAAAACGGCAAAAGTTTTTATGTCTCTCCCGATATTGATCTTGCCTACATTTTCTCAGACAGCTATGTACTTTATGCCCGAGCAACCGGAGGACGATTGCTGAACGATTTCCGTCGTCTGGAGCAGATAAACCCATACGCTTGTTTCTCACACCCCATTACAGACACGTATGAACAGGTCAATGCCCGTATCGGTTTCAAAGCCAGTCCGGTGAACGGACTTTGGTTTGACTTATTTGGTGGATACCAGAATCTGAAAAACGACCTGTACCCATACATGAGTGACATAACCGGTGGCCAGGGAGGCGTATTTACAGATTACGGGCAAACGGACAGTTACAATTTCCATGCCGGAGCACAAATCAGTTATGCTTATAAGGATTTGTTCTCTTTCGCTGCCGATGCTACTTATTATCATTGGGATGCCGACGATCCTAACGTCGATTCGGAAACAGTCAATTATAACGACGCCCTATTAATGAAACCTCAGTTTAAACTCGGATTGCAGATAGAAGCGCGCCCTATCCATGCACTGTCATTGAACATCAGCTATCAATATATCTCCCGGACGGAACCCTATTTCTTTACCGGAGCCAAACTGCCGGCTGTCAGTAACCTTGGACTAAAGGCGACTTATAACCTGTTCAAAGGCGTTTCCATCTACGCCAAAGCAGACAATTTACTGAATAAGGAGTATCAGTACTACCTGGATTATCCGACCCAAGGCATCAATTTCGTAGGCGGACTGAGTTTCCAATTCTAAACAGAATCACTTTCTCATTAATATAGGTACGATAAAACACTCTCTGCACTTCAAAAGCAAAGGGTGTTTTATTATGTACCATTCCCATATTCTGTTTCTTCGAAAAGGAAATTCCCTACAAAGCGCCTGTCAACAGAATCAAAAAACAGACTAACTATTTGCTATTCAGAATATTTTAGTTATTTTTGTACATAAAACTCACAAAAACAAAGGAGGGTAAAAGCATATGATACAAAAAGCCGATATATCGTGTCTTTCAATCCGTTTAGGCATGTTTCTCCTGCTGATTTCGGTTTCGCTGTCGCTCTCTGCCCAGGAAGATAGTACACACATGATCAACGACAGCATACATACCTCCTCCCGAACCTCATTTAAGCTTCTTCCACCCGATCCGTTTATGGAGAGAGCCACTTATCCTTTGTATCCGTCCGATGCGTATCCATACAAACCTATGAATCATCCACCTGAAATCTCACTGAAAAAGGAAATCTATCTGCCCTATTATACCAATCCCTCCCCGATCTTTCGGGGAGACTATCAAACAGACGGCATCATAAAACAATTCCGCCACGGAGCTTTCTTCGGTTCCGGAACACAGACAAGTCTACCGGGAATCGGACGCTTCAACAACGCTTCTCTCGGTTACCAACATGTTTTAAATCCCAAACTGGCATTACAACTGAGCGTCAATGCTATGAAAATAAATATGAGCCACATCAGTGGACAAGCATTCAGTACCTCGGGAGCCTTGCTCTATCATCCTTCGGATCAAGTTACCCTCAAGTTCTTCGGCTCGTATGATATTGGAAACTCCTATGGGATGAGCACCCACCGATACGGCGCCACCATGTCCGTCGACATGTCCGACCGATTCAGTATGGAAGTAGGGGCACAGCGCTATTATAATGCTATGAGAGGGCGTTGGGAAACAGTGCCGATCGTGATTCCTTACTACCGCTTTGAGAAATTCAAACTTGGATTGGACGTAGGCGGATTGATATACGAAATTCTCCGTGAAGCAGTTTTTGACAAACAAAACAGCAGCGGTCCCACCCTCGCACCGCCACGCTTTTCGATACCGATACGATAAAGCTGTATTGCACTCTATTCCGGGATTTGTCCATTACTAAAAAATCTCGTCTCCTCGCTTCCCTGACTCCTAAAAAAAGTCTTTTTTTGCAAAAAAGGAACAGATTCTCTCTATATTATAAGGTAAGGAAAATGTTTTTTTCTACTTTTGTCGGCGAATTTCAGAATAAATGGGAGTTGAAACTTAGAAAAGCACCACTCTCGGCATTCTTAATTAAAGTAAAAGTTATGCAGAAAAACCTTGTTATTGTCGAGTCTCCAGCAAAAGCAAAAACCATTGAAAAATTTCTGGGGAAAGATTTCAAAGTACTCTCCAGCTATGGTCATATCAGAGACTTGAAGAAGAAAGAGTTCAGTATCGATATCGATAAAAACTTCAAGCCCAATTATGAAATACCGGCAGACAAGAAAGAGTTGGTAACAAAACTACAGGCAGAAGCCCAGAAAGCAGACGTTGTATGGTTAGCATCCGATGAGGACCGCGAAGGAGAAGCCATCGCCTGGCATCTTTATGAGGTATTGAAACTAAAACCGGAACAGACCCGGAGAATCGTCTTTCATGAAATCACCAAGAATGCCATATTAAAAGCCATCGAGAATCCACGCGAAATCGATATCAACCTGGTCAATGCACAACAGGCACGACGCATCCTCGACCGTATCGTCGGTTTCGAACTTTCTCCAGTATTGTGGAAGAAAGTCAAACCGGCTCTTTCCGCCGGACGTGTTCAATCAGTAGCCGTACGGCTAATTGTAGAACGGGAACGGGAAATACAGGCATTCAAGAGCGAAGCGTCTTATCGCGTTATCGCCATATTCCTCGTACCGGACACTGACGGTAAACTGACAGAAATGAAAGCGGAACTGGCTCATCGCCTTAAGACAAAAGAAGAAGCCAAAGCATTTTTGGAAAGTTGCAAAGATGCTATATTCACAATCGAAGATATTACCAAACGCCCGATAAAGAAAAGCCCGGCCGCACCATTCACAACCTCGACTCTGCAACAGGAAGCGGCCCGCAAATTGGGGTATACAGTGGCACAAACCATGATGTTGGCACAAAAATTATACGAAGCCGGATTAATCACTTATATGCGTACCGATTCGGTCAACTTGTCGGAATATGCAACTGAAGGTAGCAAACAGGCTATCATCAACATGATGGGAGAACAATACGTGCATCCGCGCCACTTTACCACCAAAACCAAAGGTGCACAAGAAGCGCATGAGGCCATCCGTCCTACCTATATGGAAAACTCCACCGTAGAAGCACCCTCACAGGAAAAAAGATTGTACGACCTGATCTGGAAACGTACCATCGCTTCACAAATGGCAGAAGCCGAACTGGAAAAGACAACTGCAACCATCGGTATCAGTACCAATGATGATGTGTTTACAGCAACCGGAGAAGTTATTACTTTCGACGGTTTCCTTCGCGTCTATAAAGAATCGTATGACGATGAAAACGAACAGGAAGACGAAAGCCATCTGCTTCCTCCATTGAAAAAAGGACAGGTGCTCGAGCACAATGATATTGTCGCTACCGAACGTTTCACCCAACGTCCGCCGCGTTACACAGAAGCCAGTCTCGTACGCAAACTTGAAGAATTAGGTATCGGCCGTCCTTCCACATATGCTCCTACTATCTCTACTATCCAGCAACGCGAGTATGTAGAGAAAGGAGACAAAGCAGGTGAGGAACGCTCTTTCAATATACTGACACTAAAAGGCCAAAATATAAGTGATGCCATACATACCGAAATAGTAGGAGCAGAAAAATCAAAATTACTGCCTACCGATATCGGAACGGTAGTGAATGACTTCCTGAACGAATATTTCTCAAATATTCTGGACTACAACTTTACGGCTAATATCGAAAAAGAGTTTGACGAGGTAGCAGACGGAGAGAAGCAATGGACAGCAATCATGAAACACTTCTATAAAGGATTCCATCCTTCGGTAGAGTCGACATTAGCTACTAAAACAGAACATAAAGTAGGTGAACGTATTCTGGGTGAAGAACCGGGAACCGGGAAGGTAGTATCGGTCAAAATCGGACGCTTTGGACCTGTCGTACAAGTCGGCAGTACGGATTCGGAAGAAAAGCCCCGTTTTGCACGTTTGGAGAAGGGCCTGTCAATGGAAACGATCACTCTTCAGGAAGCATTGGACTTGTTTAAACTTCCGCGTGTCGTTGGCGAATACGAGGATAAAGAAGTAAGCATAGGTACAGGACGCTTTGGACCGTACGTACGCCATGACGGTAAATACATATCTCTGCCTAAGACACTCGATCCGATGGCCATTACGCTTGAAGAAGCCATCGAACTTATCACAGAGAAGAGAGCCACAGAGGCCAAACGCCACATCAAGCAATTCGCCGAAGAACCGGAACTGGAAATACTGAACGGAAGATACGGACCATATATCTCTTATAAAGGAAGTAACTATAAAATCCCTAAAGATGTGGTTCCCGCAGATTTGAATCTGAAAACTTGTTTGGAGATTATCAAGCTGCAAAGCGAAAAAGCAACGTCCACTCCTAAAAAGGGACGGACAGCAAAAAAGAAATAACATAATAAGATTTTTTCTAAGAGACATTCTCATTTTGTAGAATGTCTCTTATTTTTTACTCATTTTCAGTGTTTTATATCTATTTCTTATTATCTTTGCAGCAGCAAACAAATCAAATAACATATATATGAAAAAAATTACGACCCGACTCCTCTGCGCCAGTAGTATATTACTGTTCGGTTTATCATCTTGCGTAAAAGATGTAGATTTATCACAAGCTCCCGAGAAGCCTGTAAAAGGCGATTATTTCGATTTTCAAACTACGCTTAATTGTCCGATAGACATAGATTTAGGCTTGCAGGACTATACTGTATCGATAGAAATTTACAGCGAAAACCCTTTTGAAGAAAACGATGGGATCAGTACAAAGAAAGATATTGAGCCGATCTATCGCGGTATAACAGATGCCAAAGGCATACTGAAAGGAGAAACGACCCTGCCAGCCTATATCAAGAAAGCCTATATCTACTCACCGTATGTAGGTGTACCTTTCATAGAGACAGAGGTTACTGCAAGCAGGATTTCTGCTGGCATAGAAGACCCCAAAAACAGAAGCGGAAACACCAGAGCCACGACATACACCTATCCTTCCGATATGCTGGTATTAGGAAATTGGAACGAATCCGGTTACCCCAGCTATTTACTATCGGAGCGTTTCATCTTCCCGGAAAACGAACTATACAACATTACCAAAGCTACTACATCTCCATACAAAGAAGAAATGCAAAGTTATTTTCCACAATATTTCACACCGGGAGTAGAAACAGGCATTCCCATTATAAAGGAAACAAAGGTGAACTTGGCTATGATAGGAAAATATGCACCTTCAGTAAGTAATACGATTCTCTATTATACCTACCCCACCGGACAGCTACCAAGTTCTGTCAACGACATACAAAAAATTATTGCTTTCCCTGTATCGGCAGGTATCTCTTGTGGAAGTACGATACAACTACATTATTGGAATAAGGAAACCAATCAATTCGAAGATAAATTTCCAGCAGGAGTTACTATTGGTTGGGGAGTCTCTTCGAGTGCTTTTATCAAAGGAAATATCGGCCACTCCAGTGGAAATCATAACTATTACTCCGTCAATGCACTCAATACCAAAAACGGCGATGAAAACAATCAGCACACAATCGCTATTTTTGATAAGGCCAACAGCTCGGTTACCATAGGGATAGAAGACAGACCATTGGAAAGCCAGCGACCTAACTATACCGACGTTATTATGTATTGTCATGCAGATGTGGAAGGAGCTATTGATGGGAGCAACATGGCTGAATTGGAAAAGCCAGAAGATCCGGGTCCTTCCGAAGAGGATAACTATACAACCTATTTCGGATTGCTCGCTTTTGAAGATCTATGGCCAGATCAAGGAGACTATGACTTGAACGACGTAGTGGTATACTATCAATCAAGAGTATATAAGAATATGCAAAACCGGATTACCTCTACTATAGACGAATTCACTCCCTATTGGGATGGCGCCGGATACAATAATTTTAACGGATTCGGATACCGCCTATCAGTTACTCCCGATAAAGTAACTGCCGTAAATATTGCTTATGAGAACTATACATTCACAGCAAGCCCCCTGTTCCAGTTTGACAATAAAGGTTTGGAGGAAAGAGCAGATAATGACAATGCCATTATTATTGTTGCAGACAACATGAAGCAAGCTGTAAAACAAAAAGGTAAGTTTACCGTCACTACAACTTTCGGAACTCCACAGATCGAATCAGCAGCCATGCTCCCCCCTTATAATCCGTTTATCATTATCAATGCCTTGAATGAAAGAGGTAAAGAACTGCATCTTCCCAATTATGTACCCACTAAACGGGCAGACAGCAGCCATTTTGGAAAAGGAAATGATCTGACCGATGAGAGCCAACAAATGTATTATATCTCTAAAGACAACATGCCTTATGCCATACATTTGCCTAACATCAAAGACTTCGACTGCTCAAATGAAGGCATACGAATTGACGAGATTTATCCGAATTTCACAAATTGGGTAAAAAGTAATGGTAATGAAAACACTGACTGGTACTTACACAAGAAAGAATAATCAGAAACATCATTCATCCCTGTCAAAAAAGTCTTTCTAACTTCACTTAAAACACTAACTGGAATAAAAACAATATACGGGAACTCTTCAGCAAGTCAATCTTACTTGAAGAATTCCCGTATGTTCTATATTAGCTCACATCAACTCTTACATCCTGGCCGGCACTTCAATGCCCAGTAAGCCCATTCCCAAACGTACTACCTTAGCCACATTGGCAGATAATGCGATACGGAATATCTTCACCGCTTCATTCTCTTCGCGCAGGATGCTAAAATCATGGTAGAATTGATTATACTCCTTCACCAAGTCATAAGTATAATTGGCAATAACAGACGGACTGTAATCTGTCCCGGCCTGTTTAACAATTGCTGCAAAATCAGCTACCATCTGGATTAATCCTTCTTCTTTTTCACTCAATTCAACTCCTAAAGGAAGTTGCTCAGGAATAACGATACCGTTCTCTGCCGCCTTACGAAGTACAGATTGTATACGTGCATAGGTATATTGGATAAACGGCCCGGTATTTCCATTAAAATCGATGGACTCTTTCGGATTGAATGTCATGTTCTTGCGGGCATCCACTTTAAGGATAAAATATTTCAATGCACCTAAACCGACAATGCGGGCAATATCATCTGCCTCTTCCTGTGTCAATCCATCCAGTTTACCAAGCTCCTGAGAGGTTTCTTTAGCAGTTGCAATCATCTCTTCCATCAGATCGTCGGCATCCACCACTGTTCCTTCCCGTGATTTCATCTTACCTTCCGGAAGTTCGACCATACCATATGAGAAATGAACCAAGCTTTTACCCCATTCGAATCCTAACTTATCAAGCAGGATAGAGAGCACTTGAAAGTGATAATTCTGCTCATTACCCACCACATAAATCATCTTATCGATGGGATAGTCGGCAAAACGCAATTTGGCTGTCCCGATGTCTTGAGTCATATACACAGAAGTACCGTCAGCACGTAGCAGCAACTTATGATCGAGCCCTTCTCCCGTAAGATCAGCCCATACCGAACCGTCTTCTTTCTTATAGAAGAAACCTTTTTCCAATCCTTCCATTACCTTTTCCTTTCCCTCGAGATAAGTATCCGACTCATAATATATCTTATCGAAACCAACTCCCATCTTACGGTAAGTCTCGTCAAATCCGGCATACACCCAATTATTCATCATAGCCCACAAAGCACGTACTTCAGGATCTCCCGCCTCCCATTTCACCAACATTTCACGGGCTTCATTCATCAGTGGAGAAGCTGCCTCCGCCTCTTCCTTCGTCATGCCCTTCTCCATCAGCGAAGCTATTTCCGCTTTATAATGCTTATCGAAAGAGACATAATAATCCCCAACCAAGTGATCTCCCTTTTTACCGGATGATTCGGGAGTCTCACCATTACCATAAAGTTTCCAGGCCAACATAGACTTACAGATATGGATACCCCGATCGTTTACAATATTGGTTTTTACGACCTTATTGCCATTCGCCATAATAATATTGGCTAATGCATTTCCAAGCAGATTATTGCGTACATGCCCCAGATGTAGGGGTTTATTCGTATTAGGTGAAGAATATTCAATCATCACCAGTGGAGAATCAGCATCGGCAGCCATTATACCATACCGTTCGTCAGCATGAATCATATTCAGCAATTCAATCCACTCAGAAGAAGCTATTGTCAAATTCAAAAAGCCTTTTATCACATTAAAAGCAGCTATTGCCGGCTCATTAGCTTGTAAGTACTCACCGATCTCCTGTGCAGTTTGTTCCGGTCCCTTCTTCGACATACGCAGGAAAGGGAATACAACCAAGGTAAGATGTCCTTCAAATTCCTTTTTCGTTTTCTGCAATTGCACCTGTACGGCAGGAACATCCTGACCATAAAGAGCTTTCAGTCCGCTTATTACGGACATTACAAGTTTATTCTCTATATTCATAGCTTACAATTATTTTCTGCGCGCAAAGATACAAAAAAGGAGGCGTTAGCACGCCCCCTTTTTTTAAAATCTTTCAACTATATAGTTTATTCAACAGCCTCAGAGAGTTCTGCACCTGCTTTAAACTTAGCAACCTTCTTTGCCGGAATAGTGATAGCTTGTTTTGTAGAAGGGTTAATACCGGTTCTTTCAGCTCTCTCAGAAACAGAGAAAGTTCCGAAACCAACCAAAGAAACCTTGTCACCACCTTTTAAAGCGCCAGTAACTGAAGACACAAAAGCATCAAGTGCTTTTTTTGAGTCAGCTTTGCTCAAACCAGACTCAGCTGCGATAGCATTAATAAGATCAGCCTTATTCATAATTCGTAAATGATTAATTAATATATGTGTTACACAAAAAGATAGACGACGTAAAATCCTCACAAATATAGACTAACAAAACAATATATCAAATAAAAACATCAAAAAAACGCATCAATTTGCTGAAAAAGAGCTAATAGGGATTCATTTTTCTGCTTTAAAACAGAATTTATTCGTATTTTTGCAACCATTACTCGTAAATTAGCATAAAAGAGATTCAAATATATGATGCCTACAGTTACTAAAAACCTGATAATTATCAATGTACTGTTTTATTTAGGAACAATCGTTGCACAAAGTTATGGTATAGATCTCGCAAACTATTTAGGTTTGCATTTTTTTATGGCCGAAGACTTTAATCCCGCCCAGTTGATAACCTATATGTTCATGCACGGAGGATTCACTCACCTTTTCTTCAATATGTTCGCCGTGTGGATGTTCGGACGCATTCTCGAACAAGTGTGGGGGCCGAAACGTTTTTTATTCTACTATATTCTTTGTGGTATCGGTGCAGGAATTATCCAGGAGATCGTACAATTCGTTGAATACCAGACTGTCTTATCGGGATATTCCATGGTCCAGACTTTTAGCGGGACAATACCGATGAGCGAATACCTGAATATGATGAATACCGTAGGAGCCTCAGGAGCCGTATATGCGATCCTGTTAGGTTTCGGAATGTTATTTCCTAATCAACAATTGTTCATTTTCCCGCTTCCATTTCCTATCAAGGCCAAATATTTTGTCATCGGATATGCCTTAATCGAACTATATTCCGGATTTGCCAATAATCCTAATGATAATGTAGCTCATTTTGCCCATTTAGGAGGAATGATATTCGGTTTTATTCTGATTATGTATTGGAAGAAAAAAAACAATGATCATGGGACATATTATAACTGATCTTAAAGAAGCTTTTCGCAGAGGAAATGTCTTTATACAACTCATATACATCAATGTAGGGATTTTTGTAGCAACTGCATTGATAAACATTCTATTGCAACTATTCAATAGAAGCGCTGCCGGAATATTCGAACTGTTGGCACTTCCGGCCTCCTTTACCCGGTTTATCCTGCAACCGTGGTCACTGTTCACTTATATGTTCATGCATGCCGGTTTTATGCATATTCTGTTTAATATGCTTTGGCTATATTGGTTTGGTCAATTATTCCTTTACTTCTTTTCCGGCAAGCATTTACGCGGTTTATATATTTTGGGAGGTATATGCGGAGGATTATTGTACATGATTTCCTATAATTTGTTTCCTTATTTCCGTCCCATGGTGGAAGTATCGACAATGGTAGGTGCATCCGCATCCGTACTTGCCATCGTGGTGGCAACCGCCTATCGAGAGCCCAACTATCCCGTACGCCTTTTTCTTTTTGGTACTATACGCCTAAAATATTTGGCCTTAATAGTGGTCCTGACAGATCTGTTGTTCATCACTTCCGGTAATGCCGGAGGACACATCGCCCACTTAGGTGGTGCATTGGCAGGTCTCTGGTTTGCCGCCAGTCTGAGTAAAGGCACAGATATCACTGTTTGGATAAACAGAATATTAGACGGAGTGAGTTCTCTTTTCTATAAAAAAAACTGGAAGCGTAAACCCAAAATGAAAGTGCATTATGGCAATTACAGCCGCGAACAAGACTATGATTATAATGCCCGGAAAAAAGCGCAATCGGATGAGGTGGACCGCATTCTCGATAAGCTGAAAAAGTCAGGATACGAGAGCCTCACTACCGAAGAAAAGAAAAGCCTCTTCGATGCAAGTAAAAAATAAGATATGAAACACATCGGAAAAGTCTTCGCTTATCTGATCTTGGCAGTCAATGCATTCTTTGTCGGAATTCTCTTGCTGACCGCCTATAGCCCACACATTTCTCCCGTAATACACCCGGTCGAAGCATGCATGGGACTTACTTTTCCTATTTTCCTCTCCATCAATTTCTGTTTTCTTATTTTCTGGTTAATCGTACGCTATAAGTTCGCTCTTCTGTCTATACTTGGCTTTGCTTTCTGCTATCCGCAAATCCGGGCCTATCTTCCTATCAATCTTCATACAGCAAATATTCCGGAGGGAAGCATTAAAATACTATCCTACAATATTATGTCCTTTGGCAACATGGAAAAGGAAAACGGCAAAAATCCGGTACTCGAATATCTCCGTAAGAGCGATGCCGACATCATCTGCTTACAGGAACACAACATCTCTCCGACTGCCAAAATACATCTTAATGCCAAAGAAGTAGAAGAGGGTATGAAAGCATATCCTTATCGGCATATTCAACGTGTAGGTCAAGAGAACGGCAATAACCGGATAGCTGTTTACTCCCGATTTCCGATCCTTTCGGCACGAAAACTACAATATGACAGTAGCTACAACGGCTCGGCCATTTATGAATTAAAAATCAATGAAGATACAATTACCCTTATCAACAACCATTTGGAATCTAACAAGTTAACAAAAGCGGATAAAGCGGTATATGAAGAAATGCTGAAAGATCCCAATGCCCATAAAGTGAAAAGTGGCACTCAACATTTGGTCGGTAAATTAGCAGAGGCTTCCGCCATCCGCGCCAAACAAGCAGATGTTATTGCAGCCGAAATTGCAGCTTCCCGGCATCCGTATATTATTGTATGTGGGGACTTTAACGATACTGCGATCTCCTATACCCACCGGGTTATAGCCGAAAAGTTAGATGATGCCTTCACCGAATCAGGACAGGGATTGGGAATTTCTTATAATCAGAATAAGTTTTATTTTCGAATAGACAACATCCTAATCAGTAAAAGCCTGAGAGCTTATAACTGCACGGTAGACCGTTCTATTAAAGACTCCGACCACTACCCCATATGGTGCTATGTTGCCAAGCGGTAATTCACTACAAATGATAATCATAACCCAATTATAATACTTATGAAATTAAAAAGAACAATAATTATTTTAGCAGCAAGTTGTATGATGTACTCCTACACTACGAAAACAGAAAGTAATCCGTTTTTAAACGAATTTCAAACCGAGTATGGTGTTCCGGCTTTTGATAAAATCAAGCTGGAACATTACGAACCTGCTTTCCTGAAAGGGATAGAAGAGCAAAACCGGAACATTAAAGCAATCATTGAAAATAGCGAAACGCCCACGTTTGAGAATACAATCGTAGCGTTGGATAACAGCTCTCCTATATTAGATCGTGTCAGTGCCGTTTTCTACAATATGACAGATGCAGAAACAACAGACGCACTAACCGAACTTTCCATAAAAATAGCGCCGGTACTTTCCGAACACAGCGACAACATTTCCCTCAATCAAGAACTATTCAAAAAGGTAGATGCCGTATATCAGCAGAAAAACAGCCTGCACCTTACCACCGAACAAGAACGCCTGTTGGATAAAACCTACAAAGATTTTGTTCGTTCGGGAGCAAACCTGCCTGCTGACAAACAAGCACGCCTGCGTGAAATAAACAAAGAGCTATCGACTCTTGGTATCACATTCAGTAATAATATATTAAATGAGAATAATGCCTTCCAACTCTTTGTCGACAAAGAAGAAGACCTTGCAGGATTGCCCGAATGGTTCTGCCAAAGTGCTGCGGAAGAAGCTAAAGCTGCCGGGCAAGAAGGAAAATGGTTATTCACCTTACACAATGCCAGCCGCCTGCCTTTCTTACAGTATTCTGAGAATCGCCCGCTCCGTGAAAAGATATACAAAGCATACACCCACCGTGGTAATAACGATGACAAGAACGACAACAAGAAAGTAATCACCCAAATTGTCAGTTTACGCCTTGAGAAAGCAAACTTATTAGGTTTTGACTGCTACTCAAACTTTGTTTTGGAGAATACAATGGCCAAAAATTCAACCACCGTAATGGAATTCCTCAATAATTTATGGAACCATTCACTTCCCAAAGCCAAAGCAGAAGCTGTTGAACTGCAAAAATTGATGGATAAAGAAGGTAAAGGTGAAAAATTGGAAGCTTGGGACTGGTGGTACTACACGGAAAAGCTGCGTAAAGAAAAATACAACCTGGACGAAGAAGAGATCAAGCCCTACTTCAAATTGGAAAACGTACGCGAAGGCGCTTTTGCAGTAGCCAATAAACTGTATGGTATCACATTGACAAAACTGCAAAACATTCCGGTTTATCATCCCGATGTAGAAGTTTTTGAAGTAAAAGACGCCGATGGTTCCCACTTAGGAATCTTCTATGTAGATTACTTTCCACGTCCTGGAAAAAGTGGGGGTGCCTGGATGAGCAATTATCGTGAACAGCAGGGAGATATCCGACCGTTGGTTTGCAATGTAGCCAGCTTTACCAAACCAATAGGCGATACACCATCCTTACTAACGATGGACGAAGTAGAAACGCTTTTCCATGAATTCGGGCACGGGCTTCACGGACTGTTGACCAAGTGCAATTACAAAGGTACTTCGGGCACCAACGTCGTTCGTGATTTTGTAGAACTTCCTTCACAAATAAACGAACATTGGGGCACCGAACCAGAAGTGTTGAAAATGTATGCAAAACATTACCAGACAGGAGAAGTAATCCCCGATTCACTCATCAATAAGATATTAAAACAGAAGACTTTCAATCAAGGCTTCATGACAACAGAATTACTGGCCGCCGCCATCCTCGACATGAATCTGCACAACCTGACAGATGTAAAGAATCTGGATGTAATCTCTTACGAAAAAGAAGCAATGGATAAATTAGGACTCATCCCCGAAATAGCCCCACGCTACCGTACGACCTATTTCAATCACATCATCGGTGGATATGCTGCAGGATACTACAGCTATCTTTGGGCAAACGTGCTGGATAATGATGCTTTTGAAGCTTTCAAAGAACATGGTATCTTTGATAAAGCAACAGCCAATTTATTCCGCTCCAATGTGCTTGAAAAAGGAGACAGCGAAGACCCGATGACACTCTACAAAAACTTTCGTGGAACAGAGCCGCAATTGGAACCAATGCTGAGAAACAGAGGCATGAATTAGATAAAAAAAGCGATCTAAGGCTAAAAAAGAATAAACTCGAAGCCGACTAATTTATCCTCGGAGGATTGCTACTTTCCTTCGGGGATAAATTTTATTTCTTTGAAAGAAATATCAGTTTAAGGGCAAAATGCGGTTTTAACCTCAAATATTTAGCTGCTAATTACCACTGGATGTGAAAAAAAAACTATATTTGCAGCCTTATAGCGACAGAATTAATTAAAAAAGTAATCATAATAAATTAAAAGTAAAATGCAAAACAAAGGATTTGTAAAAGTTTTTGCGGTATTACTCACGCTGGTATGCGTGTTCTACCTCTCTTTCTCCTTCGTTACCCGCCATTATACCAATAAGGCAAAAGAGATAGCGAACGGCGATACTAAAGTAGAACAAGACTACCTCGACTCTCTTTCAAACGAGAAAGTATGGCTGGGTAATTATACGCTGAAACAGTGTCGTGAAATGGAAATTAGTTTAGGTTTGGACCTCAAGGGCGGTATGAACGTTATCCTTGAAGTATCCATACCCGATGTTATTAAAGCATTGGCTGATAACAAGCCCGATGAAAATTTCAATCAGGCACTGGCAACTGCTGCCAAACAAGCTACCAACAGCCAGGACGATGTTATCACTCTTTTCATTAAAGAATACCACAGAATAGCACCGGACGCTAAACTTTCCGAACTTTTTGCAACGCAACAGTTGAAGGACAAAGTTAACCAGAAGTCATCTGATGCTGAAGTAGAAAAAGTATTGCGTTCTGAAGTAAAAGCTGCCGTAGAAAACTCTTATAATGTACTCCGTACACGTATCGACCGTTTCGGTGTAGTTCAGCCGAATATCCAAAGTCTTGAAGACAGAATGGGGCGTATCATGGTAGAGCTTCCGGGTATCAAAGAACCGGAACGTGTGAGAAAACTCCTCCAAGGTTCTGCCAATCTGGAATTCTGGGAAACCTATACAGCGAAAGAATTATTGCCGGTAATGCAGTCTGTAGACAGTAAACTGCGTGATGTTCTGGTAACAACCGCAAGCACAACAACCGACTCTACTGAAGTAATAGCAACAGAAGAAGTAGTAGCGGAAGCAACACCGGCAAAAGCCATCAGTGCTGCCGACAGTATCGCAGCTGCACTGAAAGGTAACCAACAGGAAGCTTCTATAAATATGGAGCAAATCAAAAAAGAACATCCTTTGATGGCCATTCTTCAGTTAAATTCAAGTGGTCAAGGCCCCATTATCGGTTATGCTAATTACAAAGACACTGCTGAAATCAACAAATATTTGGCGATGAGAGAAGTAATAGCAGAACTTCCTAAGGACCTCCGTCTAAAATGGGGAGTTGCTCCTGCTGATTTCGACAAAAAAGGACAGACTTTCGAGTTGTATGCTATCAAATCTACCGAACGCAACGGTAAAGCTCCGTTGGAAGGTGATGTAGTAACAGATGCCAAAGACGATTTCGACCAGCATGGTAAACCATCTGTAAGCATGTCTATGAACACAGACGGTGCACGCCGTTGGGCACAATTGACCAAACAAAATATCGGACGCTCTATTGCAATCGTACTTGATAATTATGTATATTCTGCTCCGAACGTAAGTACGGAAATCACAGGCGGTAACTCAATCATTACCGGTAATTTCAGTCCGGAACAATCCAAAGACTTGGCAAACGTATTGAAATCAGGTAAAATGCCGGCACCGGCACACATCGTGCAAGAAGATATTGTCGGTCCGTCATTGGGTCAGGAATCTATCAATGCAGGTATTTTCTCATTTGTAGTGGCACTCATCCTTTTGATGATTTACATGTGCGCCATGTACGGTTTCATCCCAGGTATGATTGCCAACGGTGCTTTAATCCTCAACTTCTTCTTCACATTAGGTATTCTTTCATCCTTCCAAGCTGCGCTGACAATGTCCGGTATTGCCGGTATGGTATTAGCACTCGGTATGGCTGTGGATGCGAACGTACTTATCTACGAACGTACTAAAGAAGAATTACGTAGCGGCAAAGGAGTGAAAAAAGCATTAGCTGATGGTTACTCCAATGCTTTCTCGGCAATCTTCGACTCCAACTTAACATCTATTATTACCGGTATTATTCTGTTTAATTTCGGTACTGGTCCTATTCGTGGTTTTGCCACTACATTGATTATCGGTATTCTCTGCTCGTTCTTTACAGCAGTATTCATGACTCGTTTAGTTTACGAACATTACATGAATAAAGATAAACTGCTGAACTTGACATTTACTTCCGGAATTTCTAAAAACCTGTTGGTAAATACTCATTTCGACTTCATGAAAGGTAACAAACGTTCCTTCATGATTACAGGTATTATTATTTTGGTATGTATAGCATCATTCGCTATTCGTGGCTTGAGCCAAAGTATCGATTTTACAGGTGGACGTAATTATAAGGTACAGTTCGAACAAGCTATCGAGCCCGAACAAGTACGTGAGTTGATCGCAAGTAAATTCGGTGATGCAAATGTAAGTGTTATCGCTATTGGTACAGACAAAAAAACCGTTCGTATCAGTACTAATTACCGCATCGAAGAAGAAGGTAACAATGTGGATTCTGAAATTGAAGCATACTTATATGAAACATTAAAGCCGTTGTTAACTCAAAACATTTCATTGGCTACTTTCATTGACCGTGACAACCACACAGGTGGCAGTATCATCAGTTCACAGAAAGTAGGTCCAAGTATTGCAGATGATATCAAGACATCGGCCGTCTGGTCGGTAGTTTTAGCATTGATTGCTATCGGCTTATACATTTTGCTTCGCTTCCGTAATATTGCTTACAGTGTTGGCTCCGTAGTAGCACTTACCAGTGATACGATCATGATCATCGGTGCATACTCATTATTATGGGGTTTTGTTCCTTTCTCATTGGAAATAGACCAAACGTTTATCGGTGCTATCCTAACAGCTATCGGATACTCCATCAACGATAAAGTGGTAATCTTTGATCGTGTACGCGAGTTCTTTGGTTTATATCCGAAACGTAACAAACGTCAATTGTTCAACGACTCACTAAATACAACTTTGGCCCGTACAATCAACACCTCATTAAGTACATTGATCGTATTGCTGTGTATCTTTATCCTCGGTGGTGATTCTATCCGCAGCTTTGCATTTGCAATGATTCTGGGTGTTATCATTGGTACATTGTCTTCATTATTTATTGCTTCTCCGATTGCTTACACAATGCTAAGCAAGAAGAAAGAAACAGCAGAAACAACTGCTATTGAAGCTGAATAACCTATTCATATAAAAGAAAAAGAGGCTGTCTCATTTTTCATTTTGAGACAGCCTTACTTATAACTTGTAAGTCACAATATAAAAACCTCCCTCTTTTAGCCTTAATTCATCACAATACAAGACTAAAAGAGGGAATTTTTTTCTTCTAAAGCTTCAATCTATAAGATTTTCAACTTTCAATTTCTATTTTGGAGTGAACCCTAAAAGTTTTTTATCTAACTTTTAGGGTTCACTCCATTTTAAGACAGTCTCTTCTTTTTTATGGTAGCTCACCGTTTATCCTACTATTAATAGAGCCATATCTGTTTATTAGATATTAAAGGTAAAAAACAGTATAAATTAAAAGATAAGACCGGAAAACAAAACGAGTACCTTCGACCTTATCTTTTCAAAAAAAGATATATTGCAGAAATGTAAAATATCTCTAAAATTATATCAATAAAGTAAATCTTCCTGTACCCTCTGAAAGCAATCCATTTCATGCACGTCCACATAGGTTCAGTTCACATAGCCCGAATAAACTTTCGTGATATCCTTACTTTCCTGCTAAAAACTATCAAAAAAGAACTCTCTATAACAATTTACTTGCACAAAAGCACAACCAGCTATATCCCAGACGCTACATAGAGCATTATCCCCTATAATAAAATATTGCCCTCACAAATAACATAATAAAATATGCCGTACCCCTTACACAGCGTACCGAAAAGAATTCTATACAGCATATAAAGATAAGAAAAACAGAATCTAACAAAATATACATCTATTATAATATATATTTAGAACATAAATACAAGATACATTTTAGATCAAGTACAAAATTGATACATAAAAACAAAACCCATAAAAGAATAAATTTAAAAAATAAGCTAATCTTATCTATGAATCCCGAATAAAGCAGAATATTTAAATAAAAAAATACCAAAAAGTGATTTTTTCGCTCCATTTATTTAGTAACCTTTATCTCTGAATTGTAATATAAGAAAAGAATCTCAAAAAAAGAATTAAAATTAATATATGTTGTTTTATATTGGATAATGAAGAACATGAATAAAAGAAGATAATAGAAAAAACTTATATCGTGCGATATGCAATGCACGTCTACAATTAAAGTAGTAAAGTAATCAGTATTTGTTAACGTAATAAAGAATGCTAAATGAAGAAAAATTTAGAGTACAGAATTAAAATTCTGTTGTTTTCCCTATTCCTTTTTGTTCCATTCTTAACGAATGCTACCGCACAAAGCGAGATAGTAATAAGTTTGGATTTTGCGAATGCACCTTTGAGCGAGGTTTTGAATGAAATTAGTCGTCAGACTTCACTGAGTATGGTTTATAACGCGAAAGATGTGGATCCTAACCGTAAAGTTACGATACATGCTAACCGTGAAAAGTTGTCTAAAGTCATGACAGACTTGCTCAAAAACACTAACACGACCTATTCCGTACGTGATAATCATTTGGTAGTTTATTCTACTAAAGAAACCCCAACCGTACATTCTACCATGCAGCAAAAACAACGCACAATTAAGGGTACCGTGTCTGATGAATATGGCGAACCACTTATCGGGGTTAGTGTATTAGTACAAGGTACTACTACAGGTACAATTACCGATATTGATGGTAATTACACTTTAGAAATACTTAATGACGAAGCTGTATTAGAATTCAGCTACATTGGTTATCAGAAAATATCACTGCGAGTAGCTGGTGCTTCTTCATTTAACATAATAATGAAAGAAGATGCACAACAGCTAAATGAGGTAGTTGTTACAGCCATGGGTATAGAACGCAAAGAGAAGTCATTGACTTATGCAACTCAACAAGTGAAAGGAGATGAATTAATGAAAGTGCAGGATGCCAATTTCGTGAATGCACTTTCCGGAAAAGCTTCCGGAGTTACCATTACCCCAAGTGCTGGTGGTGCTGGTGGTGCCTCTAAAATTTTGCTTCGTGGTAATAAATCTATTTTGGGTAACAACAGTCCGTTGATTGTAATAGACGGTGTACCAATGACTAATAATGTGAATGGTCAAACTGGTTTTGATGGAGGCTCTAATCTGACATATTCCAGTACCTCTGAAGGTTCTGATCCGTTATCGCTTGTCAATCCTGATGATATTGAAAGTTTGAATATCCTAAAAGGTGCTAATGCTGCTGCATTATATGGTAGTGCTGCTGCCAATGGCGTATTAATGATTACCACAAAAAAAGGCAAAGAAGGTCGTATTTCTATTAATGTATCTTCAAGTGCAACATTTGATCGCCCTTTGCTCACTCCCAAAATCCAAAATGTATATGGTGCTACAGTTGATCCTACTGCCGAGACTTTATCTGTAGATAGCTGGGGGAAAAAATTATCAGATTTAACGGCTGACGAACTTAATTATTCAGGTGCTAAATTACGTAATACAGCTTCCAATGATGACGTAAATGACTTTTTCCGTACAGGTGCCACATTCAATAACTCAATATCCGTTAGTGGAGGTACTGAGACTGTTCGTACTTATTTTTCATACGCAAATTCATATTCTGACGGTATGATGCGCAACAATAATTACAAACGTAACACGCTCTCTTTTCGTCAGAGTTATTCACTATTTAATAAAAAGTTAAATGTCGATTTATCACTAAATTATGTACAGGCAAAAACCAAGAATCGTCCTGGAGGAGGAACAGTGATGAATCCACTTTATGATCTTTATCGTATGCCAAGAAATGTGGATCTAAATTATTATAAGGAAAATTACTACATAGAAAATGGTAAATGGACTTCTAACGAACAAAGCTATTTCGATTCTAAAAACAATAAATGGACTACTGGTACTGTTGAGCTAACCGGGCCCAAACAGGAATGGGCATATTGGCAAAATGGTATGAACAACCCTTATTGGATGGTAAATACTCGCAATTCTATAAGTGAAGAAGAACGTGCTTATGGTTATATCTCTGCCAATTATCAGATCATTGATGGTTTGAAGATACAGGGACGTTTGAGTTTGGACCGTACAAAAATGAAAGGAACATCAGAGCGCATGGCTACCACATGGAATATATCAGCTATGGAAGATTATGGTATGTATGGACAAGACCTTAATTGGATAAATGAAGTATATGTAGACGCTTTACTAAGCTATGACAAACAAATTAAAGATTTCTCTATCTCAGCCACTACCGGTTGGACAGGACATACATTAAAAGGAGAAACGCAAAAACTTTGGGCCAAAGCTACTACAGCCAATTGGAAACACGACACTATGCCAACACTAATCAACTTTTTCGAACCTTCTGTTTCACAAGGCAACGTAAGTGAACGTTCATACACACTTTCTTCCAACTGGGATAAGGGTTTACTTTTTACTGGTCAGATAGGGTGGCAAGAAAAAGTATATCTGGAGGGTAGTTATCGTCGAGACTGGTACCGCGCTTTCAAACAGTACTCGTATCGTGGAACCCCTACTAATTATGGTTACTTTTCAGTGGGTGCCAATGCGCTATTACATCAAATAGTTACCCTGCCTGAAGTAATTACCAATCTGAAAGTTCGCGCTTCATATTCAGAAGTGGGTAACTCTATCCCGAACGTTCTCTATAATGCTCGTAACACAGACCCACTTACAGGTGCTGCCGTACCTTCTTCTTATAGTTATTTCAATAACCCAATACCAGAAAAAACAAAATCTTTCGAAGCCGGTTTTGATATTTCTTTATTTGGGAGTGCTCTAAACTGGGATATGACCTATTATAACAGTGCCATGCATAATAGTTATTTAACCATTAGTGATCTTGGAGGATTAAAAAAGCCTGTAAATGCAGGGGTTATCCGTAATCAAGGTATCGAAACGACTCTTAGCTATAATTTAGCATTTGCTAAAGATTGGATGTGGCGTACTTCCGTGAATTTCTCCTATAATTATAATAAAATCGAAAAAACTTACACTAAAGAAGACGGTACTTCTGCCAAATTAGAACAAAGTATTGCCGGAGGCAAAGTAATGGTTCGGTATGATGAGGGAGGTTCTTATGGCGATTTGTACGCACAAGACTTTAAGCGTAATGAAGACGGCTCTATTAAATTAGTAAATGGAGCGCCACAACTTGATACGCAAAATTATGTTTATTTAGGCAATATGAACTCCAAGTTTAATTTAGGATGGAGTAATACAATTAATTATAAAGACTTTTCACTTTATTTCTTGATCAACGGACGTATTGGAGGTAAAGTAATCTCTTTGACAGAAGGAATGTTGGATGCTGTAGGCAATTCTCAACGTACTGCGGATGCACGTTTAGCAGCCGAAGCCAATAACCTATATACTGCTACGGGTGAACCTGCCATGTACATGTCCGATGGACAATTGGTTTCTATCGAAAAATATTATAGACAAGTAGGTGGGAATACTTATGGCACGCAATATGTTTACAATGCTACTAATTTCCGTTTAGGTGAATTATCACTGGGATATACCTTTAGAAATTTGTTTGGTGCTTCTAAACATTTGTCACTCTCTCTTGTAGCTCGTAACCTTTGTTTCCTTTATAAAGATGCCCCGGTTGATCCAGACCTTGCTCTTTCTACTCAGAATGGTTTAGGAGCGTTCGATGTATTTAATATGCCATCTGCTCGTTCATTCGGTATTTCATTAAAAGCTAACTTCTAAATATTAGACAGATGAATATGAAAAAAAATAATTTTTTTATTGCTTGCATTGTGATGTCACTGTTAGGTATGCAATCTTGTATGGATTTTGATGTGCCAGGTGATGAGTTAACAGGTAACACAGAAGAAGGTTCTGACGAGGTTTATCATGGGGCGGCTGATATATTGGATTATCATAAAGAAATTTCTCAAGAGGGACTTGACCTTGCTTTAACAAACCTTGCTAAAGAAGCACCGTTAGGTTATATTCTTTCAGCTACTTACTCTATGCGTGGCGGTAAGGAAGCGACGCGTCCTGGGGCACATGCCTATCAATACCAATTTAATATGTCAGTTGATAATTATGCCGGATACATGGTGGTTCCTCATACAGACTTTCCATTTGCTATGATTACCCTAAATTCTACCTATGCCTTTGAGCAGTCAGTAAACGCAGGTCCGAATGGTAATTATACATTGACAAAGAATTATCTATCTCCGATTTTAAATCATCCAGATATTGATTCCATTCCCGAGATGAAAGCAGTAGCTTTATTACTTTTTGATTATGCTTCTCAAGAAGAAGTCGACCTTTATGGTTCATTTCCATATACACAATTTAAAGCCAATCAACAGGAACATCCTTATACATACGATAGCTGTGAGGATATTTACAAAGGTATTGTGGACAATCTTGACAGCATTAATGCCTGTTTAAAGAATTATCCCAATCGCCCGGAATGGTATAAAACTAAAGTGAACAAACTATTAAAAGATGTAGATGAAATCACTGATACAAAAGATTTTGAGACCTGGCGCAAAATGGGAAATTCTCTAAAACTCCGTATGGCTATGCATGTGGTAAAAAGAGATAAAGACTTAGCCAAAAAATGGGCAGAAGAAGCCGTTATGGAAGGTGTTGCTAACTCTTTAGAAGACGAAGTATCGTTTTCAACAGATAAAAGTGGCACCAATCATCCACTTGCCGAAATATCCCGTTCATGGGGAGACTCTCGCTTAAACGCTTCTTTTGAGACAATCCTTTTTTCATTAAAACATCCTTATTGTAATTTTTTATTTGATAAAAATTCAGTAAAATTAGGCGATTTGGAAGCTAATACTCGTGTTATAGGTCTTCGTGCCGGAAAGAAAATGGGTGAAGGACAATCTGCCGCCAGCAATAAAGATTGCGGATATTCTTCTATTTATCAATATTTCACAGAAGCACCACTCTATTTTATTAAACTTTCAGAAGTAGACTTCTTGCGTGCAGAAGGGTTAGTACGTGGTTGGAATGTTGGTGATGAAGGTTGCGATGCACAATTTTACTACAATCGCGGTATTGACAATGCAACTTGTGAATGGCGCATGACAGCCTTTGAGTATGATGCCGGGTTAGCTGATTATAAGCAAGTGGAAGAAGCTGTTCCATATCAATATATTGACCCAATTGATGCATCTAACAACTATCAGAGTCCAATAACCATTGGTGTAAAGTGGAATGCAGGTGATAGTGATGAAACAAAACTGGAAAAAATTATCACTCAAAAGTATATCGCTCTATTTCCCTACTCTTTTGAGGCATGGACAGAAATGCGCCGTACAGGTTACCCGAAAACCTTGCCGGTACTTAATTGGGAAGACGCCGACGCCAATCTACAAGAAGGGGATCTGTTGCGCAGAATGCGCTTCCCTGGCACTGACACACAAGCAGTTGCTGCTGATGTAGCAGCTACAGGACTTAAAGCTTTAGGTGGAGCCGATCTCCAATCTACTCGTATTTGGTGGGATGTAGAAGGAACGCCAAATTTTTAATGATATAATCCAAACTATTTATAAGAGAGAGGGGGGGATCCTTCCCCTCTCAAGAAATCATTTTTATTTAATAATTTAATTTTCTGTATTATGAAGAAATTTACTTTGTTTAGCATGGCTGCCATGTTGCTGCTTTCAGGACAAGCTCCGGCACAGGATAAGACAGATTATCCTCCTTCGGCTTCAACAGAAGTGTTCGACTTTACCCCATGGAAGGAATCTACCATCTTGGAGTTGTTTGTCAAAGCAATGAATGAAGGTCGAAATTATCCTTCTGCGGAAGAATGGACAGAAGCTGGATTTAACTTAGATCTGGAGTTTTCCCGTTCGCATGTTCGTCCACGTGACATTATTGAAGATGCTTCTAAAAATGTGGTTCCTGAGGTATATGCAAAACGTCGTTTGTGGATGAATATGCCAACTGGTCAAGGCGATTTAGTCGGAGGATATCCTAGTTCCTTATTCAATAATGATACTTTTTCTATGTGGAACTATGTAAACCTTTACGGGGCATGGAATCATTCTCCATTCCAAGCTCCAGGTTCTTGGGCGGATGCTGCACATAAGAATGGTACCGATATGTTCAGTGGAATTAAATTTTTTGATACTACCGGTGGTCGTGGGCAGACTGCTACGGAATATATTAATTTGATTTCTACAAAAAATCCAGATGGTTCATTCCGATATGTCGATGCTTTTATCAACGTATTAAAATTCTTTGGTTTAGATGGTATTAACTACAATTGGGAAGATACCGGCTACAACAATGAAACCGTAATAGCCTTTCATCAAGCTCTTTATAAACGTGCAGCAGAATTGAATTTTGATAGTTTTCACATTGGGCTGTATGGAGGTCCATCTTATCTAACTAATCCTGCTGATTATTTTGCCAACGAAAATGGTAGAACAACAGAGGTTATGATGAATTATTCTGCTAATGATATTCCGAGAACTTTAGCTATGTCCCAGAAAAACGCTATTGCTATCCAAGGTGACTGCGAGGGATTGTATCAAGGTGTGTGGATTGCCAGTATGGATCGCCAATGGACCAACTTCCATGCCGATGGCGCTGAACAAGTTGGCCTTTGTTTGTGGGGTGAGCACAAGATTAGTCGCTTCTTCCAGTTTGCCATTGGCGACAATACCATGGAATTACAAAGTAATTACCAGAAATTGTTGGAAAAAGGTTTTTCTGGTGGTAAACGTTCTCCAATTGACCGTCCTGCATTGTCTAACAGTGGAAATATTTTTGAAATATCCAACAATGATGATAAACCAAATCAAATGGTTAATTTTGCTGGCTTTGCTGATTTTGTACCTGAACGTACTGCTATTCAAGGAGATTTGCCTTTCACTACACATTTTTCTTTGGGTAATGGTGAACGCTATAACTACAAAGGAAAGAAAACATTTGGTAGCTGGTATAATATGGGACAACAGGATATAGTTCCTACATATCGCTGGTTAATTTATGATGCCAACACAAAGACTCGTTCTACTGCCGTTGATGCCGAATTTACACACGAAGATGCTTATACCGGCGGTTCTGCTCTCCGTCTTTCAGGTGAGCCGACAGCAAAAGGGTCAGATGTTGTTCTCTACCGTGCAAAATTGAACGTATCCGGTGGTAATGCAAAAGCAAATGTTGCATTGAAATCTGGTGTAAATGGTACAAATGCTTCCAACCTCTATGTGATTCTAAAGAAATTTAATGATGACACATGGATGGAGTTTCCTGTAGGTAATCTGAATGGACCGACATGGGAAGAGAAGGAAATTGCACTTTCAGGTATTAATAGTGGTGATATAATTGAATACATCGGTTTTCGCGTGAAAGGAACATATGAAGGAAACTATAATATGCTGATTGGTAAACTTGCTTTGACTGACGATTGCGCAGTGAAAACTCCTGCACCGATTGATGCGGAAAGTATTATTGTAGAAGTGAAAGAAGAAACAACTCAATCTCTTTCTGTGAAGCTGAATTGGGCAGTAAATGCCACAGGTTACAATAGTGATAATGCTAAATATGGTTTGATTTACAATGACGAAGTGAATATTGACCATTTCCAGCTAATGTATAAGAATGGTGAAAATGGTAAAGTTTCAGAAATAGGACGTACCTCTACATGGTCTGCTTATTTAGGTAATATTATGTTTGAAACTGCTACAGATGACCCGTATATCGGTATTCGTTCGGTTTCTGTAGATGGAAAAACCTATTCTCCCGTAGAATGGATTCATATTGGTCGTGGCAACGCTTCTGAATTACCTGCATTCAATAATGATCCTTATTGCGAGTCTACATTAAATTATAACGCAGAAGGTGCTGACATCGCCATTGAAGTTCGTTATATCGAACAGTTTAAAACTACCGGTGCTGTTGAAGATATTAATTACACTGCTGATGCTCCACAAGCCGACGGAACTCAATATGCAATGTGCGATCAAACATTGAAAGTAAATCAAGGACAAGAAGTAGAACTTTTCTTCAAAGCAGCTGATTTAGATGATGGGTTAAAATTCTGCTTAGGAAAAGCTTATATCGATTTAGATGGAAGTAAGTCCCACGAACCGGCCACTGAAACAATTTTTGAATTAGGCACAGTAAAACAGGGAACTCCTGAATTCCAAACGACAGGCGTAACGCAGAAATTTACTATTCCTGCTGATGCAAAACCAGGAGAAAGTCGTCTACGTCTTGTGTTCTCCGATGCATGGTTTGCACACCCCGGCCCTTGCGGATTTACAGCTAAAGGATTCACTTTGGATATTCCAGTAGAAATTATTGGTAATAATCCTTCGCGCGAACCGGCACCGGATATGCATGATCAAGGTGAAGCTGATGAACCGGAAGGACTGAATAACAATCCGGATGGTGTTGAAAATGTTTGGAAAGACAGTGAATCTGTTATTTCTACAATGTGGCCAACAACTACCGAAGGTACGATTTATTTCAACAATGTAGAAAAAGCATGGATATATACAACTGATGGACAGTTAGTTAAATATGTGCCCAATAATCCTTCTTCTACAGATATATCCGACATCACTCCAGCTATATATGTCGTTAAGATGCAAAAAGGAAATATTGTACGCAGTCAAAAACTGATAAAGAAATAAACAGTTATAACATTTTTCTTTAAGGAAAAAAGATTGTATTCGAAGAGTTATCTGTTTTTTTATAGTTAAGCTATAGTTTCAGATAACTCTTCCTTTTTGTTTCAATCAGAATTCCTCCTCCGAAACATTTCTCAAAGTTGACTTATTTATAAACACATTCTTGCAAATGTCCCATTGTTTTCATGAGAAAAAACACAAACAACAATCTATAAAAGCTAAATATAATCTTAACAAAATGGGAAAAGTAAAAGCGGAAGTAAAACTCAAAAAAACTATATAGAAACTCAATAATTGACTTTTCATAAGTAGTCCCGAGGGGAATCGAACCCCTATCTAAAGTTTAGGAAACTTCTATTCTATCCGTTGAACTACAGGACCTACTTTTAATTTTAGTTGCAAAGATAATGTATTCTATCGATTTAACAAGACAGAATGCATAGATTTATAAAGTATCCGGACAATAAGGAAGCAGGCATTAACAATTTCAGGAAATAGAGTTAGAAAAGAGAGGATTTATTCTTATCATTGCAAGATAATACACAATAAAAAGTATCAGAAAGATTGTATTTTGCATAAAAACTGCAACAATTCGTCATTTTACCTCACAAACATCGATATCAATATGACACAAAATGAATCACAAACAAATTGAAACCTTTCCAATACACTAACATATACATCCAATACAAACAATATTTCAAATCTTTTGATAGACAGCTATAGATAAACTAAAAAAGATTTTGCTAAGTCGTTTAACTTTACGACCTTTGCGAAACCTTCTGCATAATAAATGAATATACAAAAGTGACCAACACAAGGGTTATATTTATGCAAGAATACAACAAGTCGATCCTAAAATTAAAATAGTAAGTAAAATTATGGCAGACGAAATGATGGTTAAAGAATTGGAGCAAGTGGTAGTACGCTTCTCCGGCGATTCCGGCGACGGTATGCAGCTGGCCGGTAACATCTTCTCGAACGTGTCGGCAACAGTAGGGAATGACATCTGTACATTCCCCGATTATCCGGCAGATATTCGTGCCCCGCAAGGGTCTTTGACCGGTGTATCCGGCTTTCAAGTACATATCGGAGCAAACAGAATATTTACTCCAGGCGATCGTTGTAATGTATTAGTAGCAATGAATCCCGCAGCTCTAAAAACGCAGATCAAATTCTGCAAACCACAAGGGCTGGTCATTACCGATTCTGATTCTTTTGGAGCAAAGGACTTGGAAAAAGCGAAATTTACGACAAATAATGCATTCGAAGAATTAGGTATCAAACAAGAAGTTCTTGAAGTGCCCATATCTTCTATGTGTAAGGAAAGCCTAAAAGATTCCGGTCTGGACAACAAAGCCATGCTACGTTGTAAAAACATGTTCGCTTTAGGATTAGTCTGCTGGCTGTTCAATCGAAATCTTAAAGCTGCCGAAAATATGCTTCGCCAGAAGTTTGCCAAGAAACCGGAAATTGCAGCAGCTAACATCAAAGTTTTGAATGATGGCTATAATTATGGTGCAAATACCCACGCTTCTACCTCTACTTATAAGATAGAAAGTAAAAGTCCCAAGGCAAAAGGACTCTATACAGACATAAACGGTAATAAAGCTACCTCCTACGGTTTGATTGCAGCAGCAGAAAAGGCCGGTCTGGAACTCTATCTGGGCTCTTATCCGATCACCCCGGCTACAGATATTCTTCACGAACTGTCTAAGCACAAATCACTCGGCATAAAGACCGTACAATGCGAAGACGAGATTGCCGGATGCGCTTCTGCGGTAGGTGCTGCCTTTGCTGGTGACCTTGCAGTCACTACGACTTCCGGCCCGGGGGTATGTCTGAAAAGTGAGGCCATGAACCTTGCTGTCATCGCAGAGCTCCCATTAGTTGTTGTTAATGTACAACGTGGAGGTCCATCAACCGGTATGCCTACTAAATCAGAACAAACAGACCTGCTACAGGCGCTCTATGGACGCAATGGTGAAAGCCCAATGCCGGTTATTGCCGCTACTTCACCAACCAACTGCTTTGATGCCGCTTATATGGCTGCAAAAATCGCATTGGAACACATGACACCGGTAGTACTACTGACCGATGCTTTCATCGCTAATGGTTCCGCTGCATGGAAATTACCCAACTTGGATGAATATCCGGCCATAAACCCGCCCTATGTCACTCCCGAAATGGAAGGTACTTGGACACCGTTCCAGCGTAACGAGAAAACAGGTTCACGCTATTGGGCGGTTCCCGGAACAGAAGGCTTCATGCATCGTATCGGCGGTCTGGAAAAAAGTAATGAAACCGGCGTTATCTCTACCGAACCGGAAAATCACCAAAAGATGACATTATTGCGTCAAGCCAAAGTGGATAAGATTGCAGACTGCATTCCCGAACTGGAAGTACAGGGTGATGCCGATGCCGAGCTGTTGGTAGTAGGATGGGGTGGAACATATGGTCACCTCTACTCCGCTGTAGAACATATGCGTAAAAATGGCCAAAAAATGGCACTTGCTCATTTCCAGTATATCAACCCGCTGCCTAAAAATACAGCAGACGTACTGAAGAAATACAAAAAAATTATCGTAGCCGAACAAAATCTGGGACAGTTTGCCGGATATCTGCGTATGAAAGTACCCGGACTGAATATCAACCAGTTTAATCAGGTGAAAGGACAGCCTTTCGTTACAAGAGAACTTGTAGATGCATTTACTAAATTATTGGAGGAATAAGAAATGAGCGAAACAGTATATACAGCTAAAGATTATAAATCGGGGCAACCACGCTGGTGCCCGGGATGTGGCGATCATGCTTTCCTGAACTCCCTGCATAAAGCTATGGCCGAATTGGGAGTGGCTCCACACAATATTGCCGTTATCTCCGGTATCGGTTGCTCATCGCGTTTGCCTTATTACGTAAACACCTATGGCTTTCATACCATCCACGGACGTGCTGCTGCGGTAGCTACAGGTGCCAAAGTGGCCAATCCCGATCTTACCGTTTGGCAAGTATCCGGAGATGGCGATGGTTTGGCTATCGGTGGCAACCATTTCATTCACGCCATCCGTCGTAACGTCGATCTTAATATGATCTTGTTAAACAATCGTATCTACGGATTAACTAAAGGACAGTATTCGCCCACATCAGAACGTGGTTTTGTCAGCAAGTCCTCTCCTTATGGAACGGTTGAAGATCCTTTCCATCCGGCCGAACTCTGCTTCGGTGCACGCGGCCGCTTCTTTGCACGCTGTGTAGCCGTTGACGGTGCTGCCTCTGTGGAAGTTTTGAAAGCTGCCGCTAATCACAAAGGTGCATCTGTAGTAGAAGTACTGCAAAATTGCGTTATCTTCAATGACGGTACCCATGAAAGTGTCGCGACCAAAGAAGGACGCGCCAAAAACGCCATCTATCTGGAACACGGAAAACCAATGTTATTCGGCGAGAACAAAGAATACGGATTGATGCAACAAGGATTCGGACTGAAAGTAGTGAAGTTGGGTGAAAACGGGATTACGGAAAAAGACATTCTGATACACGATGCTCATTGTATGGACAATACCCTTCAATTAAAACTGGCGTTAATGGAAGGTCCGGAGTTCCCAATAGCTTTAGGAGTAATTCGTGATGTGGAAGCTCCTACATACAACGATGCAGTTATGGAGCAAATCGAAGAAGTGAAAGGCAAAAAGAAATATCACAATTTCAATGAATTGCTTATGACTAACGACACTTGGGAAGTAAAATGATCCTATTAAATACATATACAAACGAAAGGGATGGTCGCTGTCGGTCATCCCTTTTGTTTGTGTTATATAAACATCAGAATTATTCCGTTTACATTTTCTTATAGATATACCCGAAAACATACATAATAAAAATACAAGTCTTCAAATAAATCTACAGTTTTTCATTTAGCAGGTATTTTTCTTTTTGCCCACCACTCCATCAGTTCTATATGCAATTCCTTTACAAGATCAGGGTTCTGTTCGGCAATATTTGTAGTTTCCTTCGGATCAGCTACAAGATCATATAACTCAAAATTCTCATCCCATGAATCCACCAAAAGTTTCATACTACCGCGCCTGATTGCCAAATGCGGACTTTTCTGTTTGGCATTTTTACCACGCGGATAATTGAAGGCTTTATTTCTACCAAAGTCCCACATTAAATCTTTTTTACGTATTTGAGGTTCACCCAATAAGGCTCTACTCATATCTTCTCCACTCAGCTCCATATCTAATGGTAATTTAGCACCTGTCAACGCACATAAAGAGGGTAAAAGGTCAACTGCACAAACAATACTAGAATCATTTATTCCACCAGCCTTGATTTTTTCCGGCCAATGGATAGCAAACGGCATTCGAATTCCACCTTCATAAAGGCTACACTTCACGCCAAGCAATGAATTAGTACGCATTTGCTGAAAGCTAGGAGCAGGACCATTATCACTGGTAAAAATAACAATTGTATTTTTCTCCAACCCCAGTTTAGTCAGCCCTTCCATCAAACGCCCGATCTGTTTATCATATTCAGTCAATACTTCTTTAAAATTAGGAGGTGTAGTCCAAGATGTCCTTTCCGAGTCCATTGTTTTCTGACTTGGTACCCAAGGAGTATGCATATCATCAGGCCATAAATTTACAAAACACGGTTCTCCTTTATGCCTTTTCAGAAAATCAAGTGTTTTATCTACAAAATAGGCTGTTCTATCCCAACGCTTCACTTGATCAGTCCGACTCCATATCCACGCCGAATCCGTAATAACAGGATCTGGGTTGGGACTCTCCCAAGTAGAAATATATTCATCAAAGCCATATTCGGTTATCTGCGGGGCATCTATTACATCACGCCCTCCCCCCATATGCCATTTACCAAAATGTCCAGTCGTGTAGCCCGCACTTTTCATTACTTTAGCCATCGTAGGAACCGAAGCGTCCAAATAATCAAATTGTTCACAGGCTGTATTACCTTTGCGCGTTTGCAGATAACAATTTATCCCCATTTCAGTAGGAAACCGTCCTGTTGTCAACCCAACACGAGAAGGCGAACTCACCGGTGAGGAAGAATAGTAGTTGGTTACAATTAAGCCCCCAGAAGCCAGTTTGTCAATATTCGGTGTTTTTACCCATCCATTATTAAGAAAAGAAACATCACCTGCTCCCATGTCATCCGTATAGATTATCAAAACATTAGGTTTACTCTGTGCCTGAGCCTCTCCAGCGTGTATAGGCGTATATATCATACAAGTGCCCAAGCCTAAAACCCCACTAATTAGCAGTTTATTATTCATAAGTATTTTATTTAAACCATTTATTCATGTAAAAATAGAGAAATATTGATAAAAGAACTATCTCTCCATTACTTTTTCAATTCATTGAATACAAACTTTTTTTGTTAAAGAGATTTCTGGTGATACCAATTTAACAATGTATGTACCCGATTGAACAGACGATGGTAAATCAACTGTACTTCCATTCAAAACAGACTCAAAGATTACCTTCCCACAAACATCAAAAAATAAAATCTTTGCTACGTCAATATCCCCCATAACATATAGCCTTGCATGATCGACATATATATTAATGTCATTTACAGATGTAGACTGAACCAACGTGCCTCCTACATTTTTCTCAACGGTTATCTTATAGACAGCAGTAAAGAAATTCCCCCCTCTGAAAAGCCGAAGTGTAACCGGAGTCGTTTTATCCAGATTGACTTCCAATATTTCGTCCTGATTCGTATAATCATTAGCGCGCTGAACAGGAATCGTTTCAAGCAAATTCCATGTAAATGAAGAAGCATCATATTCTTCAAGCAAAATACAATTTTCATTGTTACCATTCCCATTTCTTACATGAATAGAGATTTTTTTAGCATTATCTATTTGCGGTAACTGTATATAACTATCTCCTTTATTCCGTAAACGCAAACCATACTGATGAGTATCACCATCCGAACAAGTTTGCTCCAATTCTGCCGCTCCGGGTCTGATGTATGCCCCATTCAACGTAAATCCATTGATTTCCGTCCCGTCAGGAATATCTATATTAGAAGGAGTAGCTTCCGGAAATGTACCTACACCAGTTTCATCAATCCACGCACGTATGGCATCCTGCCATTCTTGAGAACTAAAATCTTCATTTAACCAATAATCTTGTGCATTCACCGTAAAAAAACTCAAACTAACAAATAAAAGTGCAGAAAGTAATCTTTTTTTCATAATAGTAATTTTTAGAGTTAATAATTTTATATCAAACAATTTATAATATAAATGTATGCAGACATCTGTAATACGACCGTCACTTTCAGCCATAACACGTTCACAAATGTTCATAAAAACCGGACATCCTATATTGTGATCAGAACTTAGTCATTTACCATTATTTTATAGGCTGTTTTTCCGGAAATACCGTTAATAATCCGGACAATATATACTCCCGGACAAAGAGTTCGAAAAGAATACTCTTCCGACAACACTTTTTTTACAACCAATACAGCACAACCCGCTACTTGAGATATTTGTACAGTTTCATTTCCAGAGAGACCTCGGATATGAATATTTCGGTTAGAGACAGTAACCTGATAAAAAGGAGATTTTAATCGAGTAACAGAAGTAGTAACATAATCCTTTATTCTACCTTTACGAAGATATAAAGCCCTCATTTCTTCTCCTGGGCTCGTTTCATGGGCCGCAATCAAAATCGTACTGTCATTCAAATGAATCATAGATGAATAAAAAGTATTAAGTTCCCCAAATGGCATTGCCTGCTTAACAGGATTTTTTGCATTTTTATCGGCTACCCAGCAATATATTTTCTTTCCACTATTATAACTAAATGCTATTTTACCATTTGACAATTTCAAAGCAAACGGTGCACCACCGGTATGTTCCCTTGTTAATGCCCAACGAACAGTGGTAGACAATGGATATACATTATTATCTCCCAACCCATTATAATTAGCAGTTTGCCAATTACCTTCAAAATAAGAAGATTCAAAAGTATAATCATCGGCCGGAGCAATGACAATCCATGGAGATACTTTTCTTTCTATACTTTCCGCAATAAACCCTAAACGATTGTCTTCCGTCAAAAACGGAGTAGGCATTCCCCCGCCACTCCCACAAAAATTATTACCGGCCCTCTCCTCGTTATAATCTCTCAATAACATCCTAGCCGTATAGCGTTCATTACTGAAATTCGTCCATGTCGCTCCATTATCAAATGAAGCGACAAAAGCCACTGCCCTTCCTCCAATCTCATTTTCCTGAATACACTCCTCTTCCGACAAAAAAGTCGGATATATATCCTGTAAAGTAAAGAAAATATAAATACCCAAAGGTGTTTGAATAGGAGTCGGTTCCCAATTACCTCCCTGAAAAACTTCTTCTTCCTTACTCCAAGTAGAACCACCATCTACACTATATTTAACACATACATAGCGATCTCTTCCTGTAAAATAATAACCGTCCTCTTTTCGCTTTTGATAAGTCATCAACAATCGCCCGTCGGTCAACTCTATTATATTACAATTAGCATACGTCCAGTCTCCCGTCTTTTGCAATAATAGACTTTCCGGCGACCATGTCACTCCATCATCAGAACTATATCGCTTAACAATCTTTCGCCCATAAGTGAATTTCTGATAGGTCAGTAGAATTTGTCCAGCTTTTGGTCCTTGTTTCATCAAAACCATTCTGGCATATTTGGCCGGACCAGGTATCTCCATGACATCTCCGAACCAGGTAATTTCATTTTGTGCAAACAGTGGTCCACACATTAAAAACAACATAAAGAATAACAATACCTTTCTCATAAATCAGATCATCATTTTCGCACATTGATAATTTGTAAGCAAAAGTAAGCCTTCCGATTTAAAGATACCCTCACGAATGTTTTAAGTATAAGTAGTATCGTTCAAAGAGAAAAAATAATAGCAGACAAACTCTATTGAACAAAAATTTTAAACTCAAAAACGATAGTGCTCATCAATTAAGGTAGGGATCGAATACCTTTGCATCAGTCATTACATTTATAATCTAATTAATAATAACCATGAAAAAACAAACCCTTTTGACAAGTACTCTTTTGTTGATTTCATCAATAGCACAAACAAAGGAAGAAAAGCGTCCTAACATTATATTTATCATGGCAGATGATTTAGGGTACGCCGAATTAGGATGTTATGGGAATAAATTCAATGAAACACCTGTATTAGACCAAATGGCAGCCGATGGTGTTCGTTTCACTCATGCTCAAACAGCCGCTTCTCTGAGTTCCCCCACCCGGGCAGCCTTAATGACCGGACAATATCCGTATCGAATAGGAGTTGTTGACTATCTTCGTGGTAACTCGGACCCAATGCGAACAGATATAAAAACTATTGCCGAAACATTACACGACAACGGTTACCACACTGGGATTATCGGGAAATGGCATTTAACTGGATATTCACTATCAGGAGCAAAGAGCCAAATACTCCCTTCGGAAAGAGGCTTTCAAGAAATGATTATTTCAGAAAACAGATACATAGGTAACGGAAGTTATTTCCATCCATACCATTTCAATGAATCCGTCGTTAAAATTCTTCCAGAAGAAAAAGAATTTCTGATAGACCGTATGAACTACGAAGCAGTAGAGTTCATCAAAAGAAATAAAGAGAAACCATTTTTTTTATATTTAAGTCATTATGCTGTACATAACGGACTGATGGGGCCTCCCGAAACCGTAGATCATTTTCGTGTCAAGCCTAAATCCGGCATCAGTGCGCCTTCGGAGAATAATCCGGAAAACGATCCTTATAAAAAATTTCCAGCAGATTATCGAGGAAAACCCAATAATCCACATTTGGCCGCTCAGCTGAAACACATAGATACAGGAGTGGGCGAAATCCTCCAATGTTTACGCGACAATGACCTTTTAAATAATACTTTAGTGATCTTTACAAGCGATAATGGCGGAGCGACCGGAGTAACCACTAATACCCCTTTAAGGGGAGGAAAAACAAGTATGTATGAAGGAGGCAATCGTATACCTATGATCTTCTATGGATATGGCACCGACTCTGCTCCTAAAATAATTGATCAGCGGATTATTTCCATGGACTTCTTTCCTACATTTTGTGAACTGACTCACACCAATATGCCCGAACAAATTTGTGATGGTGTATCCATATTGCCTCTTTTTAATAATAAAGAGATTGAAGAACGTGAATTTCACTGGTATTACCCTCCTTGCGTAAAAGAATCGGATAATTCACGTAACATAGAAGCTTCAATTATATCCGGAAAATATAAATTGATCGAAAGATATACATACAATGGGTGCCAATTATCTGTAATAGAGCAAGAACTATTTGATCTATCGACCGATCCATATGAAAAGAATAATCTATCAACTAAAAATATAGAAACAACCAGAATTTTAAACCGAAAACTAAAAATTTGGAGAGAAGAAATCGAAAAAGGAGAAAATAAGTCCGTAAATCAAATTATATATGTCTCTCCCCAAGGTACAGGCCCTGGTAATACTTGGGAGAACGCATCCAACTTAGAACAGGCTATCACATTGGCACATTCCATCCCCAATCATGAAATATGGCTAAAAGCTGGCACATACAACTTAAGTGCTCCAATTAACCTCGATAATACTTTCATCTTCGGAGGTTTCAAGGGAAACGAAACACGGTCAACAGACCGGAATTGGGATAAAAACAGAGTAGTCATCGAATGTAAAGATCGTATTTCTCCATTCCGTAGTACAACCGGCAACAATCGTCCAGGAGGAAGAGATGCTTATATCCCCTGCATTATTGATGGTGTTATCATACAAAACGCAATCAATCCTCCAGAAGAAAATGGAGGAGCCATGATTCTAAGCAATGGCGCTTTCGTGAGAAATTGTATTTTTAGAAACAATGCCACACGAAATGGGAGAAATGGCGCAGCTATCCATTGTAACAGTGGACATTGCATTATAGAAAATTCATTATTTATAAATAATACATCAGACGGTAACGGAGGTGCTATACAAATTGGAACAGGAACAACCGCTACTGTTCGCAATTGTACATTTGCAAACAATAGTGCCGTAAAGCCAGGAGGAGCCATAGGAACAGCTACCAACAAATCCAATTTAACATTGATAAATTCAATTCTATACAACAATATGTATGGAAAGAAATACAATAGCTACGGCCAGAATACAGATATAAACGGAGGAGGAACTATTATCTCTACACACAGTGCAGTAGAAAGTAACAGCAAAAAATTCATGGACGGAGACGATACAGATCACATGTATCTAAATAGAAGCAAAAATCCCTCATTTCTATCTCCATCCAGTATTATAGGGAAAGGAAGCACACATGATGAGATAGAGACAATTTATACTGCAATCTACATGTTAGCACCAGGATCACCTTGTATTGATACAGGATCGGACTACGAAGCATTAGACATACTGTTTGATTTACAACACCAGGACAGAATACAAGGAAAAGCCGTCGACATGGGTGTTTATGAAACCCAATCTCTTACCAACAATATTTATACAGAGATTAGCAATCATATAAAAGTGTTTGTGGTAGAAAATGAAATATATATCAGCGGAGCTATTAAAGGAGAAACACTTCATTTATACAACCTACAAGGCATACTTATTGATGCAATAACAGTAAAAAACGATAAAGACTATACAATTTTTCAACTGAGGGAAAGAGGAATATACATTGTTACCATCGGAAAAGATACAATAAAAGTAAGATTCTGAAAAAACATCCGACATCTGCAACAAAGATAAATTCTTTCCCATATGAAAGAAAGCATATAAACGGGCTATTCCTTTTCTCCATAAGCCAAGTCACCGGCATCTCCAAGTCCCGGCACAATATACGAATGCTCATTGATCTCCGGGTCAATGGCCGCACACCATATAGTCGTTTTTTCTTCCGGAAATATCGACATAATATGCTCCACAGCCTGGCGACTGGCTATAATAGACGCCACATGAATTTCTGACGGATGCCCTTTGGTAAGCATGGCCTGATAACTCAATTCCATACTGCTTCCGGTAGCAAGCATCGGATCGGTAATAATCAATGTTTTCCCATCGATACGAGGTGAAGCAATATATTCTATATGAATATCGAATTTCAATGTATCTTTATATTTGCGATAAGCAGATACAAAAGCATTTTCCGCATTGTCGAAATAGCTCAAAAAGCCTTGATGAAAAGGCAATCCCGCACGGAGAATGGTACTTATTACCAATTGATTGTCCGGTGTACAAACCGGCGCTATCCCCAAGGGTGTACGGATATCTTTTGTCGAATAAGCAAACGATTTACTCATTTCATACGCCATGATCTCACCTATCCGTTCGATATTACGGCGAAAACGCAAACGGTCGTTCTGCACCTCTACATTCCTTATTTCTGACACATATTGATTCAGAATTGAATTCGTTTTACTAAAGTCGATTATTTTCATTTCTATATATCATTATTATTTATTCAGAATTTATATGATGCAAAGTAAATGATAAAGTTTCAATTTGCAACATTCAGTTTGCAGATTTTGTTAGGAATCTATAAAAGAGATTCAATTAGGGAAAAATTTCTCTAATACGACACTTGTTTCGAAAGAAAGTGTTACTTTTGTAGCCGGTTTACAAGAGGATGTTATAAAACATCCTTTCCATAAATACCTGGAATGAGATAATAAACAAAATACCAATTTTAATTAATTCAAAAGAAAATGGCAAATTTAGATTTAAGCAAGTACGGTATTACCGGTGCTACTGAGATTGTGCACAACCCGTCTTATGATGTTTTGTTCGCCGAAGAAACAAAACCGGGTCTGGAAGGCTTTGAGAAAGGTCAGGTAACTGAACTGGGCGCTGTAAACGTAATGACAGGTGTTTACACCGGTCGTTCTCCTAAAGATAAATTCTTCGTTAAAGATGCTACCAGCGAAAATACAGTATGGTGGACTTCTGACGAATATAAAAACGACAACAAACCTGTAGACGAAAAATGCTGGAAAGCCGTTAAAGAATTGGCAACTAAAGAACTTTCTAACAAGAAATTGTATGTTGTTGATGCATTCTGCGGTGCTAATCCTAACTCTCGCCTGAAACTGCGTTTCATCATGGAAGTTGCTTGGCAAGCTCATTTCGTAACAAACATGTTCATCCGTCCTACAGCTGAAGAACTGGCTAACTTCGGTGAGCCTGATTTCGTTATCATGAACGCTTCTAAAGCAAAAGTTGAGAACTACAAAGAATTGGGCTTGAACTCAGAAACTGCTGTTGTATTCAACTTGACTGAGAAGATTCAAGTTATCTTGAACACTTGGTACGGTGGTGAAATGAAGAAAGGTATGTTCTCTTACATGAACTATCTGCTTCCATTGAACGGTATGGCTTCTATGCACTGTTCTGCCAACACCGACAAAGAAGGCAAAAACACAGCTATCTTCTTCGGTCTGTCAGGTACAGGTAAAACAACCTTGTCTACTGACCCGAAACGTCTGTTGATCGGTGATGACGAACACGGATGGGATGATGAAGGTGTATTCAACTTCGAAGGCGGTTGCTATGCTAAAGTTATCAACCTTGATAAAGACAGCGAACCGGATATCTACAAAGCTATCAAACGTGACGCTCTTCTTGAAAACGTTACAGTAGATGCTAACGGTAAAATTGATTTCGCTGATAAGAGCGTTACAGAAAACACTCGTGTTTCTTATCCTATCTATCACATCGATAATATCGTTAAACCGGTATCTAAAGGCCCGGCTGCAAAACAAGTTATCTTCTTGTCCGCCGATGCATTCGGTGTATTGCCTCCGGTATCTATCCTGAACGCTGAGCAAACTAAATATTACTTCCTGTCTGGTTTTACAGCTAAATTGGCTGGAACAGAACGCGGTATTACTGAGCCGACTCCTACATTCTCTGCTTGTTTCGGTGCTGCTTTCTTGTCACTGCACCCAACTAAATATGCAGAAGAGTTGGTTAAGAAAATGGAGAAATCCGGTGCTAAGGCTTACTTGGTTAACACAGGTTGGAATGGTTCCGGCAAACGTATCTCTATCAAAGATACTCGTGGTATCATCGACGCTATCCTTGACGGTTCTATCGACAAAGCTCCTACTAAGATTATTCCTTTCTTCGACTTTGTTGTTCCTACAGAACTTCCCGGAGTTGATCCGAAAATCCTTGACCCACGCGACACTTATGAATGTGCTTGCCAATGGGAAGAAAAAGCAAAAGACCTTTCTGCTCGTTTCATCAAGAACTTTGCTAAGTTCGAAGGTAACGAAGCTGGTAAAGCTTTAGTTGCTGCCGGTCCAAAACTCTAAACCAACATCTTGTTTCTAAAATAATTTAGAAATCAACCATATGAATAGGAGGGAAATCAAAGAATTTCTCTCCTATTTTTTATCCTCTTTTTAACAAGCAAAGCAAACTTTATTTTTGTTTATTCTTTCTATTCGATATTATAACTATAGTTGTATTATTGTTCTCTTTTTAAGCACGAATGTTCACTGTATTGATTATCAGAATTTTACAAATCAGTTAATTGAATACTTTTACTATGTACATCCACTTTTTTTTATTTCATTTGTATTGGAAAAACAGAGGTCATAAACATAGCCTCACCTTTTTTCACCTTATCTATACAGGATATTCATAGTTCTTTTTACTTTTACATAAACGTTTATATGATATGAAAGCACATTCCGTTTTATTAGCTCTATTTTTATTGATAGGATATACCATCAACATAGTTGCCCAAGTAGACAGAAATCTTCGATTCACTCATCTGACCAATGACAACGGCCTCCCTACCAATACTATTTATTCACTCTGCCAAGACTTTAAGGGTTTTATATGGATTGCTACGGCAAACGGATTATGTAAATATGATGGGAGGAGCATCTCAGTCTATGAAGTGGAACCTACAAAAGGTGAAAGAAAAAAAGGTGGAATTATACGTCATGTATTTGAAGATAAGCGCCACAGACTATGGGTCATCACACACAAAGGAGTAAACTTATACAATAGAAATAAAGATAATTTCAATTTTGTATCGGTTGATTCTTTAAACAATTTTAGCCGTGTTATTTATCAAGATGATAAAGGAAAAATTTACATGGGTGGTTCCGGAGCTTTTATATATAACGAACAAACAAGTAAGTTCGATCCATTCTATGTGAATCAAGATGAAACAATTACTGCATTCATCACCGCCATAACCTCTGATCAAAAAGGACAGATGTGGTTTGGACGGATGTATGGGGGACTAATTTGTGCAGATGTAGAAAATGGAAAATTGACCCGCTACAAACATAATGACCATAATATAAATTCATTAATTTCCAATAAAGTCACCTCATTATTTACCGACCATCATGGCAGAATATGGATAGGAACCGAAGATAAAGGAATTTGTTATTTTGACAGTTCCACCAATAAGTTTATCCGTATAGAAGGTTTTCCACAAATCTGTGTACGCACTTTTGCAGAAGATGCTGAAGGAAATATATGGATTGGTTCGGAAAACGGACTATATATATATTTATCAGATGAAAATAAATTCATCAATTACAAACAAAACTATAATGATAAATACTCGCTGAACGATAATGCAATCTACACCATTTTCAAAGACAAGGAAAATAATATGTTAGTAGGTACTTATTTTGGTGGTTTAAACATATTCTTAAATTCTTTCCTACAATTTACCTATTATGATTGTGGATATTCCGACAAATACTTGTCGGGAAAGGCAGTACGACAAATTATCGGTGATAAAAAAGGCAATTTATGGATAGCCACCGAAGATGGAGGGTTAAATTATTATAACAAAAAAGAGAAAAGCTTCGAATATTTCAAACCGCAACAGACAGGAAACTGTTTATCATATCACAACGTTCACTCTCTACTTCTCGACCAAAAAGATAATTTATGGATCGGAACTTATCTGGGTGGATTAAACAAATACAACCTAAAAACTCAAAAGTTCTCTCACTACATTCATCCAGAATATCCAGATCTGTTATCTAATAACATATTCACACTGCTACAAGACAAAGACGAAGAAATCTGGATTGGAACTACCAACGGATTATTCATCTATAATCCGGGAAAAGACCAATTCAGACAATTCGAAAAAAATATAGTTGGTCCTAAAAGTATTAATAACCTATTGGAAGATTCAGACGGAGACATCTGGATTGCGACAAGAACCAACGGTATATTCCGTTACAACAAATCCATGCAAAGCCTGCAAAGTTATTCTTATCAACAGGATAGAAGTGGTATCCCCGATAATTTCATAAATTACATTTTTGAAGATAGTAGAAAAAATATCTGGATTGGAACATTGGAAGGAGGACTCTGCAAATTTAATAAAACAAACGAATCCTTTACAACCTATACTATCGAAGACGGGCTTCCTTCAAACACTATATATGCCATTACTGAAAGTAGTTCCGGCAATTTATGGCTCAGTACAAACAACGGGCTAAGTTGCTTAGATATAAACAAACTGTTTTTTGTAAACTATTCCATTAGTGAAGGATTGCCCAACAAACAGTTCAATTATAATTCAGTTTATCGGGCAGACGACGGTCTTTTATATTTCGGAACAATCAATGGTATGATTGCTTTCTATCCAGAAAATCTACAGATGCATCACAACATAGCACAAGTAGAATTTACAGATTTCAAAATCTATGGAAAATCAGTAACTCCAGACACAATCGGTTCTCCATTAAATAAAAATATAGAAGAGGCAGATGAAATATACCTAAACAGCGAACAAGCTAAATCCTTCTCTTTCGAATTTACCGTACCTACAGTCAGTCATCCGAACAGTACTTTCTTTGCATATAAACTGGATACAGACAGAGAATGGAATTATATAGGAAACCAAAACCAACTGACATATGCCAATTTATCAGAGGGAAAATATACACTCACCGTCAAAGCAGTTTTTAATAATAAATGGGACAACAAAGAACCGACAAGGAGTATCAAAATCATAGTAGCCCCTCCTTTCTGGCGATCGGACCTCGCATATCTAACCTACCTCATCTTGACCGGAGTTTTAGGAACAGGGCTTTACCTATTTATCAAGAAAAGACAATATGAGAAAAGCCTTATACTGTCCGAACGCATGGAAAAGAAAAAAATGGAAGAAGTAAATACACTGAAACTCAACTTTTTTACAAATATCTCCCACGAATTGAGAACACCATTAAGCCTAATTCTCATTCCTCTACAATCTTTTCTTGAGAAAAACGTTTTCAGCCCGGAAATAAGGCCCAAAATGAAATTAGTTATCAACAATGCAATGAGAATGAATATACTATTAGACGAACTAATGCTCTTCAGCAAGGTTGAAACCAGACAAGAGAAGATTCGCGTAAAGAAAGGTAACTTATTAAATTTTCTAAGAAGTATCTGCGAAGGTTTCCAGATGCTCGCCGATGAAAAAGGATTAGAATACATATTGAAAATAGAAAATTCAGAAGAAGATGTGTGGTTCGCTCCTGTAAAAGTCGAGAAGATTATATACAATTTGCTTTCCAATGCTTTCAAATATACGGATAAAGGAGAAATCATAGTTAGAGCTTTTTATGAACATAAAAAAGACTACACCTACCTAAATTTCATCGTTTCGGATACAGGTGTAGGAATTGCTCCCGATCAGCAGGATAAAATCTTCGAGAACTATTATCAGATCAATGATTTTGTTAAAAGCAAGAAAGCCGGTTTTGGTATAGGTCTGGCACTTACCCGCCAACTGGTTTTACTACATAAAGGAGAAATCAAAGTAGAAAGTGAAATTAACAAAGGGAGCAATTTTATAGTGAAATTAAATATTACAGCCCGTGCCTTTTCTACAGATGAAATATCAGATAAGGATGCCGATGCTTCCTTTATAGAAGAATATAGATACCTCCCCGTCAAGTACGATAATAACGCTGAAAAAGTCGAGACAGAAAAAAAACTTTCCAGAAAAGAGTATAAATTATTAGTGGTTGAGGACAACTCCGAACTACTATCGACCTATGCAGAAATGTTTTCGGACATGTATACAGTCATTACGGCTCAGAACGGTAAAGAAGGATATCAAATTGCTAAAAAGGAACTTCCGGATATCATTATCAGCGATGTCATGATGCCCGAAATGAATGGTTTTGAATTAGCTCACAAATTAAAATCCAGAATTGAGACTTGTCACATTCCGCTCATATTGCTAACTGCTAAAACAGGTGAAGAGGCCCAATTGGAAGGCTATGAAAGTGGAGCAGATATATATGTAGAGAAACCATTCCACCCAGTACTTATCCAAAGACAGATTTCTAATCTGATAGCAACAAAAGAAAACCAGAAAAAACTCTTTGCTGCTAACAAAATGGAGGTCTATGAAATGAAAGCCGATGATAAAGACAAAGAGCTGATTGCTAATATCGAAAAGTTGATTATAGCAAATCTGGACAATAATGAATTCTCATTAAATTACCTGTTAAAAGAAATAGGAATAGGACGTACCTTATTGCATATGAAACTTAAAAATATCGTAGGGCTTTCTGCCACTGAATTCATTAATAATATACGCTTGAAAGAGTCATTAAAAATCCTGGCAACAGGAAAGAATGTTTCTGAAGCTGCCTATGCTACAGGTTTCACTTCGCCCAACTACTATTCACGTTATTTCAAAAGAGTTTTCGGAATATCCCCCAACGAGTATATCGCTAACCTGCATCCGCCAAAAAAAAATGAAAACAACTCTTTGGCAGAATCTCCGACAAATTAGGACCTAAAAAAACAGAGAAGGAGTTTTTTAGCAACTTCTTCTCTGTCCTCCTGAAATGCACAACAATCAAAATTTACCTTTCGCTGATGCTTGTATACACCTATCTTCATCGACCCAACGCCCACGATACCAAGAGCAAGGTTTAAATTCATCATTTAATTCTCTCATTTTATTCTTCATCTGTCTCCGCTTCTCTTCCAAGACTTTAAACAATTTCGGATCATTTACCAGATTAACCGTTTGTTTCGGGTCTTTAATATTATCAAACAACAATTCGGAATTATCTACCAGATACGTCGCATACGTATATCGTTTATCCCGTACGGCTCTCCATTCATATCCGTCTTTCCATTGAAACGTATGTCCCATCCCTTGCATAAAAGCAAACTCCGGTTCTTTGCATTTTTCACCTAAAACCAATGGAGACAAGTTCATACCTTCTACAGAATCTGGAACTGGCAGATTCATCATCCCTAATAAAGTAGGCATAATATCAGGAGTATTCAAACAAGTATCTACCTCCCGACCGGGTTTGATTTTTCCATTCCAACGTACCATAAACGGAACTTTCGCCGCGCTATCGTAAAAAATCATCTTGAAGATACGTCCATTCTCTCCGAACATTTCACCATGATCAGAGAAAAAAACAATAATCGTATTCTCATCCAGCCCGAGCTCAGTGACTTTCAACATTAAGTCTCCCAAATAATCATCGATGCTGGACACCATAGAATAATACACCCGCTTCATTTCCGGTATATTTTTTTTCCAATAATTCACCCATCTCTGAGGATTTGTATTCCGATCCATATATTTATCCGGAATATCGTTCCAATTAGATGGTAACGTAAAAGGAACATCCTTGTAACGGTTATAATATTTTTCGGGCACATTTGCTTTTGTCCACGGATCATGAGGAACACCTACTGACAGAAACAAGGCGAATGGCTTATTTTCTTTCTGCAACCGTTCTAAAGAACGGATCGCTAAACGGAACTGTTCCTCCGGTTCATAACTTCCTTCACCGTAATAGATTTTTTCTTTCCTATCTTCATAATAATAAGAGTTCATATTCGTATGATGAAAATTATAAGCTTTCCATTCATCATCAAACCCCAAACGGTCGGGACCTTTCGGAATAAAAGCACAGTCATCATTTTCATGATCCGAGCAAGTACCATATAAATGCCATTTCCCGATATAAGAAGTATTGTATCCATTTTCTGTAAAAACATGTCCCATAGCGCGCTGATTAGGGTTCAGACGAAGTTCATTAATGACCATTCCCGTGCTGGATGAATACTTTCCAGTAAAAAGAGAGGCCCGTGCTGCTGCCGACACCGGAGTAACAGCCACGGCATTTGTAAAGTCAACACTTTCCGCCTTAAAACGATCGATATTGGGAGTCTTGGCTATCTCATCTCCCCGGCAGCCAAATACGTCATTTCTCAACTGATCGGTAATAATAAATATCAGATTGGGGTGTTCCGGCTGTTTCTGTTGTGCCATTGTCGTAGTGGGAATACCCACCGTCAGAGACACCCCGATAAATAAATTCTTTTTCATAATATACCTAATTATTCCTTTTATTTATTCCACTAACAGACGGTAAAGGTTGACGAACGGTGACTGGTTGTGCTTTCCCAAAATACGGAGAGCCATCAAAATCAAAAATAAAACGCTGCAAGCAAATATGCCGCTCCCATCCTGGTTTTCGATCCACTTTTGTATGATATACAATCCAATGCTCAGTGCCATCGGGGGAAGTCGTAAAACCAGCATGCCCCACCCCATAAACTTCCTCATTACCCGTAAAAACAGGCCCCGACTTTATCCAATTGTCACGATCCAACAGATTGTTGTCAGGATTCTTTAACCTCAACTGAGCTAATTTATACGTAGGTAGCCACGATTGTCCACAAGAATAAATGATGAACAACCGGTCTTCGTTTATCAATACCTGTGGTCCCTCGTTCAAGTCTAATCTTCCGTCTGTTTCCCAAGGTTGATCCGGCTCGGATAAAAGTGTCCGATTGGTCGATATAGTCCAAGGATTTTCCATTTCAGCGATGTACAAGTTCTGACGTGTTTTATCGGTCGATTCATTATTCTCCCATCCAGACCAAACGGCATACAGTTTTTTCTGCCATTCAAAAACAGTCATATCGATAGCCCAACGGTTCGCATCGGTATCCGGCCAACAATCTACATTGTCTCCCGTATAAATCATCCCTTTGTCGATATAAGCTCCTTGAGGATCCGAGCTTACTGCCTCGAGTACACCAGTACGCTGATGTATATAAGGAGGTCCAGACTCACCGGCCGCATAATAAATGTACCACTTTCCACACACATAATGCAGTTCGGGAGCCCAAATACAACTCCTGTTCCATCCTTCTGCCGGAGCCTTCCAAACTTCTACAAGTTGCCCTTTTTTATGTAGTTCCTTTGTCTTCGAAACCGCAAGTCCTTTTTTATATACAAAACAGTAATAGTAACAACTATCGGTCTTATATACCCAAGGATCGGCTCCCTTAAAAACAGGATTACTAAAGGTTCTTACGGTGTCACCTTCTACAGCCCGTATTACTCCGGAACTGGAAAATAAAAGAAGCAGAGTAAACAGAATCCAACTTTCTCTCCAACCGGCCTGCTCTGAAAAAGGATGTTCCTCGTTATTCATTTTTCGTCATAAATTTATAAATACACGTATGAACATAAACTTCCCCCGGATTAAGGCGAGTAGTCGGAAAGTCTGGATGATTGGGACTATCCGGAAACTTTTGTGTCTCCAATGCAATTGCCTCCCGAAACCTCATCGGTTTCCCATATTTGTCTTTCACCTTCCCATTGAAAAAGTTACCCCCATAAAACTGTAGTCCCGGTTGATCAGACCATACTTCCATATAACGGCCCAAAGTAGGTTCATAGACAGAAGCTATCTGTTCCACACCCTCTATTTTCTTATCAATAATCCAATTATGATCATATCCCTTACCAAATCTCAATTGCTCATTATCCTGATCAAGACGCGCTCCTATGGCCGTTGGTACCCTAAAATCAAAAGGAGTTCCCTCTACCGGCACTCTTTCGCCAGTAGGAATCAAGAACGAATCAACCGGTGTGATACGACTGGAATTTATGGTTAGAATATGGTCATCGACCGTCCCGTTACCCGCACCTTTCAGATTAAAAAAAGCATGACAAGAGAGGTTCACGACAGTTGGTTTATCAGTCACGGCATTATACGTTATTTTCAGTTCGTTATCCGAAGTCAGCATATAAACAACTTTAAAAACAACTGTACCGGGATAGCCTTCTTCTCCATCAGGAGACATGTATGAAAAAGCGACTTCGTTATCTGTGACCCTATCTACATTCCAAACAATTCTATCCAATCCCTTGTTTCCTCCATGCAAACTTTGTCCATCATTGTTTCGGACTAAGTTATATTCCGTTCCATCCAAGGAAAACTTGCCATTTGCTATACGGTTGGCATAACGCCCCACAACCGGCCCCAGAAACCGTTCACCTTTATTATCCAGATAATGATCTATCTTTTCGAAACCTAACGTGATATCTTCATAATTACTATTTCTATCGGGAGTAAGCAAACTCACCACACGTGCGCCATAGTTCGTTATTTGTGCATATATCCCATTACCGGATTCAAGCGTATATAATGCAACTGGTTTTCCATCGACCGTCGTGGAAAAATCATCAGCATCTAACAAAGGAAGTATAGGCTTCCCATCATTTCTACAGGAAGCACAAAACACCGTCAACATGAACAAAAGATAAATTTTCATGATATTATTAATTATGATATATAATTTTCAGAAATTGAAATACTTTCTCTTAAAATGCAGTCAACCCATAATCAAAAAGCAAACTCCTTTCTCCATTCTGCTTATTTATAGTAATCTCCACCGTATTTTCCCCATTGTGCAATAAATAACTATAATCACTCAGATTATATTGATTATAGTTACGGGTATATCTAATCGGTTGATCCAGCACTTTTACACCATTCAGCCACACGGTGGTCGGACCATCCGCATATAACCATAAAGACAGACGTTCAAAAGGTTTGTCCACATGAAATATCTCCTTCAACCGTATCACCCCCTTATCTTTAATCTTAAAAGGAAACTCGGTATGATACACTTCACCATTCACGCTGACTTCATGCTTGGTCTGTTTCTGCTTTTGTGAATGCGGTATCAGAAATACGGGTTGGGTCGAACGAATACTATACAAACGGGAGTGTAACATATGCAATGTATTGGCCGGAATCTTTATTTTCTTACGGTCGTAAGTAATCAACCCGTTCACTTCACCCTCCACATCCGTCGTTTGGGTATAAATGGCGGCGCTTAAACCTTGAGCAATGAGCGTTTCAAGATCATACATCAGCCGGCTATAATCGGCCAACAGTTCAATGCTTCCGTCAATATTCTTATAACCCCAGTTATTCATACCGGGATTCCAAAGCGAACCTTCTACCGGAAACCCCAATCCGCCGAATTCTCCCAATACGGCTACCCGGTCATCAGTAAACTCAGGCAACACCATCGAAGCAGACGGATAATTATGAATATCGTGCACATGTCCCACCTTTCGGTCGGTCCATCCGCTCACGCCATTAATAATTCTCGTCCGGTCTTTCTGCATCATATTCTCCACTACTTCGACTGTGTTGTGTTGTCCCCACCCTTCATTAAAAACAACCCAGCTCGTGATACAGGGGAAAAAGCGTAAATGATCGATCATCTCGTCCAGTTCTTTAAGCCACTGAGCCGAGACCTCCGTAGGAGCATCCCAATCCTTTTCATCCGTATGCGAAAGATGTTCCGTCTCTTTACGTGCCGTAGCGAATCCCGAAGGCATATCCTGCCAAATCATTATTCCCAGCGAATCGGCATAATAATAGTAAGTAGCAGGTTCCACTTTAATATGTTTGCGTATGGTGTTGAATCCCATCTCTTTTAATTGAACCATATCCCAGATCATAGCTTCGGGTGAAGGAGGTGTCAACAAGCCATCAGGCCACCAGCCCTGATCCAATGTGCCATACTGGAACACAGGCTTTCCATTCAAACAAATTCTTTTGTATCCGGCTTCATCCCTGACAATCGAAACATCTCTCATTGCAAAATAGCTGGTTACCTTGTCCAATGTTCTCCCATTCCGGCACAAAGAGACTTCCAAATCGTAAAGTTTCGGGTTTTCCGGCGACCACCATACAAGGCCAGGAATCTGCAACTCGATGTCCTTACCCAGTTTCTGTTCGGAGGTCAGGATATTCTTTTCCCCATCAAATACTTTCACAAGCAGAGATTCGTCTCCTACAGATTCGGCAATGTCAAAGTGAAGTTTCACCGTACTATTCTCAATATTGGTTTCGGGGCACATCTGCCGAATATAAACAGGATTCACCGGTTCTATCCAAACAGTCTGCCAGATACCGGAAACAGGAGTATACCAAATACCCCGCTGGTTGAGCTGCTGTTTCCCCCGGGTAATGGATTCCGTATCCGTAGGATCAGTCACACTCAATTCAACTACCTGCTTACCATCCTTTTTCAAGAAACGAGTAATGTTAAAAGAGAAAGGATTGTTTCCTCCTGTATGCTTCCCGACCAGTATATTGTTCACCCATACCTGGCATTCATAATCAACAGCACCGAAATGCAAAAGAATCTGCTTGCCCTTCCAGTCCGGATCAATAGTAAACTCTTTACGATACCATAGCTTATCCGAAGGGCCAAACTGTCCCTCTACTCCCGACAAAGACGATTCAATGGAAAAAGGAACCAGTATTTCATCACCGTAGTGCACATCTTTCTTTTTCCGATTCATTTCCGTCACTTGATATTTCCACAAACCATTGAGGTTCTTCCAGTTCACTCGCTTCAATTGCGGGCGTGGATAAATTTGCCAAACATTTTCTACTGTTACTTGTTCTGCCCATCGGGTCTTTATCTTGTTGCCCTGTGGAGACCAGGCAAATGAGATGTAAGAAAAACATAAAGAACAGATAATCATGAACATTCGTACCATAAATATAAAATTAGAGTAATTTATTATTAATCGATTTTAATGTCCTCATAGCCGGTTTCCAGTAAGAACATTTTTCGTTTCACTATTGAGAGACGCACGTCTCACATCTATGAAATGATCATCTCACTATTGAGAGACGTTCGTCTCACAATAGTGAAACGCTGTTTAAAAGAGCGTCTTTACAACTTCGATCGCTTGAGTTCCGATAGTAGGGCCGTAAACAACGAGTGTCTCATCTGCCTTTATCTCCATACGATCTATAAACACGACCCGTTTTCTTCCTGTTTTCCGGGTTCGCCCGTGATAAACACAAAGTTTCTGACCATCGGGAAGTGACAATACCATATTATGTCCGGTTCCAGTTACTTCTCCCCCATTCTCCACATTCTTCTGTAATACCGGGTTATCTGCCGATTTACGGAAAGGCCCCAACGGATGAGTAGCTGTAGCATACCCTACTGCATAATCATTACCCACAAAATAATTAGCAGAATACATCATGTAATATGTCTCCCCCTCCTTGAATATAAACGAACCTTCCGTCCAGCGCCTGTTCACCTCCTTATTCAGTACCGAGCGGCTCTCCCATTCTGCCTGTAAATCATCCATTGAGAAAGGCGGTTGCAAAAGCAATACCGGTTCACCTATCACCTTCGAAAAGTCGGGAGCTACTTCAACTCCGTAAATCCAACTCTCCTCAATCTCGTCAAACCATCCATTCTTCTTTGCATAGTCAGCAATCTCACTTTCCACCGGATGTTTGTAACAGCAACGGGAATAATAAAGGTACACCTTTCCGCTCTCATCATCAAAGAGCACATTGGCATCAATCACAGGATATCCCGGATCAAATAAAGGGCCATCGTTCATCTCCTTAAAAGGCCCCAAAGGATTATCGGAAACAGCTACGCCTATCCGGAAATTTTCTTTTTCACCGGTCGGATTATATTTCCAGTTCGCACTATACCATAAGTAGTATTTTCCATCTCTTTCATATACCTCCGGCGCCCAGAAACAGTCTGTTGCCCACGAAGTAGACGATCTGCCCTGATAAACTATTCCCTCTTCTTTCCAATCGGACAGATTATCGGAAGAGTAGGCCCTGAAACCATTCTCACCAGAAGTACCGTACAGATAATATTTCCCGTCCGAAGCCATTAGAATATAAGGATCCCCCAGATTTATAGGAATCGGATTGCAATAACTTATGACCGTAGCATCCGGTCTCTTACAACTTATTGCACAGAACAAAAAAACAAAATATAAAATATGCCTAATATTCATGATACTTACTGTTGAAGGTTATTCTCATCTGATAGGGAATTCGGCTATACGCAGTGTGGTACATCCATATGGAATCAGTTCTATCACTTCTGCATTTTCCCTGATAGGTTCCATACGCTGGAAGAAGTAACTAACAGGCCCCGCCGATCCATTGTGCTCTGTCCATTCCGGTAAACGGCGTGCTTTAGTCTTAATAATAACCGGTGCATTTTCCTGATTCCAAGGGTTCGCCGAAACCGGTCCTGTTTTTTCAACCACGAACCTTTCCTTTAAATTCTCTGGTCGGAGATTCCTTTTGTACAAGCAATAATTCCAAGGAGAATCGGTAGTGACCTGATAATATTTCTCCCCGTTACGTTCCGAACCATCATCAATGTTTTTTGCTTCCCAGTTTTCATTCAGTTTAAGTGCGTAGATAAGTGCCCCACGCTCTATAACAGCAGCCCCATCATACCAATAGCTGGCAGTCACCGACATCGGCAGTTCCAAAGTAACCTCATCGTTACTCTTCCAAGTACGTTCCAACACGGCAATATTGGCAACCGGTACACACGAAACGACTTCGCCATTGACGCGGATCACCGGCTTTTCACACCACTCAGGAATACGCAGATGGAAAGGAAAACGGGCCGTCCGAGCTTTTTTATCGGGGAAATTCATCTTAAACCGAATGATCTCATCAAACGGATAACCGGTGTTCTCTTCTATATCCACCGTCACATTCCCAGCCACCTTCGCCGTGACTTTAGAGGGTGCATATACCAATGCCGCAATTCCGTTATCATAGGTGGCAAACCAAAGATTCTGTACCAACTTAGGCCATCCCTGATGTAAATTGGAGGTACAGCAAGGAAAGCCCGCCAATACTCCGAAAAGATTTCCCGTATGCGAATGAGGAGTAACGAACGTCCTCGGTTCATAAGACACTTTTATCTGATTCACCTGTTGATAATATTGCCGCACAGAACAGTTGTCATCCACCTGCGTAGGCAACGCATTATAAGCTATTCTTTCCAGTTGATCGGCCCACTGCGTGTCTCCGGTAATTTCCAACATCTTTTCAAGAGAAAACATCATCTCTACAGCCGCACACAATTCAGAACCTTGCGTAGGATCGCCGAAGCGGATCAACTCATCGCCTGCCCAAATACCGGTAGGAAACCCAATGGTATTGCGTATCACCTCCGATGCCTTCTTCACGGCGTCGATGCGCTTGCGGTCATAATCACGCTGATAATAGATAACAGGTTCTTTAAAGCCTTGAGCCAGGTTTACAGTATGCAGGCTGTGCTGTGTCATCAATTGAGTTCCTTCGAGAAAAACATTCGTCCAGTCCAATGTTTGTTGGTGTACCAAATCGCCTAACTCGAGCAAGAACTTATCTCCGGTAATATTATAAAGCCAATAAATCACCATCAGATTATCACCTCCACGGAATTTTCCCCAATGCGTCCATCTGTCCAACGGATTTTGGGGTAATTGCTCCAATTGATATTTAAAATAATTAGTCATAAAGGTAATGACCCGCTCGTCTCCTGTAGCAGAATAATATTGTTGCATGATTTTCAATACAACCATTTTAGGCCACCAATCTTGTGCATTATTACGCTGAAGTCCCCGTTCCGGTCCCCTGTCCTTATCCGGGCCGAAATAACCATTCGCTTTCTGAGAAGCCAATGCCCACTCAATCCAAGGTTGCACTTTTTGTTTCAGAGTGTCATTATCCAAGATGTAAGCCAACGGTAGCAGGCCGTCAATCCAGTAAGGTCCTCTTTCCCACACATCTCCATCTCCCCCAAGCCATCCGTTACGTTCCCCCATCACCTGCCCGTAGATTTTATCTAAATTACCGGTAAGACCGGAGACCATTGTAGAGAGTTGATGCTCCAACCAACCAACAGGTTTTATCGCACCGATAGGTAATTCGATGTAAGGTTTCTCTAATAAAGGATAATGATTGTTCGTATAGTTAGAGGTTATCCCCTTTTGACTATACGCCGTTAATGGCATCAGACTGATAATGGTGAACACTAAGAATTTTACTCGTTTCATCTTTATTCAAATTTATGTTTTATTCGAAAGCAAAAGTAGGCATATGCTTACATACCACGAGACAGCATTGTTCGTAGGACAACAAGCATTGTTCATGGTCGAAAATTTAGATTAAAAAGAGTTCCTAACGGGCACCATTATGAAGGTATATTAAATAAAACCAGAGTTCATTGCACAATAGTGCTATTGAAAAGAAAGACTGTGCATATCCACATCTCCACCTTTTCTTACATTTGCCAAAGATAAAAATAAAAATCGTGTGTTATGAGATCTTATTTGTTAACCCTTTTTTCCGGCTTGCCACTATTTACAAGTTGGGGAGTAACCCCAGCCGGCACCGATTCACCTAATATTGTCGTTATTCTGGCAGATGACTTAGGTTCCAACGAACTGAGTTGTTACGGCGGAGAAAATTTAATCACCCCCCATATAGACAGAATAGCCACTGAAGGGATGCGTTTTACAAATAACTACGCATCCTGTGCCATGAGTGTACCACTTCGGGCATCATTGTATACCGGTCTCTATCCGGCCCATCACGGTTCGTTTCAAAACCATAAAGCATCCTACCCAGACATAAAAAGTGTGACACATTATCTCTCACAGACTGGTTACAGGGTAGGACGCGCAGGCAAGCAACACACTAATCCACGTTCTGTCTTCGACTTCGAAGAGATATCCGGTTTCGAAACTATCTGCACCTCCCGCACGGCCGAATATACCATCGATGGAATCAGGAAATTTATAACGAAAGACAACAAGCCTTTTTGCCTTTTTGTGTGCAGCATCCATCCTCATGCCCCCTGGACATGGGGAAATCCGGAGGAATTCGATAAAGAAAAGATCGTGTTGCCCCCTAACTGCGTGGACAACGATGAAACCCGCGAACTATTCCGCCGGTACTTAGCAGAAATACGCGCCTTAGACAATGAAGTAGGTTCCGTATTAGAGGTACTCGGAAGTACCGGGCAATTGGACAATACCCTGATTATTTTCCTGGGTGAGCAAGGTCCAAAGTTCCCTTTCGGCAAATGGACATGCTGGCAATACGGAACTCACAGTGCTATGTTGGCCCGGTATCCCAAAACAATAAAGCCCCGGAGTACTACCGACGCCATTGTGCAATACGAAGATATATTACCCACCTTGATGGATTTCATCGGAAACGGAACAATCGGGCAGATCGACGGCCGCAGCTTCCTGCCCGTATTGCAGGGAAAGAAGAAAGAACACCGGAAATGGGCTTACTGCATGCACAACAATGTCCCGGAAGGGAATCCGTATCCGGTCAGAAGCATACAGGACAAACGCTATAAACTGATTCTGAATCTGAAGCACGATCAGCCTTTCTTTCTTAAACATATGATGGGAAAGAAAAATAAAGATGAGATGTGGGAAAGTTGGCTGCAACAGGCCGGACAAAATGAACAGGCCCGCTTTCTGGTCGATCATTATACCACACGTCCCGCCATCGAATTCTACGATTTGAAGAACGACCCTTGGGAACTGAATAACATCGCCACCGAACGAAAACATACCAAACGCATCGCCACCATGCAAGCGGCATTGGAAAAGTGGATGACGGAACAGGGTGATACAGGTGCCGAAATGGATATCCGCAAAAAACAATAGGATGCCTACGAAAAGCCTTCCGATGAACATAAATAGCCATCTTAAGAACAATGATGAAGATACAAACTTAAAAAAAGCGTATACCTTCGCAACGACAAAGAAGAAACGCTTCTAAATAAATTAATCAAATGTTAATACTTAATTTTATGATGAAAGAACACGAAAACATGAAACGCTTTCGAACTTTTCGTCCTTTGGCAAGAAAACGGTTATGGTGTCTGTTTGCATGCCACATGCTGCTTTTCTCAAATTTCACTTTCTCTCAGGAGACAATGGATACGGACAAGGAGAAAACTAAAGAGCTGGATTTGTCCTTCCAGAAAATCAACTGGGACGAGTTCAACGGATCAGCTTATCGGGTTAGCGGCGATCAAATTCGTAATTTACCCATTTCTAATTTAGGTAATGCATTGGCCGGTCTCGTTCCGGGTTTTTATTCCCGTCAGAAAAGCGGCGGGATACTGAATGAAGCACCGAACTATTGGATAAGAGGATTGCGTACAGGAACCAATTCAGAAGGGGTACTGGTGCTGGTAGACGGGCAGGAGCGGGAGTTTGGCTCTTTATCCCCATACGAGATCGAAGAGGTCATTGTCCTGAAAGACGCAGCTGCCACAGCTTTGTATGGAATGCGAGGTTCAAACGGTGCCATACTGGTTAATACACGCAAAGGTGTGATTGGCAAGCCACAGATAGAATTGACCGCACAGGTCATAAACCAGCAACCGTTAAAACAACTGGACAGACTGAACGCTTTAGGTTATGCCACTCATTACAACAAAGCGATGTTAAACAAAGGAGGTGAACCTCTTTATACGGACTATTATTTATCCAGATACCGCAATGGTACCAACAACGAACTTTATCCGGATGTAAACTGGCTCGATAATCTGATGAAGCCATGTTCGTGGATGCAGCGATACAACCTCAACCTATACGGTGGTTCTGCAAAAGTACGGTATTTCATCAACGCCGGATTTCTTACCCAGGACGGTTTCTACAAAACAGGCGACGAATACGATTACAGCACTAACAACGGAATAGACCGCTTTAACGTACGTTCCAATGTAGAATTCGACGTTACATCGACTACCCTGCTTTCATTGGACTTATACGGACTCGACGAAAAGCAAAACCGCCCAGGCAACAACTCGGCAGCCGTATATCAGGCTCTATTATCCACTCCGCCCAACTTGTTCCCGGAGTATTACGTTGACAACGGAAAATATGTAGACCAATCGGGTGACAGAGTAAGCAGTTATAATGGAAAAATAGTAGCCGGTGACGGAAGAATCAATCCATGGGCACTCCTAAACAGAGCCGGTTATGGTACTTTCCACTCCACGTACGGATCTTTCCGGGCCAAAGTTTCCCAAAATCTGAATATGATAACCAAAGGACTTTCGGCATCCGTCACGTTCTCTATGGATTCCTATACGCAGGCTGTTACCAACCGTTCCAAAGGATATGCCTCCTATCTGTTGAATCCGGAAAGCAACACTCCCAACGTACTGATGAAGACAGGCGAGGACACCAAGATGCAGAATACCATAGGTACCAAAGATTCATACAGGCGCACCACCATCGAAGCCCAACTATCCTACGTCAGAAACTTCGGTGAACATAAGCTCTCCGCACTTGCTTTCTATAACCAATACGAAAGTTCCAATGAAGTGAGTATCCCGAAACGTTTTCAAAGTGCCAACGCATGGTTGGGATACAATTATGACCAAAGATATGGAATCGACCTTCTGATGAGCTACTCCGGTGCCTATCTTTTCAAAAAAGGCGACCGTTTCGGATTCTTCCCGACCATTGCCGCCGGCTGGACTCTATCCAATGAATCCTTCTTCGAAGGCATCAAAGAGTGGATCCCTTATCTAAAGCTAAAAGGTTCCTTCGGCAAAACAGGAAACTATCGGGGTATTGCCGAACATGCTTATATCGGGTCGCTCGAAAACGTACCGGGCAGTTATCCCTTTGGAAACAGTATGGCGGGTTCTCCCGGATACCGGGAAGGTATTATCGCTGATCCCAATGCAACCTGGGAAAAAGTTCAACAAGGCAACATCGGACTTGAAGCCGGTTTATTCAATAACCGATTCAACATCACAGCCGAATATTTCCATGATAAACGAACAGACATCTATATGACCAACAATCGCTTAAGTTTCCTATACGGATATGATGTGGGAATCTCGGAGAATCTGGGAAAAACACATTCACAAGGCGTGGAACTTACCGCAAGATGGAACGATAAAATCGGTGACTGGGGATATATAGTAGGCGGAACTTTCTCTTATGCCAACAACCTGTTGGAAGAAGACGGACAGGCTGAACAGCCCTACCCGTGGATGCGTAATGCGGGTTACTCTATCGGTACCAAAAGAGGATATATAGCCGAAGGCTTTTTCAACTCCTATGAAGAGATAGCCGCAGCACCTTATCACACGTTCGGAACTGTTCATCCGGGAGACATCCGCTATAAAGATATCAACGGCGACGGTGTAATCAACTCAGAAGACCAGGTGCCTATCGGATATGCCGATGTACCCAAACTTTATTACAGTGCAAATATCGGTTTCTCTTATAAAGGTTTCAGTCTTTCGGCCGTATTTACCGGTGCGGGAAAATTCTCACGCAACATCAATGGCGGTAGAGTAGCTTATCCGTTCTACAATAACGGAACGATCTATGCACACCAAACCGATTACTGGACACCAGAAAACCCGACAGCAAAATATCCGCGCATATCGCTCGACAATACTACAGGGACCAATAACACAATGGACAACACTATCTGGATTAAGAACATCAGATACCTCCGGTTGAATACCATTCAATTGGAATATAAATTTCCCGAAAAGATGTTCGCCAAGAGTTTCGTCAAAGGCCTGCAAGTATTTGCCAATGCATACAATGTGTGTACCTGGAGCAACATGGAAGTAATCGATCCGGAAGCTGACGAGAACGGTAACAGCGTACCTCTGACCCGGAATATCAATTTAGGGTTATCCATTAAATTCTGACCGGAATGACAATGATTGTAAATAAAACAATGATCACGATATGAAAAAAAGAAACAACATACTATTTCTATTATTTGTAGCGGTGGGAATGACCGGATGCAACTACATGGACGAACTTCCCTACGAACGCTCGGATGCTGAAGATATATTTTCATCGGAAGCCTTGTACGAACGTCCCACGACTCAGGCATACAGTTACCTGAAAGGTGGCATGAGCCGAGTGGACGATGCTTTTCTCGAAGCAGCCACCGACAATGGAACTTCTGTGGTTTACGACTCTAAGATACATACGCTGGCACAGGGATTTGCGACCTCCAACACACCTGTAGAAGAATGCTGGAAGAACTCTTATAAAGGGATTCACCAAGCCTTGTATGCAATAGAGAATTACCGGAAGTATACACTGCGTTTGCAAAATAAAACTCCTGAAGAAATCGAACAGACCAAAAAGACACTCATTGCCGAACTAAATGCGCTCCGGGCAGTGTTCGAATTCGACTTGCTCCGCCATTACGGAGGTTATCCGATCATCGACAAGGTATACGAGTTGGGAAGCGAAGAAATGCGCAATATACGCCGCAGTTCATTTGCCGATTGCGTGAATCATATTATCGGCCTGTGCGATGCTGCAGCCGCCGATCTGAATGTAGAACCGCGTGGAGCTGCCGGAGGATATGGCAACATGACCAAAGGAGCAGCACTTGCAATCAAAGCCAAAACATTAGTGTATGCTGCCAGTCCGCTATACAACCAAACCACCAATACCAATCCATTACTTGGATATGTAGGCAGCACAGATGTTACGACGAAGTGGCAAACGGCTGCTAAAGCCTGTGCAGATGTTATTAATCTGAAGAAAACCAACGGTCAGAATAAATACACACTGAACACCGATTACGAGAAATTATTTATTATACAACCCAATAATAATACAGAATATATCGTAACACGAAACAGTGTAAAGGCAAATGGACTGGAAGAACGGCAATATCCTCCTGCCTTGTCCCGGCAAGGGGAGAATAAAGGAGGTGGAACCGTACCATCACAGGAATTCGTAGATGCATTTACAATGGCAGACGGAAGCCAGTTTGTACGCTCTACAACCACCGGCGCAGAACAATACATCGGACGTGATCCCCGCCTGTACAGCACAATAGTATATAATGCCGCCACATTCGGCACTCACGGCACTATCTACACCCGAAGGGATCCGGGTGATAATAACGGGTTGAATACAGTAGTCAGAGGATCAACTACCACAGGATACTATCTGAAAAAGTTCCTCGACCTGAACGTGAAATTCAATGGAGTGCAGAATCCGGCTACAGCTTTTCATTATTACCCCATCATTCGTCTGGCAGATGTCCTACTGATGTATTCAGAAGCAATGACATTGGGATACGGCATCGATACGGATCCGGAAGGTTTCGGGCTGACCGCCAAAGGAGCCATCGAAATGGTAAGACGTCGTGCCGGTTTCACCACAACCGACAAATTCCTTGAAGGAGTAACGACTCCGGAAAAAATGCTGGAAAAGATCAAACAGGAAAGACGCATCGAACTCAGCTTTGAAGAACACAGATACTTCGATCTGCGCCGTTGGCTGGATGCCGAACAAAGTCTGAATCAAAACATAACAGGGGTCGAAATACAAACTATCGCAGGAGAAGACCATTATTCATACTTCACCGTAGATAGCAGACGCAGTTTCTCCCGGCATATGTACTACCACCCCATTCCACTTCAGGAACTACGGAACAGCCCCAATATAGAGCAGAATCCGGGATGGTAAGGGAAAATAAAACAGTATGAATGATTTGAAATAAAAACATTAATATGAAAAAAATACTATTAATATGCTTGTGCCTGTTGAGCTATTTATCTCTATTTGCACAACGCACTATAAACGGTAAAGTCACAGATAGTTCCGGCGAAACCCTTATCGGGGCAACCGTTATCCAAAAAGGAACATCCAATGGCGTAATTACCAATATCGACGGGATATTCACCATCTCGTTGCTGCCCAATGTGCCGGAAATCATACAAGTAAGCATGATCGGTTACAAAAAGGCAGAACTGAATCTTCAAAAGCAAGGCACTTCCCTCTTGAATGTTGTTCTGACGGAAGATAATGTAAACCTCGATGAAGTAGTTGTAGTTGGTTACGGCACCCAAAAAAAAGCATCCATCACAGGGGCTATCAGCAATGTGGGAAATAAAGAACTGACCTCGGTTCCCGTATCCAGTGTTACCAATGCCTTGACAGGACGCATCCCAGGATTAGTTACCCGACAGGAAAGCGGTCGTCCCGGTGGGGATGAGGCTAAAATGTTTATTCGTGGGAATGCTTCGTTCAATGAAACGGAACCATTGGTACTGGTAGATGGAGTAGAAAGAAGTTTTACACAAATCAATCAGGACGATATCGAAAGTATCTCTATCCTGAAAGATGCCTCGGCAACAGCCGTATACGGTGTCCGTGGCGCTAACGGAGTAATCCTGGTAACCACTCGCCGTGGTCAGGAACGCTCTAAAGCACAAATCAATTTCTCAGCCGAATTAGGTATAACAGAATTCAACCGTATTCCTGAAGTATTGGATGCTGCTACTGTAGGACGATTTCAAAGGGAAGGTACCATGAACGATGACTTAGACCCTTCTAAAGTCGCTAACACCAAGAGAATCGGTGTTTCCGAATACGATATCTATCTGTACAAAACCCAGCTATCACCTTTCACACACCCGGACAATCACTATGTAGACATGTTCACCAAAAATGGTTTTACCCAAAAATACAATGTGAATATATCCGGCGGAACAAAGAAATTAAAGTATTTTGTTTCTTTCTCTCATTTTCAACAAGACGGCATGTTCCAAACTGATGTCAACGAAATAAAAAAACACCCGACTATTCAGAAGCTGATAGAACTGTCTCCTGCGGTAGGCGAAGCACTGACACAACCGGATTATGACGCCGAATACTATTTTACCCGTACCACGGCCCGGTCAAACATTGACATATCTCTAAACGATGATTTTACATTGAGTGTAGATCTATCTTATATCTTTCGTAAACAGAACCGTCCGGCGGCTTACGATGGGCTGACTTCCAATTCCGAGAATATGCGCCTTTTCGGCATGTTCTACCGTTGTTCACCGCAAAGTTACCCGATTGTAAACCCTGACGGAAGCATGGCTGCCAACGATGGGTTATGGCGTCAAAATCCTTTAGTAACACTGGCCTATACTGGGTATCGCACAGACTATAACAGTTCGATGGAATCCTCCATCCGCTTTAAATACAACCTGAGAAAGTTATTAAAAGGTCTGAGCATTGATGGACGATTTTCTTTCGACTCTGATTGGGGTAACTGGCGTGGCATGCAATGGAGACCTTATATCTATAAATACAATCCGGAAAGTGATTCTTATACCCAAGGATTGGCAGGAATTTCTCCTCCAAACGTCGGATCCGATAAAATCGCCGCAACTTATAAAACCTATGGAGAAATAGCCCTCCGATATAAGACAACTCTGGCCGAATTACATAATCTATCGGGAATGATCTCCGGAAGTATCCAATCCATTTCAAGACCATCAGGAGGAACGGAATATGTATATGTACCGCATATATACCAAAACCTGGTAGGCCGTATCAACTACGACTTCGGAGGTCGTTATCTGATCGAAGTAAATGGCGGATACAATGGTTCGAACCGTTTCTCTAAAGGAAATCGGTATGCATTTTTCCCCTCAGGTTCTATCGGATGGATTCCGACCAGCGAAACATTCTTCCCGGAAAACAAAATTCTGAATTTTATGAAACTCCGTGCTTCAATAGGTAAAGTCGGGAATGATAATTTAGGAAGTTCCTTTAATTACTATTACGTCGGAGCATACGGAACAGAGAAAATGGGTGGAGTTAATTCAGGATACGCTTTCGGAGAAGGAACAGGAACTGCTATCACTGCGGGATTATCGGAAATTCAAATGCCCAATGTGGTAACTTGGGAAACTGCGACCAAATATAACATAGGGGTCGAATCGGCTTGGTTTGATTCGTCCTTAAGTATGAACATAGATTTTTTCAAAGAAAGGCGTGAAGACATTCTCACGAATCCTAAACGTTATGTTCTGGCAGCCGGTGCAGTAGGATTACCACCTTATAACTTCGGTATCGTAGAAAACAAGGGGTTTGAAATGGAATTGGGTTGGAACAGTACAATCGGGAAAGTAAACTATTATCTGAAAGGTATTTATGCTTTCAACCGTAATAAAGTCATTGAAAAGAGTGAAGCAGCCAAACCGTATCCTTATATGTATGAAGCAGGATTACCGATCAAACAATTCATCGGATATCAATATGACGGATTTTTTTCTTCATACGATGAAATAGCAAGTTCTCCCCAGCAATTCGGACTGACCAATCTCAAACCCGGAGATATTAAATATAAAGATATCAACGGAGACGGAATAGTTGATGAAAACGACCAAGCTCCTATCGGATATTCCACAGTACCGGAAATGACCTACTCATTACAATTAGGAGCAAGTTATAAAGGATTTGATGTTAGCGTAATGTTTCAAGGAGCTGCAAGAAGCTCAGTATATCTTTATCAAGACCTCGGATGGGATAATATGACCGGAAATTATTATGAAGAACATATAAATCGATGGACTCCGGAAACGGCAGCAACGGCTACCTATCCCCGCTTCTTACAAGGTTCCAAAGAGAGTCACCAGAACTATTACCTGTCAGACTTCTGGCTAAAAGACGGGAAATACCTCCGCTTGAAAAACGTGATGATTTCTTATACATTTGATAAGAAGATGTTAAGGAAAACACCTTTCAGTTCTCTGAAAATATTTGCCAGCGGTTTTAATCTGATCACTTGGGATAAATTGAAAAAAGTAGACCCAGAAGTTGCTCCAAGCAGTAATACAGGATATTTTTATCCACAACAGAGACAGTATAACATGGGTATCAATGTATCATTCTAACAAAGCATGGATATGAAAAAAAATAGTATAATATATTTAGTTTTGAGCCTCTTACTGATATCGTGCGATGTAGACGGGCTCTTTGAAGTCGACATCGATGCTCAGACTAAAGAGAAAGTTTATTCGGACGTAAATCTAACCAAACAAGTCCTATATGATTTATACGGCCGTATGCGTCAGATTACCGATGCCAACAGCAATAGTTTTTCCATGTTGATGAACATGAATGCCACGGTTGCCATGCTCGATAATGCAACGGATGACGGAGCAGGCAACAGTACGCGTCCGGGCGGATTTGTAGCCGGCATACAACAATACCTGACCGGCGCTATCAGTGCTTCTTCGAATCCGGTAGCCAATACCCATCCCTGGACATTCTATTACAAAGCAATTAAAAATGCCAATGTGTTTATTGCCAATATAGACTCGTCACCACTGGAAAACTCAGAAAAGACAAGTAGCAAGAATCAGGCACGCTTCCTGAGAGCTTATTTCTATCACGAACTATTCCGTTGGTTCGGTCCGTTGGTTATTACTACCGAAGAGATAGATCCGTTTGCTTTTGAAACGACCGAACGGGCAGACCTTAAGACAACAGTCGATTTCATCGTGGATGAATTTGACGCATTATCCCAACCGGGTGTATTACCCGACTCCTACGAAGCTTCCGACTATGGAAGAGCAACCCGTGGCATGGCTATGGCTTACAAGGCACGCACTCTACTCTATGCCGCCAGCGAATTGCACAAAGCTTCGGGACGTACTTGGAAAGAAGCGGCCGATGCCGCCAAAGCACTGATCGATGAAGGGCTTTACGAATTATACTATGATCCCAGTGGTGAAAGAAATTATGCCCGCCTATTCAACACCCGCGTGAACAGTGAAATAATACTCAGCTATTTAGGAAGCGATACCGATCTTATGATGAAATGTATGCCACCCTGGAATCCATGGAACGTAGGAAAAGAACTTGCAACCTGTCCGACGCAATGGCTGATCGATGCATTCGACATGGCAGACGGAACAGAACCGATTATCGGATACAACGGAACAGAACCAATCATTAATCCGGAATCCGGATACGATGAACAGAATCCGTATGCAAACAGAGACCCGCGACTTCAACAAATAGTATTGTATCACGGTAACACATGGCCTTTGGTTAACGGTTCGCAACAAACATTGGATATTACCAAACCGGAGAATATGGGAAGCGGGTACTTCCTGCTGAAATGGTCGGACAACAGAATAGACTATCGCAAAAACGGTAAGTCACAACAGAACTTCATTATGATGCGCTATGCGGAAGTTCTTTTGAACTATGCCGAAGCAATCAACGAAACAGAAGATACTCCAAGCGCAAGATTTTCTGCTGTGGATGCTTTGAATCAGATACGTCGACGGGCAGGCATCACTACCGACCTGGAAGCTGAAAAGTTCACCCAATCCACTTTACGCGAGCGAATCAGAAAAGAACGTCGTGTTGAATTATGTTTTGAAGAACACCGTTTCTTTGATATTCGTCGTTGGAGAATTGCAAAAAATGTGATGACTCGTCCCGCAGTAGGCATCACAATACAAAACGGCCGTTTTGTCCGTAGGGTCATGGATACACGGTTTTATGTAGATCGCATGGATCTCTCTCCACTACCGATGAATGAAGTCAATAACTGTCCGTTAATATACCAAAATCCGGGATATTAATACAAAAAGACATTGAATAATAATATTGCAACAACTAAAAAATTACAGATATGAAAAAAGTAATCAATTTTTTACTGGCGCTTATTTGCCTTTCCTCATTTGCATCCTGTGATGATGCATACGAAGTAAATTACAATGCTCCGGTTAAGATCTCCTTTGATGGAGTAGAAGACGGAATAGCCGTTACTGCAAAAGGGGCTGACAACTATACTGCTAAAATAAGAGTGCAGGCCACTAATGGAATTAGTTATTTTGAAATCTATAATGCAGATATTAAAACCGGGGCAAAGGGCAGTTTGATTGAAGGTACCGGCAAGTCTTTCGATTCGCAAACAGAATACACTGAGGAATTTCATATGACAGGTCTAACGGATAATAAGTGTATCCGTGTCTCAGTCACCGACACGGAAGGAACAGTAATCGAACGGAACTTATTAGTAAAAATAACGCCTTCCGTTCTCTTCTCGGAAACTGTGAATATCGAAACGGCCGATGATTATTACGGCTCCTATTATGCAACCTGGCTAAACGGTAGAGTATATCTAAGAAGTAACGGAGAACAGTACGTACCAGAGATAGATTTCTCAATGGGAATGATAGACGGTATACCTTCTTTGATTTCACCTGCACAAAGAAGTCAATATAATCTTCCTACTTTCGATGGATTGAAAGATACTAAGTTTGAATTGACAACTCTCACCATTACTGAATATAACAATATTTCAAAAGTAAATGCCGAACCGATCTCCACATTAACAGATCCTACACTTTCAAACATCGGAATAAGCGCTAATAAAGTATATCTCTTTAAAACAGCCGATGGAAAGAAAGGACTGATTGCAATCACCAGTATGACAAAACGTACAGGCACAATCGAAACAGCAAATGGTGAATGGGTAAAAGATACAGAATACTACAGAGTAGTTATAACTACTAAAGTTATTGCTTAAAGCAGGCAATCACACAATACAAAAAGAAATCGGGCATTGCTTTATAGCCATGTCCCGGTTCTTTTTTATCTACATCTCCGTTTCACAAATCATGATTTCATTTGCACGAATATTATAATACACCAACAATTCCTTGATAATAAATGCCCAAGTAAGAAATTAATTCCTACTTTTGTAGCTTACTCTCAAACTAAGATGAAATTAAGATTCACTGCCTTAATCTTATTGCCTGCTATTTTCATCATTGCATCATGCAGTAACGATGAAAACGCAGACTATCCGGAAATTCAAGAAACCACTTCTCAGATTTCCCTTGCCATAGAGCCTTCTATCGAACAAAGCGAAATACCGATGGTACGTGCCAGCAGTTCTACCTCACGCGGTTTATACGCCATCAATGTATATTGGCAGGGCAAGGGCTTGACAAGCTACCAGCCCTATGTTTCCGGCTTATTCAACGACGTCAGCCAAATAGACATTAGCCTCATCGATGGATATAAGTACCGCTTTGACTGTTCTTTCTTAGAAGAAAGCGAACTTCCCTATTCCATTTCAGAAAACGGAATCACTAAATACGGTCGTCCTTTTGCCTTGGCAAAAGACGGTAATATCTATGCGCCTGTCACCAATAAATTGACAGTATCCTTGACTCCATTCGATACCAACACCCAGTTTTATCAAGGAGCATACTCCGGCAATACGGAAACAGAAGAAGGAGTGGTACTTCCATATCCATCCAATCACCGCTATTATGGAAGTAATACGGTTGACCTTACCCGAACAACCGAATCCCATGTTATTGTAAATATAGAGTTGCGCCGGGCATACTGTAACCTGTTGTTCGAATCCAAAGATATCCCTCAAGGAGATAAAATAGAAGTAACTTTATCCGGTACCAATCGGGCTTTCTATATCACAGGTACCGGAGGAAAAAACATCATACAATCGGAAGAACACCTGTTGGCACTGAATAAAACTGCCGATCGCTGGGGAGGCGCGATCAATGCCAGCGAATCGGTAGGCATTACCGTGCAATACTACTCTTCAACCACCCATGAGTGGCGTCTTATCTATCAGAATTCCCCCAGTATCACCTTAAAACGGAACAAACGGAACATCATCAAATTCGTCAATATAGACCAGGCAACCGGAGAAGGTAACATCCATATGGGCGAAGGTGAAATAACCGGTTCGCCCACTGATTCGGAATACCAGGAAATTTCTTAAAACAATCAACAAAACATAATATTACCATGAATTACTCAAAAAAAATATCCGTAGCTGCCATTCTGACTATTGCAATGTTAAGCTCGTGTATTAAAGACAAGGATCTGTCACAGATCACAAACAAGCCCGAAACTTATTCGGAAGTAGCTCTCAGCATCGGAGGTGAATGTAATACTACCGAAACGCCAATGTCACGTGCATCGGATCAGATAAGGGAAGTCTATGGTATCACCGTATCACAATGGATCAGAGATACAGGAGGCCGGCTGCAAAGCAAGCCTTATGCTTACGGAATATTTGACGACGTGAGTAACCTAAAACTAAATCTGCTGGACGGATATAAATACCGTGTCGCCTGCACCATGATAGAGAATGCCAAAGATTCTCTACAACATAAAGACAACAAATTTGCACGTCCTTTCTCACTCGACCGTAATGGAGAAGTATTTGGAGAAATAAAGAACCAATTCTTTCTGGCAGACCAGCCGGATGGTTCACAACTTTTCCTTTTCGATGCAGATAACAGCAAAATAGGAACAAAATACCAAAATGGTGTCTCACGCCCTTATATCAAGCGATATCACGGGGTCATCGATTCATTGGAAACAAAAACCACAGGCAATGAACTCGAATTGTACCGTCGCTATTTTGCCGTTAAATTCATAGCAAACGGTTTGCACGAGAACTACAGACTGGAAATTCAATTGGACGATTCTCCGAAATGGATATTGACACCGAAAAAGAATGAGACAGAATACACCTACGTCTCTTTTAAATCTCTAACCGGAAAAGTTATAACGAATAACATACTCTCTGAAAATGTATCTTTCAAGGTCGAGCTTTTTAAAGGAGACGAAAGTCAAGGAAAAGAAATCATGAAATACAACCGTTCTTTCAAACGAAACTACAGGTCGATGATTGCCATCAGTGACATAGACAACTTCGGTACGGACGCCGGCTTAAGTATCAAAATAGCCGACGAAGGCGAATTAGAAGATGACCCGGTTACCGACCTGCCATGGCAAGGGGGAATCTGATAAAATCAGACAATGCCTCATTATATAATCACTGTATATAAAACGTAATACTTCTCTATTTATGTCAGATATATTATAGATAGGCGAAAGTATATATTTTAGTCCTCACAACATCCGGATGTTTCGGGTAACAACATCCGGGTGTTTTAACCAACAACATCCGGATGTTGTGCATATAAGAAATATATATCCTATAACATAAGAATCTTTTAGATAAAATAACAATCCGTTTAAAGGGCAGCATAACAGACAAAGATGCTTTCGGGCAAATCGTAGAGGTGGCAGGCGGAACAACCGGTGAAATTGATAAAAAAGCCAAAGGAAAAAATAGTTTACGCATTGTAGAGGTGGAATTCCTGGAGAAACTATTTTAAAACAACAATAAAAAGAGCCCGGATGCAATCAGCATACCAGGCTCTTTATCAGAAAACATATTTTTATTTATTCAATTTTTCAGAATCGTCTCCCAATTGAATAAAAACAGTCTGTTTACTTTTACACATATGTGTCATTTACTTAATAATAACTTTTGTTACAGCATTATTCACTCTAACAACATAAAAACCGGCAGGCACATCAATAGTATTGGCACCGGCAGTAATCGCCTTATTTACAACCACCTGTCCGACTGCATTCACCACAAGTACTTGGGCATTTTCAGCAGCATCGATATTGATAGCTTTATCACCGGCGGCAACAATTGAAGAAGCACTTTCAACATCAGCAAAACCTACACCACCTTCGGATTCGACCACCTCAATTGGGAACAATTGCGGTTTCCCACCATACTTATTTACAATCGCAGTAATATCATATTTCTTATCATCTTCCGGTATAGAAACATCTGTAAAACGGGAATAAGCATTTACACTGCCACTAACATCGGTAATTGTATAGTTCCGGGTTGTACCATCGCGAACAATTGCAACATCCGAAATTTTAACTAATTTATTCATCAACTCCTCAGTTATATCTTGAACCTTAATCATAATCGGCTCAATAACCGTTCCCGGTACAGCAGGTTCAAACGTCTCTGCCATTGGTAACAACTGAGCAAGATCATTATATTCAGCAACTGTCCCCATGAATCCTGCAGGAATCGTATTTCCATTCTCATATTTTTGCCCGACCGTTCCATAAATTAAAGACGCTCCGGTCGCATCCTGAATAAATAAGTACGCTCCATTCTGGTAGATAACATCTACCGAATTGGCAAATTTAACAACTGTTTCCTTAGACGTCTCCTTAAAAGCAGCTATATTTTCAACCGCTACAGGCTCAGCAATTGTGTATGTGGCAGAAACAATATCGCTCTTGTCACCACCTTTCACTGCAATAGCTTTAATTGTCGTGGTAGTTTCTATTTTGATAGGACTACTATAAGTAGCAGAAGATGTAGTAGGATCACTATTGTCAGTTGTATAGTGAATAGTAGCATCCACTGTTCCGCAAGACAATTCAACCTCCTGAGCTACATAATAAGTACCTTCAGCAAGTGAAAATCTTGGTTCTTGAACACCAGTTGCAGAAGCTGTTGTAACTGTTATTGCACTAATTTTACCTGTATCAGCAAAAGTCAATACAACTACACCTTCCGAACCGATCCATGTAGGACTTGTGTAAGATCCATTATCAAATGTAAGGTGTTTAGCAGAAATAGCCGTACCTTCAAACTTAATTTCAGTAATAATCTCACCATTAGTAGTAGAAAACGTCAAAGTTGAAGTTTTATACCCACGAAGCTCAACCGCTCCTGTGTTAAGGGCCCAGAAACGAGTATCATTCTTAGCTACCTTTTTCGAAGTAATAACGACATTACCTGCCTCCAAAGTACCATCATTAAGATCTGTTCCCGAAGATGCAGCCGGCACCGCAAAACCAAACAAGTCAGGTTTTGTCAAATCAAAAGTTACTTCTCCTGCATTTGCCATACTCAAAGCAGCAACTACTGTAAATAATGAAAGTAATAATTTCCTCATAATTATAATGTTTTTAAAGATTACTCTACAAAGTTATGTAATATTTTAAATCCATCAAGTGTCCAATATTTAAAATATCAAAATGTTACAGTATTGTCATATTAAAAAAGCGTTCTAAAAAAAGAAAAGCCTGACAAATGGTATTCTGTCAGGCTTTTACTTACTATATTGTAAAATATCAATTCTTGTTCGCGCGCTTACGCTCTGTCTCGTCCAGAATCACTTTGCGCATACGCATTGCTTTCGGAGTTACCTCTACATATTCATCTTCCTTGATATATTCCAAGGCTTCTTCCAAAGAAAACTGTACGGGAGGAATCAAACGGACTTTTTCATCCGAACCGGAAGCACGCATATTGGTCAGTTTCTTCGATTTAGTGACATTTACCACCAAATCATTATCATGAGAATGCTCTCCGACTACCTGTCCGGCATATACCTCTTCTTGCGGGAAAATAAAGAACTTACCGCGATCCTGCAACTTATCAATAGCATAAGCAAATGCCGTTCCGCTCTCCATAGCGATAATAGAACCATTGGTACGACGTTCTATTTCTCCTTTGTACGGTTGATATTCTTTGAAACGGTGAGCCATGATCGCTTCACCGGCAGAAGCAGTCAACACATTGGTACGCAAACCGATAATACCGCGTGACGGCATATCGAACTCCAAATTTACCCGTTCACCGTTGCTTTCCATCATCGTCATTTCGCCCTTACGACGAGTCACCATATCGATTATTTTACTTGAATATTCTTCCGGCACATTGACTGTCAATTCTTCGATAGGCTCGCACTTCACACCGTCGATCTCTTTATAGATAACCTGCGGCTGACCTACCTGCAACTCATATCCCTCACGACGCATCGTCTCGATAAGCACAGACAGATGGAGCACACCACGACCGGAAACCACCCATTTACCATCTTCTTCACTCTTACGAACACGAAGCGCCAGATTCTTATCCAACTCTTTCATCAAGCGGTCATGAATATGGCGTGAAGTCACGAATTTACCATCCTTTCCGAAAAACGGAGAATCGTTGATAGCAAACAACATACTCATCGTAGGCTCATCGATAGCGATAGGCGGCAATGCTTCCGGATTTTCATAGTCACAGATAGTATCACCAATCTCAAAACCGTCGATACCCACCAAAGCACAGATGTCACCGGAAGAAACCTCGGTCGTTTTCACGCGTCCCAGTCCCTCAAAAACATGTACCTCCTTGATTTTTGTCTTTACAAAACTACCGTCCCGTTTAGCCAACGATACATTCATGCCTTCTTTTAAAGTACCACGATGCACACGGCCTACTGCAATACGACCTGTATATGAGGAATAATCGAGTGAGGTAATCAGCATCTGAGGTGTACCGTCCAATTGTGTAGGAGCCGGGATGTTCTCGACAATGCAATCCAGCAACGGAGTGATAGATTCTGTAGGCTTTTGCCAGTCAGTACTCATCCAACCATTCTTAGCCGAACCATAGATGGTTGGAAAATCAAGCTGTTCTTCCGTCGCATCCAAGCTGAACATGAGATCAAATACCATCTCATGAACTTCGTCCGGACGACAGTTCGGCTTATCCACCTTATTTATCACAACGATGGGTTTCAAACCGATTTCCAACGCTTTCTGCAACACAAAACGCGTCTGAGGCATCGGCCCTTCAAAAGCATCCACTAACAGGATGCACCCGTCAGCCATATTAAGTACACGTTCTACTTCGCCACCGAAGTCACTGTGCCCCGGAGTATCAATAATGTTAATCTTAGTTCCGTTATAAGTGATAGAAACGTTTTTAGAAAGAATCGTAATCCCCCGTTCGCGTTCCAAGTCATTGTTATCCAGAATTAGTTCACCGTTCGTCTGATTGTCACGGAATAAATTTCCGGCCAAAAGCATCTTGTCGACTAACGTCGTTTTCCCATGGTCAACATGGGCAATAATTGCAATGTTTCTAATATTTTGCATATAATACCTATTATTTGGGCACAAAGGTACGAAAATGGATTAGAAAATATATACTATACAACAAAATATTTCCTGCAAAACGTTGTGAGATATAAAGATAATGGCTATCTTTGCACGCTCAAAAGAAAAATTTTATATATTTAAAAAATCTAAGAATTATGTATTTAGATGCTGCTAAAAAGCAAGAAATCTTTGAAAAGTACGGAAAGTCTAACTCTGATACTGGCTCAGCTGAGGCGCAGATAGCTTTGTTTTCATACCGTATTTCTCACCTGACTGAGCACATGAAGCTCAACAGAAAAGATTATAGTACAGAAAGAGCTTTGACAATGTTGGTAGGTAAGCGTCGTCGCTTGCTCGACTACTTGAAAGCAAAAGATATCGAAAGATATCGTGCTATCATCAAAACTCTTGGATTGCGTAAGTAATCTATTTGTTCTGAACAAAATTGAAAAGGCCGTTCCCTTACAAAAGGAAACGGCCTTTTGTTATTCTGTGCAAAATTGACATTTTTCACTATTATAATTGCTGCGATATAAAGAATTTGTTATTTTTGCACCCTAACGATTTTAAATTATAACCTTATTAAGATTAAATACTATCAATATGGATACAAGCAAGATTGTCGGAGAAAAAATCAAAGCACTCCGCGAAGACAAATCGATTACCATAGAAGAACTGGCCCAGCGCTCCGGTTTGGCTATCGAACAGGTGGAACGTATTGAAGGAAATATCGATCTCCCCTCTTTGGCTCCGCTTATCAAAATAGCCCGCGTATTGGGGGTACGTCTCGGAACATTTCTTGACGATCAAGACGAAACAGGGCCTGTGGTATGTCGCAAGGAAGAGGCAAAAGATACAATCAGTTTCTCCAACAATGCCATTCACTCGCGCAAGCATATGGAGTACCATTCTTTGTCAAAATCGAAAGCGGACCGCCATATGGAGCCATTCATCATCGATGTAGCTCCGACATCGGACAATGATTTTGTTCTTTCCTCTCATGAAGGAGAAGAATTCATTATTGTAATGGAAGGTATTATGGAAATCAGCTATGGCAAAGCCACCTATCTGCTCGAAGAAGGAGACAGCATTTATTATGATTCCATCGTCCCTCACCACGTACATGCCTACGAAGGTCAGGCTGCAAAAATCCTGGCAGTAATTTATACACCTATTTAAAGATGGGAAAATGGAGATGGGAGAATAGAGAAGTACTATGCAGCATGATAGCGCAGTTTGCCTCTCCCATCTCCATTCTTCCCCCTTTCCTTTCTTAATCATTAATTATGCAATTATACAATCGAACTCTTGGTCAATGGCTTGAGCATTGGGCAGAAACAACCCCTGACAAAGAATATATAGTATACTCCGACCGGAACCTTCGCTTTACATGGAAACAGTTCAACCACCGTGTAGACGATATGGCAAAGGGACTTATCGCCATCGGAGTAGAAAGAGGGACGCACGTTGGCATTTGGGCGGCAAACGTTCCCGACTGGCTTACCCTCTTATATGCCTGTGCAAAGATAGGTGCCGTTTATGTAACGGTAAATACCAATTACAAACAGGCGGAACTGGAATATCTTTGCCAAAATTCCGACATGCATACACTCTGCATCGTAAACGGTGAAAAAGACAGTGATTTCGTACAAATGACCTACACCATGCTCCCGGAACTTAAAACTTGCGAACGCGGTCATTTGAAAAGCGAACGCTTCCCATATATGAAAAACGTTATCTACGTTGGGCAAGAGAAATACAGAGGTATGTACAATACCGCAGAAATTCTTCTGTTGGGAAATAATGTAGAAGATAAAGAGTTAACCCAACTCAAGAACCAGGTAGATTGCCACGATGTGGTAAATATGCAATACACATCGGGAACCACCGGTTTTCCTAAAGGAGTAATGCTCACCCACTACAATATCAGCAATAACGGATTTCTTACCGGTGAGCACATGAAATTCACGGCAGACGATAAATTATGTTGCTGTGTCCCTCTATTCCATTGTTTTGGTGTAGTATTAGCCACCATGAACTGCCTGACCCATGGTTGTACCCAAGTGATGGTAGAACGTTTCGATCCGCTTGTAGTACTGGCATCCATTCACAAAGAACGCTGTACCGCACTCTACGGAGTTCCTACCATGTTCATAGCCGAACTGCATCATCCGATGTTCGACATGTTCGATATGTCCAGTCTCCGCACAGGAATTATGGCAGGTTCGCTTTGTCCCGTCGAACTGATGAAACAGGTAGAAGAGAAAATGTACATGAAAGTGACCAGCGTATATGGGCTCACCGAAACCGCTCCGGGCATGACAGCCTCCCGTATTGACGACCCGTTTGATGTCCGTTGTAATACTGTAGGACGTGATTTCGAATTTACGGAAGTAAAAGTTATCGATCCGGAAACAGGAGAAGAATGTCCCATAGGCGTACAAGGAGAAATGTGTAATCGTGGATACAACACCATGAAAGGATATTATAAGAACCCGGAAGCTACGGCGGAAGTACTCGATAAAAACAACTTCCTGCATTCAGGTGATCTCGGTATCAAAGATGAAGATGGGAATTACCGTATCACAGGACGCATTAAAGATATGATTATTCGTGGAGGAGAAAATATTTATCCGCGTGAAATAGAGGAATTCCTTTACAAACTCGAAGGAGTAAAAGATGTACAGGTTGCAGGTATCCCCTCCAAGAAATATGGTGAAGCCGTAGGTGCTTTCATCATTCTCCATGAAGGAGTGAAAATGCACGAATCCGATGTAAGAGAATTCTGCAAAAACAAAATATCCCGTTATAAAATTCCTAAATATGTATTCTTTATCGATGAATTTCCAATGACAGGAAGTGGTAAAATACAGAAATTCAAACTGAAGGATTTGGGATTACAGCTTTGCAAAGAACAAGGCATCGAAATCATATAAACCGGTTTTATTCAAAAAATCCGCTTCATAAATCATTATAAATCTGAATACAAAAAATATAATGATTTGTGAAGCGGATTTTTTAATGTACCCTTCTTACTCTTATCTGACAATTATCTTCTCCACTACATTTATTCCATTCTTAGATAAACGAACGAAGTAGAAACCTTTGTCCCATGAAGATACCGGAATTATCGTCTGATCATTTTCCATAGTACCATTCCATACTATCATTCCTGAAGCATTATAAATCATAATCCGTGTATTTGCCGGAGCCATTACGCTCAATTGTTCATGAACCGGATTGGGAGATAAAAGAATTCCATCAAGTTCCACATCTTTCTGCAAACCGGTACCACCGTCACCTTTCGCCTCTCCAGCAAGAATTGATTGACCCGGATTTTCATTATATCCATATTTATCTATTGTGAAATAAGATCCATCTTCCGCCACTGTGATTTCAAACCAACCATATAAATCTTTGCCCAAATATTCGAAACAGAAACCGGCATATGCCGTCTTACCACACCAATCAGTATACTCCCGTGTAGCAATATCCAATTGATCAGGATATGTACCGGGAATAACCCAATTAGAATTGCCCCCTATTATAGTCCCCTTAGCTAAAGGAGCAATATTCCTTGTATTCGACAGGCAGACCATTGGTTTCATATAGGTTTCCAGTTTTAAATGCCGCGCAGCAAACTCCCACGCCCCATAAGCATTTTCCGACACAATAGGAGCCGTAAAATAGGTCCAACTTCCATAATCAGCGCCGGCACCTATCTGCAAATCTTCAACAATAATCTTATAAGAATCAAGGAAATTAAAAGTCAACTGTAAAGACAAATTAGATATATCCGAGTGAGTGAATATCATCGGCTCCAATGTCAATTCTGAAATATCAAGATCCTTGGCATCATGACGTTCCGCCTTCCCAGTAAAAGATAAAATTGCTTTTTTAGCGGAAACAACTTCTAATTTGGATACCAACCCCGTAGGAACAGTCATCCGATAATCCGTTCCCATCGCCAACTCACCGGTCCTTTTGAATGTATTGTCTCCCATAATAACAAGATTAACGGTCTGGGTAATGGTTCCATCATTCAGTTCGCTGTCTTCCGTCACCGATGTTCCTCCGTATACCATCTCTGCTTTAGACAGGGTTTTCCCTTTTTGACCCGCCATAATTGTCTCTCCAGGTGCCTCATTGAAAGCATAATCAAGGAGAGTGAAGGAATTTCCGTCATCGGCAACCGATACCCTCATCCAGCCATATAGTGTCTCGCCCGGAAGAGTACCTTCAAACTGAATGCCCACAAATGCTATTTTACCTTTCCAAGCGTCATAGCCTTTAGAAACTAAAGTTCCAAGATTAGGATATTGATCAATCCCCGTTGACCACGTAGACGAAGCACCGATCTCCTCACCATAATCGACTACAGTCAAGTTGGTTCTTGCTCCCATCATTTCCTTACCATATGATTCGATAAACAAATATCCATAATAATTTCCGGCATTACTATTCCACATCAAACCAAAGTCCGAATGTTCATATCTGGAATCCAACTGAAGAAACTCCCAACCATAAGCCGAAGATATACGAATATCCTCACAATCAACATATTTAATGGCATAAGATGCCCGGCATTCCAAAGTTACGGGTAATTTACAATCATATAATTCACCACTGGACAACATACCATTTTTGAAGATCACATATAAATTTATATTTTGGTCATTAGATATGGCCTTCCCCTCAAAAGACAGTGTTAGTCGCGTATCATTCACTCGTTGTAATTTTGCAGTCAATCCTTCCGGTAATCTTTCCACTGTAAAATCGGTATTATACACAAAATCCTTATTAGCCAACGTACCATTCATCAATGTAAAGTCAAAACTTCCATCAAAAGATCCGTCATTGGCCGGAGCCTCCAAAATATCTCCCCTATTAGAAAGTGCAATGCGTTTTGTTTTATTGTCTGTAAAAAAGACTTGCTTATAAGTATCCTCCTGCCATAACTCTATGCGTGCCGGATGATCCAAAGCATCCAACATCCTATCCACCTGTCCTTTAGTAAACATGGAAGTACGCACATAAGAATAATTCATATAATTGGTCCAATTCGTCAAATCTCCCTCACAGTTCCGGTCTGTTGCCCCCATCAACGGTTGATCGGCCTTAGGAGTATCTTCCACCCAGTCTCCCGGATTAGGTTCTCCCGCTTTATTCAGGTTACATCCGTCGGGCCATGCTCCGCTATTATCATCAAAGGTATGTGCAAGATTCAAAAAATGTCCGAATTCATGAGTCAGTACACGCCGAAAATTCTCATCCGTATTCGTACCGATATATGCACCGTTATATACCACACGTGCCAAATTCTCATCCGTCATTTCGATATCCGGATACCAGGAAACACCCGAATTATTAGTCACTCCGTCCCCATAAAGATCATTCATTATATACACATTCATATATTTATGATTATCCCATGCATACAAAGCCATACGGGGTGCATAATAATTACCAAATCCACTTTCGAGACGATGGTACAAAATACCGGTCGTTGCCTCTCCCTGAGGTCCTTTTTCTGCCAATTTAAAAGTAATATTCATATTGGCCTGCCTCATATTAAAATCCGGATTATCATCTCCGGTATTCGTCGTTACACCTTGAAAATCTTCATTCGTTTTCCTTAAAGCATCCTTTATAATCTCATCATTAATGGTAGCCCCGTTAAAATCCACACCAAAAATATGGAATACCACCGGAATTACATAATGATCCGGACGCTCCGCTACTACTCGTGTCCGGCAAGGAACCTTATGCCGTTCCAATGCCTGCGGATTTTCTTCAAAAAAAGTTTTGATCTGTTCGTGAGCGCGACACGGCAAAGGTGCTCCGGGTCTATATCCGGGTATATTTTGTGCCGTTCCTCCCATAGCTGCCAACAAATACACTAATGCAGCCAAGTGACATTTTCTGTTGTTCATTTTAAAAAAATTTGTTATTCATATTAATAGATACAGTTCACATTCGTTCTTTTTCCCTTTGCCCATACTCTTCATACAACATCAAAAGATGTGCAGCAGACCAACTGAAGTGCGGCGCTTTCAATCGCTCACCCGTATGGGCTTCATAATTCTCATGTATCGCCCCATTTCCTTTTAAGCCGTTCAACCGGTCAAAGACTTGCCGGGTATATTTATCCGCCTCTTTCACATAACCGTATTTTCTCAATCCGGAAATGGCAAAGTAAGTCTGGTCCAACCAAATCGGACCTCTCCAATACCCTTTAGGCATAAAATCCGGATTATCGGCAGCCACGGTAGGAAAAGGAATATATGTTGAAAATTTCGTTGTGTCCTCCAATTGTCTCATGACACCACTCGTTTGCGCTTCCGTAGCAATACCGGTCCAAAGAGGAATATACGCTTCACTACCGGCCACTTTTACAAAAGTTCCATCCATACGTCTGTCAAAAAAGAATCCGGCATCTTCATCATAAAAATAAGTCCGTATGGAATCTGTACGATCTTTTTCATCAAATGCCTGTCCCGATACGTTCGCCAGTTTCTTCAACAGCTTATATTCGTAAGCCAGAAAAGCATTCAGATCAACCGATTCCTGATCAAAACTCCAGGCAGTATCACTATTCTTCACCATCCGGGCATCATCAAACCGGATAGCATTATCCATACCACTTTCCCAAGCAGCTGCTTCAAGAGTACCGTCAACTGATCCAAATTCACAAATTCCATTTGAATTATGATCACGGTCGATATACCACCAACGATAATAATTCAATAACTGAGGATACATCTCTTTTACAAATGAAGTATCCCCGGTTTCTTCGAAAACACGATCCACAGCCCATGCCGCCAAAGGCGGTTTACTATCTCTCGCATTATTTTCACGGATATCCGTATAAATACAATCAATAATCATTCCATTGTCCAACTGATAATCAAACATCGCCCGTATCTGGTTCTTCGCCAGTTCCGGAGCAAAATCGGCAAGCGCAGCAGCATGCTTCCAAGAATCCCACGCCCAGAAGCCCATAAAATACCCCACAGCATGGGAAGGTACAACCCCTTCATGCAGTAGCCCGGCCCGACTGCTACGCCAATTAGAAATTAATGTGACAACCGCTTTGACAGCGATCCGATTGTATTCTTCGGGCATATCGGAACGTAACACCTTTCCCAAATATCCATTCCAGCGCTGATAATGTTTTTCAATGTATCCCGCAGGATGAGCTTCCATATCACCAATCGCCCCAAAATCAAAACTTCGTATCTGTGGATTATCCAAAAAAGACATAATCACATATACTGTACGCTCTGGAGCTGTTCGTGCTTCATATCCATCATTCGAAAGAGTAATTTTCGTACGGTCGGGAAAAGTAAGCATACATTGTTGACCGGAAGACAAAGACAAGACACATGAATTATTAACTACATTGCAAGTACTCCGTTCGCTTATCCGACCCGAAAAGCACAAAGACTGTTCATCCTCCAAAACACACTCCAACAATACATTAGACCGGTCTATAAAAATCAACCGTTGAGTGATCACTCCTTTTTCCATTGATGAACGCATAAATAATTCCCCCGGAAAATAATTCACCGAGTCTGCATGGAAGACCGCATCCGGATATTCCGTCAGTCCCACTGTCAAGAGCGATTTGGAAATCCAGCGACGGCTCTCCAAGTCGAATGGTCCACAAAATCCATTTATCCATTGCTCTTTCTCTGGTAGAGTAAATCCCATCCAGGAACCCTGATCAGAAAACCATCCTTTACCAAAAGCCGAATCATTGGGAGTGTAAGCTATGTCGAGAATATTTCCATATTCATGCACCAAAGAATTATAAGCCACCGGTTTCCGCTCCGAGCAGTTTATAAAAAACATAACCGCCCCAACTAATCCGCAAATTCTCATTATCAGTTTTTTCATCATCTCTATTCTTTAGTTAAAACCATATTTGACGTGCCTGTTTACTTATGCTCTCTGAGGTATCGACCGGCTGTATAACAAAGCTATACTTCCGGGGAAGAGGTGTAATCGTATATTCCGGATGAACTTGAGCCCCCCAGCTATTATCTCCACCGACACCCATTTGTAACAAATCTATATTAACCCAAACCAAATCTCTCTTTTTAATACTTCCTCCGTGCCTGCGCTCTATCTCAAAAGGAACATAGTTTATATCATCCTGCATAAAATTCCATGCACTTACAGACAAAGGTTCTGTTCCCACAAACAACAGCCCCTCCCCTTCTGTATTACAAAGAGAAAACCAACGTGTATCACATTTATTAGCAGTTTCCTGCGCACGAACATAGGGATGGTATTGTTCCCACACACCGGATTGATATACCCCTACCGCAGCAGACATTTTCCGATCAGCATAATTCTCATGCGGCCCCCTGCCCAACCAAGACATACGGTCATACTCCTTTGTTAGTATCATACGCATTCCGAACCGGGGCATCTCCGACAGAGGTTTATTTCCGGGTGTAAAGGCCATCTCGACCTTTATTATACCATTCCCCAAAATATGATAAGTCATCTGTATCGCAGATTCCTGTTCCTGCAAATAATAATCGGCAACGACAATAACCAATGAACTATCCGGTTCAACCTGCATATCCAGTTTAAGCAGTTTACTATTTTTCATCGGTTCTTTCCAACCGATACAACGTGATAGAAGCCCGCTCGGTACATCATTATCAGTCGACGGACGCCAAAAATTAGGCTGTAAACCTGCAAGAAGCATCTCCTCACCCTTATACTTTAAAGAAATCATTTCTCCCGAAACTGCAGAAAATTCTACATCAAATTCTTTATTACCAATCTTCAACCCATTCTCTTGCCGGGATACCACTATCGGTTCATGAGTTACCATTTTCACCCCTTCCTGTCTCTCAACAGGGAGCTGCCACTGATCCATCGCAACTATAAAATCTTTCGAAACATGCGGTTTGTCATTTTTCAACAAAGTTTCTACTTTCAAAAAATATTCTCTTGAATCCGGCTTGATTTTCCGAAACGGAACAGTCATCTCCATATGAGAGTGGGGAGGAATCACCGGAAAATCAATTTCACCGGTTTGTTCCTCTTCTCCGTCCGCTTCAATTGTCCACCGCATATAATAACCGGATAAATCTATAAAATCATGGCGGTTGGTAACAAGCAGTTTGTTATCAGCAAACGGAACAGGCTCACAATGTACATATTGATAAACTTTTTTTACCTCCCATATGTGCGGATGAAGCGAACGGTCGGCTGCCACCAAACCATTGGCACAAAAATTGGAATCATTAGGTACTCCCACATATCCCATATCGCCTCCATAAGCCCAGATAGGATGACCTTCCTGATCTTTTTCTGCAAAAGTCTGATCCACCCAATCCCAGATAAAACCTCCCTGCAGATTGTCATATTTATAAATTAAATCCCAGTAATCCTGAAGATTTCCCGTACTGTTTCCCATAGAGTGTGCATACTCACACATGATCAGCGGCCTTGCTTTGCGTTCATTCACAAACTCCCTTAACCACCAGATACGAGGATACATCGGGCAATAAATATCCGATAACCCTTCCCGGCGTGCACCCTCATATTGCACAGGACGGCTGGGATCAAAACCTTTCGTCCAATGATATAAGGTTTCAAAATGTTTTCCGTAGCCGGATTCATTACCCAATGACCAAGTGATAATAGCCGTAAAATTCCTGTCACGCATCACCATACGTTTCATACGTTCCATAAAAGCATGTTCCCAATCCGGATTATCAGCCAAAGTTCCGTCTTCATGATATTCCATTCCATGTGATTCTATATTAGCTTCATCAATCATATAAAGTCCATATTCTTCACACAGTTCATACCATTCCGGCCTATTGGGATAGTGACTGCAACGAACTGCATTAATATTAAACTGCTTCATCATCTTCACATCTTTCAGCATGGTCTCTAACGTCAATGTCCGACCATGAAGAGGATCATGTTCCTGCCTGTTTACCCCTTTAATGAGAATAGGAACATTGTTTACTAAAAGTTGCCCGTTACGCATTTCAATCGTACGAAAGCCGACACGATGCCGGAATGTTTCCAACATTTTCCCCTCTTTATCCGTCACACTGACCAGCATTGTATAAAGATAAGGTGTCTCCGCACTCCACGCTTTCACATTCGGAACAAGATGTTTAAAGTTAAAAAGAGTATCGGATGGAGAAGTTACCGTCTTTTGATCGGCATACAATAGCTCATTTCCATCCATTAATTTCAATTGAAGCCGGTTCCCAATGGAATTATCAGATAATTTCATCGTAACCCCCAATTGAAAATCACCATCTCTATAATCCTTATTCAATGGAGCCGATATCTTAAAGTCCTTTACACGGCATGTAGGACGTGCCACCAGATATACACTTCTCTCGATACCACTATATTTCCAATAGTCCTGCCCTTCCAGATAAGAACCGTCACTATAACGGAATACCTGAACTGCTATCTTGTTTTTACCCGGTCGAAGAAAAGAAGTTACATCAAAATGAGATGGTAACCGGCTATCTTCACCATAACCAACCAATTTACCATTTACCCAACAGTAAAAAGCCGACTCAACCCCTTCAAAATCTAAAAAGACATCCATCTCTTGAAAAGATACCGGTACGATAAACTCACGGACATAAATTCCCACCGGGTTATAATCCGACGGGACGAAAGGAGGATCAGCCGGAAAAGGATACTTCACATCCGTATAAATCGGAGCATCAAATCCTTGTAACTCCCAACTCCCGGGAACTTGGATACTTTTCCATTTCCGTACATTAAATTTCTCATTAAAAAAATCCTTCGGGCACTCATCCACATTTCTCGAGTAAAGGAATTTCCAGGTTCCATCCAATGACATTCGTCGTTCATTCGACTGTAAATCATTGGCCAGGGCTTTCTCCTCAGAAGAAAAAGGAATAAAATGAGCACATGCCGGTTCCCTGTTTATACCGCAAACTTGAGGATCCTGCCAAGGAACTACTTGTTGTTCTGCCAATAGAAGTGTAGAACAGAACAAACTATTAATAATAAGACACAAAATATGTTTTCCCATATTTATTATAATTTAGATTGAACATAGTAACGTCACTAAAAAAGGAACTAAAAAATCCAACGTACAGCCGTGAAAAATAGAAACAATAACATATTCCTGTCCCGAGCAGCGGGTTATTATCGGCAAAGTGGTATCCATCGTTGTGGCACCTCCTACTGAAATAGGCGCAAGTTTTCCAAAAAAACGAACTAAAAAAGGAGCGGCCAGTAAAGCAATGATTTCTCTCATTATATTAGATAGCAAAGCAATCGTACCGAGTTCCGCATTTTTATATTCCGTGATAATGATACTTGATAATGAATAATATCCGAAACCGGCCCCCACTGCCATACAATCAACAGAAGAATGCCTTTCAAAAAAGAAACTACTGACATAGCAACCGGCAAGTGTCCCTAAAATCGTACATACAGGAAGTAAAAAGAATTTCGGGGAAAGTCTTCTGAAACTCAATAGTATATGAGGATTATTACCAATGCTAATACCCACACAGAACATCAAAAAACACAATGCATAAAAGCTCAGATTAAACTGCTCCAATCCGGATGGATAAAGGTCAAAACAACTCAATAATATTCCTACGGCAAAGAACAGTACAATAATAAGACTGTCTCTCATTCTTCACCTCCTTTCAGCTTTCCGGTCGAAATAAAAATCCATAACCACCAAGCACACAATACACTACCCCCGACAGCAGCCAGAGTAATAACCAATGCTTCCAACCCTAACGAATGCAAACCTTCAATGATCATTTTATTATCTCCTACTTCTGTACCCAAAAGAAACAGCAGTATCCAGATCAAAAAAGTAATTACACGATATATAAAGTTAAGTTTTCTTTTGCGGAAAAGATATCCGGTCAGTACTCCGCACAGCATAAGTCCGATAATAAGGAATATAAACATATGTATCAAGCTAAGTTTATTGAACAACTACCTTAAAAAAATCATCCCGCCTTTTCGCTTTCTCGTCATACACGATCCGGAGAATATAATTACCCGGAGGTAAAGGCGTCACATCAATCTTAGAGATATTACCCGAATGCCCGAACCGTTCACAACCCTCCATATCATAAATAAAACACCGACTAATAGAAGTAGCACTTTCAATATATAAATTATCAGCTACCGGATTCGGATAAACCTTTGCCGTTCCAACTCCTTCTTCACTACTTATAAAGCCACTACTCTGCGTTGCCACCAATCCGTAATCACAAGCTATCCCACTATCCACCCAGCCACAAGGATCTGTTCCATCCGCTTCATCGGTCACAAAATGGAGGAACAACCTGAACTTCAGCTTTTCCCCTTTCACCAAACTTTCAGGAATAGTGACTGAAAACCGACAGATATGCTCTTTGCCTCGTTCCCCTATCGGACTAATCAATTTAGTATCGATCAGCTCTGTTTCTTCCAGTTCGTAATTCCTATTCCAATCAATCCAAAGTCTCAATTTATAAGTATCCGAATCACCCGAATCCCAATTCACAACCGTAGCCTTCAGTTGGTAAGTCTTGCCGTTTTCCACTTCAGCCGTATATTCCGATGAATAATCTGTCCACCCCGTCTCTGAATAAGACATTTTGTGATGTATATTTTCGAACTCTACTTCCTGAATGTATGCATAATTCCGATAATCCGATTGGAACAGACACAAATCGGTTGACTTAGCATCCAACACACCAGCCTCACGATACAACATCAGCAAATGAGCTGCCGACCAACTGAAATGTGGTGATTTTAATCTCTTTCCGGTATTTGTCTCATAGTTTTCATGAATGGGAGCATCTCCACGTAAACCATTCAATCGGTCAAAAACCCGCTTGGTGTAATCATCAGCCAATTGTGCATAACCATAGTTTCTCAGTCCTCGTATACCGAAATAGACTTGATCTAACCAAATAGGACCCCGCCAATAACCATTCGGAGAAAACTGCGGATGATCCGCCGTCACTGTAGGAAAAGGAATATAAGTAGAGAACTTCAACGGATCAGTGAAATAAGGTAATACCGCTTTAGCTTGTTCCGGGGTAGCTATTTGTGTCCAAAACGGGATATATGCCTCACAGCCCTCCACCTTTACAAAGTCTCCACCTTTCAATTTTCTGTCATAGAAGAATCCTTTCTCAGCATCAAAGAAGTAATCTGCAACAGATGCCGTCCGGTCCGGTTCCACAAATTCATATCCGGCAATTATGGCCAATTCTTTCAATAAGCGGTATTCATAAGCCAGATAAGCATTCAAGTCAACAGACTCTTGGTTTAAACTCCAAGCTCCCACACCATTACTTACCATAGAAGAACGATCAAATCGGATGGCATTGTCCATTCCACTTTCCCAAGCCGCTGCCTCGAGTGTACCATCTACCGCCCCGAATTCACAATACCCATTCCGGTCGTGATCTCTATATTTATACCACCATTGGTGATAATGCAATAGTTTAGGATATATCTCTTTCACAAAATCGGCATCTTGCGTCGATTTATAGATTTCACTCACTGCCCAAGCTGCTAAAGGAGGCTTACTATTACGCTCATTGTTCTCATTCTTATCTATATAAATACAATCAATAATCATCCCTTCCGGCGTTTGATAATCAAACATGGCACGAACCTGATTCTTTGCTAATTCCGGTTCGAACCAGCTCAGTGCCACTGCATGCTTCCAAGAATCCCACCCCCAAAAACCGATAAAATAACTCATTGCATGAGAAGGTATCACTCCATCGTGAAGCAGGTCTCCTCTCGATGCCCGCCAATTGGACAACAAAGTGACCATTGCCTTTACAGCAATCCGATGGTATTCAATGGGCATTTCCGGACGTAGCACGGATTTCAAATACCGAAACCACCGATCTTTATGATTAGCAATACACGCATCAGGGCGTTCTATCATATTCTGTAAAAAAGCTGTATATCCTTCCGGTCGCTGTGATTCATAGAAATAAGAAATTGCCGCATAGCCTTTCATCCCCTTGGGAAGTACAGCCTGAAACTTTGAATTTTCATAAGATAGCTTAAAATCTGATGAGAATGTGACAGTACACAATTCTCCGGTGAAGAGGGTCATAGAAAGGACATGATCCGTCAGTTGAACCTGTTTTATACCACTCAACGAGCCATTGAGAACATAGAGATTCCGCATTGCCGCTTCGCAGCTCCATAGTGCCGTATAGCGATCAACGAAAAATAAACGTTGCTGTATGTTCCCCATGTCGGAAGAAGAAGACATATAAAGTTCCCCCGGCGCATAAGACACCTCCACAGGTTTAAACATTTCTGTTTTTACATTAGGGGTAAATCCGACTTGCAACAAAGCGTCCGAAATCCATAAACGATGATCCAATTCAAAAGGACCGCAAAATCCATTCACCCAGTTATCCTCAGACGGTAAGGTAAAACAGACCCAGGCACCGGAATCAGAAAAGCCGCCCGTAAAATAATCATTACTATAAGGAGTATAACGGATGTCCAGAATATTTTTGTAAGAGTCTACACTATAAATATCATTGTGCCCCATAGCTGATATTGATATAGAAAAACAAACTATATAAAACAGCAATCGTACTATTCTGAATCTAAAAATTCCCATAAATATCAGCATTATTATAATATAGAAATAAGAACCGGCTCGATATTCATTACCGGTTTCGTACTCTCGATAAATATTTTTATCAAGCCGGTTCTATTACACAGTTTCTAAAATGTTATTTGATAATTATATTAGCGCACTTAATCTCAGCACCGGATTTTACCTTCAAAATATACATCCCCGAAGCGTTTCCAGTTACATCAATCACATTTCTATCTACAATACCTTTCTGAACAAGTCTGCCATCAATACTATAAAGCATATATTCACTGGCATCCTCCAAATTAACAGAAAGTTCCCCCTCTGTGGGATTAGGATAAACCACAAACGAATCAGATTGAATGTTTTGGATAGAAGAGGCACCGCTAAGATCTACAGTATAATCCTGTAATACTCCACCATCTTGAGTACAACAAGGATCTGTATAAGGTACATCCGGAGTCTTATAGTGCAGATATGCACGCATAGTAACTGTTTTTGCAGCATCTGTAGGAACCGTAATCTTACCTGTAACCACCTTAAAAGAAGTCTGTCCGGGCTTTCCTACCATTATTGATTTCTGAAAAGCGGTTTCACTTGCTGTCAACTGGCTATCCCCATTCCAGTCAAAAAATGCAGTTACATAATATTCATCTCCCGCACCGGATGAAAAGTTACATACAGTAATTTTCAATTCATACTCTTTTCCGGGTTCTAATTTTACAACTCTGTCTTTATCCAGCGTATAATCAGCATACATAACCGTTTCATCATACGTATTAGAACCTATTTCTCCATTCCACCCTTCCGGAGTAGTAGACGATTCACTTACCATTCCATTAATCTCGACTTTCGAGATGCAGGCATAGGCACCCCAAGTTAATTCCGGTCTGCACAACTGAGATTGAGCCATCATCTGCCCTGCTATCATACTAAACAGCAAAAAGCAACAAAGTAAACTTTTTTTCATAATCCAATTTTGTTTTAATAAATTAATAATTTAATAGAATAAGCCGGTAGACAACACCTGCCTACCGGCCGGTTTTATTTATCTTAAAATTACAGTTCTCTGTAAAATAGATTCTTTAGTCTCTATTTTCAGAATATACATACCTTTGACCTGTCCGCTAATATCGATTACTGAATCCGATACGCTCCCTTCCTGAACCAAACGACCATCCACACTATAAAGTCGATATCTGCAAACATTCGTATCTGTGCCACTTATATGTAAAATACCATCTGTCGGGTTTGGATATACATTCCATTCATCCATGTGCTTATCCGTAATTCCGGTCGGGTCTGGAGAAACAATTACATAATACTCTTCCAGTTGACCGTTCTCAACGGTTCCACAAGGTAACTCACCAGCCATACTGTTTGCATCCCCATAATGGATAAATACACGCATATGTAAATTTTGCTTTACAACGACATCTTCAGGGGCTTTCCATTTAAACTCAACGGTAGTAGGACTACCTGCTGCTCCAATAGCGGGAATAGCTATCTTTTGTGATTCCGACTTTTCCAATATCCTGTTATTATTCCAGTCTATATAAGCACGCAATACATAACTGTCCTTCGGGTGAGAATTTAAATTGGCATAAGTTACTTTCATCACATATTCCTTCCCTTTCTCAAGATGTACGTTCAGCTTTTCATTTTCTCTAAAATCCTCTATAATATCCGTATTCCCGGGTTCTCCGAAAGTCTCGTTAGACATCCCGGCAAATTCAACTTTCTGGATATGTGCATAAGCCTGATAAGAGAATTCAGGAGTGCAGACCTCTTCCGTCGGTTCATCCGGTCCATCCGGAGGCAATACATGAGCTTTGTCCTCGCCTATAATCATTCCGTAATCTTCCACATCACCACTATCTATCTCTCCACAAGGATCTGCTCCATCATTTCCCAATGTATAGTGCAACATAACACGGAATCCAACTTCTTTATTCTCAACCATATCATCAGGAACCGCTATATCAAAACTCAACACATGTTCGGTTCCTGCTTTACCTATTCTGGCTATTTTTTGGGGAGCTATCATTTCATCTTGTTGAAATACATAGTCACCATTCCAATCAAACCATGCACGAACAGTATATGGGTCACCTTCTCCCGACTTCCAGTTCTGTACTGTCACTTCCAACTGATAAGTTTTTCCTTTTTCCACACCAGCCACATAATCTGTCCTAAAATCTTTATACTGCTGTCCGTCAAACTCCGTATTCCTTTCTATTTGGGCAAATTTTACTTTAGAGATATGTGCATAAGGAGCAAAACGTGGATTAAACAGGCAATAAGAAGTGTAAGGATCGTTAAACAGAACCCCAAAACTAATCTTCTGAACGGTAACCGCTCCTCCTTCAAGTTTCAAAACTGATGGATCCAAAGTTATACCCACCTCCTTTTGACTATCAGCCAACCGATGACTGGTTGCTTTTCCTTCCAATTTAACAATGGCAGTCACATCACTTGAAAGAGTAACTACCACCTTCAAGCCTTCCGGTAAATTGGTAACCGTATAATCCGTACCTTCCTCAAGAGTGCCGATCCGGGCAAAAGTTAAACCATAGGCAGCTTCCAGTTGTAAAGTACCTCCTACTTCTCCCTGGTTATTATCTGTCTCCGTAAAATTCCGACCTTTTACCACCAATACCGACGGTGAGAGTTGATGTCCGTCTTCCACACCTGTGGCCAATAAATTATCTTCCTGCCACAACTGGCTACGAGACATAGATTCGTTCAAATAATACTCCATCCGCGCCACCTGCCCTGTTGTGAAATGCCGGTAAGCATCCGTATAATTCATAAAATTCTCCCAATCGGTATAATCGCCCTCACAATTTACCTTATCGGCAGGCCATTTGGAGGTTGCTACCGGCGGAGTATCTTCTATTCCGTCATTCGGATAATTACATCCTCCCTCAAATGTATGATGCAGCCCCATAAAATGGCCAAACTCATGAGTCAAGACACGACGAAAGTTCTCGCTCGTATTGCTCCCTATATAACTTCCATTATAAACCACCCGTGCCAAATTGTCCAACATCATTCCATTATCCGGAAGCCAAGACACCCCCGAATTATAGAGATCACCATCGGCATAAAGATCTTTCATGATGTATACATTCATATATTTACTATTGTCCCATGCATATTTCTGAATAGCTTCATCGTATCCCCCACCGTTGCCAAAACCTTTCTCAGCCTCGTCATAGAAGATGACACCTTTCGTAGGATTACCTTCCGGATCGATTTTTGCCAAACGGAAATCAATATTCAACGGTTTCTTGATATTTTCAAAGCGACTACTGGCTCCCGTCTGATCATAATCTGCCGTCAATCCCTGGAAATCTTCACTCGTTTGTTTAAGAGCTTTCTCTATCAAACTATAAGTAACCTTCAGACGGGTATCATTGGTGGGTTCACCAAATACATGAAACACAACAGGAATTACATATTGTCCTTGATAATAATCGGCTGCTGCCCGCGTTTGCTTCCAATTCGAAATATTCTCCGACTCGAACTTTGCATCGGGATGTGTTCTTCTATACTCCGCTTGTTGGTGTTCAAAACCACACACATCCTGTTGTCCTGCTACGGTACCCATACTCCCTATTCCAAGAAGTACATTCAATAAAAAAAGTGCATTTTTCTTCATTCTGTTACGGTATTAAGCGGGTTAGGAAGGTCTTCTCAGACCCCCCGAATCCCATTCAACAATTAATAAAAAGTTACTCTAATCGATATTGTTATTACTCTGAATCTCCATTAACGGAATCGGTAGAAAGGCATGTTTTTCCGAATGGAAATTCACCCGTCCGGCCGCATGCAAAGCCTCATCCAATTTACCCCAACGTCGAAGATCATAAAAGCGATAGTTCTCCAATGCAAATTCCATCAAACGTTCGTGTTCAATCTGTGCCTTTATAAAATCATAAGAATCACCTGAAATCTCCGGCATATCTCCATGTACTTTTCGAATATCATTTATCAAGGGGGCAGCCAATTCCGGGTGTCCTTGTTCATTATGAATTTCGGCCTGCATCAACAACACATTGGCATAACGCATCAACGGTACATTTGTCGAAGTATAAGACTGTTTTAATTTCTGCATGTCATCCGGCATATATTTCCGGAAGCAACGGTTAATTTCATCATTTTCATCAAATAAGTCCGAATACTCAAATCCATAAATACGCCCTTCACCATCATTAAAATAAGGATCATTAAAAAACATGGTTGCATAAGCCCGTGAATCCAGATTGCCGGTAGTAGCTACCCGGCCTTCTTTTCTGAACTCATCCAAAATCATCTGGCTGGGACGGATTTCATCCCAACCTCTCAACACCGGAGCAGCGACCCAATAATGCAATACATGTTGGTGGAAAGCACCATCTGAGGTATTTCCGGTAAACTGAATCTCAAAAATAGATTCTTTGCAATTTTTATTTGTCCCGTTAAACATACTCAGAAAATCTTTCTCCAGACTATATCCTTTTACCTGATCGAGAGCCCCGGCCGCTTTTTCAAGATATTCCGCCTTTTTATCAGGAACCTCATAAGCTCTCGTCAAATACGCCCATCCTAAATAGGCATAGGCAGTGCCATTAGTCACGCGGCCGGCTTCAAGCGACGGACGGGTTTGTGGCAGGATCTTAGCTGCATCCGACAATTCCGAACAGACAAAATCCCAACCGTCTTCCCTTGAGGAAAGGGCTTTATGTACTTCTACCTCAGTAGTCAGATACTCGTTACGAATGACTATCTTTTCCCAGTTCAATAATAACTTCATATGATAATAAGCACGCAGAAACAAGGCCTCTCCTTGTACGCTATTGCATTTGGCGGTACTCATCGGATTATTACCGGACTGTACTTTTCTTATTCCAAACAACACATTGTTGGTATAGTTAATGCCATTGTAACAATTCATCCAATACTCCTTGATCCGTGAACTTTCGTTGTTGTACGTAAAATCATACATCGGCCCCCACTCAGGATAATTATTGACATCAGCACCAATATTCATTATATCTTCACGAAACGTCTCTACAACAAATTTTATTTCAGCAAAATTATAACTACCGGCTCTGTTATCCAACTGCCCATAAGCAGCCGACAGTCCGGATTCCACGTCAACAGAGTCCCTCCAGAACTTATCCGTCGAAAAGTCCGGGCTTTCCACCGTCAGGAAATTATCGCATCCCGTCAAAGAGACAATGCAGAAAAGAAAAGCTATATAAATATGTTTTTTCATGATTAAGCTATTTTTAGAAATTAATTAAAACGTCACCTGCAATCCGACTACATACGAGCGAGTAAAAGGAAAAATGAATACATCCACACCCGTGTCCAAAATATCGGATGAGAATTCGGGATCGATGCCGGAATAATTAGTCCAAGTCAGGAGATTCTCACCACTAACATACAACCGGCATTTGTCAATATAGACTTTCTTTGTCCAAGTTTTAGGCAACGTATAGCCCAACTGTAATTGCCGCAAACGAATAAAGTTACCTTTCTCCAAGAAACGATCCGATTCACGGGTATTCATATTCGGATCTTTCAAAACCGCACGGGGCATTGCGGTATTCGAATTGTTTTCCGTCCAAGCATTTAAAGTAGATTTAAACATATTCGTTCCAGAGTCCATTGCCTCATAATACAAACGATTAGCATTATATAGTTTATGTCCCCAAGCACTCCCTAACAAAAAAGACAGGTCTAATCCTTTATAAGAACCACTAAACGATAAATTAGCTTCCAACTTAGGAATTCCCGAGCCACAATATTCCTTGTCGCTCTCATCGATGACACCGTCACCATTTACATTTTTGAAACGGATATCTCCCGGTTTGGCATTCGGTTGGAGAAGTACTGTTTTTACAGAGCCATCCGGCTGTTCGACTTCAGCAGTGTGATTCGCCACTTCTTCTGCCGACTGGAAAATACCGTCCGTTTGGTATAAAAAGAAAGCAGCAACAGGATACCCCTCCAACGTCTGAGTTACAAAATGGCCGGCCCCCTTCAACCCCGACCCATACAGAATCTGGTTAGGGTCTGCTTTCAACATTTCATTTTTGGTCGTAAAAAGATTAAATCCTACATTATATTCGAACCCATTAATATTGTCAGCATAGTTCAGTTCAAGTTCAAACCCTTTATTTCTCATTTTACCGACATTTACCGTAGGATTATAAATACCGGCAGAAGGTGGCATCACTTTTTCAATCAATAAGTCTTCCGTAGTGTTGTAATAATAATTCAACGATCCATAAAGTTTATTGTTAAAGAAACCAAAGTCTACTCCGATATTTTTAGTATCCGTAGTTTCCCAACGCAAATCGTCGTTTACCAAATATAGGTTACTCATTCCGGGCCAAGGATTTCCCCCTTGTATGTAGCTCATCCATTGAGTGTTGTCATTAGTCATGGTAGGAGCATAATAATAGCCCAACGCATTTTCATTTCCGAGTCGTCCCCAACTGACCCTCAACTTCAAATTACTCATAATATCTTTAGAGAAAAACTCTTCCTCACTGATACGCCAACCTAAGGCAACAGACGGGAAAACACCCCAACGGTTATTCTTACCGAACTTAGAAGAGCCATCGGCACGAACTGTTGCCTGAAGCATATACTTACCTCCATAGGAGTAGTTGACGCGCCCGAAGAAAGACGCCCGGTTATAGTTCCAGAATGAACCGTTGCCTGTGAATGTGCCGCCATTACCGGCATCAATGGTAGGCGAAGTAGGATCAAAAAAGCCGGCGGCTTCATCTTTGATATCCAACTTGCCGTTTACTACATCATACACTGTCTTTTTACCCTCAACATTTATTTGGCTCCAATCTTTCCTTGCAGCAGTCAGTGAACTACCGGCCATTACATTCAATGAATGTTTACCAAAGGTTTTATCAAAAGTCAGCACATTGTCAAAAGTCTGTTCGAACCAATAAGAATTATAATCGTAATTATATGGGTATAACTGTTGTCCTTGAACATCGGCAGTGAATTTTTCAGAATGGTATTTTGTATTCGTGTAGTACCCTCTGTATGCATATGCGGTCTTAAATTTAAGCCACGGAGCAAAATCAACCGTTAACCCGATATTTCCTATAAGATCGTATCCATTCGATTTTTTATGCTTAAAGTGGTCATCGGCCATTACATTGCGATTATTGGGCAGTTCCAGACGAACACCGTCTACTTTCATTTCATTCAGACCATAACCGGAGGGTTGATCTTCATCGTATACAGGTACCAATGGAGCCATTGCATACATCTCTTTTATAGAATATTGCGGTTGCTGGCTTTGGGTAACTTTAAGAGATAAGGAAGCGTCGAAATTAAAAATATATTTCTGCACGTTCAATTTCATCCGGGCATTATCCTGAACATATTTATTCCCTCTTAAAATTCCTTTCTCATCCGAATGATTGTAAGAGACAGAATATTTGGCAATATCAGATCCACCTCTGACATTCACATTATAGTTTTGAGACAACCCGCCACGAAGCATTTCATCCTGCCAGTTCGTATCAAAACCTGTTGGGTTTTTCAGTCTTCCATCGCTATCAGTAAATGTCAGATAACCGATTTTCTTCGCTTCGGCATTCTCATACATCATATTATGCACATTTAAGTATTCATCTGCATTCAGCATTTCAAACTTCTTAGCCGCACTCGTAAACTGGAAAAATGTATTAAAATCAACCTTGACATCACCTTTTTTCCCATTTTTAGTAGTTACGATGACCACACCATTGGCTGCAACTGAACCATATATGGCAGCCGCCGCACCGTCTTTCAAAATCTCCATCGCCTCGATATCCTGTGTATTAACCGTAGTAATATCTCCGGGAAAACCGTCGATTATATAAAGAGGTTCATTGCTGCCCATCGTCTTGATACCACGTATTTTAACAGAGATAGAAGCTCCTGCATTTCCTCCCGACTTCAAAATGCTAACTCCCGCAACTTTTCCTTGTAAGGCCTCCGCCGGATTAGTCGTCGCACGGCTTGCCAAGGATTCTACATCTACCGAAGAAATTGCCCCTGTCATATCGCTTTTCTTCAAAGTACCATAACCGATTACCACAGTCTCTTCCAACAACTGACTGTCATCCTGCATAATCACCTTAATTGTTTTCCGCCCGTTCAAAGGAATGATCTGCTTTATATATCCCATATAGGATACTTCAATCCGATCGTTAGGAGAAACAGATAAGGTAAAGCCACCATCCAAACCGGAAATTACCCCGTTAGTTGTCCCGGCCACAATTACATTGGCACCGATCAACGGCTCATTGGCAGTATCCAGTACGTAGCCTTTTAATTGGTAGTTTTGTGCATAAGCAGAGGATGGAATAAATAAAAGGAATAGCATTATAGCATATAGTAATATGCCTCCCCAACAATAACTTTGCTTCATAGCAATTAAATTTTAAAGTTAATAAATGCGCTTTTCAAACACAGCAGCAAATAAACCCCAAAACCTAAATATAGCCTAAAAAAAAGGGTCTACACAGACCCTACAAAAGCATAAAACAATCATATTTACGCCCTACACAAGCAAGAACTAAAACACTAATTAGCAATAATTTAACAACAGAAAAGTACTCTACAAAATCACTTTTTCAAATATTACGCAGATAACAAAAAATGTCCTCTTGAGGATGTAGGTTCAATGACTTTCTTAAGCGATATCTTGCCATACTGATAGCTTTAACAGAGATCCCCGTTAATAAAGAAATTTCCTTGGTAGATAAATTAACCCGCAAAAAAGTAGCTAACCTTTTTTCACCGGGAGTCAATCCCGGATGTTTCTGTACTAACCGGTTAAGAAATTCAGTATTTTGCATTTCGACCTCGTGCGTCAGGCAATCATTTTCTTCCTCCATCTTCTTTACTTGAAGAATATATGTATTTATCCTTTTTAAATGAGTCAATATCTCATTAGCATTCATTTTATAGGCAGCTTTTATCATCTCTCTGATTTTCTCCAACAGTTCATTCCTACTATTCAGAAAGAGAACAAAATTAGTCAGTTCACTCTGGGTACTCTCAAGCTTTTCCGATTGCACCTCCAATTCCACCGTCTGCTGATGTAATTTTAAATCTGCCAATTCCTTTTGTGCTTTCGCAATCTGTAAATCCTTCTTTCGCTTAAGTTGTTTGACTAACAAAAATGTCAGCACATTGATACCTAAAAAGATTACGATCGCAATACATATATTTCGTCTTAATAATGACAGTTGATATCGCTGGTGAACTAACTCTGCCTCCTTCTTCTGTTCTTGCAATTTATTCCTTATCAAACTTCTTTCAATATCAACGAGCTCTTTTTTTCGAAGTAATTGCTCTTTCTTTTTTTCAAAATTCAGTAAGTTGACATAAGCCTCTTTATAATGCCCTTGCGCCGAATGCACTTTAGAAAGGTATTCATAATTATCACATATCAATTCATGAGCATTCACCTCAGATGCATACCCCTCCGCCTGCTTCAAAGCATCTAAAGCATCATCATATTTCTTTGCATAGAATAGTTGCATCCCCATATTATTATAATTCTCGGCTAACGACCATAATGCATTCAAATGTTTATTAATACCAATGGCCTCTTCCAACAACATTATTTTTTCTTCCGTATTACCTTCATAAAGACATAAGTTGTTTATATTGGCTGCCATATTTTTTTTATCTCCCAAAACCTTGTTTATGCGTAAAGCGTCTTTAAAAAATTTATCAGCTATGTTCGTTTCGTTCATATAGACATGAATCAAACCACGGGCATTATAAGCATTGGCTATTCCCGCCGAATCATTCAAAACCTTATATGTTGAAGTGGCATTATCAATCAACTCCATTGCTTTTGAAAAGTCTTTCAATGAACCATACAAAGTTCCCAAATTAAGATTTATCTTAGCCTTTGCTTTTAGATCTTTTTCCGGACAATAGGATAAAGCTTTATAGTACACATTCATACTCAGATCAAAATTCCCATAAAGCATATAAGCATGTCCCGACATCGACAAAGTATAGACAATCAATGCAGAATCCGTTGTCTGTTTCAATATATCATAAGCCTGCATGGAATATGCAGCAGATTGCTTAGGATCAGTCAATAAGGTTTTATAAGAATTATCCAAACACTTCCAGGCATCTTTTTGATAAGAATCTGAATAGTTCACATCTACAGAAACAAAATATAGCAGAATAAGCAATAGTGGTTTCATAGTCTGGTAGCTCCATAGTTAATATTAAAATATTCACAATCAGCAAGTGCTACGCAAAATATGAAAAAAGACGTAGAACCACTGCCCAACGCTGTCAAGGCCTACCACAGCCTACTTACTCAATGGGAGTGTTTCTACGCCAAAGACGTATATATACACCTCACCCATAGAGTAAGTTCTCAAAATAGCCGATTTGCATCAAGTGGTAGTTCGACAGCGTTTTGGGCTATATTTACAAAAAACCGGTATGTTCACAAAATGAACATACCGCAAATATACAACTTTACATAAATAACGCAAAAAGATGCGTTACATTTTTTACTTACGGTTCATCTATCAATTTACAGTTTTAAAGACCACAACTCCATCTATATCATCCTTTGGTTTTGCATACCATCGGAAGCGTAAAATAGAATATAGTCCCTGCTCCTACTTTTGAACGCACCCAGATACGTCCTCCCATTTTTTCAACTAACATCCGGCAAATAGTCAGTCCGAGTCCGGTTCCCTGAACAAAATCGTTGACTTTCCCAAAACGGCTAAAAATGGTTGCAGCACGTTCTACCGGAATCCCGATACCCGTATCGGACACATATCCTTGAATCATCCCCCCTTTTCTCTCAAAACCGAAATGAATCTCTCCTTCGGAAGTGAATTTGATAGCATTACTAAGCAAATTCAGCCATATCTGAGAAATACGGTCCCAATCACCCTGCACACACAAGTCCGGGTCAACCTCATCAAACACAAGGATTACTCCGGGATGAACGGAATCGCAATATTGATGATACAACCGGGCGCATATGTCCCTCATTCTGACCGATCCTATCGAAAATTTCAGCGATCCGGCTTCCAAAGCAGATAAATCGAGAATGTCATTAAAAAGATTTAGCAGCAAACCGGAATTCTTTTCTATAATCTCTGCATATTGGGATTGTTCTTCTTTGTCTCCGGATTCGATGATAAGTTTCGAAAAACCGACAATTGCATTCAAAGGTGTCCGTATCTCGTGGCTCATATTGGCGAGAAAAGAAGATTTCAGTTTATCGGCTTCCTCTGCCTTGACTCTGGCATCGATCAGTTCTTTTTCCGTCTTTTTAATATCGGTCATATCCCATCCTACTCCGACAATATAAGGTTGCTTATTACCGGAAGGTACAAGTGTTTTTATCATTGCCACGGTACGCGTATCACCGGTTAGCGTAGTATATTCTTCCAGATACTCTACCTTCTCGGCCTCCATCACGGCTAAGTCTCCCTTTCTGAAACGTCTGACCTCCTCATCACTACGGAAAATTTCCACATCCGTTTTACCTACAGCAAATTCCGCTGTAATGCCGGTTCGGTCCGCAAAAGCCTTGTTCCAATAAAGATAGCGGAAATCATTACCGGTGTCTTTTATAAATAAATATACAGGCACATTATTCAATATGGCCTGCATTAAAGAATTAAGACGAATTATTTCGTTTCGCTGAATGGCATTCACCCCTTCGACTTTCACCTTTTCCGAGACATCACGGCACATACAAAGCAAATATTTATCATCAAGCGGAAAAATTCGATTCTCATAATGATGCCAAACTCCATCGAGCATCAACGAATGTTTAGCTATCGATCCCTTACCGGTCTCTATCACTTTATCCATGTTTTCCCGAACACTCTCGTAAGCTTTTTCAGGTACAATATCCTTTACATTTGCACCAACAATACTTTCTGTAGTAGTACCCTCCACATGGTTTGTTTCCGGAGAAGAAGCAAGTTCTATAATATTTGCATCATGATCAAAGACAGTAAGCATATCAGGCAATGCATCTAAAATACGGGTACTATATTTATCCCGGAATCTTCCTGTTTCCAACGAAGACAACTCCGAGGTAAGGTCCTCCACCTTTCTCTCCAATTCTTTTACAATTTCAAGAAGTTCATCTTTCGTTTTCTGATCATATAGTCCCATAAAGATTCTTTAGATTTTTATCCGTTTTGTTGTATATATTGCCCATAAACATGCAAATATATAACATTTACAATTAAAACTACGGCATCATCGAAGTTATTATTGATTAAAAAAGAACGATAGCTTTTGTCCTACTAATCAGAAAGTTCTATCTTTGCAACTACTTTTATTTTTTAAACAAATTAAAATATGTCTACAGAATTATTCTCTACACTGCCCTACAAAGTGGCAGATATTAAACTTGCAGACTTCGGACGCAAGGAAATCGATCTGGCAGAAAAAGAAATGCCCGGCCTTATGGCTCTTCGCGAAAAGTATGGAGAATCCAAACCATTGAAAGGCGCCCGTATTATGGGTTCATTGCACATGACTATCCAGACAGCCGTACTGATTGAAACACTCGTTGCATTGGGTGCAGAGGTACGCTGGTGTTCTTGCAATATATATTCGACACAAGATCATGCAGCAGCAGCCATTGCCGCTTCGGGCGTTGCCGTATATGCATGGAAAGGCGAAACACTGGAAGACTATTGGTGGTGTACTCTTCAAGCTTTGAACTTCTCCGGTGGTAAAGGTCCTACTGTCATTGTAGACGATGGCGGTGATGCCACCATGATGATCCATGTGGGATATGAAGCAGAAAACAATGCTGCCGTATTAGATAAAGAAGTGCATGCCGAAGACGAAATCGAACTGAATGCCATTCTGAAAAAAGTATTGGCAGTAGATAATAGCCGTTGGCACCGTGTTGCCGCTGAAGTACGTGGCGTATCCGAAGAAACGACTACCGGTGTACACCGTCTGTATCAAATGCAGGAAGAAGGAAAATTACTTTTCCCGGCATTCAACGTAAACGATTCGGTAACCAAATCGAAATTCGACAATCTGTATGGTTGCCGTGAATCATTGGCAGACGGTATCAAACGCGCAACAGACGTGATGATTGCCGGCAAAGTGGTAGTAGTTTGCGGTTATGGTGATGTAGGAAAAGGCTGCTCACACTCCATGCGTTCGTACGGAGCGCGTGTTTTGGTAACGGAAGTAGATCCGATCTGTGCTTTACAAGCGGCTATGGAAGGCTTCGAAGTAGTAACTATGGAAGACGCGTGCAAAGAGGGAAATATATTTGTAACGACTACCGGTAATATCGACATTATCCGTATCGACCATATGGAACAGATGAAAGACCAGGCTATCGTCTGCAATATCGGACACTTCGACAACGAAATACAAGTGGATGCATTAAAACACTACCCCGGTATCAAATGTGTAAATATCAAACCACAGGTAGACCGATATTATTTCCCTGACGGTCACAGCATCATCCTGCTGGCCGACGGACGTCTGGTAAATTTAGGATGTGCAACGGGGCATCCGTCATTTGTAATGAGCAATTCTTTCACTAACCAGACATTGGCACAAATCGAATTGTTCAACAAAAAATACGATATCAATGTATACCGTTTGCCTAAGCATCTTGATGAAGAAGTAGCTCGTCTGCATCTTGAGAAGATAGGTGTGAAACTGACAAAACTGACTCCCGAACAGGCTGCATATATCGGCGTATCGGTAGACGGTCCATATAAAGCGGATCACTATCGCTATTAATTTTTCAATTTGACGATTTACGATTTTACGATTGATAACAGCCTTTGGATATCAACATCTGAACCCGTAAATCGTCAAATCGTAAATGATACAAATTTCAATTGTAAATCGTAAATCGTCAAATTGTAAATGAAAAAATTTCTTCCCGACCTCATTGCCATTCTGGCATTTATTCTGATTTCCTTCGTCTACTTTTTTCCGGCGGACATAGAGAACCGCATTTTGTTCCAGCATGACATTGCTGCCGGTGCCGGTGCCGGACAAGAAGCCAAAGAGTACTACGAACAGACAGGCGAACGTACCCGTTGGACAAATTCCATCTTCGGCGGTATGCCAACCTATCAGATAGCCCCCTCTTACGACACGAGTAAACCGTTGCAGTGGGTACAGAAAGTGTATCAGCTGTTTCTACCCAATTATGTCAGCCTGACATTTATTCTGATGCTCGGTTTCTACATCTTGCTGCGAGCATTCGGCATACCGGCCTGGCTTGCCGGATTAGGAGGAATCATGTGGGCATTCTCCTCCTACTTTTTCATATTAATATCCGCCGGACACCTCTGGAAGTTCATCACTCTTGCTTACATACCGCCTACTCTGGCCGGTATTGTCCTTGCCTACCGAGGGCGTCTGTTATTAGGTGGTATTGTCACTGCCGTCTTCATTGCCCTACAGATTACATCGAACCACGTACAGATGTCTTATTACTTCCTGTTCGTCATCCTCTTTTTTGTAGGGGCTTACTTTGAAGACGCATGGCGCAACAAAACACTACCGAAGTTCTTCAAGGCAAGTGCCATATTAATAGTGGCGGCCCTTGTCGGTGTGGCAACCAATATTACCAATCTTTACCACACTTACACATACAGTAAAGAAACCATGCGCAGTAAAAGCGAACTGGTTCAAACCGGGGATGCAGCCAAACAGACCAGTAGCGGATTAGACCGCGATTACATTACAAACTGGAGTTATGGTATCGGAGAAACATGGACGCTGCTTGTTCCCAACTTTAAAGGTGGTTCTTCCGGCGCTGTCCTCAGCCAAAGCGATACGGCCATGAAAAAAGCAAACCCGATGTACGGCGGATTATACAGTTCGTTCCCGCAATATTTCGGTGACCAACCTTGGACAGCAGGCCCCGTCTATGTAGGCGCATTCGTATTATTCCTGTTCGTCTTAGGATGCTTTATCGTAAAAGGGCCTCTGAAATGGGCATTGGTCGGAGCAACACTCTTCTCCATCCTCCTGTCATGGGGTAAGAACTTTATGCCGTTGACGGACTTCTTCATCGATTATATCCCGATGTACAACAAGTTCCGTGCAGTATCGTCTATTCTCGTCATTGCAGAGTTCACAATACCCCTGTTGGCCATCTTTGCCTTAAAGCGCATTTTAGAAGAGCCCGGCATATGGAAGAAAGATAAAAAAGCATTCGGCATTAGTTTCGTACTGACTGCCGGCGTTGCCTTACTGCTGTTCATAGCCCCCAGTAGTCTCAATTCCGGTTTTGTATCTGCCCGGGAGGTTCAGATGCTTCAAAATGCCGTCGACCAGCAGATGATACCTGCTAACGAACTTTCCGGCATTTTGGCCAGCCTTACAGACATGCGCGGAGCACTTGTCAGTGCCGATGCCCTACGCAGCTTTATCATCATAGCCATCGGCTGTGTGTTGCTTTGGCTTTATGCAACGGGCAAGTTACGCAAATCATTTACCATCGCGGGTATTGCGCTGCTTTGTTTGGGGGATATGTGGACCGTCAACAAACGTTATCTCCATGATGACCAGTTTGTACCCCGTTCCATTCGGACAGAAACATTTAACAAGACAAAAGCTGATGAACTGATTCTGCAAGACAAGAGTTTGGACTACCGGGTACTAAACTTTGCCACCTCCACATTTGACGAAAACAACACTGCTTACTGGCACAAAAGCGTCGGCGGATACCATGCCGCCAAATTGCGCCGTTATCAGGAAATGATAGACCACCACATCAAACCCCAAATGCAAGCAGCCTTTAAGGAGGTAGCAGCGTCCGGTGGAGAAATGGACAGTGTAGATGCCGGCAAGTTCCAGGTATTGAACATGCTGAATACAAAGTATTTCATTTTCCCTGTCAACCAGCAGGGACAAACAGCCCCCATTCTGAATCCATACGCGTACGGTAATGCCTGGTTCGTCGACAAAGTGCAATACGTTGACAATGCTAACGAAGAGATCGATGCCGTAGGTAAAGTAGACCTGAAAAATACGGCCATCGTCGATGTCAAATTTAAAGATATCCTGAAAGGGGTGACCGAAGGCTTGAAGGTCGACTCGGCAAGTACCGTCAAACTTGTCAGCTACAAGCCTAACCACCTGATATATGAGGCTTCTTCTCCCAAAGACGGTGTGGTCGTATTCTCCGAAATCTATTACCAGCCGGGATGGCAGGTAACCATTGATGGCCAGCCGGCGGATATAGCCCGTGCAAATTATATTTTGCGTGCCATGAATGTTCCGGCCGGCACACACACGATCGAGATGCGTTTTGATCCGCAGAGCCTGCATGTGACAGAGGGAATTGCTTATGGCGCACTGATACTATTGCTTATTGGAGTAATAGCAGTCATATGGATATACTATAAAAAGAAGAAATAAAGACCTGCTTAAATAAAAGAATGAGAGCGTGCCCGAATTTTCGGATACGCTCTCATTTCTTTATCCATTATCTCCTTCCTTCATAACCGAACGTTGAGGATGCCTGTCTTTCTGCCTAGTACCTATCTCCTGCCATTTCTCATATTGCTCTGTTGTCAATATCTTCTTTATTTTTTTTTGTTTGGCGGCCACTGCCTCTTGCATTTCCTCAGCTTTATCTTCTCTTTGAGAGTTTTCACCTCTATCCGGACGTCCTCCGCCCATCGCAGGTGGCTCTCCGCCCATCATCGGCGGACGTCCTCCGCCCATGCCGTGAGGTCTGTCCATAGGAGGATTCGGCCGTTCGGAATTCTGCATCGCACTAAACCGTTTCTTCTGTTCTTTCAGATTAAGTTTATAGATTTTCTTATACTGCTTCTCTGTCAGTTGCAATTGTTTTTTCATCTCATCCGTTTCGCGTTTGGCTACCTTCTCGGGCGAAAGAACTTCACGCGGTAACGAAGAACGGTCTTTTTCTTGTGCTGATAATAAAAGAGGCATACCCGCCAGTAAAGCGATAAGCCAAGCGATTTTAAAATTTGTTTTCATAATCCTATTTAATTTATTGATAATCAAAGATAGCATGTACATAACACCTTTAAAAGCAAAATCGACAAGCAGGATTATTTCACCGACCAGCAGAAAATAAATAAAATGCTATCTTTGCAACAAAAATATAGACCATGCGTATCCGAAAAGTTACGATCATTACGATTATAGGCCTCATCATCACTCTTATCCTGCAAATCGGAGGACTCTTCTATGCCTACCGGAGCAACATGGAAGCCATGCAACTTACCGTAAATAAAAACTTTGCCATTGCCTTTTACGAAACCAACGATAATCTGGCCAACCAACTTCCCTATCCCGATGGTACAACCATCGCCTACATACCTACCGCACCAAACTCCAAACTTTCGCAAGATGAACAGAATCTGCGAACAAACGAGGATCTGGCTCAAATATTAAAAACAGAATACAAAGTGGAGTTCCCTATCGACGAATTAGCCACCGTATTGAGAAAGAAACTGAAAATAGACAATATAGACAGCGAAGTCGTAATCAATAAAATAAATAACGGCATCAATCGGATATTAGACAGCACCAACCCTACATTCGACCGGAAAGTAGGGGTATTGAAATCCGAACCGTTCTTCATCGACCGCAGCAATCAAATAGCCGTACAAGCCATTATCGTTTCTCCTTATACGCTCATCTTGGAAAAAATCTCCTTATTCTATCTATTGACATTCGGCTTGATGATCGTAGTTATATACAGTATCATTTCTCAGATAAAACGGATCATCCGCCAACAACAATCGATCAAAGCACAAGAAAAATCTTTTTATAAATTGGCCGAAAACATGGCTACCCCGGTTACCGGCATTCAGAAGAAAATGGAATTGGAGCAATGGCAAGCAATAGAAAATGAAAGCAATACTTTGCTCGGTATGACCGAAGACACTCTAACGGCAGCCAAAGAAGCAGCCCGCAAGAGTCAGGAAAAGAAACAACGTTCTTCCAGAATACTATCGATAATAAGCCTGACAGGAACTTTTTTATTACTGGCTATCTGGTTCGGCTTTCTGTATCACACCGGATATACGACCCTAAAACATGAGGTAAACACCTATTTCGAAGAGGCTTTCTTCAAGGAAGTGGGATATCACCAGTTCCCACAGTATATGGCAAGCGACGAGAAAAAGGAGATACTGAACTATCCCGAAACCGGCCTCACACCCTTTGCCCGAAGACAAAAAGAGGAAGCAGCCCGAACCCAATCGCCCGCAACAAGGGTGTATGTTTTTCATCAGTATAACTCGATAGATGCAAACTACACACTGCGCTCTGCGCTCAAGATGCTCGAAGCTATAAATTCCTGTGCCACTCCCGCCCCTTTCTCTTTGCAATATATGGATTCGGCATTCACTGCACGCCTATACGAAGCGGGCATCACCCGCCCCACCTGTATAGACATATTAACCTACCCCGATCGAGAAACAGAAGAAAGTACCTGCCCCGGCCATGCAGCGAGGATTTCAGACCTGGCAACCCGCTTCATCCCTCTGAACAATGACAGCAGCAAGGTGATACAAGGAAGGCTGTCTTCACCCCAAGTACTTATATTAATGCCCTTATGGCCCTTGCTTCTTTCACTGGGGCTTATGTTCCTGCTCATTGCCTGTTGCGTATTCTATCAGGTAAAGATGATATTTATGCAACGCCGTCTCGCACTATTTCAGAGAGATTTCACCTATGCAATGATTCATGACATGAAATCACCACTGAATACCATCCTCATGGGTGCACATATATTAAACACAGGCAAACTGGAAGAACAAGCGGAAAAAAAGAAAAAATACCTGCAAGCCATTTCCGATGAATGCAATCATCTGCTCACACTGTCCAATCGCGTCATCTTATTGACTCAAATAGAAAAGGACGAATTGCAACTGCACAAAGAAACAGTCGTGCTGGAACCTCTCATCGACGACCTTATAGAGAAGTTCCGACTAAAAACCCACAAGCCCGTAGAATTTTCAAAAGCATTTCATCACTGTAATTCTGTATATGCGGATGCCTTTTGCTTACGCGAGATTCTTAGTAACTTGATAGACAATGCCATCAAATATTCCGGTGAAACGGTGAAAATAGACATCGTATGTGAAGAAGAAAGTAATTACACAAAAATAAAAGTGCACGACAACGGTTTAGGAATCTCCTTCAAAGAACAAAATAAAATATTCGACAAGTTTGAACGGGCCGATGCCGGCAAACGAAGCAATGCCGGTGGCTTCGGGTTGGGGTTGAACTACGTGCAGCGAGTGATGACGGCGCATAACGGTAAAGTAAGTTTGGAAAGTATTGAAAATAAATTCAGTGAGTTCACCTTATTTTTTCCGGTCAGAGATAATTGATGCCGGGTTAATACATCGTTCAAAAAAAAAGAAAAATCATAGTCGCTTATTGGTAATATGCAACCGGCAATCTATTGTGATGCAACCGGCAGTGAAGCACCATGCAATCGGCAGTGAACCGCGACGTCACACTACAATAAGTCGCTCATTCAACCAGTTTTTACCCCCTTCACCGTCTTCACCTTTTCCGGTCAATCTCCCTGTTCATCGGTCATACGGGGTGAAGCGCCACCGAAGAAAATAACACGGCACATCAGCAATCGTAAGCACGGTGCTTACCTCTGCCAGGCATTGTTCATACAATCTGTACGCACCGTTCGTAAGGGGCTTTTGCACAATACATAAAAAAAACAGAATGGGGCTTCACCTCCAAACACCGATGAATAAGCCGATTGACCGGAAAAGGTGAAGGCGGTGAAGGGGGATAAAAACAAGGTGATATTCTGTTTTATATCGAGGTAAAAATAACTCAATGTGCACAAAATGGTCAAAATCAATACTAATAGTATCATTTCTCACATTTGCCATTTCTTTTTTTTGCCGTTTATTTGCATGTTGGCATATTTACTAATCAATAACCGGTTAGTTTATAGCCCGCACCTTTTGCTTAAATCATTTTTTATAACAATTTAGATTAACAGTACAATGAAAAACAAATTACTTCTATTATCGTTGTTTCTACTGATAAATGTTGTATCAGTATCCCTGCAAGCCCAACAATTGGCTTTTCCCGGAGCTGAAGGATTCGGACGATACGCCACAGGTGCACGTGCGGTTGCCAATCCGCAAATATATCATGTGACCAATCTGGACGATTCCGGCCCCGGCTCATTGCGCGATGCCATAAGCCAGCCCGGACGTTACATCGTTTTTGACGTATGCGGTGAAATCAAACTGAAATCACGCCTCGTCTTCAGTGGTAATTCCTACATAGCAGGACAGACAGCACCGGGCGATGGCATTATCATCCATGGAAACGGTGTCTCCTTTTCGGGAGCCAGCAACCTGATCGTTCGCTATCTGCGCATCTACATGGGCAAAGACAAAGGTTCTTCCGGGAAAGATGCCGCCGGCATAGCCAACGGACAGAATATGATCTTCGACCATCTGTCTGTAGCCTGGGGATTGGATGAGAACTTTTCCATCAACTGGGACGGCAAGGGAACCGAGCCGGGTGATATCACGATCCAAAATTCGATTATGGGGCAAGGAATCATGTCCCACTCTGCCGGCGGTCTGATCCAGACCAACAACGGGGTCTCTATCATCGGTTGCCTGTACATCGACAACAAAACCCGTAATCCGAAAGTAAAAGGATTGAACCAGTTTATCAACAATGTAGTCTATAACTGGGGAGGCGGCAACGGTTATATCTTAGGCGATACGGAAGCCTCTTCATGGGCATGGCTGGAAGGTAACTATTTCATCGCCGGCCCCAACAGTTCCAGTCCTTTTACCCGGGCAACGCCCACATTCCAGTTATATCACAACAATGACTTCGTAGACACGAACAAAGACGGAGTTCTGGATGGAAGAGCCACCACCAACTCTGATTACGGCAATGCCGGCTTCGTCAACGAACGTAGCGCATTCACCGGTATCCCGAAAGTACATCCCGAAATTTCAGGAGGCATCCTGTCTCCCCAAGAGGCGCTGGATAAGGTAGTGGCATCAGTAGGTGCTTCCTTGCCTGCACGCACAGCCGTAGATCAGTTTATGATCGACGAATTACTATCTTATGGAAAAAAAGGAAAGCTAATCGTTCACGAAAGAGAAAACGAGATATACAATTACATCGGAGTGATCAGTAAAGGCCCCAAAGCACCGGATACAGACAATGACGGAATACCCGATTGGTGGGAGGATGCAAACGGACTGAACAAAAACGACGCATCGGATGCACTCCAACTGGGAGCAAACGGATATCCGAACATTGAAAATTACTTCAACAGCATCGACAAGCCCACAGCAGCCTACGTACGCTGCGCTTCGGATCTGAAAATGACCGGCCGTACGAAAACATCGATCAACCTGTCTTGGAAAAACAATGCTACGGAAAGTGACCAGATCGTATTGGAACAATCAATCGACGGCGGAACAACGTTCACTACTTGTGCCACCCTGCAAGCCGATGCCACTTCCTACAATGCCACAAACCTGTTAGTAGACCAAACTTATCATTTCCGTCTCATCACCCAAAAAGCCGGATTGGATGCTTCGACTCCCTCGGAAATTCTAAAAACCGCTACGGAAGGAGAGCCTCAAATACCCCACCAGAGCCATACTCCCTCTCCTGCCGTAAACGAGGTATCCCGCTTTTATACCTCAGTCGATTTTTCATGGGAAAACGAAACCGGCCCATGGGCGGGAGATGTCTCTTACAGTCTCTTCTTTGGCGCTGATGCAGCCAGCTTGACAGAAGTGGCCAATAACCTCACCACCACCTCTTTCACTTTTGAAGGAGAGATGGAGATGAACAAAACTTACTATTGGCGGGTGGATGCAACCAACACTTTAGGTACAACACCGGGCAGCGTATGGAGTTTCAAAACCGGCACCTATTCGTTCACCACTACCTGCGTGGACTTAGGAAGAGATTTTGACGGTAATTCTTCTTCAAATGCCCAGACCGGTACACTGATTACTACCGACAGCAAATATACCATCAATGCCGGCAGCATAGACGAGATGATCTTCTCCGCTTCGAATAGCAAGATGATGAATACAACCAGTAAAAACGGAGTCTATGAAACCTCCGGCAATTACACGTTCATGTATATATCCAGCGATGACTACTATATTCAGGGAACACTGACAGAAAAAAGCTCGGAAAAAAATATCGCTTCTGTCAAAGTGAACGGAACCAGTGCAGACCTCGACTCCGGATGCGGTATCATCATCCTGTTCTCTGACGGGCTGAGCTTTGACGCCCAATCGATTATCGGATATGAAGAAGCCGAACTGCCTCCGGTTCGCAGCGGTGGCGAGGGAGTCGTCATACCCGCCTCCATCGGAACCAAATCGTTCCGTATCTACCGCAAAGTAACCATTTCTACTGCCGGAGAAGATCTTTATCAGATCGGCGGCAGCCTGAATCCGATGACGCTTACCGGCGGCGGAAGTCCGCGCATCGCTTATCTGGCGGCTACAACCGAACTTCTTTCCAACGATGACGGTAACAGCAAGAGCCCGGATAATACGATTAAAAGTGCAACAATCAACGGAAAAAAAGCCATTGTGGACAATGAAGCCAAAACAATCACCTGTCAGTTCGTCAAAGGAACAATTCCAGGCGAATGGCCTGTCACTTTCCTGCTCAACTCAAGCCTGGCAAGTGCCGACTTTGAAAGCGGCAATCCGCATAATTTTGCCAACGGCCCCTTGTCCATCGAAGTTACCGCACAAGACGGGAGCAAAGCAGTATATACGGTAAATGCGATCGTTTCAGATAAAATTGCAGTAGGCATGCTGACCGCTACCGGTGCCGCAGCCTCTTACGACGGTCTGCTTCTATCCGCTTTTGCCGATTATGACGTACAGTTCCTCGATGCCTCGGCAACTAAACCGGCAGACATGGAAGCCTATTACCGGAATTACGATCTGATTGTGATACATGCCAGTGTTGCCGGTAATAACCCGATCGGCGTAGCTACTTCGGATCTGGCAGGCATAAAGCCTATTCTGAACCTGAAAGCCTTTACTTATAGCAAAGACAGATGGAACTGGTCCACACCGAACAATACGGAAATAGGCCGCATGCACAGCAATGTGGATGTAACTTTGCAAAACCATCCGATCTTTACCAACGTAGCTTTCGACGGTGATAAATTGGAATTGCTTGCCCAACCCAGCACGGTAATCAACGCATTCCAATATGTCTCAGCACCTTTTACCGGTACAAGCTGGACGGTTCCAATGGAAACAGCCAACCATACTTTAGCTACCATTGACGGAGACGATGCCAAAGTTCATATACACGAACTGAACCTCGACAATTCTGCCAAATATCTGCTCATCGGATTAAGCAACGAAGGAGACAGCTATACATTGTTCAATACAAATACCGTCAATCTATTAAAGAACGCAGCAGCTTATCTGCTGAACCCGAACGTATATTACGATTATGCATCCAAATTACCGGTAGGCATAAAAAACAGCGCAGCAACCGCCCGAATCGGATACTTCAACGGATTCATCAATAACCCGGAACAGGAAACCGTGACTATATACAACAGTGTAGGTATGCCCCTGCTCACTTCAAGTGAAAGTCATATTAGCGTACAACACTTGCATGCCGGCCTGTATATCGCCAAAACGAAAACAACTACCATCAAGTTTATGAGAAGATAATTCATCCCCCTGCATCCCCGTCATGCTATCATCTGTTATCAGCATCCCGGGGGTGCAGGGTCGTTTTTACCCAATGCCCCGCCTCAAAATATCGAAGCAGCCAGACAGTCTTATAATCATTCGCCCCCATCAATAGAAACAGGACAGCAACCGGGAGTAACAGATATCTGCCGGAGAGCAAAGCATAAAACAAAGGAATCACGCCCAGAAGAACAGCAGGCATCAAGGAAACGACCACATATTGCCATACACGCAGATATTCACAACATAGACAACGGGCAGACAGGCAACGTCCTCTCATCCTGAAAGAAACCGACCGTTTCCCTTTTTTAGAGAAAAGCAGAAAAAAGAGTGCGCGAACCCATTCATACATTATGAACGAATAAGCGCATGAAACCATGCAAAGTGTGATTTGCGTCCCACTCATGCCACGGCTCACAGTCACCGGAGATTTTTCATATTCCGTATCGTCTTCTCTCATCGCATTCTTTCTGATCCTACCGACCGGAACATTTCACTCTTCATACAGTCCTATCACTGATTCCGGATGATACAAAGGTAAGGCGCGGCTTGCAAAAAGAATGTTATTACAACGTTATCGTTAGGTTAACGTTACGTTAACGAAGAAATTTGTTATATTTGCCAGCAAATTAAAAGACAAAAGTATGAATAAACCGCTATTTCGTTATATTACTGTCATTGCCATCCTTGCGGTAATGGCATTACAGGGAATGTGGTTTTCCAACTCCTACCATCTGTTGGAGAATGAATTATACGACAAAATAAACAATGCTTTCCTGGAAGCGCAGTTACAGGAGTCCTCACGGACCAGCGATCGGTTTAAAAACAATATCCCCAATGGCACCGTACTCCAGCTCGATTCTACCAAAGTACGTGCAAAGAATGATTTGGCCGACAGATTGATTTTGGTGACCGCTTTGCATTGCATTCATCACCAATACAATATCCCGCTCGATTATCAATTGCTGGATTCATGTTATCGGGAAGAACTGGATAAAATCAATCTGGGAAAGCTTCGCTTCCGCATCGACTCCATTGCAATAGACTCTGCCCATTACAAATACGTAGAAGATTTCGCAGAGGACAACAATCTCGTCCGGCTCCACAGCAAGATGCAGACACAAATCTACCCTATCCGGGAAGATTTCTCCAAAGGTATACAGGCTACCATTGAAAATCCTTATAAAATGATCATCCTGCAGATGCGTATGTTCCTTATAGGAACCGTACTCCTTCTGTTCATCGTCATCTATTGCCTGGTGCAACAAATCAAAGTGATTGCGAAACAAAACAAAATAGCCAAAATACGTGAAGACTTCTCGTATGCCATGATTCATGACATGAAAACGCCGCTTAGCTCCATCCTCATGGGCACACGTATCCTGCGCAGTGGAAAACTCGACGATAAGCCGGAACGGAAAGAGAAGTACTTCGACATCATGGAAGACGAAGAGGAACATCTGCTGGCATTGGTCAACAAAGTACTGACCTTATCGAAACTGGAAGAAGGGAAACTGCTACTTGAGAAAACAGAAGTGGAACTGCGCCCGATCATCGAAGACCTGATCGAGAAGTTCACCGCCAAGGCAGAAAAGCAAGTGGAATTTGCTCTTGACCTGCAAGAAGAAAAAGCATACGCTGACGAAGAATTCCTGAAAGAAGCCCTCAGCAACCTGATAGACAATGCCATCAAATATTCGGGTGAGAGTGTGCAGATAAAAATATCCTCTTCTGCCTCCACCGACGGATATACCCATATCAGTGTAACAGACAACGGTATGGGCATCCCCTTGAAAGAGCAAGGAAAGATTTTCGAGAAATTCGAACGCGCTTCGGCCGTGATACGCAACCGTAAAGAAGGTGCTTCCGGTTTCGGACTCGGGCTGAACTATGTCCTGCATGTCGTCGAAGCACACCACGGCAGCGTAAAGCTGGAAAGCATAGAAGGAGAATACAGCAAATTTACGATAAACATTCCACAACATAACGGAGAAACAGCATGATAAAGTTATTATTGGTTGAAGACGATGCCAACCTGAGATACATCATCCGGGGAGGACTTGAAGACATGATCGGCGGATACGAAATAAAAGATGCCGCCAATGGAGAAGAAGGACTGAAAGTGTGGCAGGAATGGCAACCGGACGTAATCGTTTCGGACATCGAAATGCCGGTTATGGATGGTTACGAGATGGTAAAACGCATTCGTGAAACCGATCCGGATACCCCTATCCTTTTCAGTTCAGGACGTGTTTCACCCAAGGATGTGGTGAAAGGTTACGAATTGGGAGTCAACAACTACCTAAAAAAGCCGTTTCTCCCCGAAGAGCTGAATGCACACGTACAGGCTTTAATGAAAATGAAGCAGAAAGCACCCGCCGCAACACCGGCCCCGAAAACACCGGTCATGGCGGAAGGTATCTATCAAATAGGAAAGAACTATACGCTGGATGCAGAGCATGCTACCCTGAAACACGCATCGGGTACCAATAAAACACTGACAGCCCGCGAGACAAAACTATTGCAAATGCTTTGCGAAAAGAAAGGCGAAGTAGTGAAACGCGAAACCATCCTTGAAAAACTCTGGGGAACGGAGGACGATTACTTCGCTTCACGCAGCCTGGATGTATTTGTCACCAAACTAAGAAAGCTGTTCGCGGAAGATCCGTCTGTAAATATCAAAACCGTGAAAGGAATAGGATTAAGCCTGTTAGAAATATGAACAACCCCAAATAGACCGTTTTTCATGTACAATGCGCAACTGATAAAGAAGCTCAGAGAAGGAGACCATCATGCATATAAATTCATTTTTGATCATTATTATGCTTTGATGGGCGCCATTGCGTATGAATATGTAGAAGATTACTATATCAGCCAGAACATAGTGGAAGATGTAATGATGTCTATTTGGGAAAAAAGAGAACAACTGATCATTTCAACTTCTGTAAAATCCTATCTGCTCACCTCCGTTCACAATAAATGCATCGATTACTTACGAAGCCGGTCCAGAGAAGCGGAAGTATTCAGCCTTGAAAGTGAAATCGGCTCGTCGAGCTGTTACATCCCGGATCAAGAGATGTTCGAGCAGATCGTCTCATCGGAACTGGAAAAGAAAATAGAAGAAATTATCCAATCAATGCCCGAAGAATGCAAAAAAGTATTCCTGCTGAGCCGGTATGGAAACAAGAGCTATGCCGAAATAGCTAATGAGCTGAACATCTCCGTCAATACAGTGAAATACCACATCAAAAAAGCACTCAGCCTATTCAGAGAGGAACTGAAAGATTACCTCCTCACCATTACAGCCTTATATTTCTATCTTTTTAATCAGTAAAATCCGCATTAAACAAGCTTCGTGATACTTTTTTCGATAAAAAAGAAAACTTTTATCGAAAAAAGTTCTTTTCTCACTACCCTACTGTATTTCCCGGACGTCCTACTTATAAAAGGCGACAAGTATGGACAACGACATCGATATTTTTAATCTTATCAACAGGCAGTTCTCCAAGCAGATATCCAAAGAGGAAGAGGCTGTTTTGAAAGCATGGTATGAAAACAGCGCAGAAAACAAGCAGGTGTACAAAGAGTATTATCTGTTGATAAAAGGATTGCGTATCTCTCAAAACAAGAAATTCTTCTCCTCACAAATCGGAGATGCCTATGCCGGCTTCGCCAGAAAGACCGGTCTAAAGCAGAAAGAAAGCAGGCGATATTCCGTGCCCCGCTCCTGGATACGGTATGCAGCCGTTTTTGCCATAGCATTCGGGCTGGGTGCAGGTTCCTACTATATAGCCCGCTCCGGCTCATCAGACTCTCGCCTGGCACAAACAATTGAAATCCCTTATGGCTCCAAATCTAAAGTCACTTTACCCGATGGAACCTCTGTATGGTTGAATTCCGGAAGCCGGTTATCTTATCTGGAAAGTTTCGGTCATTCCAACCGGAATGTTTCTCTGGACGGCGAAGCCTATTTTGAAGTCACCAAAAATAAGAAACTCCCATTCAGTGTACTTTCCGGAAAGGTAAAGATTAAAGTACTTGGTACCAAATTCAACTTTAAATCTTATAAGGAAGATGAAAGTGCACGGGTTACTTTGGTAGAAGGTAGCCTGAATGTCGGAAATATCGAAAACAATGTAAGAAACGTGCTGCTTATCCCCAACCAGCAGGCAGTCATCAACAAAAAGGAAAACCGGGTTACCGTGAAAAACGTAGATGCCAAAAGTTATGCCATGTGGACACATCCGAAACAGGAAATATTGGATGTTATCCCGAGCAATGTCACCGGGCAACCCACAGCATCCATACGGGTTCCAAGCGTAACGATACGAAACACCCTCTTTTTCAACGAAGAACCGCTAAGTCAGATTGTACGTGATCTGGAACGGGCATTCAATGTGAAAATCGAAATAAAAGACCGCCAACTGAGCACCGAACGCTTCTATGGCGATTTCCGAAACGACGAAACGATTACAGAGATACTGGATATCATGGCCGCCAACAACAATCTGTATTACACGATCGATGGAGATGAAATAATTATATCAAGAAAATAATCAATCATAATTTAATAATAGCGCCGATGTATGTAAAAGAATGGAAAGCCCTTATGAAAATGGCTTTAATCACCTGTTTTTTAATCTGTGCACAGGTCATTTCCGCTCAGGAGAAGAACTTCTCTCTCGATCTGAAAGACGTAACAGTAAAAGAAGCTTTGGAACAACTAAAAGCAAAAACCACCTATTCCCTATGGTTCAATGTGAATGATGTAGACCTGGGACGGAAAATAACCGTTCGTTTCCAGGATAAATCGATCAACGAAGCATTGGAGATCATTTTGAAAGGACAATCTCTTAGTTATGAAATAAAAGACAAATACATCCAGATATTCAAACCCCGTAAAGCTCCCGAGAAAGGGAAAGTAAAACAGGCGTCGGGTATTGTGGTAGATGATAAAGGGGAAAGTCTGCCAGGGGTGAGCATCCGGTTTAAAGAGGATGAAACAGTCGGGACAGTCACCGATCTCGACGGCCACTTCCAGATAAACATTCCGGAAAAGGCAAAAACCCTGATCGTCTCCTACATCGGAATGGAGACCAAAGAACTCCCGATCAAAGAGGGGACGATAAAGGTGGTCCTTAACTCCGATTCGCAGATTCTGGACGAAGTGGTCGTGACGGGTATGACAAAAGTAGACAAACGCCTGTTTACCGGTGCAACCGACAGGCTAAAAGCAGAAGATGCCCGCCTGGACGGTATACCCGATGTAAGCCGCGCACTGGAAGGACGCTCCGCAGGAGTATCCGTACAGAATGTGTCCGGTACTTTCGGCACTGCCCCGAAGATTCGTGTACGCGGTGCCACCTCTATCTACGGCAGTTCCAAACCGCTATGGGTGGTCGATGGCGTTGTCATGGAAGATGCCGTTGAAATCAACGCCGATGACCTGTCTTCCGGCGACGCCGTCACCTTGATCAGTTCTGCAATAGCCGGATTGAGTGCCGACGATATCGAAAGTTTTCAAATTCTGAAAGACGGTTCGGCTACCTCCATATACGGTGCCAGAGCCATGGCGGGCGTAGTAGTAATCACCACAAAGAGAGGGCAGGCCGGTGTCAGCCGGATCAACTATACCGGTGAATTCACATCCCGCCTGAAACCTAACTATAACGATTTCAACATAATGGATTCGCAGGAACAGATGGGTGTTTACAATGAAATGGCAGAAAAAGGCTGGCTGATCTTCTCTGATACTTACCGGGCCTCCAATAGCGGAGTTTATGGAAAGATGTACCAGCTCATCAACGATTATAATCCGAAGACCCAGACATGGGGACTGGAAAATACCCCCGAAGCACGTGCAGGATACCTTCAGATGGCCGAAATGAGAAACACGAACTGGTTTGACGAATTGTTTAATAACAACATCACCATGAATCACTCGATCAGTATCAGTTCCGGTACGGAAAAAGCGAAGTACTACGGTTCGATCAGTATCTATAATGATCCGGGCTGGACCAAAGCAAGCTCGGTCAAAAGATATACAGCCAATGCCAATGCTTCCTTCAACCTATCCGACAATCTGACGTTGACGCTGCTTTCCAACGGTTCTTACAGAAAACAAAAAGCTCCCGGAACATTGAGCCAGGAGATAGATGTAGTGAGCGGAGAGGTTAGGCGCGACTTTGACATCAACCCATACAGCTATGCGCTGAATACATCAAGAACATTAGCTCTGAAAGATGAAAACGGACTGGTATATTATACCAGAAACTATGCCCCTTTCAACATTCTGAATGAATTGGACAAAAACTACATCGATCTGGATGTGGTAGATCTCAAATTCCAGGGTGAACTGAATTGGAAAATCATCAAAGGCTTGGAAGCTAAAGTTGTAGGTGCAGTAAAATATCAGATGACCTCACAAGATCATCTTATAAAAGAGAACTCTAATCAACCCGAGGCATATCGTGCCGCAGGAGATGCAACCATACTCGATAAGAATCCGCTCCTATACAAAAATCCGGATCTTCCGAACTCACTTCCCGTAGTCGTATTACCGGAAGGAGGTATCTTCGATAAAAACGAATACAAGTTGTTCGGATATGACTTCAGAGCCAGCCTGAGCTATAACACCAGCTTCAAGGACAAACATATTATGAACCTGTTTGCCGGAACAGAAGCGAACTCGGCCGACCGTACCCAATACTGGTCAAGAGGCTGGGGCTACCAATATGAAAAAGGAGGGGTGCCTTTTTACGATTACCTGATATTCAAACAAGGAATAGAACAGAATAACCAATACTACTACAATGACCTGACCTATTCCCGGAACCTTGCCTTCTTCGGTATGGCAACCTACTCATATATGGGAAAATATACAGCCACCGGAACGCTCCGCTATGAAGGTTCCAACAGATTGGGAAAAGCCCGGTCGGCTCGCTGGCTGCCTACCTGGAACGCGGCCTTAGCATGGAACATGCATGAAGAAGAGTTTTTTGAGAAACTGACTCCGGCCTTGTCGCACTTTACGCTAAAGGCTTCTTATAGTCTGACTGCCGACAGAGGCCCCGCCTTTGTTACCAACTCCCGTGTGGTATACCGCAACTACTCCCCTTACCGCCCTTTCGCCGATGTAAAAGAATCGGGCTTGCAAATAGAAGATTTGGAAAACAGCGAACTGACTTATGAAAAAAAGCATGAATTCAATATCGGTGTTGATTTCGGCTTTATCGACAATCGGATCAATCTTAGTGCAGACTATTACACCCGTAATAATTATGACCTGATCGGAGTCATCAATACACAAGGTAGTGGCGGACAAGGAATGAAATACGCCAATGTGGCTTCTATGAAATCAAGCGGATTCGAATTGACCTTGTCTACCAAAAACATACGGACAAAGAGTTTTCAGTGGACTACGGATTTTATCTTCTCAAAATCCAAGAATGAAATAACCGAACTGGACTCTAAAGCACGAGTAATGAGCCTCATCTCCGGAATGGGATTTGCCGAAAAAGGGTATCCCGTACGTGCACTGTTTTCAATCCCTTTCCAAGGTTTGAATGAAGACGGGCTACCTACTTTTATCAATGAAAACGGAGAGGTAACCATCACAGAAATCAATTTCCAGGAATCGATGAAAAAAGGTTTCCTGAAATACGAAGGTCCTACCGATCCCACCATTACGGGAAGTTTCGGAAATATCTTTTCATACAAGAATTTCAGATTAAATGTCTTCATGACCTACTCTTTCGGAAATGTAGTCCGCCTGGACCCTGTATTCAAAAGCGAGTACTCCGATCTGGATGCAATGCCCAAAGAATTTAAGAACAGATGGACGGTGCCCGGAGACGAAGCCCATACCAACATTCCGGTAATAGCTCACAAACGCCAGGTACAAGACATCCCCAATCTGAAATATGCCTATAATGCGTATAACTATTCGGATGTCCGCGTTGCAAAAGGCGATTTTATCCGGATGAAAGAGATCTCTTTATCATACGATTTCAACCCGGCCTGGATCAAGCAATTCAAGCTGAATAATCTGCAACTGAAACTGCAGGCAACCAACCTCTTCCTCGTTTATTCGGATTCTAAATTAAACGGACAAGACCCGGAATTCTTTCGTTCTGGCGGGGTGGCTTCTCCTGTACCCAAACAGTTTACTCTAACTTTAAGATTAGGATTATAAAAAAAGACAATAAATATGAAAAATCAAAATAAATACTCAATAGGTCTGGCAGCCATAGCAATGTTATTGGCCACATCCTCCTGTGAAGGCTTTCTGGATAAGATGCCGGACAACAGAACCGAACTCGACAACAGTGAGAAAGTGTTACAACTGCTCGTATCCGCCTACCCCAGGAACGTATATGCAGATAACCGAACTAATGTCCGACAACGTGGCAGATAACGGACCGCTCTATATGACCTTCAATAAAAGTGTGGAAGAGAGTTATAAATGGCAGGATTTCACCGATAACCAGCAAGATACTCCACAATACATATGGAACGAATACTATAAAGCAATAGCTGCCGCCAATCATGCATTGGAATACCTGAATAATTCTGAAGAAGGAACCGAAGACGAGCTTGCCTCCAGAGGAGAAGCCCTTGTCTGCCGCGCTTATTCCCACTTCATCTTAGTCAATGTTTTTTGTAAAGCATACAATTCCCAGACAAGTAGTATCGATCTGGGAATACCTTATGTGGAAAAGCCGGAAAAGATAGTATCCGGACAATATGCAAGAGGAACCGTTGCCGAAGTATACGAAAAAATAAACCGTGACATAGAAGAAGGATTGCCCCTTATCGACGACACGAAGTACAAAAGCTCCGTTATCAAATATCATTTCAATCAGAAAGCGGCATATGCTTTCGCCGCCCGGTTCAATTTGTATTACGGCAACTATGAAAAAGCCATAAAATATGCCACCAAAGCAATTGGAGAGAATCCGGCAAAAGTACTCCGTGATCAAGTTCAGTACAAAAGTATCGCCGCAGCAAAAGATTGCGGTATCGCTTATGTCAAATCTGAATTAGCATGCAATCTCTTACTGATGCCCGCTACATCCATGTGGAACTACAACCATTGGAGATCTCAATATAGCAGATATGCTATGAACACCGCTAAACTGCAGACCACCTACTGGAGCCTCGGACCATGGGTAGCCCCAGATTATCTCTATCAGGCACTCAAAATATACGGAAACGATCAAGTATCCTATTATCCCAAATTGTATGGTTTCATTGAATATACGGATGTCATTTCCGGAATAGGCTATCTGAATATCGTGAATACGGTCTTTACAACAGACGAGACCCTCCTTTGCCGCGCAGAAGCTTACATTCATATGAAAGACTATTCCAACGCGACAAAAGACCTGAGCTATTGGTATGATTCGCACACTTTACCGGGAGTCAAAGCCCTAACAGAAGACCGGATCGATTCTTATTATGAAACAGCAGACCAGGCAGTACGCCCTGAGCTCCATCCGATGTTTGAAATCGAACCGGGCAAACAACTCAACTTTATGTATTGTCTGCTTCATTTCCGACGCATAGAAACAGTACACGAAGGCCTTAGATGGTTTGATATCAAACGGTTCGGCATAGAGATAGAACACAACATTGCCGGACAGGCCAATGACATACTGACCAAAGATGACCCCCGAAGAGCATTACAACTACCGGCAGATGTAATCGGAGCCGGCATGCAACCTAACCCCAGATAATAACGAAATCAGAAAAAAAATATGAAAAAGATTTTATTATACGCATTAGCAATCTTTTTAACCGGCGGAATGATCTCCTCCTGTTCTGAAGAAAAACTCGGAGACAGTATTTTTGATACGAATCCTCCGGCACGCACAGAGTTCGACAATTGGCTACTCCGGAATTATGTGAAAGAATACAACATTGACTTCAAATACCGACTGGAAGACATAGAAGCCAATATGTCGTACAATCATATTCCGGCAGAAGTAGAGAAATCCAAGAAACTGGCAAAGATCATCAAATATCTGTGGCTCGAATCATACGACGAGATGTTCGACAAGACCGGAGTAAACAAGGATTTCATGCGGACCTACGCTCCTAAGGTGATTCTCCTTATCGGCTCGTCGGCCATCAATCCCTCTTCTTCAACGGAGATTTTAGGTTCTGCGGAAGAAGGTATCAAAGTAGTATTGTACAAAGTGAATTCCATTGATCCTACGGACGTGGAAATGCTGAATGAATATTACTTCGAAACCATGCACCATGAGTTTGCCCATATTCTTCACCAAAAGAAAAGTTATCCTACGGAATATAACCAAATATCCGCAGCCGACTACTCTTCTACCGGCTGGCAAAACCGTACGGAACTGCAAGCATGGAAACTGGGATTCGTTACTCCCTATGCAGGTATGCAACCACAAGAGGATTTCGTAGAGGTGATAGCAAACTATCTTGTCAAGCCAGATGGTTTTTGGGAAAATATGCTGGCAAATGCCGGCACAGAGGGAGCAGCCAAGATACAGTCCAAGTTTGATATGGCTAAAGAATGGCTCATGGCCTCATGGAGCATCGACATAGAAGAATTAAGAACGATCATCATCAGACGCTCTGAAAATATTGATTCAATTTTAAATGAAAAAATGACGGACAATGAATAAATCAGTTTATATCCTTATCGCCCTATTCACATTGTGCATCTCTTCATGCTCGGATGAAAACGATATATTCGACAGTTCTTCCGCACGCAGGATGAACGCAATGTTGCAAGAATGTAATGAAATACTGACCGGTGCGGAAAACGGTTGGATTTTTGAATACTATCCGGAAGACAGTAAATACGGAGGTTTTCAACTGTACATGACTTTTTCCAAAGAGGGAGAAGTAAAAGTCACTGCAGAATCGCCCATATTGGAGTCGCCGGGCGAACAGGTCACAAGCATGTATCAGGTGAAAGCCGATATGGGGCCCGTCCTGAGTTTTGACACATACAATCGGATATTGCATCAGTTTTCTGACCCGGACCCGGACGGATTGGGTTATGAGGGTGATTATGAATTCGTTATTCTTACCATCAATAAAGAAGGGATCGAATTAAGAGGAAAGAAAACCGGCGTAAAAATGCAGATGATTCCCCTACCGGCCGGTACGACCTGGGAGAGTTATAGCAACCGACTCAACAAGATGATACAGGCATTTCCCGGATTTACCATGCGCCTGAATATAGACGGCAAAGTAATAGACATGGAAGAATCTGACGAGATAGGACGCTATCAAACGTTCAAACTACCGGCAAAAACCAATTCTTCCGCCGAGGGCACAGCCTTTATTTATACACCGGATGGGATTAAATTCAAATCCCCCGTAACCATTGCGGGAAAAACAATACAACATTTCACTGCATCGGCAGACGGCACTTATCTGACTTGTACGGATGAAGGAGCAAACGGTGTACAAATCGTACAAATGCCTTTGGGAGAGGCCTTCGTAACCAAGAAAGGCAACTGGTTCTTTGACAAAAACCAGATGGGCCCACGATTGACCACGATGTGGAGTACAATTACCGAAAACATGGAAAAGGATCAGAATGGCCAAGGATCGGAACTTTTGCAACAAATTTCCCTACAGGGCTCTTATCAGGTATTCACAATATACAGTTATTCCATCAACGATGAAAAGCTATACAGTGCTAACTTCTATATGGATTTCATTCCCATTGAAGGTGCCGACCAGATGAAAATCATTTTCGCGGGAGGCGGAGACGACTTTGCCCGGTATTTCTATATGGAGTATTTCGACATGATGTTAGGTTATATGAGCGATGACGAACCATACAACATGACCTATGACAATCTGAAAAGTCCGAGTGAAATAACTTTCAGAAGAAACGATAACCCCGACGTCGTTTGGTTCAAGACCACCAGATACATTAAATAACCACATAAAAATTACGAATATGAAAAAGAATTATTACATTTTCATCCAGATGTTTTTATTCGTTTCTTTGACTTGCTTTCAAGTGAATGCACAGCAGATCAAGCCGGAAAGAAACAAGACAGAAAAAGTAGGCACACCGGAAGCAACAAAATTCCAGGTACCGCAGACACGGGCAACTATGTTGGGTACTCTGCCCTATTCCAACAACTTTGACAGTTATGAAATCCGTACAGTTCCCGAAGGATGGGTATGTACAGGCGAAAAAAACGCTTTTGCCGTCACTACATTCAATGGCTGGAAAGAAATATATTCCGAGCCAAACTGTTTAGGTGCTTATTCTTCTGCCACAGAAGACAATTGGGCCTATTCCATCGGATTTCAGATGAAAGCCGGAAAAGTATATCATGCCAGTTTCCAACTATTGGCTCCGGGGCTTTCCGAATCGGACAACAAAAGCGAGAGCGTACGCTTTACGGTTGGTAAAGGACAGTCAAAAGAGGCTGAATGTATTATATTGAAAGATTTGAAAAATATCAAATACAAAGAATGGAAAAAGGTAGAGGCCGACTTTACCCCTCAAACCGATGGAGTCTATTACTTCGGTTTCGGCCTCACTGCTACGGCTGCCAATGGAGTAGGAATAGATGATTTCGAAGTTTACGACAACGAAAATCCTTTCCCGGTTGAAGCTAAATATGTCGCATACGGCGGGCTATGGTCGACTTCGGTCAATCACTTGAACGATGATATGCGATACATATATCCGGGACAACCCATTACATTTATTAACCAGTCAAAGTATGCAACCGATTATCAATGGGATACATTCGGTAATCCGGCAACTACGAATGAAGAAAACCCTGAGGTAACTTACTCGGAAAGCGGAGATTACAGACCGTTATTAAATGCCACAAATGCCAAATATACGGATTCATTCTCAGATGTCGTCAATGTCACGGTTCTCGGAAAAGAGGAAATTACAGACATTGTTTGCAACAGTTCAAATAAGTATGACGAAGCCTCTTTACCGGAAAAAGATGTTCCCGGTACCAATGACTATGTAAGCGGTATAAATAAATACTATACCACCTTTGCAGAGAAGTTCGAACTGCCTTCAGAAGCCGAAGCAAGCATTAGCGGAGTTCATTTCAGATTATATCTATACAAGGCGGCTACTACCAATAAAGGTAAACCGGTAAGAGTCAGACTATACGCCGACAAATGGGGAGCACCGGATACGGACAACGTATTCGGCGAGTATGTCACAACCATGAGTGGCGCTTTCGGTTCGGTTTCCGTAGACTATGAAAATGTTGTCAGAAAAATAAAATTTGACAAACCTATAAAAGTAAAAGGAAGCTTCTATTTATCTATAGAACTGGATGAGTCTATCGTGCCGGATGCTACGACCAAATTAGCTTTAGCTTATGACGTACGCAGAGCAGACAAAGTAGCTTCTGCCTATGTCCGGATTCATGCTGCCGGAGCTGCAGAATTAAACCTTAACGGAGGATGGTATTGCGTTCCGGATCTGCCTTGGCCTTTCAATGAACTCGACAAAACAGGATTCTCTTTCTACCTGTCACCGGAAATTACTTTCCATAAGACCACAGGAACTTCTGTCAACGAAGTGAAAGATAATAAAGTCAATGTCTACCCTGCGGTATTCGAGTCCGGCTTTACTATTACAACCAAAGACAATGCCGCCAAACTCGTCCGGGTATTTAATGCAAACGGACAGGTCGTTTTTGAGAAAACAACCCACGAAACCAGCATTGATGTTACAGCTTCCGATTGGACTGCAGGCATTTATCTGGTAAAAGTTGAAGGTAATTCTACGAATTCCTCTATGAAAATTATCAAAAAATAAAAACGATACTCTCTCTTTACTTTATTCTAAACAGTTGTCCGGGCGTTAAACCCCGCGTTTAACGTACCGGACAATTTTTATTCACCACTAATACATATCAAAAGAGTATGAAAAAACGACTACTAATCACCTGTCTTATGTCACTGATAGTCATCGGGGCATGGGCTGAGAAGAGTGAGAACGAACCGATCATCGGCATGACTTGTACACCCGGCAAGATAAGCTTCAAACTGTATGCCACTGAAGAAACGACCTTTCAGATAGATTTTGGAGAAGGACCGGTAGAACAAACGGTCAAGACCACCGGAACAGCTATCAGTGGTTCTGCCACATCAAACTCAATAGCGGTATACGGAGATGCCCTTCTGATAAAAAAGTTTGAAGTATCCTCTAATCAGATTCTCAAGACACTGGATTTCAGCAAATGCACGGCCTTGACGGAATTATCATGCTCAAGCAGCCCGAATATAACCGAAATTACATTGCCTGCTTCTGCAGAAAACCAATTGACGAAAGTAAATTGCCGTTATATCAACTTGAGCTCTTTTGATGCCAGCCAATGTTCGAAACTCAAAACGTTGTATCTTTCCAATTCGAATGCAACATTGGAAACACTGATACTCCCGGAAAACAGTGATGCATTGGACGATTTAACTTTGATGCAATGTGGATTGACCACTCTGGACGTCAGCAAATACACCAAACTGACTAACCTGGACTGTCAATACAACTATTTGACTTCCGTACAGATCCCTGAAAACCCTGTCAATAATTTATCCGTAGATTGTTCCTACAATTACATGATCATGCCGAATTTTCCGGAAGGTGAAAAAATCACCTTATACTACATGGACCAACGGGAAAAAGTATCACGGTATACTTTAAATGAAAAATATAGTACGAACGACATCATCGACCTGTCAGAACTCTATGCCTTGAAGAAAGGAATCAAAGGTTCTTATTTTTCAGAAGGGGTTTACCCCACTTTCACCTGGTACATGAGCGGAAGCAGTGAACCGTTGGTAGAAGGAACGGATTACCTGACAATAGAACCGGGCAAATTCAAATTCAGCACAGTTCCCGAAAACGAAATCTATTGTGTGATTGCTTCTAAAGCATATCCTGCCTATCAAGACTACAGTTCGCCATACCGTACCACTGATATTGTAATAGAAAAAGCGATCGATCCGGTTATCACCTTGACTACCACCAAAGAAAGCCCCATCGGATTCTCCATCGGAGCTACCGAAGACAACACCTCTATCCAAATAGACTGGGGGAACGGAACTTTGGTTGATAAAACCATAAATACGACTAAAACATCCGTTCAAGGTACACCTGCCGGAACAAAAATCATCAGGATTTACGCAGATGCCGCTAAAATCAAAGAATTATCTTTAGCTTATTGCGACTATCTCACAGAGGTCGATCTAAGCAAGTGTACAGCGTTGCAAACCCTGTCCGTCAAAGACAGCTACAGAATTACCGCGTTTACATATCCTGAAGATGTAACCACCATTGAAAACCTGACCATCGATAACAGCAGTATAAAAAACATAGATGTACATGATTGGACGGGACTAAAGAATTTAAAATATATGCCTTATGGCACCAGCGCCATTGTATTACCGGATGAAGCGGAAAAGCTGGAAAGCCTTGTCTTAAGCAAACTATCTCTGAAAGCCATAGACCTGAATAAATACGTCAACCTAACTACACTCGAAGTAACCTCTCTATCCGCACTGGAAGCACTGGATGTAAATGCATGCGGCAAATTGGCAAAACTGATTTGTAAAAGAAATACCAAACTTAAAGCCCTTACCCTACCCACTGTCAGAAATGTTTTGACAGAATTGGATTGCGAGTATACTGCATTGACAGCCATTAATTTAAAAGAATACACTCATCTTCAGATTTTGAACTGCAGCGGAATCGCAGAAACCGTTTTACCAGAAGATCCGTCGACTTTAATTTCCTTGACTTGCAAAGAGAACGGATTAACAACACTGGATGTAAGCACATGTACCAACCTGACCAATCTGGATTGCTCATACAACCAGTTAACCGAAATACGTGTTCCTGAAAATCCGGGTCAGACCATAAGCATAGATTGCTCCTATAACTACCTGTTTATGCCCAATCTCCCCGAAGGAGAAAACATAGAATTATCTTATATGGACCAACGGGAAAAAGTATCCCGATATACGTTAAGTGAGAAATATAGCACAAACGATACCATCGATCTGTCAGAACTCTATGTCTTGAAAAAAGGAATCAAAGGTTCCTACTTTCCGGAAGGAGTCTATCCTACCTTCACTTGGTACATGAATGGAAACAGTGAGCCGCTCGTAGAAGGAACGGATTATTCAGTAGTAGAACCGGCCAAATTCAAATTTAAAGCAGTTCCCGAAAACGATATTTATTGCGTGATTGCTTCCAAGGGCTATCCAGCTTATCAGGACTACGGCTCTCCTTATCGTACCACCGATATCATCATAGAGAAAGCACCTGATCCGGCTATTACACTGACAACCTCCAAGGAAAACCTGATCGGTTTTTCTATCGGAGCTGCCGAAGATAATACCTCCATTCAAATAGATTGGGGAGACGGCACTTTGGTCGATAAGACCATAAATACAACCAGAACTTCGATACAAGGTACTCCCACCGGAACAAAAGTTATCAAGATTTACGGGGAAGCCTCTGCTATCAAAGAACTGTCTTTGGCTTACTGTGACTATCTCACAGAGGTTAATCTAAGCAAATGTACAGCCTTAAAAACGCTCATCGTGAAAGAAAGTTCCAAGATTACTACATTCACATATCCCGAAGATGTCACGACCATCGAAAATCTGACGATTGACAACAGCAGTATCAAAAATCTCGATATACATGAGTGGACCGGACTAAGAAGCTTGAATTACGCCCCATACGGAACAGGTACTATTATCCTACCGGATGAAACGGAAAAATTGGAAAACGTTACTCTAAAAAGATTATCCCTGAAAACGATAGACCTGAACAAGTACGGTAATCTAAACTCATTGGAAATCACCAATAATTCTTCATTAGAAACATTGGACATCAATGCATGCGGTAAGTTAAGCAAACTGATCTGTAAAGCCAATGCCAAGCTTACAAGCCTGATTCTCCCGACTGCAAAAACCGCTCTAACGGAATTGAGCTGTGAGTATACCGGATTGACCGACATAAACTTAAGAGAATACACCGCTCTGCAGGTTTTGAATTGTAGTGGAATCAAAGAGGTGGTTCTGCCGTCAGACCCGTCTACACTAACCTCTCTGACATGCAAAGAAAACGGGCTAAAGACATTGGATGTAAGTTCATGCGTCAACCTAGCTTATCTGGACTGTTCGTACAACGAACTGACTGAAATAACCGTTCCGGAAAACCCGAACCAAGTTCTGGAAATCGATTGCTCTTACAATTATCTGACCATGCCGACCTTCCCGGAAGGCGAGAAAATCAAAATGAGCTATATCTACCAGAAAGAAAAAGTAATGAAATATGAACTGGAAAGCAGCTATACAACCGACGAAACGATCGATTTTTCTGATTGGTATGTGAAAAAGAAAGGGTTACAAAGCTCTTATTTCGCCAATGGGGTTTATCCTACTTTCGAATGGTATCTGCAAGGCAGTAACGAGCAACTCGAATCCGGAACGGATTATACGATAACAGAAGGGTGTAAATTCCAATTTATAACTATACCGGACGACGCTGTTTACTGTGTGATTTCTTCCAGAGCATATCCCGATTATGAAAATTATGGAGAACCTTACAAAACGACTTCCTGCGTTATAACACGAGGTACGAGTGTGAAAGAAAACCATGCAAATATAGCCAAAGTTTATGCCACCGGTACAAACATTACAATCATACCGACCGAAGACTGCACATATTCAGTGAGTACTGCTACCGGACAGGTGATCACCAACGGCGAGACCGGACAAAGTATTGAAGTCCCTGTACATTTATCCGGTATCTATATCGTATCTGTCCGTACAGCAGACAACAAGGTTAAGAGCTATAAAGTAGCAGTTCAATAAAATAGCCTATAAAGCAATGTCTTTATAACTCCGGCCAGAACTGCCTGTCAATATTTACCGATAATAATCGGTAAATATTGACAGGCAGTTCTGTTTATATAAAGAGAGTAAACAAAAGAAACAGGAAAATCAGCCTAAGAAAATAATTGTACAAAAAAACAGAGAAGGAACGTCTTTCTCATCTACCTGATTGTCACATCTTATAAACATCCGAACAGTTCGTCGTAGAGTTTCGCCTCATTTCCCGTAGAGTTTCACTCTGTTTCTCTACGAGTTTCGACCTGTTTCTCGTAGAGGGAAAAAGTCATCATATAACACACTGATATACAAATACTTGCAAACCGTCATTTTTGTATCCTATTTTCAAGTCCAAAGCCATCATTATCTTAATAAAAACAGGTATCCAATCAGACAATATAATTAGACAAAACTGATTATATTCTTCAATGTGAAAGTAATCGTTTACTCAAATAACGTACCGGATACCATACCGAAAGAAAGCCGACTGTAAGTACCGTTACAAATATCAATACCACATCCCAGAAATGGACACTGACCGGATAAGCATCCACCAAGAACGTACCGCCTCCCCCACCTAAAGAGATAAGGCCGAATTTCTCCTGTATCAGGCAAAGAGCCAAGCCCAATACAATTCCGGATACAGCACCGAAAAGAGAGATCAACCGCCCCTCAAAAAGAAATATTCGGGAAATTAGCCGATCGTCCGCTCCCAAATTACGTAAAGTCACTACATCTTCTTTTTTATCGAGGATCAACATAGAAAGTGAACCGATTACGTTAAAGCAAGCGATCATCAGAATAAATGTAAGGAAAAGGTAGGAGATTAATTTTTCGATCTCCATGATACGGAACACATCCGCTTGCTGTTCATAACGATCCTGTACCACAAAATCATCACCCAGCACAGAAGCGATTTTTGATTTGACGGAAGATACGCCGGCATTTGGTTTCAGTTTCAATTCAATGGCAGAAACCTCGGTCGTATAATCGAGCATCCGTCGTGCAAACGCAAGAGAAGTAAGGATATAGTTACTATCATACTTCTGCTGATTGACCACAAAAACAGCACCGGGAGAAAAAAGATAATCCATATTAAAAGAAGCGGAAGGATTGGCCATGTTCACCTTCGCATTCCGCTTCGGACTATAAATCTTCAACGGATCAACAAACTGGATGCCGGTACCTAAAGTCGAGACCAGTTCAATGCCCATCACACCATAATCCACAATAGAATCATGGAGCAAAAACTCACCGGAGCCATAAAGAATACTATCGATAGCCGTAAGTTCCTCAAAATTATCTTCCACCCCTTTTATTACAGCCATCGTCTGCCGGTCTTTATACTGTACCATCGCATTTTCCTCCAAGGTTTCAGTAAACACGGCAATCTCCGGTAAAGCCCGGATCGCTTGTATACGTTCGTCCTGTGCGTCAAATACTTTCCCTTCACGAACTGTAATTTTCAGCTCCGGATCAAAAGCCGTAAAAAAACTGGCCACCATATCCTGAAAACCGTTAAAAACAGAAAGCGTACAGACTAACGCTAACGTAGCAAGTGCCACCCCGCATACTGATATGCCGGAAATGATATTAATGGCATTGTGCTTCTTTTTCGAAAAAAGATAACGCCGGGCTATGTAGAAAGGGAGATTCACTTCTGAAGCAGTGAGTCTATTTTCTCGATATAATCCAATGAATCATCCACAAAGAATTTCAATTCGGGGATGATACGTAGCTGATGACGGACACGCGTACCGAGTTCGTACCGGATAGATTTCATATTGTTATTAATATTCTTCACCATCTCCTCCCCCTTATCGGATGGGAAAATGCTAAGATACACACGTGCAATGCTCATATCGGGACTGATACGTACCGCACTTACCGATACCAATACACCGGTCATCGCCTTTGTCTGAAGCAAGAATATTTCACTCAATTCTTTCTGCAACAAACGGGATATTTTATTTTGACGGGTTGTTTCCATAAATATACATGTTAGTTTGTTCAACGTAATTTTTCTATTGCAAAGGCTATTCCAGCCTGCTTGTATAGAACACAAAGTTACAGAAATATATCGTTTGGATAATGATTTATAGCTTATTTTTAGTTTTCATTATTGAATTACACACACAAAGCTATCTTTGCGGCAAACCGAACCGGTATTATTTGTCCTCTCTAAAAGAATACTCAGGAATAATGAATCAATAATAGCGCTGAACAGCAATGTCCCATTTCGCATGAGAGAAGTTTACTATATGGGAAAATGGGATCATGGACTCAATATATATATATGGATATTTCAATGACACCATAAATAAAAATATCTATTTTATTTCTTGCGGATAATCGTCAGTCCGTCACGCAAAGGAAGAATTACTTTCTCCACCCGAGGGTCACAAGCCACCAGATCATTAAACGCCTTAATACCGATAGTCTGATAATCATTATTGTGCGGATGTTCCTCCAATACGTGGCCGTCCCACAATGTATTATCTGCAATGATATAACCACCCGTAGAAAGATGGGCAAGTGTCATCTCATAATATTCGATATACTTACGCTTGTCCCCGTCTACAAAAGCAAGATCGAACGTAATACCCAACTTCGGCACCAATTCAAGAGCATCACCGATATAAAACTTTATCTTATCAGCATAAGCGGACTTCTCCAGCCAAGGGCGGGTAAAATCCTCCTGCTCGTCATTAATCTCAAATGTATGAAGCATTCCTCCCTCACTCAAGCCTTCGGCAAGACAAAGAGCTGAATATCCGCTATAAGTTCCTATCTCAAGTATCTGCCGGGGGCGGATCATCTCGACAAACATTTTCAGCATCCTCCCTTGCAAGTGCCCGGAAGCCATACGGGGACGAAGCAACTTGACATGAGTATCCCGATACAATGCTTTCAAGTAATCGCCTTCATCGTCAATATGACGCAAGATATATTCATCAATAGTTTCCATACATCAGTGAAATCAAGACTATACAAGTGGAAGGATTGACGATTGGACAATTTACGATTTACGATTGAAATTACACTGCTATCACAAGACAATAGTTCTTTCAATCGTAAATCGTCCAATCTCAAATTACAAATATCTGTTTTTATTAGGCAGTACCGTTTCCTCCGCATGCTTCAACGCATCTTCCACAACGTTGATCTCAAGGAAAGAAGTCTGCGTACCGGCTTTACCGCTACTCAAGTAACCTACCATATCGGCAGGCTGCAAACGTCCCTCTTTCAGCAAACGGCGCAAAGCTGCGAAATAGTACTCCTGTCCGTTTGCCAACTCCGGCATATAAATCGCTTCCACACCATAGGAAAGAGCCAGATGACGCATCGTTTTCTCTTTGTAACAAATAGCCAATACAGGGTATTTACCACGGAAAGCAGCCAGATTACGGGCCGTACGTCCACTATAACTATCGGTAATGATGGCGCGCATTTTCAATTTCGCCGTTGCTTTCACAGCCTGCTTCGCCAAGAAAGCCGTCACGTCATTGCTATTCTCATTCAACGGAATGCGGATATCGTTTTCTTCCAACTTATCCTTTTCCGCCTGTGCAGCAATTTTCGTCATGGTTTTCACGGCTTCCACCGGATATTTCCCATAAGCAGTTTCACCACTCAGCATCAAGGCATCCGTACGATAATAGATGGCATTGGCGATATCAGTAACCTCCGCACGAGTCGGACGCGGATTATTAATCATCGTATGCAGCATCTGCGTAGCCACGATGACCGGTTTCTTAGCCAATACACATTTGCGGATAAGCGTACGCTGGATGCCCGGAATACGTTCCTGCGGCACCTCGATACCCAAGTCACCACGCGCTACCATAACGCCATCGGCCACTTCAAGTATCTCGTCAATATTATCCACTCCCTCCTGATTTTCAATTTTGGCGATAATTTTAATATCACTGTTATGCGCATCAAGTATTTCACGGATATCGAGCACATCCTGCCTGTTACGGACAAACGAATGGGCGATAAAATCAATATCCTTTTCAATGGCATATAATATATTGTTACGGTCTTTTTCCGTCAACGAAGGCAAGTTAATACGTACACCCGGCACATTCACACTTTTACGGCTACCCAAAGTTGCTTCATTCTGAACTTCACATATCAGATAGTCATCCGTTTTATCGATCACCCGAAGTTCCAGATCACCGTCATCGATAAGAATGGTTCCACCTACATTGAGATCGCGCACAAAATTGGGGTATGAAACGGCAATGCACTCACGAGTCGTTTCCAAATCGGGGTTACCGACAATCTTCACTCTTTCACCGATCTGGTAAGGAATCGGTTCCGCATTCGCGGTAGTCCGCACTTCCGGACCTTTGGTATCCATCAGGATAGCAATGCGATTTGAAACGGCACGCACATTGGCAATCAATGCCTCGAAACCCTCACGGCTGGCATGAGCCGTATTCATACGAACAACGTTCATTCCGGCATCGAACAACTGTTTTATAAAGTCTACATCACAGCGCCTGTCTGAGATGGAAGCTACGATTTTGGTCTGTTTCAGCAACATCTTGAATAATTGTTTAATTTGTTAATGCATTCATAGCCGATTACCGTTCGGCATAGCCACACATTAATTATATTTATCTATACTTATTTTATTATATTCTTTACCATTATGACATTAGTACATACCTTTCATGAACACATCGGCGCATTATTCACCGGCGCATCCTTTCAGAGCTTCAAGCGCCAGCCGGTACGAATCGAGTCCGAAACCACAGATAACCCCTCTGCACGCACAGGCAATCATGGAAACGTGACGAAACGCTTCGCGACTGTGCACGTTAGAGATATGTACCTCTATCACCGGAGCCGTCACCGAACGAATAGCATCCTGCAATGCAATAGACGTATGCGTGTAAGCTCCCGCATTCAGAATGATACCATCCGCTTCAAATCCGGTCTGTTGGATGCAGTCAATCATTTCTCCCTCAATGTTAGATTGAAAATAGTTAATCTCTATATCCTTATACGTTTCACGAAGACCGGTCAGATAGTCTTCAAATGTAACACTTCCGTATATGGAAGGTTCACGTTTGCCCAGCAGATTAATATTGGGGCCATTAATAATTTGTATCCTCATAACACAATCCTACTAATTTTAATACCTTTGTCCCGAGAACATTATTTCAAGATGCAAAGATAGCGTAAACCGAATGCAGTAGCAAATTTATTTGTATTTTGCCGAGGGGCAACCTGTCTTCGCGGGGCAAAGGTAGAAAAAAGAAATGAAAGTAAACGAAAAAACAGAAAAGAAGGATACGGCGGCTCTGATAATCAGGAAGTACCAACAATATCTGAAACTGGAAAAGTCTTTATCCAAAAACACGTTGGATGCTTATATGACCGATCTGGATAAACTGCTTAATTTTCTACAATCAGAAAATATAGAGATATCGGATGTATGCCTGGACGATTTGGAACGTTTCTCTGCCGGACTGCACGACATCGGCATTCATCCGCGTTCACAAGCACGGATCATCTCGGGCATCAAGTCTTTTTTTCATTTCCTGATTATGGCAGATTATCTGGAAGCCGACCCGAGCGAATTGCTCGAAGGGCCTAAAATCGGTTTAAAGTTACCGGAAGTACTTACCGTAGAAGAGATCGACTCCATCATCGCCGCCATCGATCTGAGTAAAAACGAAGGCCAACGCAACCGGGCGATCCTTGAAACACTGTACAGTTGCGGTCTGCGTGTATCGGAACTGACTAATCTGAAACTCTCCGATCTCTATTTCGACGAAGGTTTCATAAAGGTGGAAGGCAAAGGAAGCAAACAACGGTTAGTCCCCATCTCCCCAAGAGCCATTAAAGAAATTAAACTCTATTTCACAGACCGTAACCGTGGAAAAATAAAAAAAGAATACGAAGATTATGTTTTTCTGGCACGATGGGGTAAAAACATATCACGCATCATGGTGTTCCATCTCATCAAGGAATTGGCACAGACCGCAGGTATCACCAAGAACATCAGTCCGCACACTTTTCGCCACTCTTTCGCCACTCATCTGCTGGAAGGAGGGGCCAATCTCCGTGCCATCCAGTGTATGCTCGGACACGAATCCATTGCCACCACCGAAATATATACCCACATCGACCGGAACATGTTGCGGAGTGAAATAATAGAGCATCACCCGCGCAATATTAAATATCGACAAGAAAAGAAAGGCTGATTTCATTAAATTATAATAAAAACAATACCTTGTTTATATATATATCTTAAGATTTAATATCTTTGCGTTACTTTTTCCGGGTTAATGGGAAAAGATGTGTGAACGAATAGACGAATATTTCAATTACAAACATTTAAATTATACCTAAAATGATTAAGAAGCTGTATTTGCCTTTACTTATGGCATTGGTTGTTGCATTATCGTCATGTAACAAGAAAATGGGTGAATTATCATCTGATTACTTCACTACGACTCCGCAAGTGCTGGAGGCAGTAGCTGGTAAGGTTCCCGTAACCATCAATGGAAAATTCCCTGAAAAGTATTTCAACAAGAAAGCGGTTGTAGAAGTAACTCCGGTTCTGAGATGGAACGGCGGCGAAGCTAAAGGTCAGCCAGCTGTATTCCAAGGCGAAAAAGTGGAAGGTAACGACCAAACTATTTCTTACAAAGTAGGTGGAAACTACACAATGAAGACTTCATTCGACTATGTTCCTGAAATGGCTAAGTCTGAATTGTATCTTGAATTCAACGCAAAGATCGGTAACAAAACTGTTACTATTCCTGCCGTTAAAATTGCTGATGGTGTGATCTCGACATCCGAATTGGTTGAAAACACACTGCAAAGTGCCAATCCTGCTAACGGTGACGACGCTTTCCAACGTATCATCAAAGAAAAGCACAATGCGAACATCATGTTCCTTATCCAACAGGCTAACATCCGTGCAAGCGAATTGAAGACTGCTAAAGAATTCAATAAGGAAGTAGCTGAAGTAAACGAAGCTGCCAACAAGAAGATCAGCAACATCGAGGTATCTGCTTATGCATCTCCTGACGGTGGTGTGAAACTGAACACAGGTTTGGCTGAAAATCGTGAAAGCAACACTACTAAAATGTTGAGCAAAGACTTGAAGAAAGCAAAAGTGGACGCTCCTATCGATTCAAAATATACTGCTCAGGACTGGGAAGGTTTCCAGGAATTGGTTTCTAAATCAAACATCCAGGACAAAGAACTGATCCTTCGCGTATTGTCTATGTATCAGGATCCTGAACAAAGAGAACAGGAAATCAAAAACATCTCTTCTGTTTACAAAACTTTGGCTGACGAAATCCTGCCGCAACTGCGTCGTTCTCGTTTGACTTTGAACTATGAAATCATCGGTAAGTCTGACGACGAAATCGCTTCTTTGGCTGCTTCTAATCCGAAAGAACTGACACTGGAAGAACTGTTGTATGCCGCAACTCTGACTAACGACAACGGTAAGAAAGAAGTTATCTATACAAAAGCTACTGAGCTGTTCCCGAACGATTACCGTGCATTCAACAACCTTGGTAAATTAGCTTATCAAGCCGGTAACATCGACAAAGCAGAATCTTACCTGAAGAAAGCTGCAAACATCCAGGCTGCTCCTGAAGTAAACATGAACCTCGGTCTTGTTGCTTTGGCTAAAGGCGACAAGAATGCTGCTGAAGCATACTTAGGCAAAGCTGCCGGTGCTAAAGAATTAGGCGAAACATTGGGTAACCTGTATATCGCACAAGGTCAGTATGAAAGAGCAGTAAACTCATTCGGTGATGCTAAGACTAACAGTGCCGCACTTGCTCAGATCTTGGCTAAAGACTACAACAAAGCTAAAAACACTTTGGCTAACATTGAAAAGCCGGATGCTTATACAGATTATCTGATGGCTGTTCTGGGTGCAAGAACTAACAATCAGTCTATGTTGACAAGCAGCTTGAAGAACGCTGTTGCTAAAGATTCTTCTTTGGCAAAGAAAGCTGCAACAGATCTTGAATTTGCTAAATATTTCACAAATTCAGACTTCATGAACATTATCAAATAAGATAATATCTTATACGTAATAATAAAAAAGAGAGTTGCCCGCCAGACAAATGGCGGGCAATTCTTTTTTTTATCTGTAAAAACACGTACTTTCGCAGAAAAGAAATGGAAAATGAAGAAGATTAATATTCTGCTCATTCTGATACTCTGCATGACAGGCTGCAAAAAGGAAGCTGACACAACAAGTATCACCGGAGAAATTAAAGGACTGGGTAATGACACGATCTATCTGTATGGGGTGGACGGACTTTACGAACAAATAGATACCATCTGCGTAAAAGGAGACAAGTTCTCTCATTCCCTCAAAATAGATACCATTACTTCTGCCGTATTATTATTTAAAAAAAATACGGAATACCCCATTTTCCTTGATAAAAAGAATAAAATAAAAATAGCAGGAAACGTAAATAATCTGAGCTGCCTGAACATCAACGGTAACATCTATAACGAAGAGTTTTCCGCTTTTCAAGCCAGCCTGCAAGAGCTTGACACCCCGTCGGATAAAGCACTTGAAGAAAAAGCCGAAACATTTATCCGCCAACACAACTTTTCTTTTGCCAGTATCTATCTGCTCGACAAATATTTTGTTCAGAAAGAAAACCCCGATTTCGATAAAATTAAAGAGCTTATCAACATCATGGCCGGAATCTTACAGGACAAACCTCGTATCGGACAACTTACAGAATATATCGGCCAACTGGAAAAAGTAAATAAAGACAAAGCAGCGCCATTCTTCAGTATCCCCAATGAAAAAGGAGAAAAAATAACCCGCACAGGGCAATTTAAAGATAAGTATCTGCTTATCAACTTCTGGGCATCCTGGTGCGAAGACTGTGACTCCACAAATGTCGAACTGCGCAAGATAAACGCCAAATACAAAAAGAGCAAAGATTTCGGGATACTCGGCATTTCACTCGATATAGACAAGAAAGCCTGGAAAAACAAAATCAAACAAGACACATTAAACTGGGAACAGGTATGCACCTTCACCGGATGGGACATGGAAACAGCCAAACAATATGCCGTTCAGAAGCTGCCTGTCAGCATACTCGTATCCCCAAGCGGAAGAATACTTGCAAGAGATATCCCGGCAGACAGCCTAAGCCACAAAGTGGAAGAAGTGCTAAAGAAAAACGAAAAGAAATAATTGCCCTTAAATTACTAAGAAAAACATGCTCATAAAAGTATTCGGAGCGGCCGTACAAGGTATAAACGCAACCCTTATCACCATCGAAGTAAACAGCTCAAGAGGTTGCATGTTCTATCTGGTAGGTCTGCCCGACTCTGCCGTAAAAGAGAGCCATCAACGTATCATCTCCGCCCTGCAAGTGACCGGGTACAAAATGCCCACCAGCAATATAGTCATCAACATGGCACCGGCAGATATTCGTAAAGAAGGTTCGGCCTACGACCTCCCGCTTGCCATAGGCATCCTTGCCGCCAATGAAACCATCTCTTCCGAGAAACTGCCCCATTATTTACTCATGGGAGAACTAAGTCTCGACGGTAGCATACAACCGATCAAAGGGGCACTTCCCATAGCTATCAAAGCACGGGAAGAGAAATTCGACGGACTGATCGTTCCCCTGCAGAATGCCCGTGAAGCGGCAGTCGTCAATAACCTGAACGTATACGGAGTTACGAATATCAAAGAGGTCATCGAATTTTTCAACGGGAAATGCGAGTTACAGCCCACGATCGTCAATACACGGGAAGAGTTCTATACCCGCCAGGAAGAGTTTGAATACGACTTCGCAGATGTCAAGGGGCAGGAAAATGTAAAAAGAGCATTAGAAGTGGCGGCGGCCGGCGGGCATAATCTTATTATGATCGGAGCACCCGGAAGCGGGAAATCCATGATGGCCAAACGTTTGCCGTCCATCCTGCCGCCTCTGTCTCTCGGTGAAAGTCTGGAGACCACCAAAATACATTCCGTAGCCGGAAAACTGAGCCGAGACACCTCACTGATTACAAAACGTCCGTTTCGTAACCCCCATCATACGATTTCGCAATCAGCTATGGTTGGCGGTGGAAATTTTCCACAACCGGGTGAGATCAGCCTTGCCCATAACGGCGTACTCTTTTTAGATGAACTTCCGGAATTCCAACGCAGTGTATTGGAAGTATTGCGTCAACCGTTGGAAGATCGCCGCATCTCTATATCCCGGGTAAGATGCAGCATTGATTATCCGGCGAGTTTCACACTGATCGCTTCTATGAATCCATGTCCTTGCGGATATTATAATCACCCCACAAAAGCCTGTGTCTGTTCTCCGGGGCAAGTGCAGAAATATCTGAATAAAATATCAGGGCCTTTACTGGATCGTATCGACATACAAATAGAAATTGTGCCGGTTCCTTTTGAAGAGATGGCCAACAACCATCCTGCCGAACCAAGCTCAGAAATTCGTAAACGGGTTATCAAAGCCCGGCAAATACAGGATACCCGTTTTGCCGACCAACCAGGCATTTATTGCAATGCACAAATGACGAGCAAACTGCTTGCCCAATATGCCCAACCCGACAACAAAGGCCTGACTTTACTAAAAAATGCCATGAACCGGCTCAACCTCTCCGCCCGCGCCTACGACCGCATATTAAAAGTATCGCGCACCATTGCCGATCTGGAAGGTAGCGAACAAATACTCTCCGCTCACCTGGCCGAAGCCATCAGCTATCGGAATCTGGACAGGGAGAATTGGGGAGGGTGAAAAGAAGGGAGAATTCTCCCCTCTCTTCATCTTTCTTTTTCGATTCTTATCCGCGCATCCACCGCTATCACCTCTTTCTCCGTAGCCAATAGCGGATTGATATCCATCTCCTTGATCTCCGTGGCAAAACGTAGCAGGGTGGAAAGACGGACGATGATCTCGGCAAATTTATCTTCGTTTACCCCTTTCTGTCCACGGGTTCCCTGAATAATCTTATAGGCACGGAGGGAATGGATCATAGAATAAGCCTCTTCATAAGACAACGGGGCAAGGCCGGAAGAAACATCCTTCAAAACTTCAACAAAAATACCTCCTAAACCACAGAGCACAACGTGTCCGAATTTCTCTTCATATTTTGCACCGATAAAGAGTTCCGTGCCTTTCAGCATGGGTTGAACCATAATGGCATGTGCCTCGGGAATCTGCATCATCCGATCGAACTCCAAAGCGAGATGCTGCTCGCCTTTTATGTTCAGTACCACTCCTCCCACATCGGATTTGTGTACCGGACCGACAACCTTTGCCACTACCGGGAATCCACAACGGCGTGCAAAAGCAACCACCTCTTCTTTATTGCCGGAAACAAACTCATCGACAAGCGGAATACCGGCGGAATGCAGCAATGCCTGCACATAATGGGGGGCGATATAACCATCTTCGGGGATAGAGTCGATGATACGCCTGATACGAGGTACATCCACACCGAAAAGCTCTATTTCATTGGTGGCCGGTTGCGGGGCATTCACTATCCTCGACAAGGCCGTACCCAATGTCACCTCATCAGCAAAGTTCACATGCCCTTTTGCCAGAAAAGCGGCAACCTCGGCTCCTGCCGTATTGATAGAAGGAAGAATCGGAAAAATCGGTTTACGGCAAGTCTGCATCTTTTCATGTAGCACATCATACATTTCAAACATAGTAACCAGGCCCGGAGTACCGAAAATAGCCATCATCGCATCTATATTCTCAAACTTCTCTTCACAATAATCGATGCAAAGCCGCAAATGCTCGGGAGTACCGGTAGCTAAGATATCAATCGGATTGCCAACGGCAGCACCGGGATAAAGGCGGGATTTTAATTCATCTGCCAACGGGCCTTCCAACCGGGGAACATTCAGTCCGCCTTTGCTCAGAGCATCGGTCAGCATCACCCCGGGACCGCCGGCGTGCGTAATAATAGCAAAATTCTTCCCCCGCAATTCCGGTAACGTGAAAACGCAGCCTACCGTGGTCAACTCTTCACGGGAGAAACAACGCACGATACCTGCTTTACGGAACAGAGCCTCGACAGCAGAGTCGGAACTGGCAATAGCCCCCGTATGCGAAGAGGCCGCACGGCTCCCGCTTTCGGAACTTCCCGCTTTGATGGCAGCAATCTTACAGCCTTTCTTGATCAACGACGAAGCATGAAACAGCAAACGGTCGGGATCACCGATACTCTCGATATAAAGCAATTTAATCCGTGAATCCTTTTCCGGATCAAATGTATTATCCATATATTCCAACACATCTTCCACACCGATCTGCTTCGCATTGCCTACTGACCAGACAGAATTGAACTGCAATCCTTTTGTCACCGCACTCTCCAAAATAAAGACTGCCGTTGCACCGGAACTGGAAATCAAATCTACTCCCTGCAAGCTCAATTGCGGAATAGGCTGACTGAATACGCTGTGATGCCACGTGTTCATCAACCCGATGCAGTTCGGCCCGATCAGCGAAGCACCGTATGTATTCACCGTTGCCAGAATCCGTTCTTCGAGCAGTGCACCTTCGTGCGTCTCTTCGCCAAAACCGGCAGAGAGAATGATAAATGCCTTCGTTTGCTTTCCGCTCGCCAACGCTTCTACCACATCCGGACACAACGCCGCCGGAATGGCAAGAATCGCCAAATCGGTATCGGGTATGTCTTTGGCATCGGCAAAAGAAGGAATCCCCTGCACTTCCGTCTCCTTCGGGTTGACGGCACGAAGTTCACCACGATAACCACCATTGATAAGATTCTTTAATATAGCACCGCCCGGTTTATGCACATTATTCGATGCACCCACGACGACGATGCTCTCCGGACGGAGCAACTGTGTTGTAATCATACGATTGTATATTATTCGGTTATTAATGCACAAATATAGTATTTCCCAAAAACATAAGCAACTTAAAACATGGAAATTCATTTCCCCTTTCCCCCTTCCGCTTTTCGTTATTCATCGGTATTTAAGTGCAGAAGGGAGGGGAAGAAAGTTTTAAATATAATTCCCCGTCGGCAATCATCAACTGATCGATTGACAGTAGTCAACAGATAAGCCGACAACTACCAATAGATAAATTGACTACTGTCAACATACAATAATAGTTATACAATCTGTAAAGAATTAAATAAGGAAGATATATTTCCTCCCATATAATCCATATCTTCCGGTTATGAACATAGACTCCCATTTTCAAAAATCTCTCCGTTCGCAGTGCCAATCACCGAAGCCCTTCCGCAATATCGCAAGCTCTTCCGCTCCGTAATGCTTGCCACCAAGGCTTTTTAGCTATTGTACAAGGGGACATGTGCAATGCAACAGTACAGTTAAGGCTCCATCGGAGCATCATCATATTGTTAAAATCCGTCAAAAGCACAATCGTCACACAAATTAAACAAATAAATAACAGCGCACTAATATAAATTTTGTCACTGTAAACCGTTACAAAACAAAAACAAGTAAAAGGAAATAAGGCATGCAACTATTTTTTTTAAGAATGAATGCTTCTTATTTCTGTTTTATTAACTACATTTGTAGGCGAAGTATTAATAATATAAAAGTCTCCATACTTCTAAAAAATTAGGGATGATTGCGAAAGGAGACTGTCGCAAACAAACAATTATTACATGAATCAAAACAATTTCAAACATCTGTTTTTACTTTTTTATTTTCTGTTGTTCTTATGTCCGAGTATTCTATCGGCCCAACAGAGTAAAATTACGGTAACTTCCTTTAATCGGATGGAAAACGACATCACCGCCCGTATCACAGCACCGAAACGGGATCAAAACGGAGAAATATGTGCGTTGATACGCATCGTGACCAACGAAAAAGACCTTATGTTCGAGCCCGATGCCTTAGGCATTACAGCCCGCGAAAACAAGACAGGAGAAGTGTGGGTTTATGTCCCCCGTGGTGCACGACGCATCTCAATCCTGCATGACAAACTGGGAATTCTGCGCAACTATTTCTATCCGGACATCATCGAAAAGGCAACCGTATACGAGATGGTACTCAACACAAGCGACGACCAGAACAAGCCCGTGGCGGAAAGTAACATGCAATTTCTCGTAGTCCGCCCCGAGCCGGCCACAGCCAATGTTTACATTAACGAAGAACCGGTACCTGTGGAAAACGGACTTTTCAACGCAACCATGCCGAAAGGAGAACACACCTATCGGGTGGAAGCACCGATGTATCAGCCCGATGCCGGTGTCATCAAGTTAGGTAATACTCCGGTCACCAAAAGCGTTGCATTAAAACCCAAATTCGGTTACATGGAAATCTTCTCACTACCCGAGCAGGATGCCGACGTATACATCGACAGCGTACGGGTAGGAAAAACTCCCTACCGCAGTGACCGCATGGGGATCAAGGAATATAAAGTGCGTATCGAGAAACAAACATACTTCCCGATAGACACCGTGCTGAATGTAACCGCCGGAGAAACCGTACGCCCTACCTTCCACATGATATCCACCATCAAACCGAAAGTTCCGATGAACACGCTCATTATGGTACAGGCAGGATTTGGCGGTGGCGGGCAAACCTCCTTCGGCGGCATGATCGGTTTTACACGCACCAACGGATTCTATGCCGCTTTCAGGAGTGACTTCAACTCGATCAAAACCGTAGGTGAATGTGACGATAACCAAAAGACCACCGAAGGCGCCTCCATCATCTACGAACCGGGAAGAACAGAGAAATCCTACCTCTGCATTACAGCCGGATATATGCGCCGTCTGGCTAAACCACTTTACGGCTATGCCGGCGTAGGATACGGTAACCGCACTTTTGCCTGGCTCGAAGCCGACACGGAAGACAACTGGTATAAAAACACCGATCACTCCGCATCCGGAGTAGCGGCAGAAATAGGGGCTATCCTGCGCCTGAAAGGGTTCCTGCTTTCGGCAGGATTCAACACAATCAATTTCAAACAGCACCAGGTCACCGCCGGTGTAGGTATTATTTTCTAAGAATAACATAAATCACTTCAAACGATATGAAACGACTCATACGAACCATCGCCATCCTGTGCTTTATCTGGCTGACAGGAGGTTGTGAAAAAGATACAGAACCCACTTGGATTGCCCCGAAAATGGAGATCCAAGTAGTATCGCAAGATGACATTAAACGCAAAAGCGCCATACTGAAAGGGAATATCGGAGAAAACGATCTGGAAATTACCGAATGCGGCTTCCTCTACTCCATCAACAAGACTCTGCTCGAAAGTAAAGCATTGGGTGACAAAGATGTAATCAAAGTGCTTGTAGAGCAAACATCCGGTGAAGTAAAAGTACAATTGGAAGAACTCATTCCGGGAACGAACTATTTTTACTGCCTTTTCATCACCTGCGGCAACACCACTGTCATCAGTCCGGAAATTCTGCAGTTTGCCACAGTTGCCAACAATGCGCCCGAACTGGATGCAATAACCCTCCGAACCAAAGACAATCAAAGTATTACGGTCGCAAGCGAGGTCATCTCCAGCGGGGCAGAAAGCATCGAACTGCGAGGTGTCTGCTACGTCAAAGGAACCGAAGGCGACCCTAAATTGGGAGACAACAATGTGGCCGTACCCGAAGGCGAAACCGATTTCGTAGTCACCATCAGCAATTTGAGCGCCTCTACCGACTATACCATACGGGCTTTTGCCATGAACAACGAAGGCATCGTAGGATACGGCAAAACAACCGTTATCCGCACCGAGAATTCGGAAAAGCCAACTGTACGCACATACGACGAGCCAACTGTACGCGGTAATTATGCCGTAGTAACCGCTGAAGTGACCGATGCCGGAACTTCTGCCGTAACCTCCCGGGGATTCTGCTGGAGCAGTACAAACTCCACCCCCATGCTTGGTGCTTGCGACGGACAGACAGAAATGCCTTTAACAGAAAGTAATGTATTCGCAGGAGAAATCAATAAACTCAAAGAAGGCACCGTTTATCATATCCGGGCTTATGCAACCAACGGAAAAGGAACCGGATACGGCAATGCTGTCACCATCACTACCACCAGTGTGACACTGCCGGAAGTTACGATCACCACCCCTACGTTTACTACCAAAACAGCCGACCTCAGTGCCGCCATAGCCAGCAACGGAGGCGGTACAATCACCGAACAGGGATTCTGTTGGAGTGCATCCGTACACAATCCGCAAACAGACACGGAAGGATGCGAACATAAAGCAATAGAAGGCGACGACTTCAAGTACATGTTAGAAGAACTGACACCGGGAACCACCTATTACGTGACAGCCTATGCCGTCAACGAAAAAGGAACCGGATACTCGAACGTCAAAGAATTTAAAACCATGGAGCTCACAGTGCCCCGACTGGATGCACTCGTCATCTCCACACCCAAAACAGATGGCGCAAGCGTCAACTGCACACTGCTCAGCAACGGCAACGGTACCGTGACCGAACGCGGATTCTGCTGGAGCACCTCCGTACAGAATCCTCGATTGGACATGCAAGGATGCGAAAAAATACAGATGACAGGCACGGAATTTCTGCATGAATTTACCGGACTAAACCCCGGTACTCCGTACTACGTGACGGCTTACGCCACCAATGAAGCAGGAACGGGATATTCTCAGGCCGGAAGCTTCACCACTGTAACTATTTCCGAACCCACGTTGGACATTCCGTATATTTCGGCCATCAATACCACCTCGGCCTATGTGCGTAGCAGTATTATCAATGACAATAATTCTCCGGTCACAGGAAAAGGGTTCTGTTATAGTACAACGAATCCCAACCCGACAACCTCTGATAAAGTGATCAGTGTTGAAGGCAACGACTTCACGCAGCAACTGCTCGGGCTGAATCACGGTACCCTCTATTACATACGCGCTTTTGCAACCAACAGCGTAGGTACGGGATATAGCAGCAGCGAAAGTTTCACCACCACTCAAATCACCGCTCCCGGCCTGTATAGTACAAATGTCTCAGGCGTCACCATCAACAGCGCAGTACTTACCGCCACGATCTACTCGGCAGGTAACGGCACCATCAGCCGGAAAGGTTTCTGCTGGAGCACCGAAACGAGTCAGCCGGATATGGATAAAAACACCCACCAAGACATTGAAGGCAACGTAACCGCCCTCAACCACACCCTCACCGGCTTAACGCCCGGAAAGACCTATTACGTACGTGCATATGCCGTCAACGAAGCGGGAGTGACCTACAATAGCCATGCACAATTCACCACGGATGCCGTCAATAAGCCGACTTTCGGAAATATCTCCGTGACAGACGTGGCAATCACCACAGCTAAAGTCACTGCACGTATCAGCAGTAACGGAAACCAGGAAATCACACGGAAAGGTTTTTATTGGAGCAGCACCAACCACGAACCGGGCGAAAACGACCAAGTAAAAGCCATCGAAGGCACAGGAGACCAGATGGTTCTGAACATGAGCGACCTGAAATCAAGTACCACTTACTATGTACGTGCTTTTGCCACAAATTCACAAGGCACAACTCTCTCTAATATCACCTCATTCACCACCGCCATCGACCCCGTACCGGGTGATGGAGATATGGGTAATCCGGATAAATAACCCTCGAAACAGAAAAGTAATATGAAAAAGATATTCTTATATATATGTATGATATGCCTGGCAGGTCTGAGCACCTACGCTGCCATAAACGGAACACAAGCAAACGATGACACTTTTGCCACCAATGCGCTGAAAGAAGGCTCTTTCCCACTGACCTTTGAACAGGAATCTACCACTGCCCCGTGGACAACTGCGGGAAACGGGGTTGTGACCAGCAGTAATAAAGAAGCGAACTCTGAAGTAGGGTTCAGTACAACGTTCAACCTATCATTTGATGCTACGGTTTCTTTCGACTGGTCTGTCAATGGCGACCAACTGATATTTTATGTGGACAACAAGCAAGTAACTAATATATCCGGCATTATATCCAACTATACCCCTTATAGTTATGATCTAAAAACGGGTGTGCATACTTTGAAATGGAGCTACAAAAACAGTAGTTCCGCTACCACCGGAGATGATCGCGGCTATGTGAAAAATATCTATATGTCGCCAACATCATTCATAATGCCGGGCGTTGCTTACCCTGTATGCGAGACCCAACTTTACTTCGGAAATGTAGTAAAAAATGCACCGACAACGGTCAACCTGAATGTCCGCAATATCGGTAGTGAACAACTAAACATAACGAAAGTGACAACCGACAATACCATTTTCTCCATAGGAGATTATGAAAAGAATATTCCAGCATTGGAGACACGCACAATCCCTTTCACCGTCACTGTAACAGCCGAAGGACTGATTGAAGCCAAAGCTATCATAGTAACCAATGGAGGCACACGGGAGGTTTCCTTGCGGGCCAATTGTACAAGCGATATAACAAGCATCGCTGTGACAAGTCCAGGGAACCTCAGCAATCAAGTATCAGCGAGCGATTATGCAAAAATCAACAATCTTAAGCTGACAGGCGTTATTAATGATACAGATATCGCTTTCATCAAGCAAAACCTAACAGCTGTCAAGACGCTGGACTTATTGGATGCCTCATTTATAAACAACAGCATCAATACGCAATTCCAAAAGAATACATGGGTAACGTTGATATTGCCAAAAGGAACATTGACAATCAATTCTGCGGCACTCCAAGAGAGTGAATGGCTACAAAGTATCGTATTGCCCGAAGGATTGACAGACATAAATTCTAATGCTTTTTACAAGTGTAGTTCTTTACAAAATATCGTCCTCCCATCCACTCTACGAACTATCGGCATAAGAGCTTTTAATGATTGTGCGTCATTAAAAGCCATAACGATTCCGGACAGAGTTGAATCTATCGAACAATATGTATTCTATGAATGCAGTGCTCTCGAAGAAATAATTATCGGAAACGGAGTAAAAAGCATATCGGGTTATGGCCCATTTGAGGGATGTAACAACCTTAAGAAAGTGGTCATCGGAAACGGCCTGACAGATTTAACCGGCAGTATATTCCAAGGCAAAACAAACCTAACAGAAGTCATATTAGGAGAAAATATAACAACAATAGGAAGCAGTTGTTTTATGGGATGCACTGGATTAGAAAAGATTACATTGCCTAAAAAACTACGTAACATCAACGGGGCTGCATTCCTCGGATGTAGCAATTTAAGAACGATTGAAATGCCAGATAGCCTAAGAACACTTAAGGATCAGGTTTTTGAAGGATGTGAAAACTTGCAAAGCATAATACTGGCAGACAGTTTAACCGGAGAGATAGGAAATAGAGCATTCTACAACTGTAAATCATTAACTACTATAACAATCCCCGATAAAGCTGAATCTATTGGGCAATACGTGTTCAGTGGTTGCAGTGCTCTCGAAGAAATAATTATCGGAAACGGGGTTAAGAGCATATCGGGTTATGGACCATTTGAGGGATGTAACAACCTTAAGAAAGTGGTCATCGGAAACGGCCTGACAGATTTAACCGGCAGTATATTCCAAGGCAAAACAAACCTAACAGAAGTCATATTAGGAGAAAATATAACAACAATAGGAAGCAGTTGTTTTATGGGATGCACTGGATTAGAAAAGATTACATTGCCTAAAAAACTACGTAACATCAACGGGGCTGCATTCCTCGGATGTAGCAATTTAAGAACGATTGAAATGCCAGATAGCCTAAGAACACTTAAGGATCAGGTTTTTGAAGGATGTGAAAACTTGCAAAGCATAATACTGGCAGACAGTTTAACCGGAGAGATAGGAAATAGAGCATTCTACAACTGTAAATCATTAACTACTATAACAATTCCCGATAAAGCTGAATCTATTGGGCAATATGTGTTCAGTGGTTGCAGTGCTCTCGAAGAAATAATTATCGGAAACGAGGTTAAGAGCATATCGGATTATGGCCCATTTGAGGGATGTAGCAACCTTAAGAAAGTGGTCATCGGAAACGGCCTGACAGATTTAACCGGCAGTATATTCCAAGGCAAAACAAACCTAACAGAAGTCATATTAGGAGAAAATATAACAACAATAGGAAGCAGTTGTTTTATGGGATGCACTGGATTAGAAAAGATTACATTGCCTAAAAAACTACGTAACATCAACGGGGCTGCATTCCTCGGATGTAGCAATTTAAGAACGATTGAAATGCCAGATAGCCTAAGAACACTTAAGGATCAGGTTTTTGAAGGATGTGAAAACTTGCAAAGCATAATACTGGCAGACAGTTTAACCGGAGAGATAGGAAATAGAGCATTCTACAACTGTAAATCATTAACCACGATTACAATTCCGGACAAAGTCGAATCTATTGGACAATACGTGTTCAGTGGTTGTAACGCTCTCGAAGAAATAACCATCGGAAACGGAGTTAAGAGCATATCGGGTTATGGACCATTTGAAGGATGTAGCAACCTTAAGAAAGTGGTCATCGGAAACGGCCTGACAGATTTAACCGGCAGTATATTTCAAGGTAAAACAAATCTAACAGAAGTCATATTAGGGGAAAATATAACAACAATAGGAAGTTTCTGTTTTAATGGATGTACCGGACTGGAGAAGATCGTATTACCTAAAAAACTACGTAATATAGAGGGGGGAGTATTCTACGAATGCGACAATTTAAGAACGATTGAAATGCCCGACAGTTTAAGAATACTTAAAGATCAAGTTTTTCAAGGATGTGAAAACCTACGAAGCATAACGTTACCGGACAGTTTAGAAAGTATAGGGAATCAAGTATTCAGAGATTGTAAAGCCTTGAAATCAATAACTATTCCGTCAAAAGTCACATCTTTAGGACAATATGTTTTTTATGGATGCAGTGCCTTGGAAAGTTTTATTTTAGGAGATGGAATTGAAGAAATATCTACTTATGACCCTTTTTACGAATGTAATAATCTTCGTTATGTAAAACTCAACGATAAACTTACCTATATAAGTAATTGGTTCTCCAATAAAAGTAACCTGGAAACTGTTGTTTTAGGAAACCAAGTCACAACAATTGGTAATTCTGCTTTCGCCAATTGTAAATCACTCCAAACCATCAACATGCCGGAAACATTAACAACCATTGGAAATTCGGCTTTCAGCGGATGTAGTAAATTGGCTTCTATTTACATTCCGGAAAGTGTTAATAAAATAGAGAACTATGCCTTTAGCAACTCCGGACTTCGTACATTTACACTTCCTCAAAACATAACGATCATCCCTAACTATGTTTTTAATAATTGCGATAGTCTACGAACAATTACTCTAACTCCTCAATTGACTGCCATAGAGGAAGATGCTTTCAATTCCTGCGACAGTGTAAAAGATATCACTATCAACAATGAAAATGAAACCATTATTGCCACAGCCGGAAAATTCGCCAGCATTCAAAAAGTGACCTTTGGAGATTTAGTTACTGCCATCCCCGATAACCTATTCAAAGACAAAAAATATCTGAAAGAAGTGAAGTTCGGCAAAGAGTTAGCTACCATTGGAGCCAATGCATTTTATAATACCGGCTTAGAGAAATTCACCCTGCCCGATCAGGTGACAACCATTGGCGAAGCCGCTTTCAAAGGAAACAAACAATTGACTGAATTCACTCTAAGCAAAAGCATCAACGAGATCCCTACAGAAGCCTTTGCCGGATGTATTAAGTTGGATTCCATCGGATTCCCTGCCTCCATTCGTAAAGTGGGTAGTAAAGCTTTCGACGGTTGTGACTCATTGCGGGTGATCGAATTAAATCCGGAATTAACAGAAATCGGTGAATATGCCTTTTATAATGCCGGAGACAAAAAACTGGAAAGCATCACCATCCCGGCCAAAGTGAAAAGTATAGGAAGCTATGCCTTCGCAAGTTGTGATACATTAAGTAATATCACGCTTGGTGAAGCAGTAGACAGCATTGCAACATACGCATTCCAAAAATGCCGCTGCCTGAAAGCAATCACTTTGCCGGCAAAACTGCGTAAACTGGAACACGATGTGTTCAACGGTACAGAGATTGCATCGCTCAACATCCCGGATCAAGTAACAGATGTCACCGGAGTATTCAACGGATTAAATAGCAAATTAACCTCCGTCACTCTCGGTAACGGGATAAAGGCACTTCCCGAAGGAATATTCAACAGTTTCTCCGCCCTACAAAGTGTCAGAATAGGAACCGGTGTCACCAAACTGCCAAGCAATACGTTCTATTATTGCAAGGCGTTGACCGATGTTACCATCGGAGCTAATGTCACGACCCTGGACGCTTATAGCTTCGGCTATTGCACAGCCTTGAAACAACTCAGCATCCCGGAGAAAGTAACCGATATACACGAAAATGCTTTTTACGGTACGGCCTTGACAGACTTAGCCCTAAATATGGAAGAGATCAAAGATTACGCCTTCAACAACCGGACGGATCTGACCCAAATCACCATCGGCAAAAACGTAAAACGCATCGGCGTTCAAGCATTCGGATATACCAATATCACAAACATCACACTACCCGAAAATCTGACTACTATTGCCGAAAAAGCTTTCTATGGAACTAAGCTGCAAAACATCCGCATCCCGGCATCGGTAAAAACCGTAGGGTCACAAGCATTCTACAACTGCAAAGAACTGCAAAGCGTGGAAATAGCAGCCGGCTCGGTATCGATCGGCAAACAGGCTTTCCAAGCCAGCCCGAAATTAACCACCGTCATCATGAAAGAAGGCGGCGAAAAGAACATTGCAACAGAAGCATTCTACAACTGCCCGGCACTGGAACAAGTCACTCTTGCTTCCACCGACTCCATTGGCACACGGGCCTTCTCCAACTGCCCGAAGCTGGCAAGCATCCATATACCCGCCAAAACCATAGGCGCCTATGCCTTTGCCAATTGCAGTACACTGACCGATGTGACCTTCGCCGAAGGCATGGACTCTATCGCCGACTACGCTTTTGTCAACTCAACGAATATCAACAGGGTGGCATTGCCGAACAGTCTGCGCACAATCGGCGCCTATGCATTCAGTGCCGAAAATAAAGAGAACTCATTAAGGAGCATCAGTTTCGGGAACAATCTGGAAACCATCGGAAAGAATGCGTTCTATAAAAGCACACAGGTAAAGGACATCGTCATCCCCGACAAAGTAAAAACCATACGGCTCAATGCTTTCAGTAATTGTGAAAATCTGCGTACGGTAAGCGTAGGCAGTGGAGTAGTCACCGTTGAACCCTTTGCTTTCAATGCCAACCCCAACCTGATGTCCATCACATGGAACAGTAAAACACGTATCGAAAACGATGCTTTCAACAGTTATGCCAAAAACTGCCTGATGTATGTCACCGCACAGACAGAGGTTCCTCAAAAATGGTATAATGTGATTCGCGACGGGGTGGCCGAGAACATTGAAATAGCAGATAAATATCCGTTCCATTGCTGGAAAGCATTTGAAGCGAAGAAAGCCATATTTCGCAAGACGTTCAGTCTGGAAACCGGACGTGGCAACGTGTCCAAGGGATGGGAGTCAATCACACTGCCATTCGATGTCAGCCGCATATGGTTCGAGTCAAAAAGTACCGAGCTCCTGCCGTTCGGCGCAGAAGGAGCAAGTACACGCCGTTTCTGGTTACGCGAACTGGGAGAAAACGGATTCCAGTCGTGTCAGCAGATAAAAGCACATACCCCTTACATTATCGCCATGCCGAACAACCGGGAATATGACGAGCAATATAACATCACCGGAGAGGTGCAATTCATAGCCGAAGATTACCGGATACCTGTCACACCCGAAGTTCTGCCAATCGTAGAAGGACCGAAATTCAATTTTGTCCCGACGCTTACAGCAGTCGAACAATCACAGGAGGTATATGCCCTGAACATCGATCCATACAACACGGAAGAGACAACCGGTAGCGTATTCGAACGTTATCGCCGTGACGTAAAGCCGTTCGAAGCTTACGTTACAGACAAACCGGGGTCGCTCAATGCGCCGCTCATGTTCAGTATCGGTGACAATGGCGGTGGTGCCACCGACATACGCATAACGCTGGGCGAAACCATCGATAACGTGAAAGCATACAGCCGAAACGGTATCCTTTACATCGAATCGGACTGTACACGTACCATCGAAATTTATGGTGTAAACGGCATGTTGCTCCGTAATGCAGAAGTGAATGAAGGAATCAATCAGGTGACCGACCTTGATGAGGGCGTCTACTTCCTTGAAGGACAAAAAGTGATTGTGAAACAATAAAATCATCATTGAGCCTCAAACAGAAAACCAACCATTACTGAAACCATTACTGAAAAGAAACCCGTCATCGGCATGTATTTGTCAATGACGGGTTTCTTTTCAGTAATGATTAAACGATGACCGGGTAGCACTGAAGTTGTTAATTTGACAAGTACAGGGAGGAAGCGTTTTTCGAGTCAATGAGGGCCGCCCGATACAAGGAAGTAGTCGCAAATGCTATTGTTCATTGTATATCAAATCATTAACTGTTCATCTCCTAAGTAAATGAATCTATATTCTTAGCCTGCAAGAATACGTATTTAATACTGTGTTAAATACAATTTTTTGTCAACAAGAATACGTATCTTTACAGGCAAAGAATTAATGTTTTGCAACAGAAGAAACAATATGCCGCAAAACAGAATTAACAATGTTAAAATCAGACATACGATTTTCTCATTGACAAGTTCTTAAAGAACGGTAATACAACAAAAATATCATGTTTTAAGTCCGATGATTTTAAAACAATACCGAAAAATAGTATCTTTACCGAAAAATAGAGTTTAGACATTAGAATTTGTATGCCAATAGCCCACTTTGAAAGAAAAATTCAAGAACTCAACTTTTCCTTTATTTCTGAAAAAGGAACCAGTGGAGTGTTATTGACTCAAAACTATGAAAGTCTTTCAAAAGCCATATCCGCACCAGACATTCTTTTCGCCTTAGAAACCGCAAAAAATAAATTCGGTGCAGATGCTGTGTATTTCCGCTATTTCCAAGATAGCAGAGCCGCCGTGCCACAGCTATATATCTTTGACTATACCCTAAAACCGTTAAGCTCTCAAGAAAAAAACCGCATACACAGAAATATGTGGAATGGTTATCAGGTACCTGTATACATCATCATCGAGAAGTCATCTGTGAGCTTTTTCGACGCAAGAGAAAAACCCGATTACAACAGGATAAATTATGCACAAGAGATAATCATAAAAACAGGAGAAGCCATTAGAAATTTTAATGCGCAAAGCTTTGATAATGGCCTATTTTGGGAAGAGGAAATAAACAAAAATCATTTTCAATTTGAACAATCGGCGACAAAAGATTTAATCCGTGGCCTTAAAGAGGTATATGCCAGTTTTCAAAAAGAATCCGGTTTGGACAAGCACGTAGCCTTAAAATTGCTGGTTCAATGTCTTCTTATAAAATATCTGGAAGAACGGGACGAAGATTCACAGAGCGGGTACTTTGCAAGTACTTACTTTCAAAAACATTTCCAATGCAACGGATTTTGTGATGTTATCCGTCAAGGCAAACTTCTTGACTTATTAGATAAATTAGCTTCTGATTTCAATGGGAAGATATTTCAATGGGACAAGGAAAAAGAAGTAAAGGAGAGAACATCCATTAGAAAAACAGAAATCAAATACCTGGCAAACTATTTAGATGCCAATATAGAAAACAATCAATATGTTTTCTGGCGGCTATATTCATTCTCACACCTGCCGGTAGAAGTAATCAGTTCTGTATATGAAGAGCTATTGACCGATAGCAAGGACATCGTTTACACACCCGAAATGATCGTCTCCACTTTAGTGGACGAATGCATGCCTCTGCAATCTCCTCAAAAAGATTTTAAACTGATCGATGTAAGTTGTGGCTCCGGAATATTCTTGGTTAAAGCCTACAAACGCATCGTTCAATGGTGGCGGTATGAACAATGGCAAAAAACAGGCAAACTGGAGAAACCGTCGCTACCGGTATTAAAAGACTTATTATTAAAGAGCATTCATGGAGTAGATATTGAGCAAGATGCCATTCGTTTGTCTATTTTCAGCCTGGCCCTTGCAATCTTAGATGAAGTAAATCTGGATTCTCCGACATGGGGAGAGTTGAAATTTCCTGATCTGAACAATAATATCATCACAAAGAACTTCTTTAAATATGTAACGGAAAATCCACCCAATGACTTTTCATTGGTGATTGGAAATCCACCTTTCAACTTGCCGTTTGTAAATGATAAAGAACCTGCCAGAAAGGAATATTTTAAAAAGTTAGAAAAACAGTTTGGTTATAAAACAGAAATAGATATACCGGACGAAAATCCTGCACTGCACTTCTTAGTACAATCTATGAAACTTCTAAAAGCGGGAGGAATACTTTCTATGATTCAACCATCCGGACCGTTATTGTATCAAAAAGACTTAAAATTCAAGGAAGACGTCTTTTCTACATACAATTTATTGCAAGTTATTGATTTCACCAAACTGGCAGATAAACTATGGGGTAAAAAGAACGTGTCAACAGCAGCTGTGTTTTTACAGAAATCAAGACCGGACTCAGAACCTGTTTTACATCTGATAGCCAATCGCACCTTCTCAAATGCAAATAAACTTTTTTTAGAGTTTGATTATTACGATTTCCACTTCATGTCTAAAAATGATGCTATTTTTAAGCCATACACATGGAAAGCACATTTATTAGGAGGAGGCCGAATTACATCTCTCATTGAAAGATTGTCCACTTTGCCCACTCTAAAAGAATTTTTAAAAGAAAAAGAAAGAAAAGAGGGTTGGTGTGTGGGTATCGGATATATCATTGGCGACAAATCCAATAAAGCCGATTTTATAACCGGAAAAGAGACTATCCCCGTAGAAGCGTTAACCGAAAACGGCATTGATGAAAAACAAATCCACGAATGTCTGATTCAACGTTTCGAAAGACCCAGAAAAACAAAAAAGAAAATTTATGAAGGGCCGCATATTCTGATAAGAGTGATAACAGGCAACCAAGGAATTCCAATTGCTTATTCGGAAAAATACCTGACTTTTCCATTCGGCATAATCGGTATTCATGCGCCTCAAGATGATAAATCAGAGTTATCCGCATTATATGATTATTTAAAAGAAAACAATAGTTTACTAAGAAGCTATATTCTGGCAACGAGTGGAAGAGCCATGATTGGAAAAGCCACTTCAATCAACAAAGATGATATTATGAGGATTCCGTATTCGCATAACAAAAACGATATCATATTCTCTGAGGCAGAAAAGATCATCATAGAAGAAATTGCTGATAAAAGAAAAACAGAAGAAATAGCGGTTCTAAATGCAGACATAACCAAATTCGCATCTGTTTTTTGTAAAACGCTCAATAGTGTTTATCAAATTGATAACGGAAAATTCCAACCTTATAAAATATTAAATACCGAAAACTACATTGCCATACATTTTGAGTACGGCAAAGAGTTGCTTACTGTATCAGAAGAACAAGTTTTCAATTTAGAACAGTATATACAAAATGTCATTCCTCAAAAAAATATCAAACGCCCACACACACATATTCAGAAAATAATGAAAGTGTATGGTAAAAATACTATTATATTAATAAAACCGAAGCAATTACGCTATTGGCTTCCGTCTATTGCCTTACGTGATGCCGATGAAGTGTTTGCAGACTATATAAAAGCCCGTTACTAAAATGTTCAAAGATAGTTTGCCTTCATATCAATTGCCACAACCGAATGATTTATCAGTTCCTCCCAAACACGAAGTAGAACAAATTGTATCATTCATTGACAATCACATAGCAGATTTTCCACACTACTATAATCAAAATAAAGATTCTGTCAGGGAAAATTGGATTAGCAACCTTTTAGTCCGCCATTTCAACTTATGCAATTGTGAAAACGGAGGGTATCTGCCATATGAATTCAGTAAAAACCCGCCACAAGCAAGCTCTACAAGAGAAACGGATATCGGTGTATATATCAATACCAGAAATTCAAAGGTTATTCCGATAATGGAGTTTGAGGCTAAACGTTTCTCTGAGACATCCAACAATCAAGAATACGTTTATGGAGAACGAGGCGGAATAGAACGTTTCAAAAAAGGAGAACATTCAAAGCATCTCAAAGAGTGCGGAATGTTTGCGTATGTGCAAAGCCGAACCATTGAAGAGTGGTTTTCAAAAGTAAATGGTTGGGTGATTTATCAATCGCAAAACAGCATAAACGAGTCCATAGATTGGACAGAAGATGAACAATTAGCCAAAGTCTCATTGCTTGGATCCGTCGAAAAGTTTGCATCCTGCCATAAAAGAAACATATCCAATGATACTATTTTCCTCTGGCATTATTTCATCGATTTGACTCCCTGATCACGATCACAAAAAGAATTTCGTATCCCGGAAGAGTAAAAACGTATTAAATACATTTCTATTATCAGCAAAAACAAGAAATAAAAAAGAATTTCCCTACCTTTGTGGGCTATTAATGATAAGAGAATCATAAAAATAATCCCTATATCAATGGAAAAGAACTTTAAAAGAACCACAGTGACCTCGGCTCTGCCATATGCCAACGGGCCTGTTCATATCGGACATCTGGCAGGTGTATACGTGCCGGCAGATATCTATGTCCGTTATCTGAGATTGAAAAAAGAAGACGTACTCTTTATCGGCGGTTCGGATGAACACGGTGTGCCTATCACAATCCGTGCCAAGAAAGAAGGTATCACTCCACAAGATGTAGTAGACCGTTATCATTTCCTCATAAAGAAATCTTTTGAAGAGTTCGGCATCTCATTCGACGTATACAGCCGTACTTCCTCAAAAACGCACCATGCACTGGCCTCAGACTTCTTCAGGAAGTTGTATGATAAAGGAGAATTTATCGAAAAAACGTCAGAACAATACTACGATGAAGAAGCGCACCAGTTCCTTGCCGACCGCTATATCACAGGCGAATGCCCGCACTGCCATTCGGAAGGAGCTTACGGCGACCAATGCGAAAAGTGCGGAACTTCCCTTTCACCGACAGACCTTATCAATCCGAAGAGCGCCATCAGTGGCAGCAAACCGGTGATGAAAGAAACCACCCACTGGTATCTCCCGTTGGATAAGCATGAAACATGGCTGCGCCAATGGATTCTGGAAGATCATAAGGAATGGCGTCCTAACGTATACGGACAATGCAAAAGCTGGCTCGACATGGGGCTGCAACCACGTGCCGTAAGCCGCGACCTCGACTGGGGGATTCCTGTTCCGGTAGAAGGTGCCGAAGGGAAAGTTCTCTATGTATGGTTCGACGCTCCTATCGGCTATATCTCCAACACGAAAGAGTTATTGCCCGACACTTGGGAAACTTGGTGGAAAGATCCTGAAACGCGTCTTATCCATTTTATCGGAAAGGACAACATCGTATTCCACTGTATCGTGTTCCCGGCCATGCTGAAAGCCGAAGGCAGTTACATTCTGCCGGACAACGTGCCGAGCAACGAATTCCTCAACCTTGAAGGCGATAAGATTTCCACTTCGCGCAATTGGGCCGTATGGTTGCATGAATATCTGGAAGACTTCCCCGGCAAGCAGGACGTGCTCCGCTATGTACTGACCGCCAATGCACCGGAAACCAAAGATAACGATTTCACATGGAAAGACTTCCAGGCACGCAATAACAACGAGCTGGTGGCCGTGTATGGCAACTTCGTAAACCGGGCTCTGCAGCTTACAAAAAAATACTTTGACAGTGTAGTCCCTGCCGCGGGAGAGCTGACGGACTATGACCGCGAAACACTGAAAGAATTTGCCGATGTAAAAGCAGAAGTAGAAAAGTTGCTCGATGTATTCAAGTTCCGTGATGCCCAGAAAGAAGCAATGAATCTGGCTCGCATCGGAAACAAGTATCTGGCAGATACCGAACCGTGGAAACTTGCAAAGACCGACATGACACGCGTTGCTACCATTCTGAATATCTCCTTACAGTTAGTTGCCAACCTTGCCATCGCTTTCGAACCGTTCCTGCCATTCAGCAGCGACAAACTTCGCAAGATGCTGAACATGGACAATTTCGATTGGGCAGAATTGGGACAAACAGACTTGCTTCCTACCGGACATCAATTAGGAACTCCCGAATTACTGTTCGAAAAGATAGAAGACGATGTCATCCAAGCACAGGTAGACAAATTGCTCGCAACCAAAAAAGCAAATGAGGCCTCCAATTACAAAGCCAACCCGATCAAGCCGGTCATCTCATTCGATGATTTTGAAAAATTGGATATCCGCGTAGGTACAGTATTGGAATGCGAGATGGTGCCCAAGATGAAGAAGTTACTGAAATTCAAGATCGCCGACGGCTTAGAAAACCGTACGATCGTTAGCGGTATCGCCCAGCATTATCAACCGGAAGAATTGGTAGGTAAGCAGGTGTTGTTCATCGCCAATCTGGCTCCGCGCCAGTTCAAAAACGGACTGGTAAGTGAAGGCATGATTCTTTCTGCCGAAAATTACGATGGCTCGCTGGCCGTCACTTCGCTATTGAAAGAAGTGAAGCCCGGCAGCGAAGTAAAGTAAGCGGTAAAGCGCCTCAAACGGATATTCCAACAAAAAAGCAGACGTACTATCATGGGGGAATCATCACTAAAAGAGAAAACAGCGAAAGGACTATTCTGGGGAGGGTTCAGCAACGGCGCACAGCAGTTGTTGAATCTGGGCTTCGGAATAGTCCTTGCCCGTTTATTGGATGCTTCCGACTATGGCATGATAGGCATGCTCGCTATTTTCTCCGCCATAGCCGGCACGTTGCAGGAAAGCGGGTTTACCGTGGCACTGGCCAATAAACAGAAAGTGAGCCACGAAGACTATAATGCCGTATTCTGGTTCAGCACACTCACGGGAGTCGGAATATACATCCTTCTCTTTTTCTGTGCCCCATTCATTGCCGACTTTTACAATAACCCCGATCTCACACCGCTGGCACGTTATGTTTTTCTCGGTTTCCTAATATCCAGTACGGCAACAGCCCACAACGCTTATCTGTTCCGGAACCTGATGGTAAAACAGAAGACAATGGCACAGATACCCGCATTGCTGTTGTCGGGGACGGTAGGCGTCCTCATGGCATACAACGGAATGTCTTATTGGGGCATAGCCACACAAACCCTGACATTTATCACTGTCGTGAATCTCTCATTCTGGTACTTCTCTCCGTGGAGACCGACCTTTCACATTAACTTCCGTCCACTGAAATCGATGTTCGGCTTCAGCAGCAAAATATTGGTGACCAACATCTTTACACAAGCCAATAATAACATTCTGTCTACCCTGTTAGGCCGTTTCTTCACGGAACAGGAAGTGGGCTACTACACCCAGTCCAACAAATGGAACACTATGGGATACTCTTTCATCAGCGGTACGGTAAGCAGCGTAGCACAACCCGTCCTGACAGAAGTCTCCAATGACCCGGCACGCCAGTTGGGCGTCCTGCGGAAAATGCTCCGTTTTACCGCATTCCTATCCTTTCCGGCCATGTTGGGACTGGCATTCATAGCCCGCGAATTTATCGTTATCACCATTACGGAAAAATGGCTTCCTTGTGTCCCTATGCTGCAAATGCTCTGTATCTGGGGGGCATTCATGCCCATCATCACCCTGTATTCCAATCTGGTCATCAGTAAGGGAAAATCCAACATTTACATGTGGAACACCATCGTATTGAGCCTGCTGCAACTAACTGCAATGCTTGTGAGCTATCCTTACGGTATTGCCGTGATGATACAATGTTTTGTCTGTCTCAATATTCTCTGGTTACCCGTATGGCAGTATTTTGTCTGGAGAGAAATACGCTTAAGCTTTTGGATGGCACTGAAGGACATACTCCCGTTTGCCATCATCGCATCGGCAACAATGGCAATCACCTGGTATGTGACATGCGGAGTTTCTAACTTATATCTCTTGTTTGCCGCCAAAATAGGAATCAGTGCCGCACTTTATTGCTTGCTGATGTGGGGAAGCCGTGTCTCCATTTTCAAAGAAAGCCTTCAGTTCATCGGCAAAAAACTGCCCGGGAAAAAGAAATAATATGAAGCAGGAAGAAAGGAATAATAACCAAACAGAATGTGGAAAACCGGCACATGCCGCTATCAGTGTCGTGATACCGCTATATAACGGAGCGGCCTATATAGAGCGTTCCATCCACTCGGTATTGGCACAAACCGTACTTCCGGCAGAAATATTAGTGATCGATGACGGCTCTACAGACAATGGGGCTGCTCTGGTAATGCAAAAAAACTATCCGTTGGTACGCCTCATCAGCCAAGCCAACGCCGGAGTATCGGCTGCCCGCAACAAGGGTATTTCCGAGTCACGATATGAATATGTAGCTTTTCTGGATGCAGACGACCAATGGACGGACAATCACCTGGAAATTATTGCCGGCCTGATAAAGAAATATCCCCGATGCGGAGTATTCGGAACTTCTTATTATTTCTGCCGCCCCGGCAAGAAACCGTTTCTCCCTGTACTACCCGACCGGTTCGCCTTCGACGGGACGGATACGATTCTTGACAATTACTTTGAGATGGCATCGGGCGTCAATCCACCCCTACACATGAGTTCATATGCCGTACGGAAACAGAGCATAGAAGCCTTCGGCGGATTTCCCACCGGTATCCCTGCCGGAGAGGATATCATCACACTGGCACGGCTGCACGCTACTTGTGACATTGCTTACTCCAAGCATCCCACTTCCATTTACTACCTCAATCCGAGCGAAGGGAAAAAGATACGTCCCATACTGTGGCACAATCCGATCGACCAGATGTTCGACGAACTGCTCCGCACTGCCGCCCACAGAAAAGGAGTACGCCGTTACGTTTCTTCCTGGCACAAGGGAAGAATGGTAGGCGCTTTCTTTGCGCACCGCTACAGGCTGGCTATAAGAGAATTCTTCATCGCCATGCGCATATTTCCTTTTCAAAAGAAGCTGTATACAGCGCTGTTGGCCACTCTATATGCCTTATGTACTCATCGGGATCTATACGACATCAATCAGTCCATCTTTCAAAAACAAAAGAAATGAACCGGATCGCCTATATTATTTCAGCATACAAAGATGCTCCGCATCTGTCGCGTCTCATTAAAGCATTGGATGAAGATGCTGATTTCTACGTACATATTGACCGGAAAGCAGACAGCCGTCCGTTCAAAGAACTGTTGCCGGAAGGCAAGGTCACCTTTGTACAAAGCCATTGGGTGAGCTGGGGAGGCTGGGAACAAGTGGAATATCAGAAGGAGCTGTTAGCTGCCGTACTACACAGTGGCATAGAGTATACGCGTATCGTATGCTTAAGCGGTCAAGACTACCCTTTATGGCCGAACAGAAAAATCCACCGGTATTTTGAAGAACATCGGGATACGGAATTTATCATGGGAATGAACCTGACCCGCTCCGCCGACAAACGGCAAATCGCCAAAATAGTGTACTATCACTTTTTCCGCGACCTGAAATGGGAGAATCTTTGGCTAAAGAATAAATTTATTGTGGCATCACGCCACCTGATGAAGTGGCTTCCCATACGAAAAGCCCCTATCGTACGGATAGGCAATAAGGAAAGTGACATATATTGCGGCTCGGATTATTGGGGTATCACCCTGCCTTGCGCACAATATGTTTATGAAAAACTTTGTACCGAAAAAGAGTTGGTACGTTATTTCAAAACAAGTTTCGTACCCAGCGAATTGTGCATACAGACGCTTGTATTCAATTCTCCCTTTGCCGCCCGCGCATTATCCGTTGAAGGAGGATATACAGGACTCTCTGCCCTGACACCCCTACATTATATTATATATGGGAAATCCATCAAAGTGCTGACTTTGGAAGACTGGAGCGCACTGCAACAATCCGGCAAGATGTTTTGCCGGAAAGTGGTAAGCGGTGCATCGGACTCTCTCGTTAAAACCATTGAAACAGAACGAAAACAGGAAATTTCATGAAAATATTAGTCATCATCGTATCCTATAACTTTGAACGCTGGATAGACCGTTGCCTGAACAGCCTTCGCCAATCCGAGCAGCAAGCGGATGTCGTTGTGATAGACAATGCTTCGCAAGACCGTACCGTTTCACTCATCGAGAGCCGTTATCCCGAAGTCCGCCTTATCAAGAGCAAAGAGAATCTCGGTTTCGGACGCGCCAACAACATCGGCATGAAAATCGCCCTAAAAGAAGGATACGATGCTGTTTTCCTCTTGAACCAAGACGCCTGGATCGATGCCAAAGTACTTGGAGAACTGAGTGAACTAAGTCGGAGCCATCCCCGTTACGGCATTCTCTCGCCCATACATCTGACCGGTTCGGGAGAGAAGTTGGAACAAGGCTTTGCCGGTTACTCCAATCTCAGCAATCTGGAAGAGGTGAAAAAGCAAGAACTGAAAATCCGGCAAGAAACAAACGGACAGTCCGGACTCATCCCTCTGCCTTTCGTCAATGCCGCTTTCTGGATGATTCCGTGCAATGTGTTGCGAACCGTAGGTGGTTTTTCTCCACTTTTCTATCATTACGGCGAAGACGTGGACTACGCTAATCGCATCAAACATCACGGTTATCTCATCGGCTATTCCCCTAAAGTATTCGGTTGCCACGACCGTGAAAACAGGACAATCAGCCATGAGGTCTTCCTACGTTCCGAACAAATCTACCATCTGACGGAATATGCCAATATTAATTATTCTTTTAAGAAAGCATTTGGCTACAGCGTACTGGCATGTGTCAAAAAATCCTTAATAGCTCTTGTCAAAGGAAAAGCAAAAACGGCTGGTACATACGTCATCATAACTACACGATTGCTGAAACGAACTGCCGAAGTCAGAAAGTTCCGGAAACAAAGCAAACTGAGAAACGCTAATTATCTACAATAATGAAAGTACTTTATACCTTCGGAGGAATACCGCATTACCTCAGCGCCATGCTCAACAAGCTGTGCACTAAAGGAGTAGAAATCACCGTAGTCACTCCCCAAAAAGGAAACGCCACCATCGGCAAGGGAGTAAAAATGGTGGAAGGCGGTACCTATAAGCACCTCACGACAGAGGAGAAAAAGATGTTCTACGGCAAAAGCGCTTATCCCGCATTGCCGGACATCGTACGCAAAGAAAAGCCCGACATACTTGTCATGGGCTGGCCCTACTTCCTGCAAATATTCTTTCAGCCCAAGCTCCGGCGGGTAATGAAAGAGTGCAATACCCAACTGGTAATCCGGGAGATCCCCTTCCAAACCCCACCCTATGGAAAAATAAAAGAATACTTCCGTGCCAACCCGATGTACGACGAGAATATGCGCCTGCTTAGCACCGGTCCAGGGTTCTATCTGAAACAATGGTTCACAGCCCGGATTCGTAAATACTGCTACGCCCGGACGGCAGGAACATTGAACTACTCTACAGTGGCCTACGAGATCCTCCCCTCTTACGGAGTAAAAAAAGAACAGATACACGTCACGTACAACTCCACAGATACGGAAGCCTTATTGAAAGAAAAAGAAACCGTAGTAAACTCCACCCCGTTGCTCCCGCCCTCCGAAAGGCGGCTTCTACACATCGGACGCTTAGTGAAATGGAAACGGGTGGATTTACTGATCAACGCTTTCCACCGGACGATCCACTCTTTCCCCGATGCCGAGTTGGTGATTGTCGGCGACGGACCGGAACTAAAACATCTGAAACAACAAGCAGCCGAATCGGGGTTGACAGATTCCATCCGGTTCATCGGCGCAGTCTACGACCCGGAAAAGCTGGGTGCTTATATGAACGAATCTACCGTATATGTACTGGCCGGTATGGGCGGACTTTCCATCAACGACGCCATGACCTACGGCATGCCGGTGCTCTGCTCGGTATGTGACGGCACAGAACGTGACCTGGTGATCGATGGCAAGAACGGCTTCTTTTTCAAAGAGGGTGATGCAGACAGTCTGGCCGAAAAGATCAGCGAATTGTTCTCTTCTCCTGCACTATGCAAAAAGATGGGAAAAGAATCCGAACGGATCATTCGTGAAAAGATAAATATCGAAACAGTCAGTGCACGCTACTTGAGAGCGTTCACGATTCTTTCGCAAGCCTGACCATCACCGTAAGGATTGTGCGTCTCGGACATACGCTTGTAAAGTTCTTTGTTACGCAACAATTCCACTACGTTGCCCACAATGGTCTCGGCATCCGTGCCCACCAGTTTCACTGTTCCAGCTTCCACCGCTTCGGGCCGTTCGGTGGTGTTGCGCATCACAAGCACCGGTTTGCCCAACGAAGGCGCCTCTTCCTGTACACCCCCGCTATCGGTCAGCAACAAGATGGAGTGCTGCATGGCATAAATAAAAGGCAGGTAGTCCAACGGAGAGATCAGAAAAACGTTATCCAGTCCGGACAGCAGCTCATAAACCGGTTTCTGCACATTCGGGTTCAGATGCACAGGGTAGACGATATCTATATCGGGATACTTCGAAGCCAACTCCCTGATAGCCTTACAGATGTGCAGGAACCCTTCGCCGAAATTCTCACGGCGGTGGCCGGTAACGAGGATATAATCACGTTCGCCCACAGTGTAACCTTTCTCTTGGATCTCCTTATGTATCTGTTCTTCCATCCCCGTCTTCGTAGCAATGATGTCGACCGCCATCAGCAAAGCGTCTATCACCGTATTGCCGGTAACGAAGATTTTCTTCTCTTCTATGTTCTCCCGCAGAAGATTCTGCCGGGATTGCCCGGTAGGCGCAAAATAATACGTGCAGATGCGGTCCGTCACCTGGCGGTTCATCTCCTCGGGCCAGGGCGACAGCATGTCGTATGTGCGCAGCCCCGCTTCCACATGCGCCACTGCAATCTGCCGGTAAAAGGCAGCCAATGAAGCCGCCATCGAGGTGGTAGTATCGCCGTGCACCAGCACCACATCGGGCGCAAAATCCTTCAATACGTCCCGCAGCCCTAACAGCACTTTCGAGGTAATGTCGTATAAGTCCTGATTGGGAGCCATGATGTTCAAGTCATAATCGGGCGTAATGCCAAACACTTCCAACACTTGGTCGAGCATCTGCCGATGCTGTGCCGTTACACATACTTTTGTTTCGAAATGCTCTGTATCCTTCTGAAACTCTTTCACCAACGGTGCCATCTTGATGGCTTCGGGGCGAGTACCGAACACTAATAGAATTTTCTTCATCTTTACTTTCTTACCCCGCAGAAGTCCAACTCCAATTTATCCTTTGCACGCGGCATCTCCACAAAAGGAGCGTGGCGAACAAGCCACACCACAATATCAGCTTTCGCATATGCTTCCCGGTAATCGGTGAGGTGGAAGCTGGGGTGCGAAGTAATATTCGGCTCCACAATCAGCACATCCGCTCTCGATTCGGAGATGATACGGGAAGCGATATATTTGGCAGGGGATTCCCGCAGGTCATCGATGTTGGGTTTGAAAGCTAACCCCATGCAAGCCACCACCGGTTCCCGGTCGTTCTTTTCCACAAAGGCCTGGCAGGCCTCCATCACCTTGTTGGCACACCAGTCCGCCTTGTAATCGTTTGTTTCGCGGGCACGCTTGATGAGCTGCGCCTGTTCCGGATAATCGGAAACGATGAACCAAGGGTCCACCGCAATACAGTGTCCGCCCACTCCACATCCCGGTTGCAGGATATTGACGCGTGGATGCTTATTGGCCAGTTCTATCAGCTCCCATACATTTACGCCCGCCTTGTCGCAGATCATGGAAAGTTCATTGGCAAAAGCAATCTGGGAGTCGCGCGAAGAGTTCTCGGTCAGCTTGCACATCTCGGCCGTGCGGGCATTGGTTCGGTGGAGTGTTCCCTTCACAAAAGCGGAATAAAATTCGATTGCTTTCCCGGTAGATTCCGGATTGATACCACCGATCACCCGGTCGTTGTGCACCAACTCGTAAAGCGTGTTTCCGGGCAACACCCGTTCGGGACAATAGGCTATGTACAGTTTATCTTTCAGTTCCGGACGTTCCTTATAGATGACCTCCGCCATCCGTTCGGTAGTAAACACCGGGGAGGTAGACTCGATGACAAACAAATCTCCCTCCTTAAGAAAAGGAATTACCGAACGCGTCGCGGACTCCACATACGTGATATCCGCCCGGTGGTTCTGCTTGAAAGGGGTAGGCACTACCACAAAGAAAGCATCCGCCTGCTCGGGTTTCGTCGTTGCCCGGAGGGCGCCGTTGCAAACCGCTTCCTTCACTACTTTGGCCAAATCGGGCTCCACGATATGTATCCGCCCTTGATTGATGGTATCTACCACCACCGGATTTACGTCTACTCCAATCACCTGATAACCGTGGGTTGCAGCAACTGCCGCCGTAGGAAGGCCAATATAACCCAAGCCCAAAAACAGAACTTTTTTCATGTCAAAACCTATTTAATATAGTGCCGCAAAAGTACAAATAATCCACGACTTTATACGAATTCTCACAGAAAACCGCTACTTTTGCCAAAACATTCAGGCACATGAGAGTATTGATCATTAATACATCCGAACGTATCGGCGGGGCAGCCGTGGCCGCCAGCCGGCTTATGGAATCCCTGAAGAATAACGGGATTAAAGCGAAAATGCTGGTACGTGACAAACAAACCAATCAAATAAGCGTCGTTCGCCTTGAACGCAACTGGCTGACAGTATGGAAATTTATGTGGGAACGTATCGTCATCTGGAAAGCCAACCATTTCCGAAAAAACAATCTTTTTGCAGTAGATATAGCCAATACCGGAACGGATATCACCACTCTGCCCGAGTTTACACAGGCAGATATCATCCATTTACACTGGATCAACCAGGGAATGCTCTCACTGAAAGACATACACCGGATATTGGAATCGGGCAAACCGGTGGTATGGACCATGCACGACATGTGGCCTTCTACCGGCATCTGCCACCACGCCCGTGAATGCACCCACTATCAGCAAGAATGCCATCACTGCCAGTTTCTATACACCGGAGGCGGCAAGAAAGATCTGTCCACCCGGATATTCAACAAAAAAAAGGCGCTTTACCAACAAGCTCCCATTACATTTGTCACTTGTAGCCATTGGTTGGAAGAAAGGGCAAAAAGCAGCGCCTTGTTACGCAACCAGACCGTCATAAGCATTCCCAACCCGATCAACACCAACCTCTTCAAACCACGCAACAAGAAAGAAGCCCGTGCACATTGCAAACTGCCACAGGAAGGAAAACTGATCCTGTTCGGTTCTGTCAAGATCACCGACAAGCGCAAGGGGATAGACTACCTGATCGAATCGTGCAAATTGCTCGCCGAGAAACATCCGGAGCTGAAAGCATCATTAGGAGTCGTAGCATTTGGCAACCAGTCGCAACAACTGTCCCACCTGCTTCCTTTCCCTGTTTATGCCCTCGAATACGTCAGCAATGAACACGACTTAGTGAATATATACAATGCCGTCGACTTGTTTGTGACCCCTTCTCTGGAAGAAAACCTGCCGAATACGATTATGGAAGCAATGGCGTGCGGCATTCCGTGTGTAGGTTTTAATGTAGGGGGGATACCGGAAATGATAGATCATCTGCACAATGGGTACGTGGCACAATACAAATCGTCTGCAGACTTTGCCAATGGCATTTATTGGGCATTGGAAGAATCGGAATACCCGGTTCTGTCAGAACAGGCCTGCCGGAAAGCCGTCTCCAGCTATTCGGAAAGCTATATAGCCAAAAGATACATCGAGGTTTACAATAAAATCACGGGGAGATATGCATAGCAACCGCCATACGCCCAAAATATCGGTTATCACCGTAACCTACAATGCCGGGGAAGTATTAGAGGATACCATACAAAGTGTCATCTCACAAACGTACCATCACGTGGAATATATCCTTGTGGACGGTGCATCGAGAGACCATACAATGGCTATCGCAAACCGGTATCGGGAACGAATCCATAAGATTATCAGCGAACCCGACAAAGGATTGTATGATGCAATGAACAAGGGGATTTCACTCGCCACGGGAGATTATCTCTGCTTCCTCAATGCAGGCGACAGTTTCCATGAAGATGACACTTTGCAACAAATGGTACACTCGATCAACGGAAGCGAACTGCCGGACGTGCTGTACGGTGAAACCGCGATTGTAGATAAGGACCGCCACTTCCTGCACATGCGCCGCCTTTCCGCTCCGGAAAAACTGACATGGAAGAGTTTCAAACAAGGAATGCTCGTATGTCATCAGGCTTTTCTTGCACGACATACAGTGGTAGAACCTTATGACTTGCAGTACCGCTTTTCCGCCGATTTCGACTGGTGTATCCGTGTAATGAAGAAAGCACGGACCTTGCATAATACCCACTTGATACTTATCGACTATCTGGACGAGGGAATGACCACCCGGAACCACAAAGCATCGCTTCGCGAACGCTTCCGTATTATGGCGCACCACTATGGAACAGCCAGTACCGTTCTCCATCATATCTGGTTTATATTTCGTGCAATCATCAAGAAATAAAACGGCCTTTACTTGGCTTCCGGGTTTTATTATCGTATCTTTGCGAAAGTAATCATGAATTAGATTCAGTTAATCCACCCGATACAAGGAGAGAGCAGCAGCCCTCTCCTTTCTTTTTCAAATAACGTAAAAAGGGCGTCTAAGCACGGTCGTCAACCATCTTCCCAACGGTAGTTACCGAAAATAACACGGCATGTGACGATGAATAACACGGCACGTGACGATGAGTTTCATTACTTGTCGCGATCCCCTTCCCACCATGTGCCGACGCAACAGGAATTATCTTCTTCAAAAGCCGCTTTCCTGTTAAGAATACATAAAGATGCTCTTGACAGAAATCAATTCAAAAGAATCATACGCCCAATAGCTTCTGCAATTCCGCTACTCCCTCCGAAGCCCCCTTCCGAATCACATGTATCGGGCGGGAAGTATGCGTATCCACCGGCTTCGGATCAATCAGGTAAACTTCAGCACCACGGGGCACATAGTTCAGCAGACCGGCAGCCGGATAGACATTCATCGATGTGCCGATGATAACGAATATGTCGGCCTTCTCCACGAAATCAATAGCCGTCTCTATCTCCGGTACCGATTCGCCGAACCATACAATGAACGGACGAAACTGCGAACCGTCACCGGCACGGTCTCCCATCCGGACTTCATATTCCTCCGGCTGAAGTTCTTTTATATAATGAGGATTGTTGGGATCACGGCTGGAACAAACTTTTGTCAATTCACCGTGCAGGTGTACAATGTGCGTACTACCCGCACGTTCATGCAGATTATCCACATTCTGGGTAATCACCGTCACATTAAAATATTTCTCCAGACCGGCCAGCAATTCATGACCGCGATTCGGCTTTACATCCAGCAACTGTTTCCGGCGTTCATTATAAAAATTAATCACCAATTCCGGGTCACGCGCATAGCCCTCCGGAGTGGCCACCTGCTCCACCGGATACTTATCCCATAATCCACCCGCATCACGAAAAGTACTGATACCGCTCTCCGCACTCATTCCGGCACCGGATAAAACAACCAAGTTTTTCATAATCTCCTCCTTCATTTAATATATGAATAGCAAAAATAGAATAGAATAATCGAATATCAAAGTCCGTGTCTGCATAATCTAAGTGGCCCGGCAACAATAATCGATTCATTTCTCCCCATTATCGCAATAAAAGTAGATAACTTATAAGACAATAAGAAATTTTAATTCCAAAAAGCCCGTTCATTCAAATAAAACACGTATTTTTGCCAATTGTAAATTTGCAATTGATTGAGAGTGAAAGATTCAACATTCTTCCTCCAATCTTCAACAAAAACATATATGGATAAATTTAGTTATGCAATCGGCCTCGGAATTGGCCAAAACTTGTTAGGTATGGGTGCCAAAGGCATCGCGGTAGAAGATTTTGCTCAGGCAATCAAAGATGTATTGGAAGGTAATCCGACAGCTATCAGCCACCAGGAAGCCCGCGAAATAGTGAACAAATATTTCGAAGAACTGGAACAGAAAATGAACGCCGCCAGCATCGAACAAGGCAAAGCATTCCTGGAAGAAAATAAAAAGAGAGCAGGCATTGTCACTCTTCCGAGCGGACTGCAATACGAAGTTATCACCGAAGGCAAAGGCAAACTTGCCAAAGCTACCGACCAAGTGAAATGCCACTACGAGGGTACACTGATTGACGGAACCCTGTTCGACAGTTCCATCAAACGCGGCCAACCGGCTGTATTCGGTGTCAATCAGGTAATCCCGGGATGGGTAGAAGCCCTGCAATTGATGCCCGAAGGTTCCAAATGGAAGCTATATATTCCTTCCGACCTGGCCTATGGCGCACAAGGTGCCGGAGAAATGATTCCCCCGCATAGCACATTGGTATTCGAAGTAGAATTACTTGAAGTATTAAACAAATAAATTTTTTAAAGCGAAATGAAGAAAATTACAACGCTGGCAGCCATCGCTGCCGTAGCCGGCCTTGCATCATGTACAGCCCAGGCTCCTAAAGCAAATCTGAAAACAGAACTCGATTCATTGTCTTATTCAATCGGTATGGCTCAGACTCAAGGTCTGAAAGGTTACTTGGTAGGCCGTATGGATGTTGACACAGCTTATTTAGCTGAATTTATCAAAGGCGTAAACGAAGGTGCCAAGAAAAGCGGTAAAAAAGAAACTGCTTACATGGCAGGTCTCCAGATCGGTCAGCAGATCAGCAACCAGATGATGAAAGGTATCAACCACGAACTGTTCGGCAACGATTCTGTAAAAACAATCAGCAAAGAAAACTTCCTCGCTGGTTTCATCGCCGGTACATTGGAAAAAGGTGGTTTGATGACTATGGAACAGGCACAAACCTATACTCAGACTGCAATGGAAGCCATCAAAGCAAAAGCAATGGAAGAAAAATATGCCGACAACAAAGCTGCCGGTGAAAAATTCCTTGCAGAAAACAAAACAAAAGAAGGTGTAAAGACAACTCCGAGCGGACTGCAATACAAAGTAATCACTGAAGGTAAAGGTGCAATTCCTGCTGACACTTGCAAAGTAAAAGTAAACTATAAAGGTACTTTGATCGACGGAACAGAATTCGACAGCTCTTACAAACGTAAAGAACCGACTACTTTCCGTGCCAACCAAGTAATCAAAGGTTGGACAGAAGCTTTGACTATGATGCCTGTAGGTTCTAAATGGGAACTTTACATCCCGCAAGAACTGGCTTACGGTTCAAGAGACCAGGGACAGATCAAACCGTTCTCAACTTTGATTTTCGAAGTAGAATTGCTCAGTATCGAAAAGTAAGCAAAATCCCTTAATAAACAGAAAGAGGTGCAAAGAAATTTGCGCCTCTTTTTTTGCTATTTCCTATTTTTTATCCCTTTTATATAGAGAAATTAAAATAAATCTCTATATTTGCTTACTATTTGATAACAACTGGAAATTATACTCATAAATTATGGAAAAGATAGACAACCTTGACAGGCAGATTCTCGAGATTATCTCTCAGAACGCCCGTATACCTTTCAAAGATGTGGCAGCAGAATGTGGTGTCTCACGTGCGGCTATCCACCAACGCGTACAACGCCTTATCGATCTGGGAGTTATTGTCGGCTCAGGTTACCATGTGAATCCCAAATCACTTGGATACAGAACTTGCACATACGTCGGTATCAAGCTTGAAAAAGGATCTATGTACAAATCCGTGGTAGCCGAATTGCAGAAAATTCCCGAAATTGTAGAATGTCATTTTACTACCGGTCCGTATACCATGTTGACAAAACTATATGCTTGCGACAATGAACACCTGATGGATCTGCTGAACAACAAAATGCAGGAGATACCGGGCGTTGTAGCCACTGAGACACTTATCTCACTGGAACAAAGCATCAAGAAAGAAATTCCCATCCGAGTAGAAAAGTAAGCCAATGGAATTCTTAAATGAATATCATCTGGCAGGACTATTGATCGGTATTTGCACATTTTTGATAATCGGCCTTTTCCACCCTATCGTGGTAAAAGCCGAATATTATTGGGGTACTAAATGCTGGTGGATTTTTTTGGTATTGGGGATAAGTGGTATAGCCGCTTCACTAAGTGTAGACAATATTCTTGTCTCTTCGCTATTAGGTGTATTCGCTTTTTCTTCTTTCTGGACTATCAAAGAGGTCTTCGAACAGGAAGAGCGGGTTAAAAAAGGCTGGTTTCCCAAGAATCCCAAGCGCACCTATAAGTTTTGAAGTATTGAGAAGAATAAGAAGTTTTTTATTCTAAAAACTTGCATATTTCGAAGAAAAGGCCTACTTTTGTCACCGCATTCAAGAAATTGAATCCCGGACTTGTAGCTCAGTTGGTTAGAGCAACAGACTCATAATCTGGAGGTCCCTGGTTCAAGCCCAGGCTGGTCCACAAAAGAAAAAGGCTGTATCCCGTTGGGAGTCAGCCTTTTTCTTTTTTATATCCCTTTCTGATAAAATCCGTCGTTCTTGCTGTTTTTATACACTCTTAAGACATTCGTTTCACTATTGTTTCACTGATTGAACATTGTGTCAACGTACGGACTATAAAAACATAAGATTAAGAATAGTAAATTAAAGGGATCAATGAAATAAATGGATATTTATTAGCAACATGAGAAATGTGAAGTGGATATACATAATCTTTTTCCCGTTAATGGCAGCCTGCGGTGCCGAAAAGAAACCGGTACAGGAAGAAAGCATTGTCCCCCTTCTTAAAGACCCGATAACTGCAACGAAAATTCCCTCTCCCACCATAGCCAAGAGCCGGACCGCCCTTTATCTGGATTCACTCGGATTAAAAGACGTGCAAAGCGCAGATAGCAGCATAATTGTTAAACTCATGTATGCCACCGCAGATAACTTTACCGGTCAATTACTCTACGATGATCTGAAAGAGGCTTACTTACATCCCGATGCTCTGACATCCCTCATCCGTGCACAACGACTTCTGAAAGAAAAACATCCGGAATACTCCCTGATCGTATATGATGCAGCACGTCCTATGTCCGTTCAGCAAAAAATGTGGAATATAGTGAAAGGCACATCAAAAAGCATTTATGTATCCAATCCCGGCCGTGGAGGCGGATTGCATAATTACGGTTTGGCAGTAGACGTCAGTATCGTCAATGAAAATGGAGAGGCACTCCCCATGGGCACAGAAGTCGACCATTTAGGTATCGAAGCACATATCACTCATGAGGTAGAACTGGTAAAAAGCGGAAGAATCAGTAAAGAGGCCTATCAGAACCGCCTTTTACTACGGCAAGTAATGAAAGATGCCGGATTCCGGGCACTAAACAGCGAATGGTGGCACTTCAACCGTTGTAGCAGAGAAGAAGCCAAACAAAGATATAAACGAATAGAAAACATTCCAACCCATGACACTCTCCCGACAAACCCTTGACTTTATCCGCGATCACGCTCATGAGGATATACATGCATTAGCTTTACAAACCCCGAAATATCCTGATGTAGACATGCCGGCCGCTATTCTGCAAATAGCGGGCAAACAAGCAGCTGCCAATAAAATTCCTTCGTGGGCAGCCATCGAAGGGATTTTATATCCTCGTCATCTTTCAATGGAACAATGCTCTTCCGAAACAACAGCACTCTACAAAGCCTCTTTGTTAAATGGAAATACGCTCACCGATCTAACAGGCGGTTTGGGGATCGATTGTGCTTTTCTGGCTACTAAATTCAAACATATATCGTATGTAGAACGCCAGGAAGAACTCTGTGAAATCGCTTCGCACAACTTTCCCCTGCTGGGCCTGAATCACATTACAATATACAATGAAGATGCCGTAACCCACTTACAGCAAATGAATCGGGAAGATTGTATTTTCATCGACCCGGCACGAAGAAACGAACACGGAGGAAAAACTGTTGCCATATCAGATTGTGAACCGGACGTAGCAAAACTGGAAGAACTTTTGTTATCCAAGGCCAACCGAATCATGATAAAACTATCCCCGATGCTCGATCTCAGCCTGGCATTAAAAACAATGAAACATACACAGGAAGCACATGTTATTTCTGCAAACAATGATTGCAAAGAGCTTTTGCTAATTATCGGAGATACCCCTCCCACACATCAGATACCGATCCATTGCATCAATCTCACATCCAAAGAAAAACAGAGCTTTGTTTTCACCCGTGAAGAAGAAGCAAGAGCGGAATGCACTTATACAGAGAAAGTAGGCACATACTTGTACGAGCCCAATGCATCCATTCTTAAAGCAGGTGCTTTCCGCAGCATCGCCGCTTCGTATCATACGAGAAAGCTACACCCCAATAGCCATCTGTATACCTCCGACGAATGGATAAAAGAATTTCCCGGAAGAGTTTTTCAGGTGACGGGGCAATGTTCCTTCAACAAAAAAGAGATCAAAGAATGTATCGGGGATATCAAGAAAGCAAATATTACCGTTCGGAATTTTCCGGCTACAGTAGCAGAAATCCGGAAACGTACTAAATTGTCTGATGGAGGCGAGACCTATCTGTTTGCCACCACCTTATCCAATGATCAGAAAGTACTGATAAGATGCAGCAAAGTATCTTCTAATTCGTAACTCCAATGTATCACATTTGTCACTTTCCGGTAAACATTTCGTAAAAGACACGAAATACCGTTCCCTTACTTTTGTAACGCATCAGCAAGGGATGCCCTCTTTCGTATCTTCCGGTTTTACACCAGCTTTGGGTATAGTTGTCTCATTCCCATCCCGCACAGCCATATAATGTGGAGACATTATCTCGATATCCGCTTCTGTAAACACATCCTGAATACTTTGATACAGGTTAGAATAAATTTGCGTCAACTGATCGGCCTCTTTTATATAGGCATTAATCTGGTACACCGGATACCAATCCTGTAGCTCTGTTTCAAGTACAAAAGGTTCCGGATCGGCCATCACACCCGAGGTTGCTTTGGCTGCTTTCAACAGCAGCGCATGTACTTTACGCCAAGGAACATCATAGCCGATACTTACTTCTACATGGATGATCAATCCGTATGTACGCGCCGATGCGCTGTAGTTCACGGTATGTGACGACATGATAAAAGCATTCGGAATGGTAACCAGTTCGTTTTTCGGCGTTTTTATACGTGTCACGAGAGGAGTCTTTTCAATAACATTTCCAGTAGTATCGTTCAGTTTGATACGGTCACCCAATTTAAACGGGCGCATATAAGTAATAACCAATCCTGCAATGATATTTCCGATAACGGTACTCGATCCCAAAGAAACAATCAAACCGACAAAAACCGAAATACCTTGAAAAACACCTGAATCAGACCCCGGAAGATAGGGATAGATCATCGCAATCATAAAGGCATATAGTAAAAAGCGTACAATATGATAAGTAGGCATAGCCCAATCCGGATAAAAACCGTTCAATTTCAGTCTTTCAGATTGTACTTCCGTAGCCAGATAATGCACAAACCGCACCAGGTATTTCACTGCATACCATATGACAAAGATCGTAAACAGGTTCGGAATATACTCTATTACACCGCTGAATATAGTTTTTACAGGATTCCATATATATGAGAATATCTGATAAGCAAGATTCTTTGTCTGCGGGAAAATAGAGAATAATAACGGTACGGTAAGCAACAACTGCAACAGCATGAAAACATAGCGAAGCAGATTTGATAAGAATATAAGCAGATTTACCTGTTTCTGAGTATCCAGCAACTCATAATCCTGAATAGAAATAGGCTTCAATTTCGTGTCCTTAAGCTTCTGAATACGCACTTTCAGTTTCCGGAACAGCCAAGTAGTTCCCTTAAATAATAAAAATTGCCCGACCAATACCAAAATGAAATAGAGAATCCGTTTGCCCAATTGCCACAACCCGTGCTCTTCTTTCATCTCTTTCAGTTTGTGCACTACTACCTGACGTTTATCGGCAGCGAGCTGGTCGCGTGTACGCCCTTCCCACAAACCATCTTGATCGGTAAATGAGGCAAGTACTTTATTTCCATACATCAGATCGGTAACGATATCACTGCTTTCCAAATATAAAGAGTCCGGCTGCAAATTGAATCGTTTACCTAACTCGGTGATAGCCGCAGCATTCATTTCCGCTCGCTGTTGGGGAGTATGACCGCCACGTTTGGCAAATATATAGAAAAGCGTGTCTCCTTCCACTACTACAGGAACACCCGGAGTAAATTTACGCAATGAATCGATACGCAACCTCTGTAAAGCCAGTTTTACGGAATCGGCAGCATATGCCCGCAATTTCATTTGTTCCATCTCCATCCGCATATTGGCTTCATTCAACCGTGCAGCTTCCAACTCCTCGCGCATCTTGGCTATATTTAATGAATCCGAGTCTGTTCGTATGACAGGAACAGTCTTCATCGTATCTTCTTCGGCAAGGAATTCACGGACTTTCTCTACTAACTGAGCCGATACCCCACCGACCAATACTAATAAGATAAAAAGACAAAACAAACGGTTCTTTTTCATACAACACGACTTAGTTACCTCCATTCACGGACAGCATAATTTAAAAAGATGCACCAAACATACACAATGTTTTTGATATATCATCAAAGTAGAATCATTATATTTGCGCAAAAATCTAAAAGCCATATGGATATATTACTTCTTGTCGGAGGCCTCCTCCTCATCCTGATAGGTGCCAACGGACTGACAGACGGTGCCGCATCCGTTGCCAAACGATTCCGTATTCCTTCTATCGTTATCGGACTTACCATTGTCGCATTCGGTACATCCGCCCCGGAGCTCGCAGTCAGCGTCTCTTCCGCCCTGAAAGGAAGCGCAGATATCGCTATCGGAAATGTAGTGGGAAGCAATATCTTCAATACATTAATGATAGTAGGCTGTACCGCATTATTCGCCCCGATCGTTATTACCCGGAATACATTAAGGAAAGAAATTCCCCTTTGTATACTTTCATCCATCGCATTGCTGATCTGTGCCAACGATATATTGCTGAACCATGCCACAGAAAATGTCATCAGCATCACCGACGGATTGTTGTTACTGTGTTTTTTCGCCATCTTTATGGGATACACGTTCGCCATTGCATCGGGCAGTAACGGTGAAGGGCAAGATGAAGAAATACGCCAATTACCTATGTGCCGCTCCATTCTCTATATTATAGGTGGCCTTGCCGGACTGATTTTCGGCGGGCAATGGTTTGTGGAAGGAGCCAGCAATATTGCCCGCAGCCTGGGTGTAAGCGAATCGATTATCGGACTTACTTTAGTGGCCGGGGGAACTTCTCTGCCCGAACTGGCCACTTCGATCGTAGCCGCATTGAAGAAGAACCCGGAAATAGCGATTGGAAACGTGATCGGCAGTAACCTGTTCAATATCTTCTTTGTGCTTGGATGTAGTGCCTCTATCACTCCGTTAAGGTTGAACGGAATTACCAACTTCGATTTATGGGTACTCGTCGGCTCAGGAATACTGCTCTGGCTATTCGGGTTATTCTTCGCCAAACGTACGATCACACGAATTGAGGGAGGGATTATGATACTTTGCTATATAGCTTATACTACAGCTCTTATTTTCAAGTTATAATTAATAATTATTTCAATGCAACAATATGTCAATGTACCAATTAGCTGTGCTATTCCGCTAAATACTAATTGGCACATTGACATATTATTTAATTTTCCAAATAAGGCTTGTCGCCTTTCCAAAAAATCCGGATATTCGATAAAAACCATGTTTTTCCAAAATCATCGTTTCCCTGATAAAACAGATAAGTTTTCCCCTGGGGTGATTTAAAAATATGGGGATGCCCCGATTCGCAATAATTCCAGCTACCTGCATCTCCGTTAGCAAGAAAAGGCTTGTTGCTCATCTTCTCCCAATGGATACCATCCTTGCTACGAGCTACCCCTATCTGTTGGGGATCATTATTATAAGCTCCGGCATAGAACATAAACATCCAGTCACCCATCGGTATAACGGAAGGTCCTTCCACACATTTACCTTCCCACGGGTATTGAGGAACGAGTATGGCTCGGTCACAAGCGTCCTTCCACGTTTCCCGGTTGAATGAAGTTCCTTTGCCGGCCACAGCCACACCAATGACCTGAGTGCTATAATCGGGAGTACGGGTTGCATAATACAAGTAGTATTTGTCCCGGCAGAACACAACCTCGGCATCGATTGCACGGCCACAATTCCATGTAGCCGTAGGAACATAAACGGGATTCGTCGCATTACGGACAAAGTTTATCCCATCTACCGACCAGGCATGACAGACAGCATCTTTTTTACCATTGCCGTACGTCTGATAAAAGAGATGCACAGTATCCTCTCGCACGAGAGCACAAGGAGCGCATAATCCTTTTGCCTCGTAAGGGGCGGCCGGAGTTATTTCTCCAACCCTCTCCCATTTATTCAGATTCCTGCTTTCGGCTACCCCTATTCCCCAACCCGCCACTTCTGTGGAGTTCTCCTTCGGAGGAATGGAATAGTACATCAGATACTTACCCTTGAAAGTAATGACGTGCGGATCTTTTGAAAACGGACGGCCCAATCTACTCGTATCGCCGAACATCATTGTCTGAGCCAGCGAAAAAGCAGAATAAAAACAGACCAAGATGCTTATTACATAACTCTTCATATGCATCAATCCTTTTGCTTTTGAGTTCTTAATCCGAATACACCACCGGCAATTTTGCCCGGTAAAGCTTGTACTTTAACCGTCACTGTTTTTTTCCCTTTGGTCAATTCAAAAGGTATGGGATATACCTTATCTATCCATGCACTAAACGTTTCGGCACGCAGTTTCTGTTCCGCAATCTTCTTATTGTCCACCAGTATCTCAAATTCCCGGTTTCCACCGTCCGTACTGCTGTAGGTCAAAACTAACTCCATCTGCTTGTCCGGATTTACTGCAACTGTATAAGAGAACCAGCCACCGTTTGAAGCATCACGCCAAGTATTCGGGCCACCTGTATTTGTACTTACTCCTTTCATCTGGTGTTCATCCTCCGAACTCTTCTTTCCGATAATCACTTTATCCGTTATACGGCCCCGTTCAACCAGTTGCTTCTTCAGAATGTTGTCATCGGATGGAAACCACACCGTCATTTCACCATTCCCTCTATGCGAACGGGCATAATACGGAATCAAAGTCAGGGAATCTTTCACTGATTTTATCACTTCATAATTTTTATCTGCCACTACCCGGTCTACATGTCCTTTCAACAGATTCACTCCATCGAACAGGGCAGGTGCAGGCGATACTGCAAATTCATCACCGGATTTAAGTACATAATTCAGAACCGCACCGTTATTATCGGCAAATTCCGCACAGTAAACAATCGGGCCACGCTCTACGGAGAGGTGATTAATGTCAGCTTCCACTTTATCATTAGCCTTGTTCTTGTGAACCTCCATCGGCAGAGTCAATTGAATCACATCACCCGGTTCCCATTTTCTTGCCAGCACAGCATACCCTTTTTCTATCGGTGCATTCTGCACTTCACCATTAATCTTTATTACGATTTTCTTCTCATCGGCATTCATATAGGTGTACAAATCGGACGGAACAGGCCGGTTGTCAACCCATCCCGGAATACGAAGCATGATACTGAACTCCTGTTTGCTTTCCGGCGTAACTGTCAACTCGATATTCCCTTCCCAAGGATAGGATGTTTTCTGACTCATATCGATGCGCTTTCCATTCCCCAAAGTGATGCCAGCCTGATTAGCTCCATACAGATTGACGTATACTCCTGCATCCGAAGTAGCATAAACGTAGCCGGGAATAGAAGGCACGAAACGGGACAGATTGGAAGGACAGCAGGAACAATTGAACCACTCGCTGCGTTCCGCCCCATTTTCATCACAAGAAAGTACATTCGGATAAAAGAACTCCTTACCATCCAGGCTGATGCCACTCAATACGGCATTATACAAAGAACGCTCCAACACATCGATATACTTGGCATCACCGTGTAGCATGAACATCCTCAGATTCCACATACAATTGGCAATGGAAGCACAAGTTTCGCAGTAGGCTGTACTGTTGGGCAATTCATAGTTTTTCCCGAAAGCTTCTCCGTGACGGGTGGAACCTATACCACCAGTTATATACATCTTTTTACCTGTTACATTGTCCCACAAATTATCAACTGCAACCCGATAGGTTTGTTCGTTCCTCAATGCAGCCACATCCGTCATCGCGGAATACATATAAGCAGCACGAACAGCATGCCCCACTGCCTCATCCTGGTCGATTACCGCTTTATGATCCTGCCAGTAAGCGCCGCTTCTGAACTGATCCTTGCTGTTACGGTCATACTTGTCATATTTACCCCTTGCGTCCAGAAAGAATTTAGACAGATCCAGATAGCGCCGGTCTCCGGTAGCACGGTATAGCTTCACCAATCCGATCTCAACCTCCTGATGCCCTGGGGCAACCGTCAGTTTTCCCTCTTCCGGCCCAAAAGTATTGCACAACAGATCCGCACTTTTAATGGCAATATCAAGGAAATCGCGCTTTCCCGTGGCTTGATAATGGGCCACAGCAGCCTCGTACATATGTCCTACATTATATAACTCATGGCTGTTGTCTCGCTCATTTTCCCACCTTTTCTTACCGGCCCAAGGGTGAATAGAGCTTCCCCCGATCGTGCGGGTCGTATACAAATAACCGTCCGGTTCCTGGGCTGCCCCGATCAGAGAGATAAGACTGTCCATATACGCATCCAGCCCGTTATCTTCTTTCACCGCTAAAAGATAAGATGCCCCCTCCATTATTTTATAAACATCCGAATCATCAAACGGATAAGGAGAGTTGAATTTTCCTTCTTTTATACCGGCAGCCACTGCAAAATTATCGATGCGATGCGTCTCCTCGCACTTGCGAAAAGCAAACGGAACCGTCACATTCCGTATCGTTTCAATACGGGGAAGCCAAAAATTGTCGGTAAAGTGAACATCGGTAAAAGGTACTTCCTTATACGTATAATCTACCTTCTCTTCTATTGTTTCACATGCGCATAGCGAACCGATCGCCCATATCGCCAAAAAGATCTTTTTCATAAGTATTAATGAATATGTTTTTATAGTTTATACACTGCCAATCTATCTGTAATCGGGGTCGGCTGTTATTTTCAATTCATATAAGCCGCCAGCCCGTTTTCCCTCTTTTGCTCTGAAGGAAACATTCACATGACTCTTATTGTGAGTCCATGCTTCCGGTATCTTATAGACATCGTCGACATAGGTCAAATATAACTTACGATTCAAATGAACCGTTTCCAGATATTTATCATCCACATAGATATCGAAAACATGGGTATCTGGTTCGTCACCCCAATACCGGCAAATCAGATAATACGGATTCCGTTCTTTCTTGTCGATCGCCAGAGAATAAGAAAACCATCCGCCATCTCCCGCCATCCGGTAACGGGCATTCCGCGCCCAGAAGAAATCATGCCAATATACAGAATCGTTCCGGCCTTGTAATTGATGCTCTTTCTCACTCGCTTCATCACCTATCTTCACCACATCGGTCAGTACCTTTCTGCGATACGCATATTCATCGGGAGAATATATTTTCCAATAAACCGTGTGGTATTGATGATGCATCCGGAAATAAGGAATCAGACTGACATCTTTCTGTTTACCTTCATTTTTCACAGTGAAATGCAACGGAGAAGCAGAGTCTTTAATAATCCACTCGTCCAAATCAGCCAAAGAACCAACCAAAGCCGGTATGTTCTGTGCAGGAAGTTCTTTACGAAGCCCGCGATTATCGGAAACGCGATCACTACCGGGAACGACTGTTCCTAATTCTCCTGCCAACAGTATCGGCCCATACATGATGGAACCGAAATGGGGTTCATCCTTTGCATATCTGACAGACAGTTTCCGCGGTAAAACGATTTTTATCGTATCGCCCGACTTTATAGAATCCGGCAGACGGATATATTCCTTCTTGCCGTATTCAAGTTTCACCGGCCTGCCATTCAACATCATTTCTGGATTTCCCTCTACCCATTCGGGATACCTCAACATGACAGAACCGGAAAACCGACCTTTATCCACCACACACACCGAAATTGTATCCGACTCCGGAAAATCGGTATCTAACCTCAACCGGAACCCTTGTTCTTTCCAGTTCAATTCCGAAGGAATATACAGGTTTATCAATAGAGAATTACCATTTTTAAAGTATATGGATTCGGCATACTTGGCATGATTTTCCATACCTGTGCCAACACAGCACCAAAAAGAATCGTACGGAGTGCTGTATTGCTTGAACGAACCCGGCAGTAAAGAGGTATAATAAGTGACACATCCTGCCATATCCGGATCCTGAGAAGCCAAAATATGATTATACAAAGCATGCTCGTAATAATTCAGATATTTATAATCGCCGTTCATCATGAATAAAAGGCGGGACAATTTCAACATATTGTAGGTATTACAAGTCTCTGCCGAACTATAATCCAACCGTTTGCTCTCTTCTCCCGGCATTCCGAAACGCTCATAACAACTGTTTCCGCCAATCGCCAGCGTATGGTTATTTACCACCATGTCCCAAAAGTTTTCCGCCGCCTTCCGGTAAATCTCTTTAGTATCATAAGCATACTCTTTGGCCACACCGATAAACTTCGGAATCTGATCGTTGGCATGCCTACCGAATAACACATCTTCGCCATTGGCCACCGGATAAATCACATTGATGTGATTGAAACGACAGGCAGTTTCCAGATACTTATAATCGCCTGTAAAAGCATAAATATCCGTAAAGACCTCATTCATTCCTCCTTGTTCCACACTCAATGTACTCTGAAATAAATCCTTATTGCTATTCAAAGCAATATCGGCAATGAAATCGGCCAAAGGCATCAATATCTCCTTAGCTTTCTGTATGCCGGCATACAGATATACATCCCTTAAACCAGCCAACACTTTATGAATACAGTACCAGGAATTACCATTCTGATTATAATTCCAAGGTTGCTTTGTCTCATCCGGCCGATTCAAAAAGACCTCTCCATGCAGCAGCTTCCGATATCCTTCTTTCGCCCTTTCACCACTGATAAACCAACCGTCCTGTGTCTGCTGCTGGCATTCTTTCAACTCGTCCATCATATATTCCAACCGATCCCGGAATATTTTTTCACCCGTCGAAGCATACATCATAGCACATGCCGACATATAATGCCCATAAGTACAACCGCCATGTGTTTCCCATCCCCCGTAATTCTCGTTTTTCCCCGTAAGCCCCACATTCCTCCTTACATGAGGAATCAAGCGATCTACATCCAGAGACAAAAGATAACCTTTGTGCAAATCCATCGCCCCCTTAAAGATACCGCTCGTCAGTTTCACATCCGACAACGAAAAAGACTGCCATACCGGAGTATGAGTACAAGGCACCTTACTCACCTGCTCACACTCTGAGGCAAACATCTTGCTTACGCTCAAACTTAATATAATAAATAACCACCTATTGAATTTCATTTTTTATCCTCTTTTATCCAATCAATGAATCAAACTTATTTTGCGGAAGTTTGCATAAGTACCATCCTCCCCTTTTGCACACAATCCTATACGAAATCCCATGCCCCAGGGCACATAGGAAGAAGCATCCACCCTTTTTGCCAAGGAAATCCATCCACCGTCGTTCAAATATTCAAAATCAAGTTTATAACCATCGCGTACGATCATACGTATCCGGGCAATCTCCGAAATATCCATCGGGCTTTCAGCTAACGTTGCGGAGTTGCCGTCTACCGTTTTCCAGACTTCCACTCTTCCTCCTTTCACAGATACTCCGATCCCAGCCAAAGGAGCCCCGAAGCCGTTATGCGCGCCTCCAATGATACCGATACCGGCATACGAAGTACTCCTCCGAGTGTCGATCGTTGCTTCCAATGTAAAATTCAATGATTTGATAGGTTGAACCAACAAAGTTCCCAGATCGCGATTATCTGTCGAAGCTCCCAACTCCAAGCCTTTCTTGCCGGTCGTATAATGAATGGTTTGTGTTACTCTCCATTGCCAAAGGGCATTCAATGTCTTTCCCTTAAAATTGTCTTCAAAATCCAACGATGTATTCAGACGGTCGTATTTAACGTCATTTTTAAAATAAGGCCAGCCATCCTCTCCCCAGAAGAGTTCTTCTAAAACACCCTGGCGCCCCACATAAACAGATCCCGTGCGGTTGTATGCATGATAAAGATAATACTGTTTTCCGTCTTTCTCCACTAAAGTTCCGTGTCCCGGGCATCGCCAATCGGCATTATCAACCAATATCGGATTCTTTTCATATTTCTCCCATTTGCCCAACAGTGTTTTAGATCGGGCCACTCCCGTTTTATAATTACATCGCTTATCACAACAACTTGCCGCTGAATAAAGCGCATAAAAATACCCATTCTTTTTAGTGACACAGATTCCCTCGACCAAACCCTCTTCCCAAGGAGTATCATTATAAAAGAGAGAATGCATTTCCCCGGTCAGACGAGTACGGTCTTCCGTCATCTGCTGTGCCCACATATGAGTAGGCAGCCCCATACTGTTTCCGTCTTCTTTCCACAAAAGATAGAGTTTTCCATTCTCATCCCTCATCTCGAATGCATCGATAGAACCGGGTTCCTGAGCTACTAAAGGTCCTAAATCCGTAAACTCTCCCATCGGACTATCTGCAACTGCTACCGCACATGCGAGCCTGTTCGATGACTTTACTCTTGCCGTATAGTATAAGTACACTTTCTTCTGTTTTTCATCATAAGACAACTCCGGCGCCCAAAAATTGTTCAATGCCCATTCAGGAGCTCCCCCGGGAAAAACATAGTTCACCAATTCCCAATTCTGCATGTCTTTCGATTTAAAAATAGGGAATAGAGGACTCCACTCATTAGAGGTAGCCGCAGCCCAGTACACACCGTCTATTTTTATAATAGAAGGATCGGGTCGGTCTCCGGGCAAAACCGGATTAATAATACGAATATCCTCCTTTGCCCAAAGGCCGACTAAACAAAAACTCAAAAAAAGGATAGCTGATAATAATCTCTTTTTCATAAACAATCTTATTTATAAATTTCAATCTTGAGCAACGGGAAACGAAGAAATACGTAGACGTGCCGCTCCCATCGGGATAAGGGTGATATCCTCCAAAGTATCGCTTTTACTACAATTCTCTTCCGGAAGCATGCCGCACAAGCCGTATTTATCTATTTTCCAGGAAGGAACTTTCCGCCCTTTGGCCTTTATAAGAAACGGGACATTCTGTATTGTAAATGGAAAATCATCCGAAGGCCATTCCCTTTTTTCCACAATCAGATTTTCTTCCGGAGCTGCGTCATCCAACTTCAAAGCATAATTCCAAGGACTATCCGGATATATTTCATAAGTAGGCCATGCGTTCACATCAGCGCCCTTCTGCCATTTGGAATCCCAAATAGCATTCTCTTCACTGTTTACCTTTTGATAGTTCTCCTTTATCAATAAAGAGTAAGTCAAAGGCCCGTAATTAATACTGGCACTGTTTTTATTGGTTTGCCATCTCTTTACATTCAAAGACATGGGCATTTGCAAAGTCACGATGTCTCCATTCTTCCATTCGCGGTGGATTTGCACATACTGGCCTGCAATTAGCTCCGACGTGACCTCATTGCCATTGATTGCTATACGGGCATTCGGACACCAAGAAGGGATACGCAGATAAAAAGGAAATTCCGCTTTCCCGTTCATATCGAATTTAAATCTGATTTCTTCTTCAAACGGATAATTCGTCTCTTCAGTCAATGTAACAAGTACACTGTTTGTCCCGACTTTCGCCGTTGCAGTACATGCTCCGTAAATAATAGCCGCCAATCCATTATCGGCCGAAGCTAAAACAAGATTCTCAATATAATAAGGCCAGCCTTGTGCATGATTATGCTGACAGCAACGGCTGCTAAAAGGATTCATTGCCAAGAAAGGACCTCCGTTGTCAATACCCGGCTTATGATCTTTTGAATCACTTACCACATGATTCGGGCATGTTATGTAGCGTAACGAACGGAAATCCGGCATAACGGCCGCCGGATAAGAATTGAAAGCCACTTCTTCACAGTGTTCGGCCCAGAACGGATCTCCCGTCATACGCAATAATAATTCATCGGAAGCCATCTGCTCTACAAAGCCACAAGTCTCCGTACCCTGCCTCGGATCGATGTAAGCAAGCCGTGCATTCTCATCCGCTCCGAACATTCCACCGGGCACCTGCCCATAAATACGACGAACGAGATTATGCACATTATACGATGCCTGCAAATCTGCAGAGTCTCCCGAAAGCATATAATAAGTAGCCGGTTCGCGAAAACATTGTGCAATATTCACATTATGCCAATTCGGCAAATGCGCCTCATTTGTCCAGTCGGCGGTGTTACGATGTATCTTTTCTGCCAAATCAAGCAAATACTTATCACCCGTAATATTATAAAGCCAATAGACACTATACAGATTGTCTCCTCCCCGGCTGTTTTCCCAATAATCTTTTAAGAAGTCCTTGTCCGGAACCGTCAATTGCCACTTAAAATAGGCAGTCATCAAATCCAGCACTCTTGAATCCTGAGAATATTCATAGTAGGACTGCATGCACCACAGCATAACCATATTCGCCCACAATTCCTTTCTGCCATTCCGTTCGTTTACCGGCCCAAAGTATCCATCTTCACGCTGGCTGGCAATAGCGGCTTCAATCCAGACTCTCGTTTCGGCAATCATGGCGGAATCTTTTAATATATAGGCCAGATTTCCATATCCTTTCAACCAATACGGAACTTCCTCCCATCCATGATTGCCCCCCGACATCAGCCAGGCATTATTTTCCTTTTCCAACCAGGCACTGATCTCCCCTAATCTTCCGGTCAACCCTTCCTTTTGTAATAATAAATATTTTTTCAGCCATCCTTTGGGCTGAATATCACCCACTGGAAGCTTAATGAAATTCAAAGGTTTCAACGGTGCCCTGTTACCCGTATAATTAACACTTACTTCTGTTGTCACCGGACGTTCCATTACCTTTACAGAGAAGTCTGTATTCTCCTTCTCACAAGATATCATAACGGAACATAATAAGGTTCCCAAAACCATCATTCGGCTCATTTTTCTTAATCTTCGCGCCATATAAAACTATATTGTATTTTAAACTATTTCACGAATACAAAAATAGGGCACCTCCATGTTTTTTCAGAAAATTATTCTGTCATAAAAGGCTACAAAACAATCAAAGCAGCTATTTATAAGGGATATAAAGGAAACAATCAGCGCAATTTCAACACTTTCAAGCCATTCACCACACTCTGGCCTTCATAAGAATGGAATCGGATGTCCAACCCTTCTCCTCCGGATACTGTAATCAAGATCGTTTTAGTAAAAGCAGTTTGTACTCCATACTCTTCTGCCATATTCAATCTCTGGGCAACCATTTCGCCATTCACCTCCACATCAAAAATCCGTTCGCCATTCTCTGATACCCCGGTATGTTTCCCATCTTTCCTTTCACGATCATTAAACGGCTCGGCAAAGCAAAATGTCACTTCATAATGTCCATCCGGAACATCTAACCGATAGGCCGTTGCTCCCATATGAAAAGTCTGATAAAGCGGTTCCAGACCAGTTCCTTTTATATCGGTTCCGATGCCATTCCGTACACCGTCATGAGAACTTCCCGGCCAGGAATTAAAAGGTTTTCCATCTACATAGCCCCAACTTCTGGGACGATAAGGTTGGTCGGGTAACCAGGTTTTCCGGATCAGAGGATCTGTAAAGTAACAATGATCCTGCCCCATATTAATATAGAGCCCTTCGGACAACCGCTTATTATCTGCCAATTTGGAAGGAAGTAAGACCATGCTGATATTCAAAATATCCTCTAACTCCCCGCATCTGGCTTTCAACCGGTTGTCTCCATCAACAAAAAAGACATCGAACTCCGCTTCTCCATTCACCACTGGATGGCTCCCCAATGATTTCCCATTATGGAAAAGCTCGACTTCTTTTTGATTCGAGAAAACAGTCACAGGCAGACGAGACACCTCTCCGTCACAAACCATAACCCGTTCCGTCCAATCGGCTCCGAAAATATGTATCATCGGCTCTTTGCTCCAGCGGGCTTGATAATAATAGTATATTTCTTTCTTCTTCCGGTCGCTGGTAAGCATTCCTTTTTGATTCAGGTTCGGCTTACTATCACCTCTCCCATCCACCTGAAAATCAATCAGATTCCATATTGAATAGCCTACATAATCCGGTCTGGATTCCATCTGATTGATATACTCACGATTAAAAGCCAACTGGAACTCCGGAGAAAAGTCGAAAGTCCGTGGAGAATATGTATGTACCCGTTCATCGCTACCGGCACCGAACTCCGAAAGAAAACGCGGTTTGTTTTCAGAATAGTTCCTGAACTTATCGAACATAGGAGCAATAGTGGAGAAATTGCCATGATACCAGGATTCATATACATTTACCGCATTTATATCAGAAATGTTAAACATCTCTTTTGAATTCTGTTTGTAGGGTTTCTCCCACGTAAATGCATGGAAAGCGACACACGATAGCCTATAAGGGTCAAGCTCTTTTTTTATTCGTTCCAATTCTTTCGCCAAGCGAATAGCCTCATCGTGATAGTCCCATAACTCATTCATAGCTCCCCACATAACGACAGACGGGTGATTATAATTCTGATAAATCATCTCTTTCAGCATTTCTGCAGAATTCAAGGCAAAGGTTTCATTCTTCTTTACTTCATTGACAATGCATATTTCCGACCAAGCGACTAATCCCAACTCATCACACGCCCTGTATATTTCCGGGTCTTGGGGATAATGACTGATACGTATAAAATTAGCTCCCATCTCTTTCAACAATTTCATATCCTGATAATTTATTTCAGAAGGAATAGCTGCACCCAGCCCCCAATAGTCCTGATGCCGGGCCGCCCCCCTAAGCTTCAGGTATTCACCATTCAAATAGAAGCCGGTTTTATCTACCGAGAACCAACGGAATCCCAAGGGAGAATCCACTTCTTGAAGTAGGGTACCCTCTTTATCATCCACAATCGTGGCTTTCAGCGTATACAGATAAGGTGAATCCGGCGACCACAAATGCGGGTTATTTACAGAAGCCATTTCTAAATCCACCGGCAGACTTTGCCCAACATCGACTTTCACTTTCATTTTCTTCCGGGATACAACTTTTCCCTCTTTATCCAGCAATGCAAAAACCAATGACAGCTTACTATTCTTATCCGCATCGTTCTTTATTCTACAGGAAAGTTTCACTTGTGCGCTTTCCTCTGAAACAACAGGTGTCTGCACCAATACAGGAGTCGACGCATAAGGCTCGAAATCAAAGTGAACCGGATGATATGTTTGAAGAAAAACCCGGCGATAAATTCCTCCCAACATAGAGAAGTCTCCCGAAACCGGTGGTAACACCTCACCCAAAGAGCTACTGTTGTCAGCTCTTACTGCAAGAATATTTTTTTCACCAAATTTACAATGCCCAGTTATGTCCACAGTAAATGCAGTGTATGCCCCCATATGAGTCTTCAGATGTTCTCCGTTCAAATAAACATCCGCCTTACTTCCCACACCTTCAAACAATAATACAATTTTCCGGCCTTTCATTTCCAAAGGAATATTCAGATGCTTCCGATACCATGAAGCTGCCCGTCGATATCCCCGCTGCTCATCAATGATATCTTTATCATTCCACGTATGTGGTATACTTACCGTCCGCCATTTTGAATCATCCAAGCCGGATGAAGCAAAATTCTCGCTATCCGAGGGGGTAAATTTCCAGTTGTCCGTTATAGATACTTTTGTCGCGTATGATATCCCGCAGCACAGGAGTATCATCCCTAATAAACTAATTACTTTTTTCATCGATAATTATCTTAAAATTATTCTTCTTTCCAATATACAGAATAGCGTTCCTCTAAAATCTTATAAAAAGGAATGAACTCCGTGCCTTCTCCCGATATAAACCGTAACTCACTCTTATCCATAATTTCCAAACATGCATCCGCAGAAACACCTTTTGGGAAGAAAGGAATATTTCCTTTGTAATCGTACTGGTCCGTACGTGTAAAATCATTCTCTCCCCGGGCAAAAACCTGATCCGGCATGCCCTCATTTCCCAATCTTCCGGCTAACAAAACAGGCCCGTAGAAGAAAGCAAACTTATCGGAACAATTCGGCACATATTCTTTTCTAAGATACATAGGAAGCGTCAATTCTACAAGATCTCCAATCTTCCAAAGTTTCTCCAATTTCAAATATCCGTCCCGGTTCTTGTATTTTATCATTTTACCATTTACCTTCACTCCAACTTCTTTTGCCCATCGAGGAATGCGGATCTTCAAAGTAGCAATCCTCCCTTTGTTCTGCAAAATCCTGAACCGGACATCAGACTCATAGGGAAAATCTGTTATTGTCTCCATCTGAAAACCTTCCTTCTCCCAACACAGAGCGGAAGCAACAAATAAATTCACGTAGACCTCCTTCTCATGATGAAAATAGATAAATTCACCATATTTGGCATGGTTCTCCATGCCGGTGCCCACACAACACCAATGTGAATCATACGGCCGGGAAAAAGTCTTAAAATATCCCGGCTCCAATGAGAGGAAATAGGTGAAAGCTCCCGGTTGGGAAGTGTGTATAGATGGCAATATATGGTTATACAATGCACGCTCCATATAATTCAGGTAAAGCGTATCTCCGGTAAGTTCAAACAAACCTTTTGCTATTTTCAGCATATTATATGTATTACACGTTTCACCGGAACGGCGTGTTACCTGGGCCATGATATTACCCGGAGCACGAAATTGCTCCCATTCGCTATTTCCCCCTGTGACAAAAGATTGATAGTTCGTTACATATTTAAAAAAGTTCTCAGCAGCTACTTTAAATAAGCTGTCTCCTGTGTATTCAAATTCTTTTATAAGTCCATAAAACTGAGGAATCTGGGCATTGGCATGTGTATGCGAAATCGTTTCTGCTATTTTCTTTATATCCCCGTCTATACAAGGCACCATCGTTTCCTGTTCGTTGAAACGAAAAGCACAATCCAAGTATTTTCTCTCCCCACTGAAAGCATAGGCATCTGTCAGCATTTCATTCATAGCCCCGTGCTCCGAATAAAGCATCCGGGCAAAAGCATGGTCAGTCAGTTTTTCTGTCACCCAACATGCCCAATCGCAAAAAGACAGAAACACCTTCTTCGCTTTAGGATTGCCCGTATACAGATATGCATCCCTTATACCTGCATAAATCTTATGATTTGTATACCAGGACAACCCTCCGCTCAGCCAATAAAAAGTCTTAAAATAAACATTTTCCACAGTAGCTCCCCGATTATCCGGTGCAGAGGTCAGATTCACCTGGCCTTGTCTGAGCTCATCATATGTCCGCAAGAAATTAGGTTCCCTCACATGCTTATGACGATCGCGGTCAAAAGCAACCAAGGCGCCATGCCGCAAATTCTCATTTTCATACGACGGATTTCTTTGAATAAAATTCAGCTCATCTATTATATAATTTATTTTGTGCAAAAGTGTTGTATCCCCCGTCACTTTGTACATCATGGAAATGGCCGACAAATAGTGTCCGAAAGTACTGCTACCCAAGAATTCCCAACCATCATAATGTTTTGTGTTATCGACCGGAATGCCCTTACTATCAACTTCTATCCCCGCATTCCTTCGGAATGGAGACAGATATCTATCCGGTTCCAGCGTCCGGATATAATCAAAATCGTGATTTTGTCTTAACTTAAACTCTCTGTCTTTCAATCTAACCTCATCCAATCCGAATGAGCGAAATTTTTTGGTTACAACCAGACGAACCGATTGAGATTGTATCTGTGATGTAAAAAACAGTAGAAAACTTACCAAGATACCTACACATTGCCTATTCTTCATAATTTAGATTTGCTTTATCATTCAGATACAAAGTAAAAGAAAAGTAACAAGAAATTCTTTCCGCTTCTCTATAAATTGCCCGTACCGACCTATCGGAGAATTCTTAAAATAAATTCCTACTTTTTATACCCACTTTATAAACTCGTTTTTATTCTCAATACAGTTAGCGAATAGGGCTTGAAATTATATGTAAATTCTCTGGCAAATTTATCATACGAGATCTCCTGAGGCGATATTAACAGAGGAATTTCAAAAGAATTTTCATCCTTTCCGGATGCTGCAGATAAAGTAATAATCCGGCCTTTTGCTCTGATAGAAGTAGCAAGCAACTCAAAAATCAAATCCAGTTTTTCACTTTCTCCATTCACTACCTTTATCACCGTTTCACCTTTTTGATAATCATATCCGGCAATGACCTCCACTTTTCCCTGTACAGGCTCACCCACGGATAAAACTTTCAAATTTGTATCCGGCCTGTTCTGGCTAAACAACTGCTGCACATAATAGGACGAACGTCCAATGACCTGTTCGTTATTTACCCAAATCATATTCGTACACCAGTCCCTACGATTTGAATTCTCAATCAAAGGTGCATAAGAGGACATAGTCACCAAATCGGAGTTTCTTTCCATTCCCGTCATAAAAGCCGCTTCGCTCAACGCAGCTTCCATATTTCCACTTCCTACCTCTTGGTTGCATGCATATTCACCTACATACACTTTATATTTTCCCCGTTCCTTATTATCAAACAGGTGGGTGTTTTTCCAAAAGAAATCCGATTTTACATACCAATGAGGATCTATCATATCCACTTCGCCCAACCGGGTTTCATCATCACCGAAACCAATCGACGAAATAAATTCAATTTGAGGATATTTAGGCTTCAGCACATTATAAAATTTCGTATAGATCTCCGTATAGCGTACTCCCCAATTCTCATTTCCCAATTCGACATATTTTAGAGGGAAAGGCTTTGAATGACCGGCTTTCATTCTTTTAGCCCCCCATTCTGTCGTGCCATCCCCTATCGCATAATCGATCGCATCGCATATATCCTGAATATAAACGGGTAATTGAGATTCATCCACATAATCTCCATTCCTGAACCGGCATGACAATCCTACATTCGCAACGAACATGGCCTCGGCTTCAATATCTTCACAAAATTGCAAAAACTCATGATAACCAAATCCCATGGTAGTTCTATAATTCCACAAGTCCCATTCGCCTCGGCGAGTCATCGGATCACCCAAAGTCTCTTTCCATTTCACACGGTTCTCAATAGTAGCTCCTTCCACAATACATCCCCCGGGCCAACGGATGAAAGCCGGTTTCAAATCAGCCAACTTCTGGGCAACATCCCGGCGAAGACCGTTTTCTCTGTTTCTAAAAGTCTTCTTGGGAAATAGAGAAACATAATCCACCCACACTGTTCCCGGAGCATCAAAACACAATTGGAGACTTGCTTTTGAATCCGTACCGGATGTCTTCAGGACAGAAGTGAATTCTTGCCACCCTTCTTTCTCTATCTGAAATTTTTTCTCTGCTAAAATCTTATCATCAGACGATACTATCCGGGCTGTCACTCCTCCTTTATACTTTTCACTCTTTCGAACATAAAAACGTAAATCATATTTTTCACCTTTTTCTACGGGAACGCCCCAATATCCTTCATTGACTAAATCGACCGTACCCTCCTTTCCTGTTTTCTCTATATCAATTCTCATGGAATGCGGTGTTGCCGGATGAAGCCGGTTTTCATCTACCACAGCATAAGAAGCCTCTCCTGCATTTTTATTCAGCTTCCAAGCTGTGTACTTCAGTTTTTCAATATCCCAGGGGTGTCTCCAATTAGATAGTTTATTAGTTATATAATTGGGAGATTGAGGTGCATAAACAAACCCTGCCTTATATTCACAACCGGAAATAAAAACATGTTCTTCAAATCCTCGATTCCGGATAAGTTCTGCATACAAAGCACCATCGCCGGAATGGTTGATCTCTTCAAAAAAGATTCCATACATGCTCTTAGGAATTTCCGGCCCAGGCCGAGAATAATCAATTTTTAATGTGGGTTGTGCAACAAGCACAGTCATACACAAAAATGCTAAAACAAAAAAGCTTAATTTCTTCCGAATAACCATAAATGAAGGAACAATAAACATGAACCGAAAGAATAATTCTTTTCTCATAATAATATATTTAAGTAATAATATTGCAAAAAAAAAGAAGAGTCAGTACAAACATGAATAATATTCTACTAAAAATGAAAAGAATCCAAGCTTTCCGGAGAAATAATACTCATATAGTTTCAACCGATTGGAACCATTCCATTCCTATAAGAGAAACCAACAGTTTCATTAGAGAGTAACTATTCGTTCCAGCAAATTGAAACGAATAGTTACTTTACATGAAAACAACTCATGACTACAATTCACCGTCTACTTAAACTGACCAATTTACAATAGAAAGAATGGATGTCAACAAATCAAAAGCTATTCTTAGTAAAGAAAGATTTTCCGATTCTCCATTTTTGCAGATGAAGTACACTCTACAATATATATTCCGCTCAATAATGACAACTTTATCGATTCATTGTCACTTTCAACTACCTTATTCATTAATAGCTCCCCATTCACGCCAAAGATTTGAATCCTTGCACCACTACGATTAATGACATGTAGACAATTATCAACAACAAATATATTTGTATTTGCATTACCTGGCAGAATGTTTTGATGAATGGAGGTAATCTCTCCATCCAACTTTTTTTTAGCTTCAACTAAATTATCTGTTGTTGTCAGCTTCACTCCATATAAAGAGACTCTGCCTTTACTAAATCTTACATTAATTTTCTGCTTGCCATCCGTCATAATACGAGGTATTGCATAGTAACGTTGTGCAAAGTCCAAACGTGCCAAACGACTAATACTACTTTGATAAGCCAAATTCTGACCATCGATAGAGATCCAAAAATCGCCATAACCGTTAGGTTCGTCACCAAAATACGTTAACTGTAGATAATACTGTTTATCGGCAGGCAATTCCTCCGGTAAAAGTTCTAATGTATATTGAACATATCCTACCATAGATGCATCTCTAAAGCGATTGTAAGTCGGTCCCCAAAAATTAAATGAAGCAGCACCGGTATTAGAGCCAGAGGAAAGAACGTTATGAGCTTTCTCACTTTCCTGTACCCCGGTCAAAACTCTGTCGGGAATCAGCTCACGTTCTTTTTGCAAATCTATGCCATCTCCAATTTTCCAATATACATTATAACGGCAATGATGGGTATCGTAAAATGGTTGCATTTCATAGTTCTTGCCTAATCCGGTGGTTGTAAAATTCAATGTACCCTCTTTTTTTATAATCCAAGATTCCAACGCTTTACGGCTTCCCATTAATGAAGGGAAATATGCATCCGGAGCCGGATCTTTAATTTCTTCCTGAGGCCAGGAAAAACCAATATCCGATTGTCCGACTTCTCCCATATTCGCTGCCAATAATACCGGTCCATAAAAAATGGCAGAAACATTTATATCATCGGGCAAATCTACCAAACGAAGTTTACAGGGAATTGTTATTAATATTTCATCTCCAGCAGCCCAAGACGAAGAAAGTTTTATGATTTCTCCCGGCTTTGCAGATATCTTCTGCTTCGCACCGTTAATAGTAATTGCAATACCACCTTCTTCCACCCAAGACGGATAACGGATACAGATATCTTTATTAAATGAACCGCTTTCATTAATAATCAGTTTCACATTATTCGTAACCGGAAAATCCGTTTCCATTGTTAACTTTAAACCGGTTTCTTCCCAATTCAAAGTCGAAGGCGTAAATAAATTTACCAAGATCCCTATATCACCCTTAAAATAAATAGCATCTACATATTTCGCATGGCTTTCCATACCAGTACCCACACAACACCAAAGATTGCTATACAGGTCACTATACATCTTAAATGTTCCCGGTTTCAAATTGACATGATAGCAAACACCTGCATCACTCCGTGGAGAAAGGATAGCCAAAATATGATTCCACATCGTATTCTCATAGTAATCTAAATACTCCGTATCACCTTCCTGACAAAATAAATCTTTAGCCAACTTCAACATATTATAGCTACTGCAAGTCTCCGGACCTCGCTGTCCTAAGCGGTACGTAAGCAAATCCGGCGTTCCGAAACGTTCATTATTACCATTACCGCCATTACACAACGTATGATGATCATGTACAATATGAAAAAAGTTATGAGCCGTTTTCCCGCTTCGTTCATCTCCGCTATACAAATAGTGAATGGCTGCACCTACCGCCATCGGCACATGAAAATTAGAATGCCTGCCAGATAAATCATCTCTATTTCCACTCATAGCTGCTGCAAAATTATCGCGTGTAAACCTTCTGGCAGCATCCAGAAACTTAATTTTACCACTTAACGCATATGCATCAGACAATACTTCGACCATTCCACCGTGCTCGGACTCCAACATCTTTTGAAGATTATCATCTGTAAAATTTTGCATCCACATAACTAACCACTCACAAAATTTCACAAAAGCCACTCTGGCATTTTCATTGCCTGCATAAATATAAGCGTCCCGGAATGCGGCAAACGCCTTATGATGTGCATAAAAAGGAAAACCGATATTATTATTCCCCCAAGGATGCCCGTTTTCATCCCATCCATAAGGGGTAATTACCTTCTCTTTGGCCATCTTATAGAATCCCCATGTAGGAGCATCATTATTTGAATACAAACCGTCTCCCATTACATCTTGTGCTTGGATCATCACATCGACCATATGATTTACCCGTTGTAACAAATCTTCATCTCCGGTAGCAGCATACCCCATTGAAATGGCCGACAGGTAATGAGCAAAGGTAGCATCATTAGCTCCACCATAAAGTTTATAGTCATCAATACCTAAATTATACTTAAATGTCTGAGCCAACAGACGATTGACATCAAATGATTTCAAATATGTAATATTCTTATCCATTGCCTGCTTTAAACGTCCTTCACCCAACCTTACTTGCCTGTAAGGAAAGCCTTCCCAGACTTGCTTAATAGCAGTTTTTCCTACAGGTTCTCCAAAACCATACTTCAAAGAAGATAAAAACAAATCGGCGTAACGCATCAATTTACCTCCTTTTAATTCCGCCAACTCACCTAAAGCAAAAATATCCGGTTTACTGTCTTTATCAAAGTCCGCAACATAATATTTCCCATTTCCGACAGGAGCCAAACAAAAAATATCCGGACTCTGACCGGCAGGTGTCGCTTTTACATGCTGCGTAAAATTTCCTCTTCCATCTCCTAATAACATGTATGCCTTTTTCGTAAAAGCACCTTCTTCTTCATCCGTTTTCAGTGTTTTATAATTGGTTCCGGAATATAAAATATCCAAATGCCCATCGCCATCAAAATCTGCCACAGCCACAGCTGCTGCATCAACTCCCATAAAAGAGTTTTCTGCCGCCTGTGTAAATTGTCCCTTTCCATTACCATAGAAAAACACAACAGAGTGCTCTTTCTTTGAAGAAGCATAATCAAATGCCACAATATCGATATTGCCATCCTCATTAAAATCACCCAACCCCAATCGAGGATAAATCTTAAAATTATAAGTAGAAGAAATAGCATCAGTAATAAATGTGTTGTTACTCTGATAAAGACTTACTTGCAGTCCTCCACTTTGAGAAATTGAAACAATATCCAAATGCCCATCATTATTTACATCACTGACAAGGGACTTTCCTCTATAAGTACCAACCAATCCTGTAACATCTGCTGTCAAAGAATATAAGTTTGCTCCATCATTCAGATAAACGTAAGCCTTTCTCACCCCTCCAAGTTGCACCAGATCAACATGTCCATTTCCATCTACATCAATAAAAAACAGGTCTCCATCAATCAACCCGTAATCTAAATCTTGTTTTTTCCGGCAACTGACAGCATCTCCTACATATTTCAATTCTGCTATATAACCTTTTGCATTATTGGTTGCAGCCGGACTGGCAGTTCCACCTTGCAAAGCCAATATAAATTGTTTAGGAGCTACCTTGGTATAGGCAATACTCCCATTATTCATAGCACTAATACCCAAATCGATTCTTTTAAAAGTCCCGTCGCCATTGTTTTGCAATAAGTTGACATAAGAAGTCTCAAAATCATCATAGTTGGGTCCCATTACAATCATATCAGGATAACCGTCTTCATTAAAATCACCAATACACGCAGTTCCATTGGTCGGATTTGAATATAATCCTTCAAAAGAAACTCCCGAATTAGGAAATTGATAAAAAATAGCATCGTATTTATCCTGAGCAAAAGATATGTTACAAAACAGCAATGTAAAAATGTATATAATTTTTCTCATATTATTCAATTAAAAGCATAACTAACTTATTACAAACTATAAATATAACCTAAAAGCTTACTTACATCATCCGGATTATCGAAATCGATCGAATGTTGTCCCGAAAATTCTTTTATCTGATATTTATATTGCTTAAATATCTTCACTAATCCTTTGAGTGAATTAAAACTGCGATACCTATCTCCTACTATCACATAATAAATACAATCGGTATTAGCCTTAAATTTTTCATCGGAAATTAAGCGTCCATGCAACCCTACACTTCCTGTCCCTACGCTTCCCCCTTGTGATAAAGTGACATTGGAGATAGCAGAAGCCCCCGAATACCCACCATAAGCACTGCGTTTACCTTGAGAAATAAACTTAGATTTCCATTGAACAAAAAAATTTGTATCTCCTGCTTTCAACATCTCATAAAACATATCTTTTTGAGCAGGCACAAATGAACGATGGCCAATAATAATCATATCTACATTTTGCGGTTCACCTATCGCCATTATAGTATTATCATTAGACAGGAATAAAAATTCTTGTTCTATTGTATTATAATTCAGGATAGCCTCCTGCTGAGTGTTATTTCGATACTTGATCGTTCCTCGTTGGAACTGGCTAAACAAAAGACCATCACCCGGGTTTTGTGCATCCATCTGCATAACACAAACGACCACAAATATAAGTATGCCGCTAATTCTTTTCATTTTATTCTCAAATTAGGTCTGTCCAACAAACTTTAAAGTACAACGAATGGATTAAAAAAAGGCAGGTACCTTTTTTGCAATCGAGATACCCACCTTTTTTGTCACAAACTATTTAATAGCTATTTTCTCAGTTACAGTATTATTCTCCACAACTACTTTTACAAAATAAATTCCTGTACTCAACCCCAATGGAATAATTGTACTATCGTCAACAACCTTCAAGGTTTTATAAACTATACCTGATAAATCAAATACAGTTATCATAGTGCCAGAAGCACCATTAACATAAAGGTTTTTGTTTTGTACACTGATAGAAACAGAAGATAAACTTTCTTTTTTAATTGAGCTTCCTCCACCTTTCGAAACATTTGCATAGAATCTAACATCCCCTAATTTTGCATAATAAGTTGTTCCGGCCTGAATTAAATCAGGTTTTCCATCACCATTAAAATCACCAACCAAGAATTGCCCAAATTGAGCTCTTCTGCACATCGGTGCAATCCCTTCACTCGTATTATCTTCAGACATAGTACACTCTATTTCATTAAAGCCTCCATCGCCATTACCACTAAAATAATAAGTACGGCAACCCCATGCCTTATCAGAATTTTGATTCTCAACTCCTAAAATAAAATCTTGATTACCGTCACCATCAAAGTCAGCAATTGCAAAATCGCCACGCTGTCCACCTAACCATTCAATAGCTTCACCATTTTTATTCTTTGCAGGAATTTCCGTAAAAGCGCCATCGCTGTATTTATAGATTTTCACAATATATTTCCAATCACCACCTGTATTATCAACTGTTCCCGCCATTACAATTTCCGGCTTGCCATCATTGTCCACATCCATTAAATCTGCTTGAGTTCCATCCTCTTCTTTCCTTATATTAATGCCATCCTCACGATCGGCTACAGCAAACGGAGTCACCAAAATTTCAGTAAATGTTCCATTACCATTATTTATATAAGCAAAGAGTCCTACTCCTTGAATAGGTAACAAAATATCAATTTTCCCATCCCCATCAATATCACCTTTCACTGCAAATGTATTAGTTGCCGGTCTGATCCCATGTTTATCTACATCCATCTCGAAAAACTCATTGGTGTCATCCAGATTTTCATTTATAATTGCAAAGGCATCCCAAGAAGCATTGGCAATCCAACTATGCTGGAAAACATCCAATCGCCCATCATTGTTGACATCCAATATACGGATGCTTCCTCTTCCTGTTCCACGATCCAGATAAGCCAGATCTTTCAATGTAGCCGTAGTTTCATCCGCTGTCAGCTGATAAATATAAGCTTTAAAAGGATTAGTCCAGTTACCATCGGTACCTCCTTGAACAGCAACCATCCACGAACCATCAGGAAATTTCTCGCAATCAACAGAGCCGTTTCCTCCCAAACCAAAATCATCGTCCTGATAGGCCAACAAAGGTATGTCTTCCCGCTGTCCTAAATAAACGCGGAAGAAACTTTTCATCACCCTTTCCGTATCAGTACCCACATTATGCAAACCCGTTACAATGAAATCGTCTATCCCATCATTGTTAAAATCTCCAACACATCCTCTTACTCCAGATTCACCTACAAAAGTTAAATCAAAACTAAAAGCCGGCTGCAATTCCAAAATATCACTGATAGCACCACTAACAGGTTGCTGAGCCAACAATGATGAAGCCGATAAGGCTAAAGTTAAAAGTAATGCACTTTTTTTCATAATCATAATATTAAATTATTAATAAGTAAAACAACAATATCATTTGTATTTTTTAATTACATCTTCTGGTATTCCTTCTACTTTCAATATCGAAGAATAATTATAAACACCACCAAAAGCATTGGTAGAAATACCTAAACGCAGATAAGCATAATTACGATAGTTATTGACATAAGAATCATTCGAATAATATTTAGAAAGTGGATAACCTAACTCCAATGCATCTGTCGCTTCTCCTGTTTTTAAATCCTTATATGCTATTATTACTTTTTTAGACATATTTACAAACGATTCTGTATTCCAGTTGATATGCATAGTAGGGCTTACAAAAAGTGAAACATTACGCATGCTAAGATCAAGGGTTGAAGCTTCATCATCAACTAACTTTCTAATTGAAAAATTGGTTATTATAGAATCATTACGAAAAAAGGCTTTGGCATTTTCAAATCTATAATAAGGAGATACCTGGAACTCCATAGTCCTGTTCTTATCCAACATGACATAAATAGTATCCAATAATCCTGTTTCTTTACTTACAGGAGCAAAATCTTTCCACGTATAAGCCGAATATATGTCAGCATCCTCGATATCACCATTATTAGTATTTACCACCATTTTATAACGTCCCGGGAATAATAAAGACGAGAAGTTCCCTTCTTGATCCATATATACACTAATCCATGTGCTACCCGCGGAAATAAATCCATCTTCTCTATATTGAAATAGTTTAAACACTATTCCGCGTTTTGTATTCAACACTTGGTCTCCATCAACTAAACGACCGGTAAACATCACATTAGGCTCATCATAATTATCAAACTCACAAGATGCACACAACAAAATGACTGTTAGAACTAAAAGTGATATAGATATTTTCGTTTTCATATTTTTCTTTTTTTAGATGAAAGTTAATGTCCAGGATTTTTTACTAATTTTGAGTTTTTAGTTAAAACATCAGCATTAAAAGCTGAATAATAGTTCACACGATTAAATTTCCGTGGAGTTGGAAATTTGGCAGGCAAACGTCTTATAAAAATCCATTTATTATGAGTTTCATGTCCGGGTCGATATACCTTATAGGGCCACAAACCATAAAGCATGGCTGTTTTTGACTGATTATTTCCATTCCAAATATCTTCCGCAATTCTCCAACGACGCAAATCGTAGAACCGATGTCCCTCAAAAGCCAACTCAACTTGCCGTTCGGCACGTATATCATCAATCGTCAGAGATTCCAATAATTTCGTAAAACCTGCTCGTTCGCGAAGTTGATTAATACAATCCAATGCAAAACTTTCGTTTTCGGCACCTCCTAATTCGTATGCTGCTTCAGCGGCATTTAACAAAACTTCGCCATATCTATATCGTATAAATGAAACTGCGCTTCCACCATCCGATTCAGTTTTCTCATCCATATATTTACGAACATAAAAACCGGTTCTTGTTATATAATCGGCCTCGGAAGGTCCATCATAACCAGTCTTTGCTTCGGTTATCAAAACACCGTCAATTGTCAAATCATTCGGATTATCCAATTTATTACCCTGCTCATAAAAAACCAGTTTTTTGCTTTTTTCATTATAATAAGCTATTCCCGCACGAATATCCAAAGCTTTATTCATAAAAGTAGATCCAGGAAGCATAACCGTCGCAAACAGACGATTATCCTTGTTCCGAAAAATATCTTCTATATTATCATAATATAAATAAGATTCCGGATTGTTATCAAATTTATTAGTGGTTGTGGAAGTTTCATCCGCATGATCAGGATCAACATATGCTTGTAGTTTTCCATCCGTACCATCCAAGTTTTTAAAAGCATCTACTAAATTTAAAGAAGGATTTACTGCTGTACCCGATGTTCCGCCTCCTGTAAAACTGCGAGGCAGATTTGAAGCAGTCCATGAATGAAGAATTGTAGGTGCTAAATATTCTTTTATAAAAATCGATTCATTATTACCTGCATTTGGCAATGTTGTGAATAATTTATAAAAATTCGTCTTTTTATCAGCATCCTTATCATACAGGCCATAAATTCCCATATCCATTAGATCTTTTGCCGCCTGTAATGAGGCCTGATAATATTTCACAGACATACTTACAGGAATTCCAACTTCTTGTCCCGGTAATGAAACAGGTTCTTCCATTAAAGAATTATATTTAGCTAAAGACCCTGCATATAACATCGCGCGACATTTTAACGCTAAAGCAGCACCTTTAGAAGCTCTATTATATTGAATTATAGCAGGTAAATTCAAGTCATCCAAAATTTCATCTAATTCTGAAGCTATAAAATCATAAATCTCATATTCTTTGCTACGAGGCACCTCATAAGTAGTAATGTCTTTACTCGGATCATAAACCATAACATCAGTAATTAATGGAACCCCTCCCATACGTTTGACCATCTCAAAATAAACATAAGCTCGTATAAAGCGCGCTTCGGCTATATAATAACTCTTTTCATCCTCTGACAAAACTGTAACATTCTTCAGCTTAGACAAATGAGTATTTATATCACGCATAAGCGTATAGTCATAATATTCCAAATAACCATTTGCATATCCTTTCAAATCATTCTGCCCGACACCTGACATGGCCTCATCAAGTTCTGTAAAGTAACCGGTTCCCTGATACATTGCACCCGTATCCGGCAAACGATTATATAAATTAGTAATGATAGCAGTTATATTTTCTTTCCCGGAATATGCCTTTTCGTCATCTATAAAAGTTTTAGGTTCTCTATCCAACCAATCATCACAAGCAGAAAAACCTATCGCGACGAAAACTAACAAAGTATATAAAATCATTCTTTTCATATTTTATCGTTTTTAAAAAGTTATAGTAGCACCAAATGTCAAAACTCTTACCATAGGATACCCCAACCCATTTGTATCAGAGTTTTCAGGATCTAAACCAAACTTTGAAGTATTATCAATACTAAATAAATTCGTTCCGTTAAAAAATACCCTGAATTTTTGCATTGCAATTTTTTGTGTAATCTTCTGAGGTATGGTATATCCAATCTCCAGATTTTTCATTCTAAAATATGCAGCATTAGTCAACCAATAAGTGGAATTATTACAGTAAACATGCCAAGCATTTACCGATTGTGGGCGTAAAGCAGGATAGTTTCCTGAAACCCACGGAGTGCTCGGATCCAACGGATCTTCATGATGCCAACGATCTTCCACCATATAATTGAAAGTATTACCAGCCTGAAAAGGCCATTTAGTTTCCCAATTTCTTTGGAAGGACTGTAAAGCGGCACCAGCAAAGTCAATCGCAATATCGAATCCTTTGTAACTACAAGCTAAATTCAATCCATACGTCATATATGGTAAACCTCCTTCCGCATATCCGATGGGACGACTATCATAATCGTTAATAACTCCATCCCCATTTTGATCTTTATAAATCAGATCACCCGGAAGAACCAATTTATTACGGTCTGACCCATTACTTATATTCATAATTACAGGATATGCATCAATTTCTTCCTGAGTCTGAAAACGACCAATCACTTCATATCCCCAATTTACGTAAGACCAACGATTCTGACCTGATTTCCGATATTGTTCCCAAGAATTCCCAAACCTTTCGCCATAAACATTTCCATTTTTCTTTCGTGCAAGCGTTGCGTTAAAACCGACGCTATAATAAAACTCTCTACCTACATTATCCTGCCATTTAATCAAACCGTCAATACCTATATGCTTATCCGTATTCAAATTTTCCAATGGCATTTCACTATATCCGGTTTCATAAGGAATATATACATCACCACGTCTATCAGTCAAACCGCTTCTTTTACGCATAAACCCATCCACTTCCAGAGTCAATCTATTATTAAGAAAGCCCAGATCAACTCCGATATTCAGCATGGAAGATTTTACCCACGAAAGATTCGTTACAGGCATGCCGCGCTGAGACACAGAACCAATAGTACTACCACTTGAAGAAATAAAAGGATCAGAAGCAATTACACCTGTACCGGCATTCATATTATAACCATACATATAATCCCAATCACCAATACCAAGAACTTTATTACTGCTATAATTATCATCATTTCCCATTTCACCATAGGAAACTCTGAATTTTAAATTACTGATATAATTACTCAACACTGAATTAGCAAAAAACTGTTCGGAAGAAACACGCCATCCAGCAGAAACTGAAGGAAAGAACCCCCAACGCTTATTCCTGGGAAAAATAAAAGACCCATCATATCGACCAGACAATTCCAGCAAATAACGATCTGCATAATTATAGTTAATCCTACCTATAAAACCCGCAGAAGGACGTACCGAATATCCTTCATTCCGAATCACATTATTTTCATCCTTGTCAAAAAACAATGTTTGATCATTACTAGCAATTGCATTATTTACCATCAACATACTACGATCAAAACGCTCTGTAGCTTCACCAACCAATACAGCGCTAACAGCATGTTCTCCAAACTTATTATCATAATTTACGGTAAAACGATACATGTTTTCTTCAATCGTACGTTGTCTCTTACGTAAATATCTTTCTAACCAACCAGAACCATCAGCCAATGTACCATCTTGTTCATAGCTGTCCATATTTCTATTATATGTATAGACAGGAACAGATTTACGAGAGCGTTCTTCTTGATTATTAGCTATATAATATGAATACAAGAATTGAGCTTTTAGTCCTTTTATCGGAGTATTCCATTCTATATCCCAGTTTCCTTGAAATACACGCCAAACATCATCTCCATAACCTACAATATCACGATCAGCATATGCATGATTGTTTTGCACATTCATAATCTTATTTATGTAGTTAGGATTATCATTTGCGTAAGGACGTTCTGTCGGGAGATTACGACTAATTCCCCATCTCAGATACCAGAAATCATTCTTATAACAATTATTTTCATCCATAGTAATTGCGGGGCTTTCCCGTGTCTCGATACGTCCATTCATTGACGCACTTACTTTCAGATATTTACCAATTTTAGTATCTAAATTTAATTGAATATTTGTTCTGTTAAAATTAAAATCCTTAAATGCTGCATCCTGATCTATACGGCTAATAGACAAATAATAATTTGTCTTTTCTCCCCCACCCTGAGAACTTACACTCAAATATTTTTGAGGAGTGTTGTCTCTCACGGCAAAATCATACCAATCAAAACTCCGGTAATCTTCTCCTGTTTCAGGATTATAATACTCTGTTCTATATTTTTCTAAATCCTCCCGGGATATCAAATTAGGAGTCACGCCATTCTTTATAACATCAGCTTCAGCAACAGCCCGTTTATACTGATAAGCATTTGATAATTCCGGAAAACGAGTCCATTTTTGTAATCCATAGTATCCATTAATGGTAACCGTAGGTTTCTCATTCACCGTTCCCCTTTTTGTTGTAACCAAAACAACCCCATTAGCTGCCTTAACTCCATAAATAGCTGCAGATCCGTCTTTCAAGATAGAGATACTTTCAATATCATTAACATCCAAATTGTTGAATTGCCCCTCATCTTTCATCACACCATCAATAACATACAACGGTGTACCTAAATTACGAATCTCCATTCTCATAGCAACTCCTGGTTCACCGCTTGTTTGTCGATTTGTGATTCCAGGTACTTTGCCTGCAAGTGCAGCTGCCGTAGTAGTTGCTGATGTCCGAGCCAAATCCGTTGCTTTAACGCTACTGACCGAACCCGTAACAGATAATCTTTTTTGCGTTCCATAACCAACCACTACCACGTCGTCAAGTACTTCACTGTCCATTTGCATAGTCACATTAACGACAGTACGATTTTTTAGAGGTATAATTTCCTTTTTATACCCCACATAAGAAAAGATTAATGTAACATTAGGATTATCCACCAGAATGGAATAATTACCATCAAGGTCGGTTACCGTTCCTTGCGTTGTTCCTTTAACCTGAACCGTAACCCCAATTAAAGGTTCTTTGATTTCATCAACAACATTTCCACTAATTGTGCGTTTCTGACTAAAAACGATTGTTGCAGAAAACATCAAAAGCAACAGACAGAATAGTCGGACCGATAGACATTTTTTAATTATAGAATAATTTATCATAATAAAAGATTTAATTATTTATAGATTTATTATCTGTTACAAAGTTACGCGCAAAAAATAAAACGTTAGGATAATTTTCTTCCTAAAAACAAAAGTTTCTTTGCTAATTCCTTCAAGTTATTATTATACTATTTCTTACACTATTACTCAAAAAAAATAAATCAATAAAAAATTTCTTATCGAAAAACGATCAAATTCTATATTCTGAACATTCTACAATATTATATCCATAAACACATTGCCAACTCTCTTTTCAGCAGATCGATTTAAGACACTTTGGGCCTCAAAATAGAGGAATTAAAACAAAATCACCCGACTTAAATGACTACCCATAACATCCAATCAGATTGTTTATATTGCAAATGTAGGGAGGGTAACACGTAAAATACAGCAATATTCTGTCAAAAGAAAACAATATATTATCAAAGCATTGCACATATAAAACTTATCTCTATTTTTGCTTACCAAAGCAATATTAAACAATAAACATCCATGTATAATCTACGGTTCTTTCTACTATTTTTCATCTTTGATATTTCTTATTTTTACGGAAATACAGAAAAATATTATTTCAAGCATTTAGGATTGGAACAAGGGTTATCTCAAAGTTCTGTCTTATGTATTATGCAAGATCATACAGGTTTTATGTGGTTTGGCACCAAAGATGGGTTAAATCGATACGACGGAAACTCTTTCAAAATATTCCAGTATAAATATGATGATCCGACATCACTCGGTAACAATGTTATCAATTCTCTTTTTGAAATGAAAAATGGTGAAATATGGATAGGTACAGATGCCGGTATTTACATCTATAATCCAAAATCTGAATGTTTCAGCTATTTTAGTACCAGCAGTCAAGATGGAACGAAAATCACTCAACCCGTTTATAAAATAACTTCAGATAGTAAAGGAAATGTTTGGATAGTGGTCGAATCGCAAGGTATATTCTGTTTTAAAAACAAAGGCAATAAACTAATACATTATCCTATTAAAAAACCTAATAACGTTAGTTATCTTGAAATTGACTACACAAATACAATATGGGTAGGATATAAAGGCGAAGGACTGTATTACACAAACGACAATTTCAAAACATTCAACCTATTTACAGACAGCAACAATATAAATATATTTGCCGATGACTATGTTTTTAAAATAATGACAGACAATCATAATCATTTATATATAGGATCTTCCAAAGGAGGATTAAAACGAATTAATGTTCTTACAAAAACAGTTACAAACATACTTCCCAACACACCTGACCACCTTCAAAATATTTTCGTTAGAAATATTCTAAGATACTCCGACAGTAAATTATGGATTGCAACAGAAAGTGGAATATATATTTATGATACAGCAAACAAAGTAATACAACATATCGAACATAATAGAGATGATGTTTACTCCTTGTCCGATAATGCTATTTATGACATATACAAAGACAATGAAGGAGGAATCTGGATCGGAAGCTATTTCGGAGGAATAGACTATTATCCTTTACAGTTTACTAATTTTGATAAATACTATCCGCTCAGTAATAAAAACAGTCTCAGTGGTAAAATTGTCCGTGAATTCTGCGAAGATAATAATGGGAATTTATGGATAGGTACTGAAGATGGAGGATTAAACAAATTTAATCCAACGACTAAACAATTTAGAAAATTTGAAAACAAAGAACTTTATCATAATATACACGCTCTTTGTATGGATAATAATACACTTTGGATAGGAACTTATTCCAAAGGATTGCATGCGTTAGATCTAAACTCAAATAAAATCAAACATTATGCAATGGGGCATAGTACCAATTCGTTGAATGACAACAACATATATTCTATGTGTAAAACATCCTCCGGAGATTTATACATAGGGACCCCTACAGGACTCAATAAGTATAATCATGCCAAAGATGATTTCACCCGTATCGAAAAGATGGGCGGCATTTTCATTTTTGACATATTGGAAGATCATAATGGAATCATATGGTTCGCAACCTACAATTCGGGCGTTTTTAAATATAATCCAAGAAATCAAACATGGAAAAATTACTCCGCACAGTCTACACCCGCTCGCAATTGCCTGCCTTACAATAAAGTAATCAGTATTATGGAGGATTCCAAAGGAAGATTATGGTTTACCATGCAAGGAAGAGGTTTTTGCTCATTCAATCCTGAATCAGAAATATTTACTAATTATGACATCTCACAAGGATTGGCAAATGATGTTATTTATCAAATTATTGAAGACAAAAACGAAACTTTTTGGTTAACTTCCAACAAGGGGCTCATTCTTTTTGATTTACCCAATAAAACATTCAAGATATTTACTACGCAGGACGGTTTATTAAACAATCAGTTTAACTATTGTTCCAGCATAAAGACTCAAAATGGAGATATCTATTTGGGTGGTATAAACGGCTTTATATCGTTCAATTCCAGACAGTTCACAGAAAACAAATACTACCCACCGGTAGTCCTGACGGAATTCTATCTGTTCAATAAAAAAGCTGATATTAACGCCAAAGACTCTCCTCTCAAAACAAGCATTTCGTTTACCGAACGACTTGATTTAAAATATAATCAAAACTCGTTTGCATTTAAATTCGCAGCATTGGGTTATAGTACCTCCGGTACCAACCAACTACAGTACAAACTCGAAGGATTCGATAAAGAGTGGTACACTACCGACTCTAATAATCCGGTAGCGACCTATACAAATTTAAAGCCTGGAAGTTACACATTTTCAGTCAAATCATCCAACTACCAAGGAGAATGGAACGGAGAGACCAAATCCATCCGAGTACAAATACATCCGCCATTCTGGAAATCAACATGGGCTTACATTCTCTATATTATAGTGACAAGCGGATTAATCATTTATTCAATTTATCGTTTCCGAAAACGGATGATAGATAAACAAAAACTTCAATTCGAAAGGCTTGAATCCGAAAAAGAGAAAGAACTATATCATGCAAAAATTGATTTCTTTACGAATATCGCTCACGAAATACGTACGCCATTAACGTTGATAAAAGGTCCCTTGGAGAATATCCTCAAAAAAAACGATTTAAATGAAAAAGAGGTAAAGGAGAATCTCAATATTATGGAGCAGAATACGCTTCGGCTATTAAACCTAACCAATCAATTGTTAGACTTTAGAAAAACAGAGACCAAAGGTTTCAGCCTGAATTTCATGACTTACAATATTTCGGAGATTCTGAAAGAAACATATAACAGGTTCTTACCTACCGCCAAACAAAATTATCTGGAGTTTAATCTACAACTTCCGGAAAAGGATTTCTATGCACCGGTGGATAAAGAAGCTCTTACTAAAATTCTAAGCAATCTGTTTAATAATGCCGTCAAATATGCACAGTCTAATATTATCGCGCAATTAGATATTCAACCGGAAAGTAATCCTAATATGTTTATGATTACAGTCAGTAATGACGGTACCTTGATTCCTAAAGACATGGAAGAAGATATATTCAAGCCTTTTGTTCAGATAAAAAACACGGACAACGGACAACGAACAGCCGGAACGGGGATCGGACTCCCTTTGGCACGTTCGTTAGCAGAATTACACAAAGGCAAGTTATACCTAAAAAACGAGGATCAAATATGCTTTTGTGTAGAATTGCCTATTACGCAGGAAAACGTAATCCAGCTAAGCAAGCACTACATTGAAGATTCTCCGAATATACCGGACAGGCATTTAGCAACCACACCCGAAAATCAAAATACGATCTTAGTCATAGATGACGATCCGGAAATTTTATCTTTCGTAAGTAAACAGCTTCAGAATACCTATAAAATCATAACCGCCACTAACGGAAAAGAAGCACTGGATATTCTCGAAACAGAATCTGTTAATTTAATCGTTAGTGATGTTATGATGCCCGAAATAGACGGTTTTGAATTGTGTAAAAGGCTGAAAAACAACATCAATTATAGCCATATCCCTATTATCTTACTCACGGCAAGAGCTACCCTGCAATCCAAAATCGAAGGAATCGAACTTGGAGCAGACGCTTATATTGAAAAACCTTTTTCAACAGAATATCTTTTAGTCAAAATAGCGACTCTGTTGACAAACCTGGAAAAACTACGTAAAGCATTCACCTCCTCACCTTTTGTAGAAGCGAGAACAATAGCATTGAGCAATGCAGATGAAAAGTTCCTTGATAAGTTGACGGAAACAATCAAAAAGAACATCTCCGAACCGGAGTTCAATGTAGATATTTTAGCTAGCGAAATGAATATGAGTCGTTCCAGCCTGCATCGGAAAATCAAAAGTATCGCCCAAATCACACCTAATGAGTATATCCAGTTGGAACGTTTGAAAACAGCAGCGCAACTCCTACAATCCGGAAATTATAAAATTAATGAAATATGTTACATTGTAGGATTCAACTCTTCGTCTTACTTTGCTAAATGCTTCCAAAAACAATTTGGAGTATTACCCAAAGAATTTTGTTCGTCAATCAGAAACTAATAATTACAAAAAATCAAGGTAGCTTCAATCTTTGCACAAGATTAGCTACCTACTCTGATAATAAACTTAATACAATCTCTCCTACTATTTCCCCTAATACATTCAATATTTCCCATTCACTTTAGCGATAACCGTTTGCCATTCTTCATTTCAGTAGTAAAATGAACAATTTGATAACCACCAATAATAAATCCTTCAGTTTTCACAACATATTACAATAAAGAAAATCTTAAGTTTCACACATCATTTGTTACAAATTATATACTATATATTTATTTCCCTACGATAAATTCCCTATTCGCCGTATACTCTATTAAAACCAAATCTTTTCGCAAAATACATCATCAATAAAAGTTAATCGCAAAAGCATCTTATTTTCTTGTTTCATTTTCTTTTTCATTACAATTAGTAATTGATTCTGTTTTTGCACTCATACCAATTGTCGTGTCTTATGAAAATCCGGCTTGTTTCTCGGTGAGAAACCCTCCGTTTCCCGTAGAGAATCGAAGCGTTTGTCGTAGAGGAATGAGTCGATTCTCTACGAGTAAATAATCACTCATATTAATTCATTGATAAACAGCATTTTAGAAGTATGGTTTAAGTGTTGTGAATTTTCATCTCTTAAACGATTCCTTTATCTCTTTTTTCAGCACTTACTCACTTCTGAAATCACAACACATCTCGGGTCTTTTTGTATATAATCCCTGTCATAAGATTGTTGCTTTCATATCAGGTTGTAAATCAGACGTAATAGCTTATTGGCAATATTATTCATCACCACGAAAAAGTGTTTCTTCTCAACTTCATATTTTTTCAGGAAATACAACCTCATCTCTTTATTATGATCCTTGGCCGAACGCGCGCACAGAAAAAGCAATGTCTTCAACTGTTTGTCTCCCATCGGGGATATCTTATGCTTATGTTTCTTCGTGCCCGATTCGTTAGGATAAGGGGCAATGCCCGCGTAAGAGGCGCATTTCCTGGCTGTATCCAGCTTCCGGAAGTTTTCCGTCTTGATGATCAGTTCACAGCCCGTCACCGGCCCTACACCGACAATAGAGATAAGAATCTGATAATTCCGGCTTAATTCAGGGAAAGACTGTATGAGCGCTTCAATTTCATGTTCAAGATTTGCTATCTGAGCGTCCAGCTGAGAAAGAATAGAACTACGCGAACGGGTAACTGTCTGGGAAACGGAAGACTTGCAATTATCGCCCTTGTCGAAAGTAGACAGCCGTTTACGCGATTCCACAAGGAAAGCGTACGATACAGCTCCTGAAGTTCCGACATTTCCTCACTATGATAGAAACAGGGATGTAAACGGTCATAAAAACGTTCGCCATATTCACGGATACGACAGGTGTCGAGAGGATCGGATTTGCCACGCTGAAGCCCGAGCACGTGCTTGATCTCATAACCGGGAACAAAACACAGGGTCACATCATGCAAGCTGCAAAGACGAAGCAACAGGTCACCGATTACAAATAACATTTCATTCTCCTATCACAACCAACACCTCCTAAGAAGCATTCGAATATAAAAGTCCTCCCCAAAATACAAATTTCTCATACCATTTGCTTATCTTCGCCCTTAATTTATTCAAAACGCTTTTTTATTATTTCAAAAGATAAGTCAGGTTCTGTATTATTTCATATGAATTAAAAATATAGAAACCTTAAATTCAGCAAGCTATCAGTACATGACTTACTTTTTATATGTTAACTCACAGATTAACAAACTATTATTAAAAAACTGAATAAGAACATGATGTACCGGGTTATATTTTACTTCTTTCTCCTATGCAGTTCATTGTTTGTGAATGCAAATCCAACTTACTTTGCTCATGAGCGTTTTGAGAAATTTGGTATACAAGATGGATTATCCAGTAGTAAAGTATTTGATATAAAACAGGATAAGGACGGCTATATTTGGTGTGCTACGGATGAAGGTTTCTGCCGCTTTGACGGTATTGCCTTTAAAAATTACAGGTGGGCTTTTGAAAACTCCTTGGATTTTACAAACCAACAGGCCCTTAAAATATATTGTGATGAAAACCGTATCTATATCGGTACAAATTTCGGGCTATTGATGTATGATGTAGAAACCGATACCTATAAAATCTTAAAGAACAACGCACTTCAGTCCGAAAACAATTTATACTCCGTTCATTCAATCATAAAAAGAAAAGAGGGAGGTTTATGGATAGGAACTTATGGAAATGGCGTATACTCTTTCGACCCGGAGACAGAATCCTTCAACCGCCTTTATTATCAAGCATCCGACGATCGTGTTCTGAGCCTGTATGAATCACCTGAGGGTTTATTATATATAGGTACCCATTTTGGAGGACTGGATATTGTACATTTAAACACACGTTCGGTGACCAATTATAGTGTACAGAATCGTAATTTCCCGGATAGCCAGATAGAAGCTATTTTTCGGGATTCTTATGGGGACACCTGGGTAGGGACCTGGAAAGGATTAATGCGCTTTGTAAAAGGGAAAAAAGAGCCGGAACTAATCGAATTGGATGAACTGAAAAATGCGAAGGTAAATTGTATAGAGGAAAATCGGTTAGGACAGTTATGGATTGGAACAGAGTATTTTCTATGTTCCATTAAGCTAAAGGAGAGTGATGAGGAAATAAAAAAAGCAGACACCAAATTCTACTATGAATCGGAGACGGAAACCGGACTATCCTACAAGACAATCCGATCGGTACTAAGCGATAAGAATGACAATCTATGGATCGGTACTTATGGCGGAGGAATAAATTTTGTAAATCAGCGTAAACAAAAATTTAATTATATCACAAGCGATATCCTTTTGACCAATAGTTTGTCTTACAAACATGTTTCCTCTTTCAGCGAAGACAAGTACGGCAATCTTTGGATTACTACCGACGGCGGCGGTATTAACTATTGGGATATCCGGAATAATACGTTTAAAGAAATTACGTCTAAAACCCAAGGATATAATTTAAGCGATGATGCAACTTTATGTTCATTGATTGATTCGGACAATGATCTGTGGATCGGTACCTATGATTGCGTTCTGAATAGAATGAAAGATGGGACCAAGCAGTTCATTCACTATACCCATCAGAAAGATGATCCCCATTCACTTATGCATAGCGATTTGAGCTGTTTGTATGAAGATTCCAGAAAAAACATTTGGGTGGGACAACGCGCCGGACTCTCTTACTTTAATAAGAAGCAGAACTCTTTCCATGTGATTGAACCCCTCAAATGGAATCACATCACCGCACTGCAAGAACATAATGATTACCTGATTATCGGTACTTTTGGCGGCTTGTACAAGTACGATTATAAAACCGGAAATGTGGAACCGTTTAGCTCCAGGTTAAAAAACGTATTGGTGAATTCATTCTTGTTTGATAAACAAGGAAACATGTGGATCGGTACAGAAGGGCAAGGCTTATGGGAGTATACAATAAAGAACGACTCTTTAACCATATACGGACAAGCAAACGGTCTAAACAGTTCCATAGTACGAGAGTTGATATTGGTAGGCGATGATCTGTGGATGGGTACCAACAAAGATATCGTAAAAATGTCTTTAGAAACCAAGGAACTTGATTCCTATAGTGCATCTGACGGAGTTCAACCCGGCAGTTTCCTGAAAAATTCGGGACTAATCATGAGATCGGGTGTAATCGCTTTAGGCGGTACGGAAGGTATGAACATTTTCGATCCTTCCATTATCACAAAAGACAAAACCCCGGCTTCTGTTGTCTTTACCGATTTCCTGTTATTTAATCAGCATGTTACAATCAGAAGTGAACAGAACCCGAAATCTCCTTTAGTCAAAAATATAAATTCTACCGATAGAATAGAACTGAATTACGATGAATCGGTCTTTACAATCGAATATTTAGGTATCAATTATTCTTCTCCGGAACGCATTCAATATGCCTATTTCTTAAAAGGAGTAGATACAGAATGGAACAAAGTGGGCTCCATGCGTTCCGTCACCTACCGGAATTTGAAACCCGGCAACTATTGCTTTATGGTGATGGCCTCTTCTCCTTCGGGAAATTTCGACAAAGACAATGTACGTACATTATATATCCTCGTGAAACCACCTTTCTGGCAAACGTGGTGGGCCTATATCATCTATTTTGTCCTGTTATTAATCATATTGTACATGTGCTGGAACATTGCTATGATGAAAATCAGAGTCCGTGATAAAATAAACTATGAACGTCTGGAGAAGCAGAAGCAAAAAGAACTGTATCAGGCCAAATTACAATTCTTCACCAATGCTTCGCATGAATTGAAAAATCCGCTTACCCTTATTCTGGCACCGTTGGAGAAACTATTACTTGGAGAAACAGATAGCAAAAAGAGATATTTATTGTCTCTTATCAAAAGGAACACAATGCGTGTGATCAAAAATGTGAACGAAGTGATCGATATTCGGAAAATCGATTATGGCCAATTGAAACTCAAGGTGAAAGAAATGGATGTAGTTTCTTTCTTTAAGGAAATAGCAGATACTTTTGAAGGAGTAATAGAAGACAAAAACATAAATTTCGTTTTTAACACAAGCGCGGAACGGTTGGTTGGATGGGTATCTCCCAAATTTATGGATAAAATTGTGTATAATATCCTCTCTAACGCCTTTAAATACGTGAAGGATTATGACGAGATCGTAATGAATGTCTTTGTGGAGCAAACTGATATAGGAGACTTATTACATATTGAGATCTCGGATACAGGTATCGGTATCGACAAAAAAGATTTGAAAAAAATATTTGATTGTTTTTATCAAGTTGAATTGAATGACAAAAATATTGTATATCCGGGTTCAGGCATCGGATTGTACTTGGTAAAGTCTTTGGTTGAATTACATAAAGGCCATATTTCTGTTGAGAGTGAATTGAATGTCGGTTCCAGGTTCACCATTGTCGTCCCGTTCGATAAGGCCAATTATTCCAAAGAAGAAATAGCCGATATTAAAGAGAAAGACGATTCTTATGTTACATTTGTCAAAGAAGCCTTACAGGAAAACACAGAAGTGATTGAGGAAAAGACAGATGAAAAGAATGAAACAACTAAGAAATATAAGATTCTGGTAGTAGATGATGAATCCGAAATTCGTGACTTTCTTGCAATGGAACTACACGAAGAATACGAAGTATATACGGCTGCCGACGGCATAGAAGGATTCAAGAGTGCCTTAAACTCTATTCCGGATTTAATTATCAGTGATATCATCATGCCCAATATGGACGGTATAGAGCTTTGCGAAAAAATAAAGTCGAATATAAACACTTCTCATATTCCGATAATCCTGCTGACGGCAAAAGAAACTCATGAAGACCGCTTGGCCGGGCTGGAAGTGGGTGCCAACTCTTACATACCGAAACCGTTTGATATCCGTCATCTTCGAATCCGCATCGAGCAACTGATCAGATACCAAGAAGTTGTCAAAGAGAAATTCATGAAGAAAGTAGCGCTTGTGTCCGGTGAGAAACCAGACGCAGAAACAGCGCCTGCAATGTCCGGTGACGATATGCTGATACAAAAGATTATTAATTATATCAATGAAAATATATCCGATCCGGATATCAAGGGAGAAAGTATCGCAAACTATGTAGGAATGAGCCGCATGAATCTTCACCGAAAACTAAAAGCATTGGTCGGTCTCTCTTCCGGAGACTTTATCAGAACTGTCCGGTTGGAGAATGCAAAAAAGGAGTTGCTGAATACAAACAAAACAATTACGGAGATTACCTACGACTTAGGCTTTTCCTCTCCTTCTTATTTTTATATTTGTTTTGTGAAAAAATTCGGGGTATCTCCTACCGAATTCAGAGAACGCCATGAAACTCCGGCAAAGGAATCAGAGGCTTAGAATTGCGCCATAGAGTACCCAGAAAGGGATGTTACAGTATATATATAGTATGTTACAGTAGTTAATCTTTTATAGCTACAAAAGCCCTATGTTTGCAAAAAACAAATCTGAAAACATGGGAAATTACACAATTACAGCAGGCATCGGAAGGAGGCGTATTATATGAAACGCGCTCAAGTAATAGCATTATTGCCGGTTTTGGCAAGCTTTTTTGTTATGGGATTCTGTGATCTTGTCGGCATAGCATCCAACTATATGCAATCCGACTTTTCCTTATCCGAAACCCAAAAGAACTTCTTACCTTCAATGGTCTTTATCTGGTTCTTTGTATTTTCTGTTCCGTTCGGTGCTTTCATGAACCGGATAGGAAGAAAAAATACAGTGCTTATTAGTTTAGGCTTTACCGTTCTGGCTATGATACTCCCCTTATTGGATTACTCCTACGTATCTTGTCTGATTGCTTTTGCATTGCTCGGCATCGGGAATACGATTCTACAGGTTTCATTAAATCCGTTACTGATGAATATTATGGATGAAAACAAATTGGCCAGCAGTTTGACTGCCGGTCAGTTTATTAAGGCCATATCCTCTTTTGCCGGACCGATTATTGCAGTTTGGGCAGCCGGTTTTCTGGGAAACTGGATTTATATGTTTCCTGTTTTTGCACTAATAACACTGTTTGTCGGTTGCTGGCTATTGTTCACACCGATACCCAAAGAAACTACAAAAAATACGTTATGGTCATTCAAACCCTATCTCATCCTATTGAAAGATAAAACGATTCTATTATTGTTCTTGGGGATCCTCTTTATTGTAGGAGTAGACGTCGGCTTAAATGTCATGATACCCGGTTTTTTAATGGAACGTTGCAGCATGGAGCTGAACGAAGCCGGTTATGGCATTAGCCTGTATTTCGTTTTTCGCACCGTAGGTGCATTTATGGGAACATTCATTCTGGCACGCTTCTCTTCCATCAAGTTTCTACGGATCAGTATGATTATCACTTTATGTGTATTTATCTTTATGCTTTTTGTTTCCGAGAGCCAGTTGCTGTTAGCTATCATAGCGATTGTCGGTTTCTTCTGCGCCAACGTATTCAGTATCATTTTCTCAAAGGCATTGCAATTGTATCCCGACAGCGCAAATGAGCTTTCCGGACTGATGATTATGGGAATATCGGGAGGAGCAGTTGTCCCGCCATTAATGGCCGCTTTCTCACAATGGGTAGGTAGTTTTAACGGTTCACTAATGATCATCGGACTCTGCATTACTTATCTGCTATATTGTTCTTTCGCATTAAAAGCGACAAGAAAATAGAGAAAGATTAGCTGATCATCAGCAGATGTTACACTGAATAGAAGAGTTGTTATCAGGAAAATCTATATAAATAATATTCTGTAATATTTTTGTGACGTGTAAAAAATCTTATTATTATGAAAATGAAAAAAATCCCATTATTATGCGCATTACTCATTTCCTTTTTAGGAACTGCCTGCGATAAAGAGACCGATAACGATATCGATTTATCGGGATCATGGCAACTGATTTCACAAATCTCAAATGATGAAGAACAGGAACTGGATGAATGCGCAAAAGGTGAATTACTGTATTTTACAGAGAAAAATGTTTGCTACCTCTACCTGCCTTGTGAATCGAAAGATTTGAGAACTGCCTGGAATTATGAAAGCAATAACCGAATTCTGAATATTTCGGATTTATTGCCTGTAACCTTTTACGTGGAGGATCGTACAGCCAACAGATTAACCCTGAAATATTATACTTATTCGGCAACAGGGCAATTAGACATCTATATAAAAACGTATAAAACGGTCGAAACTATTATTGAAGATGGCAAGCTGAGATTAAAAGAATCACATCAATAAACACCAAATACCATGAATAAATATCTATTAGGTTTAGTATTTCTACTATTCATTTTCTCTTCCTGCTCGAAAGATGAAGATTTGGCAAGCGGACTGTCGGGATATTGGAAACAAGTTGCCGCCTATGACAACGGAGAAGTGTGCAGTACCGATAAAGAAGAAAACCTCTCCATTCTGTTCGAAGCAAACGGAGTTTACAGGATGTTTGATCCCTGCCTTGAAAAGGAACATGCCGGAACATGGCTTGTAACCGACAAAGACTGGTTGAATATGTCTATGGATAAAATAGCCGGTAAAAACTCATCCGACAATTCTTATCGATATACTCAAGTGCTGGTTCGTTTCACCATAACCCACTTAGAAGGGAATGAAATGGAACTTCGTATAAAAACATTCTTAGGAGAACGTAAGAAAACAGTTATGTTTTCCCAGATGGAACAAGATCCTACACCCGCTACTCCTGAAGAGGCGATGGAATTAGACAAGAAAAATAAAGAACTGCATACCTACACCTATCAGTTTAGACGAATTCATTAAAATATAATATTATGAAAGGATATACTATATTGCTTCTATTATTCCTTTGCCCATGCTTTGTGTCGGCACAAGACCTGGTAGTGAAAGGAATAGTATTAGATAAAAATAATGGGGAACCTCTAATCGGTGCCACTGTTCTGGTAAAAGGTACTACAATCGGTGTTGTAACCGATTTGGATGGCAACTTTTCTTTAAAAGTGCCTGCAAAAGATGTACAACTGAGTATCAGCTATATCGGTTTCGAAGCTCAGACCGTAACTCCCGTATTCGGAAAGAAGATGAAAATAGAGTTAGGAACAGATGCTGCCGTAGCCTTGGATGAAGTTGTCGTAGTTGCTTTTGGTACGCAGAAAAAGGAATCAATGGTAGGTTCCATTTCAACTGTAAAAAGCAAAACGCTGACTACGGTCCCGGCGTCCAACCTGACCCAATCTTTAGCCGGTAAAGCTTCAGGTGTAACAATCGTTCAAAGTTCCGGTGAAATCGGACGCGACGAAGCAGATATCTACATCCGCGGTAAAGCAACGTTCGCCAATGAAAACACGAAACCTTTGATTGTAGTAGACGGAATTATCCGTGAGAGCTTTGCACAAATTGATCCTAATGAGATCGAAAGCATCAATATATTAAAAGATGCTTCGGCAACGGCCGTTTATGGTGTGAAAGGAGCGAACGGCGTTATCATCGTAACGACCAAGAGAGGAGTTGTCGGTAAACCGGAAGTATCCATTACTTCACAAGTGGCAGTAAACGTTCCTATTCGGTTGTATAAGCCGTTGGATGCCTATCGTTCTGCTCTGCTGCGCAATGAAATGCTGAATAATGGCGGTCAGCAAGCAGAATACAGTGCAACAGATTTAATGAAGTATCGGACGAAAGTTTCTCCTTATACCCACCCGGACGTGGATTGGATGGATGAGATTATGAAATCCGGTTCCATACAACAGCAATACAATGTAAATGTGCGGGGGGGTACCAAATCGATGCGTTATTTCGTTTCCGGCGGTTTTTTTAATCAGAATTCTCCATTCAAAGGAGACAATATCACCAACTTCAACCGATATAACTTCCGGTCGAATCTGGATTTCGACATTACGAAAGATTTGAGTGCTTCGATCAACATAGGCGCCCGCATTGAAGACCGCCATTATCCCACTTCCATGCAGTATAGCAGTTGGGATATATACCATGCTGCAATAGCCAACTCCGGTCGTAAATATCCGGCTTTCAACATGGACGGCTCTTATGGCGGTGACAAAGATTACTCCAATATACATGCCTTGATTCGTGATTCCGGAGAGTTCAAAGAAAACCGGAACGTACTGGAAGCGGGGCTCAACCTTACCTATAAATTGAGTTGGCTTCTTCCCGGGCTTGCCATAAGAGGACAAGTGGCATACGATGATGACAGTAAGCATGGAAAGATTTATCGGAAAGAGGTTGCTACCTACCAATATCTCTACCCAACAGACACCTATATCATGCACGGAGAAAATCGTCCATTGCGTTGGGACTGGCAATATGTAGACAATTTCCGGAAAATTTATCTGGAAGGCGGACTGACCTATGAACATGATTTCAGAAAACACAACGTAAGTGCTCTTATATTATTTAACCGTCTGTCTCATGGATACAACGTCGATTTGCCATACGCAAGCCAGGGTATGGTAGGACGGTTTGTTTATGGATACGACACCCGTTATCTGGCAGAAGTCAACTTCGGCTATAACGGTTCGGAAAACTTCGCCAAAGGAAAACGTTACGGATTATTCCCCTCTTTTGCATTAGGCTGGGTTATTTCAAATGAACCTTTCTATAAAAAATCCAATATCAGCAAGATTATGAATAGTCTGAAAATCAGAGGTTCTTTAGGCTGGGTCGGTAATGATCGCGTCTGGGCATACGACCCGGTAGCCAATACCAGCACAGAAGCACGGTTCATTTATCTTCAACAATACGAATATGTTGATACCAGCAACACAGACAACTCCTATATATTCGGTATTGGCGACAACCGCGTTCAAGGTATACGCCAGGGACGTGTAGCCAACAAAGATGTCTCTTGGGAAACTTCCAGAAAATTGAATATCGGTTTGGAGGCCGGCCTTTTCAACAATGCCCTGACTTTCAATATTGATTATTTCCATGAAAGGAGATCGGATATCCTGACACAGGTACAAACAATGCCGTCTTACGTGGGAACCGTATTCTCTCCGGCCAATATCGGTATTGTACAAAATCAGGGAGTGGAATTAGAAGTAAATCACAGCCGCTTCATCGGCCCCGATTTCTCATATTCCATCAAAGGAAACATGAGTTTTGCAAGAAACAAAGTGATCGATATGGGTACTCCTCTCGGTGTTTTACCTTATCAGCGCCCGGAAGGATATCCCATCGACACCCCTTTGAAACTGATCACCTTGGGTTATTTTCAAGACTATGACGATATAGAAAGAAGTCCTTCCCAATTAGCTCTGGAAGGAAATACGGAAGTACATCCGGGAGATCTGAAATACAAGGATATCAATGGTGACGGAGTAATCGACCGTGCCGATTTTATAAGGACCGGTTATCCGTTGGTACCCGAGATACAATACGGTATCAACTTGTCCTTATCCTATAAAGGATTTGATGTCGGCGTACTGTTTCAAGGTTCCACTCACGTCTCTTTCGACAAGAATTGGGAAGCGATGTGGGCCTTTTCCAACGGAGACAACGTGTACGATAAACATTGGTCTTATTGGACTCCGGAAATGGGAGATGCAAATGCCAAATACACCCAAATGTACGGAAAATACCAAAATAATGAAGCCGGCGCCGATTATACTTTGTCCGATGGAAGTTACATACGGCTAAAGAATCTCGATATCGGCTATACCCTTCCTAAAAAAATAACGGAAAAAGCCTTTATAAAGACAATCCGCATTTATTTCTCGGCTCTGAACTTGGCAACCTGGGCCAAAGAACCTTATCTTGATCCGGACAACAGAGACAACAGAGCGGCAAACATGCCGCCAATGAAAGCATATAACTTTGGTTTAAATATTAATTTTTAGGATATTATGAGAACATATAAAATATTCTCCTGCCTGTTAGCCATTCTCTTTTACGGCTGTGATGACTATTTGGACCGGGCACCGGATTTAAATCTGGACGAAAACAAGATATTCACCAATTACGAAACCGCCTATAAATTTCAAGCCGATATTTACACCAATCTACTGAAAGGCTTCAATGTGCTCGGAAGTTTTGATCCGGCTCCTATAGCCTGTGCTACGGATGAAGCAGAATCACGTTTCGGTTGGAATACCAGTAATTCATTCAATGTCGGTTCGTATGATGATGTAGATAATCAGTTGACCCGCAACTATGAAGGTATCCGCAAAGCAAATGTCTTCTTATCCAAGAAAGACATCATTCCTTTCCCGAGTCAAGAGATGAGAGAAAGATTATTAGGCGAAACTCTTTTTCTGCGTGCTTTCTTCTTCCACGAAATCATCAAACGATATGGCGGCATGCCCATTCTAAATGATAAACTTTTGTATCCGAATGACAATCTCAGCTTACCGCGAAACAGTTACATGGAATGCGTAAACGCTATCTTGGAAGACTTAAAACAGGCTATCGGGCTATTACCGGTAACGGTAAATGAAAACGAACAGGGACGCATTACCCGTGGAGTTGCCATGGCACTGAAAGCCCGGGTACTCTTATATGCAGCAAGCCCGTTGTGGGATAAAGAAAATACGAATCCGGAAAAATGGAAGCTTGCTTATGAAGCGGCTGCAGATGTACTGAATTTGAAAGATGAAGACGGTAACCCGGCCTATCGCCTGTTCGATCGTGGCAACGGAGCAGCCGACTATGAGAAAGTATTCCTGCTGCGCCCCGATGAAGGGAACTCAGAAGTGATATTCTGGTATAATAATGTTCCTGTTGGCTTCACCAGCAGCGAGATAAAAGTTTGGGCGCCTTCCGGCGAAGGATTCGGCGGAGTAGGTGCCGTAGCTCCTACACAGAATTTTGTAGACTTATACGAGATGAATAACGGTAAACCGATCACGGACGAGGATTCGGGCTATGATGCACAAGATCCCTACAAGAACAGAGATCCCCGTTTTTACAAAACGGTTATCTACAACGGAAGTATATGGCAAGGAATCACTGCAGAACTGTATATGGGTGGTAAACACCGTCTTTCCAAAGACAGATGCCGCACCGGATACTATGTACGCAAATATTTACCGGAAAGTTTGAATGAAAAATCATCCAATAAAGCTTATCACAACTGGATTTACTTCCGCTTGGCCGAGATGTATTTAAATTATGCAGAAGCGTTGAATGAGAGCCTTCCTGTTCCTTCTACCGAAGTGTACAATGCTGTGAATGCTGTCCGTAAAAGAAGCGGCATGCCTGCTTTACCCCAAGGTCTGTCTCAAACCGCCATGCGGCAACGTATCAAGAATGAGCGGGCGATAGAACTTGCCTTTGAAGAACACCGATGGTGGGATGTACGCAGATGGAAAGACGGGGAGACTTACTTCAACGGTCCGATGTACGAAATGGAAATCACGAAAAACAGTGACAATAGCTATACCTACAACAAAGTTGTTTTCGAAGACCGAATATTTACGGACAAAATGAATCTGTACCCTATTCCTAAGAGTGACATGGATAAAAACCCCTTATACCAGCAAAATCCCGGATGGAATAATTATTAATGATACATTTTCGAATGTGTAAATAGTATTAATTGAAAATAAGTAAGAATATGAAATATTTTATCGGGCATTTATCTTTCAGACTTTTATGTCTGGCCCTTACGATAGCTTGTTTTTCCCTTCCGGTTTTTTCGCAAAAGAGTGAAAAAGCGGTGCAGGATACCATAAAAAATAAGACAAGCAACGAAAAGTATTTGCAGACATCGGCCGTATCGACAATCCGTTATTCAGATCTGGATAAGGCATCGGCCTCCAATTTAGAGAATGCATTGACCGGCAAAGCTTCCGGATTAACGATCTTACGCAAGACGGGAGACGAACCGGGAAACAGCCTCTCGGATATTTATATACGCGGTATCGGAACATATGGACAGTTCCGTTCACCTCTCTTCTTAGTAGACGACGTAGAACGGGACATCAGTCAGATGGATATTGAAGAGATAGAATCGATTTCCATTTTCAAAGATGGTGCCGCCAATACCCGATACGGACAGAGAGGAGCCAACGGAACCGTATTTGTAACAACCAAAAGAGGAATTATCGGTAAACCCGAGATTTCTCTGACAGCTCAATACGGCTTTCAACAACCTACACGGCTACCGGATTTTTTGCCCTCCCGTGAATATGTCTCTCTTTACAACAAAGCATTACAGAACGACGGACTACCGGTACCGTCGGACGAAAAATATAACCCGGGAATTTATGACGGGACTCAGAACCCCTATTTATTTCCCGACGTAGACTGGTATTCTTCTTTTTTGAAAAACAGCACTCCCCAACAGCAATATAAGGTGTCTGTCCGGGGAGGTACGGAGCAGGTCAAATATTTTGTATTATTCAGTTTCTTAGGTAAAGACGGGCTTTATAAATATACCGATATAAATTCCGGATTTAATACGAATGTAAATTACAACCGGTATAATATCCGTTCGAATATCGATGCTGCCGTCACAAAGTCGCTGGATGTATCATTGGACCTGGCCGGAAGAATAGAAGACAAGAATATGCCTAACAGCACTTCTTCGGATATCTTCAATGTATTGTCTACAATTGCTCCCAATGCCATGCCGATCACTTACGAGGATGGGAAAATAGCAGGTACTTCGCAATACAGGCAAAATCCTTATGGAATGATTTCCCACACCGGATACCGGAAAGACAGAAACAAAGTATTGCAAGTGAAAGCACAGGCAAAACAAAAACTGGATATCGTGACAAAAGGATTGGGAGTACGTGCCATGGTTGCTTTTGACGGAGTATCGGGATATGGTACCGGTAAAACGAGCAATTATGCAACTTATGAACTACAGAGAGATAACACATACTCTGTGTATGGAGAAGACAAACAATTGTCATTGGCTCAAGAGAAATTATACGATTATTATCAATATCAACTGGCCTTTAATGCAGGTTTCTCTTATGACCGTATTTTTGGAAAACACGAAGTCTATGCCGATGCCCGCTATTATCAGTCTCAATTATTTGTACAGGGTGACAATCCCGCTTATGCGCGTCAAGGAGTCGATGGCAAACTGACTTACTGTTTTGACAAAAGATATGTCGGTGAAATCAGTTTCGCTTATGACGGCAGTGATGAATATGCACCGGGACACCGTTTCGGCTTTTTCCCAAGCATCGCCGGAGCGTGGATCATATCCAATGAATCCTTCTTCAATACCAAAGCGGTGAATTATTTGAAACTGAGAGCCTCCTATGGAGAAGCCGGAAACTGTAAAACCGGTTTTGACCGTTATGCCTATCAGTCTCATTGGTCGGGCTTTGATCAGTCCAGTGGCGGTTACATCTTCGGTAGTGGCTTTGCCTGGAGTGACGGAGCTTGGGAGGGCCGTTTGCCTAATCCCGATTTGACATGGGAAACGACCCGGAATTTAAATGTAGGTATCGATCTGGAATTATTTTCGAGCTTATCAGTCACTGTCGATGCCTTCTGGCATAAACGTTCGGATATCGTTTCGGAGAAACAGAATACTTCCTCCTGGATCATCGGTGCTCCATTCCCGTATGTGAACATCGGTACGGTAGTCAACCGGGGTATGGAAGTATCGTTGATGCATCAAAAACGTATCAACAAAGTAGGTTATTTTGTTCAGGCAAACGTCTCATTGGCAAAAAACAAGATTCTGGCAATGGATGAAGTGGAAGGTCTGAAGGAATATCAAAGGAGAACCGGAAAATCCGTAGCCCAGCTATGGGGATTGGAAGCCTTAGGTTTTTACATGAATGAAGACGATATAAAAAACAGCCCCATCTCCACTTTCTATAAAATTCGTCCCGGAGATTTAAAATACAAGAACCAGAATCCGGATGAGGATAATCACATAAACTCTTATGATGAAATACCTATAGGGAAACCGACTGTCCCGGAAGTGACCATGGGATTATCATTGGGAGTAGATTATGCCGGATTTGATTTCTCTGCAGTACTTTCAGGAGTAGCAAACCGTTCGGTTTATCTGAACAATGCGGCAGTATGGGCTTTGCAAAATAATAATAAGGTGACAGCACTGGCCTATGGAGCCTGGGAAAAAGGAGTGCGTGAATCGGATGCCACCTTCCCACGCCTGACAACAGAGAACAATCTGAATAACTACCGTTCTTCTTCATTTTGGATCAAAAACGGTAACTTCCTGAGATTAAGCAATGTGGAATTGGGGTATCAGTTACCTTCTTCCGTTTTGAGGAAAGTGAACATTAAGCAACTCCGCCTTTATGTCAATGGGCAAAATCTGCTTAGCATAGATAAATTAGGTAAATACAACCTCGACCCGGAAGTAGTAGATGCAGGCGTTACCGGGTATCCTATGATGCGTTCTTTCAACATTGGTATAAATATGAAATTTTAAATTTAGGGCCATATGAAATACATATCTAAATTATTAATCTTATCAACCTTGTTTTTAGGGTCATGTGATATTCTGGACAAGGATATAGATACAAATCTGGACAAAGACGACATCTTCACTGACGAACGGTTTGCCCAGGGATTCCTGAATAGTACCTACCGGGAACTGATTAACGGTTTCAACCGTCTGGACCACGCCATGTTCGCCTGTGCTTCAGACGAAGCGATCTGTTCTTATTCCGGCTCCGCGGTACACAGCTACAACAATGGAGCCATCACTCCTTTTTATAATCCGGAAGAAGAAATCTGGAAAACGATGTATGCCGGCATCCGCAAGACGAATATGTTTTTGCAGGAGCTGGAAACAACCATCAAAGAGGCAGGGTTGATTGATAAAAACGAACAGACCAAAGCCACTTATAAACGCATGAAGGGCGAAGCCCTGTTTTTAAGAGCCTTTTATCATTTTGAGCTGGCCAAGCGTTTCTCAAACATTCAACTGGTCGATAAGGTACTGACAGAAGAAGAGGCAAAAACAATCAAGCAGTCTACCTTTGCAAAAGCTATAGAATTTATCGTCCGGGATTGCGAAAATGCAACCACTTATTTAGATGATTTCAAAAAAGAATCTGCCGACTATGGACGCGCCACCCAGCTGTCTGCATTGGCACTGAAATCGAGGGCATTACTCTATTTAGCCAGTAAACTAAACAATCCGGATGAAGATAAACAACTTTGGAAAGATGCGGCAGACGCAGCCAAAGAGATAATGGATATACAGGTAAAGAACCCTTCACAAGTCGGTTTGCTAAGTGCTTATTACTCCGTCTTTACCACTCCCTATAATATTGAGATTCTCTTTGCTACGAGTTCGGACAACTCTAATGAGGTAGAATTATACAATAACCCGATTAGCTATGGCGGAAAAGGATATACCAACCCGACTCAAGAACTGGTAGATGCTTACGAAACAACGAAAGGATATCCGATCGATGATCCCCGTTCCGGTTATGATCCGGAGAACCCGTATAAAGGGCGCGATCCCCGTATGGAATATTCAGTTGCCTACAACGGATTAAAATTTAGCGGCACTCCGATCGAAACATTTGTCGGTGGAAAAGACGGACTGAACAAGACGCCTACGGCAACCAAAACCGGATACTATATGCGGAAGTTCATCGACCAGAATCTGGACTTATCAAAAGACCAGAAACGCCGCCGTCCCTGGATATTGTTCCGATATGCGGAAATTCTGCTAAACTACGCCGAAGCGATGAACGAATATCTGGATGCTCCGGACCAGTCCATATACGATGCTGTCAATCTGATACGCAAGAGGGCCAAAATCCCCCAACTGAACATACGCATGAACTTATCCAAAGAAGAAATGCGTGCACGGATCAGGAATGAGAGACGAGTAGAACTAGCTTTTGAAGAACATCGTTTTTGGGATGTACGCCGTTGGGAAGAAGGACAGACCTATTTCAATCAACCTATTCACGGCATGAGAATTACGATGGAAAATGAAAAAGCTTCGTATGAGACATTCGTTGTTGAAGAGCGGGTGTTTGAACCGAAAATGAACTATTACCCGATTCCCCAGTCGGAACTTCAAAAGAACAGCAAACTGGATCAGAATCCGGGATGGTAAGAATATAATATCAGAACAAATTAAATAGACCGATGAACATGAGTTTTCATAAAATAACATCCGCCATAAGCATGCTACTGACAGTCATGCTTATATGTTCCTGCGACCGGGATTTAAATGAAGGAGTTGACTACTATTCTCCTCAGGCCGATATTGCCAGAGATACCTTTGAAGTGGCACGGGGAGAAAATGTGGAAATAAAAGCATTCATAAAAGACGAAAGCGGCATTGCCTATCTGGGGCTGGAATATGCCGACTGGAATTTGAAAGACGAAATATCCGTCGACGAAGTTTCAAGAACAACCGGATACGACTATACATATAAGATAACAGTGCCCTTGAATGCCTTGTATGAATGGGATGAAGTATATACCAAACATGACGGAACAAAATTCAATATCAAACAACGTTATCATAAGATCTCTTTGACCTGCTATGACGGGGTTAAGAACAAGAATATTTTTTATTTCTATATAAAAGTGAAGTAATTATGCAGGTAAAGTATAAATTGACTGTTTTTCTATGCTGTTTGTTCACAGCATTTCAAACGAATGCTAACGGGAAAGAGCCGGTAGATTATGTAGATTGTTTCATCGGAACTTCCAATTCACGCTGGATGCTCGGCCCCTATGCACAAATGCCGTTTGGTATGGTACAAATCGGCCCGGATAACCAAGGTAATCGCTGGATGGGCGGATACGAATATGCCATTAACAGTGTTTCGGCATTCAGCCACATTCATGCCTGGACAATGGGCGGCCTGTCGATGATGCCTGCAACCGCAGATTTTACCATCGAAAATCCGGGACCGGACGCTCCCTACAAAGGGGCTAATGCCGGCTATCATTCACGTATATTAAAAGAGACGGAAAAAGCGTCTCCGGGATATTACGAAGTAGAGTTGTATGACCATCGGGTAAAGGCTGCCATGACAGCCACTACCCGTTGCAGCTTCCAGAAATACATATTCCCGGAATGTACCGATTCCAGGATTCTGATGGACCTTTTGTTCCCTACCGAATGGGATTACGGATTCTCGGTGAAAGAAGCAACTATAGAACAAGTAAGCGACACCCGGATTGAAGGATACGCCAAATGCGTATCGGGTGCTTGGAGCCGTTGGAATGATTGGACATTGTATTTCTCTATCCGTTTCAGCAAGCCATTCGACTCTTTCAATGGTTGGAAAGGCACGGAAGTAACAGAGAATATAAACAAAATTTCCGGTTCGGACGAAATGGGAGCTTACGTGACTTACAAGACAGCAGAGAATGAAGAAATCCTGATACAGACGGGGCTGTCATTAGTCAGCATAGAAGGAGCCAGGCAGAATCTGGAGAAAGAAATGATCCGACCTTTCGGATGGGATTTCGAAGCATGTGTAAACAATGCACGTCAAACCTGGAACAGCCTGTTGGGAAAGATCAAAGTAGAAGGAGGAAAAGAGCAGGACAAACGTAAATTCTACACCAACCTGTATCGTGCCTATGCAGGCAAGCAAACTTGGAATGACATAGATGGCAAATACCGGGATGCCTGTGAAAACATACAGCAGTTGAAACCGGGACAGGCCATGTACGGAGGAGATGCCTTCTGGAATTCTTATTGGAACCTGAATGGTTTATGGTCTATCGTCTCTCCGGAGATTATAGACAATTGGGTGACAACACAGTTAGAAATGTATCGACATACCGGTTGGACAAGTAAAGGACCGGCCGGCATTGAGTATTCCGGCATCATGGAAGGCTCCCACGAAGTTGCCCTGATGGTAGCGGCCTATCAGAAAAAGATACGTAAAGACGGGGATGCCATTTACGAAGCCGTTCACAAAATGGTAACGAATCCCGGTGGCGAACATCCCTGCGGAGGAACCTACGGTCAGATCGATCTGGATGCTTATGCTCGATACGGCTATATGCCCAGCGAGATAAATGTGGTATCCAAGACACTGGATTATGCTTATGATGACTTCTGTGTATCACAATTGGCAAAAGCACTCGGTAAGAAAAAGGATGCCACCTTTCTGGAAAAACGTTCCATGAACTATAAAAACGTATTTCATCCCGAATACAAGTATGTATGCCGCAGAGACTCATTGGGGAACTGGGACGATCAGTTCGATGTATTCTCCAATGCCGGTTTCATTGAAGGAAATTCCTGGCAATACTCCTGGTATGTACCTCATGATATCAAAGGACTGATAAAACTGATTGGAAAGGAAAAAGCATTGGAACGATTGTCCGACGGATTTGAAAAGTCGAGAAAACACAATTTTGCCGCACACGTATTCGACCGTACCATGGGGCAATCGGCCGAGTTTTATATCAATCAGGGAAATGAAGTGAATATGAACTCTGCATTTATATTCAACTATCTGGATAAACCTTCTTTATGCCAGAATTACACAAGAGAGATACTCGACCGGTTCTATGGCGACTCTCCCTATAAAGGCTGGGAAGGAGATGAAGATGAAGGTCAGATGGGCGGCTGGTTTGTCATGTCGGCTATGGGCCTGTTCGAAATGGATGGGGGCGTAACTGCTGATTCGGAACTCGATATAACCTCTCCTCTATTCAATAAAATTACCATTGCTCTGGATTCCCGCTATTATCCGGGTAAAGAGTTTGTGATAGAGGCAGTGAATAACTCACCTGAAAACCGCTATATCCGTAGTGCCCGGTTAAATGGAAAGCTGTTAAAGAATTTCCGTATTCCGTTTAGCGCATTGGTGAATGGCGGACGATTGGAACTTGAGATGGGTAATGAACCTTTATAACATACGAAAGGATTGATTATGAAAGTGATAAGATTTATTATTTGTTATTTGTTGCTTGGGCATACTGCCAGTCTGGTAGCTGCCGATACCGGCGATAGCCGAACGGACGAAAGAAATAGAATTGTTGTTCTCGCCCGTTTCCAAAATGATCCGGACTTCGAAGAACCGCAGAGTTATTATGAGGAGTTCTTTAACGGTCCGGGTGAAATGTCGGTACAATCTTATTTCAAGGCCCTGTCTAATGGGAAATTGAAAATAAACTCTTCCATTTTCCCAATGAACGAGCCAACGTCTTCGGAACACTCTTATGAATTGAAATACTGTTTTTACTGTTATGACAGTGACTGGTCAAAAAGTTTTCCGGAATGTAAAGGGAAAGATATCAGTGCAGGACTTGCAGACGTTTCAATCGGTTTTATCATAAGAGAACTTGCAGAAAAAATAACTTCACAGGTAGACGGCAATCTATACGACCGGGACGCCGATGGATATATAGATGATTTCGTAATGGTTTTCCGAGGCGGAAGCCGTGGCACGGACAAAGGAGTACATTCACCTCAGAATGGAGAACTGTCCGAACGTTTTATAAATGCCAACGGAGATATTGAACTGGGAGGAAAGAAAATAAAGAAATATACCATTCTTTATGAACGTAGCTCTCTGGCCACTCATTGCCGTTTCTTACTGAACGAACTGGGCTTCCCTTATCTGTATCGCTCCCGTTCGGAATATCCCCGCCCTGTCGGCATGTGGGATGTGATGGACGGGCCGGAACTGACTCTTCCGTTGGTATACAACCGTTGGAAATATTCCGGAGGTACATGGGTAGAAGATATCCCGGCTATCAGAAGCCATGCTACCTACACTTTGAATTCTGCCGATAAACCGGAAAAGAATGCTTATAAGATTCTGACAGATGATCCGACAGAATTCTTTGTTTTAGAATACCGTAACAACCAAAACGCTTATGAAAGGCATTTACCCGAGTCCGGATTATTAATTTATCGGGTACATACTGATAAAAACGGTTCCACAGAGCCGGTTCCAGAGTTTTATGTATTCCGGAAAGACGGAGAAATCGACCAGGCCGGTGATCTGAATGAAGCATTATTCTCGGATATAAACGGAAGAAACATATTTAGTGCGGCTTCCAATCCCTATCCTTTTATTAGTAATGGCGACCGGGCGGATATTGCAATCTCCGACATTAAAATAGAAGGAGAAACACTGACATTCACTACGGGCGATCTTCCGAGTTCAGTGGAAGAAATAACATCTTCCAAACAACTGAAGCTATACTATGCTCCCGATACAAAAAACTTATCGATCTCCGGAGATTGGGAGCATGTCAGTATCAAAAACCTTTCGGGTATCGATTTATTAACCGAACAGAACACTTCGGGAGACTATTCACAATCTATTAGTTTACAAGAATACCCAAAGGGAGTTTACCTGATTGTTGTCAATAAAGACGGGCACAACGAGACAATGAAGATTGTATTGTAAAGCTGTATCCATTCAATTTTATAAATAGAATTTAATCAGAATAGTATGAATAAAATAGGTTATGCATTACTTATTGTTTGGGGGCTGCTCCCGTTAAACACGGTTTGCAGCACAAACACAATTCCTTTTGTGGGAGTATCTGCCAGTAATTCGGACGGTATCATGCTCTCAGAGAATTTAGTAAACAATTCGGGGTTATCGGAAAATTCGGCCAACGCTTTTCACGACAATGCTTCAAACGGTTCTACCATGTGGTGTAGCAGAACAGGAGTTTTAGGAGATGTGAAACTGACATTTGACCTGAAAAAATCATATCATTTACAGAATCTGTATATCTGGAATTTCAATCAGCCGGACAATCTGAATAAAGGAGTGAAGAATATGCGCATTGAATATTCCACAGACAAAACGAATTGGACTGAGTTACCGGCTCCGGCAGAGCCCGGTTATACGATGGATGCATCTTATCCGTTTCAGTTGGCGCAGGCTTCGGGTACGAGCGAACTGAAAGCAACTAATTTGAATGATGGGAAAAATTCTCCGATAAACTTATCCGGTGTACAAGCACAATATGTCCGTTTTCTTATTTCAAAAACGATAAACAACGGTAATTGGGGTGGAAATGCCTTCGGATTGAGCGAAGTGCTGTTCACTACCGACGACGAGATCGATGATGCGTTAAAAGTCTCCGTCGATTTTGGCCAAGTGAATAATACATGCGGAAATATGCTCTTCGGAGGATGCCAGAATCCGTCGCTCCCTCATTCCCATAAAATATTACCCCAGCTGACGGATGCCGGTTTCAATTGTATCCGTTGCGATATGTGGCTTGAAAAAATCTTACCGGCAAATATTACCTATCAAGATTACATCAATAACGTCAACGATGTACAAAACCCCGATACATGGGATTTTTCGGATTTAGAACTGGCAGTCCGGGCTAAGAAAAGCGGCATGAAAGTAATGATGATCATTGCCTATTGTCCGGGATGGCTGGCATACAACGGTACCAGTAAAGGGGTTCCTATGGACCTCGATGTTTATGCCGATATTGTGCGTAAGGTATATAGCCGTTATCACAAATATATAGACTGGGTAGAAGTATACAACGAACCGGGATATTTCATGACCATTGATAAAAGTCCTTATGCATCGGCCGGTGCGGCATTGGCAGATATCTATATGACCTGTGTAAAGGTGGTACGGGAAATTACGCCGGATATGCCGATGGGAGGAACCTCTGTTGTCACTCATTCCGACGGTGGAGTCGGTGGCAGCACCAATCGTGATTTCTTCGCGGATAAACGTATAAACAAGGATAACTTTAATTTTTATTCTCATCATGTATATGGCGATTATGGTATTCCTACGGAACAGGAAACTGTAACAAGAGTCAAAAATCTGTTAGGGAAATTCGGATACGCCAACCTGCCGGTTTATTTCACCGAATGGAGCACATCTATCAGTAACGCTGCAGATTCCATAACCTATACCGGCTCAAAATCACACCTCTTTGTAGCCAACTGTCTCGTCAACTGGATGCGCGACGGGCTGACAGGAGCCATGCATTGGAATTATTTGCAGGCATTTGCCGAAAACGGAACAACAGAACAGGGAATTTCATCGGATGCACACGGGCTTTATAGTTGGGACGTTCGAAGCAAAGAAGGAAAACTACTGCCCAAAGCATATGTATTTACTCTACTTTCCAAAACGCTCGGATTGGGAAAAGGCGAAAACCGCGTTGTACAGACCGATTATGCAGAAGCAGCAGAGCATTTGAATGTACTTTCAATCATAAATGCTGAAGGAGAATACTCCACAGTCCTCATAAACAATCACCAGACACCTATAAAAGTGGCCCTTTCTTCCAATTCAGACCATTCGAGAATCGAGAAGCATACAGTAACTTATACCGAAAAAGGAATAAATGGTGAGAATATTATTTCCACTGATAAAAAAAGTGTCATAACCCTCGCTCCAATGTCTGTAACGGGCATAAAATACATAAAATAAGTAGGTTGTTACCAGGTAGCGAGTGAATGTTACAAGTGTGAATCTCCGTTTTTCTATTCCTCGCTACCTTGCAGCCGTTTTCAAAACAGATTGTATAACTTTAAATAACTTATCATGAAAAGGAAAATTATTACTTTATGTACAGCGTTGTTTGCATTAGGTATTCATGCACAAATTTCTACCCCCATGTGGGAAAACTTCGAAGGCAGTTCTTTAGTATTGGAAAACATTACTTATGAAGGAACCGGAAGTGAAACAATGGGTGTTGAAGAAAACCCTCAGAAAAGCGGAATTAATAAATCGGAAAAATGCTTTGCCCTTACAGCAACCAACCAGCATGACTGGTGGCACAAACTACACATCGCCCCGGCAGAAGGAGAATACTTTATGCCGGCTTCCGACAAGCACGTATATCTTCATTTTAAGATGTATCGCACCCGAATCGGAGATGCCAGTGAAGTGCATGTTTATGACGAAAAAGGCACACAGGACGGACATTTCCAAGCACAATTCAATAATACAAAAGCAAATTGCTGGGAAGATTTTGTATTTGATCTTACCTCTTATGTCCAGGCAGGCAAGGGAATCAGCAAAATTGTCATACAACCCGAATTACAATGGAACGGTCCGGGCGCCGTACCGGAAACCAAATATTTATTGGATGATTTTCAGTTGATGGATTCTTCCTATCCGGATGGAGCACAAATACTTGAGATTACAGACATCGCGAATTTTGATGATCCGGACATGACTGCAAAAAATCTGATGGAATGGAGTTCGATGGATCCGAATGCTTCTTGCACGGTAGTCGATAATCCGTCTTCTGAGGCTGTAAATTTAACAAAAAAGGTTTTGTGTTATGATAAGCCGGCATCTGCGGTTTGGTGGCATGCTTTGCAACTGCCTATCAACGGCTTGGTGAAAGCCGAATATCCGAATACCAACCTGCATATAATGATGTATACCGGCGGGCAGACAGTACGAGTAATTGTAAAAGACCATATGGGTAATCAGGCCAGATCCGAATATATGCCTTATGACGCTACCAGTTGGGAGGACTTTGTATTCGATATCTCTGAATTGAAAGGTGAAACAATCTCTGCAATCGAATTCCTGTTTGGCTTTAATGGAGAAGATAACTGGGATAATCCGGCTGGAAAATTCTACATTGACGAAATTATTTTAAATGACGAATTTGATGCACGCGAAGAGGTCAGCACCGGTATCAATGAATTAAAGGATAACAAGAGCGGCATAGCTGTATACTCCACCGACGGAAGCATCTATGTCAAAGGAAACAACCTGAACAAGGTGGATGTGTATACAGCAGCCGGAACCCTTGTTGCAGAAAAGGCAGGAAACATGAATGAATGTTCTATGGCATTGCCTCAGGGTATGTACATTGTAAAAATACAAACGGTAAATGGAGAAATTGTAGCAAGAAGTATTGTAAATAAATAGTATAAAGTTTTATCAATAGGTATGAATACTCCCTGATACATAAGTAGCGAACTATATATTCATGTATCAGGGAGTCTTTTTTAGGGTCAGACCGTTTAAACAGAGAAGAATGAAAGTCATTAGAATTTTAATATACATCGCATTATCCATTGTATGTACCGCCCTGTCTGCACAACAGAAAGAGTATGAAAATCCTCGCGTGACAGGAGTAAACAGAGAGAGCGGACGTGCAACATTCTGGTACTATTCGGATAGAACCGAAGCACTGAAAGGTGGTTATGAAAATACCCCGGATAATATACTGTTGAATGGCAAATGGAAGTTTCATTTTTGCGAAAAACCGGCCGAACGCCTGGTAGATTTTTACCAGACAGGATTCGATGTATCGCAATGGGACGATATTGACGTACCGGGCAGTTGGCCCTTACAAGGATACGACAAACCTCTATATATGAATCATCCTTACGAGTTCAATTATATAGACCCCTACCCGTATCGGGTTCCTACGGAATGGAATCCTGTAGGAGCGTTCCGACGTGTAGTACATATTCCCGTTGCCTGGGAAGGGAAACGGGTGGTGTTGCATTTGGGTGCTGTCAAGTCTGCCTTTTATGTTTGGGTGAACGGACAAAAGGTCGGCTATTCTCAAGATTCGAAAATGCAGGCAGAATTCGATATCACCTCTTATATACAACCGGGAAGAGAAAATGTGATTGCCATCGAAGTCTATCGTTTTTCGATCGGCTCTTATTTAGAATGCCAGGATTTCTGGCGGTTGGCAGGCATCAAAAGAGATGTGTGGCTGTATGCCACCTCTCCGGTATTCCTGAAAGATTTCTTCGCTATAGGCGATTTGGATGAACAATACAAGAACGGGGAACTGGAGTTGAACTATACACTCAAAAATACCCAAAAACGCAAAACATCAGTCAATGTCTCTTTTTCTTTACTCAACAAGGAAAATAAAGAGATCTGGACAGAGCAGCAAAAGATAGTGTTGCCCGGACTGAAAGAACAAACTATGAATCTGAAGCAGGTGATCGAAGGCTGTTCACACTGGACAGCAGAAACACCCAATCTATATACATTGCTGATCGGTGTCGAAGAAGCGAACGGCAATACGACATACAGTTCATGTAAAGTAGGATTCCGTAAAGTGGAAGTAGCGAATGCACAACTTCTGGTCAATGGAGTTCCTGTTTACATCAAAGGGGCTAACCGACATGAGCACCATCCTAAATACGGACATTATATTCCTCGTGAGACGATGGAGAAGGATGTCCGATTAATGAAACAATTTAATATCAACGCAATTCGCACTTGCCACTATCCGTGCGACCCTTATTTTTATGAGTTGTGTGACAAATACGGGATTTATGTTGTGGATGAAGCCAATATCGAATCGCATGGTTTAGGGGCGGCTCTACAAAATGTAATAGATCCGCAAAAACATATCGCTTGTGATCCGGAGTGGACAGACATTCACCTGGATCGCATGAACCGTATGTTCCAAAGAGATAAAAACCATCCGTCAGTCATTATCTGGTCTATGGGTAATGAATGTGGTGACGGAGTCAACTTTGTCAAAGGCTACAAAATGTTGAAGGCACTGGATAAAAGCCGGTTAGTGCAGTTCGAACAGGCCGGTACATTACCACATACGGATATTTACTGCCCCATGTATATGAAAGGGGAAATGATGAAAAATTATGCCTTATCGCCGGATGCACGCATACCTCTTATCCAATGCGAATACGCCCATGCAATGGGCAACAGTCTTGGAAACTTCCAGGATTACTGGGATTTGATAGAAACTTATCCGGTATTACAAGGAGGCTTTATATGGGACTTTGTAGATCAAGGAATGGATGCCTATCACAATGGAGTGCATTATTATGAATATGGTGGCGGATTCGGACAGGAAAAGATCCGTAACGACGGTGCATTCTGCATCAATGGATTATTCTCTCCGGACAGAAAACCCAACCCGCACGCGTATGAAGCTAAAAAAGTATTGCAGAGTTTACGGGTACGAAAGAGTGGACTGGGAGAAAAGGTCTTTAAAGTCACGAATACATTCTCATTCACCAATGCAGATAAGTATCAGTTGACATGGAGCCTTTTGCAAGACGGACAAACTGTAGAAAACGGTACCATACCGTTCGCCCTTGCTCCTCATTCCGCCGGATTATTGACCATACCCTATCAGACAGCCCTTTCTGACTGTCATGAATATTTCTTAAACGTTGAATTCAAGTTGAAAGAAGCGGAGGATCTGTTACCCAAAGGTTGGACAATAGCCTATGATCAGATCGCTTTGAATCATCCGGTCAGAAAAATAACTGTCGGTAATACTTTAAACAAAACATTGACCTATCAAGAGAACGATACGATAATCGATATAAAAGGAGAACGCGGATTAAACCTAATCTTCGACAAACGGAAAGGAGGACTGAGTTCTTTTCGTTATGAAGGCTTCGATTATCTGAAATCATCTCTTGTTCCGGATTTTTGGCGTGTAAATACCGACAATGACGATTGGGACAGCGAGAATAATGTCTGGAAGAATGCTATTTCCAAAATGCAAGTATTGCAAGTTACGGTAGAACCTGCCACTGCCGTTTCTAAAAAGGAGAAAAAATACGAACAGATAAAAGTGCACGTTAAAACACAATTTACCGTTTCGGAAAAGCCGCAGCATACCATTTTCTTCGATACGGACTACACTGTACATGCCGATGGAAGCATCCGGGTAGATAACTATTTTACACCGAATTATTACAACGGAGAATCCAATATGTCCATACCCAGAATTGGCCAGGTAGTGAATATGAATTCTGAATTATCATTGGCTCAATGGTACGGCCGTGGTCCTTGGGAAAACTACTCAGACCGTAAAACCTCCGCATTAGTAGGGGAATACGAAATGCCCGTCAGTGAACTTCCTTACAACTACATCCGTCCTCAGGAGAATGGTTATCGCACGGATGTCCGGTGGCTGAAATTAAAAAGCCCCGATGGCCATGCACTGAAAATAACAGGTGAACCGATATTCTGTTTTAACATTCAGTTCACCGGACAAGATGGATATTTCACTAATGACGGCGCCCGGATGCGCTCTTCCGTCAATATGGTAAAAGAGCAAAATTATTATTTGAATATTGACTATGCACAAAAGGGAGTGGGTGGCGATAACTCTTGGGGAAAGCCGGTGCACTCCGAATATTTGGTTTTACTGAGATATCATGCCTATAGTTTCTGGTTGCAACCGGAACTATAATTAAATTATAAAGAATACACATCATTATGAGAAAAGCAAATTATGACCGGTTTCCATCTACTAAAATTTCGGGAACTGTAATTCAAGGATGGGAGAATATCTGTTCTCTACTGGAAGAACATTTAAAGGCCTATCCGGCTTTAGCCGTTGATTTTTATACAGGGGTATATGAGGAAGAAGTAATAAATGAACTCCATCGCTTATCCCCCGCCCTATTTATCGATACCCGCGACCTGATGAAACCGGAAAGTGAGATTAAAGCTATGACAGCCCGCTTTATGACGGATGACGTCTTATTTGGCTACGTGACTAATATCACGCTAAACGATTATTTTGACCAGGACAAACTGAAGAAAGCGCGTGAGGAAGTAATTGCGACAAAAGGAAAAGTAGTGGTTGTGGGAAGCGGAGCCGCCATGGTAGTCCCTGCCGAAGCCGTATTGGTTTATGCAGATATGACGCGTTGGGAAATCCAACAGCGTTTCCGCCGTCATGAAGTGAAAGCATTGGGGATAGACAACCGGAAAGACGCAGTATCCCTGCAATATAAAAGAGGCTACTTCAATGATTGGAGAGTATGCGATAAATACAAGGAAAGTTTGTTTGACAAGGTTGACTTCTGGTTAGACACCCACATAGCAACTGAGCCTAAAATGATTGATCAAACCACTTTTTTCAAAGGAATCGAAGAGACGGTTCATTCTCCTTTCCGCGTAGTTCCTTTCTTTGATCCGGCTCCCTGGGGCGGTCAATGGATGAAAGAAGTATGCGATCTCGATCCGGAAAAAGAAAATTACGGTTGGTGTTTCGATTGTGTTCCCGAAGAAAACAGCCTCTATTTTGAAGTGAATGGTGTACGATTCGAATTGCCATCGGTAGATCTCGTACTTTTAAAAACAAGAGAATTGTTGGGTGAGCCGGTAGAAGCGCGTTTCGGAAAAGACTTTCCCATCCGTTTCGACTTTCTCGATACGGTAGGTGGCGGTAATCTAAGTGTACAGGTACATCCCACGACACAATTCATTCGCGAAAACTTTGGCATGTACTACACACAGGATGAAAGCTATTATCTATTGGATGCCAAAGAAGGTGCTACCGTTTACCTCGGTTTGAAGACGGGTATCGATAAAAATGAAATGATTGAAGACTTGCGGAAAGCCCAAAAAGGAGAAATAGTATTCAATACGGAGAAGTACGTGAATAAACTGCCCGCAAAGAAACACGATCATTATCTGATTCCGGGCGGAACCGTACATTGTTCCGGCTCAGAAGCATTGGTACTTGAAATCAGTTCTACTCCTAACCTGTTTACTTTCAAGTTATGGGACTGGCAGCGTTTAGGATTAGATGGAAAACCACGCCCCATAAACGTAGAAAGAGGAAAAGAAGTTATCGACTGGAAACGTGATACGGAATATGTCAAACAGCATTTGGCCAACCATCTGACAAAGATTTCCGAAGGAGACGGCTGGAGAGAAGAAAGAACAGGGCTGCACCCGAATGAATTCATCGAAACCCGCCGCCACTGGTTTACCAAACCTGTGACACACCATACGAACAACAGTGTGAATGTCTTGAATCTGATAGAAGGCGAAGAAGCCATCATCGAAAGTCCCAACGGAGCGTTTAAGCCATTTGTGGTTCATTATGCCGAAACATTTATCATTCCGGCAAATGTAAACGAATACATCATTTCCCCTTATGGCAAGTCTGCCGGTAAAGAATGTGCGACTATTAAAGCTTATGTGAGATTCTGATAAAAACGTAAGGTTAACTTAATTCTATTATCATATGTATAAACATGATCAGCGTATTGTACTGACTCTGGATGCAGGGGGTACCAATTTTGTATTCTCTGCCATTCGAGAATGTAAAGAAATTGTAACTCCGGTCTGTCTTCCGGCTGCTTCTGATAACCTGGATAAATGTTTGTCTGCATTGCTAAAAGGGTTTAGCTTGGTTAAAGATCAGTTGGAAGACACCCCGGTTGCAATTAGCTTTGCTTTTCCGGGGCCTGCCGATTATAAAAACGGGATCATTGGAGATTTGCCCAACTTCCCGGCTTTCCGGGGAGGAATAGCTTTAGGACCATATCTGGAAGAGAAATTTAAAATCCCCGTTTTTATTAATAATGATGGTAACTTATTTGCGTATGGTGAAGCACTGGCCGGTGCATTACCTGCCATAAACGAAAAACTTGCTGCCGTCGGTAGTCCTAAAAGATATAAAAACTTATTGGGAATCACTTTGGGAACAGGGTTCGGTGCAGGAGTGGTTATCGACAATCGCCTGCTGACGGGCGACAACGGATGTGGTGGTGACGTATGGATCATGCGCAATAAAAAATATCCCGGATTGATAGCAGAAGAAAGTGTAAGTATCAGAGCCGTCCGCCGGGTATATACCGAACTTAGCGGTGAAGATGCTTCAAAGTTGACTCCTAAAGATATCTACGATATTGCAGAAGGCCTGCATTCCGGAAATCGTGAGGCGGCCGTGAGAAGCTTTGAAGAATTAGGCGAAATGGCCGGAGCAGCCATTACCCAAGCGCTTCACATTGTCGATGGGTTGGTAGTAATCGGTGGCGGCATAGCGGGAGCCGCTAAATACATTCTGCCGGGTATAATGAGAGAGATGAAACAATCCGTCTCCACTTTTGCAGGGCAGGAATTTCCCTGTTTACAGATGGATGTCTGCAATCTGGAGGACGCGAACGATTACAGGAGGTTTATGGAAAACAGAGCCGTCCATATCCAAGTGCCTTCTACCGACAAAAAGGTTCTATATGATTGCAATAAACGTATCGGGGTAATTGTATCCTCATTGGGTGCCAATAAAGCCATTGCATTAGGAGCATATACTTTTGCATTGCAACAGATAGATGCAGCAAGCCTTATCCAATAAAATCATAAATTAAAGAAAGTGCAACTATGAGCAGAAAGCTATTATTCCTTTTTCTATCGGTTTACTTCTCCACCTTTACAGCCACAGCCAAAATAATATGGACAATTGGCAACGGAGATAATTCCGGTTCCGAACTGGCATTAGGCCCCTCTGATTATAAGAAATTTTTAGCTAACGATTTCGGGTATGAAGACCGGTTCTTTCTGATCGGGACTTCTTCTGATAAAACAGATTTCCCATATGTGATGCCCGGACCGGATGATACTTGGGGAGGTACTTGGAGGACTTCCGGTTGGAGAACACATGATGCAAACATTCTGTTCAATATCTCCCAAAAACCTAAAAACGGACAATGCAAATTGATTATCGATCTGGTAGATTCAAATCCGAATCGCTCGGTGGTAAAAGTCACAATTAATTCTATAGAAAAGAAATTCGAGATCAAAGGCCATTCCGAAGAGGCACTGGAAGGCAATGTACAAAATGCCAAAGAACAGATTCTGGAATTTCCTTTTTCTACTGCCGACCTGAAAGAAGGCGGTAATATTGTTACTATCTCTGTGCTCGAAGGTGGTTGGATCGTATTCGACCAAATCTTACTGGAAGGATCGGATCGTGTTACATTAGGGGACAATAACAAATACGCTTTTCTACGCAATGTAGCACCTGCTGCTTATGAAACAGAACTGGAAGGCAAAAGAGTACAACCGCTTTTAATTGATGTGGAACACCTGAACGGTACCCCACAGTTAACAGTGAAGCTGGACGGCACGGATATATTTGCTGCTAAGCTGGATACCTCACGGTCTATTTTCGAAGCTCCTATGCCTGCTGTTAAAAAAAACAGGAAAAGTATGTATCAAGTGTTGGTAAACAATGAGTTGATAGAAAAGGGTATCGTATTGCGTTCCCCCCAGGCTCTACAGACACTGGCGGACTATGTAGACACCAAAATAGGCACTGCACACTCCCGATGGATGATAGCTCCCGGCCCATGGATGCCTTTCAGCATGGTAAAACTGAGCCCGGACAACCAGAATATGGGATGGCAGGCCGGTTATCAACCCACTTTTGAAACATTGGGTTGCTTCAGCCATATTCACGAGTGGACCATGGGAGGATTAGGCATGATGCCGACCAATGGAAAACTGTTCACAACAGTAGGTGATCAATTCTGTCCCGATGAAGGCTATCGTTCACGCATTGATAAACGGACGGAAGAAGCCCCTTTAGGCTACTATAAAGTATTCCTTACCGATACAAAGATTCTTGCAGAAGTGACGGCTACAGAAAGAGCCAGTTTCCAGAAATATACTTTCCCGAAAGATAAAGACGGCCGGGTTATGATTGATTTACATATTCAGGCTGAGTATGATTACAATCTGCGTGAAGTAGAAATGAAGCAGGTAAGCGACTACAGAATAGAAGGATTCTGCCATCAGTTTTCCCCACAGGTATGGAGTGGTGACGCCGATCAGGAGTATGTTGTAAATTTCGTCATTGAATTCGATGCCCCCATAAAGAAAACCGGTGGCTGGAAAAACGATCAGGTACTGGACTCAAAACAGATAACAGGAAAGAATTTAAAAGACGCCGGATTATATGTCGAATTCGATACGAAAAAGCATCCCGTAGTCCAAGTCCGTACTGGCATCTCTTTGGTCAGCATAGCCAATGCCTCAGAAAATCTGCAAAAAGAGATAAGCGACAAATTTGGCTGGGATTTCAATGCAGTTGTACAAAACCAGAAAGATGTATGGAACGAGATTCTGAATCGTCTGACCATCACATCCAATGACCGGATCGAAAAAGTACGTTTCTACACAAATATGTTCCGTGCACTTTGCCGCAATATGTGGAGCGATATAAACGGAGAGTGGATGTCCCCGGATGAAAAAGTACGTAAGTTTACTAACCCGGATCATGTCGCCTTAGGTTGTGATGCATTCTGGAATTCATTTTGGAATCTCAATCTATTCTGGAACCTGGTAACTCCCGAATGGACCTCCAAATGGGTAAATTCACAACTGGCCATGTACGATTCCAACGGTTGGCTGGCAAAGGGCCCCGCCGGCATGGAGTATATCCCCGTAATGGTGGCAGAGCACGAAATACCATTAATAGTCTCTGCGTATCAAATGGGCATCCGGGACTATGATGTCGAAAAAGCATTTGAAGCGATAAAAAAAATGCAAACTACGCCTGCTACCCGTGTTGCCGGCGGATTTGCCGGTAACCGTGATTTGCTGCCTTACCTTAAATATAAATATGTACCCATCGAAAAGGGACGTTTCTCCAATACAATGGAATACTCATATGATGACTGGACGGTAGGACAAATGGCAAAAGCATTAGGAAAATATACCGAGTACGATATATTCAATGACCGTGGAAGTTGGTGGAAAAATGCCATTAATCCCCAAAACGGATATGCACACATGCGCGATACGACAAGGCAGTTTATCCCTGATTTTGATCCCTTCCAAAGCGGACGTGATCATCATTATGTAGAAGGTAATTCCTGGCAACTCAGTTTTTTTGTCCCCCAAGATGTTCCGGCATTAATAGAAACAATCGGTGAAGAAACTTTTATCGATCGTCTGAACTGGGGCTTTGAAGCCAGTGAACCTTGGAGGTACAATGCACCGAACGATCAGTATTGGGACTATCCTGTAGTACAGGGTAATCAACAGTCTATGCATTTTGCCTTCTTGTTCAATTGGGCGAAGAAGCCTTGGCTCACGCAAAAATGGTCACGATCCATCATTGATAAGTACTATGGAACAGGCATCGCCAATGCTTACTTAGGTGACGAAGACCAAGGGCAAATGAGCTCATGGTTTGTAATGGCCGCCTTAGGTCTGTTCCAGACAGATGGCGGATGCCGCATCGATCCGATCTACGAAATAGCCAGCCCGCTTTATGAGAAAGTCATTATCGACTTGGGAGAACGTTATAATCGTGGCAAAACATTTACAATCGAAGCAAAGAACGTTTCCAGAAAAAATAAATATGTTCAAAGTGCCATGCTAAATGGTAAAGTACTGAATGAATTCTTCTTTCCGGCTTCCGAATTACTAAAAGGCGGTGAACTGATTTTGGAAATGGGTGACAAGCCTAATACATCTTGGGGAATACCCACGTGTAATTAAAACAAAAAATAAGTAACTATATATTGCTTACAGTGTAAATTCTTGTTAGCAATAGAATATATCAAGATTATAAGCCTTCTATAATCGTACAATCGTTTATAGAGGGCTTTACTGTAAGGTAATATAGCCACCAAAGAGAGACAATACTACTCTATTTATACCATATATATTTAAGCTAAATCAAAGTATATAGTTTTACCCCAAGAACATCCCCATGTTTTGCATGAAAACATGGGGATGTTGTAGTACAAAACATCCGGATGTTTTGTAGGTATGAAATAAGCTTCATGTAATATAGAAACTTATCCTCTTATTTAATTAAGGTCTATTATCCATGAATTATTAAGCTTAAATAAAAAAAACACAATAAAATACTTTTTTTATTTAGTAAGACTTACGCTTGAATTGTAATATTAATAGATAGCCTTAAAATAAGAATTAAAATTAATATATGTTGTTTTATATAGAATTAATGAAGAACATGAACAAAAAAAGCTAATGGAAAAGAATTTGTATTTGATGCAAAGTGCACATTTACAGCTAAAGTAACCAGTATTTTGTTAACATAAAAAAATGCTAAATGAAAAAAAATCTAAAGTACAAGATCGAACTCTTGTTGTTTTCCCTATTTCTTTTTGTTCCACTCTCTATGCATGCTACAGCGCAAAATGATGTAGCCATAAGTTTGGATTTTTCCAATGTTCCTTTAAGTAAAGTTTTAAATGAGATTGGTCGTCAAACTTCATTGCGTATTGTTTACAATACAAAAGATGTAAATCCCGACCAAATTGTATCAGTGAAAGTAGATTATCAGAAATTATCTTCTGTCATGAAAAACTTGCTGAAAAACACAAATGCAAAATTTACTATAAAGGACAACTATCTGGTACTCTATTCCTCTAAAGATGTTGATGTGGTAAATGAAACAACCCAATCAAACAAACGTATCATTAAAGGTTTGATCTCTGATGAATTTGGAGAACCTCTGATTGGTGTAAGTGTATTGGTAAAAGGAACTACCACAGGAACCATTACTGATATCGATGGAAATTACTCTATCGAAATTCCCAATGACAATGCCATACTCGAATTCAGTTATATTGGTTATCAAAAAGCAACATTATCAATATCTGGTGCCACTTCTTTTAATATTATTCTAAAAGAAGATGCCCAAGTTCTGAACGAAGTGGTTGTTACAGCTATGGGTATTACCCGTGAAGCCAAAACTCTAACTTATGCTGCACAAACTATCAAAAACGATGAAGTAACTCGTATTAAAGAAACAAATTTTATTAATTCACTTCAAGGCAAGAGTGCAGGTCTTACCATTACTCCTAACAATACCGGTGCGGGCGGTGGAGCTTCTAAAATAGTGCTTCGCGGTTCCACCTCTATTCTCGGAACCAATCAACCGTTAATTGTAATTGACGGTGTACCTATGCAAGACGGTATGGGAAGTCAAGTAACCGACGGTATCGCTTATGGTGGTGGACGTAGTGGAGATGACCTTCTATCTACTATTAACCCTGAAGATATTGAAAACATGACCATTCTTAAAGGGCCGAATGCTGCTGCGCTTTATGGTAGTGCTGCCAATAATGGTGTAATTGTTATTACAACGAAATCGGGTGTTTCTGGCACTGTTAAAGTGGATATTTCCAGCAGTACTTCTGTTGAAACAATGGCAATGTATCCTCAAACCCAGCAAACTTTTGGTCTTAGCGACAATAATCAATGGTCGGCATGGGGACCTGAGATCGGTACACGTTCGGCAGATGAGCTGGCATCTGCACCTTATCTGATGAGTTCTGCTCGTAATGCAGTAAAAGATTTTTTTAATTTAGGTGTTACACTTAATAACGGTATAACACTTAGCGGCGGTACAGAAAATTCCCGTACGTATTTCTCTTACAATAACACATATCAAACCGGACAGATTCCCAATAACGATTTCCGACGTAATAATGTGATGTTCAAGGAAATATTCTCTTTGTTTGACAAACGCGTTAATATCAGTACAAGTCTTAATTGGATACATCAAAAAACAAACAATGCTCCAGTAGTTGGAAAGGCTTTGAGCACTCTTTATCCACTATATCGTACTCCGGCAGATATTGACATGCGCTATTTTAAACATAATTATCAACATGCCGGTACGATGGCAGACGATATTGTTAGTAATCCGACAAAAGGAAATCCCAAATTAGTCGGACAGCCAGTACAAACGTGGTATTGGTACGACCAATATCTAAATAATCCATATTGGGTGGCTAATATGTATAACGATGTGTTGAAACGCGATCGCTTGATGGGTAACATCACTTTGGAGGCCAAAATCTGGAAAAACATCAAATATCAAACACGTCTCAGTATCGACTATGTACTTCAAAATAATCTAAATGAAGAATATGCCGGAATGAATCGTACAGGTTTTGATTATGTAGGTGGCAAGTATTATTCCAGTGACTCACGTACAAGTGACATTTATAACGACCATATGGTTTCTTACAATGACCGCTTTGATGATAAAATTGATATCAATGCGGCAGTGGGTACCAGTTTTACTCGACACTATAGTCGCAATACATCCATTACTACCAATATTGATACTTGTGGTTTACCTAATGCATTCGTTCCTCAAAACAGCAAGAAAAGTCGTCCCACTAATCCCAATGGTAGTGCAACATCTGCCTATGATAGTTGGAACTATTCCGACTGGAGTACTGCTCTTTTCGCAACAGCTTCTATCGGGTTGTTCGATAGGGTATACCTTGACGGTAGTTATCGCGTAGATTGGTCACAATCATTTCAACAATTTACTCAAGGGAGTGGATACAGTTCTTTTGATTACTATTCAGCTGGTATCAATATACTTATTGATAAGTTTTTACCGAAATTAGATTGGCTCAATCAATTGAAGTGGCGTGGCAGTTGGTCTGTGGTAGGTAATCCGATTCCTAATACTCTTTTTGCTCGGCAAAGTTATGATTTCAGTAATGGTACTGTAAATACTCGTCCACCATTATTTGATGATCCGAAACCGGAGACTACAACTTCATTTGAAACAGGTGTTGATGTATGGATGTTCGATAATAAATTTAATTTCGATCTTACATATTATAATTCTGTTCTTCGTAATCAGTTCCTTAATGTCACTACAGCCAATGGGGAATCTAAGCCTGTAAATACAGGTAAGATCCGTAATTATGGCCTTGAGTTTTCTGCGGCATATCGCTGGAATATTGGTCGTGATTGGCGTTGGCAAACGGGATTTAATATTGCTTGGAACGACAATCGAATCTTAGAAACTTATAAAACAGAAAGCGGGACACCTTACATTGTAGAAATGGGAACCAATGCGTTTAAAGTTAAATATATCGAAGGAGGTCGCTATGGAGATATTTATGTTAATTCCTTTGTCCGTGATGAAAATGGACACATAAAAATCAGTGGAGCTGACGATTATGAAACTGCTGTGCCTCAAATGGAATCCGGTGAGTATAAAACTTATGTAGGCAATACGGCTTCTCCTGTCACTCTCGGATGGAATAACACCCTTTCTTGGAAGAATCTTACTTTATATTTTCTTATTGATGGACGTGTAGGTGGTAAGGTAATGTCTTTAACAGAACCAGATCTTGATTTGTTTGGCCTTTCAGAACGTTCGGCTCAAGAACGTTTAAATGGTGAACGCGTTACACAAAACGGTAAAGAATATATTCTTAAAGAGCTTCCTGATGGTTCCGGAAACAAAGTCTCCGTTGAGAATTATTACATGACCATTGGTGCTTCCCCGATGGAGGATTATGTTTATAACGCTACCAATTTCCGTGTACGTGATATTTCCTTGAGTTATAATTTCAACAACTTATTTGGTAAGAATCGAGGATTGACAGCACAGTTTTCTGTAAAGAATGCATTCTTTATCTATAAAGATTCACCGGTAGATCCGGATATTTCTGTATCGGCTGCTAACGGTTTTTCCGGCATCGACTGCTATTCATTGCCTACTACACGTAGTTATGCATTGACTCTAAAATTTAACTTTTAAAATAAAGCATATCTCCTTAATAAATTATGAAAATGAAGAAAATAATATGTTCGATTGCTCTCATTGCCGGGTCTTTATTGTCAACGGGTATATTTATCAGTTGCGGTGATCAGTTTCCGGAAGAATACCCATGGATGATAGGCAGACAGGAAGAGATGGATAATACCAATGAGGAAGGTGCAGGAGCTACTGACATTACGGTTCTTGAAAAAGAACTTCGTGGTGCTATCCCTTTTATGATTAATTATTCGCATGAACCGGGTGGTAATTGGGAACCTCATGACTATCAATATGGTCGTGCTAATAATATTGATAACTATTCCGGGTATTGGACTACTTCAAAAGGTACTTTTACATTTGGAGGGCCGTTACCTACTTTATATACGTATCCTAATGACTATTTGGGTGGTGCAAATAGCAATCAAATTTTCACACAATCGGTGAATGCTATTTTACATGCTACAGAGCTTGGAAAGCCCGAATGGCGTGCTGTAGCTCTGATTATCCAAGCATATGCCGGTCATGAAATTGTTGACTTCTATGGTGCTGCTCCTTTCACAGATTGGCGTAATGTAAAACGCATTCCGCCGTTGGCTTATGAGAAAGGGGCTGATATTTATGACAAGATTTTTAATGATTTGGATGAAGCTATTGTTATCCTAAAAGAGCGGAAGCCTTCGCAAACAGAATTAGAGAAAATAGAGGATAGCAATGGTAAGAACATTTCTTATGGCGATTGGCGGCGTTGGGTGAAGTTTGCTAATAGCATCAAACTTCGTATGGCAATGAATATAGTGAAATATGACGCAGGCAAGGCTCAACAAAAAGCCGAAGAAGCTGTGGCTGATGAGATAGGTGTGCTTACCGAACATGACGATAAAGATATAGCTTACTACCCAGCCGGTGAGACTGTGTGCTGTTTGTGGAAAATTTGTAATACTTGGAATGATCTCCGCTTGAATGCATCATTGGAAAACATCCTTAAGCATTTTGAGAATCCATTGCTGACAGAATGGTTTGATTCAAACCCCAGTCCTATTAAAGATAAAAATTCTGGTATTGTGGCCCCGATTGATGTATACGGTATGCGTGCTGGTATTGATATGAGGAAGATAAATACTTCAGATAGAAAAAGTGGGTATGGTCCTTTTGCGGTATTAACCGATAAATATAAATTCATGCATCAGCCTTTCTTAAAACGTGTCGAGTGCTTATTCCTCCGTGCTGAAGGTGCTCTTAGAGGTTGGTCGATGGGCGGAACTGCCAAAGACTTTTATGAATCCGGCATTCGTTTGGCTTTTGAGGAAAATGGGATTACTGATCAAAGTATAATTGACGAATATATCAACCGGACAGAGGTAAAAGATGTAGACTATACAGATCCGTTTAACGGAATTCATAACATCAAAGGTCGTGTAAAAGTGGATGTGAAGTGGAATGAAGCAGATACTGATGAGTTGAAACTGGAAAAAATTATCACTCAAAAGTACATCGCTAATTTCCCGATGAGCGGGGAAGCATGGACTACATTCCGTCGTACAGGGTATCCGCGTTTATTCCCTGTTTATCTTAACGGTGACATGGAAGATGTTGATTTGGAACTTCAGCTTCGCCGAATACCTTTGGTAAAAACAACCAATAATACGCTTGAGATAGCTTCACTTGAAGAGGCTCTTGGAGCACCCAATCAGGGTAGTACGCGAGTATTTTGGGATGTACCTACCGAACAGCGTGGTGAAAAAAGTCCAGATAATAAATATAATTTGGTAATTCCGGTAAACTTTTAATAATTTTTTAAGATGAAACTATATAGAAACATAATATTCTTTTTGATAGCCATCTTATGTATGGGTGTTTTTGTCGGATGTAATGAAGATGAAACGCTAGATGGTGCGTCTGAGGTATATATTACCCTTAATCCTATGGATATCACTTTGAGAGTGGGCGATACAATAAAAATCTCGGCTGTAGTTACTAATTTGAGTGGTAATCGTATAGAAACACCTATTACTTGGACGGTATTGGACGAAGATGTGGCAAAGGTGTTGGGCGATACGGCGATTGTCTGTGTAACAGATGCACAAGGAAAAGAGACAAAACTAAAGGCAGAGCTTGTGAATGGTAAGTATGCCCTGACTAATGTTACCGTCACAACAAATCTTCCGGAAGGTATTACTCCTATAGACGAAAGTGGGGCTATAATTTCTTCTAAACATAGTTATAACATCACCCATGATTCTGTATTATTTGCTGTTTCTCCTAAAGAACTCCTTGAGGATTTTGAGCCTCAGTATACAATTGAAGGACTTGAACCATTTAGAATTCCGATGACTGTATATAAAGATAAAGGGTTGGTAGCTGTACACTATTCTGCGCCACGCGCCGCTGGAGAAGGAAAGATAACTGTTTCCATAGGTGATGGGTCCTCTGCCAAAACTGCAAGTTGTACTGTAGTATCGGCACCGAAACTTCTGGCTACTTTCTATGGTGAAAAATTTGCCGAGATGCCGTATTTAGGTACCAGACCAGATAGAAGTGTTTTGCCGCAATGGTTTGCTTATACAAATGAATCAAGTATGGACATAAACTCAGAAATGACTATACGTGTTGCTATCAATACAGAGAGCGGTGCTCTTGAAGACATTGAAGCAGCTTATAGTTCATATCATTGGGAAGCAATATCCGGTAGCGCAGTCGTCATTTCTGAAAAATATGAGGAGTTTGTAGAGAATCAAGGATTTGATGCCGTATTAACTGTACGTGCGGGTATTGAAGAAGGAGAGGCGGAATTTCATTGTATTACTTCGGATACTGTTCTTGTGGCAACTTTCAGTGTTCAGGATTATAAGAACCGTTATCCTGTAGACAAAATAACAGTGAGTCATGAGTCTATAAAGATGCCTGTAGGTGATTTTATCATGTTCACAACGGGAGTTGAACCAATCGCCTCTTATGCTTACCACAAACCGGTAGTTGTAGCAGAAAATCCCAATATTATAGAAGTTGGTGAATATGATGGTAATCTGATAATTCTTAAAGGTTTGGAAATTGGTGAAACCAAACTTATATTGACATCTAATGGCAAACAACTTGAAGTACCGGTAACAATTACCGAAGGTATAAAAAGTGTGTTGTGGGAAAAAGGAAATCAACGTGTTTTGTTTGCCGGCCAATCTGTTCAGTGGGGAGTCGATGCAAGGACAACTTCAGACGGTCCGAATCCTTATGAGGTAAAATGGATATCATCTGATACATCCATACTGAAAGCTGCACAAGTAGACAAAGATAATACCAAAGGTATAATTACTGCTGTAACATCAGGAACAGCCACAATTATAGCAGAAGTGGCCAATGTTCGTTCCGATGACGTTTCTGTTAAGGTAATTGATTTACCGGCGGATCAGACGTATACTTCCTCTAATACAGACTATGATAATACTATTGTAATACCTGCCGAAAACGAAAGGGACCTTTTAGTGTATGTCGCTCTAATATCTGGACAAAAACTTACCATTACATTAACTGGTGCATATTCCGGTGGTAGCTATGACGGTACCTATCAGGTCAGTAGCTATCCGGCAAGTGTAAATATTGATGAAGCAGAGGCACCTGTAACCTCAGGATATGTGACTCTTGCTTCTGATAACGATGGTAATGTGTTGATCTCGTTTGATCTTATGGTTTCAGTAACCAGTGACAAAACGTTTACGCTTAAAGCAGATAACGTAGTGGGGCTTCAATAAAATATCGACAAGGAGTTTGAAGCTTTCAGCTTCAAGCTTCTTGTCTCATAAGATGTTAATCACTAACAAACAATTTGTGAATTATATAAATTATTTTTTTAACTTTAAAAACACATTCCATGAAAAGAAATTTACTTTTACTTTCCGGAATTGCAGTTCTTTCTCTTTCTGCTAATGCACAAGAATTGAAAGAAGACTACATGGTATGGCCTAATAGTGGAGGTCTGCCCGGTTATGTGACTGAATGGACCCCAGGTACTCCTTTGTTTGAAGATGAGAATTTTTACATCTCTCGTGTGAAACCAAAAGAGCGTTTCCGTAATGCTGCAACTCAAATTAATGAGACATTAAATGAGGCAAATGACAAAAAACTTGTTTTTTGGGTTCCCGTAGGTAATGCTGCAGGAGGTAGCCCGAATGCACGTCCTAATGGCGTGTTCGATGGCGAAGTATTTAGTACATGGTCTTATGTAACCCATTATGGGGACTGGACTTCACCACATGGTTGGGTTCCCGGCGGTTTTGCAGATGTTGCCCATAAAAATGGTGTAGGGGTGTCTGGTGTTGCTTCCATTCCTAATGCAAGTATTAACGCTAATGATGGAGCTTGGGGACAAGCTTTGCATGAACAAGTAGCTCTTGACAATGAAAAATTGGCTAAATTCCTTCATTATCATGGAGTAGACGGCTTAGGTTATAATGCTGAGTTTTACGGCATGAGCGCTGATCTGCCCGCTCTTCGCACTCAACATGAATTTATTCATAAATATCTTGTTGAACAGGGAAATAATTTGGCAGAAAACTTCTGGTATGACGGAACAAACGATAACGGTGGTATCTCCTTTGATGGTGGTATTGGTAGCCATAATAAAGAAACATTCGGAAACGGCGAGCATATACGTACCTCACTCTTCTTTAATTACAACTGGCATCGTTCAAATGTGTTAAATTCTCTCTCTAATCTCCAGAATGTTGCTCCCGGGCGTAATCCATTGGATATTTATGCTGGTTTTAATATGCAAGGAGGAGATCCTTCCACATGGACTACCCTTGCTGATTATCCGATGTCTATCGGCTTGTGGGGTGCACATGAACGTAATATGCTTTGGGCCGGACGCGCAAAACAGGGCAGTTCGGATATAGCCAAACAGACAACCTATCAGAATGTTCTCGAAATGTTCTTTACTAACGGAAATCGTAACCCGGCAAAATCAATCGATATCTATAATGCCGGTAGTCATTTCCCTGATGAAAAGTGGTTTGGTATGTCAGCATATATGTCCGCACGCAGTTCTTTGAGCTGGGATCTTTCCGAAGAGCCCTTTATAACATTCTTTAATTTAGGTAACGGCCGTTTTTTCAATTGGAAAGGTAAACGTCAAAATAACAACGAATGGTATAATATAGGTGTACAAGATTATCTTCCTACATGGCGTTATTGGTTTGCTTCCTCGTTCATGGGTAAAAAAGCAACTGATGTATTGACTAATGGGTTAGATGCTCAATTTACGTGGGATGATGCTTATGTAGGCGGTTCTTGTCTTCGTATTTTCGGCACGACAGCTGATGAATATTTACATCTTTTCAAAACAGATTTCGCTTTGAAAACGAATGATGTGATTACAGTTCGTTATAAATTAGTGAAAGGTAAGTCTGATATAAATCTTATTTTATCTGCCAAAGGTAATGAAACTGTAATTTTGCGTGAGAGCAACCTTAAAGTAATAACAACTTCAGAAGTCGCAGATGATGAGGTTTGGATTGAAAAAACGTTCAAAGTCAGCGGGCTTCTCACCACACTTAGCAATAAAGAGATTGCAATGATTGGTCTGCACTTTATGAATGCCCAAGATCTTGATCTTTATCTTGGAGAATTTTCTATTACCCGTGGTACGACTTCTACTCCTTCAGCTCCTGAAATTACTGTAGCAAAAACTCTTGGTAATCATTATAAAGGTGTTGATGCCAAGGTAATTTTTAATATGCCTAATAATAAGGAAGCAGGAACTCCTGTTTACAATCTTGATGTGAACGCTTCCATGTTTAAACTTTATGCACAACAAGAAGGTGGAGATCCTATATTTATGGGTATCACTACTTCTTGGGCAGGTATGTACTATTCTATTCCTGTTGATGCAGATAAAGCACAACGGATACGTCTTGGTGTTGCTGCAGTTTCAGTGGATACCAACTCTGATTCTGATATTAAATGGAGCAATTACATAGATGGTTTTGGTGATTATTTTACCATTAATGATGTCCAAATTGATAAGACAACAATTAAACCGGAAGAAGATTTTGAAATTTCTTACGTAGATCCGCGTCACAATCCGGCTGATTGGAAACTTTACAATGCCGAGGGTGAAGTAGTTAAAGAGGCGAACAATACTGTAAAATTCTCTGTAACGGAAGGTATCAAAGAGGTTGGTGCTTATGATCTCGAAATTACTGAATCCGATACTACTCGCCGCTTCAATTCTTATGTACAGATTACAAGTTGGGGATCAGGCGCTTTGCCCCAAATCAAGACTTTGACAATCGACGGAGAAACAGTGCAAGAGGGAGCATCACCTATTAAAATTGAAATAGGAAAAGAGTTGACTTTAGGCTATACAGGTAGAGAAGCAGATGGCGCTGCATCACGCGGTGTTGAAATAGACGAAGGCTGGGTAGGTGGTAAAGTCGCACCTTTAGACATTGCTTCTTATAAATCATTCTCTGTTTCTACATGGATACTATTTAATTCATTGCCCGGTAGTACGGCATTCTTCAGTATTGAAAATCGTGCCAGTACTTGGCCTGTAAATAACTGGGGTTGGTTCTGGTCTAATGTTGATTCTAAAGGTAAATTAGATTCTTATACATTCCGTAGTGCTACTGCAGGTGGTTCTGATGAACTTAAATACACTTTCCCGGAAACTGTTATTGTACCTAATTCCTGGAATCACGTTGCATTGGTATTTGAATACAACGAAAATGGTCAGTTCCGTTCTAAATTCTATGTTAACGGCACTCTTCAGAAATCAACATGGATATTTGGCCGTACAAGCGGAACAACAGAAGATTGGTGTTCTATACGCTTTGCCCTCCCGTCTGACTACTGGTTTGGTTTCGGTGGAGGTCGTGGTGAAGGAGCTACTTTCAACAATGGTATAATAGATGAGTTGCAAATTTGGGATGGAGCTATGACCGAAGCAGATGTACAGACATCAAAGGCAGGTCTTGATGCAAATAATCTTCCAACTAATATATTAGCTTACTGGGATTTTGATACAGATGCTAATGACAGTCATTATTTTACAGCTAAAGGCACTAAGACAGAAGCACAAGCTTGTGCTTTCAAAATTGTAGCAGGAGTAAATGAAGGTTCTGGAACTCAAACCCCTCAACAACCCCTTTATATCTCCGGTACTCCGTTCATTGCCGGATCTGCTTATAAAATTGAGACACTGCCTACATGGACTGCCAAACGTGCCGTAATCAGTGAAGCTACTGGCAATGCCACTGCTGGTAGCGCAAAACTGTCCTATGCTAAACCTGATGACCGTACTGTTACTTTAACACTCGCAAATACATTAGGCTCAGATTCTAAAGAATACCCTGTATTCACAATCTATGATCCTGTAGGTATTGAAGATACAAACGCAACTGGAGAATTACGTACTTATACTGTAGAAGACATTCTCTTTGTAGAATTTGCAGAAGACGGTAACTACCAAGTTTCTGTATACACAGTATCCGGTATGCTTGCTGCTCAAAAAACAGAAACTCTTTATGCCGGTCAAAATATGCGTATTACCCTTGGAACTAATGGCATTTACTTAGTGAAAGTAATAAAAGACGGCAAAGAGGTTCGTACAATAAAAGTTCTTAAGAAATGATCTGTTAGAAATAGGTATAAAGTATATATTATAACCAAAAGAAACTAAAACGTTTCTAACAAATTGGACAAGTTAATATTTATAACTTGCATAAGAGCCTGGTATAATACTGGGCTCTTTCCTTCTAAACACATTATTTCTTAATATATAGTAATCGAATTACTTTCCATTAGTCGATCTAAAATTCAATAGACTGCTAATTAGTACCATTAGGTCTTTAAATATTTTAATACAAAAATCATTATATTATCCTTTAAATTTTACGTTTATGAAAATTACAAAAATTGTGTTATTACTTTTCGTCTTTTTATGTACATCTAATGTATGGGCGCAATTAAACGAAAATGGGAAGCAAAACCTTACTTCGGAAAACAGAGTCATTAAAGACATGAAAATCCAAGTTTCTAATCCTGGTTGGGATGGAATGGTGAGTATAGCATTAGATGGAAAACTATTGTGCACGGATTATGATCAGGGCATACTGTTGCTGGCAGGGCAGAATTTCATTGAACGCACATCAGAAATAGATGTATATCCAGGTGGCGTACTTTCAATTTGGGGCTACAAAAATGGCACAGGTAATACTAATGTAATTTCATTAACAATTCCAGAAGATGAAACAGATCCAATATTAATCGTAGAATGTACCCCCAGCAGCCATTTCCCTTTAAAAGCATATTTCAAAGGACACTACTGATTATCAAAAAATTATTTAGATAAATAGCAGTTCAAAAAGTCTTAATAATTATGAGATCACCCTCACTCTAACCATGTTTAAACTGCACTCCTAAAGTTTTATGTCCAACTTTTGGGGTGCAGTTCAATTGTAGTAAGGGTGATTTTTTCATACATGAAAATATCCAGGTATTCCTATCATAGAATATAAAAAGTGATCATGGAAATCCCTTCAAACAAACAATTGATTTGACAAAAACCGATAAGTAATATCTTCCATTTTCCCATTGACAATACGATACAAACGCTGATTTGTTTTTGCAGATTTCAATCCACCCAACGCTTCCACGTAAGGTCCCAACTTTATATATTCGAAATAACTCATATTAAAGTCGGCAGGTAACTCCGACTTTCCGGAATACCAACCCACTTTCACCGGAGCTATGGACTGACGGCAACAGAGAAACTGTGCCAATCGCTCTACTTCTAACGGATAAGCATCCCCACCCATAAAACAGACACAAGTCACAGCTTTACCATATTTCTGCAAAAGCCATGAAAGACTTTCTTCAGTTAGGAATTCACCTATGTCATCCATCAGATAAGGACTATGACACCCCTTACACCTGTTCGGACAATTAGAAAGATTGATAGCCAAAGTAACCTCACCCGGTATCTCTTGAAAAACAATATCATAATCAGCGTACCGGAGCATAATATCTTTGAGCAGCCTCCTTCTGCCGGGCTTGTGAAAAATTGCTGACACGTTTCATGTAACCGATAACACGAGTCAGATAATCTACGTCCTCGCTATGACATTCAGGACATTCGTGTAGATATCTCTTATCGATATGCTTACACTTATTGCAAATAGTATTCGGAATATTGAATGTGAAGTAATTACAACCTTCTATAGCAGCTACCCGTAACAATTGCCGATATTGTTCTTTACTAAGATGCTCCTCCAAATTCATATGTAAAGCAGAGCCACCGGTAAGATGCTCGATATAGCGATGCCCGTGAAGACGAAACCTGTCGACAATATTCAATGACTCATCTTCCACGATATAGAAATAACTGTTATAGCATTCACGAAAAGTTTGGAAACCGGCCTCCTTATCCCACTTGGCATGCTTCACGCCTACATTTTCGGCAGGGATCATTTCACAGTTAAACAAAACTTCCTTTGTACGATACTTCTTATTATATTTTTCTATCATACCCAAAATCTCCTGCACAAATGCTTCATATTTGGGATTATCATTGATTTCGATTCCCATAAACTGAGCTGCTTCAACCAAACCGTTGACACCGATAGTCAAATATTGACGACTCATATTGATATAACCGGCATCAAACAAAGGTAACATACCTTTTGCCTGCAACTGTTTCAGATTCTCATTGTAAGCCAGTTGTACTTTGTGAACCAAATCGACGACCTCTTCCAGAAAGAAAGGATAAAGCATACCCGACTTCACTGCATGCTGGATACAACGATTCAGATTAATAGTCAATACACTCTTCGAACCGGTAGAAACCCCGCCGGCACCTAACGTATAACTGAAACCATTATCTTGTATTTCATTACGCAAACGGCAACAGCTACTTAGGGAATCGGCATTATCACTCATATAGGTAAAGAAAGAGTGCCCTCCGGCATACATTTCGGCAGTGAAATCTCCATATTCTTTATCTAATACGTCACCATCTTTGGTCAGCAATGCCATTGTTTCGACAGGAAACGTCAAAACGGTCCGTGTGCGTTCCTTATTAAACCACCTCATAAAGCGCTTTTGCAACCAACTCAAAGAATCCCAATCGGGTTTACTTCCATCGGGAAAAACAAAATGCTCGAAAAGACTATTGAAATAGTACTTGTCATAATAGGCTACATTCCAAAATACCGCCTGAAAATTCCGTGCACCCGTAGGCTGATTAATAGAATACACTATCTGTTCAAAACAATCCGTTATAATCTTATCGATCGTTCTTTGCTTAGCAGACAAATCAACAACCTTGTCAGCGTGTTTATAGTAATCCTGTCCATACTCCAAGCCTACAAAATAATTCATGTACATTAAAAACTCCGGAGTAGCGCATGCACCGCTCAACATACTGGATACAATGAATACCATGTTGACAAATCCTCCACAGAAAGATTTCAGATTAGTCGGAGCCGTCGAATTGCCTCCCACACCCACAGTGCCGTTTATCAACCAAGGATACATGGTGATACTTGCACAGTAATTGGCGAGATTAGTCTCATCATTCTTATAAATAAAATGATGATTCAAAAGTTCAAGATAGCGGTCGGAGACTTCTTTACCATACAAATCTTTCAAACGATCCGTCAATAACCGGCGGTTCAAACGAATAAAATTCGATTTTGGCAATTCACCTATCAAAGTAGCGATGTTCTTGTTCTCCACATTTGCATTTGCATCATATTTACTGCCGGTAGCAGGATTGGAAGCGTCACAATAATCAAGCAAGAATCTAAGCTTGTCTCTGACTTCACGGTCTTCCAAATGCTTCTGACGATACAGCATATATGCTTTTGCAACACTGTAATAATGCTCTGCCATCAGAGCTACTTCCACCTGATTCTGGATTTCTTCCACACTGGTTCCATCACTGACACTGACACGGCTCAATACATTGGTAATGACATCCTGTGTAGCAAAACTCCCTACTGACAAAAAAGCTTTGGCAATCGCATTTTTAATCTTATCAAGAGAAAACACTTCTCTTTTCCCATCTCTTTTGATAATGAATATCTCCGAACTAATCATACTTATAAATTAAGATTTAACAAATAAATTCATCATAAAGCTATTCAAATACGACAATTCACGGAGGTCAGTAATAAAATGAAATCGGTAGAATCCACTCCATCGCCTTTCACCCGAAAGCCTTGAATGAGGTAATGAAACCGGCAGGTCTTCTGACTTGTTTTTATTACAACGCCTTCCCGATTCTATAAAAATAACCAGTGGCAAAGATTGTTGTAACATTTCTCTTTCAAATGCAAGAGATAAAACTTACAGCTACGGGGATAGTCCCTGATTTTCACAGGATTCCCTTTTAATTCCGGTTCGCATTGAAGCTACTTCAGAAACCGATATTGCTGACAAAGTTAGAAATTAAATCAAGAATTCAACTTGAAAAGGAAAAAATATTCAGCCGTATCTTTTTTCTTCGTTTCTTCCCCATTGAATTATAAAATCGACTATCTTTGCCCCGAATTGGTTGCGGATAGACATTTCGACTATTCGGATTAAAAGGGAATCGGGTGAAAATCCCGGACAGTCCCGCTGCTGTGAAACTCTGCTAATATCTTGAAAACAGACCTTTGCCACTGGTTCTTTTTATAGAACCGGGAAGGCTTCAAGATAAGGAGTCAGTCAGAAGACCTGCCATTCATCAAAGGCTGTTTTTACTCGTGGGATTAGGAAAGCAGTGTGAAAGAAGATGAATCCAATGAAAGAACCTGCGAAAGAGATACCTGTAAATATGGGTATGTCTATGTTGTGATACAATTAATCGAGGTTCTGTGGTTGATACATTAAAGACAAATTTATTATATTATGGAACTTCTCAGAAACCTTTTCGAAGGATACCCCAATCTTTGGGGTGGTGGAGTGGCACACTCCGTACTTATTTTATCGTTGGTTATAGCCTTCGGTATCATACTGGCTAAAATAAAGATAGCCGGAATTTCATTGGGTGTCACATGGATACTTTTCGTCGGTATCGTATTCGGGCATTTCAACCTGAGCTTAGACGAACATCTGCTACACTTCCTAAAGGAATTCGGATTGATATTATTTGTCTACTCCATCGGTTTACAGGTAGGGCCTGGTTTCTTTTCCGCTTTTAAAAAGGGAGGATTTACACTGAACATGCTCGCCATGACAACTATCTTTCTGAGTGTTGTTATTACCATCATCCTACACTTCGCCACAGGCGTTCCCATCACAACAATGGTCGGAATTCTTTCCGGTGCCGTCACCAATACCCCGGGATTGGGTGCTGCCCAACAGGCCAACAGTGACCTGAACGGTATCGATGCGCCTGAGATAGCAATGGGATACGCCGTAGCCTATCCACTCGGAGTGGTGGGTGCTATCCTTTCATTACTTGCCTTGAAGTATATTTTAAATATCAATACGACCAAAGAAGAGGCCGATGCGGAAAAAGGATTAGGACACTTACAAGAACTGACTGTACGTCCCGTCACCTTAGTTATAAAAAATGAGGCGATAAACGGAAAGGCAATTAAAGATATACGCCCGTTGGTAAACCGGAATTTTGTTATTTCGCGTATACGTTATCATGAAGGAAACAAAGAGACGGAATTGGTTAACTCGGGTACTATCCTGCATTTGGATGATGAGATTTTAATTATCTCCAATCCGATAGATATTGAGGCTATCACGGTCTTCTTCGGTAAACAAGTGGAGGTAGAATGGGAACAGGTTAGTAAGAATCTGATTTCAAGACGTATCCTGATTACCAAACCCGAACTGAATGGAAAAACGCTGTCACAACTGAAAATACGAAATAATTTCGGCGCAAATATCACCCGCATCAATCGTTCGGGAGTAGACCTTGTAGCCGCTCCGAGCCTGCAATTGCAGATGGGCGACCGTGTAACAGTAGTCGGTAGCGAACTGGCTGTAGGACATGCCGAGAAGGTCTTGGGAAACTCAATGAAACGACTGAACCATCCCAATCTTATTCCGATATTTATAGGTATCGCTTTGGGATGTATCTTAGGAAGTATTCCATTTATGTTTCCGGGCATTCCTCAACCGGTCAAGCTGGGACTTGCGGGAGGCCCGCTCATCGTATCGATCCTTATCAGCCGTTTCGGCCCACAATACAAAATGATTACTTATACCACCATGAGTGCCAATCTGATGGTTAGAGAAATAGGCATTTCACTCTTTCTTGCCTGTGTAGGATTAGGAGCCGGTAAGGGATTCATAGAAACTGTTGTGAACGAAGGAGGTTATGTTTGGATCGGTTATGGGGCCATCATCACTGTTATCCCATTATTAATAACGGGGCTTATCGGACGTTATGGCTGTAAATTGAACTACTATACGCTCATCGGAGTATTGTCCGGAGCCAATACCAATCCACCCGCTCTTGCCTACTCGAATGACCTGACTTCTTGCGACGCTCCCGCCGTAGGCTATGCTACCGTATATCCGTTGGCCATGTTTCTGCGCGTACTTACGGCACAGCTACTGATACTTTCATTATCATAAATACAACATTATACATACCTTTCAAATCATAAAAGATACCACTTTGTATTTACACAAAACGGGGAATGGCGATTACAGTAGTTTTTGCCACTTCCCCGTTGTAATTTAAAGATTATCACGTATCTTTGCAAACTCAAATAAATACAAATTATGGCTATTACAATCAAAAAAGTATCTGGAAGAAAAGAACTAAAAAAGTTTATTCGTTTCAATTTCAAGATGTATAAGGGTAACCCTTATTCTGTTCCCGATCTTTATGACGATATGCTTAATACGTTCAACAAAAAGAAAAACGCTGCGTTTGAATTTTGTGAGGCCGAATACTTTCTGGCTTATAAAAATGATGAACTGGTAGGCCGTGTAGCAGCCATTATCAACCATAAAGCCAATGAGAAATGGAATAAAAAAGATGTACGTTTCGGTTGGATAGATTTCATTGACGACATAGAAGTATCTTCTGCATTGCTGAAAGCCGTAGAAGAATGGGGCAAAGCCAAAGGCATGACAGACATCCAAGGCCCATTGGGATTTACCGACTTCGATGCAGAAGGTATGCTGATAGAAGGATTTGACCAGCTCAGCACCATGGCGACAATCTACAACTATCCTTATTATCCCCAACACATGGAGAAGTTGGGATACGAAAAAGATGCTGACTGGGTAGAATATAAAATCTACATACCGGACGCTATACCGGAAAAGCATAAACGTATCTCCGATCTCATCCAACGGAAATATAATCTCAAAATAAAGAAATATACCTCCGCCAAAAAGATTGCCGCAGACTATGGACAGGCCATTTTTGAGTTAATGAATGAAGCCTACAGTCCGTTGTACGGTTATTCCCCACTGTCACAACGCCAAATAGACCAGTACGTTAAAATGTATCTGCCGATCGTCGACCTGCGCATGGTAACCCTTATCACGGATGCCGATGACAAACTGATTGCAGTAGGTATCTCAATGCCTTCATTATCAGAAGCTCTGCAAAAGTCACATGGGCGTCTGTTACCTTTTGGCTGGTATTATCTTCTGAAAGCCCTGTTCATGAAACGACGGGCAAAAATGCTCGATCTGCTGCTTGTAGCCGTGAAACCGGAATACCAGAATAAAGGTGTTAACGCTTTGTTATTTTCCGATTTAATTCCGGTTTATCAAAAATTAGGTTTTATATTTGCAGAAAGCAACCCGGAGCTGGAAGAAAACGGAAAAGTCCAGGCTCAATGGGAATACTTCAAAACCGAGCAACATAAACGTCGTCGTGCGTTTACAAAAAAGATAGAATAATGGAACAATGTGCCAATATGCCAACGTGCCAGTTTCCGAACGGTGCTTTAGCATAGCGTAGTTGCATGCGTAGCCAATCGGCACATTGGCATATTGGCACATTAAAAAATTATTGTTTATGGAAGAGAGCGAACTGATACCTTTAGACAACAGTCCTGTAGAATACACAGATGACAACATCCGCCATCTGAGCGACATGGAACACGTCCGTACACGTCCCGGCATGTATATTGGAAAGCTTGGCGACGGTGCACATTCCGAAGACGGAATTTATGTCCTTTTGAAAGAAGTGTTAGATAATAGTATCGACGAGTTCAAGATGCAAGCCGGTAAGAAAATAGAAATCATTGTCGAAGAAAATCTGCGTGTCAGTGTACGAGATTACGGACGAGGCATCCCACAGGGAAAGCTGGTAGAAGCCGTCAGTGTCTTGAATACCGGTGGTAAATATGACAGTAAAGCATTTAAAAAGAGTGTCGGCCTGAATGGTGTAGGTGTAAAAGCCGTCAATGCATTGAGCTCCCGTTTCGAAGTACGTAGCTATCGCGACGGTAAAGTCCGCATTGCCACCTTTTCTAAAGGCAATCTGCTTACAGACGAAACACTGGATACGGAAGAAGAAAGCGGAACATATATTTTCTTCGAACCGGATGCTACCCTGTTCCTGAACTACAGCTTCCGTCCTGAGTTTATCGAGACGATGCTGCGTAACTACACTTATCTCAATACCGGCCTTGCAATAATCTATAACGGACAACGAATTTTATCCCGAAACGGATTAGTCGATCTGCTGAATGACAACATGACTGCTACCGGGCTTTACCCTATTATACATCTGAAAGGGGAAGACATCGAGATCGCCTTTACACATACCGGACAGTATGGCGAAGAATATTATTCATTTGTCAATGGACAGCATACGACACAGGGAGGTACTCACCAAAGTGCTTTCAAAGAACACATTGCCCGTACGATCAAAGAATTCTATAATAAAAATCAAGATTATACCGATATTCGTAACGGGCTGGTAGCTGCCATTGCCGTCAACGTTGAGGAGCCGATGTTCGAAAGCCAGACAAAAATCAAATTAGGTTCTACCAATATGTCACCCGGTGGCATAACTGTAAACAAATTTGTCGGCGATTTTGTCAAACAGGAAGTAGACAACTTTTTGCACAAACACGGTGATGTAGCAGAAATCATGCTGCAAAAGATACAAGACTCCGAGAAAGAGCGCAAAGCCATTGCCGGTGTAACCAAATTAGCACGTGAACGCGCTAAAAAAGCCAATCTGCACAATCGAAAACTCCGTGATTGCCGCATTCATCTGAATGACCCCAAAGGTAAAGGACTCGAAGAAGATTCATGTATATTCATCACCGAGGGAGACTCTGCCAGTGGTTCTATTACCAAAAGCCGCGATGTCAACACACAAGCAGTATTCAGCCTGCGCGGTAAACCGCTAAATTCATTCGGGCTGACCAAAAAAGTGGTATACGAGAATGAAGAATTCAACCTGCTTCAAGCTGCATTAAACATTGAAGACGGCATTGAAGGATTGCGCTACAACAAAGTAATCGTAGCTACGGATGCCGATGTAGACGGTATGCATATCCGTTTGCTGCTTATTACTTTCTTTCTTCAGTTCTTTCCCGACCTGATTAAAAAAGGGCACGTCTATATCCTGCAAACACCTCTGTTCCGTGTACGCAACAAGAAAAAGACCCTTTATTGTTACAGTGACGAAGAACGCCAGAAAGCAATCAGGGAGTTAAGCCCCAATCCGGAAATTACCCGATTCAAAGGTTTAGGAGAAATCTCCCCGGACGAATTCAAACACTTTATAGGGAAAGACATGCGTCTGGAGCAAGTGTCATTGCGTAAAACCGATCTTGTAAAAGAATTACTCGAATTCTATATGGGTAAAAACACCATGGAACGGCAAAACTTTATTATAGACAATCTGGTTATAGAAGAAGACATAGCATAAAACAAAAAAATGAGAAGAGCTATTTTCCCGGGCACGTTCGACCCGTTTACTATCGGACATTATTCGGTAGTAACCCGTACCCTGACTTTTATGGATGAGGTAATCATCGGAATAGGTATCAACGAAAACAAAAACACTTATTTCCCGATAGAGAAGCGTGTGGAAATGATCCGGAAATTCTACCAAAACGAACCACGAATAAAAGTAATGTCTTATGATTGTCTGACCATCGACTTCGCCCAGCAAGTAGGTGCGCAATTTATCGTTCGCGGCATACGTACGGTAAAAGATTTCGAATATGAAGAGACCATTGCAGACATCAATCGCAAACTGGCCGGAATCGAAACCATATTACTATTCACCGAGCCGGAACTCACTTGCGTCAGTTCTACCATCGTACGCGAACTTCTTGGCTATAATAAAGATATCAGTATGTTTATTCCGGAAGGGATGGAAATTTAATAACGAGTAATAAATGATTAGTGATTAGTAAATCAAGATGATGAAAAAAATATATATATTCTTAGCCTGCCTGTGGGCTATCACATCACAGGCACAGAACTTCGGTTCTCCTGCCATGCGCAAACTGCAAATGGCCGAATTCGCTATCGCCAACTTATATGTAGACAAAGTAGACGAAAATAAACTGGTAGAAGAAGCCATCATCAAAATGCTGGCACAACTCGATCCACACTCCACTTATTCGAATGCGGAAGAGGTAAAAAAGATGAATGAACCCTTACAGGGTAATTTTGAAGGTATCGGCGTTCAGTTTCAGATGATTGAAGATACCCTATTGGTCGTACAACCTGTCAGTAACGGACCTTCCGAGAAAGTAGGTATTCTCGCCGGAGACCGTATCATAGCAGTCAACGATACGGCTATTGCCGGAGTGAAAATGAGTACGGAAGATATCATGAGCCGTCTTCGTGGCCCGAAAGGTTCTAAAGTAAACCTGACCATCCTCCGACGGGAAGTAAATGACCCGTTACTTTTCACAGTGAAACGCGACAAAATCCCCATCCTTAGTCTGGATGCCGCATATATGATCGAACCGAAAACAGGCTATATCCGTATCAACCGTTTTGGAGCTACCACCGCTGAAGAATTTCTAAAAGCAATGAAAGAGTTGCAGAGCAAAGGTATGAAAGACCTTATCCTCGATCTTCAAGGTAATGGAGGAGGATATCTGAACGCAGCTATCGACCTTGCCAATGAATTCCTCGGGGAAAAAGAGCTGATTGTATACACAGAAGGAAGAACGGCACAGCGCAGTGAATTTTTCGCAAAAGGTACAGGAAATTTCCGTAAAGGACGCTTGGTCGTACTGGTAGACGAATATTCCGCCTCAGCCAGTGAAATTGTGACCGGAGCCATCCAAGACTGGGACAGAGGTGTAGTTGTAGGACGACGCTCTTTCGGAAAAGGACTGGTTCAACGTCCTATCGACCTGCCCGATGGCTCAATGATCCGATTGACCATAGCACGGTATTATACTCCCGCAGGCCGTTGCATTCAAAAACCTTACGATAGCACAGCAGATACCAAATTATCAGGCAGGAACAGTGACAGTGAGAATAATCAAAAGAAATATAATCAGGATTTGATAGACCGTTTCAATCGTGGTGAGTTGATGAATGCAGACAGTATCCACTTTCCGGATTCACTAAAATGCCAGACTAAAAAATTAGGACGTACCGTTTACGGCGGCGGAGGTATCATGCCCGATTATTTTGTGCCGATCGATACCACTCTGTATACGGATTATCACCGCAATCTCGTGGCCAAAGGGGTAATTATCAAACTGACCATGAAATACATCGAAAAGCATCGGAAAGAATTATTGAATAAATACAAAAAGTTTGAAACTTTCAATGAGAAATTCGAAGTAGATGATGAATTGCTGAAAACGATGCGTGAAATGGCAGATCAAGAGAAAATCGAATTCAACGAAGAGCAATACAACAAGGCTCTGCCTCTTATCAAGACCCAACTGAAAGCACTCATTGCCCGCGATCTATGGGATATGAACGAATATTTCCAAGTAATGAATAAAACAAATAAAAGTGTAGAACGGGCACTGGAAATATTAAGTTCAAAGGAGTACGAACAAATGCTGAAATAAATGAAGGGTGCATATCCCCCTCCAAGAAAATGAGGGTGTGTCGAAATTCTCATAAACTAAAAATGAACTGCACCCCAAAAGTTGGACATAAAACTTTAGGAGTGCAGCTCAAGCAGTTGTAGCGAGGGTGATTTCGATAAAAGGGGAGTTTTGACACATTTACATCCCCGTTTTTATTTATAAGTGAAAATTAAAAACAGGCTTTTAATAGGTAAAAGCGACCTGCTTTTTTTCTCCGAACAGCCAACTGTTCAACCAACGATTGACATAAATATTAACGACTGCACAACCTGCGCCGATAGCCGCTCCTGCTATCACGTCCGAAGGATAATGCACCCCCTCATTCATTCGGGAAAAACCTACCGAACAGGCCCAAACAGCCGAAGGAGCAATCACATACCATTTGGGGTATTTAATACTCAGTGAAGTAGCCAACGAAAAAGCTGCCGCCGTATGGCCGGACGGAAACGAAGGACTGCTTTCCGTACTATACGGATATACCCGCCCGGGATATCGGTCATACGGCCGCTCACGACCGATCATGTGTTTTATGCCATAAGTCAGCACCACAGCTTCGGCCACACTCGTACCAATATATACGGCATCTTTTAACAACTCCTTGTCCTTCCCTATACCGGCATAAATTGCCATAGCGACAGGCACTCCCACCGAAATATAAGGAGCCGAGCGAGAAAATGCTTTACTATAATTCCGCACAAATTTCCCGTCCATACTATTAATTTTATGCAACGTATTTATATCCCAGTTTTGTGCCTGAATTCCCATAGTACAGAACACTGCAACACACGCAATCATTAATTTCCTCATCACCATTTTCATTTATTAGACAAGACAAAGATATAGCAAAAATATTGAGTTTTCATAAAAAATATCATATCTTTGTTGCCTGACAACCATAGCTTCTCACTTTAATTCATGATAAAAAACAGTTATTGTAAAAGATTTACCGACTGTGCACAATGCCCCAAAGCTGCTCAAGGTACATTTGTCTATAGGAACTTTCCCAGGGGACAACACTTCCCTGCCGACAAGTGCACACAAAACTGCATACTGTTTATGATAAAGGGAGAACTCCTCGTGAATAGCCAGGAATACCCCGGAACCAGCTTACGTGACGGGCAGTTTATCCTTCAGGCCATCGGCTCCAAAATCGAATTACTGGCACTGACAGAAGTGGAATACATCGTATACTGGTTCAATGAATTGCCACAAATTTGTGAAAGTTATTACCGCGAAATCTTAAATACTTCCGAAGCCCCGCTGACCTATACTCCCTTGGTGATGAATTACCGGCTCAGCCGGTTCATAACGGACTTGGGAGAATACTTAACAGAAGGCATTTCATGCGGACCTTTTATCGATATTAAAAGTCAGGAACTCGTATTCCTTCTTACCTGCTACTATCCGCGCCCCCAACTAAGTAACTTTTTTTATCCCATCAGTACGTATACTGAAAGTTTCCAGTACTTCATCATGCAGAATTATAATAAGGTAAAGAATGTAGAAGAATTCGCCCATTTGGGCGGATATACCGTTACTACCTTCCGGCGCCTGTTCAGAAACATGTATGGAGTACCGGTGTACGAATGGATACTCGACAAAAAGCGTGAGGGAATTCTTGACGATCTGCAACATACCAAAGAGCGAATTACCGACATCAGCACGCGTTACGGATTCGACTCCTTGTCACATTTTGCCCATTTCTGTAAAGCCTCTTTCGGAGATTCTCCCCGTGCTCTGAGATCACGTGCAGCCAAAGGGGAGAATATTAGTAAGAAATAATACCCCCTTTTCATTAAAGAATTATTTCTTTAATTCTTTGGTTAATCAATGTATTTCCTGTACTTTTGCACGAAGAGAAATAGGCATGTAAAAAAGAAATTATAGTTCTAACAATTAAATAATTTAAAATCAATCATTTATGTGGTTAAGTAATTCATCTGTAGGAAGGAAAGTGGTGATGAGCGTTACAGGTATCGCCCTTGTCCTGTTTCTAACGTTTCACATGGCGATGAACCTTGTTGCGATCATCTCGGCTGAGGGTTACAACTTGGTTTGTGAGTTCCTGGGAGCAAACTGGTACGCGTTGGTGGCTACCTTAGGACTGGCTGCCCTCTTCGTGATTCACATTATCTATGCCTTCTGGCTGACGATTCAGAATCGTGCAGCACGCGGCAGCGAACGCTATGCCGTAGTAGATAAACCCAAAACTGTGGAATGGGCTTCACAAAACATGCTTGTTTTAGGTATCATCGTGGTTCTGGGCTTAGGTCTTCACCTGTTCAATTTCTGGGCTAAAATGCAGCTCCCCGAATTGATGCACAACATGGGTGCAGTAGTAGATACTACTTATGCTGCCGACGGTGTTTATCACATCACCAACACTTTCTCTAATCCGGTATACGTAGTGCTTTATCTTATCTGGCTGGCCGCTCTCTGGTTCCACCTGACTCACGGCTTCTGGAGTTCTATGCAGTCACTGGGCTGGAACAACAAGATTTGGATCAATCGTTGGAAATGCATCTCTAACATCTATTCAACAATCGTTGTCATCTGCTTTGCACTGGTAGTAGTCGTATTCTACGTTCAATCGTTATGCGGCGCTTCTTGCTAAATTTTAAAATTGTAAATGATTAAATCGTAAATAGCATTATGACTCAAATAGATTCTAAAATTCCTGAAGGCCAGTTAGCCGAAAAATGGAGTAACTATAAAGCTCACCAAAAACTTGTTAATCCTGCCAACAAACGTCGTCTCGACATTATCGTTGTAGGAACCGGACTTGCCGGCGCATCTGCAGCCGCTTCTCTGGGTGAAATGGGATTCAGAGTATTCAACTTCTGTATCCAGGATTCTCCACGCCGTGCTCACTCCATCGCAGCACAAGGTGGTATCAACGCAGCTAAGAATTATCAAAATGACGGCGACTCTGTATACCGTCTTTTCTACGATACAATCAAAGGTGGTGACTATCGTGCACGCGAAGCCAACGTTTACCGTCTGGCAGAAGTATCCAATGCCATCATCGACCAATGTGTAGCTCAGGGTGTTCCTTTTGCCCGTGACTACGGTGGTACGCTCGACAACCGTTCTTTCGGTGGTGCGCAGGTATCACGTACATTCTATGCCCGTGGCCAGACCGGACAGCAGTTGTTGCTGGGCGCTTATTCAGCATTGAGCCGTCAGGTACAGAAAGGTACTGTAAAATTGTTCACCCGTTATGAAATGCTCGACCTTGTTATAATCGAAGGACGCGCCCGTGGTATCATTGCCCGCAACCTCGTAACCGGGGAAATTGAACGTTTCGCTGCTCATGCCGTAGTTATCGGTACAGGCGGTTACGGAAATGCTTTCTTCCTTTCAACCAATGCAATGGGCTCCAACGGTTCTGTTGCCATCCAGTGCTACAAAAAGGGTGCTTATTTTGCTAATCCTTGTTTTGCACAGATCCACCCGACCTGTATCCCTGTTCACGGCGACAAACAGTCTAAGCTGACGCTGATGTCTGAATCTCTCCGTAACGACGGTCGTATCTGGGTTCCGAAAAAGATCGAAGATGCCAAAGCATTGCAGGCAGGAACTAAAAAACCGAATGATATACCCGACGAAGATCGTGACTTCTATCTGGAACGTCGTTATCCGGCATTCGGTAACCTCGTACCTCGCGACGTGGCATCACGTGCTGCCAAAGAACGTTGCGATGCAGGTTTCGGTGTAAACAATACCGGCTTGGCCGTTTTCCTTGATTTCAAATATGCCATCGATCGTCTGGGTGAGGATGTGGTTCGTGCCCGTTATGGTAACCTCTTCGATATGTACGAAGAAATCACCGACGAGAATCCATATAAAACTCCGATGATGATATTCCCCGCTATCCACTACACAATGGGTGGTATTTGGGTAGATTATGAATTGATGACTTCTATTCCGGGTCTGTTCGCTATCGGCGAAGCCAACTTCTCCGATCACGGTGCCAACCGTTTGGGTGCATCCGCGTTGATGCAGGGTCTGGCCGACGGATATTTCGTATTGCCATACACTATCCAAAACTATCTGGCCGATCAAATCCAGGTTCCGCGTTTCTCTACCGACCTTCCGGAATTCGTAGCAGCCGAAAAAGCTGTCAAGGATAAGATTCAGAAAATCAAAGCCGTTAACGGTAAACACTCTGTTGACTCCATCCACAAGAAATTGGGTCACATCATGTGGGATTTTGTAGGTATGGCTCGTACCAAAGAATCTTTGCAGAAAGCTTTGAGCGGTATCCAAGAAGTGAAAAAAGACTTCTGGACCAACGTACGCATCCCGGGTGAAGTAAACGAACTGAACGTAGAACTTGAAAAGGCTCTCCGTCTGATCGACTTTATCGAAGTAGGTATGTTGATGGCCCGCGATGCTCTGAACCGTGAAGAATCTTGCGGCGGTCACTTCCGTACTGAGTACCAGACTCCGGAAGGCGAAGCTTTGCGTGACGATAAGAACTTCTCTTACGTATCTTGCTGGAAATATACCGGTGAAGATTCAGAACCGGAATTGATCAAAGAAGATTTGAACTATCAGTTCGTGAAAGTTCAGACTCGTAACTACAAATCTTAATCGGCTAATCAATTAAAGGAAAACAAAAATGGATAAAAATATAAGTTTCACACTGAAGGTATGGCGTCAGAAAAGCCCGAAAGCAAAAGGTGCTTTTGAAACATATCAAATGAAAGATATCCCGGGCGATACTTCGTTCCTCGAAATGCTGGATATCCTGAATGAACAAATCATTAACGATGGCGGTGAACCGATCGTATTCGACCATGACTGCCGCGAAGGTATCTGTGGTATGTGCTCTTTGTACATCAACGGACATCCACATGGTCCTGCAACAGGCGCCACTACCTGCCAGATGTATATGCGCCGTTTCAAAGATGGCGATACAATCACTGTAGAACCTTGGCGTTCCGCCGGCTTCCCGGTAATCCGCGACCTTATGGTAGACCGTTCTGCTTATGACAAAATCATGCAGGCAGGTGGTTATGTAAGCGTAAATACCGGCGCTCCACAAGACGCTAACGCTATCTTGATTTCCAAAGACATTGCTGACGAAGCTATGGATGCTGCTGCATGTATCGGTTGCGGTGCTTGTGTAGCTGCATGTAAGAACGGTTCGGCTATGTTGTTCGTTTCGGCAAAGGTCAGCCAGTTGAACCTGCTTCCGCAAGGAAAGGTAGAAGCTGCCCGCCGCGCAAAAGCCATGTTGTCTAAGATGGACGAACTCGGATTCGGTAACTGTACAAATACCCGTGCATGTGAAGCTGAATGTCCGAAGAACATTTCTATCAGCAACATCGCTCGTTTGAACCGCGATTTCATCCTCGCAAAACTGAAAGACTAAGCGTATAACTTAGCATTTGATTAATAACAGAAAATCCCTGCCGGGTCATCCGGCAGGGATTTTTATATATACCTATTGAATAAGAGAAATTGTGAACTATTCCACTATTACCTTGGACATCTCGATCACTCCGTCTTCAAACACCGTTCTTACGATATTCAATCCTTTTACCGGAGCTTCAAGCTTCACTCCACCAACAGTGAAATAAGAGCGGGATAAGATAACTTTAGAAACTGTTTCAGAAATAATGGAAGTAGCGATAGTAATATCCAGTTCGGCAATTTCCGAATCGGGGAAACCCTCTTTCACTGCGATAGCTTTCACTGTGCAAGATGATTTCGTCTCAAACGGTTCTGCATAAAGACTACTTTCTACTGTAGGTTCAGTGCCATCCAAAGTGTAGTAGACAGCCGCATCTTCTGTTTCACAAGCAATCGTGACCATTTTCCCATCGGCAGTATCTTCTGTCGTAATGACCGGAGTAGCCACCGGCAGTACCGGATCTTCACCTTCACCTAATAATTTAATATCGAATATCATCGCATTATTGTTCTTTCCGTTTTCCGAAGCAGAAGCAAACTTAACCAATACCGGTTCTGTTCCTTCATAAGAAATCACTTGTTTACGGATATTCTTATAAGCATCATTAGAAAGTGTTCCCAGTTCTGTCCATTCTTCAGCATCCACCGTTTTCACCGATACGGTCAACTTCTCCGTATTGGAAGCTGATTTTGCACCACACCACCAGATAGCAATATCAAACGGTCCGGCTACGGCAGAAGGAGTAATCATATAAGCGCTGGCCGTTCCTGTCAAGAATGACATAGCATAACCCGACGCACCGGCATCGGCTTCTGTCTCCGGACCATAATTTCCGCCTATTTCTTCAGAAACACCGGTAGCTTGGAGGTTTACACGCTGGCCTTCACTTCCGATTATAAATCCTGCAACCGTTTTCTCATCCGTCTTTCCGGAAGCGATTATATCCCCGGTTATTCCCCACTCTTCCGGTTGGTTCTTGAAATTGGCCCACAACAGGGTTTTATTCCGTGCGATATAATTTTCATTCTCAATATCTTCCGAAGCTATATCCGAATCTGCCATATCTTTCTTCACGGCAAATGCTTTTACTGTACAAGGCTTCAAGATGTCAAAAGGTTCTGTATATTGCGTGCTGGCAATCGTAGGATCTGTTCCATTAATCGTATAATAGATAATAGCATCTTTCGTATCCGTAGTGATGGTTACTGTCTTGGCATTTCCATTTGCTTCTGCCGAAATAACCGGAGTAGCTACCGGATCTGCCCCTTCACCCAACAGCTTAACATCGAATATCATCGCATTGTTGTTAGAGCCGTTTCCGGAAGCACAAGTTATCTTAACTTGTACAGGCTCTGTTCCATCATAAGATACAATTTGCTTACGAACACTCTTATAGCTTTTATTAGAGATCGTTTCAAGTTCTGTCCACTCCTCTGCATCCGCAGTTTTCACAGATATAGTCAATTTCTCAGTGTAAGATGCACTCTTTGCCGTACACCACCAAATAGCAACATCAAAAGGTCCGGCTACTACAGACGGAGTAATTATATAGCCACTGGCAGAGCCTGTAAGGAAAGACATTGCATAGCTTGTCGCTCCCATATCTTCTTCTGTAGCGGGACCGTAAGTATCACCGATCTTTTCGGACACACCTGTAGCCTGCAGATTAACACGCTGCCCCTTGCTTCCGATTATAAATCCTGCGATTGTCTTTTCATCCGTCTTTCCGGAACCGATTATATCCCCGGTTACTCCCCATTCTTCCGGCTGATCCTTGAAATTGGCCCATAACAACGTTTTGTTTCGTGCAATATAATTTTCGTTCTCAATATCCTTCGACACTACTTCTGAATCGAGCATTCCTTCTTTCACAGCAAAAGCCGTTACCGAACACGGCTTCAAAACATCAAATGGTTGCGTGTATAGGATACTTTCAATAGTAGGAACAGTACCGTCCAAAGTATAGTAAATTGCGGCATCTTCTGTTGCAGTAGTAATAGTCACTGTTTTAGCGTTTCCATTAACAACATCCGAAATAACCGGAGCAGCTACCGGATCCGACGGCTCAACATATACTTCCTTCGTGGCAATCAGATAATCGGCCGCATTCAGCAACAATCTAATTGCATTGGCATCAATCCCCCTGATCAGATTACTGGCAAACGGTATCAACATATACTTATTTGTCGTACCATGTTCATGAATGGTATTATAAGTGCCTGTTCCATCTTTTGCCATAACAATGTCATCAGCAATGATTGCACCCGGATCTTTATAAGCTTGCACTTGATTGTTGCTGGCATCGCTCTCGGTAAAAATAACACATGTACCGTCTTCTGCGATGGCCACTCCATTGAAAATAGCATGATTACGATAAGCTTCCAATATAATCATCGTATTAGTTCCTTTATCCGGATTCTGCCCCGTAGCCCATGCCCAACGGTCTGAAGAATAATAGAATGACTTCAGATTGAGCATAGGCACTTTATTTACAACGGTCTCCAACTTCAACCCATACGCATGTTTACCACCAACAGCCTCAGAAGAAAATACCAGATCATAACCAAGTAATTCATTTACCGTAGAACCATCTAAAGATTTCACATCGATATCCGTTACCTCATAGGCGTCAATCAATGCAGCATGTACAGGGTCTTCATCGAGTACATAACCGGCATAAGAAGAATCATAAATATAAGCTACTTTACGTGCAACCGTTTCTTCGGATACTGTAATACTTTTCAAGATAACACCTTCATTGTATTTGAACTTCACATCACCATCCGCAGCGACTACTAACTCATAAGTATTCTCACCATCATTGCCGGTCTTATAAGTGTCAGATCCCACCGTACCTGTCATGTTCGTTATGGCGCTGATACCGCGTCCACTTGTCGCATTCGCACTTTTCAGAATAATGGTAACATGCTGTCCAGCTTTCAGCTCTTTGATTGTCACTTCCAGATTCTTACTTCCTAACTGGATACCATCATCACCCATATTTATACGAAGACTCAAATTTCCTTTGGTCAGTGCAGGAAAGAGAATGCCATCGGTCTCTGCAATCACTACCCCATTAGCTTTCAGGACATTTTTGGCATCCACCGTCTCTAAATTCTTATAACGCTTAAGAACTTGCGTATCAGCGTCAATTTCTGCTTCCCAGCTGGTGGCATCTGCCCCCAGATTAGCTAAAGTTGTTTCACTCCACGATAAGAAATTCCAATTTTTAACGGTTTTCAGACTCTGCCCGTTGGTTGCCATCACGCAGCCGAATAGAACAAACAAAAATAGAAACAATCTACTTGTAAAATAATGTCTCATAATACTAAATTTAAAATTCAACATAGGATACTGTCTTTCAGGATTAACCATTCAGAGTTTGCAAATAAAGAGAGAAATCACGTAAAACTTGCTATTCGCATTGACGGTAATACTTTCTAAAATGATTTTAAAAGATTGCAAAATACATTTAAAGGAGTTCTTTCTTTAGGACCAGTCCTTTACTTCCGCATCAAATAGAACCGACCGAAAAAACTTTGAATATTCACTAATCCATAGAATAGCCGCTACGGATTCGTATAAGCTTTTCATCGTAAAATCAAGACACTTTCTTTCATGAAAATAAGCATATATTCCTGTTCTATTTCACCTATAAACTTGTCTCTATGATAGAAAAAGATGTTTTCTTAAAAACAAGGTTAACCATTTTTCTTAGGAATTAAGAAAATAAATAGATTATTATCGGTTGTAATATAATATTAATGCATTATATTTGCAAATGGAAAAGGAGATGCATAACGTATACAAGCACAGGTGACGTTAACTATCAGTAGTACATCTTCTGTTGCGAACTAATATTTGTGCCTAAACGAAATCGACCAATTTCATTTCTGGAACTCTGGCACAGAGAAAGTCCCGCAACCTTTATTGCATATATATGTTATATCTACACGCTTTTATACGTACAGATAAATTCCCCGTATATACCAATAAAGGGAGTGTGGGCTGACTCATTGATCCAGAGTTAGGCTTTTGGTCGAGCCTCGTTTAGGAGTAATGTTTCGGTCTCACGCTCTTATATTATCGGCACTCCGACTAAATATTACATATTATTGTTCGTTTTCACATGTAATAGGAATTATATTAATAAGTTACACACAAAGAAAAAAATGATTATGAATATAAATTATTTAAACAAGCTAACAATTCCGTCCAATCGTTAATAGAATTTTATCATCCCTTATGTAAGAGAGGATACCGGTAGTCAATAAACAAAAAGTACAAGTGTGTATCTTTATAGACTGCTGAGTGTCCATTTAGGCAGGGTGTCGCTGTGAAGCGATGCCCTTTTTTATACTCCCAAAACTTACTGCGATTCGCTTAAACGTATGCTGCGAGGAGAAGCTCCAAAGTTTTTCTTACAGAAATTTGAGAAATGAGGTAAAGATTCAAATCCGTATTTGTAACAAATCTCAGAAATGGTAGCTTTCGTATAGCGAAGTTCGTAAATGATCCCTTCTTTACGTTGTTTCATCATCCACTCATAGACAGGTTCATGAAATACAGAATTGAATATACGACGAAAAGTAGTAACCGTATATCCACCCAAGTGGGCAAATTCTTCCACTGTTTTTACTTTCGTATGATTGCCGAGGACAAAGTATTGAAAACTACTGGTATACTTGGCCAATGAATGTACTAAAGTGGATAACTCATAATCGGAATAACAGGAACTAAGAATAAAAGCAAGTTCTTTTTTCTTGAGTGACAATAGCTCGCGACATATCTTGTCTTTAGATAAATAGCTGGCAGAACCTTCAAGAAAATGTTTCAATTCCGGCACTATTTTCAATGGAGAAAAGATCAAGGGAGGAGTCACTTGAGTTTTTATATGATTATAACGCTCCTCACAAAAGAATTCAGGTTTATTAAAGCTATAGCATACACATTCAGCGTCTTCCATAACAAGCAACTCCAACTTCGAACCGATTGCCTGAAGAATAAATTCGCCGGCCCGCAATGTAGTACCGGCATATTCCTGACTATTGACAAGAACTTCACCTTTAAGCAAAAAAATAATAATGTTCTCTTCACACTTCTGAGCCGGCTTGTGAAACCCTCTCGGATGAGAAGCATGAACAATAGAATTTGTCACTGCCTTGGGACATTCCAAACAGTTCATCGTGACTCCACAAGTGGAGAGGCCGGACATAACGATATATTATTTATTTGTTTATGTTTTCCACAAAAGTACAATAATATTTTTACACACAAAGCATTATATAAAAAATTCCTCAAGAAAAGATATAAAAACTTTTCTTGAGGAATTCATTAGATGGTTATACTACATTTATAAAAACAATTATCCAATAGTAGCAGAACCTGTACCTTCACTCCAATCAGCAACAGAAGCACTGACCGAAATCTGTTCTTTAAATGTTAAAGTTACAGTGTATGCAACACCTGCGCCGTCTAAATGCTCTGCCACAGAATTTAAAGTTACAGTAACATTATCATAAGTTTTTGTACTTGTTGTCACACTAATAACAAATGTACCTGCGATAGGTTTTACCATGATGGCATGCCCTACCGGTGTTTCAGTTGCAGTTATTGAAGTACTTGCAGTAACACCTATAGACAAAGGCGTAGCAAGCGTTTCTCCAAAAACAACTTCATCAGTACCAAGATTTATTTTTTCAGGTACACACATATCTTTTACCTCAATAGAGGTAAGTGTTACATTATCAGCTAATCCATCACCGGCAACCACCTTAAATATCAATTTTGTCAACGGCCGCTTAAAAGCAAATGAAGCAGCAGGCGTATTTTTATCACCGTTAATGGCAGATGCCATTAAGATGTCTAATGTTCCATCTTTCTTTGTCAAGTTATAAATCCAACTATCAGTATCAGCAACAGGAGTTTCACCATTTACATAAAAAGCTTTCATAAAAGTATGGGTTCCATCTGATTTATAATATTGAGTATTCGTTAAAGTTATATTATTAGTTACTTCAGAAGACGCTTTTATATCACTGGATATTGCCGTCCATGTAGGTGCGACCTTATAATCAGCAACATTATCACCTTCCCATCCCAATACTGTAGCTTTAAACAGCTCATCTGTTCCAATAGCAGCTCTCGTCCCTACCACTACTGCTGTTTCTACTCCTGCATTCAGTGTAATCGCTACCGGTTCCCCACTATCAACCACATCCTCAATCTCTGTATTTGAGCAACCAGCCATCACTCCCAATGCCAATGCTGAAAAAATAAATGTCTTCATACTTCTTGTTTTTAAAGTTTATATTATTGTTTTATTTGTTTCTAAATTCCACCGGTACATACATCCTGTTTCATTCTCCAATTCATTGCCCTCCAATTCATTGCCGTAACAGTCGCGTTTATCTTTAATAAATGCCATATCTACCCAAAAAGAGATTCCTCCAATACAATACGAAAGACATTACTTTTTCATGAATAAATTTCTCTTGTTTTGCATCTACCGATTATCTCGATGCAACAAATATAGAAGATGAAAATGAACTTAAGCAACACTCCGGCAACTATTTTACGGTACTGAAAGGGTTCGTGAAACGATTGGAAGATATTTGCAACTTTACAACTTCAGCCCGTTAACTTTCTGCGTGAAAAAGCGTAGCATCTTTTTTAAAAAGCGTAGCATCTTTCAAAAAAAGATGTAGCAGGTTTCAAGAGAAAGATGTACAAGTTTCAAAAAAAGACGTAACATCTTTTTTCCGGCAAACGTTTTTTATTTTTCAGCATGCTTATTCTATATATTTCGCCCCCCTTCACAGGCTTCACCTTTTTTAATCAAACTCCCTATTCATCGGTGATACAGAGTGAAGGGCCGTTCCCGCCCTTCCGTCTCCATGCACTTACACGTATCTGAAATCACAACATTTCTCAAACAGACTTGTACGCAACCCTGCCATAGGACTATTGTTCGCAAATCAAACTGTATTTATCCTCCATAAACGATGTTCTTATGCACATTCACCTTTCCCGATTCTTCGGGATAAAGAGCTTAAATTACATTGAATATACCTATCCTGAGTGCATTCGTGTACGATAACAGTGAAAAACCGTGAAAGAAATTAAAAGAGAACCAATATCAAGAATAAAATTTGGTGGGAACAGGCAAAAACTTTACATTTGCAATGTGATTTTTTTCATAGTATTAGATTTAAGGTTAACAAAGGTTGGAGCAAGGCGTTGCTCCTTTTTTTTGCTCTTTACCGAAGCAGTTGATACATACCGCCTGCCAATACACGTATCACCCCTTTCATTTCTAACTCAAAAAGTATGGCATTCATCTTATGCACAGGAATATCCGCTTTTACCACTAACGTATTTATCTGCTGATCGCCCTGCTTGTCAAGAATAGAAACAACCTGTTGTTCTTCTTCCGACAATTCAAGAAACAAACTTCGTTGAATACTTTCCGTTTTTGAAAAGACAGGGGAAACTCCCCAGCCCATAGCCTTTACAAAATCTTCGGCCGATAGAAGAAGAGCCGCTTTATTATCCCGGATCAACTGGTTGCAGCCGATAGAAGAGGCATCCATCGTACGGCCGGGAAAAGCAAAACAGTCGCGATGATAGCTCTCGGCAATGTCGGCAGTAATCAGCGAGCCTCCTTTAGAAGCAGATTCCACCACAATTGTGGCATCGGACATACCTGCCACAATACGGTTACGACTTATAAAGTTATGCTTATCAGGATTGGTTCCGGTAAGGAACTCCGTTAAAAGACCGCCTTTTTGCAGCATATCAACAGCCGTCTTCCGATGGACAGAAGGATAAATACGGTCGAGACCGTGTGCCAATACTCCGACCGTAGAAAGATCATTGGCCAAAGCAGCGCGATGGGCATGAATGTCGATACCGTAAGCAAGGCCGCTTACCACAAGTACGTCCGGACAGAGGATCTTCAGATCACAAAGAAAAGAAGCACAAAGCTGTTTTCCATAATCGGTAGCATTACGAGTACCTACCATATTGATGACACGCAGAGAATTCAAATCGGCCGCACCTTTAAAAAAGAGTACGACAGGAGCATCATCACATTCACGGAGACGGGAGGGATATCGCTCGTCAGTGAAAGCAAGGCACGAAATATGATTCTTCTCTGCAAATTCAAACTCCTGTGTAGCACGCGACAAAGCCTGCGGACAATCTAAAGCCTCTACCACACGGCTATTGACACCGGGCAAACGATCGGGAAGTTCTTTTCGATAGCGAAACACATCAACAGCATTTCCAACCCCATCCAGCAACTTCTTGGCCCAAATATGCCCAATTCCCGGAATCTGCGTCAAGGCAATGCTGCAAATACACTCTTCAGGACTACTCATCAGAGGTAAGGTGCAAAAACGGTATCAAACAATGTGCTGTTACTCAAACGTCCGTTCACCACACAGACCGTCTCAACCGTTGATTTCACCACTACTTTCTGATCGTTTTTACGAAAGATATCCTGATAGAATACATATTTGATCCCTTCCTTCTTCATATAAAGTTTAGAGACAAACTCATCACCACTCTTTAAAGGAGTTTTAAAAGCCATATTGATACGGGCTACAACAGGATCGACACCCTGCTCGTGAAGTACGGCAAAACTAACTCCGACAGAAGAAAGAAACTCATGACGGGTGTGCTCCAAATAATGCTGATAATTGGCATTATTAACAATGCCCTGCAGGTCGCACTCATAGTCGCGCACCTTCATCTCCAGTTCATAAATATATTTATCCATAAAAAATAATTTGTCAATTAAATAATGTGCCAATATGCCAATGTGCCAATTGGCTACGCTGTCATAACATATGCCGCAGGGAAAATTGGCACATTGACATATTGGCACATTGACACATTATTATTCAATTCCTTTAAATTTCTTCAATTCTTCCGTTGAAACGAGTTTATAGAGCTTATCACTCGGCCGTACTTTATCCAGCTTCATGGAGAAACGCTCTCCTTTTTTTACGGTCTGCACGGGCTTCAAATCTACACGAGCCTCCTCAAGTGTGGCAAACAGCGCACCGGTAGTCGGACCGGTCACCAACAGCTTATCACCCACATTCAGCTCAGCCGCTTCCACCAAAAACTCCGCAACCCCGATGTTATTGAAATACCGGATTCCTTTCCCCACATAAATTTTGCGTTCCGTAGCGGCCGAACCATAATTTTTCGTCCATTCACCCAAGCGTTGCCCTAAGTAATAACCGTCCCAAAAGCCACGGTTGAACACTGTTTTCAGACGTTCGTCCCATTCAGCGATCTTCTCATCGGTAAACGTGCCTTCCAGATTGGCTTGAATGGCCTGCTTATAGCACTCCACCACCGTACGTACATACTCCGGCCCGCGAGCACGGCCTTCTATTTTGAATACACGCACACCGGCATCCATCATCTTATTCATGAAGTGGATGGTCTTCAAATCTTTAGGAGACATAATATACTGGTTATCAACCTCTAATTCCACACCGGTCTCCTTATCGCGCACCGCATAAGAACGGCGGCACACCTGCATGCAAGCACCCCGATTGGCCGAACTGTTCATCTCATGCAATGAAAGATAACATTTGCCCGAAACCGCCATGCACAATGCACCGTGACAGAACATCTCGATGCGTATCTGTGCCCCCGAAGGACCGCAAATATTCTCTTTCCGGATATGACGGTAGATATCGGCCACCTGTTCCAGATTCAATTCACGGGCAAGCACCACCACATCGGCAAATTGTGCGTAAAACCGCAACGCCTCCACATTCGATATGTTCAACTGAGTAGAAAGATGCACCTCCTGACCGATCCGACGGGCATAGCTCATCACCGCCACATCAGCAGCAATCACGGCAGAAATACCGGCCTCCTTTGCCGCATCCACAATGGTGCGCATCAGCTCCAGATCGTCATCATATATGATCGTATTTACCGTCAGATAACTCTTCATCCCATGTTCGTCACAGGTACGGGCAATCTCCCTCAAGTCGTCAATCGTAAAAGTATTGGCCGAACGGGCACGCATGTTCAGATTGGCAATACCAAAATAAATGGAATCGGCTCCCGCCTGAATAGCTGCCGCAAGCGACTCACGGGAACCCACCGGAGCCATTATCTCAAAGTCATTTATATTCATAATTTACGATTGAAAATAGATTTATCATGATGCAAAGGTACAATTTAATCCGTATTTTTGCAGCGATAAAGAAAGTTACTTCAATCGTAAACCGCATAATTAAGTAAACAACAAATGAAAATAAGCCATATAGATTTGGGTGAACACCCTATTTTCTTAGCCCCGATGGAGGATGTGACCGATCCCGCTTTCCGTCTGATGTGTAAAAAGTTTGGAGCAGATATGGTATACACCGAGTTCGTTTCGAGCGACGCACTGATACGTTCGGTCAATAAAACCACGCAGAAGCTCACGATTTGCGATGAAGAACGCCCCGTTGCCATACAGATATACGGTAAAGACACCGAAGCCATGGTAGGAGCCGCACGAATCGTAGAAGAAGCACGTCCCGACATACTGGACATCAACTTTGGATGCCCCGTAAAGAAAGTAGCCGGAAAAGGCGCCGGTGCCGGAATGTTGCAGAATATTCCGAAAATGCTTGAAATCACCCGTGCCGTAGTAGATGCCGTGAAAATACCGGTTACCGTAAAAACCCGGCTGGGCTGGGATGCCGACCATAAGATCATCGTCGATCTGGCCGAACAATTGCAAGACTGCGGCATTGCCGCATTGGCCATCCACGGACGTACCCGTGCACAGATGTACACGGGAGAAGCCGACTGGACGCTGATCGGCGAAGTGAAAAACAACCCGCGCATGCACATCCCGATCATTGGCAACGGTGACATCACCTCGGCCATACGGGCAAAGGAATGCCTTGACCGCTACGGAGTGGATGCCATCATGATCGGTCGCGGCAGCATCGGCCGGCCGTGGATTTTCCGCGAAGTAAAACACTTCTTAGAAACAGGTAACGAACTGCCGCCCGAAACTTTCGAATGGTATCTAAACGTACTCCGCGAAGAGGTACTCAACAGTGTAGCCCGCCTGGACGAACGCCGGGGCATCATACACATACGCCGCCATCTGGCTGCAACACCCTTGTTCAAAGGCATTCCAAATTTCCGGGAAACCCGCATTGCCATGCTAAGAACAGAATCGGTAGAAGAACTTTTCCAAATTTTCGACAAAATAAAGCCGGAAGGTGAATAAAAAAGAGATAGACTTTAATCGCATAATTATAAAAAAGTTATTACTTTTGCAAGAAAATGAACCTCTTATAACGTAACAAACAATATGAGAAAACTGCTATTTCTTGTTATGCTGACATTCAGTCTCCCACTGCTTCGTGCACAATCTGTAGAAGAAATACAGAACAGCAAAGAATATATTTGGGGAACAGGAAACGCTTCCACGCTCAAGAAAGCCGACAATGAAGCTCTGGCTGCATTAATCAGCCAGATTTCCACCAATGTATCCAGCCAATTCAGCCAGCTCACCGAAGGAGGGACAGACGGAGACAAGGCTACGGTGGACGAGACCTTCAAATCGGTCATCAACACCTATTCACGGGCTACCCTGAACAACACCCGTCGCATCGTCATACAAAACGAACCGGAAGCAGCTGTCATGCGCTACATCAAAGTGAGCGAGATACAACGTATTTTCGAAGGCCGCAAAACCAAACTGCTCGACTTTACCCAAGAAGCGATAAAAGCCGAGAAAAAGGCACAGGTAGCCGATGCCCTACGTTATTATTACTGGGCTCTTATCTTGCTGCAAAGTTATCCGGACGGCAATTTCCTCACCATGAAAGACGAAGAAGGCAAAGAGCAATTACTATGCAATTGGATTCCCAAACAAATGAATGAGATCTTTTCGCATCTGGAAGTCTCTATCAACGAGGTGCATATCGACGGGGATCTGAAAACCATCGATCTGAAAGTACTCTACAAAGGCAAACCCGCCCGCAATTACGACTACACTTATTTTGACGGGCGCGATTGGTCGAACATCTTTTCGGCAAAAGACGGACTGGGCATCATCGAAATGCCGGCCGTAGCCAATGCCAAAGGAATGCAGATCAAAACAGAATACATGTTCGAAGGCGAATCGAACATCGACAATGAACTGGCAGAAGTGATGCAATCGGTAAACCCGATCCCTATGCGCAATTGCTATTTAAAACTGGAAGGTGACGAACCCAAACCGGGAGAATCCGCCTCTGAAGAGCCCCTGCAAGCTGTCTCCGGTGATAGTGCCAAACAGACAGAATCCGCCATGCATTACCTCGCCGACGAAGCCACCACCATTTACCAAAACACCATAGACGAAGTAGAAAAGGCAATCCGCTCTAAGAACTATACGAACATACAATCCATATGCACGCCGGAAGGTTTTTCCATGTTCAATCAACTTATCAAATATGGCAATGCCAAAATAATAAAAGAGCCTGAACTCAAATACCTGGAATGCAATGGTGAAATCACCTGCCGCAGCCTTCCTATGAGTTTCAGTTTCAACGGCAACCGGCGCACATTCGTCGAGGACGTTGTATTCACCCTGACTAAAGAGGGGAAAATAGACGCGATCTCATTCGGACTCAACAAAGCGGCCGTTGACGACATCATGAATCAAACCTCTTGGGGAGACGACGTGCGTAAGGTACTGATAAACTTCCTCGAGAGCTACAAAACAGCCTATGCGTTGAAACGTTACGATTACATCAACAGCATCTTCTCGGATGATGCTCTGATTATCACCGGTTCCGTCTTGAAACACAAAGTGGCGAACGAAAACCAGCCAATGAGCAAAGATGCCGTCAAATATACCCGTCAGACGAAAAGCGAATTCATGAAAAGACTGAAACACATCTTCGCAGGCAACGAGTATATCAACATCCGTTTTGCTGATAATCAAGTGCGTAAATCCGGAGTAGGAGGAGAAATCTATGGCATCCAAATCAAACAGGACTACTTTTCATCCAGTTACGGCGACACAGGGTATCTTTTCCTGATGGTAGATCTCAATAATCCCAAAGAACCGATTATCCATGTACGTACATGGCAACCGGAAAAAGACCCGAACTTCGGACTGATCGATTTAAGTCATTTTTAAATAACAGGCGGCCCGCACGGAAATTCCATGCGGGCCGCACTCTTTATCATACCCTTTCACATCGTACCTCAACTTTTACATCTCCCTTAAAAAGTTTTGTCACTGAAAACCGTGACACGTATTGATTTTATAAGTTAAAATTTAATCATTTCCCATCATTTTATTTGCCAAATTAAACCGGAAATACAAACATTCATTATATTTGCGAAGAATAATCCAACGATCTTTGCCATTACATTATCCTCCGTACTCTTAACAATAAAACCCTATAATCTTCTCTACATAAGGCGAGACTCCTCCGGCATTCTAACGACAAATGCCGGGGGAGCTTTAAATAAAATAAAGCATCGATTACTATTTATTTTTTATGGACGGCATTCTCTTCCCTGTTCACCTTACTTGAACATCGGCACCGCAAACCATTTCTTGAACATCTTCGTCACAAGGACATACATCACGAATGCAGAAACAAACCCGACAACCGCATCAATCAGATAATGGGCCTGTATGTAGACAGTAGCACAACAAAGCAGCACATAAAACGGCATCAAAATAGCGAACAACCACTTGCTGCCACGCCATGCCATAATCATCAGGATAGTAGAAATCCCCACATGCGAACTGGGAAAAGCAGCCGTAGGCCGTTCGCCGACCTGCTGCGACCCCTCTACCAAATTATAAAAGAAGCCATGCTCATATCCCGGACCGGGAAGTAACTCCTGATGATAATTGAAATAATCACCGATGGCAAAAAATGTCCCGTGTTCTGCATTTTCCAACCCGATGGCCGGGAAATAATACTGAGGACCTGCAACCGGAATAAATATATAAATCAGATAATAGATAAAAAACGAAGTAACCAATACAAAAGAAAGCTTTTCGAACAACTCGAACCGGTAAATGAAATAAAACAGTGTAACTACCAGAATCATCGGATAATAAGAAAAATAGCCTAAATTAAAAGCCTCGCTCATCCATTTCTGCGGAAGAAGATAACAAAAATGAAGGGCAGGCTGAGTTCCAAACATCCATTGTTCGGCCGAAGCAAAAATATGATCTAAATTGGGAAAGAAACGGTTAAATTCATAAGTATCCGGATACCAATAAGAAAGCAGGCTCATCTGAATGGCAATACGCACAAATGCGGAAAACTTACAAGGTGCCAGCCGGTAGAGATACATCAGCAGAAACGTCATACCGGCAATCATAACCCTGTCGAGCAACATATGCCAGGGATGATCCATCCGCTGAAAAAGGAACAGAATCAATATGGAAGTTAACAAATTATATATCAGTGTCACCTTCTCGACAGCGAACAGTCCCTTGCGGGTCTCTACACGTTTAAATAAATCTAGAGCCATCCTTCATTCTTATACCAGGCAATGGCCTCTTTCACTCCTTTTTCAAGATCGTATTCCGGAACGTATCCCAGTTCTTTCATGACAGGAGTTATATCGCATTGCCAGTTTCGTTGTTTCATTATCTTATACTTATCCGAATTCAGTGTACTGCTCTTTCCCGAACGGGTAGCCACGAATTCAGCGAGCAAAGATACAACTTTAAGGACAATTAACGGACATCTCAATCGAATAACGTATGGATTCCCCAATTCTTTTCGTATCAGATCGGAAAATGCACTGCTTTTATAGACTTTTCCATCAGAAAGAAAATAAGCACGACGGGATATCTGTTTCTCTATCCCTAAGAAAATGGCCTGAACAATATCTTTCACATATACAAAAGTAAGATCCTGGCGCTTGAAGCCAACCGAAAAATCCATATGGTTGCGAATCGATTTCGCCATCAGGAAATAATCCATCTCACGCGGACCGTATACCCCCGTAGGACGATAAAAGACATAAGGGAAACCGGGAATACTCTGTATATACAATTCTGCTTTAAGTTTACTAAGCCCGTAAGCAGTATTCGGAGCACAAATATCGGTCTCCTTTATCGGAGCATAATCTTTCTCGTGCACCGGTCCGAAAACACTCAACGTACTGATATAAATAAACTGTTTGGGAACCATATTCAACTCCCGTAGCGTATCGACAAAATACTTCGTCTGCAAGTAATTGACAAGATCGAATTCTTTCTTATCCCTGCACTTGGTCAGCCCGGCGCAATGTACAATGTAATCAAACTTATTATAAGTACCTTTATGCCCTGACAACTGTGCCCTCAGCTCATTGGGATGGGCAAAATCCAATTCCAGAAAATGGATCTTACGCTCACGCAAATATTTCTTACTACTCGACGAACGAATACCTGCCCACACAGCAAATTTACGCTTCAATGCTTCTTCCACAATGAAACTGCCGATAAATCCGCTTGCTCCTGTTATTAAGATACTTGCCATAAGAGATAATTATTCAATGTGCCAATATGCCAATGTGCCAATTGGCTGCGCTGTTTATCCGAATGGTAATTGGCACATTGGCATATTGGCACATTGACATATTATTAAATTTCATTCCGAGTAGGATTTTCTGTCCCCAATTTGTTATAATATTAATCAACTCGCGGGCAAATGTACATGAAAATCTTGAATTATTAATATTTAATCATTTACTTTGTATCTATTAATAATTAGAAACCAGCGTATAAGATACGCACTTACCACCTGGCCTGCATACTAAACTTATAATTTAAAAAATATGGCGAAAAAGAAAGAAAAGAAAGCCGGTAAACGAATGAAGAAAAAAGAACTGGCAAACATATTAATGGATTTCTTCCATACCAAACAAGAAGAGGTTATCAGCCTTAAATATCTTTTCGCGGAATTACACCTTACCACACATCCCCTGAAAATGCTGTGCATGGATATTCTCGCGGATATGCTGGCAGACGACTACATAACGGAAGTCGATAAAAACAAATACAAACTCAACAATCACGGTATCGAGATGACAGGGACTTTCCAACGGAAAAGCAATGGAAAGAACTCATTTATCCCCGAAGGCGGAGGCGAACCCATATTCATAGCCGAACGCAATTCGGCCCATGCCATGAATAATGATAAAGTAAAGATAGCCTTTTTTGCCAAACGCAAGCACCATGATGCCGAAGGGGAAGTGATCGAAATTCTGGAACGCGCCAACGACACCTTTGTGGGTACGCTGGAAGTAGAGAAGTCTTATGCTTTTCTGGTAACCGAAAACCGGACACTGGCCAACGATATTTTCATTCCGAAAGACAAACTGAAAGGTGGAAAGACCGGAGACAAAGCAGTGGTAAAGGTGATCGAATGGCCGGACAAAGCCAAAAATCCGATCGGACAGGTGATCGATATTTTAGGAAAAGCAGGGGATAACACAACCGAGATGCATGCCATCCTGGCGGAATTCGGCCTGCCCTACGTTTATCCGCAGGCTGTAGAGAAAGCTGCCGATAAAATCCCGGCGGAGATCACGGCAGAAGAGATAGCCAGACGTGAAGATTTCCGTAAAGTAACGACTTTCACCATCGACCCGAAAGATGCCAAAGACTTTGACGATGCGCTTTCTATCCGTAAACTAAAAGATAATTTATGGGAAGTAGGCGTACATATAGCCGATGTGACCCATTATGTAAAAGAAGGAAGTATCATCGATAAGGAAGCCGAGAAACGCGCAACGTCCGTTTATCTGGTAGACCGTACCATACCGATGCTGCCCGAACGTCTCTGCAATTTCCTCTGCTCCCTGCGTCCACACGAAGAGAAACTCGCATTTTCCGTCATCTTCGACATCACGGAAAAAGGAGATGTGAAAAATTCCCGTGTCGTACATACAGTGATCTATTCTGACCGTCGTTTCACTTACGAAGAAGCACAACAGATCATCGAAACCAAAAACGGTGACTTTAAAGATGAAGTACTGATGCTGGATACGATTGCCAAAGCTTTACGAGAAAAGCGTTTTGCCGCCGGTGCCATCAATTTCGACCGTTACGAAGTAAAATTCGAGATAGATGAGAAAGGAAAACCGGTCAGCGTCTATTTCAAAGAATCAAAAGATGCCAACAAGTTAGTGGAAGAGTTTATGCTGCTTGCCAACCGGACGGTAGCCGAGCAGATAGGCCGTGTACCTAAAGGCAAAAAGGCCAAAGTCCTGCCTTACCGTATTCACGACCTGCCCGATCCGGAAAAGTTAGACAACCTGAATCAGTTCATTGCGCGTTTCGGATACAAACTGCGTACCAGTGGTACTAAAACGGATATTTCGAAATCCATCAATCACCTGTTGGATGATATACAGGGAAAAAAAGAAGAAAACCTGATCGAAACAGTTTCTATCCGTGCCATGCAGAAGGCCCGTTATTCAACGCACAACATCGGCCACTACGGCTTGGCATTCGATTATTATACTCACTTCACATCACCCATCCGCCGTTTCCCGGATATGATGGTTCATCGGTTAGTTACCAAATACCTCGATGGTGGAAGAAGTGTTTCGGAAAGTAAATACGAAGACCTGTGCGACCACAGCTCGAACATGGAACAAATTGCCGCCAATGCCGAACGTGCTTCCATTAAGTATAAACAAGTGGAATTTATGAGTGAACGGGTAGGTCAGACCTACGACGGAGTAATTTCCGGAGTTACGGAATGGGGGCTTTATGTAGAACTCAACGAAAATAAATGCGAGGGTATGATACCGATGCGCGATTTGGATGATGACTACTATGAGTTCGACGAAAAGAACTATTGCCTGCGGGGACGTCGTAAAAATCACACCTATAGCCTGGGAGATGCCATCACTGTTAAAGTGGCACGAGCCAATTTGGAAAAGAAACAACTCGACTTTGCATTAGTTTAATAATGTGAATAATGTGCCAATATGCTAATATGCCAATTAGCTGCGCTGTCCAGCCGAATGGCAATTGGCACATTGGCATATTGGCACATTGGCACATTATTTAATTGGCACATTATTGATTTGATATATTATTGAATTATTTAAAATGAAAACTGTTATCATAGAAGACAGACAACGAGTGGAAGAGATCATCTCCCGTTGCGATATCTGTTTTGTCGGCATCACCGATCTGGAAGGAAATCCATACGTAATACCCATGAATTTCGGTTATCAGGAGGGAGTTATCTATCTGCATTCCGGCCCTACCGGAAGCAGTATCGATATGCTGGCGCAAAACAACCATGTGTGTATCACTTTCAGCACAGATCACGAACTGGTATTCCAGCATCCCAAAGTAGCCTGCAGTTACCGTATGAAAGCCAAGAGCGTCATTTGCCGTGGAAAGGTAGGATTCATCGAAGATATGGACAGTAAACGGGAAGCACTGAATATCATCATGAAACATTATAGCAGCCGGGAATTCGTATACTCCGACCCGGCTGTAAGAAATGTGAAAATATGGGAAATACCTATTGATAGCGTGACAGCCAAAGAATATGCTGCCCCGCATAATAGTTGAAAGCCTTATTTAGTTGAAAGTTGAGAGTTGAAAGTTGAAAGTTGAGAGTTGAAAGTTAGCTGCGCTATACACACGCACTGCATAGTAACTTTCAACTCTCAACTTTCAACTCTTAAAGGGGGTATTCCTCAAAAGCATATAAAATCGTCGACAAGTAGCGTTCTCCTGTATCAGGCAGTAGTGCTACTATTGTTTTACCGGCATTCTCCGGAAGTTCGGCAAGTTTGGTAGCAGCGTATACGGCAGCTCCCGAAGAGATACCTACCAGTAATCCTTCTTTTGTAGCCAGTTCACGACTGGTCCGGATAGCATCGTCATTCTGTACCTGTACTATTTCATCTACTACCGAAGCATCATAAGTTTTCGGGATAAATCCTGCACCGATACCTTGTATCTTATGAGGACCAGGCTTACCGCCGGATAAAACCGGAGAATCCGCAGGTTCCACAGCCACTACCTTTACTAAAGGGTTATGAGCTTTCAACACCTTACCGACGCCGCTTACTGTCCCCCCTGTACCGACTCCAGCCACAAATATCTCAACCCTGCCATCCGTATCGGCCCAGATTTCCTGTCCGGTAGTCCGTACATGCACAGCCGGATTGGCAGGATTCTCAAACTGCTGCAATATCACTGCACCGGGAGTATTTGCTTTCAATTCTTCCGCTTTGGCGATAGCACCCTTCATTCCGTCGACACCGGGAGTCAATACCAACTCGGCCCCTAAAGCCTTCAGCAAATTCCGTCGTTCTACACTCATGGTATCCGGCATCGTCAGAATCAGTTTATATCCCTTAGAAGCAGAAACAAAAGCCAGTCCTACCCCCGTATTTCCACTGGTCGGCTCAATAATAGTGGCACCGGGCTTTAAAGCACCTTTCGCCTCCGCATCTTCCACCATTGCCAGCGCAATGCGGTCTTTTACACTTCCTGCCGGATTAAAATACTCCAACTTTACTACCACGCGGGCTTTCAATCCTTTACTTGCATTGTAATTACTCAACTCCAACAACGGAGTGTTGCCAACAAGGTCCGTCAGCTTTTTCGCTATCTTTGCCATACTTATATTGTATTTAAATATCCATTCTTTTATTATACGACAAAGATAGGGAGGTTTTAGTTCGCCGGAAATACCACACTTGTGGTAAATTCGTACTACAAATAAGGTATAAACACGAAAAACAGCCCCTAATATTCAGAATAGTATCAGCATTCAATAAAATTTCATCATTCGATAAAGGTAATTTTCCATACTTTTGCAAATAGAAGTCCACAACACATAGAACGAATATATTATGAAGGAACTGAAATCAACCGTGAAACGTACCGGCTTACTGGCCTCATCACTCCTATGCAGTGCTTTACTGATGGCCGTCCCGTTCCGGAAGGAACTGAATGAAGGCTGGAAATTCAAACAGGCAAGACTTACCAACTGGTATCCGGCCACCGTACCGGGTGTGATACATACCGATCTGCTGGCTAATAAAATCATTGAAGATCCGTTCTTCCGGCTCAACGAAAGAGGGCTGCAATGGATCGACAAAGAAGACTGGATCTATGAAACCACTTTTTCTCTCCCGGCAGAAATCATGCAGAAACAAACTATCAGACTCATATTCAAAGGACTGGATACCTATGCAGATGTCTACCTGAACGAAAAAAAGATACTGGCAGCCAATAATATGTTCCGTGAGTGGCAAGTCGATATAAAACCCTATCTGCTGCCGGATGATAATAAGCTGAAAGTTTACTTCCACTCACCCATCAAAATGGATATCCCTAAATGGGATGCGCTTCCCTATCATTACGAAGCATCCAATGACCAATCGGAGAATGGCGGAGTATTCGATAAGAAGGTCAGCGTCTTCGCCCGCAAGGCAGGCTATCATTACGGATGGGATTGGGGACCGCGTCTGGTCACATCGGGCATCTGGCGCCCCGTTTTTATAGAAGCATGGGACGATGCACATATTCACAATATCTTTATCCGGCAAAAAGAAGTAAACAAAAGCCGGGCAACCATCACCGGAGAAGTAGAAATAGAAGCAGACAGAGATTTCGACCAAGCCATTGTCTCCATTACGGATAATAAATCCGGTAGAGTGCTGGGACAACAAAGATTATCTCTCAAAAAAGGGCTCAGCAAAGCAACCGTTTCTTTCGTCCTCAAAAACCCGAAGCTTTGGTGGAGCAACGGACTGGGAGAGCCGTACCGTTATGACTTCCGGACAGACTTATCTATCAACGAACGATTTACAGACAGCCAAACAGAGAAAATAGGAATCCGCTCCTTAAAGATTATCAATAAACCCGACAAGGACGGAAAGACATTCTATGTAGAACTAAACGGGCAACCCGTTTTTGCAAAAGGCGCCAATTACATTCCTCAGGACAATTTTCTGCCACGCGTCACAGAAGAAAGATACCGGAAAACCATTCTCGACGCAGTCAATGCCAATATGAATATGCTGCGCATCTGGGGAGGAGGTATTTACGAAAACGACCTCTTCTATGATCTTTGCGACCAATATGGTATACTGGTTTGGCAGGATTTCATGTTCGCATGCAGCCTTTATCCTGCCGAAGGCGAATTTCTTGAAAATATCCGCCAGGAAGCGATCGACAACATAAAGCGCCTGCGCAATCATGCTTGTATCGCCCTTTGGTGCGGTAACAATGAGTGCAATGATGCCTGGTTCAACTGGGGATGGCAAAGGCGATATACCCAGCAGAATCCGGAGTACGAGCAACGGATATGGAAGCAATTTACCGATCAATATTACGTGACGCTTCCCGAAGTCGTTCAAGAATATGCTCCCGAAAGTTTTTATTGGCCCTCTTCTCCTTTTGCCCGTTATGACGGCGGCAGCGACGATCGCAACGGCGACCGTCATTATTGGAACGTATGGCATTCCAAAGAACCGATCAACAGCTACAACAAAGCACGCAGCCGCTTTTTCAGCGAATATGGTTTCCAGTCGTTTCCGGAATTTGAATCGGTAAAGCGCTATGCTCCCTACCCGGAAGACTGGGACATCTACTCGGAGGTAATGATGTCTCACCAACGCGGTGGCGCGCATGCCAACGGACTGATCGAAACATATCTGTTGAACGAATATCGTCAACCGAAAGATTTCGAAGCTTTCCTCTACATGAATCATGTATTACAGGGAGATGCCATCAAAACGGCTATTGAAGCCCACCGACGGGACATGCCTTATTGCATGGGAACACTTTTCTGGCAGCACAACGACTGCTGGCCGGTGGCCTCCTGGGCAAGCCGCGACTATTACGGACGCTGGAAAGCGCAACACTACTTTGCCCGTCAGGCCTATCGTGATCTGCTCGTCTCCCCCATTGCCGATGAGGAAGGTATGCTGAACATCTATGTGGTTTCCGACCGCCCGGCTTCTTGTAGCGGTACCCTCGATGTAAAAGTTATCAAACTGACAGGTGAAATCATCAGCGACTTCCGGCAAACCGTAAAGATAGCCGCCAATACGAGCCGCAAGCTCTTTTCCATTGAACTGGACAAAGCACTAAAAAATATCCCTAAAGAAGACGTTTTCATTTATGCCCAGCTTACAGATAAGAATAAAAACATTTATTCGAATCAATACTTTTTAGTCAAGCAAAAAGAGGTCAATTATCCCAAAGTATCGATTACACGGGACATTAAACCGGTAGAAGGAGGTTTCGAGGTAACCCTGAAAAGTGATTATTTTGCACGGGCTGTATTTTTAAGTACAGGTGATGCAGAAAGCTCTTTCAGCGACAATTACTTTGACATACTGCCGGGCACTCCCGTATCGGTTGTTATTTATACCGTTTTATCGCAGTCGATGTTGGAAAAGCAACTGAAAGTAATATTACTCAGTGACGAGTATTAATAGAAACCAAGATTGAAGCAAACCCGTTTGGTTGTCTTTCAAAAGTATTCCTTAATATTATTATAAATAAGCATAGTATACTCTTTTACTACTTAAAAGTATACTTCTGTCTCTCTTCCCTATAGGATCAAGAAGTAAAAACATGCCCATGTTTTATGTCAGAACATGGGCATGTTGTCTTATACAACATGGGCATGTTTTCATTAACAACATCCGGATGTTTTATAATGATAAACCTGTCAAATTATATACAATGGTTCTTGATAAAAGCTCAATATGATTTTGCCACATTCACTCTCCAAGCATACAACATAACTACCATAAAAGAGAGTAAAGGCACTATAAAAGAGAAAGACATCGTAGTTTGATCGGCTACATATCCCATCATTAACGGGCCTACCGCCCCACCGACAGGTGACATCATCAAAAATGAGGAAGCGCGCTTCGTATGTCTCCCCAATCCTCTCAAAGAAAGGGCAAAAATAGTAGGAAACATAATAGCTTCAAATGCATAACCCAAGAAAAGGGCAATCAGGGAAACCATCCCCAAGTTCAGCACAAGCAATAAAGAAGTGATCACCGTGCATATGGTGCAAAATAATAATACTTTCTCTGCACAAATGCGCTGCATAATCCAGCTACCGGCAAAACGTCCGCACATAAACAGGCCCAATCCTCCGAAAGAGAGCACGACAGAAGCATCCCGGGCATTCATCCAGCCATCGTCTACCACGTAATTGATAAAGAAACTGTTAATGGAAATCTCAGCTATCTCATAACAGAACAGGGCGGCAACACCCAAAATAAAAAGTTTATGCGACCATAATCCTCCCACCTTTTCCTGTTCCTTGTTTTCTTCTTCATGAACTATTTCCGGCAACCTGATCTTAGAGAAAACCATAGCGACTGACAATACCACAATACCCATCAACGTATAGGGCAAAGCGATGGCGGGTGATCCGTCTTCTGAGAACAATAATAATCCGCCTACCAACGGCCCACAGATACACCCCAAGCCATTGAATGACTGGGCCAGATTCAACCGGCTGGCAGCAGTCTCCCTGTCCCCCAACTCTGTCATATAGGGATTGGCAGCAGTCTCCAGAAAAACCAAACCACAGGCGATGACGAACAAAGAAAACAGAAAGAAATTGAACGACATCCAATATTCTCCGGGAATAAATAATAGAGAACCGAGCCCGTAAAGCAGTAATCCGAAGACAACACCACGGCGATAACCGTATTTATTAATAAACAGTCCGGCCGGAATCGCCATAACAAAATATCCCAAATAAAACATCACCTGCACCCATGCCGAATGGGCCCGGCTAATAACCATTACATCCTGAAAATGTTTATTCAACACATCAAGAATGGCATGGGCAAACCCCCATAAGAAAAATAAAGAAGTAACCAGGATAAAAGGAATCCTATATTCCTTTTTCACCAATGCATATCTCTGCTTTTGCATAATTTCAAACTAAATGGACGTGCAAAGATAGACAAAATATAAAAACCAATCTTATTCACTTGCCTCTGTCTTGGGGTAATTGGGACTATAAAGCAAAGTTTCTTTCCGAACCACCAATTTTCCATCTTTCACAAACCCTTCTCCCCGTTCACTCAAGTGTTTCACCATTGCCTCACGCAATTCTTCCAGTTTATGTTTATAGCGTTTCTCCGACACAAGATTTTTCTGTTCTCCCCTATCCTTTACCAGATCAAACAACTGTTCCTCACCTGTATGGAAATTCCATATATATTTCATCTTACCGTCCGTCAAACCACACCAATAGTTTTCCTTAGCATAACAGGTAGCATGCTCCAAATCAATGTACTGTCTCCAGCCGGGTTTTCTATTTTCATCCATCAAAGCCAATAAAGAAAGTCCGTCCATATCCTGCGGAACCTGTGCGCCGGAAACTTCTAAAAAAGTAGGCAGAAAATCCCGCAACTCTACCGGCTCATCTATTTGGGCTCCCTTTTTTACACCAAACGAATCGGGCCATTTCACAATATAGGGCACATGTGTAGAACCTTCATAAGGGTAGGTCTTCCGCCAATGATAATGATCACCTAACATATCCCCATGATCGGAGACATAACAGATTAAAGCATTGTCATACATCCCTTTGTCTTTCAAGACCTGTACTATTTTACCTATTTCCTCATCAATAAATGTCACATTTGCATAATAGTACTTGCGGGAATTCCGGGCATATTCCGTCCCAAAGTTGGCAAATGGAGCGTCTTTATCCGCTTTCGCCGGATCAAGCAGGGCAGCATACCTGTCACACCAATCCCCCATATAAGGTGCCGGAATTTCTTTATCCGAATATTCATCCAAGAGCCGTTGGGGAGGATCGTACGGACTATGCGGCCGTGCAAAAGAAACTTTCAGAAAAAGCGGTTTTTCGTTATCGTAATTCCGGATCAATTCACAGGCCATCTTACCTGTCCAGGCTGTGGGATGCAGTTCTTCAGGCAATTTGTAAATGCCTGCCCTGTGCTCGTTCCAACCGATACCTGTCAAATCCGGATCTCCACCCGGCATTTGAAGCTGTAGCCATAACCGGTAATCACTGATAAAGTCTTTTGACTCGGCACGCCCGCTCTCGTCTATCAATGTCCCCTGAAAACCATGCAAAGCCTTCTGCGGGAACCAATGCATCTTTCCAATGCCGAATGTATAATAGCCTTGTTCCGTCAACATGGCGGGCATTTCATATTTGTACTCTTCGGCCACCCTTCCATAACCCAGCATACCGTGATGCCAAGGAGACATACCGGTCAATAGCCCGGCGCGTGCCGGCGTACTACTCGGTGTCGAAGAATAGCCGTTACAAAACAAGGTCCCTTCCCGGGATAACTGATCTATATTGGGTGAGATGACGGATTCATTTCCCATACATCCCAAAGCATCGGCACGGTGCTGATCGGACATGATCAGAATAATATGAGGTTTTTGCTGAGCATTTGCCTGCTGAGCCGAAAGTCCGGCCCCGGAAGCCAGCACTAACATACTGTTTAATATCGGAAGTGTTTTCATTGTCACAAAGGTTAATTTATATAATCATAATTTTAGCACAAATCATAAAAGGCTGTTTTACAAAAAAGAAAGAGCCGGTCATCAAGTCACCGTCCAAAACGATATTTTCAACAAAGATAAACAAAAAGTAGTATATGGAGCATAAGAAACCTTTTTCTTCAGTCTACAAAATAAGCAATCGGCCGTTTTCAGACAGAACAAAAAGACCGAATAGACGAAATGTAAAAAATGACATAAATCAAGAAAAAAGGGGATAAGCTCAAAAACAAGAGAGCACTGATCGCTGTTTTTCATGATTGTTGTAATTTTGCCGCCGGTAAAAAGATTGGTATAGTTAATATGAAGAAAAGTCTTATCGCATTGGCGTTCGGTACCTTGGGATTGGGTATCGCAGAATTTGTCATGATGGGTATTCTGCCCGATGTGGCGCATGATTTCGGTATCAGTATCTCCCAGGCAGGACATTTTATTTCTGCCTATGCGCTGGGAGTATGCGTAGGGGCACCTATGCTGATACTTGCCCGCAAACATCCGTTGAAACGTATTCTTCTGATACTCGTCACGCTGATCATGGTAGGAAATATAAGTGCGGCTCTGGCACCTAACTATTGGATACTGTTGTTGGCCCGTTTCATCTCCGGACTTCCACATGGCGCCTATTTCGGAGTAGGCTCTATTGTTGCCGAAAAATTGGCAGATAAAGGAAAAGGTTCGGAAGCCGTCTCTATTATGGTAGCTGGGATGACGATAGCTAATCTTTTCGGTGTCCCATTGGGAACTTCATTGAGTGCCGCTATTTCATGGCGTGTAACTTTCTTGTTGGTAGGCTGTTGGGGAATGATTATACTCTACTACATCTGGCGCTGGGTGCCACAAATAGAAAGCCTGCCCGATACAGGATTAAAAGGACAGTTCCGCTTTCTTAAATCTCCCGCCCCCTGGCTGTTGATAGGAGCAACCCTGTTGGGAAACGGCGGCGTATTCTGCTGGTACAGTTATATCAATCCGCTACTGACCCATGTATCCGGATTCCATCCTCAGAGCATTACTTTTCTAATGGTACTTGCCGGTTTCGGTATGGTTGTAGGAAATCTTGCCAGTGGACGTTTGTCCGATAAATACAAACCGGGAAGAGTGGCAGCTACCGTACAGGCATGCATCTGCGTCACACTATTGCTAATTTTCTTTTTATCATCCGTTTCGTGGCTGTCCGTATTGCTGATGTGTCTTTGTACGGCAGGACTGTTTGCCCTCTCCAGTCCGCAACAAGTCTTGCTGATACGTTATTCAAAAGGAGGAGAGATGTTGGGAGCAGCCAGCGTACAGGTGGCATTCAATTTGGGAAACGCAATCGGTGCTTACTCCGGCGGATTGGCATTGCAAGCAGGACTTGGCTATCAATATCCTGCATTGATAGGTGTCCCTTTCGCTTTTGCAGGATTTATACTGCTGACTGTATTTCACAAGAAATATGAAAATTGAGAACATAATTGCTTGCCTGCAAAAGAATAGTTATCTTTGCGCCCATATTCTAAACAGTACGTACTGTTTAATGTGCATTGATAATAAATAAAATAACAAAATAGATAAATGGCATTGCAATGTGGTATTGTCGGACTGCCGAACGTGGGTAAGTCGACACTTTTCAACTGTTTGTCAAATGCGAAAGCACAAGCGGCAAACTTCCCTTTTTGTACAATAGAACCGAATGTAGGCGTAATTACCGTCCCGGACGAACGTCTGAATAAGTTGGCGGAACTGGTACATCCGCAACGAATCGTACCCACTACGGTAGAAATCGTGGATATCGCCGGATTGGTAAAAGGAGCCAGTAAAGGAGAAGGATTGGGCAATAAATTTCTTGCTAACATCCGCGAAACAGATGCTATCCTGCACGTACTCCGTTGCTTTGACGATGATAACGTGACACACGTAGACGGAAGTGTAAATCCGGTACGCGACAAAGAAATCATCGACTACGAATTACAACTGAAAGACCTCGATACCATCGACGCCCGCATACAGAAAGTGCAGAAACAGGCACAGACCGGTGGAGATAAAGCAGCCAAACAGGCCTACGACGTATTGGTGAAATACAAAGAGGCATTGGAGCAAGGGAAATCAGCCCGTACCGTACAATTCGAAACAAAAGACGAGCAAAAGATTGCCCGTGAACTTTTCCTGCTTACCAGCAAACCCGTGATGTATGTCTGCAACGTAGACGAAGCCAGCGCAGTAAGCGGAAACAAATACGTAGACATGGTACGTGAAGCTGTGAAGGACGAAAATGCAGAGATTCTGATTGTGGCCGCCAAAACAGAATCGGACATTGCCGAACTGGAGACTTATGAGGACCGTCAGATGTTTCTTGCCGAAGTAGGTCTGGAGGAATCGGGTGTAGCCCGTCTTATCAAATCAGCCTACAAGCTATTGAATCTGGAAACCTATTTCACGGCCGGTGTACAGGAAGTACGGGCCTGGACATACGAAAAGGGCTGGAAAGCTCCCCAATGCGCCGGAGTGATCCATACGGACTTTGAAAAAGGATTTATCCGTGCAGAAGTCATCAAATACGACGATTTCATCCAATACGGTTCGGAAGCTGCCGTGAAAGAGGCAGGCAAGTTGGGTGTAGAAGGAAAAGAATACATAGTACAAGACGGAGATATCATGCATTTCCGCTTTAACGTATAATTTATGAATTATCTCATAGCAGGAACCGGAGGTGTAGGAGGCAGTATTGCCGCTTTTCTTGCTCTGGCGGGAAAAGATGTTACCTGTATAGCTCGCGGGGCACACCTTGAAGCGATACAAACAAACGGTCTGAAACTAAAATCAGACTTGAAGGGGGATCATACCATCGCTGTGAAAGCCTGTACGGCAGAAGAATACGACGAAAAGGCAGACGTAATATTCGTTTGTGTAAAAGGTTATTCCGTCGATTCCATTACAGAACTGATAAAGCGTGCCGCCCACGAAAAAACAATTGTCATTCCCATATTAAATGTGTATGGCACAGGACCACGCATCCAACGCCTTGTGCCGGGAGTTACCGTTCTGGACGGTTGCATCTACATCGTAGGCTTTGTATCCGCACCGGGAGAAATCACTCAGATGGGAACCATTTTCCGCCTGGTATACGGAGCACATAAAGGCACAGACGTATCTCCCGAACTGCTTGAAGCCGTGCGCGACGAACTGGTGGAAAGCGGAATCAAAGTAGACCTATCGCCTGACATTCAGCGGGATACATTCATCAAATGGTCATTCATCTCGGCAATGGCCGTCACCGGTGCCTACTACGACGTCCCAATGGGTGAAGTACAGAAACCGGGCAAAATACGCGACACCTTCATCGGCCTTTCTACGGAGAGCGCTGCATTGGGCAAAAAACTCGGTATAGAATTTCCCGAAGATCCCGTTGGTTACAACCTTAAAGTAATCGATAAACTCGACCCTCAAAGCACTGCTTCCATGCAGAAAGACATGGCAAAAGGTCATGAATCCGAAGTGCAAGGGTTACTCTTCGACATGATAACAGCCGCCGAAGAGCAAGGAATAGATGTACCCACTTATCGGGAAGTCGCTAAAAAATTCAGATCATAAAATTAAACCTTATAAGTTATGAACACTTTCTTATTATCTATCAATTGGAACCCAAGTCCCGAACTGTTCAATCTTTTCGGACTCCCCGTCCGTTATTACGGATTGCTATGGGCGGTTGGCATCTTTTTGGCTTATATCATCGTTCATTATCAATACCGTGATAAAAAGATAGATGAGAAGAAGTTCGATCCCCTGTTTTTCTACTGTTTCTTCGGCATCCTTATCGGTGCCCGACTGGGTCATTGCCTGTTTTACGATCCGCAAACCTACCTGACCAGCTTCAAAGGATTTTGGGAAATGATACTTCCTGTCAGATTTCTGCCCGACGGAGGATGGAAATTCACCGGTTATGAAGGACTTGCCAGCCACGGTGGTACATTGGGGCTGATGATCGCCCTCTGGCTCTACTGCCGGAAGACCAAAATGCACTACATGGATGTAGTGGATATGATTGCCGTAGCCACTCCTATCACCGCCTGCTGCATCCGTCTGGCCAACCTGATGAATTCGGAAATCATCGGTAAGCCGACCGATGTGCCCTGGGCTTTCATCTTCGAACGGGTAGACATGCTTCCCCGCCATCCGGCACAACTGTACGAAGCAATTGCCTACTTCCTGCTTTTCCTCGTAATGATGTATCTCTATAAGAATTACAGCAAAAAGCTGTATCGCGGTTTCTTCTTCGGACTCTGCCTGACGGCTATTTTCACATTCCGTTTCTTTGTAGAATTCCTCAAAGAGAATCAGGTCAGCTTTGAAAACAATATGAGTCTCAACATGGGACAGTGGTTGAGTATCCCGTTCGTTATCATCGGCGTTTACTTCATGTTCTTTTACGATAGAAAAACGAAGAAAGAAAATAAAGAAGCAATCAAGAAATGAAACATATCATAGACATAAATACCTGGGAACGGAAAGAGAATTACGAATTCTTTCTTGGTTTTCAAAACCCTACAATCTCTATCACTTCTGAAGTAGAGTGTGCCGGAGCAAAAGCACGTGCCAAAGCTGCCGGCGAATCATTCTTCCTCCATTATCTTTATGCGGTACTACGTGCCGTTAATGAAATTCCGGAGTTTCGCTTTCGTATAGATGCAGAAGGCAGAGTGGTCTATTTTGATCATGTGGATATGCTGACTCCCATAAAGGTAAAAGAAAACGGACGCTTCTTCACCATCCGCTTGCCGTGGAACACCGATTTCCAGACTTTCTATACGACAGCAAAAGCAATTATCAATGATATCGATCCTAATGGGAATCCTTATGATATGGAGAAGGTAGGCGGTAAAGATCTGCTCGATGTCATATTGCTAAGCGCCACTCCCGATTTATACTTCACTTCACTGACCTGTACGCAAGAACATCGCCACGGCAGCAATTATCCGTTAATGAACGCCGGGAAGGCAATACTGAAAGAAGGAAAATTAGTGATGCCGATCGCCATGACCATTCATCACGGATTTATAGACGGACATCATCTTTCACTCTTTTATAAAAAGGTAGAAGAGTTCCTGAAATAAAGAGTACTCCTCAATAAACAGACTCGACCATGGCAGACAACTATATAGAAAAACAACGTGAGCAGTATGAAGCCAGAAAAGCCGCTTGGGAAAGGGCTAAAAAATATGGCCGGCCGGTAACAGGTACTACTCAGCAGAATAAACCGGCACCATCGGCCACAGAACAGAAAAAGCGGGTATTCGTTACCGGAGGAGCCGAAGGGATAGGTAGAGCCATTGTAGAAGCATTCTGCCGTGCGGGATATCGGGTAGCATTTTGCGACAGAAACGAAACGGCAGGCCAACAGACTGCAAAAGATACCGGAGCAGTATTCTATCGGGCCGATGTAAGCGACAAAGAGGCCCTTGAACACTGCATGCAACGTATCTTTCTGGTTTGGGGAGACATCGATATTCTTATCAATAACGCAGGTATCAGCGAATTCTCCCCTATCACCGAAACGAGCGTAGAAGATTTTGATAAGATTCTGTCAGTTAACTTACGTCCGGCATTTATCACCTCCCGGTTATTGGCCATTCACCGTAAGTCTCAATCCACTGCCAATCCATTCGGCAGGATCATCAATATCTGTTCAACCCGCTATCTGATGAGCGAGCCGGGAAGTGAAGGATATGCAGCATCCAAAGGCGGCATTTACTCACTGACACATGCGCTGGCACTCTCGCTCTCCGAATGGCATATCACGGTCAATTCCATTGCACCGGGCTGGATACAGAACAATCATTATGAACAACTCCGGCCGGAAGATCACACACAGCACCCTTCAGGAAGGGTAGGCAAGCCGGAAGATATCGCCCGGATGTGCCTGTTTCTCAGCCAGGAAGAAAATGACTTTATCAATGGTGAGAATATCACAATCGACGGGGGAATAACGAAGAAGATGATTTATACCGAATAAAAAAATTGTTTATTTCCCCCTCACTATTTTCTTTATATCATTCAGCTTATTCAGCGCCTCGATCGGAGTAAGGTTGTTCACGTCCAAATTCAGTATTTCATCCCGGATCTGACAAAGGATGGGATCATCCAGTTGGAAGAAGCTTAGCTGCATCCCTCCCCTGCTTTCACTCACTTCATTCAACGGTTTATTGGAGATGCCCTGCTGGCGGTTGTCCGATTCAAGCTGTTTCAGAATTTCGTTGGCACGCCTTACAATGCTTTTCGGCATACCCGCCATCTTGGCCACATGAATACCGAAAGAGTGCTCGCTACCCCCACGTTCGAGTTTGCGGAGAAAAATCACCTTATTATCGACCTCTTTCACCGATACATTGTAATTCTTGATCCGCTTGAAAGATTTCTCCATTTCATTCAGCTCATGATAATGCGTGGCAAAGAGTGTACGCGCTTTCGCCTTGGGATGTTCATGGATATACTCCACAATTGCCCACGCTATCGAAATACCGTCATACGTAGAAGTACCGCGCCCCAATTCATCGAACAGCACAAGACTTCTCGAAGAAACATTATTCAAAATATCTGCCGCTTCGTTCATCTCTACCATAAATGTAGACTCGCCCACCGAAATGTTATCACTGGCGCCCACGCGGGTAAATATCTTATCAACCAATCCGATACGGGCACTCTCGGCAGGAACAAACGAACCGATCTGAGCCAGCAAGGTGATCAATGCCGTCTGCCGCAACAACGCCGACTTACCCGCCATGTTGGGACCGGTAATGATGATAATCTGCTGCGTCGTACTGTCCAGCATTACATCGTTGGCAATGTATTTCTCACCGATGGGAAGCTGCTTCTCAATAACCGGGTGGCGTCCCTGACGAATGTCCAGCACATCATTATCTTCGATAACCGGGCGGATATAATTATTTTCACGGGCTATATTGGCAAATGACAACAAACAATCGATGCGGGCAATCTGATTGGCGTTGATCTGAATGGCAGGAATAAATTCGCTCAATGCCTGTACCAATTCCGTATAAAGCCGTGTTTCAAGTACCAGAATCTTATCCTCCGCTCCGAGGATTTTCTCCTCGTATTCTTTCAGTTCTTGGGTGATATAGCGTTCTGCATTCACAAGTGTCTGTTTGCGGATCCATTCTTGCGGTACCTTGTCTTTGTGTACATTACGTACTTCTATATAGTAGCCAAATACACTGTTATAAGCAATCTTCAAACTCGGTATTCCCGTCTGTTCGCTTTCACGCTGCTGTATCTTCAAAAGAAAATCCTTACCCGAATAGGCTATCTGACGCAGTTCGTCCAGTTCGGCATTTACCCCGTCCTTGATAACCCCACCTTTATTTATCAACAAAGGAGGATCGTTATTCACCTCTTTATCTATCCGGTCGCGGATGGAAATACAAAGATTCAACTGCTCTCCTATCCGGTTCAGGCTAGCATTATCCGCCTGCATGCAAGCCACTTTTATAGGCTCGATCGCTTGCAGGGCAACCTTCAACTGCACTACCTCGCGAGGAGATACACGCCCCACCGCCACCTTGGAAATGATGCGTTCAAGATCGCCTATCAGATGCAGTTGTTCTTCGATCAGTTCCTTAAATTCCGGCTCGCGGAAAAAGTATTCCACTACGTTCAGACGGTCATTAATAGGCTTCTCGTCTTTCAGAGGAAACACCATCCAACGTTTCAGCATACGGGCACCCATCGGACTGATGGTTTTATCGATGACATTGAGCAGACTACTTCCACCGTCGTTCATGCTACCGATAAGCTCCAGGCTGCGCACGGTAAATTTATCCAAACGCACATATTTGTCCTCTTCAATACGCGACAATGCCGTGATGTGTCCGATTTGCGTATGCTGCGTCATATCCAGGTATTGCAGAATAGCCCCGGAAGCAATGATACCATTTTTAAGATGCTCTACTCCGAAACCTTTCAAATTCTTTGTTTCAAAGTGCTTCAACAGTTTCTCGCGTGAACTGGTCTCCGTAAAAGCCCAATCGTCCAGTTCGAAAGTAAAGAATTTGTTTCCGAAATTCCCTTCGAACATACCCCGTTTGCCACGTTCGAAAAGCACCTCTTTCGGACCAAAATTATTCAGCAATTTATCTACATAATCAAAAGGGCCTTCCGCCGTCAAAAATTCACCGGTAGAGATATCGAGAAAGGCGATGCCACAACCCGTTTTTCCGAAATGTACAGCTGCTAAAAAATTGTTTTCTTTATAATTGAGGACATTATCGTTGATGGAAACACCCGGAGTAACCAATTCGGTAATGCCGCGCTTCACCAGTTTCTTTGTCATCTTCGGATCTTCCAACTGATCACAGATAGCTACACGCTTGCCCGCACGTATCAGTTTAGGCAAATACGTATCCAATGCGTGATGAGGAAATCCGGCCATTTCAATGGTTTTGCCTTTTCCATTGGCACGCTTAGTCAGCGTGATGCCCAATATCTCCGCCGCAATAATCGCATCTGTCGAATAAGTCTCATAAAAGTCTCCGCACCGGAACAGCATCACCGCATCGGGATGTTTTGCTTTCAGGTCGAGAAACTGTTTCATCATGGGGGTCAGTTCGATATCGTTGTTCACAGGTGTAGTCTCCTTTTTTCTTTTAATTCAATGATCCAGTGATTCAAAATTCAATGATTCAGTGCACAAAGATACTGATTTCCTGTAAATCTACCATCCCGGCGATGGCAAGATTTCTTCAAAGTATTCTATAGTAAAAAAGTCTTTAAAGACCTTTCCTAAGTATTAATAACCTACGTATTGTTCTTAAAACATGTTATTAAACACATGTTTTTATTTGGATTATTTGCAGATATCCGTAAAAGCAGTACCTTTGCAATGTGTTTTTCATAGTATTAGATTTAAGGTTAACAAAGGTTGGAGCAAGGCGTTGCTCCTTTTTTTATGCCCATACGTTACTTTTTCATTTCCACTAAATCCGCTTAGAGTCAGATTTCCTTTATTCCGCTTACCTTTCCAGTCTGTTTCTTTTTTATTACAAAGAGATAATAATCCCACTTTTCGGCCCACTACGATTGTTGCATATTATAAATATTCAATTTATTTCTCGTAGAGTTTCGTTCGGTTTCTCTACGAGTTTAGACCCGTTCCTCTACGAGTTTCGCTTCAATCCTCGTAGAGAAAACAGTCACCAATATAGCGCACTCATATTCAACGTTTTACAAAGGCTTACAATTGTTATTTATTTTCAATACAAGAAATACAATTTATTCATTTATCTGCAATTTGAAATCATCCGAAAAAATTACAAATAGTAATATTCTTCTTTATCCTGATTATCTCTGATTTGCAATCATATCGTACTCCCTAACGCAAAAGAAAAGAAGAGGAATCATTATTAACGTAAAGATAACATCACGATAACATACTATGATCCGGAGCCACCCTATCTTTGCAACATCGAAAGAAACAAGAATCGAATATAAACCATAAAAACAAGAGCCATATGAAAACTTTAGTAGTATCAGTAGTAATCGCAATGACATCCGTATTCAATGCATTCAGTAACGGAAATCTTACCCAGTTTGCTTATAACACCACTACAGACGGAGAAAAAGTAGAAAGTCAGACCGTATATACAGTGAAAAACGGAAAGTATCTCCAACAACATCTGAAGTACAACTATACCTATGACGATAAAGGAAATGTATCACAGAAAGAGGTTCTGAAATGGAATGAGATCACAAAAGTTTTCGAAAAGCAATATTGCCTGAATATTACGTACAATGCGCAGGAAACAAGCATCGAATACACCGCATGGGATAACAAAACAGGGGCATACTCCGATTCCAGAGCCAAAGCCGTGTATCAGACTACGAATGCCGGACAAGGCTTTAATTATCTGAGCTACGAATGGAACAAGAAAGAAAATAACTGGAATTTAGCAAAAGAACACGCCATCCTTTATGGAGACAACGCCCTGATGGCCGACAAATAAATTCTCTCTCTATAAAAACTCTAACAAAAAATACGGCTGCGAAAGGTTTGCCCCTCGCAGCCGTATTACATATGTACCCGTTTCGTATTCTCTTATTTCGCACTTGCCAGAAGACGGGTCATACCACCACTATTCAAATCATAAGTGCTCTTTTCCATATTCTTATCGAAAGAATTACTCTTTGTATTCCAGAGGGCATAATTCATTTCTACGGCATCGGAATGATAGGATACGTCAAGTTTGAAATAAGGAGTCCAGCATGCTTTTACACTGTCCCACTTGGCAGCTTCCTTACAGACCACCCGGTTCTCGGAATCATAAGTATACGTGTAGCGGAGGTGGCGGAACAGATGACCGTCTTCATTACGATAGATCGTTTTAGCTACCAACTGCTCACCGTTCATCTCATCATTCTTCACATAATTGGTGGGATTACCTGCATTTGCACTCATTACACTTGCCATTACCACTACTACCATTACCACTGCTTTGAAAAATACATTTGTCTTCATAATCGTTATTTTTTTATTGTTATTATTTCCTCTGACTATCGGCGGAGGGTTTTATCAACCGCCTTCGCTTTTATATAGTCAAGAGCTGTGCCAAAATCATAAACAACTGATTATCAGAAAATATTTATTTTAAGAATACGTTCGTTTCCGGACAGATGTCCGTACAGAAACGAACAATGGAGCTAAAATATGCCGCGTTAACGTAAAAATAACGTTGAGATAACATATAAACCTCTCATTTACTTTTCTTGCCTTATAAGTATTTTCAGATCATAATGAAGCAAAGTACTCTTATAATTCTTATCAAGTATTAATTGAAGAATACACTTTCTTAAACGATGTTATAAAACATACTTTTTTACTTGGATAATTTGCAGATTTCGCTAATGTCCGTATCTTTGCAATGTGTTTTTCATAGTATTAGATTTAAGGTTAACAAAGGTTGGAGCAAGGCGTTGCTCCTTTTTTTATATCCATACCCCAGTTATTCCTTTTTTTCTATACAGATATATGAGCAATAAAAATGCCTGAAAAGTCGCTTTTACGCTTCTCTTCAGGCATCCAAATCAAAAATATAGAATAGTCTGTTTAGTTATTCATTAAACCAATCAATCTTTTTAGAGAAATACATTACGGCTGCCAATATGACAAACAGTCCCAAACTACCGGCAAGCAGAGCAAAAGTTTCCAACTGAATAAGAATGAATATATAGATATACAACACACTCAACAACCCCGACATGATAAAGGCCGGCTTCTTTTTCCGGATAATGCCTAACATATAGCCACCCACCAAACCAATGGTCAGTAATGCCGAAACCAGATAAGCGATATTGAACCCTACATGTTCGGACAAAGAAAGCAATAGACTATAAAACAGGCACAGCGCTAACCCCACCAATAAGTATTGTAATGCATGAATGCGTGTCTTTTCCATTATTTCCGTAAAAAAGATTACTGTAAACGTCAGCAATATAATAAGAATAGCATATTTAGCAGTGCGTGTAGACTGCTGATACTGTTCCACGGGTACTTTCAGATTAACTCCGAAATTAGAATCATCAATATCCCGTGCACTCGTATTCCGATAATCCACTATCACCTGCGAATAATTCCGGTTCAGATTTAAAACCTGCCATTGTGCCGAGAAATCATTTTCAGTAACATTCCGATTATCCGGCAAATAATTACCGGTAAAACTCGGCGTACCCCAATTGGCTTTCAGATTCACTTTAGTCGTTTTCCCAAGCGGACTAAAATTAATGGATTGCGAACCTTTCAATTTAATTTTCATCTCATACGGAAGCTTCTTATTCTCTTTCAAAGCAGTAAGATCGGCAACGGCATGTACTCCTGTACCTTTTATTCCCCGTCCGTCCATCCCGGGTTCAAACATATAGACCGAATCATTCAACATGATGCTGATTTGCTCGTTGATTCCCCTCATATCCGTCAAGTTAAAACAGATAGCAGCTCTATCAAACCTCATCGCGTCCAGATCCACTCCGCTTTTCTTAAGCTCCTCCAGACTGAATGAGCCTTTAAAAACCAGTTCCGACTGATAAACGTTTACCTCATAAATACCCCGTTTTAAAATCTCCGTACGCAACTGTCCGTCTATAAACAATTCATCAGGAAACAGCAGTACATTACCGATACTTACCTTCTGTTTTCCATTATCCACCGACACCACAGGATATTGCAAATTGATATAAGGACCTGTTATGGTCTGTGCAAGACTCCATTTCTGGCTAACCTCTTCGATGGCATCTACTTGTGTCCGTCCGCGCTCCCTAATCATATCCTCAATCATCACCATCGGTATCAACAGCAGCAGTACCAATACGGCAATAACCACCACCTTGATTGTTTTAGAGAAACGATGAAAACATCCTGCCGGCTTCTCCATTCCGTTTAAATTCTCATTCAAATTGTCCATAGTAGAATAGTGTTTAGTAAATTAATTAAGTCTGGTTTAGTTTTCTATATAGTTTACCTTCTCAAAGTGAAAGAAAATGTATTAAGTAGATTTTAACAGGCTCTCCAATGCCGCGATATGCTCTTTAAAAGCTGTTCTCCCTTGAGGTGTCGCCCGGAAAGAAGTTTTTGTCTTTCGCCCTACAAAAGTTTTCGAGCAGATAATATAGCCGAGTTCCTCCAAAGCGCGGGTATGACTCGCCAAATTACCATCCGTCAGTGAAAGCAGTTCTTTGAGCATATTGAAGTCAGCCTCATCATTCACCATCAAGACCGCCATAACCCCCAACCGCACCTTGCTTTCAAAAGCTTTATTTATATTTTGGAATCCTTCTAACATCAATCATCTGCTCCTTTCATACTGCAAATAAAACAATATACCATACAACAGATGAAAGCCTCCGAATCCGATGGTCCAGAACATCAGTGCGTGTCCCTCAAAGAAACAATCTATCACACCCAAAACAAGAAATGCATATCCTAACCATGCCACATTGGAATAAGTAAACTTGGATACATTCACCAGAGACAATCCGTAAAACAACAGCATCACTGAAGAAATCACCCCATAATTCCCGTGCAAAAGCAAGGCTATACAGAACAATCCACCCACAAGTAACGGAAGCGAAAAGTTCCAGGCAGTCCGGTATGTCAATCGACTGAATAACTTTGTCCCGGTCTTCTTCGCTTTATATACGGAAAGCACACAAGCCGTAATAACCGAGGCCATCAGTATCAGCGAAGCCACAACAACCATCTCCGCCAAAGAAGCCTCTGAATTGAAAACCCGGCCCACTACATAAGCGCCAACAAATGAATATACACCTGCCATTACAGCTGTTATTCCACTGAGAGATACAAACTTGGAGGACTTCTCCATCAACTCCTTTATCTCATTAACCGATTCTAATGCCTTATTCTTATCCATATAAAAAGTACTTTGCGCCACAAAGTAAAATAGAAATAATGAAAGGACAAAGGAAATAACAGAAAAAATACATAAAACACAAAAATACAATTGTACCTGAATGATTTATGATCAGTAATCAAGTAGTAAGTAGTCAAGTAGATAAGTAGATAAGTAGTAAGTAGAAATGACTTGTCTGATGCATTTTCCTTAACTACTTGACTACTTACTACTTGACTACTTACTACTTGACTACTGATCTACATACTACTGATCATGAATCATTCAGGTTTTATTATCAAATGATAAAAACCTCCCGATAATTCTTACCAAGTATTAACAAGAGAATATCTTTTCTTAAACGATGTTATAAAACATACTTTTTTGCTTGGATAATTTGCAGATTTCGCTAATGTCCGTATCTTTGCAACGTGTTTTTCATAGTATTAGATTTAAGGTTAACAAAGGTTGGAGCAAGGCGTTGCTCCTTTTTTTATGCCCATACGTTACCATTACCTTTCATTTACACTCTCTCCAACTACACCAACTGCACATTGATTTTCACTTAACTTTGTGGTTATCTGAAAATAATCACGTAAATTTGTTCCCTAATTAATAACATTACATAATAAATCACTCTAAACAAAAGGATTATCGCTATGGAATATAATTTCAGGGATATTGAAAAGAAGTGGCAAAAGCAGTGGGTAGACCATAAAACCTACCAGGTGAAAGAAGATGAATCGAAACAAAAATTCTATGTACTCAACATGTTCCCCTACCCGTCGGGAGCAGGCCTGCACGTAGGACATCCGTTAGGATACATTGCTTCGGACATTTATGCCCGCTACAAACGACTGCAAGGTTTCAATGTACTGAATCCGATGGGATATGATGCATACGGGCTTCCTGCCGAACAATATGCCATCCAAACCGGACAGCACCCTGCGATTACCACCGTTAAGAATATCGAACGCTATCGTGAACAGCTCGATAAAATAGGATTCTCTTTCGACTGGAGCCGCGAAATACGTACTTGTGACCCGGAATATTATCATTGGACGCAGTGGGCATTCATCAAGATGTTCAACAGCTATTACTGTAACGACGAACAACAAGCCCGCCCGATCGAAGAACTGATCAGCGCTTTCGAAACCACCGGTACGGAAGGTATGAATGTTGCCTGCAGCGAAGAACTCAGCTTTACAGCCGACGAGTGGAAAGCAAAAAGCGAAAAGGAACAGCAGGAAATCCTGATGAACTACCGCATCGCTTATCTTGGCAATACAATGGTAAACTGGTGTCCGGATTTAGGAACCGTGCTTGCCAATGATGAAGTAGTGGACGGCGTTTCCGAACGTGGCGGTTACCCGGTCATTCAGAAAGTAATGCGTCAATGGTGCCTGCGTGTATCTGCTTATGCACAACGTCTGCTCGACGGACTGAACACCGTAGAATGGACAGAATCTCTAAAAGAGACCCAGCGCAACTGGATTGGCCGTTCGGAAGGTGCGGAAATGCAGTTCAAAGTAAAAGATTCCGATATTGAATTCACCATATTCACTACCCGTGCCGACACAGTGTTCGGGGTAACCTTCATGGTACTTGCACCGGAAAGCGAATTAGTAGCGCAACTGACCACTCCTGCACAACAGGCAGAAGTAGACGCTTATCTGGAACGTACCAAGAAACGTACAGAACGCGAACGTATCGCCGACCGTAGCGTAAGTGGTGTATTCTCGGGAAGTTATGCCATCAATCCGCTCACCAATGAAGCTATCCCCGTATGGATCAGCGACTATGTACTGGCCGGTTATGGTACGGGGGCCATCATGGCCGTACCTGCGCATGACAGCCGCGACTATGCTTTTGCCAAACATTTCGGCCTTGAAATCCGTCCGTTGATCGAAGGATGCGATATCAGTGAAGAGAGTTTCGATGCCAAAGAGGGTATCATGATGAACTCTCCCCGTCCGGGCACTCCCGAAGGCGGATTGGTATTAAACGGTTTGACAGTAAAAGAAGCCATAGCCAAAACAAAGGAATACATCAAAACCACCGGATTGGGACGTGTAAAAGTAAACTTCCGTCTTCGTGATGCCATCTTCTCCCGCCAGCGCTACTGGGGTGAACCGTTCCCGGTTTACTATAAAGACGGTATGCCTTGTACCATTGAAGAAGCATATCTGCCGCTCGAGCTCCCCGAAGTAGCCAAGTTCCTGCCTACCGAGACAGGCGAGCCGCCATTAGGACATGCCACCAAATGGGCATGGGATACTACCCATCATTGCGTAGTGGAAAACGAGAAAATCGACCACGTCACCATCTTCCCGCTCGAACTGAATACAATGCCGGGATTTGCCGGTTCATCAGCCTATTATCTGCGCTATATGGACCCACACAACAACCAGGCACTTGTAGACCCGGCTATCGACCGGTATTGGCAGAGCGTCGATCTTTACGTCGGCGGTACCGAACATGCTACCGGCCACCTTATTTATTCCCGTTTCTGGAACAAGTTCCTCTATGATATGGGTGTTTCCATCACGGAAGAACCGTTCCAGAAGCTCGTCAACCAGGGAATGATACAGGGACGTAGTAATTTCGTATACCGTATCAAGAATACCAATACGTTCGTATCCTTGAATCTGAAAGATCAATACGATACTACTCCCATCCACGTAGATGTGAACATCGTATCGAATGATATTTTGGATTTAGAAGCCTTCAAAGCCTGGCGTCCCGAATACGAGACAGCAGAATTTATTCTTGAAGACGGCAAATACATCTGCGGCTGGGCAGTAGAGAAGATGAGTAAATCGATGTTCAATGTTGTCAATCCGGATATGATCGTTGAAAAATACGGTGCCGACACCCTTCGTATGTATGAGATGTTCCTCGGCCCGGTAGAGCAGGCCAAACCTTGGGATACAAACGGTATCGACGGTGTACACCGCTTTATCCGTAAATTCTGGTCACTGTTCTACAACCGTAACGGAGAATATACCGTAACGGACGAACCAGCTACAAAAGACGAATTGAAATCCCTGCACAAACTGATCAAGAAAGTGACCGGAGACATCGAACAGTTCTCCTACAACACTTCAGTCAGTGCATTCATGATTTGCGTCAACGAGCTTTCCACATTGAAATGCAGCAAGAAAGAGATATTGGAACCACTGATTATCACTCTTGCACCTTTTGCACCGCACGTATGCGAAGAGCTATGGGATACATTGGGACACACCACTTCCGTTTGTGATGCGCAATGGCCCGCTTTCAATGAAGAATACCTGAAAGAGGACGTGATAAATTATACCATCTCTTTCAACGGTAAAGCCCGTTTCAACATGGAATTCCCGGCTGATGCCGCCAGCGATGCCATTCAGGATGCCGTATTGGCCGACAAACGCTCTCAGAAATGGACGGAAGGCAAAACACCGAAAAAGGTGATCGTAGTGCCGAAAAAGATCGTAAACGTTGTGATTTAAAATAGAATCTGTATGCATAAACCTACAAAAGCTGAAGTGATGCGGGAAGCCCGGGATTATATCTTCATCACGCTCGGATTATTCAGTTATGCTCTCGGTTGGGCTGCTTTTCTGATCCCGTATCAGATTACTACCGGAGGAACGACAGGTATTGGTGCCATTATCTATTATGCCACCGGATTTCCCATCCAGTGGTCATATTTCATCATCAATGCCGTACTGATGACATTTGCCATCAAAATACTTGGCCCGAAATTCAGCATCAAGACCACGTATGCCATTTTCATGCTCACTTTCCTTTTGTGGTTTCTGCAATTGGTGGTGAACGGAGCAGACGGTGTTCCTCCCAAGGTATTGGGTGAAGGACAGGACTTCATGGCTTGTCTGATAGGAGCTGCCATGTGTGGTATAGGTTTAGGCGTAGTGTTCAACTGCAACGGAAGCACCGGCGGTACGGATATCATTGCCGCCATTGTCAATAAATATAAAGATGTCACTTTAGGACGTATGATTATGATATGCGACGTCGTCATTATCAGCTCCTGCTATTTCATCTTCAACGACTGGCGAAGGGTAATATTCGGTTTTGTAACCCTGCTTATCATCGGCTTCGTACTGGATTATATCGTAAACAGCGCCCGCCAGTCCGTACAGTTCTTCATCTTTTCCAAAGAGTATGAAAAGATTGCCGATCGTATCACCAAAGAGACGCATCGCGGAGTGACTGTACTTGATGGCGTGGGATGGTATAGCAAGCACAATGTAAAAGTACTCGTAGTGCTTGCCTATAAGCGCCAATCGGTAGAGATATTCCGATTGGTGAAAGATATCGATCCGAATGCGTTCATCTCTCAAAGCTCGGTAATCGGAGTATACGGAGAAGGTTTCGACAGGCTGAGGGTGAAATAAGACATATAACCATAAAAAATGAGGAGCAAACAAGATTTTAATGATAACCTGTTTGCTCCTTGTTTTTTTCTTACATGTCTTCCAATGAAAGGCAACGCATTTCTATGCGGTATTTAGGCAATAACTTCTGTTTCAGATGTTCCGTTTTTGCAACCAGCAATTCCGGTTTAAAGTTCTTCTTTTGTCGTTTTACTTCAGCAACAACCGCCTGATTTTTTTCCAGTTTTAACCCGACAATATCTATTTCATTTTGATATCCTTTAAGCTCCCACCATGAACCGATAGCGCGATACTGAAAACTTTCGGCAAACTGTTGTTTGAAATACCTTTCCAACATTATACCGGAATAAGTAGGATAATCCTTTTTTATAATAGACTGTAAGCCTACAAAATTCTTGATCTCGATTAAAGAACGGTAACGGTCAAAATAATTAAACCAAAACCGGAGGAAGTTATCTTGTATTTCGTATCGGACAGTCTGACTTCCCTCTTTGGCCAATATCGGACGCTGGCGAACAATGATATTATAATCTTCAATCAAGCGTTTAATTTGACCGCCAATACTTTTATCTCCCAATGCTGCTTCTATTCCGGGTTGTGTATTGATTCCGCCCGAAATGGCACTTAAGATAGAAAAATAAGTAGCATAGTTTTTTCCCAACTCCTCTATCAACAGATTTTTCCCTTCGTCAGTAAAAGGAGAATTTTCGCGAACCATGAACGAAATCATTTCATCCACACTCAACATCTGATTGTCACAAAACAATTCCACATATTTAGGAACACCACCTGTAAAAGAATAAAGAGCCAGCAGATCGTCATTTGTATATCCCGATCTATAATCTCGCATTATATCTTTAAGAGTAGATAAATCAAATGCCGACAATTTAATGATATTGTCCGCTCTGCCGAATAAAGGTTCTTTTTTACTCTGGAATATTTTCTGCATTAAAGAATAAATAGAGCCGGAAACGATCAGGTTCATTTTTGATTTCCTGCGATAAGCATCCCAAATATTTTGCATATCGCTATATACAGATTCGTCGATGTTATAAAACTCCTGAAACTCATCAATAACAAGATTGAATGCCTTGTTTGAAGCCAACTCCATCAGATATTGAAACAACGAGCGGAAAGTACGTATCTCTGCCGGAACAAACGTATCGAGCGATTGGGAAATGACCGGAATAAACTCCGAACAAAGTGTTGCTTCTGCTTTACGACCTACAAACAGATAGACCGTCGGCAAACCTTCAACCGATTTCATGATAAGACTCGTTTTACCGATACGCCGCCGTCCGGTTACCACTGTCAGCCGGGAATGGTCACTGAACGATAAATTCTGTATCCGTTGAAGTTCAGTCAATTCATTGGTTCGATCATAAAATTCCATATCATTCTTTCCTTTAGTTATTCTCGTAATAGTTACAGCGGTTACAAAGTTAACAAAAAGTTTGAGCCTATAAATTCTTTTCTGCCAATTTTGTTCTTGCGGTAACTGTTACGACCGTAACACAACGTTTATTTATGAAATAAGTTCATTTCCAATTCAGCTTTGAATAATTTGCCAATGTGCCAATTGGCTGTGCTGTGTACTGCATAGCATTGGCATATTGGCAAATTAGCTCATTATTATCTCCTATAAAACTATGATCTTAGCTGATTCCCTGCTATTATCTTTACGGGAAAGAATTAAAATATAACTACCGGCTCGCTTTCTTTAGTTTAAAAAGATTTATTTAATCTCTCCATAAGGTAAATCCAGCATTGCCCCTTGCTCCATTTCAAAATTACCTTTGTTTCGTAACTTAATCAAACCGTTATTCTTGAGGATAACCGTACCACCTTTCTGTACCACGAGCCTTGCATTCTGAATACTTCCCCCATCCACTTCAAGTACGGCTCCCGAACGGACGATCACAGCAGAAGTATTATTCAACGTCATTGTTTTACCGACAGGAACAACCAATCGTCCCGATTGTAACAATACATTTCCACAGGGTGATTCTCCGTCCCATACTTCATTGGAATTTATCAGTGTTGGCTGACGAAATATTCATTTGTATTTTGTGGATTTCCACATTTCACCCCCACTCAATAGCTGTAGGAATACCATCAGTTTTCCAGACATACAAATCATCCTGACTACCTGCTATTAGCTCATTTTTACCATCACTGTCAATGTCTGCCACACATGGAGAATCTTGAAATTCAGAGTTAGATATAATAGGAAATCCAACAATATCACTGCCATCATTATGTAAAGCATAAATACTATTATTACAACAGAACACAATATCCGGCACAGCATCTCCGTCTACATCAGCCAAAATTGGAGTATTCATATTAGCTGCCCAGATTATTTGTGGTAACAATCCATCAATAGGTTTATTAAAAATTTCTTCTCCCGTATGTTTCCAAGCTTTTACACATCCGCGACCTAATATCACAACCTCCAAATGACCATCATTATTAATATCACCTACAGACAGGGTATGATCTAAAGAATAAGAATTCGTATAAGGAATTGTTTGACTTCCATCCCAACCGGTAACTGTTTTGTCTCCCTCTAAACTAATAGCATAAATATGGCTGACATCTACATTATGCTGAGAAAAGATCAATTCCTTTTTCCCATCTTCATTCAAATCACACACCACAGGTGCAGATGACAAATTAATATCGCCAATTCTCCAAAATGGATTCGTAGTAAAAGGAGTTCCATCCTGCCGCCAAATATAAATCCCTAAAGAATCATATGACGCTATGATTTAAATCTGCCTTTTCATAATGAATTACTTTATTCACAAATACCTCTGCTTCTTCTAATGTTTCCACTGGGGCTCTCCCTAATTTAAATGATACTCCCCAATCTTTACTATCCTCAAAATCTATTTTATCAGCTTCATAATATATATTATTTCCATTCTTATTCCAATTTCCATTATCTACACAAGTATAATAAAAATCAACAGCAACCCAATCTTTATTTTTCGAATATCTTGATTTCTTTACACGAGCGGGTATAATATTTGTATCTCCTCCAAGTAATACGAACATAGAACCATAGTTACGTTTAACATCAACCAAATAGTTACGTATTTTTTCTTGAATATCACTTCCTGCATATGTAGCAGAAATTTCCTCTACTGTTTCTATAATAGCAGGTATTCCTTTTTTAGTTTTCCAGTCAGCCAATATCCGAAATTTATCTTTCAAAGCTTCATTCGTTATAATCAGATACTCCGGCAGATAATTATCCACATCTGAATTAACATTTTTTTCTGCTGCGTCTACCATTGCGCCCAAACGCCCTTTTCTAAAAGATACAATTTCGGCATACTTTCCCGGAAAAGGATTTGATGAGTTATAAATATCATTATTGGGCTCTACCCATGATAAACTACTTTCTCCAATAGGAATTGGCGGTTGGACCGGATACAATAAAACGTCCTTTTTTTGTAGTTTTCTATTTACATACTTTACCTGTATCACCGGCTGAGCATTCACAGGTATAAGAAATGTTTTCACACAATATGGAATCTGAGGCATTCCCGGTTCATCAACATATCCGGTTTCAGACAATATTTCTATATATTCACCATTTATCTGATAAGTAAAATCTATCTCCGGCTGCCATTGTATCGTACCTTCCACTTGGGCACTTAAATTCATGACAACTACAATGGTTATCAAACAAACTAATATTTTTTTCATAAATCAATTTATTTATGGAGTTTTATCTTTTCCCTCGTTCCATCTTCATAAACCACCTCTAAGAGTAATAATCCATGTAAGAGATTATCTGTTTTTAAATTACACGAATTATCATTTATGATTTCTTCTAATAATAAAATGCCATTTAATGCATATAATCTTACTTCTGATATTTTCCGCGTATACGTTATATTCAAGTTGTCACCATTTAAAAAAACTCTCAAACCAGATAATGAAATGTTATTAACCGAAGCCGGATTGAGTTTGTGATTTATATCCCTAAACTTCGTCCAGCCCGGTGCATAACAATAAGCATCGAAACTTTCTTCAGGAACATACAATCTTGTCCAGTATGTGTCTGCAAATGGATAGCCAATCAGCACAGGAGGTACAATTGCGTTACAAACAACTACATCCATGTCCCGATATTCCAAATCCCAATCAAAATCATTATCACGATTGGTTTCTTGATTATTTCTACCGACAGGCACACGTGGTTCTACCCAAAAAGCTCCTTCCTCTACTGTTTTTAGAGTTGACGGTAAAGTTACACTATACAAAAAAGTTCTATCAAACGCTAATCTATTTATTACTTCAGTACCTTCCGGAATTACATATTCTGTGAAATATGTAGGATTTTCAGATTCTTCTTGTGATTTTTCTCTTCTTGGAGGATAACGTAACAGCTTCTTTTGATCCATAGAAAAAAGAACATTGCTTACCACTACACAATCAGCACCATCTGAGACATAAAATTTCCGTATTGGAGACTCATAAAAAATATCCCTACCCACAATCGAGGGAAAATTACTCCAAGTCACAGCGTTTAAAACAAAACATTTAAAAAATGCATTATTTCTTATCTCTTTTAAAGAAAAAGGTAAAATGATATGTGACAATAATTCTACTTGATCAAAAGCCTTTGTTTCAATTATCTGTGTCCCTTCCGGAACCACATACTCTTTATCCACTTTATCTTTCGGATACTTTATCAAAGTCTTTTTATCAGTCGAAAAAGTAACACCATCAATCACTACATTTTGTGAATACAATAAAGTACCCCAAAATATAAAAATTAAAAATTGTATTATTTTACTCATAACTATTTTATATTCGATTTAATAACATGATTTTTTTACAACTACCCTACATCTATTCAGTTAATATCATTTTCTTCGTATCAATCTCTTTTCCATCCACAATTAACGTATACATATACATTCCCGGAGTCAATTCATAACCATTGATAATAACAGAACCATTTCCTCTTTCCCCGATATTGATTTGTTTTATCTGTTTTCCCTGCAAATTATAAATATGAATGCTGGCCCCATAAGCCGTTTCAGGGATGAAAAAAGAAATGGTAGTCTGCTCTTTAAAGGGATTGGGTATATTAGAATATAATTCAGCTTTCAACCTCCCATCCATCAATGAATTCATGTCCGATTGTTTATCCTCATCTTCCCCGATAACTGATCTGGTTTGAACAGTTTTAGCTTGTTTTAATTCATCAATTTCGTTTTGCTGTTCTTTGATGGCTTCCACAAGCAAAGGAATAATTTCTAAATAAGCGATCGCTTTTTTTCCATTAGGCAAAGTATATACAGCTTCCGGAAAAACTTTTTCTAATTCTTGAGCTATAAAACCGGCTTTCTTTCTTGATCTTTCAGCTTTAATAGTATTAATAATTTCAGCCGATACAGAAGACTTTGAAATACTATTAGTATCAAGTGAAATATTTCTTTCCACATCATTTTGAGTTAATAATGCATTATCCTGATTTTTTAAAGTATAAGTAACTCCTCTAATTCCCTTTATTTTATCTAATCCATTACTTATATTAGCTATATTATCTTTATAAGATCCATCGGATGCTGTAAGAAAACTTCCTTTAGCATATACTTCACCATCACCTCTAGCATAATAAACTATTTCATTATTACCGGTTGTACCACTTCTAACAACGTATGCCATATCTGTTTTTCTTCTCGCAACAACAGAAATTACATCCCCATAATCAAATGGGAAATTTACATAAGTAACAAATGCAGCAGCTGGATTTGAAGGATGAATATGAACAGTAATAAAATGATTTAGAGATGCATAAATGTTCGGGTTGTATCCAAATCCGACATGTCCATTTTTCTTTATTGCAATACCTTATGCTGGTATTCCATCAAAATTCAAATATCCCACTTCGCCAGAAGTATACAACTTTAATGGTGGAGTCAATAATGAACTATCATATATAGCCAATCCATTATTTACACCAGACTTTCCAATCTCTAAAAAACCATACTGAGGATTAGTAGTACCTATTCCAACTTTTCCATTTGAAAGAACTTTTAATTGTGCATTCATTGGTATACAAAAAAGAGAAAGCAATAATGTAATAAAATAGTTTTTTGTTTCCATGGCAATCTTAGTTTTAAAAAATTATTAAAAATAAATAAATTAAAAACAACTCGTATATAAAAAGATTTTATTTAACATACATTATATTAGAAAATAAATTATGACGATAAAATCATCACTTTCAAAAAACTATATGATTATTTTAGTGTATATTTGTCTATTATTAAATTCAGAAAAATGAAAAAGAAACTGGTTTTTGCTACTAATAATCTTCATAAATTAAAAGAAGTATCTGCCATTTTAGGAGATAAAATAGAACTACTCAGTCTAAACGATATCAATTGTCACACAGATATCCCGGAAACCTCTGATACATTGGAAGGAAATGCTTTGCTTAAAGCTAAATTTATTCATAGTCACTATGGAATTAATTGTTTTGCAGATGATACCGGATTGGAAGTAGAAGCTTTGAATGGCAAACCGGGAGTATATTCTGCCCGCTATGCAAGTGATACACACAACTCAGAAGCAAATATGCTGAAATTGATTCAAGATATGGAAGGAAAGAAAAATCGTAATGCACAATTTCGCACTGTTATTTCACTCATACTTAATGAAAACACTTATCAGTTTGAAGGAATAATAAAAGGCCAAATAATAGAAGAAAAACGAGGATTATCAGGATTTGGATATGATCCGATTTTTATTCCGGAAGGATATCATAAAACTTTTGCCGAACTTGGCGATGAAATAAAAAATAAAATAAGCCATCGTGCACAAGCTGTTAATAAACTATGTAAATTCCTGTTTTCCATACAATAAACAGGTTATAAACAAGTTAATATAAAAAGCATATAGACAATCTATGTGCTTTTTTTAATCAATAATTTATGAAAAAGAAAATAATCTATATTTGTGTCTTATTCTTGATTATCGCGCCATTTTTATATGCACAACATGCAGTTGGTAGCTGGCAAAATTATTTATCTTACCACAATGTTACCCGCACAGAACCTGCCGGTAACATTATCTATGCTGTAGGAAACGGGAGTTTATTCTCTTATGATAAAGAAGATTCCAGTGTCCAGTGCTATTGGAAAAATTATCTTTTAAGTGATACAGATATTTCATACATAGTCTATAGTAAAGAATATAAAACACTAATAATAATATATTCTAATGCAAATATAGATCTACTAGTCAATGACAATATAGTATATAATCTTCCAGATTATATGAATAAAAATATGACTCAAAATAAAAATGTTAATCATATATGCCTTGCTAAAGAATATGCTTATCTATCTACTTCATTTGGAGTAATTGTTTTAAATTTAAAAAGAAGAGAAATTACTAATACTTATATTCTTAACAAACAAATAAACGCTTGTGCTGTAGATGATACTAAAATTTATGCTGCATCTTCGGAAGGATTATTTACAGGTTTATTAACTGAAAATCTACTAGATGCCAATAATTGGAATAAAGTATCCGATACTAAATATTCTAATTTATCAAACTATAATAATAATTTAGTAGGAAATATTTCTTATCAAGGGATTTATTTAATTAATAAATCTGATTACAACCACTCGCAACTCGTAAAAGGACATTATACTTTCATGTATGTTTATGAAGATAAATTAATAGCTAGCAATGATAATTCATTAGGATTATTTAATAATATAAATGAGTTTCATTCTTTAAATCACAATCTTAATACATCATATTTTTCTTATGCAAATGGATTTTTTTGGGCAGGATGCAAAGAAAATGGACTTATAGGTCTAAAATTTGATAATAATAATGTAATGCAAATAACAACACCGTCTATTATTCCCAATAGCCCTAAAAGGAATTATAATTTTTACATGAATATTGAAAAAAATGGAAACTTACTCATTGCAGGTGGAGGGATGGTTGGAGACAGATTAAATTATGTTGGTACTATAATGGAATTAAGTAATAATACTTGGAGTAGCTTTCAAGAAGACGGAATAAAAGAACAAACAGGACAGTCATATAAAGATATTAATTGTGTTGTACAAGATCCGACCGATCCTGAACACTATTTTGCAGCTTCTGCTGGAGAAGGATTATATGAATTCAACAACAAAAACTTTATTAATCAATATAGTTTACATAATAGTCCACTGGAAACAGCAAATGGATATGATACATTTGTACGAATTAATGGATTAAAATACGACAATGATAACAATCTTTGGATGACCAATAGTGGTAAAGATAAAACCGAAGGAGTATTAAATCCAATTAAAATACTAAAGTCAGATGGAAAATGGATAAGTTTACGTTATCCAGAAATTGCAGGACTTAATAATTTGGAGCGTACTATGTTTGATAAAAGGGGAAATTTTTGGGTTATTTCTTCATGGATAGCAGATTATGGAGTATTTTGTTTAGACACAAAAGGAACTTTAGAAGATTCTAGTGACGATAAGCATAAATTTATTAAGAATTTTACTAATCAAGACGGTACAATACTCAGCCATAATGGCATTTATTGTATTACAGAAGATAAAAATGGAGCTATTTGGATAGGTACAGGACAAGGACCTATCATACTTAATAATCCTTCTAATTTTTTTGAAGATGATTTTTATTGTACACAAATAAAGGTTCCACGTGATGATGGAACTAATCTGGCAGATTTTCTATTAGCAAATGATAAAATAAATGCAATTGCCGTAGATGGTGGAAATCGTAAATGGATAGGAACAGAAATGAATGGAATATACTTATTAAGTCCTGATGGTTTGGAAACAATTCATCATTTTACAGCAGAAAATAGCCCTCTTTTATCAAATAATATACAATCTATTGCCATCCATCCACATACTGGTGAAGTTTTTATTGGTACAAGTAAAGGGTTAGTATCTTATCAAAGCGATGCAACAGAACCAGAAGATAATTTTGTAGAAGATAATGTATACGCATACCCTAATCCCGTAAAACCAGATTATACAGGAGTTATTACTATCACAGGACTTGTACAAGATACTGATATAAAAATAACCAATGTCAGTGGTAAACTAATTCATGAGGGAACTTCTGTTGGAGGGCAATTCACATGGGACGGGAAAAATCAACAAGGAAAACGAGTTCCTTCAGGAGTTTATTTCGTATTAGCCGCTAATGCAGAAGGAAAAGAAGGAATAGCTACTAAAATACTGTTCATAAGATAAAACCAATAATGGCTTGCAACGAAGAACCAACTTGCAAGCCATTATTGATTTTATTATAATCTATAATCCCAACTTCGCCGATATCTCCAACATCCTCTTTATCGGCTTCACCGCTCTTTCCGCCACTTCCGGATCGACTAATATCTCCGGTGCTTCATTCTTCAGACAGTCATAGAGCTTCTCCAGCGTATTTAATCTCATGAAGCTACACTCATTGCATGCACAGGTACTATCGTTCGGAGGAGCGGGGATAAACGTCTTTTCCGGGCATTTCTTCTGCATCTCATGCAGAATACCCGATTCGGTGGCTACAATAAACCGTTGTTCACTGCTGTTAACAGCATACTTCAACAGGGCAGCTGTAGAACCGACAACATCGGCCAACTTTAACACCGTACTTTTACATTCGGGATGTGCAAGTACGACAGCATCGGGATATTGCGCTTTCAGTTCCAGAATCTTTTCTACCGAAAATTGTTCATGCACATGGCAGGCACCGTCCCATAATAACATCTGCCGGTTGGTAACTGAGTTGATATAATTCCCTAAATTACGGTCGGGCCCGAAAATAATTTTCTCATCTTTGGGAAAGCTTTCCACGATTTGCTTGGCATTGGTGGAGGTTACTACCACATCGGTCACCGCTTTTACGGCTGCCGTAGTGTTTACATAGGATATCACCGTATATCCCGGGTGCTCCTTGACAAATTGTGCAAACTGATCGGCCGGACAACTGTCGGCCAATGAACAACCGGCATTCATATCGGGCACCAACACTTTCTTATCCGGACAGAGTACTTTGGCCGTTTCGCCCATAAAGTGAACACCACACATCACAATGATATCCGCTTCCGTTTTGGCAGCCCATTGAGCCAAAGCCAAGCTGTCACCTACGTAATCAGCGATATCCTGTATTTCACCTTTCTGGTAGTAGTGACCCAGAATGATTGCATTTTTCTCTTTCTTCAGCTCGTTAATAGCTTTTATGAGTTCATTCATAATAATTTTATTTTCTCTTCCTTTTAGAAAGAAATTCTTTGTTAGTGATAATAACCTGTTAATAGTGTTAGCAAATAAAAGCGATTTTTCTTGCCAGATTAGTTATTAGTCTCCAATAAACGATTATCAGTAGGTTATGAACGGACTGAACAGAGTCTATTGATTGATAATAAGCTATCTTTTGCTATCTATTAACATCTTGTTGATAAAGTGCAAAGTTAAAAACTTTATGGATATAAACAGGGCATTATGTACTGAAAAATATGTTTAAGAATATGTCGAAAGTTTATATTAACTTTTTTGGATTGTTCATTCCACAGCTTCTTTATACCTTCTTCTGAATAATGCAAGAGATAGTTTTCAAAATCTTTGCCGAAAGTTTTGACAGGTTTTCAACGGTTATAAACAGGCATGTTAACAGAAAAGAATTACCTTTGCATAAAGAACAGAAGAATATGAGAAAATTGAAGATAACCGAACTGAACAGGATCAGTGCAGAAGAATTTAAAAAGGCTGATAAACTGCCTTTGGTAGTGATATTGGATGATATCAGAAGTCTGCATAACATCGGTTCTGTATTCCGTACATCGGATGCTTTTCGTATTGAATGTATTTATTTGTGTGGTATTACGGCCACTCCTCCGCATCCGGAAATGCATAAAACTGCTTTAGGTGCTGAATTCACTGTAAACTGGAAGTATGTTAATAACGCTGTTGATGCTGTTGATAACCTCAGAAAAGAGGGATATATCGTTTATTCGGTGGAACAGGCTGAAGGAAGTATCATGCTCGATGAATTGAAATTGGATAAAACGAAGAAATATGCCATTGTCATGGGAAATGAAGTGAAAGGAGTGCAACAGGAAGTGATCGATCATTCGGACGGCTGCATTGAAATTCCTCAATATGGTACGAAACATTCACTGAACGTATCTGTGACGGCAGGAATTGTGATATGGGAACTCTTTATTCAGTTGAAAGCTTAATTTAGTTGAAAGTTGAGAGTTGAAAGTTAGCTGCGCTATACATACACGCTGCATAGTAACTTTCAACTTTCAACTCTCAACTAAAAAAGGCTTTCAACTCTCTCAAATTTGTCCGTTTTCCACCAGCAATACCACCCGTTCAGTGAGTTTATCTTCTCCTGCCGGATCATATTCCTTTTTAAGACTGGCACCGAAAAGAGCGGCGAATGTTTGATAGAAACCTGCTTTGAAAGGGCCCATAAAGGCTTTGACCAGTTCAAACGAGGTTTGATTGCTTTGTCGGTCCACTAACTTTATCAACAGTTTACCTTGTGCAAAAGTTAATTTCTTCATGCGTGGCGTATATTGTTCTTTGAGGCCCTTCTCTACCTTTTTGATGTGACGTTGCCGGGCTTTTTCGTTCGGCAGGGTTTGTAGATATTCGTATGTTTCGAGGATGGTCCGGTTTATTTCACGGGCAATGGGATACACCTTTTTGACATTTCTCACCAATTTGTAATATTCTCTCCGTTCTTTGTCATTTTTGAATTTTAGCGGTTTGAATATATAGACAGTTCGTAGTTGAACGTAAGGAATGGTATCTCCTTCGTAAATACAGACCGGAACAAGATATCCGCCATTGTTTTGCTTCTCTTGTGCCCGGCTGGATAGAGATACAAAAAACAGAGCGAACAGCGTAAGTATTACTATGTTAGGCCTTATATTCATACTGCAAAATTACAAGATTATTTTATTATTTGTTCAATTCCTTGTAGTGTTAACCTATTTAAAGTATCTTCGTTGTCTTGTAAAAGTAAAATTAGATGAAAAACACATGGCTTTTACGCCTGTCCATAGTTATTAACTTCCTGTTGATAATACCTGTTAATAATGCTCAAAACTCTTCTATGAGTTTTCTGGATGATGTAATGGAGGATATCTCTGTTAATAACGATGAAGAAGAAGAATTAAATTGGGAAAATGTCATTGAAGAACTTTCTGAACGAATTCAGCAACCTGTCAATTTGAATTCGGCCACAAAAGAGCAGTTGGAACAATTTCCTTTTCTCAACGATATCCAGATTGAAAATCTTTTGGCATACGTCTATATCAATGGACAAATGCAGACTATTTATGAATTACAGTTGGTGGAAGAAATGGACTGGGAAACGATTCATTATTTACTTCCTTTTGTTTGTGTACAACCGGTTCATAAGAGAGAGGCTTATCCATCGCTAAAAAGCATATTCAAGTATGGGAAACATGAGTTATTAACTCGCATGGATATTCCGTTTTATACCCGTAAAGGGTATGAACAAACTTATTTAGGCCCTCCTATATATCACTCTCTGCGATACGGATTCCGCTATAAAGAGCATATTTATGCCGGAATGACCGGTGAGAAAGATGCCGGTGAACCTTTTGGAGCATTGCACAATAAACAAGGGTATGATTACTATTCATATTATTTGTTCATAAGTAGGTTAGGCCGGTTGAAAACTTTAGCTTTGGGTAATTATCGTTTAAGCTTCGGACAAGGATTGGTGATAAGTACCGATTTTTTAATGGGTAAAGGAGCAAGCTTTTCTTCATTTACGTTTCGGAGTGGCGGCATACGGAAACATTCTTCTACGGATGAATACAATTACTTTCGAGGGATAGCTGCCGCCGTAAATTTGAATAAGTATTTTGTTTTGTCGGGTTTTTACTCGTATCGCCATATGGATGGGGTGGTTCAAGAAGGAGAAATAACCTCTATCTATAAAACCGGTTTGCATCGTAGCCGGAAAGAGGCCGACAAGAAGAATGTTTTCACAATGCAATTGGCAGGTGGAAACATAACTTACACGGACAATCACCTGAAATTGGGACTGACAGGTATATACTATTTCTTTAATCATCCTTTTGAACCTGATTTGTGGGAATATTCAAAATATAATATGCATGGCAATCGATTTTATAATGCCGGATTGGAATACGGATACCGTTGGCATCGCTTTTCTTTTCAGGGTGAAACGGCTATCGGAAAAAAAGGATTTGCTACTTTAAACAAGATACGGTATTCTCCTATGCAGGGTGCTCATTTATCGCTTATCTATCGTTATTATGCACATGATTATTGGGCTATGTTTGCCCATTCGTTTGGTGAAAGCAGCAGTGTTCAAAATGAAAATGGCTGGTGTCTGAGTGGCGAAATAACTCCATCCCGTTATTGGAAACTGTTTGCTTCCATTGATTTATTTTCTTTTCCCTGGTGGAAATACAGGATCAGCAAACCTTCTCAGGGTGTGGACGGATTGCTACAGGTTACTTTTGCTCCTCACGAAAATCTTACTATGTATCTGAATTATCGTTACAAGCGGAAAGAAAGGGATGTTTCGGGAACAAACGGAAAAATAACATTGCCTGTTTATCATCATCGGTTACGCTATCGGCTGAACTATTCACCGGGAGAGTTGTTTTCCTTCCGTACAACGGCCGATTATAATCATTTTCATTCATTGGGAAAATTACCCGGCCAAGGTTATCAGCTTACACAGGTAATAACTTGCAGGCCACTTCATTTTCCGTTGAAAACAGAATTGCAGGGAAGTTATTTTTATACGGATGATTATGATACCCGGGTGTATATTGCAGAAAAAGGTCTGCTTTATACTTTTTATACCCCTTCTTTTCAAGGAGAAGGAGTGCGTGTAGCCATCAATCTGCGTTACGATTTGAATACACACTGGATGGTAATAGCCAAGTTCGGCCAGACTATATACATGAACCGCAGTGAGATTGGTTCGGGTTATGATTTGATAGCAAGCAATAAAAAAGCGGACCTGCAGATGCAATTGCGCTTAAAGTTTTAATATATTTGTGCAAGTATATGGTAAGACTGATTTGATAAATTATCATAGCTCGCTTATAAATCATCAAGCTATACATAATAATTAATCAGTCTTGAATCATAAAATCGCAAATCGTCAAATAGTAAATAGATATGACTGTTATTTATCCATCTCCTATTTTCGGCCCTGTTCATTCCCGCCGTTTGGGAGTATCATTGGGAATAAATCTTTTACCTTCCGATGGAAAGGTATGTTCGTTCGATTGTATTTATTGTGAATGTGGTTTTAATGCCGATCATCGTCCTTCCAAAGCGTTACCTACCCGTGAAGAAGTGCGGGAAGCTTTGGAAACCCGCTTAAAAGATATGCAGGTAAACGGTCCTTTTCCCGATGTACTGACGTTTGCCGGTAATGGTGAGCCTACGGCACACCCTCATTTTCCGGAAATCATAGAAGATACATTGGCACTTCGTGATAAATATTTTCCGAATGCAAAAGTAAGTGTGTTAAGTAATTCCACATTTATTCATCGCCCTGCTGTTTTTGAGGCATTGAATAAGATAGATAATAATATACTGAAACTCGATACGGTGGATGATGAGTATATTCATTTGGTAGATCGTCCGGCAGGAAAGTATACCGTGTCCGATATCGTGGAACATTTGAAGGCATTCAAAGGAAACTGCATTATCCAGACTATGTTTATGAAAGGCACTTACCAAGGTAAAGATGTGGATAATACTTCTGATAAATATGTCTTGCCTTGGCTTGAAGCCGTAAAAGCAATAGCTCCCCGGCAAGTGATGATATATACGATCGATCGTGAAACACCGGATCATGATCTGGAGAAAGCTACACATGAAGAATTGGACAGAATAGTATCCTTATTGACAGAAGCCGGTATTCGTGCTACTGCTTCTTATTAAGACGTAGATAGACAACATCCGGATGTTTTGCCTGATAACATCCCCATGTTTTATTACACAACATCCCCATGTTCTGCACGGCAACATGGGGATGTTTTCTATATTGGAATAGTTTGTTTGTATCTATCCAACCTTATTTTTAGTAGAGAATTGACTATATGCAATATACCATCATAACTCTCAACTTTTAACTTTCAATTCCTCAATTTTCTCCAATAATTTCTTTTGCTCTTTCTAAGGCCACATTGATATTCGGACATATGTTTTCTTCTCCCAATAATTCATAGAAACCGGATTTTCTGAGTACATTGTGTACTTTCTCATTGACTCCCGAAAGTACGATTGTTGTCTTTTCCTTTTGAGACATTCTGCACAGGTTGGATAAATTGTGAATACCGGTTGAGTCGATAAAGGGCACTTTACGCATGCGGATGATACGAACGGCGGGGCGATCTCCCAACTGTGCCATAACCTCCTCGAATTGTGTAGCGATACCAAAGAAGTAAGGACCGTTGATTTCATATACTTCTACCCCTTTCGGAATACTCAGATGTTCTTCATGGACGGCTATGTCGAGTTCAGAATTCGGATCTATCTCGTTGGTAATAACAGAAATTTTGGTGGTTTCCATTACACGTTTCATAAACAATACACAGGCAATGATTAATCCTACTTCAATAGCAATGGTCAGATCAAAGATGATGGTTAGGAAGAAAGTGATCAGCAATACGGTAACGTCTGATTTCGGATTTTTCAATAATGCCTTGAATGTGCGCCATCCGCTCATATTATAAGAAACGATGACCAGTACACCGGCCAGACATGCCATGGGAATGTATTGCGCCAATGGCATTAGAAATAGAAGGATAAGCAACAGGACAACTGCATGAATGATTCCGGCTACAGGAGTTTTTCCACCGTTATTAATGTTGGTCATCGTACGGGCAATGGCTCCTGTTGCAGGGATACCGCCAAATAAGGGAGTTATGATGTTGGCAGCACCTTGGGCTATCAGTTCCGTATTGGAATCATGCCGGTCTCCTATCACACCATCGGCTACTGTGGCCGAAAGCAAAGATTCGATGGCCCCCAATACAGCGATTGTAATGGCTACCGGAAACAAATTTTTAATGGCTTCCCAATTCAGTGAGGGGACTACTGCATCAGGCAATTCGGAATTGATAGTAAAACGGTCACCGATGGTATCGATACAATCGATGCCACCATATACTTTCATCAGATATACGGCAATTGTCACTACAATAATGGCAATCAGAGAGCCGGGCACTTTTTTTGAGAACTTAGGAGTGATGGCGATGATGACCACACTGATGATACTTACGATAGTATTCCACCAGTTCACTGTGTCGAAATGACGGAAATAAATCAGCCATTTTCCTATAAAGTCTCCCGGTACTTTCTCATCTCCGAAGTTCAATCCGAAAATATCGGCGATCTGTGTGGTAAAGATAGTTACGGCGATACCGCTTGTAAAACCTACGATAATGGGATAGGGAATGAATTTGATGACTGCCCCCAATTTGAATATACCCAATAATACCAAGATGACTCCTGCCATTAAAGTGGCGACGATGAGTCCTGCTTCTCCGTATTGTTGGATAATACCATAAATAATAACGATAAATGCTCCGGTCGGACCTCCGATCTGTACTTTGCTTCCACCTAACAGTGAAATGATAAATCCTGCAATGATGGCGGTGATAATACCTTTTTCGGGAGAGACCCCCGATGCGATACCGAATGCGATAGCCAATGGAAGAGCTACGATACCTACAATGATACCTGCCATAAGATCGGCTGTGAACGTCTCTTTCGAGTAGTTTTTTAGTGTAGAAAACAGCTTTGGTTTGAATGCTAAAATTTTCATTTTATTAATGCTATGATACGTTAATGTATACGAAAATTATATGTGATTTTATCAGTTTTGCTAAATAGAGGTTGCAAAATTACATAAAATAAATCTAATAGTATGTTTTTAAGCATATAATTTGATTTAGATAGAATTTATCAATGATCCGATAGAATTTATTAATAAAGAAAAACATACTTATTTTGAACATAATCCGTATATTTGTGTTATAAATAAACAACACTGACGTAATTATACTAATTAATTAAATATATAAGACTATTATGGCTAAAAGTATTAAAGGTACTCAAACAGAGAAAAATCTGTTGACATCATTTGCCGGAGAATCACAGGCAAGAATGCGTTACACTTATTATGCAAGTGTTGCAAAAAAAGAAGGTTACGAACAAATCGCTGCTATTTTTACTGAAACGGCTGATCAGGAAAAAGAACATGCAAAACGTATGTTTAAGTATCTTGAAGGCGGTATGGTAGAAATTACTGCCAGCTATCCTGCCGGAGTTATCAGTACTACTCTTAACAATTTGTTGGAAGCTGCTGCCGGTGAGCATGAAGAATGGTCGCAAGACTATCCGCATTTTGCCGATGTAGCCGAACAGGAAGGTTTTTATGAAATCGCTGCCATGTATCGCAATATTTCTGTTGCCGAAAAAGGCCATGAAGAAAGATATCGTGCTTTTGTAAATAATATTGAGACAGCTTCTGTTTTTGCTAAAGAAGGTGAAGTAGTATGGCAATGTCGTAATTGCGGCTATATCACTATCGGCAAGGAAGCTCCCGAAGTTTGCCCGGCATGTTTACATCCGCAAGCTTATTTTGAAGTAAAAAAAGAAAACTATTAATAAATCGTTATCCGGTTTTGGGAAAGCGGCTTATCTCTAAGAGATAGGCCGCTTTTTATTTTGCTGTCTGTTTGATTTAAAGACTTAGTTGTAATGTTGTATAATTTATATATTTTATTTATATTTGCTTCTTATATATAACTAATACTAAAAAGACAAAATGTCTTACTAACTATGATAAAAAAAAGAATAAATCATCTATTGAGTAAAACGGCGATCAAAACTTTGCTGATATCGGTTCTGTGTTTTTTATCTTTTTCCTTTTCCAGGGCCAATGATGTTTATTTCCATCATTTGGGGATTAAAGACGGGTTGACTCAAATCAGTATCTTTTCTCTTTATCAGGATGAGACAGGAGCTATGTGGTTCGGTTCTTTTGAAGGATTGAACAGGTATAACGGACGGGAAATTACTACCTTTCGTCCGTCTCAGAATAATAAAGGATTGACTCAGAATGAAATTTACTCCATTTATGGCAATCGGAAAGGAGCCATTTATCTGCGCGCCGGACACGATTTAGTGAAATACGATGTTTTGACACAGGAGTTCATTTGTTTGGCACAAAAGGAAATCAATGGCATTTATTATGCGAATGATACTCTTTGGGTACTGTCGGATCATACCGTTTTTTATTATCTGGAAGGAAAAGAGGGATTGCATAAATTTTGTGATTTCGATCCGAAATTCGGAAATGGAAACTGTATTTTTTCGGATGGAGAATATCTGTGGATCGGAACGGAGAACAATTTGTTTTCGGTTTCTGTAAATAATCCTTTCGCCCCCCATCTGGTATTATCGGATGTTTTTGTAAAGCATCTTTATAAGAGTAAGAGAAATGATTTGTGGGTGAGTACGGATATGAGCGGAGTTTATAGAATATCTTCTCAGAATCAAGTGACCAATTTCCGTAATTCGCCCGGTAAGGAAAGCCTTTCGGACGATCATGTGAGAAGCGTTGTAGAGGATGAGTTCGGAAATATATGGATCGGTACTTTTTATGGGTTAAACAAATATGACCCTATTACCAATAAGTGGAAATGCTATACTCAGATAGACAATGTACCTTATAGTTTGAGCCATTCTTCGGTATTCAGCCTGTATAAAGATATGCAAGGTAACATTTGGGTAGGAACTTATTTCGGGGGTATCAACCGTTTTAATCCGAGGGCCGATATCTATCACTTTTATGGTGCATTGGGAGGAAATAATCCAAACTATCTCAGTTTTCCGTTTGTAGGCAAGATGGTGGAAGATAAAAATGGTAATCTCTGGATTTGTACCGAAGGCGGCGGGTTGAATTTCTTCAACCGTGAGACCAAGCAATTTAAAAGTTTCATGCAAGGGAGTACTCCCGGAAGTATAAGCCATAATAATTTGAAATGTATCAGATACTTGAAAGACAGGGATCTGCTATATATCGGAACTCATACCGGAGGACTGAATGTTTTTGATATAAAGTCGCAAAGGATAAGAGTTTTGAAAAATAATCCGGGAGATCCTCTGTCACTGCCCAATGATATTGTGAATGACATGCAGTTTTATAAAGACCGGCTTATCGTGTTGACGCAGGCAGGAGTGTATGGAATGGATTTGAAAAACGAAACATTTTCTTCGCTGTCTACCGATGAACAGGTAAATCAGGCGGTAGAACGTAAATTCTATTATGAAACTTTTCTGATTGATAGCAAAGACAGGATGTGGATTGCCAAATCGGATGGTGGTGTTGTGCGTATCAATCTGACTGATAATAAGATAAAGGAATATAATCCGGTATTGGAAGATACCACGTCGATAGGTAAATTCCGGATTACCCATATTCTGGAGGATAGTAAGGGAAATCTTTTTTTCGGTACGCTTGGTTCCGGTTTGTTTCTTTATCTTCCCGATACGGATACATTCCGGAATTTTACGGCGGAGAAGGGGGATTTACAGAGTAATTATTGTTATTACATCACCGAATCGCCTTATAATTACCTGATGATATTGCATAATAAAGGCGTATCTTTTTTCGATCCGCAGAATAGGCTTCTGAAGCATGTTTGTGGAATTCCGCAAATGAGTTTCAGTCAGGGATCGAGTGTCTATTCCACAAAAGACGGTGAAGTATTCTTTGGTGGAATTGATGGGTTGACATCCCTTTACGAACAGTTGCTCTATACCACTAAAAAGGAATACCAGCTCTATTTTGACAAACTTTGGATGTATAATAAAGAAGTCAAACCGGGAGATGAATCCGGAATTTTGCCTACCGCTCTCTCTTACTGTAAAGAGATAGAGTTAGATTATAATATGAACAATCTGTTTGTGGAATTTGCTACTTCGAATTATGTTTCCAACAATGATTTCCAGTATGAATATAAGCTGGTAGGACTTGACGATACTTGGTTTCCGGCACATTCCAATGTTATCAGTTATAATAATTTGAGTCCCGGCAAATACCGGTTGATTGTCCGGGAGGTCTGGGAAGATTCCAAAGCCGAAACCAAGCAGATAGAACTTGATATCAAGATCAATCCGCCATTTTATGCTACAGTCTGGGCTTATCTGCTTTATGCTTTGATTGTGGTTGGTATTTTATATGCCATATTTCGTTTTAACGTGCGGCAGGCCAAACTGAAAGCTTCGTTGGAATACGAAAGGAAAGAAAAAGAATATATTGAAGAGTTGAATCAGACGAAACTACGTTTCTTTACCAATATTTCGCATGAGTTCCGCACGTTGCTGACCCTTATTATCGTGCAAGTGGAGCTGTTATTGCAGCTCAACAAACTGAATCCGTCTGTGTATAACCGTGTATTGAAGATTTATAAGAATGCCCGGCACATGCGCGATCTGGTATCGGAATTGCTCGACTTCCGTAAACAGGAGCAGGGATTCCTGAAACTGAGAGTGGAATACATGGATATCGTAGCTTTCACTAAAGAGATCTACATGTCTTTCTACGAATATGCCTTAAAGCATTCTGTAAATTATAAGTTCGAACATATGGAAGAGAAATTGAACTTATGGTTCGATCCGGTTCAATTGCAGAAAGTGATATTCAATTTGTTATCCAATGCTTTTAAGTATACAAAGGTAAAAGGCAATATCACGGTTTCTATCCGTAAGGTGAAGAATGAGGTAGAAATAAGGGTGGAAGATGATGGAGTAGGTATATCGGAGGAGTCTATTCATAAGATATTCGACCGTTTCTATCAGGTTGACGGGCAAAGTTCGGAGTTTACGTTGGGTACCGGTATCGGTCTGGCAGTATCCAAAGGGATTGTGGAGTTGCATAAGGGCAGTATCCGCGTAGAGAGTGAGGTAGGAAAAGGCAGTGCTTTCATTGTTACTTTGCTGATGGGTAATGAGCATTTTCCGAAAGATATGCTGAGTGATAATGAATCTAATTTTCATTTGATCAAGGATGAGATTTCGGAAGGACTGAGTTTGGAAGAACTGATATCCGAAGAATCGGAAAAGGAACCGGAAACCGGTGATAAGGAAAAAGCGGAGGATGCGGATAATGAACTGAAAGATTCTGCCAATAAGCCGGCCATCCTTATCGTAGAGGATAATCTGGAGATATTGGATATGCTGGAAGATATTTTCTCTCCCATCTATCGTGTTTATAAAGCTACTAATGGGAAAGAAGGATTTGAAGCCACCCGTCAGTTGCACCCTGATATCGTGTTAAGTGATGTGATGATGCCGGAAATGTCCGGTAAGGAGATGTGTCATAAGATTAAAAACAGCCTGGAAGTATCACATATTCCTGTGGTTCTGCTTACGGCACAGACTTCTGTAGAATATACCGTCGAAGGATATATGTTCGGTGCGGATGACTATGTAACTAAACCGTTTAATATCAAAGTACTTATATCGCGTTGTAATAATTTGGTGAGAACGCGTCGGATGCTTTACGAAAGGTTTAACCATATGTCTCAAACACCACTTGTTTCTAATGCCGTCAATGAGCAGGATCAGGAATTGATAGATCGTGCTACGGCGATCATCAGAAAGTATTTTGATGATATAGATTTTGATATGAACGTATTGGCTTCCGAACTGGGTATCGGCCGCAGTAAGCTGTATCTAAGGATAAAGGAGATTACCGGCCTTACCCCTAACGAACTGACTCTGAAAATAAAACTCGAGGAGGCTATGTACTTACTTAATAATCAGCCGAATTTGAATATCTCAGAAATATCCTATCAACTCGGATTTTCATCGCCCCGCTATTTCAGCAAGTGTTTTAAATCGTTCTATGGAGTATCACCCCAGAATTGTAGAAAGGGAGTTAATTAAGGGGAGTTAATTAAAGGGAGAAGGGAGAAGGGAGAATGGAGAGGGGAGAAGTGCCATGCAGCGTGATTTTTATATTGAGCTGAGTGGGGAGCTTAAAAAGACGTAGTATCTTTTCCGGAAATACAAGTATCTTTCAAAAAAAGACGTAGCATCTTTTTCGGAAAGACAAGCATCTTTCAAAAAAAGACGTGACATCTTTTTCCGAAAGAATGCTGTCTCTTTTCATAAGCAGGGTTATTCTTTAAAATAACCTGTATTCAATATGTTTTTACCTCCTTCACCATCTTCACCTTTTTTCTCAATCGACTTATTCATCGGATATACAGGGTGAAGGCACGTACTATGGAATATGCTTACGGAGCATAAGGAGTGTGTTTACGGAACATAAGCACGGACCTTATCCTCCTTGGCCACCGTGCTCAGGCTCACTTTGCACGGTGCTCAGAAAAAGAACAGCCTTTCACCCTCTATCCCCTTATTCATCGGCCATACAGAAAAAAGGTGAAGGCGATGAAGGGGGGCAAAATCAAGGTGGCATATTGCTATTTGGAACCTGTTATTTCTTTAAATGTAAAAAGAGAGAAAGAAATAGTATAAAAAAGAGAGGGGAGAAATACTACGCAGCCTTATCACCCTGCATAGTACTTCTCCCCTCTCCATTCTCCTTTTAATTACTTACCATCCCGGGTTCTGAGTAATTCCCGGTGCTTTCAATATTTCGGATTTCGGGATCGGATAGAGATACATCCGTTCGTCAAATACCCGGTTTTCTACGGTATATTTACTGTAATGAGGTTCGTCATTATCATCTTTTACAATTTGCATACCTTCTATTTTCAGATAGTCGGCTTTCTCCTGCGGATCGTCTAACAGGCGCCAACGGCGGATATCGAAGAAGCGGTGTTCTTCAAATGCCAGTTCCACGCGGCGTTCGTTGCGGATTACTTCGCGCATCTCCTCTTTTGTCAGTCCGGCAGGCAATTTGTACGGGCTCAATTCTGCACGTTTGCGTATCAGTTCCACTACTTTATAGATTGAGTCGTTCGGTGCCTGACTCGGCGATTCGCAATATTCGTTCATGGCTTCGGCATAATTCAGCAGCACTTCGGCATAACGCATCAATATCCAGGTACGGGTGATGTTATTGGTTCTTCCGTCCCATACGGCTTGCGGTGACAGGAGTTTTTTCAGGTAATATCCCGTTTTGGTTGCTGTCTTATTGGTGGCGGTGGCATCTTTTCCGCCTTCGAATGTTTCAATGGTCTGGGTTTTATCATTCACGGTGAATTCAGATCCGTCATATGCGAAAGTCATGTAGAAACGTGGGTCGCGGCCTACGTAAGGATGATCTTCATCGTATCCCGATCCCGGTTCATTGATCCCTTTGCCATTTGCCATACCGAAAGCGTCTGCCAAGTTTTGTGTCGGGTTGGTCAAGCCTTTTCCTCCCATAGTCAACGGGGAGTTCTGTTGCTCAACCGACACCGTATTGTTATACTTGGTAGAGAACACGATTTCGCGATGATATTGCAGGAAGTTTTCGCTGACGGCATATAAATCGGTAAATGACTCGCTGTCGTCTGTAAAGTTCATCAGCTTGTATCTGAAGGCCGATTTTACAACCAATTGGGCAGCATCGGCCGAGCGTTTGTAGCGTTCTTTGTCATTGCCGGGATTGTTCAACGGGCTTGCCCAGTAGAGCAATGCGCGTGATTTCAGTCCGTAAGCGGCTCCGGTAGTAGGGCGTCCCAATTCTTTCTTGTCGTCGAATCCCACACTTTCGGAACTTCCTTTGTATTGTTCCGGCAGACGGTTGGCGGCCGAGTCGCAGTCGGCAATAATTTGTTTCATGCAATCGTCATACGAAGCGCGGGTGGCTTGCTGAGCTTCCTCAACCGTCAATGATTTTGTAAACAAAGGTACACCGCCGTAACGTTTGATCAGTTCGAAATAGAAATAGGCACGCAGGAAAAATGCTTCTCCTTTCATACGCTCACGGGTACGGATCAACTGTTCGTCCGTTCCGGAAACAGTCGGTTTAACCGGCATTTTAAGATCGTCGATTCTTTCAAGGAAGCGGTTTACGATGCGGATTCCCTCATAGTTTTTGCTCCATACGTTTTCTACCAAAAAGTAAGAATCCCATGTACCGTTATTAAAACCTTTGATGTCACTTGTCACATCCGAGTGTACCGCTTCGTCGCATCCGGCTGCCAGCATCGCATTGTCGATATAATTGTATCCGCTTGGCAGCTTGTTGTATGCATCGTTCAAGAACCCGAAAGCACGCCGGGTTTCATTCCATATATCTTCTTCTCCTAATTTACCGTCTTTTGCCGGATCCAGAAAAGAATCGCAACCGGCAAAAAGGAAAGAGAAAGTCAAGCCTAAACCTATAATATATTTATTGATTTTCATAATCGTAGTGTTTTTAAAGTTTGATAGATATACCGAAAGAGAATGTTCTCAATAAAGGATATTCAGAATATCCGGCATTCATCGCTTCCGGGTTACGGCCATCTATTGCATTTGAGAAAGTGAACAGATTATTGGCATTTACATAAACACGCAATGAAGAAAGGAAGATCTTTTTCATCAGTTGTTTGGGGAATGTATAGCCTACTTCTGCGGATGAAATGCGGAGCAGAGAGGTTTTCTTCTGCCAGAAATCCGATGTCTGTGTGTTATATTCACGGGAGATGCTCAGTCCCGGATAGGCTGTCTGTACAGCCGGATCATTCGGATTCCAACGGTTCTCATAGGCATAAGGAGTAAACTTGTTCGGAATATAATGCGTAGAGAACAAAGAAGATCCTTCCAGATTGCACTGAATGTCGAATCCTTTGTAATTACCTCCCAATGTAGCACCGAATATGATTTCCGGCAATGAATTTCCCAAAGCTACCATATCCGATTCGTCGATTACATTGTCATCTTCCGGATTCTGGTTTTTATAAACGATGTCACCTAAGACAGGACTTCCGAAAGAACCTGTAGGGGCATTTACCAGTTGGTCGGGATGAGTATACAGGCCATTGGTTTCGAAACCGAAGCGTGTGCCGATGGAGTGTCCTTTGCGGTATTGATGAGCATATTTGTAAGCTATCTCTTTCAGGTCGATAATCTTGTTTTTTGCCCACAACATGTTTCCTCCGACAAAGAATCCGCCGTTTTTGTATTGCTTGTTATAAAGCACATTGAAGTCGATACCCTGGTTATCGATCGATCCGCCGTTGTATTTGGAAAGGCCGATACCGATTAATGAAGGAACGATATTGGAATAATCTACCAGTACATCCCGGCGTTTTTCATTGAAATAGTTCATGGTAAATGAAAGTCCTCTCCATAGTTCCAAGTCGAATCCTACGTTAAACTTGTATGATTTCTCCCATGTTTCGTCCGGATTGGCCAATACTCCTTCCTGTGAACCGTCGGTGCTTCCGTTCGGGTTACCGAAAGCATATCCGCCCGATGAAGTGAATTCCTGACGATAAGGGAAACGGCGGCCGCCGGTCTGGTCGTTACCGTTCACACCATAAGAGACCCTGAATTTCAGGAAGTCGATCGCTTCTGCCGATTGCAGCCATTTCTCGTCCGAAGCAACCCATGCCAATCCGACGGCCGGGAAGAATCCGGTACGTTTTCCGCTTCTGTAATTGCTGGAACCCTGATAAGAAGCTGTTACTTCTGCGTAGTAGCGTTTGTTGAAGCCATATTGTGCACGCATGGCCAGTCCCTGATATTTATAATCCGGATTATCGCCCGGAACCGTTTCGCTGGAATGATTGTAGAACAGCCGGACAGCCAGGTCGTGTACACTTCCGAAGGTGTGGTTGTAGTTAAGGCCTGCGCCCAATGTGTTATAGCGGTAGAATCCGTCCATCATGGCCGAACTACGGCTGTTTTTATACTCGTCTTTACCGAATTGCGTATACGTACCGTCTGTATTCTCCTGGAATACGGCATAAGTATTGTTGATGCTCAAGTATTGCATATTGAAGTTTTCGAAACCGTAATAAGCATCGACCGACAATCCCGGCAACAGCATATCCAAATCATATTTTCCTTTTACCTGTACATTGAGCAGGCGGGATTCGTCTTTCCGGTAGCCGTGACGGTTCAACAGTCCGTAAGGGTTGGTCTGATATTCGGAAGTACCGCCGAGCGAGCCATCTTTATTGAACATCGGGAAAGCATTGGCAGGCAGGGTCATCAGTGTATTAAACACAGAGTTGGTAGCTGCCGCTACTTCCGAACCGGTGTTGGCAGCCTTGTTTTTATCGATGGCGGCAGAAACTAAAATATTGAACAGCATTCCTTTGATAGGATTGATATCCAGATTGGAACGGAAATTGAAACGTTCGTAAATGTTGTTGGCACTTGCATCCTTGAAAATTCCCTCTTGTTTCATATAGCCGGCAGTCACGAAGTAGCGTGCCAGACCGTTACCTCCCGAAGCAGAGAAATTATAGTGCTGGAAAGGAGAACTGTTGCCGATGAAACGATCCTTGTAGTTTTCATCCGGATAGAGATACGGGTCTCTGTCCGAGCGAAGATACATATCGGGATTATACATGGGAGACGAACCGTCATTCTTCAAAGCCTCATTGTAGAGTGTTGAATATTGGTAAGCGTTTAAGCGGTCGGACATGTATTCGGGGGTTTGGAATCCGGCACGGATATCCACGTTGATCGAGTGTTTTACTTCACTACCATGTTTGGTTTTGATCAGAATAACACCGTTGGCTCCGCGCATGCCGTACATGGCCAGGGCCGATGCGTCTTTCAGTACCGAGATGCTTTCCACTTCATTAAAGTCCATCAGGTCGATGTTGGCTTCTATATCGTCCACTAAGATCAGAGGTTTGGCATTGGCATTGGTAGCCATACCCCGTACATAAAAGGTATAGTTGCTTTTACCTAATTTTTCTCCTCCGTTTTTAATTGAATAGAGTCCGGAAAGCGTTCCGTTCATGGCCTGTTCGATACTGCTCACCGTGTTCTTTTCAATTACATCGGTACCGATGCTCGATACGGCAGAAGTCATGCTTCTTTTGGATTGTTCTCCATAAGACACACCGATCATTTCGTCTTCATACGTCAGGTATTTTACCATTTTCAGCGTATAGACCGGTTGATTGTCGAGACGTTTGATTACCGGACGGTAGCCTTTCAGGTTGACCACCAATACATCCGACGGATCGAGCAACATATAGAATTTACCATCCTCATCCGTTACGGCATCTGTCTGTTTCTCTTGCACATTTACGGTGATACCGGGCATGGGGACATTGTTTTCATCGACCACAATACCTTCAACAGTTACTGTCGAGTTCTTTTGGGTCTTTTGAGCTTTTACCGGCGTTACCGATAAAAGCAGCGTACACAGAACGGTGCACAAATATATAAATCTCTTCATTTGAATCATATTTTAGGGTTTATACCATCATTTCCATCCCGGGTTCTGTTCCAATACGGCGCTCTTGTACACTTCGTTATTCGGTATCGGATAAAGATGCATGTGTTCTTTGAATGTCGCACTTTCATACTTCTCGCGGGAATAAGTGAACGAGCCATCCGCATTTTTCACGGCACGGATACCATAAATATCCTTATTGAAATATTCTACTCCTTTGTGCCAGGAGAGTACATCGTACCAGCGGTGTTCTTCAAAGCAGAGCTCTACTGCACGTTCATTATAAATACGTTCGCGCATGCTTTCTCTACTGTCCGAAATGTCTTCCGGAATCGGCACCTGACCGACACGTGCCCTGAGTTCTGTCAGAACTTCTCTAACCGAGAGTCCTTCCAATGAGCTCTCCGGACCGCCTACTTCATTTTGCGCTTCGGCAAAGTTCAACAGTATTTCTCCGTAACGGAAGAAAATATAATTCATATAAGTGGAAGTTCCTTTATATCGCTGGTGAGTTTCCGGCCAGAATTTGGCGATGGCATATCCCAAAACATTGATATGGGTAGTTCCCTTGTCGCGTCCCGATTCTTTTCCATCGGCTGTTACCCAAAATTCCAGTTTACGGTCGTACCAGAAACGGTCGTTGCGTAAGATACACATGTCCAGACGCGGGTCTCTGTTGGCATACGGATCTTCGTCATTATAAATTTGCGAATTGGTGATGGGATAACCTTTAGAATCTTCAAACATATCCACCAGATTCTGAGTAACCCATTCTCCTGCCCAGCCATTGTATCCTTGAGTGGCAATAAAACGTGTCCAGAAAGTGCTTCCGTTGGTATGTCCCTGTTCAAAATTCATTTTGATGCGCGGACGGTTCATAATGATTTCACTGCAAACCGGCTGGAAGAACATGTTTACATAATCCGGATAGAGCGTATAGAGTTTCAGGTCGATTACATCTTTGGCTGCTTTGGCTGCTTTTTCCCATTTGGCAATGTCATTGGTAGGGTTGTGCAATTGACGGGCGGCATATAGCAGAGTTCTGGATCTCAGTGCCAGTGCGGCTCCTTTCGAGGCGCGGCCGTTGTCAGCATCGGCATACTTCAGGGGCAGCAGGCCGGCAGCAGTTTTACAATCATTTTCGATAAACTCGACGCATTTCTCGTATGTGTCGCGGGGTAAATCCAGATTATCCTGATTTAATACCAGTGTATGATCAATGATAGGTACACCGCCCCAACGTTTGATCAGTTCGAAGTAAAAGAAAGCACGCAGGAAGTAAGCCTCTCCCAAACAACGGTCTTTGATTTCATCGGACGGGAAGTTGGGAATGCGGTCTATGTTTTCGATGATCTTATTGGCCTTGCGGATACCGATGTACATATTCTGCCACATGTCCGAAATTTCGTTGTTGGCATCAACCATTTTATTACTGGTATCCATTCGTGTACCGTCCCATGCTCCGTTATTGAAGATAGCGGTACAACCACCCTTGTTGCGTGATTCGTCACCCATCGACGAAACCAAAGAGTTCCAGAGGCGTCCCAAATGACCGGGCATGTAAGAATAAGCCTGGTCTGCATACTGACGGAACATTGCATAGTCCGAAAATATCTTGTCTTCGTTGATATCTTCTACCGGAGCCATATCCAACTGTCCTTCTCCGAACAAACCTGTACAGGAGGAGAAACCTATGGATGCCGCTATTACATATATGATAAATAATTTTTTCATATTCGATTAAAAGTTAATGTTTACACCAAGATTATAGACACTTTGTTGCGGATAAACTTCTCCACTGGCATTTACGGTTTCCGGGTCGAAGTTATCGATCTTAGACCATGTGTAGAGGTTCGTTCCGTTCAAGTAAACTTTCAGTCCGGTCATTCCCAATTTGCGATAGATGGAAGCAGGGAATGAATAAGTAATCTGTACATTCTTCAGACGCAGGTAGGCGGCTGATTTCAGATGCAATGAGTTGATGTTTTTGTTGCTGTGTTTAGTTGCCATGTGTAGTGACGGATAGGATGCGTTCGGGTTCTCCGGTGTCCAATAGTCTTGATGTATTTTGGAAACCTGGCCACCGCCTGCACCGCCACCGAATTCATAACCGGCATTTCCGGCAAACAGTACAGAGGCATGAGCCGCTCCCTGGAATTGTGCCGATATTTCCAGGCCTTTCCAGATGATACCGGGAGTGACCGAATACATGATTTCGGGAATGCGGGAATAGCCGATGGCCACTTTGTCCGCTTCTGTCAGTGTGCCGTCTCCATTGCGGTCCCAGTATTTCAAGTCGCCCGGAATAATAGGGCCTCCTAAAGTTGTCTGGTCGGGAGAATGCTTGATTTCCTCTTCGTTCTGGAAGAATCCGAGAACTTGGTAACCTTTGAACTGGTCGATTCTGAATCCGGCAATTTTCTGATAATCGGGAGTTCCTGCGGGGTCATCATAGTTTATAACTTCATTTCGTGCAAAACTGTAATTGGCACGGATGTAATAATCTACTTTTCCGATGTGGTGGCGATGTGATAGTTCGAACTCATATCCCCAGTTCTTTACTTCACCCACATTCAGGTAAGGGCTCGACAAACCGATGATTTGTGGAGTGGAACGTCCTTGAAGAAGGATATCTTTACGATGTTCTTTAAAGAAGTCTGCGGTGAAAGTCAACAGATCGTTTGAAAACAGGCGGGCTTCCAGACCGATATTGCCTTTTAGGGCTGTTTCCCATGTAAGCAGCTTGTTTTCGTTTCTCTTTTCATAGATACCGCCATTGGTAGAAGGGTTGGTGGTTCCGAATCCGAAACTCGGGGTTCCGCCACCGGCATATATGCCTTGGGCAGCATATTCACCCATGTACAGGAAGCGGTCTTTGGATTTGTCATTACCTACCAGACCGATTGAACCTCTTACTTTCAAGAAAGGAATCACGTTTTTCACTTTTGCCATGAACGGTTCTTCAGAGATGACGTATCCCAATGAACCCGAAGGGAAGAATCCGAAACGGTGTCCTTTGGCAAAGTTCTCCGAGCCGTTGTATCCTAAGCTGACTTCACCCAGGTATTTTTCTGCAAATCCATATTCTACGCGGGCGGCATATCCCATCAATGCGCTTGGTATACTGTTTCCACTGGTTGTTTTCTGCTGGTTATAAACCAATATGGAGTTGATGTTATGCTTGCCGAAACGACGGGCATACCCTATCTTTAATTGTAGGTTCGTACGTCTCATCGGGTTGGTTTTCTTATCTTCTTTGAACCGGAACGGAGAATCCTCTCCCAACTGGTCGTAACGTCCGGAATTCGGTTCGTAATAATAAGTATCGATACCGTCCGTATAGACTTTGGTCGAACCGAAATTGTTGTTGAACGAGATGCTCATATCGAATGACAAGCCTTCGGTGATGAAACTCAAGTCGTTGTGCAGGGTACCTACCAGATCATAATAGTTGGTCTTCGAGTTTTCGTATCCGCTATATGCAATGGTAGAGAGCGGATTGCCCGAACCTTCCACACCGGCAATCGTGCCATCCGGATTATAGATCGGATGTCTCCAGGGTTCTTTGGCAATCAGTCCTTGGAAGAAGCTGCCCGATGCACCCGAGAATCCGTTCATCTCACCGGAACGGCCGGAGATATTGGCAGATACGGTCTGGTATTTGTTGATGTTCAAGTCGATGTTCGACCGGAAATTGAAGCGGCGGTAGTATACCTCCGGATTATAATCTTTCTGTAAGTCGCCATATTTAAACATACCCCCCTGGTTCAGGTATCCCAATGAAATGAAATATCTTACTACTTTGGTACCACCGGAAATATTAATATTGTATTGTTGCTGGAGAGAACCGCTCTTGTTGACCATTTCGTCATACCAGTTTACATCCGGATACCGGTAAGGGTCTTGTCCGAGGCGGAAACCTTCCAATGATTCGTCTGTCAGCAATCCGTTGTCTTGTTGCAGCGGATCTTTACCGTCGTTTTCCCATGCTTTTTTGCGGAGCAGCAAATGTTCGTATGAACCTAAGAATTCCGGAATCTGCGTAGGCCGTTGTAATCCCCAGTTGGCGGTAACCGAAATTTTAGGCTTTCCTTCCTTCCCTCTTTTGGTCGTGATCAGGATAACACCGTTCGCACCTCGAATACCATATACGGCAGTGGAAGAGGCATCTTTCAATACGGAAAGGCTTTCGATTTCGTTGGCATCGAGTTGGGAGAATGATTCTTGTTCCACACCGTCGATAATGATAAGGGGAGAAGCATCGTTGAATGTGGACTTACCACGAATCAGAATCGTAGCAGCGTCTTCACCCGGACGTCCGCCCGGTTGTTGGGTGATTACACCCGGAAGTTTACCAACCAATGCATTGGTTACGTTCGCTACCGGTGCGGCAACCAGCTCGCTGCTCTTCATCATACTGACGGCGCCGGTTACCGTTTGTTTCTTTTGTGACCCATAGGCCACTACCACAACTTCGTCCAGTGCATTCATCTGATCTTCCAGTACAATGTTGAACGAGGTCTTGTTGCCCACGATTACTTCGTATGTCTCGTATCCTACGTAAGAAATTACTAATACGGATTTGGGCGAAGGTACTTGTAATGTAAACTTTCCATCCAGATCGGAGATTGCTCCGATAGATGTCCCTTTTACGATTACGTTTACGCCGGGTAAGGTTTCTCCCTGGCTATCAGTGATCACACCCTGTATCTGGCGGGTCTGATTTGCTTCTGTCACAGCTCCGAGCGCGTGGCTCCAGCCAAGTTGCAGCAGCAATACACAGCAAAACACTTTTAGAAATTTAAAATGTAACGTTTCTGTGTTCATAGTCTTTTTAAGATTAAAAAATTAATGACTCGATAATTTTGCCGTTATGCGGGAAGGGCGGATCATACTCTCTTCCGAACGGTTGTGCAAATGAAATGCATTTTGTTTGCAATGGGTTGTACTCTGTGTACCGGTAAAATGGTATAATAGTGTATTCGGACAAAAATGCCCCCTAATAAAGACAATATATACCGGTTTTCAACAGAGTACAACCAATTATTACTATTTTATTCCAATGTTTCCACTCCTTGAATTACTCCCGGTTCTGTCTGGTGCATATCAAAGATGATAATTTCGTTGGTACCCTCTTTCAACCATACTCCCGGACAATACAGACGGTACTGCGGACCGACATTCCAGAAGCGGCCGAGGTTGTGTCCGTTGACGTAAACCAGTCCTTTTGTGAAGTCTTTCAGGTCGATATAGCAATCTCCGGCTTTATCGAGTTGCAGAGTGGTTTTGAAGAACATGCCCGGACGAACCGTATCGCTTTCTTTCAGATTGGATACATATTCCGATGACATCGGTATATTGAATGCCTCCCAGTTCATCAGTGTCATGCCGTTCAGGGTAACCCGGTCGGTAATACCTTTGCGGTCGATCATCTGTGCGGCAAAGTTGATGCGTCCCATGCTTTCTACCAGAATGTCCAGAACCGGATTTTCTACATTGGATACCGGGAGGTCGATGGTATGCTGGCCCAGGGTACGGTCGATGCTTCCGATATAACGTCCGTTCAAAAAGACGGTTGCGTAGTCGTGCACCTCGTCTACACGGAGCTTACCGCTTTTATGACCGATCAGTTTGGTGCGATACAAGATCATTCCTTCGTATTGTTTCATCATTTCCATCGGAACCGGCTGTACGATTTGTTTGGCGGCAGGCAGGTTGTCCCAGATGCTTGTATATCTTTTCGTTTCCGTGGCCGGGAATGTGATGGTAGGTATAGGGTCGGGGATCGGTGCCAGTTTCTTTTTGCTGTATTTCTGGGTCAGTTCACGCAAAGCCATGTATTTGGGAGTAGCCTGGCCCATCTCATTGATAGGCGCATCATAGTCGTAGCTCGTTACGTCCGGTTGGTATGTTCCGGGTTGCGGAGAGTTGGCTCCGGCCCAGAAACCGAAGTTGGTTCCGCCATGGATAACGTAATAGTTGAATGACTTGCCGTTATCGAGCAGCCACTTTACGTCTGTGGTAATTTTCTCGATGGACGGATGTTGCCACTCTTCACGCCAGTGGGTAAGCCATCCCGGATAAAGTTCGGAACAGAAAACACTGGCATCGGGATGTACCTTCAGGGCTTCGTCGAATTCTGCTTTTGAGGCGGCCGGGTCCAGTCCGATGGCTACTCCCGGCAGTGTTCCTGCTTCGAGCATATAAGGAGTGGCTCCGTCTGCCGTATAGAAAGGTACTTCGATGCCTTTGTCACGCCAAAGGTCGTGCATCCATTTCATGTAAATACGGTCGTTGCCATAGCTTCCGTATTCGTTTTCTACCTGCACCATGATGATAGGACCGCCGTTGGTGATCTCGTATTTCTTTATGATGGGGGCGATCTTGTCTACATAACGTTCTACTGCCGCTGTATACCGGGTGTCCATACAACGGATTTTTATATCCGGTATGGAGAGCAGATAAGGAGGAAGTCCGCCAAAGTCCCATTCGCCGCAGACGTAAGGTCCCGGACGGAATAACAGGAACATGCCTTCATCCTGTACGGTTTGGATGAATTTTTCCAGATTCTTATTGCCTGTCTGAAAATCGAACACTCCCGGTTCGCTTTCGTGATAGTTCCACATAATATAGCAGGCTACGGTATTGCAACCCATCGCTTTGATCATTTGTATCCGTTGTTTCCAGTATTCTGCCGGGATACGTGACGGGTGAATCTCGCCGGAGATGATTTGGAAAGGTTTGTCATCCAGCCAGAACTGGTTGTCGCCCAGACGGAAAGTGTGTGTGCCTTTTGTCTGTGCCTGAGCCCATGTACCGCTGCCTGTCAGCAGAATCAGTGTCATAAGAAAAGTGAAAAGTTTTTTTTTCATAAAATGATAGTTATTTAGTGGTAATTAGATTTCATGTACATTAATTTCCGCACTTCTGTCCTTGATACATGTGGATGATACGTAAGCCGGAGGATAGAAGGCGGAAATTAATTACACTTAAAAGTGCGTTTTTTCCATACAGGTCGATTTATAGAGTGTTAGAGGAGTTTTAGGGTGATGGTGGCGGGTTGTCCGCATTGTGCTCCTGTCGGGAGGGGCACTTTGATTTCATAGACTCCTTTTTTCTGTTTGGTGACCTCCTCGCCTGCCACGGGTACGGAAGTATATACAGTCAGGTTGTTCAAGTCTTTCTTCATGAAAGCATCTGTAACGGTCAGTATCAGTTTGCCGTCTTTCTTTTCTGCAAACAGGGCTGCCGGTGACGATACTCTGAATGTTCCCAACTTTCCTTTGGCTGTAGCGGAAGCATCGAAATAGACGGCACCCAATTTGGTCTTTTCCGGATTTTCTGCTGCTTGTAGCTGTGTGGTGTTGGCAAGTACGTTCGGTATTGCTTTGGGAAGTTCGCCTTTACAGTTCACCATGTAGGCATAAGTAGCGTCTTTTATCTCCCGCCCGTGTACAATTTCCATCTGGAATACGGGAACAGTCGTTTCCGGTTCGGTATTGGCTTTGCAAAGCCGTTTCCAGTCGGTAGTACGTTCTTCACGACGCCATTTCATTTCGCCGGATGTCTCTTTCGGGATTATTCCGTAAGCAAAACCTTCATGGCATATCCAGTCGATTTTTCCTTTTTTTACTGTTTCCGGTGCGGTCGGGCTGTAAGTCTGTTCGATGGTAGTTGTGATATCCCCCTCCTTTTCCGGTGAGAGATTCGTAATCCCTGCTCCTAATGCAAGGAATAAGTCGTCGAACATGAAATAGCTTTTGTATGCACGTACGCCATATATGTCCTTATTGACATCTTTGGCCTCGGAGTTGCCGGGATTTTCTTTCATCTTGGCGTTTATCTTCTGATAGATAAATCCGGTAGCGAAGTCTCCTTTTCCATCGGTGGCGCCGGCGGCAAAATTGTAAGAACTGGTATAACCGCTCCAATTCTCGATTGGTTTCAATGCGGTGGGAGTCTGGCGGGTAGTGACTCCCGGCCATGCAGTGAGATTCATGGCGCCGATAATATGGCGGTATTCACTGCCATCCCGCTGAAACAGGGTTACTCCGTCGGCACTGTAGAAATTATAACCGGCAGCACCGGGATAAGCACTTTCCAAACCATCCACCCGGATGGAGCCCATATTGATGAAGAGGTAATAATCGTTCGTTTTCTTTATCAGGTCGTCGTTGTTATAAAAATAGCGGGTTCCGTGATAATATCCATCGGGAGCGGATGTCATTTGCACATCCAAGCGGGAAGACTCTTCGGTGAACTGTTCCAATTCCTGTATTTCTTCGGAAGTGAGTGATGTACGCCAGTCTGCCAATAATGTCTTGGCAAGGATGTGTGAAGGCACATTGCCACGGCGGTTGTTTTTCCGCGTCATGTTTCCTCTGTCTACCAACGGTGGGATGATGCCTTTGTGGTGATAGAAAGCGGAACAACGGATATAGTGAAGCACCACCTCTACATTTTCCCGCGAAAGTTGTTTGGCCCACGGTGAGCCTTGCAGGTGTTTCAATATGCGGAAAGTTCCTTTTAGCCCGTCGATGGGATATCCCCATACAAGGCATTGCATTCCATGTCCCCATCCGGCACCGTCGGCGGTAGTTCCTTCTGTCCAGAAAGCGTCGTCGTAAGTGGTTTGCGAAACTACGGATAACGAACCGATCGCTACTTCGGACAATACATCTATCATCGGGATGGAACTCATCATCACGGCTGCTTCCAGTACCGGGCGATAGTCGAGTGCATTGCCTCCTACCCACCAGACGTGCTTGCGGAATCGTTCCACGCTTACTACATTCTTATCCGTTTCATCGTGTCTGTAAGGTTGTGTCCATGACTGGAAACCTACATCGAACAGTTTCTGATGCGCTGCAAGGGCAATTGAATCTTTCACTTCTCCTGCCTCGATACGGTCCATCAGATCGAGCAAGGCAAAGTAGGTTTTGACTGCGGCACGCGGGGTGGCGAAGCAGGAGGCATGGAAGCGTCCGGGGGCATCGTTGTTACGCTCGTTTTCCATCTTACCGTAGAAGGCAATGCCGCGTAATAAGGTTTGTACTCCCTTGTCCGACGGGTCGAGTCCTTTTACTCCACGGTATGAATCGGCTATAACCTGCAACCGTTCAAAACAGTCCCGGGTCAGGTTGTTGATTTGGATACAGTGCGCCATGTTGGTTCCGGCGGCATAGTTGTTGCGGATAATGATCTCCTCTTCCGGGCGCTTATCGGTAAAACGTCCGTCTGCATCGATCAAGGACAGGGATTCCGCTAACGTATAGTTGGTAACAGGAGTTCCGCTGATGTGTTTGGCAAACTCTTGTCGCAACCGGCGGATGGTTTCTTTCTTTCCGTTGTCTGTTGCATATAGATCACCGGTACACAAGAGGCCGATTAGTATCAAACAGGTTAATATCTGTCTCATAGTTTACTGATCTTTTGACGATAACATTGATTTTGTGTTACTACGTTTACCAGATATACCTTATTATTATCAAGTGGTAAAGCCAATGAAGCTTTTCCGTTTTCTACGGTAATCTCTGCTGCTGTCACTGCACATCCATTCGTGTCATAGACGGTGATATTGGCAGGGCCGTTTTCTACACCGCAAAGGGTGAGTTTTCCGTCGCTGTACTCGATTGCCGTTTTTTCGGCATTCGGGCCGGAGATACCTGTCGGTGAAGGGTTTACTACGATATTATCGATATAGCAGACGTGCTGTTGGTCTTCATACAGCACGACATTCGAGTTGTAGGTCGGCAGTATGGCTATTCCCAATACTCCATTGGTGAATTTGCTTATCTGGCTGGAATAGGCGGCTTTGTTGAATGTGAATGTGTAGGTAATCCATTTTCCTTCCGTGGTAAAGTCATAAACCGATTTATTGAGAAGTATGCCCTCGTCCTGTATAAGATCATTCGTTGTATTGAATTTCGAAAGCAGTTTGATACAGATGTCTTGTTTCTCTGCCGGGTCTTCCCAATCGTCTGTTTCTTTACCGATCACATTGAGCGGTTGATAGATCATAAACTCTACTACTTTCAGGTCGTCGATGGAGATAGGCGTGTCAAAGAGAAATTTCAATCCGTAGTTGCGTGCTTCCATAGAGGCATATTTCAGTACTTTTCCCGAATGGTTGCCTTCGGCGGATACCGGATTGTCTATCACTTCGTGTGAATACATCCAACGTGATTTGGGTTTATAGTCTCCCCGTTTTCCTGTGTTGCCGAAGCGGAAGAAATAAGGAGTTGTTTCATAAGTTTCAAAGTCTGCCCGGAAAAGTTCTTGTGCGAACATATTGCCGGAAAAAGAGATAAATGCTGTTAACAGCGCGGAAGTAATGATCTTGTTTTTCATAATTCAATCAATTTGTGAGGCTGATTTTGTTTTACTACTTACAAAAGTAGAGGATGTTGTGAAAATGGGATGTTGCCTATTGTCCGAAATAGATGATTTTATTGTCCGTTGGACGAAATGGGGATTATATTCCCTCGGGTGTCCCTTTGTTCTTGTCTTGAAGAAAGTTCTTCTCTGTTTTCCGCATTTTTAGCGGCCTGTGGGTGTTTTTATCCGTATTATGGGATTATATTGTCCGAAAGATAATTCGATACTACTGCCGATACAATACATCAACCTCAGTCTGCTGCATCTTCTCTACATTTGCCTCTGTGATCAGTTGGCGACAACTGTTTCCGTATTGGTTACATTAATATAATAGACGATGAAAAAGCACATTTTACTCCTGTTCCTGTTGGTAGGCACTTCGCTTACCGGAAAAGCTCAATCTACGGACAATGTAGATTTAATGTTTCCCAATCTGATGATGACTCGTTATCATTATGATAAGATGAAAGAAGATATTGAGAAGAAAGGCAATAATCCTCCTAAGAGCGCTTACATCAAACAGATGAGAAATCCGGCGGAAACAATTGTGAACAATGACCGGAAAACCACTCCTGCCGTTTCAACCTCCAACAATCCTAATAATGTGGATATAAGTGGTGAAATGAACGCTATCTACCAGCTTTGCGTGGTTTATGCATTCTCGCAAGACGATAAATTTCTGAATAAAGCTGTTGAATATCTGAAGGCGTGGGGAAAGGTGAATGTGGCCGTATCCAAATCAAATATTCACGAAAGTGTATATACACCGGCTGTAGAGGGATATAGCATTATTCGCAATGTGATTTCGCAGGCAGATAGAGACGAGATAGACGGATGGTTCAGAAAGCGTATCAATGTATTCATTAAGGATAATGATTTACGCGATAATAACTGGGGAACTTGTCTTATGCAGCAATTTTATTATTACGGTTCGGCATTGAATGATAAAAATGTAGTGAATACTTATTTCAGAAACAGGTATTCCGGTTGGGTGAAAAATAATCTATACGCCAATGGTACTACTACTGATTTGATGGGTCGTGATGCTTTTGCTTACCATTCTTATGATTTACTGTTCTTTGCCGAAATCTGTCATGGAATGGCTTGTTATGAAGGATATAAGGTAGCTGATGAATTTTATGCGCAAGACGTGAACTGGGGGGCTTCTATTAAGAAAAGTGTCGATTTCTGGAAACCTTATTTATTGGACCCGGCGAAGAATCCGCATACGGAATTTGTAGAAACGGAATGGGCACCCGATAAAAAACGTAGTGATTATAATAAACCTTATAGCCCTGCCGGAACAATGTATGTTGCCGATGAGCTTCTCGAAATGGATCAAGACCTTCTACGTGCTGTTGATAAGTATCGGGGCGGTAACCCATTTTATACCTGGCGGCTCACCCTTAGCAATCTGCGCTGGTATTACGGTGAAGAAGAGTGATTTTAGTAGTCAATTAGCCGATTAGTAGTCAAGTAGTTAAGTAGTTAAAGTAGTCAAGTAGGATACTACTGATTGTTAAGCTATATACTATCTGCTACTTACTACTAACGAAGTGATAACTACTTAACTACTTGACTACTACTAAACAGCTACTGAGAAAGAATATATAATGAAAATGTCAACCTATATGCGAATTATTGGACTATTATTGTTGAGTTGCTCTCTTTGCATGTCTTGCATGCAAGCGGATAAGAAGAAAGCACTCATTGAAGATGATTTTTTAGTTGCCGAACAGCATTTGAGTAATCAACTGAAAGCGGTTCCCGAACCTACTGTGTACCCACGTACTACGGGCAAGGACGGACAGTTGATTGCCACTCCGAAGAATGACTGGACGGAAGGATTCTATCCGGGATGTCTATGGTATATCTATGAACATAACCGTGAAGAGAGTTGGAAACAGAGTGCCGTCAAATGGACGGAAGCTTTGGAACCGATGAAAAAGCTGACAAGCCATCACGATATCGGTTTCCTTATCTATTGCAGTTTTGGTAACGGATATAGGCTTACAGGTAAAGAAGAATATAAGGATGTAATTATTGAAGCTGCCAATTCTTTAACTACCCGTTTCAGTGAAGTGACCGGATGTATCAAATCATGGAACTATCGTAAGGCATGGAATGGAAAGGATGAATGGTTTTATCCGGTGATTATTGATAATATGATGAACTTGGAGCTGCTCTATTTTGCTTCTAAAGTAACAGGTGATACGAGATATGCCAAGATAGCAACCACTCATGCGGAGACGACTGCAAAGAATCAGTTGCGCGAAGATTATAGCAATTATCATGTGGTAGATTATGATACGTTGACGGGAAAAGTACTTCATCAGGCTACCTGTCAGGGATTTTCTGATAATTCGGCATGGGCACGCGGACAGGCATGGGCTATTTATGGCTATACAATGGCTTATCGTGAAACGAAGAATCCTAATTTTTTGGAAATAGCCGTACATACAGCGGATTATTGGCTCAACCATCCGAATCTTCCGGAAGACGGGGTGCCGTATTGGGACTTTAATGCCGGGCAGGAAGGCTATGTTCCCGATTGGAAATATGATCCCGACCGTTTCAAAGTAGTTCCCCGTGATGCATCGGCAGCGGCTATTGCTGCTTCTGCCTTTCTGGAACTGGCTACGTACGTACCGAATGAAGATACGTACTACGATGCGGCTGTGAAGATACTTAAGTCGCTCTCTTCTCCGGCTTACCGGGCGGTACCGGGCACTAACAATAACTTTATTCTGATGCATAGCGTCGGTAGTATACCTCACGGTCAGGAGATCGATGTCCCTTTGGTTTATGCCGATTATTATTTTCTGGAAGCTTTGAACCGGTATGAACATTACAATTCGAAGAAATGAATTTCAATAACATAATTATTAACTTTTTAAATCAATTCGTATGAGAAAATTATTTTACGCAGTAGCATTGTTATTGGTAAGTGCAAACATGAATGCACAATCTTATTTTGTAGATGGTTATAATACCAGTTTTGATAGTTGGGTAGACATCAAGGATGCAGATGAAAATGTAATAGGTGTGAGACCGGCCGGCTGGGTATCTCCTTCAAACAATAACTGGACTTCGGGTAGCAATAAGGTAGAAGTGACTTTTGAAAAGGCAGAGAACCGTGACGGGGAAGCTGATAAGGCTTGTAAGATTATCGCTACCGGTATTGTATCTACTTGGTTTAGTTGGCATGTAGGTGTTACTCAAGTATCGAGTGTTTATGCAGAGGATTATATTGCCGATCCGTTTTTTATAGACAGAGGAGATGATTTCTATTATACATTTTGGGCAAAGAGTGATACGGACGGGACGAAAATGTATATTGGAGCTACTCAGTTGTACGACCCGAAAAACAATGGTGGTGATAGTGATGCGTGGTCTAAAGTTCCTTATGTAGAGCTTACTACCGAATGGAAACAATATGGTATTTATGTAGAGCTTGCCAAACTCGATCTTACTTCATTCGATATTCAGCTCAGAAGCAATGGAGTTCGCTATATCGACGATTTGGAAGTAGGCTATGGTGAAATTCCTGAAGGTGTAAGTATCATCGATGTATCTTCTGAGAAAGATGACTTCAAAGTCCGCTCTATTGACAACGGCATCTCTTTTGAAGGTGCAGCCGGTATGGTAACCGTATTTAATACATTGGGTTCGATGGTTGCTCAGAAAACTACTGATGGAGGAGCTGATACTATCAGTCTTACTGACGGCGGGCTTTATATTGTGAAGCTGCAAACAGCAGACGGAGAAACAGTCCGTAAGGTAATAGTTAAATAAATAAGTATCTTTATTTTGAAATGCCGGAGACGGTTTACATCATAAGGTATTAGGATATAATTGGGATAATTAAAAAAGAATGCGCATCTTTGTCCGTTGATATGCAGCAATGTATATAATATAGGATAAAGATGCGCAATTTTAATATTTGGACACCATGAATTTAATCAGTAAAAACAAAATCACTTTCATCTTCTTGTTTAGTATCTTTTTGTTACCGGCTTATGGTGCAAATAAAGATACGAAAGCAATCTATGAGCTTATCGAACGGGTTACTCCCGGCTATTCTTCCCAATACCGGTTGGAGATCATTGCACCGGATAATGGCGTCGATGTTTATGAAGTAGACGGAAACGGTAAAGAAATCATTTTGCGTGGTAATACTCCTGTTGCTTTGGCCACTGCTTTCAATTGGTATTTGAAGTATACCTGTCAGGCACATGTTTCCTGGTTTGGCAATCAGTTGAACCTTCCGGAGAAACTGCCTCAGCCTCGCGAAAGGGAACGCCGTGTTATCAACGGGCGTTATCGCGTATACATGAATTACTGTACAGTCAGCTACACTGCTGCCTGGTGGGATTGGGAACACTGGCAAAAAGAACTGGATTTCATGGCTATGAATTCCGTTAATATGCCGCTTTTCACCATCGGTTTGGATGCGGTATGGTACAATACATTGTTGCATTTCAATTTCAGTGACCGAGAAGCACGTGCCTTTCTTGCCGGGCCCGGACATGCTGCCTGGCAATGGATGCAGAACCTGCAAAGTTATGGCGGTCCTCTTCCGAAATCCGTAATTGACAGGCATGCCGCTTTAGGGAAGAAAATCATAGCACGGCAATTGGAATTGGGTATGCAGCCTATCCAGCAAGGATTTTCCGGTTACGTTCCCCGTGAGTTAAAAGATAAATACCCCACGGCAAATATCAATCAACAACGTTCCTGGTGCGGTTTCAAAGGTGCGGCCCAGTTGGATCCTACCGATTCGTTGTTTACCCGTATGGGGCGGGTTTTTCTTGAGGAGCAGGCCCGTTTGTTTGGCGCTCACGGAGTTTATGCCGCCGATCCTTTTCATGAAAGTGCGCCTCCGGTAGATACGCCCGAATACCTGAAAGCTGTGGGGGAAACCATCCATCGTCTTTTCCGGGAGTTCGATCCTCAAAGCACTTGGGCAATGCAGTCGTGGAGCTTGCGCGAAGCTATTGTAAAAGCCGTCCCTAAAGAGGCTTTGCTGATTCTCGATTTACGTGGCAGCAGTACTTCGAAAGCGGAATTCTGGGGATATCCTACTGTGGTGGGGAATCTGCATAATTTCGGCGGACGTATCAATATGCATGGTGATCTGGCACTTCTTGCTTCCAATCAATACAGTAAAGCGAAACGTTTGAATCCTGCTGTCTGTGGTTCGGGGCTGTTTATGGAAGCTATCGAGCAGAATCCGGTATATTATGAATTGGCTTTTGAAATGCCTTGCCATCCGGACAGTATTGATCTGCGCGCTTGGTTGAAGCAGTATGCTACCCGCCGTTACGGTGCTTTTTCACCGGCCACGCAGAAAGCGTGGATGTTGTTGCTCGAGGGGCCGTACCGTCAGGGAACGAATGGGACGGAGAAAAGTTCTATTGTTGCCGCACGCCCTGCATTGGATGTGAAAAAGTCCGGTCCGAATGCCGGTCTTGAGATTCCTTATGATCCGGCTTTGATTATTCGTGCCCAGAGCTTGTTGCTGGAAGATGCCGACAAGTTATCGGCTTCCCGCCCCTATCGTTTCGATCTTGTAGATGTACAACGGCAGATGATGACTAATTTGGGACAACTCATTCATCGTAAGGCTGCCGAGGCGTTCCGGAGTAAAGACCGGGAGGCTTTTACACTTCATTCGGGACGTTTTCTCGGAATGCTTGCCGATATGGATACCTTGTTGCGTACACGAAGCGAATATAGTTTCGACCGATGGCTGACCGAGGCCCGTAGCTGGGGAGAGACGGAAGAGGAAAAGAATCAGATGGAACGCGATGCCACTTCTCTGGTCACTATCTGGGGAGCCGATGGAGATCCGCGTATTTTTGATTATTCATGGCGGGAATGGGCCGGATTGATAAACGGCTATTATCTTCCGCGATGGCAGAAGTTCTATACCATGTTGCAGCAACATCTGGATGAAGGGACTTCTTATGAGGAGGCCGGTCTGCCACAGATTTACGGCAGAGAGGCTTTCCGTGCCAATGATTTTTATCATACACTGGCAGAGTGGGAACTATCTTATGTAGATACCTATGGGAAAGCGCGTATCCCCGCGACTGAAGGGGATGAGGTCGATATAGTCAAACGTCTGTTTAAAAAGTATTTTAAGCTTTCTCAAGAGTATTATACTGACAGTATAAAACTCATCAAACCGTCACGGGATGAACGCACTTACGAGAATCTGGGCGAAGATTTGTAAGGTCAAAGCCGGATGGTCTGTTTGCCTCCGTTGTAAGTGATGGTTTTGCCGGATGCATCCGGGTCGAAAGCCTGCATTTGGGTAGGGCTTACCGTAACAATACGGAAAGTCCTCTCTTTTAGCATCCCGGAAAATTCTCCCTGACGCTTGCCGATGGTCAGCGAACGGGTGGCTTCGTCATACTTGAAAGGTATCATGGAATATTGGCCTTTTTCATAGTTGTAGTTTTCATTTTCGTCTTCGTAGAGAGTAAATGCCCCATCCTGTCCGGTGTAAACGTATAAAATGATTTCGGAAGCTGTTTTCTCACCTGTGTATTGCAGGTCCGGACCGTAAGGGAGGATGGCGCCCGAACGGACATAGAGCGGAATCTGTTCATAGGGGGCATCTACGGTAAGTGTTTGTCCGCCTGTAATGTACTTTCCGGTGTAGAAGTCATACCATCCGTTGCCATCCGGGAAATAGACTTTGCGCTGGCGGGCTTTATAGGTATATACTGGGCAGGCCATCAATGCAGGGCCGAACATGAACTGGTCGCTGATGTCTAATACGTTCTTGTCCTTGCCGAAGTCCATGACCAGCGCGCGCATGATCGTATAATCATTGAAATGTGTCATGCCTGCTAATGAATATATGTAAGGTATCATCCGGTATCGCAGCCGGGTGTAGTAAACCATTGATTGATAAGCAGGATGCCCTTCCGGGGCGATGTTCCATATCTCGCGGTAAGGAAACTGTCCGTGCGAGCGGTAAAGCGGACAGAAAGCACCGAATTGATACCAGCGTGCGTTTAGTTCGCGCCACTCTTTGTAATCCGCATTTTCCTTTTTCGTCCGGTTCCATTCGCGCTGTGCCTTTTCGTAGCGGCGTTCTACACAGAATCCTCCTATGTCCATCGTCCAGTAGGGGATGCCGCTCATGGCAAAGTTCAGTCCGGCGGAGATCTGTGCTTTCATATCTTCCCACCGGGTGGCGATGTCTCCGCTCCAAGTGGCTGTGCTGTAACGTTGCAGCCCGGCAAATCCGGAGCGTGTGAGTAGGAAAACTCGGCGATCGGGATCCATCTTGCGTTGTCCGTCGTAGATGGCTTCGGCGTTCATCAAGGCATAAGCGTTGAAGTACTGGGTCGACGGCCCCAGAGCGGTCGGTCCGCAAAGTGCCTTACGGTATTGCATGTCCGTACAATCGCGTACATTGGGTTCCGAGGCATCCATCCACCAGGCATCGATGCCCAACGGACAGTAATGGTCCTGCATCTGTTTCCAGAATAGCTTCCGGGCTTCCGGGTCGTAGGCATCGTAGAAGCCGTATCTGTATCCCGGTCCTACCCAGTCGCGCAGGCTGTCGCGCACCGATTGCATATACATCCATCCTTTTTCCTCGAATTCCTTGAAATGTCCGGTATTTGTGTAGAACTTGGGCCATACGCTGATCATGATTTTGGCGTTCAGGGCATGTATGGAGTCTACCATTCCTTTCGGGTCGGGGAAACGCTTCAAGTCGAATTCGTGGCTTCCCCAGGCATTTTCCGGCCAGTGGTTCCAGTCGATGACGATGTTGTCGAGAGGAATTCGGCGACGGCGGAACTCGCAGAGTACATCCAGCAATTCGCGGCGGGTATTGTATTTTTCGCGGCTCTGCCAGAATCCCATCGCCCATTTGGGCATGATCTGCGCTTTGCCTGTCAGTGTACGGTATCCACTGATCACTTCATCCATGGAATTGCCGTAGATAAAGTAATAGTCGATTTCATTACCCATTTCGCTGAATAGCGACAGCTTGTTCTGTTCCTTGTCCGTTACGGGAGTAAGCACCCGCAGGCCGCAATACGATTCACCGCCGTCGGGCTTCCATTCGATGCGCAGGGGGATTCGTTTTCCGGTTGGCAGGTTGGCAGTGAACTTATAGCTGTTGGGGTTCCATGCCGTGCGCCAGCGTTCGGGTACCAGCAATTCGTTGTCGAGGTATACTTTTACATATCCGGCATAATAGAGCAGAAAGCGGTGTAAACCGCTCTCTGAGGCTTCCAGTTCGCCTTCAAAGGTAACGTTGGCCCCCATCAGCGGAAAGCCTTCGGGGAGGTATTCACGGTTGGCTTTCAAGTTTTCGAAATAGAGAAAAGGTTCCGTACGCACCAGTGTATCTTTCCCTCTTTGCGGATGGGGAATATAGGTTCCTGTCAGTCCTCCTTCCCGGCCTTCTTTATCGTACAGCCGGAATGCTTCGTTTAGCTGCGCATAGTCCCGTGGATCGCCAAAACGGCTCAATGAATAATTGTCCCATAAGATCCCGTAGTTCTTATTGGAAAGGACGAAAGGTACGGCTACTTTGGTATTGTATTGGAACAGCTCCTCGTTTTTTCCCTTGTAGTTGAATTCATCGGCCTGATGCTGTCCTAATCCGTAGAATGCTTCATCGTCGGAGCTCTCGAATACCTGCCGGAGTTCGTATCCTTTGGTGTTCTCCACCTCGATGGCGCGGAATGTTTTTCCTCCCCCTTCGTTTTCGTTCAGGATAGGGTTTCCTGCCGGGTCAGTGAAGCCGATTTCCCCGGTGTTAAGGCTTACCCGTGCATGCAAGGATCTGGTAGACAGAATGATTGACTCTTTTTCTTCTTTGACGGTAAAGTCGGGATGATGTTTTCCGGTATCGAACACGGAAATGAGACTGGGTTTCGCTGAAAAGGTTCGTTCGGGAGTAGCCGATACATGGATAATCTTCTCGTTGATAACTTGTAGCCGGATGGATTGTACATCTTCCGGTCTTTTCTGTTTGAGCCGGATGATGACACCGTCCTTGGTGGTTTCGTGGTCTGTTGCCGTTGCGTGTGACGGGGGCAGTAATAGGATTGCCAGCAGAGGATATATGTTTTTCATCTTCATGATCGGGTAGTTTTAGAGGTGATTATTCGGTGTCGTGAGGGTATGTAAAAAGAGTGATATGCTCTTTTTAAACGCAGATTACACGGATGGTGCGATAAGGATCCGTGTAATCTGCGAAATAAGTGTATCTGTAATGGCCTTATTGCTTGGCGTGCGGATAATCGATCGTGTAATGCAATCCACGGCTTTCCTTGCGTTCCATAGCCTGACGCATGATGAGATAACCCACATTGATCATGTTGCGCAATTCGCAGATCTCTTTGGAGGCTACGCTACGCTTGAACAGGCTTTCCGTCTCTTCATAAAGGATGTCCAGACGATCCCATGCGCGTTTGAGCCGGAGGTCGCTGCGGACGATACCCACGTAGGTACTCATTATCTGGTTTACCTCTTTCATGCTTTGGGTAATCAGTACCATCTCTTCCGGTGAGCGGGTACCTTCATCGTTCCATTCGGGAATTTCTTCGTTGTAGGTATACCGGTCTATTACCTCTAACGTGTGTCTGGCGGCCGCATCGGCATAGACCACAGCTTCGATCAGTGAATTGGATGCCAGGCGGTTGCCACCGTGCAAGCCGGTGCAGGAACATTCGCCTACCGCATAAAGGCGTTCGATGGATGATTGTGCATTCAGGTCCACCAGGATACCTCCGCATAGATAATGGGCTGCCGGGGCTACCGGGATATAGTCTTTTGTGATGTCGATGCCTAAGCTGAGACATTTCTCGTAGATGTTCGGGAAATGTTTTTTGGTCTCTTCCGGGTCTTTATGGGTCACGTCGAGGTAAACATGGTCGTCTCCCCGGTTCTTCATTTCGTTGTCGATGGCACGTGCTACGATGTCCCGTGGTGCGAGTGAAAGGCGCGGGTCATACTTTTGCATGAACTCTTTACCGTCCATCGTACGGAGCACGGCACCGTATCCACGCATGGCTTCGGTAATCAGGAAAGACGGACGGTCGCCCGGATGATAGAGCGCTGTCGGGTGAAACTGTACGAACTCCATGTCCTTCACCGTTCCTTTGGCACGGTAAACCATGGCGATGCCGTCTCCGGTAGCTACTAACGGATTGGTCGTTGTCTGGTATACGGCTCCTACGCCGCCGGTTGCCATCAACGTCACCTTGGCCAGATAGGTATCTACCTTTCCGGTTTTCGGGTCAAGAATGTAAGCACCGTAGCATTTGATGTCCGGTGTCTGGCGGGTAACGGTTACCCCTAAATGGTGCTGTGTCAGTATCTCAATGGCGAAATGATTTTCGATAACCGTAATATTGGGATGCCGTTGTACGGCTCTGATAAGACTGTCCTGTATTTCGGCGCCGGTATTGTCTTTGTGGTGGAGAATGCGGAATTCCGAGTGCCCTCCTTCGCGGTGCAGGTCGAACTCGCCTTTTTCATTTTTATCAAAATCCACTCCCCAGTTGATGAGCGCTTCAATTTGTGCGGGAGCTTCGCGTACGACTTTTTCTACGGCGGCGCGATCGCTTATCCAGTCACCGGCAATCATCGTATCTTCTATGTGTTTATCGAAATTGTCTACCAGCAGATTGGTGACCGAGGCTACTCCTCCTTGTGCAAAATAGGTGTTGGCTTCTTCCAAACCGCTTTTACAGATAAGGGCTACTTTTCCTTTGTGTGCCACTTTCAGGGCAAAACTCATTCCGGCAATACCGGAACCGATGACGAGGAAATCGAACTTTTTAACCATAATCTAAATGTTTATTACCGCAAAACTACAAAATAACTGTTTTCATTGTACTTTTCGTTGCCATTAATTCATAAAATTGCTAACTTGGCAGCAAAAATCTGACAAAATGAACCGAATCTTCCATGCTCGTATTGCCTGGTATCAATATTTCCTGCTGATTGTATTGGGAGCAAATGCGTTTGGCTTTCTCTGGTGCAAGTATATTCTGCTTGCTGTTTTTATGATGTTGCTGTTGATCGTGGTGATCGAACAGGTGATTCACACCACTTATACCGTTACGCCGGAAGGAGAACTGATCCTTTCTTATGGACGTTTTACACGTAAAAAAACAATTCCCATCAAAGATATCATTTCCATACGGAAGCACCATTCGATGAAATTCGGCCGGTTTTCAGTGACGGAGTATCTGCTCATAGAGTACGGCCAAGAGAAATATGCATCGGTAATGCCTGTCAAAGAACGGGAATTCATCGAGTCGGTGGAGAAGAGAAGAATCCAATCTAATAATGAATAATATGAAATACCAGGTAATTATCATTGGAGGCGGCCCTGCGGGCTATACAGCTGCCGAAGCCGCCGGTAAGGCCGGACTGAGCGTTTTGCTTTTCGAAAAACAGAATTTAGGCGGAGTCTGTCTGAATGAAGGATGCATCCCTACCAAGACTTTGCTTTATTCGGCAAAGACGTACGACGGAGTTAGGCATGCCTCTAAATATGCGGTGAATGTGCCGGAAGTCTCTTTCGATCTGGCAAAGATAATTGCCCGTAAAAGTAAGGTAGTACGTAAATTGGTATTGGGTGTAAAAGGCAAGCTTACTTCCAACAACGTAACGGTTGTGAACGGTGAAGCGTATATCATCGATAAGAATACCGTCCGTTGCGGTGAAGACAGTTACGAATGTGAGAATCTGATTATTTGTACGGGTTCGGAAACATTTATCCCGCCGTTTGCAGGCATCGATACCGTGGATTACTGGACACATCGGGATGCGCTCGACAATAAAGAGTTGCCGGCCTCATTAGCCATTGTGGGCGGAGGTGTCATCGGAATGGAATTTGCTTCTTTTTTCAGTAGTCTCGGTGTACAGGTGACGGTTGTCGAGATGCTCGACGAAATATTGAATGGAATGGACAAAGAGCTCTCTGCCCTGCTTCGTGCCGAATATGCCAAACGGGGGGTAAAATTCCTGCTTAGTACGAAAGTCACCTCTTTGTCACCGAATGACGGTGGCGTGGCTGTGGCTTATGAAAATGCCGAAGGTACGGGAAGCGTGGTTGCAGGGAAGATCCTGATGAGTGTCGGCCGCCGGCCTGTAACCAAAGGCTTCGGATTGGAAAATCTGGGACTGGTACTGACAGAACGCGGTAATGTCGCTGTCAATAATAAGATGCAGGCTTCCGTGCCGGGAGTATATGTCTGTGGCGATCTTACGGGATTCTCTCTACTGGCCCATACGGCTGTTCGCGAAGCGGAAGTCGCCGTACATGCCATTCTCGATAAAGAAGATACGATGAGTTATCGTGCCATCCCCGGTGTAGTGTATACCAATCCGGAGATTGCAGGGGTAGGCCAGACCGAAGAGAGCCTGTTGGCCAAAGGAATTCCTTTTCATGTCATTAAATTACCGATGGCCTATTCCGGTCGCTTCGTAGCCGAGAACGAGGGGGTGAACGGTATGTGTAAAGTCTTTATCGGTGAAGATAAGACGATCTTAGGGGCTCATATCCTTGGCAATCCGGCTTCCGAGATCATTACCCTTGCCGGCATGGCTGTAGAAATGAAACTGACCGTTGCGGAGTGGAAGAAAATCGTATTCCCCCACCCCACGGTAGCCGAAATATTCAGAGAAGCCCTTTGATCAAGATTCCAAATTTATGCAAAGATTACTCCTATTCCTTATACTATCCTCCTGCCTTCCCGTTTTATGGGGGCAGGAGGTGCTTTCTTCGCGTATCAACGCCTTATTGCGAACTTTACCCGAAGGTTCCGAAGTCGGCATATCCGTGTATGACCTTACTGCAAGGAAATCCCTCTATACCCATCGGGATACGAAACTTTCGCGGCCTGCATCGACCATGAAGCTGCTGACTGCCATTACGGCTCTTTCACGCCCCGATGCCGATGAGCCGTTCCGTACTGAAGTGTGGTATAAAGGAACGATTGAGCATGACACGCTTCGCGGAGATTTATATGTGATAGGAGGGTTCGATCCCGAATTTGACGAACATAGCATGGATTCATTGGTGGATAATGTCATCACTTTCCCTTTTTCCGTTATTAGTGGTAAAATCTACGGGGATATCTCCATGAAAGATTCTCTTTATTGGGGTGCCGGCTGGGCATGGGATGATACGCCGGAAGCTTATCAGCCTTATCTCTCTCCTTTGATGTACCACAAAGGGATGGTTACGGTTACAGTTGCTCCCGGTGCTGCTCCCGGTGATACTGCAAAGGTATCCTGTTATCCTGTATCCTCTTATTATTCTCTTCACAACACAGCACAGACGCGTACTCCTTCTGCCGGAAAGTTTGCCGTGACCCGGGGATGGCTTCAGAATAAGAACAACATCACGGTCACGGGTAATGTAGAAGGAAAACGCAGTGTCGATATCAATGTTTTTTCTTCACAGGATTTCTTTATGCATGCTTTTTTAGAGAAACTTCGTGATCGCGGTATCGATGTGTCTCGTGAATATGATTTTTCGGTCTTTGTTCCCGATAGTTTGTCGGCTTGCATGGTTCGTTGGGAGCGTCCGGTGCAGGATGTCTTGAATCAGGTCATGAAAGAGAGTGATAACTTGAGTGCGGAGGCTTTGTTTTGTCGTTTGGGGGCACAGGCTACCGGTAAAAGATATGTGTCCGCCAAAGAAGGGATTGCCGAAATAAATAGAATGATAAAACAGTTGGGACACAACCCCGACCGTTACAAAATAGCCGATGGTTGCGGTCTTTCCAACTATGACTACCTCTCCCCTGCCCTTTTAGTCGATTTCTTGAAATTCGCATATTCCCGCACGGAAGTATTCCGGAAACTCTATAAAGCACTTCCTGTTGCCGGTGTAGACGGGACATTGAAGTACCGGATGAAGCAGAGTAAAGCGTATAAGAATGTCCATGCCAAAACCGGTTCCTATACCGCTATCAATGCGTTAGCCGGTTATCTGAAAGCTGTCAACGGGCATGAAATAGCTTTTGCCATCATGAATCAGAATGTTCTCTCGGCCGCAAAAGCCAGAGAATTTCAGGACAAGGTGTGTGAAGTGCTTTGTGAATAGCTAAGGTTAGTGAACTCAATGAATTGACATGTGATGGTATTTCTCATAGGGAGTATCCTTGGAAAATACCTCTGGCAAAGCTGAAGCCATATACTGTAATTTTTCTTCAGTCGTTTTGAAGATTTGTTTGGAGTTATCACAATAGTGTTGTATGAGCTGTTCCGCATCTTTAAATCCTCGTAAGTCCTCCTCATCAAGACATGAAATTTCGTTATAGTCATCATCCATGGAAAAATGTGGATTTTGTGGAGAGAACATGTAAATTTTTCCTTTTATCTCGCCACACTGTTTGACATATGCAGCATATTGGTCTTCTGTAAGTTCCAAGAAATCATTTTCATTGGGTATATATCCGATTTTGAAAATAAATTGAAGTGAGGGCCCAATCGGCCCGAATAGGAGATCGAAAAAGTCCATTTTTTATAAGTTATGGTTAATAAATATCGTAAATATAGTGGTTTTATTTATCATAACTTATAAAAATCTCTCAATTATCCGGTAGATGATTCGAATAGCCTGAATGAATGTTGTGATTTCTGATATGTAATTATAGAGAAAATAGGGGGATAAAGATATGATTTGACAGTTGAAAATAGATGACTCTTTTGCTGCTGGTCAAATTGTTGAATACCAACAAGTTATATGTTTCCTTTTTTTCTCGGTGAGAATCGAAGCGTTTGTCGTAGAGAAACGCACCGATTCTCTACGGGCAACGGAGCGTTTCTCACCGAGAAACGAGTTGAATATTCTTAAAAGACAACAACTCTCATAAATACGAAAGCAGGAATAGCTAGTTGCTGATTCCATATTAATTATCTGTATTTGTTGTGGTGTAAGCAGCAGGCATTCTCAAAAAGCTTGTTCAATAGTGGAAACCAATAACTCCACTTCATCTTTTATAGCTATTGTAAATTACGGCTTTGAAAACGTATCGGTAGAAAACAGTTTTATCGTTCTGTCAAAAACATCGCAGCACATCCATTTGGGGACACTATGTTTGTCATATTTTCTTTTTGTTTGTATCATGTAGTTGCTATTTCAGAATAGTATGTACTTTTAATATACAAGAGTATATACCATTATCATGCAATAGTGTATATTTTTGCAGTGTAAAAGTATATACTCTTATAAGTGCTCATTATCAGTTGTTTATGCCCGAATCTTGGATAAAAACAACCCTGTTGTCTGATTCCGGCAAGTAACTGCTTTGCACTTTCACCATCGGTTTATCCGCCTTGTGCGGGAGTATGATTTCCGCTTTCATCAACTTCCCGTATTTCCATTCCATATTTACCCGATAACCGTTTCTTGCCATTAAACCTTCGATTTTTCCTTCCGGCCATTCAGTAGGCAGAGCCGGTAAGAGGTGGATAAAGCCTTCCTGCGATTGTAGGAGCATTTCGGCAAAGAGCCCGGAAGTTGCCATTGTGGCATCGACCTGCATGTTTCCCGATTGGTTCGACATCATGTTTTCATAACCGCTTTCTTTAATCATTTGGTTGAAAGTGCCGATGGCTTGATCACCTTCATAAAGTCTTGTCCAAAGAGCGGTACGCCATGCCATAGACCAATTACCGCCGGTATGGGGCCATCTTTCGCCAAACTTTCCTTTTCCTCTCATCTCTAATGATTTTTTGACGGCCAGTGCCAGTGCAGGGGTCTGACTGTATGAAATCATATTTCCCGGATACAGGGCATAGAGGTGGGCGATATGCCGATGATGATCGCGTGGGTTGTCTACATCGTCTATCCATTCCTGTAGTTGTCCGTAGCGACCGATTTTCAAAGGTAATAGCTTGTTTCTGGCAATAGTCACTTTCTCACGAAATGCGGAATCGATTCCTAAACATTCCGATGCCTTTATCACATGAGTATACAAATCATAGACCATTTCGATATCTTGATAGGCCGGTAGGGTGAAGATGCGTCCTGCGGTTTGTTCACCGTTTGCGGTAGAATAATCTACCGGAGAACCGTTTTTCATCTCAATGCCGTGTTCGGCCGACACGGAGGGGGCGATAATGAAATGCTTCTGGTATTCTACCATATTTTCCAACCAGAACTCGGCGGCTTCTTTCATGATAGGATATCCTTTGGTTTCAAGATAAGATTTGTCTCCGCCGAAAGCATAATGTTCCCACAGATGCCTGCAATGCCAGGCGGCTCCTGACGGATAAAGTCCCCATAGGATATCGTCACCGGGAACGGTATGTCCCCAGATGTTTCCGGTGGAGTGGCTGACCCAGCCTTTGGTTCCGTAATACTCTCCGGCTGTTTTTCGTCCGGGTTCTACCAAACCTTCGATCCATTCCAGATAAGCCTCTTCGCACTCCGGAAGTTGGGTAGGTCCGCAACCCCAGTACATCTCCTGAAGATTGATATTGCTTTGGAAGTTACCATTCCAGGGTGCTTTTTCAAAAGTATTCCATACACCTTGCAGATTGGAGGGTAATGTTCCCGGGCGGGAGGCGCTTATCAGCAGGTACCGGCTGAGGTTGAACCACAATACTTTGAGGGAAGCGTCGTCGGTAAATCCTTGCTGTAATTGCTTTACGCGTATATCGGTTGGTAATTTTTCGGAAGCGGTGTCACCGGAAAGGGTGAATTTAACACGGTTGTACAATGTCTGATAATCGGATATATGGGTGTGTTTGACTGTTTCGTAACCTTTAGTGATAGCACTTTTTATTATTTTCTCGGTTGTTTGACGAGGCTTTTCTCCTTTATAAAGCGGATATACGGGGGAATATTCGGTATCGACCGTATAAAAGACGGTAGCTTCGTCGGCTCCTTCGACTGTAATTTGCTGGTGTCCCACTTTGATACTTCCGCCTTGGTGAAGTACTTTCATACGGATGGTATAGCCCAGTCCGTTTCCTTGGATGATTCCGTTGAAAATGAGTTCATCCTTGCCTTCTGTTACTTTTTCGGGTTGATAAACAAGTGAATGGGAAAGGGAAAAGCTGATCTTCCCTTTTTGGTCGGCTGTGAAATGGAGTGCCATCAGTTTGTCGGGATAACTGCAAAAGTATTCGCGGTTGAACCGGACATCTCCTTGGGTATATTCGACGAACCCTCGGGAAGTAGACAGATCAATACCACGCAGATAATTCTGTACCGGCTGGTTTTTCTTTCCAAAGTCCACAAACAGGTTACCGACCATTGAAAAATAACCGTAGTTTGTATAGTCACCCACCATATAGAGACGGGAGAGAGAATCGGCTTCTGCAAAACGACGATCTGTGATGGACCGGCGGATAGCGGCAATCTTGTCTTTGCCTCCTTTGACAACTCCGTAATTGAAGTCGGGAACAGAGTGAGGGCCTCCCGTCCAGAATGTCTTTTCGGCTATGTCAAAGCGTTCTTTTTCTACGTCACCGTAAAAGGAAGCTCCCATATAGCCGTTGCCGATATGTAAAGCTTGTTCCGACCAGTTTCGGGCGGGATAAGTGAACCATAACGTTTCATTGGGGGATAAACGTTCTTTGATAGAGCCGGTTGCAAAAATAGGCAAACTGGCTGTTAGCAGGACGAATAGAAGGAGCTTGTGTTTCATTGTATCTCTATTTATTGAAAACTTTTTCGAAGAAAACCCGGGTTAGAATAAAAACGGATTCCAACCCGGGTATATTATGAATCGTATAAAAAAACGAAGTGTTTTTTTATTTCTTGATAATTCTAAAGCTTGCTGTTTCCGAGTCGCATTGCACTTTTACCACGTAATAACCGGTAGACAAGTTGTTGAGGTGGATGAAGCGTGTGCCGTCGGACAGGTTTTCTTGTTTTAATATCTGTCCCATCGTTCCGTAAACGGTAACTGTCAGATTGGTTTCGTCATTGCCATTGAGGTTGACGAACAGCTCGTCTTCAACCAGTGTAGGATATACGGATATATTGCCACTGGATTGGGTAGTGCTGATTCCTGTTCCTTGATAAGTAGAATCATAGAATTCACGAATTAATCCGTAAGCTTCTTCTTCCATGCCGGCATCTTGGCCTAATGCCCAGATTCCGATACCTTTGAAACCGCCTTTGATGGTATAATCGTATTTCAGGCGAAGGCTCTGGAGGTCTTCCGTATAGGCCGTCATATTGGCACCGTCTTCATCGGTGTACTTGTAAACATTACCTTTGGCTGCATCGTCCCAAGTGATGTTATTGTCTTTAGAATATTTGGGCACATCACCTAAAGTGGCTGTACCGACTTTGGAACCGTTCTTATAAAGATTGCCGTAATAAGGCCATGCGATGACGATATCGGATGCCGGGATATTGATATCCAGCCAGAATTGTTTGATTCTTCTTTGCGCATCGTTCAACGGGCAGGTAAAAGTTTGCCCGATGTTGTACATCATGATGGTCAGATAGTCGGCACTTTGGAGCATGCCTTTGAAGTCCCATTCGTTACTTTCATTGCCCGGGTAGGTAGCTACGGAGAGCTCGAAATCCGGATTGATCTTATCCAATTCCTCTTTGATGTATTTGATCAGTTCATTGTATTTAGCACCGTGATTGGGCACAGAGTTATAAAACTCTTCAATATCCATGTTGATACCGTCCAGATTGTATTTGTCTGTAAACTTGGCGATGGCGGCAGCAGCCGTACGCATTTTCTGGGAATCTCCGAATAGATCTACATAGAAGGCGGTGTTTCCTCCGTCGCGCACATTACCGGTGATGGCGGCAAGTACTTTCACACCGTTTTTGTGTGCGTCATTGATAAAATCGATCCACGGCCATTTCAAGTCGATACCTTTATCCTCGAAAGTCGGAGTATAGTTGCCTTTGTCGATTTCAAAACCGATGGGAGCCACATGAGTAAGTCCTTTCCAGTCTACCTTGTCGATGGTGGTAACACTGAACCAGGGGAACCAGCCGAAAACGATTTTATTATTGTAATCTTTACATTTTTGCGTATAGGCAGCCTCATCCAGTTCATTGATCTGACGGATGGTCATATCACCATTGGGATTCGGGTTTTCGGGAGTGATGCTGTTACCGTTGCTGAAATACAGTTTGGTGATTTGGCCGTCCAGTTTACCACCATCGGTTGCAGTCGGTTTTAATCGAATGGCAACGATAAAGAAGTTATTACCAACGAGAAGCGCTTGTTTTCCGGCATTTACTTCGTCACGCAGTTCTAACTTACCGTTTCCCGGACGGAGTGCTTGATAGTTCATCGTGAACGATTCGTCTGTGATTTGGGCTTTGTCACCGGCATAATATACGTTAATGCTGGCAATATCGGTAAGTTTGGTAGTACCGTCCAAAGAAATGTCCAGTCCGCTAAGTGAAAGTTCACCGGCACCGACTGTATTGATTTTTAAAGTAAGCAATTCGATATTTTCCTCTTTAGCATAAGCATTACCGGTTTTTTGAGAAACCATGGCACTTTCGATTGTCATTTCTCCTACTTCTTCGAATATTTTCAGGTCGATGTCCTTAATTTCCGCTTCCGTTGTTTTGAAAGTGGCCGGATAAGCACCTTGCAGATCGGGAACAGTCGTTTCGGAAACATTCTGGAAATCGTAGTAAGCTACTAAATTAGCTTTTTCCGGGTGAGAATCGAGCACTTTATAACTTTTCCATTTAGAGATCGTTTCCAGATCCAAGGCTTTATTCCATATTCTGACCTCGTCATAACAGGCAAGAGAAGCACCGCCCAATACGAAAGAAGCATCGATATCACCGGTGGTCGGTTTAAAGAATGCATTGGAGAAAGCCTGGCGGATGCCGTCGATATAGAGAATGATGACTCCCTCATCGGTACTTGTTTTGGTTCCGTCGTAGACTAAGGCGATGTGATGCCAGCCGCTTTTCGGATAACATCCGGCAGAAGTTTGTGCATAAGCACCGTCTGCTCCGTTGGCTTGCATTACATAGATCTGCCCGCTTTTCTCTACCTGTACTTTGATACGGTTACGTTCGTCGGGTTGTTCTTTCTTGAAAATAATGAAACGGTCGTCCAGATCATCCAGGGTTATATTTACCCATGATTCGATGGTATAGGCACCTGCTTTGTTGAGTTGTGTTATATCTCCGCAATCCAGATAAGCATCACCGGAATTAACGTTCAGTTTAAAACCTTTGTTTCCCGTTGTTTGTGCGGCTGCACTGAGAAAGCCTAACAAGGCAAATAGACATAAAAATAGATTCTTTTTCATTGTTCTTTTATTATTAAGTTACACAAAGTTTATTCTTGAGGTTTGTTGGGGTCATAAATCTCGAATACGCCCGATTCGATGGTGGGGCTGTCTACTACCAGATCGTCGGTGGCGATGGCTTTCACTACCAAGCGGTATTTTCCACCGGCTACGATGGGGTCACCGTCGAAATCGGTAGTGATGCTCTCGTCGAAGCGGAACGAACACTGGTTCTTAAATTCTTTCTGGTCGGGATCTTTCTGGAGACGGCTTATCTGAAAAGCCTTGTCGGTGTGCTCCATCGCGTCTTCGGCATAGAGCGTACTTTTCTCTTTGATTATCCAGAAGTTGATATTCTGTACGCGGGTGGTATCGCCTTTGAAGAAATAGGTGACTTTGATGTCAGATAGTTTGCTTTCTTTACCAACCTCCCAGGTGCGTACGTTCCATACGTAGAGATAGCTGTCCTTTTTCGAAAAGTCATCCTCGTCTTTATCGCAGGCTACAAAAGAAAAAGTGATCAGAAAGAGTATTAATTTTACGGTTGCTTTCATCTTGCTATTATTTTTGAGTGGTTTCATATCCCGGGTTCTGCTCTAAATTTGAATTTTTGATAATTTCTGTTTGAGGAATGGGGCAAAGGTTGTGCGCTTCGCTCACATATTCGCCACCTTTGGAGTTGATCTCCTTACTGACTCTTTTTACGGTCTCTACGAGTATTCCCCATCGTACAAGGTCGAACCGGCGGTGTCCTTCATAGCAGAGTTCGCGGGCGCGCTCATCTTGGATAAGGGATTGGAACTGCTTGTAATTCAGATCCTCCACTTCGTCTATACCGGCTCGTAGACGGATCTCATTTACGGCATCGTAGGCCTCTTCGGTAGGGGCGCCTTTCCATTCGTTCAGTGCTTCAGCATACATCAAGAGAACATCGGCATAACGAAATACGGGGAAATTTAAACCGTCATGGTCGAGCATCTGCTTGCCGGTTCTGTCCCAATATTTGATAACAGCGATGCGGCTGTCCTTGAAAGGTTGCCCGCGCCACGTTTTGGCCAGATTGTGTTCGAGACGTAAATCCCATTCGTCGTATTTATTATAGAAGGATGTTGGGGCGGAGCTGCCTCCCAGTCCGTTGAATTTGTCCCATTCCTCTTTGCTCGGGCCCAAATACCACAACATGCGGGCTGAGAAGTCGGTATAATCGGCATTGAATTGTATGGAGAAAATGTGTTCCTGTTCATTTTCAAAAGCCTGGGAGAAGATGTCGCTGTAATTGTCGAATAATTTGTATTTATTCAATCCCATGACTTCTTCGCATGCACCTGCCGCTTTTTCCCACTGTTTTTGTAATAGATACATTTTCGCTAATAAGGTATAGGAGGCACCTTTACTGATTCTGGCTACAACGGTGGGGTTCTTTTCCAATAGTGGAGACACCTCTTCGAGTTCGTCAATGATGAACTTGGCCAGTTCATCCTTTGTAGCCCTTTTTACGTTCTTCACCTGATCCAATGAGGTGATTTCATCTTGTAGCAACGGCACGCCTCCCCAGTATGTCAATGCGTGATAGTAATAGAAAGCGCGCAGGCAACGGGCTTCTGATAACAGAAGAATACGTTTGTTTTCATCGAACGTTGATTCTTTTATGCGGCTTATGGCTGTGTTACAGGCACCGATAGCCTGATAAGTGGTAAGCCACCAGTCACTCCATCTGTTTTCGCCCGAAGTCCATTGATAATTGGCGGAACCGCCCGCACTACCGGATATATCGGTGCCTTCGAAAGCGAAACACCATCTGTCCTGGCTATAATAGCCGGTTCCGTAAAGGAAGCTGTAACATCCGGCTACGGCAGCTTCGGCTCCGTCTACCGTTTCAAATAGTTTATCGACACTCAGTTGTGATATCGGTGTTTTGTTCAGCATATCCAGACACGAACTTAACGTCACTGTCAGGGTGCATAATACCATTATTTTTAATCTTTTCATGATTCTTTTCATTATAGTGTAATCTTAAAACCAAAAGTATACGTTCTTGCCGATGGGTATGCGGTGAAGTCCATACCCCGGAGTACATTTGCCGAATAAACTTTATATCCACCTTCCTTTCCCGTATTTACTTCCGGGTCGTATCCTTTATAAGAGGTAAATGTGAACAAGTTAGTTCCGGTAACGTAGCATTGCATATCCTGAATTACTTTATTTTTCTTCCAGCTCTTCACCGGGAAATTGTAATACAGGCTGATGCTCTTAATCTTCAGATGTGAACCGTCATGAATCATATAAGTGGAGGGCTGGTATTCGTCATTGGAATAGAGCTTGGGATAAGCCGCACGCGGATTGTCGAGCGACCAGAAATCCTTTATCCGCTTATATTGGTTTACGAACCGGGGATCGACTGTGGCATACAGGAAGTCACCGCCGGCCAATATATCGTTGCCATAGGTTCCTTGCAGGAATATGCTTAAGGTGAAATTCTTGTAGGTGAAAGTATTGTTGATACCTCCGAAAAAGTCGGGGTTCGGGTCACCGATGGTGGTCTGGTCTTCAATCGATACGACACCGTCGCCATTGATATCCCGGTATATTTCCTGTCCGAGAGAGGCTGTCGGTTCATTTCCGGCATCGATCTGTTCGCGAGAATGGTAGATACCGTCCATGATATAGCCATAGAATACACCGACAGGTTGACCTACTTTCAGCCAGGAATAAGGATGGGTTCCCAAGCCCGGGCGGAAGGTGTATTCGAAGTCTTTATCCGGTCCCATGGCAAGCACTTCATTCTTATTGGTCGAGATGTTGAATTCGGTAGACCATGTGAAATCTTTCGTCATGATATTGGTAGTACGGATCATTAATTCCACACCGCGGTTTGAAATCTTTCCTACGTTCATAAAGCCGTTCTTGAAGCCCGAAACATAAGGGAATTCCACATCCAGCAAGAGATCTTTGGTTCTTTTGGAATAGAAATCGAGTTCTACGTTCAGGCGTGAATTGAAGAAAGAGGCCTCGATACCGAAATCGACTTGGGCGGTTGTTTCCCATTTCAGTTTGTCGTTACCCAAACGGTCGGGGACGTAGCCGATTTGCGGAATTTCTCCTAACATGACATTCTGTTGTCTCATCAGAGGCAAGGTCTGATACAGGGCAATATCCTGGTTTCCGGAGAGACCGTAACTCAGTCTTACTTTTAAGTTGTTCAGTTTAGTGAAACGTTTCATGAATTTCTCTTCCGAGATTCTCCAGCCTAAGGCTGCCGAAGGGAAGAATGCGAATTGGTTGTCCTTGCCCAGACGTGACGAACCGTCATATCTGCCTGTAAGGGTAATCAGATAGCGGTCGCGGATGGAATAGTTGATTCGTCCTAAATAAGAGATGATGGCCCATTCGGAAGCCGAGCTTCCTATCTGACGGGTTTTGGTTTCGGCATCGGAGAGATTATTCCAGTCGAGCAGGTCGTTGGTGAAGTTCTTTCCGAAGAGATCCAATCCTTCGTTGCGTCCGAATTGGAGCGTATATCCTCCCAAAACAGTGAGGTGATGGCCTTCCACTATCTCTTTCATATAGTTGGCTGTGTTTTCCCACAAGATGGAATATCCTTCCGACTGGTTGATCCGTGCTTCGCCTTTGGTTTTATTCTGCATCATGGTAGGTAGAGATCCGGGCTTATATTCACTCGTCTTGGCGGTACTGGCATTCAGACCTAAGGAGGTTTTGAACTTTAATCCCTTAATAGGCTCCCAGTCTCCGAAAACACCGAGGTATACGGTAGTCGACTTTTCTTCTTTTTTGCGGAGATTGAGTTGGGCAACTACGTTATCGATTTTATTGCTCACTACACGTGAAGGGCTGTCGGCGGCATATGAACCGTCTTCGTTATAGATAGGCATGGTCGGCGGAGTTGCCAAAGCGGAACTTTGGTAGTCGAAACCTCCCAGGCTTACCAGATTGGGCTTTCGGGCAGAATGCGAGAACTGGAAATTGGCACCGATATTTACTTTGTTACCGATCTTCCTGTCCAAATTAAGACGGGTCTGATAGCGTCTGATTCCCGATTTTTTGATTACACCTTCCTGATCGAACATGCTTAATGACAGATAATAGCGGGTGTCTTTGTTACCTCCCGAAGCGGCTACCTGATAATTCTGCATCAATGCTGTCTGGAGAATTTCGTCTTGCCAGTCGGTTCCTTTTTCATAGATGCTGGGGTTTTCGATAGACGGTTCCTGGCCGGCGGCGACATCCTGTTGGTTTAACATCTCGGCATATTCGCGGGCATTGAGCATTTCCAGGCGTTTGGCAACCTGCTGAACGCCTACATAGGCATTGACTGTGACGCTGTTGCCTCCTTCTGTTCCTCTTTTCGTAGTGATGATAACTACCCCGTTGGCACCTCTGGCACCATAAATGGAGGTGGCGGCAGCATCTTTCAGGATTTCTATCGATTCTATATCGTTCGGGTCGATCAGGTTCAGATCGCCTGCACCGATAAATCCGTCTACCACATACAACGGCTGGTTACTTGCCGAGATGGAGTTACCGCCACGGATAAGGATGTTAGTTGCCGCACCCGGTTCGCCGGAAGTATTGGTAACGTGTACACCCGATACTTTACCGGTAAGTGCCTGATCGAGACGTACGGTCGGGATATTGTTTATATCTTTCCCTCCCAAGCGGGCAACAGCACCTGTCAGGTCTTTTTTTCTCATGACTCCATAGCCGATTGCCACTACTTCATTGAGCATCTGGCTGTCTTCTTCCATCAGAACGTTGATAACCGCTTTGTCCTTCGTTCTTACTTCTTTCTGCTTATAACCGATGTAAGAGAACTGGAGTACGGAGTTTTTGTCTTTTAACTGGATGGAATAGTTACCGTCCATATCGGTGGTCGCACCTTCATTACCGTTTTTAACCCGGATGGTGACACCGACAAGCGGTTCGTCCATGGCATCTGTAATTTTTCCTTTGATGATGACGGGCTTACTTGCAACGGCTTGTTGCAGAGTAATGATGACTGATTTGGACTGTATGCTAAAACTCAGTCCTCTCGGTGCAAGAACCGTTTTGAGAATCTCCGTCAGGCTTCGATCCTGTACAGATACGGTAATGTCCTTCCGATTGTCCACCACTCCTTCGCGATACGAAAAATAGTAATCCGTTTTGTGTTGGATTTCTTCGAAGAACTGCTTGAGTGTGACATTGCTAAGCGAAAGAGAGAGCTTCGGCTCCGGTGCATTCTGAAGATTCTGGGCATTCAGAATGCCCATGAATCCGTTCATTAGTAATAAAAAGAATATGATACGAAATTTTTCTGTGATCATGGCTGTTTTAAAGTATTTCATTCTTTAAGGTGTTTTTTACTTATTGGTTTGAAGTTTTCTTTTTCTTTTTTTCCTTGTCCGTTCTATAAGTAGTACACATATTTATTCTTTTTGTAACATTTGTTTTTTTATGTTTTATAGCAGGTTATTTCTTTTCTCCCTCGGCAGCCCTTTTTTTCAAGGCATCGATGGTTATATCGATCAGCCGGCCTGCTTGTTCTTGCCCTTTGTAGGCGGCTACACGAAGCATTGAAGCATTTTTGGGGATAGAAAGAGTGTCTGTATACATATTGGAATAGATATCGGGGATGGTATTGTCGAATGTATAGAACAGGCTTAATCCTTCTATTTCTGTCTTCATTGCTATTTTCAGTTGGCGCTCTTTATCCCAATGGGGATAAATGATAGGATCGTAGATGCTGCGGGCATAATTGACGCCGGATCGGTCGAAACGTTCGAACTGTTGCTCCACCCTGTTTACAAAGAACTTCCAGTTGCGCAACCGGGCATCGGTCCACAGGGTTTCCGATATCGCCAGGGCACGGGGCCAGATCATATATTCCACTTGCCGGTAGTGGGGGACGGATTCCGTCCAGAGATTTCCTTGCCCGCCCATGATCAGGGAAGCGTCCACACTATCGGGAATGAGTTGATATTTGTAACAGTCCTGTAGGCGCAGCATGGAATAGGTGTTTGGTTCGACTGTCGGATCTCCCTGATAAAAGTCCAGATAGCAATGGTCGGTTGGGGTCATGATGACGGAATGTCCTTGCTTGGCAGCTTCTATACCTCCTTTCATACCTCTCCACGACATGACGATAGTTTCCGGTGCCAAGCCGCCTTCTAATATTTCATCCCATCCGATAACCTGTTTCCCTCTTTTTTGAACCATCGCGGCCACACGTTTCACAAAGTAGCTTTGCAGTTCTTCCAGGTTTTTAAGATGTTCTTTCTGCATACGCATTTTGCATTTGGAACACTTCTCCCAAAATCCTTTATAGCATTCGTCACCGCCGATATGGATATAAGGAGAAGGGAAGAGGCGGGCGACTTCGGCGAATACGCTGTCCAGCACTTCAAATGTCTGTTCATTGCCGGCACACAGGGAGTTTTCTATTTTGGTATAGAAAGTGTTGCCTACATTGACGTGGAACGGTCCTCCCGTACAGGATATTTCCGGATAGGCCGACAGGGCTGCCATGCTGTGTCCGGGAATATCTATTTCGGGCACGATGGTTACATAGCGCTGTTGTGCATATTCTACAATTTCCCGGATATCTTCTGTTGTGTAATATCCTCCGTAACTCAGGGAGTCGGTCGGCAGTTGCGGTTCCCGCTCCCACCAATTACCTACGCGGGGCGCTCTCCATGCACCGATGGCAGTGAGTCTGGGCAGTGATTTTACTTCTAATCTCCATCCTTGATCATCGGTCAGATGCCAATGGAATACATTGTATTTGTATTCGGCCATCTGGTCGATGAATTTCTTTACTTCCTGCTTGGTGAAGAAATGCCGGCTGACGTCGAGCATCAGTCCCCGCCATGCAAATTGGGGTTTATCAGTGACTTCTATGCAGTTAATACTCCAGGTGGCGTCTGCCTGTACCGTTTTCGACTTTATTTCCGGCGGGAGTAACTGAAGTACGGATTGTATACCGTTGAATATTCCGTGATGCTTGTATGCGCTCAAAATCAGTTGATCTGACGATATCGAGAGCTGATATCCCTCCTCACCCAGTTCTTTGTGTTCGCCTAACTGGAAAATAATCGTACCGGAGTTGTTTACCGGCAGGGAAAAGCCTGTGGCGTCACTGATTTCTTCATTGAAGTAGTTTGCTAAGGCCGTCATTTCCGGATCGGACTTGTCTATGCCGATGCTGCTTTGCCCGGTTATGTAGAAGGTACCCGGTTTCAGTTCGTACGTACTCGGCAGAGGAATAATCCCAATGGATTCGTTGGATATGCTATTCTCCGGTTGGGTACAACTGACTGCACATCCGAACAGAAGGAGAAGAGCGAAATGATTGATGATCTTCATTTACTTGTTTTTTTAGATATGTATTTGGCTTTGCCTGTTGTCATATATTCCCATACACCTGTTACCCATGAGTCTACCCGGGCTTTTTCTACGGGGGTACTTGCAGCCGCTTGTGCTTTATGTACCAATTTTTCCAGTTCTTCCATCACTTTGTCCGTACCGAGGTATTCCCAGGCGATGGACTCCGTCTGGTGAAATTGTGCGTCTTTGGTCTGGATATCCGACGGATAGTTTTTCGAATCGCTATAAACGCTTTCTATCTTGTCATAGAAATCCGACATCGGTTTGGCTGCTTTGCCGAAATAAGAGGTAAAGAACTCGTCGATCAGTTCGTCCGGGTCTAATGATGGATTATCATATAGTTTCATGGTGATGTAGAAATCCAGTTGTTCGCCGATACCGCACAGGAAGATTCCCCGTACCTTATCTTTTGCATACATTTTTATTTGTCCGGCTACTTCATGGATACTGAACCCCGGGAATACATGGAAGTTTTGTACCAGACCGCGTTCGGTTGGAAAGCACAAGTAATTCCACAGGTAGACAGGGCGGCCGCTCTTTTTACTCTCTTCTATCCATTTCTTGTAATAATCTACTTCATTCTCTTTCATTTTCGGTGCCCAGTAATTTCTTGGATGCAGACAGGGAGCTACCGATATATTGTCTTCCAGTGTCATGTCTTCCGGCATATAGGCATACACATGATAAGCTAAAGCCGATATTTTTTTGTTTGGATGTGTTTTCTTAACCTCTTTGGCCACGTTGTTAATAAAAGTCCAGAGATAATGAGTGGCGGTACCGCAGTTGAAATGCTCTCCACGGATGTTGTCTTTATCGATTGCCAACTGCCGGGTGCACTCTTCGCATTGGCACCAGTTTGCGTTATCCAACGGAACGATTGCAAAATAATCTCCTAAAGCGATTTGTTCACCTTTCAAAGGTTTACCGTCAAAATAGTCGCGGGCATCTTGGGCCACTTGCTCGATGAATGCCCGGTTGGTATAGCAGAACTGACGTTCGTGAGGGCCACCCGTACGTCCTGCTGCGAAGTATTCGGGATGATAGCTTTCGAATAATTCCGGCCGTTCCGGATTCTTTTGCAGGAAGCGGTCCTGATAGGCAGTGAAAGCATGGTTGGCTGCCCACTTTTCACCACCGAACCGGATGCGTCTGAGAAATAGCTGTAAATTTTCCGAAGTTGCGTTGAAATATTGTTCTTTCATCATCGGCCAATCGAAAGAATAACTGCCGTCTCTGTATTTGAGAACGGGCGCACGCATTATTCTGACAGGTGAGAGTTTTAAGTTTTTCTGTTTTGGAACGATGATATTCAGTGAATCGGGACCGTAGAAACGGATACCCAAGTAGTTCTCCAAGAAGTCATACACGGCATAGCAGGTGCCCTGCGCATCATAAATAGACGGAAGGGTGAGTTCGGCAGTAGCTGACGGATCACCAGTGGATTGGGAATAATTGATTTTCGTCCGGTCTTTCGAAGGAGTGATACCGTTATTGTCACGTCCGCCGTCTGTGTCGAAGTTTTCGTCCTGTCCCATGAGCGTAATTGTCTCCGGAGTGATCTCTATAAGATATTCTTGCTCCTTGAAACGAACTTTTTCCGTATATTTACTACCGCCTACAAAGATGATTTTCGACGGCTGTTGGGGAACTTCGCTGACTATAGGCAGATGAATATCCAGAGATTGTTTGATGAAATGTTGCAGTTCATGCGCTGCAAGTATTGCCGAAGGAGACGGTTGCTCGCCGGTCACTATAAATGTCCGGTCTTTTTCTATGACAAAAGCTTTCTTGGCCGAACAGAGAACCGGCATCATTAATAGCGTAATATACAATATAAATTTCTTCATAAGCATTTTTTGTTTAAAAAAGGGTATGACAATGGCTTGGAACCAACCTGCGAAGGTTCCCTCTTGAGTTTTTTAAAACGAATCGGATGTAAGAAAAAGGACAAAAAAGTAACGGACAAAAGAGATTATAATATCTTTTGCAACATTAGTAAGTTGTTAAGAATGAGTGGATTTAATTTGTATTTTTCATGCGCTTTTCTGTTTTTTTAGATTATATATATGTCATTGTTTTCTATCTTGAATTTCAGGTTATAGTGTATACGCAATATATTCATCATCTCTTGTATGGAAATCAGTTTAAATTGTCCGGTGAACTTATCGTTCACAAGATTTTCTTTATCATAGTGTATAGTGACCCCATACCATCTTTCCATACGTTTGAAAACTTCCGTCAACGGTACGGCATTGAATGCCAGTATGCCTTGTTTCCATGCCAGTTCCGAATCCTCCTCCATAATGGAAATGTTACCTTTCTGCTCATTTCTGGAATAGACGAATTTTTGTGACGGGGTCAGATAAACAGGTTTGGACGGATAACCGTTCATGGTCAGTTTGACTTTTCCTTCTATAAGCGCCGTTTCTACAATGTTTTCATCGTTGTAAACAGAAACATTGAAAGAAGTCCCCAATACTTCCACATCGAAAACGGAGGTCTTTACGATAAACGGTTTTTCTTTATTGGGAGTAACTTCAAAGAATGCTTCTCCTTCAAGGGACACCTCTCTCAATTTCCCGTTAAATTCGGGGGTATACGTTAATTTAGACTCACTGTTCAGATGAACGATTGTCCCGTCCGGTAACGTGATACCGGCACGTTGTCCTCTGTTGACGGATACGATATTGGGTATTTGTTTATAATGGTCCATCTCACGGTAGAGATAAACGGTGGAGAAAATCAGGATCGGTATCAGCAGAGAAGCGGCAACGGTAGATACCCGTTTCAGCCACATCCGTCTGAGATCTTTCTTTATCTCTTCGTCAATGCGTCTGCGGGTACGCTCTTTAGCGCTGGGAGGCATAACGTGAATATTCATGTCTTTCTGCCAGCAGTCATCGAGCATATTCGGGATACTTCTGTCGGAATCATCCTGAATCTTTTGCTGTAGCTCCTTGTATTCTTCTTCGTTGATGCTACCGTGAATATATTTTTCGAGTATATTATTATTTTTCTCCATAATCGATCCTGTCCGTTTATAGGTAGTACACAGAAACGGCAAACCTGTAACATGCGTACTTCCTGTTATTAATATTTTTTAAGTATTACCATTAATTCATGAAAAGAATAGCAAAGCAAAGGCCTGTCTTGATGAGCTCTTCTCTGAGTACTTTGAGTGCACTGCTTAGCTGATTTCTCACAGACTGCTCGGAGATGTCGAGCTTTAGAGCGATCTCCTGGCTGGATAGCCCTTCTTCCCTGCTCATTTCAAATATCATTCTTTGCCGTTTGCTCAGTTTGTCTTTCGCCTGAAGAATCTGTTCGTTCAGTTCATGAAAGTTAAAGTCGTTCTCGGTAGTGTTTGCACCCTCTTCGGCAGCGTCCAGTTGTGCAGTATATTCGTCATAAGAGAGCAGGGTAAGCCTGTTTCTGAGATCATTCAGAAATTTGTTTTTGGCAATGGTGAAGAGGAAAGAACGAAAAGAATATTCGGGCGACAGATGTTCTCGCATTTGCCAGATTTTCAGGAAAACCTCCTGAACAATCTCTTCCGCCATTTCGGACGAATGTGTCAGGTTATAGGCAAAGCCATACAATCTGTCGGCATAAAGATCGTATAGTTTGTTGAAGTCGGCATGCGATCCTTTTCGGAGACCTAAAATGTATTTTTCATCCATAAAGAAGAGGTGTTTTTAATAGTGGTGCCAAAGTTAGAGAAATATATGATAAAGAGAATTGATTCGATTGAAAAATATTAGGCGGGTATATTTTACAAATAAAAAAAGGTATGTCCGGTCATTGTAGGGCATACCTTTCTCAAAACACGTATGGAATCTATCTATTGCACTTCAAAGATAGACGTTATTATATTTTCTCTAACACAAATATAGTGACTTTTGTGTGTATAGTTTGCCTTTTCCCGATTTTCTGTTCAAAAAGGCTGGAATTTTGAGTGTTTCTCATGTTGGGAAGATGGATATGGTCAAGCAATTAATAAGCTGATGTCGGTCAAGTATAATAATGAATAGAGAAGGATAGATATTCTTGTATTGTTGAAAATCGATTTCTTAATATGCAAAACATGGGGATGTTTTATACCACAACATCCCCATGTTCAGAATCACAACATCCCCATGTTTTGGCCAAAGACATCCGGATGTTGTGATAAAGTATCTTTTGTATGGTTATAATGGATCTTTGATCATTTTCTGTACCAGTTCCGGGTTGTTTGTCGTGATGTAATCGGCACCGTGATCGATACACCATTGTATTTCTTCGGGTTCGCTTACCGTCCAGATATTGACTTCGAGTCCTGAATCATGGAGTTGCTTTATCCATTCAGGATTCTTTTTGAATACGTTGATGTGATAGTCGGCTCCTGTTCCTCCGATTTTCTTTAATACGTCCGGTGCTACGCCGTTCAGATAGAGAATCGGGCAGTTGGTCTGTTTCACAAGTTCATCGAAAGCATTTCTGGAAAAAGTAATGTAGGAGGTTCTTGTTTCCAGTTCTTTGGCTTTTACCAGGTCGAGTATCATTTTTACGGCTTCTTTTTCATGTTCCCTGTTTTTATGGGGTTTTATTTCCAATACCAAGTCTATCGTAAGGCGTTTGGCAACGTCGAGAAACTGATCCAATGACGGTAGGTATTCTCCGTTTTTCAATTTCTGATTCAGAATGGTGTCGGATGACGTGGTTTCTATTACGTAACCGTTTATATGATCGTCATGGTTTACTACCAGTTTTTTATCGGCTGTCAGCCATACGTCGAATTCGCATGCGTCGCATTGGATGGAGTCGGCTTTTATCAAGGCACGGATGGAGTTCTGGGCCGAGCCTTCGATGTCCCAATATCCCCGGTGAGCCACTATTTTGGGTTGGGCATTTACGGTAAGAGTTACGAGGATTCCCATCAGACAGATGAATACAAGTTTTCTTTTCATGATATACTGAATTTTGAAGTTATTTTTCGAGTGAGATAATTACACTTCCGGGAGAATGGCAGGAAAGGCGGAGTGAGTCTTTCTTCTTTTTGATTTTCGCATGGGAAGTATTTTCTATGATGCTAACTTTTCCATAGGTTGAATTTGGAGGGAGAGAGAGCCGGAAACTGCCTTTGACGGGATTGCTGAAAAAGATGACCCTTTTCCCGTTGATGAATCCGTCGTAAGCAAATGCAGACCCTGTATCGAGCAACGGGGTGGCGATCCAGGTGTATACCCCGCTCCACGAATCATGATGACCGATGGTTCGGAGGGTATTTCCGATGAGCTTGTGATAACATTTAGTCCAGGAATTACCTATGAAAATCACGTCATCATCGGGGAGCTCATCATGTGTTCCCAATCCGCGGTGAAGGAGGAAAGAGGATTGAAAATACGAATCGCCTTTTTCGATGAACCGGTTGAACCGGGGGAAATCTTGCTTTTTAAATCGGTTTGTCTGGTGTATGTTGGTCCAGAAAGGATACTTTCCTAAGGGGGTGAGAAGCTGGTTTTCATCTTTGAACATGGATTGCATTCCGTAATATTTGGTTATTATGACGGGAGTCCGGTTGATGTAGTCGTGAGATAAATCGACCTGGATGCTGTTGCCCCTTATCGTGTAATTTACGTTCTCAATACATAGCGTATCGGTAAAATAGGTCTTATCTCCGGTCTGTTCTGCGCTTAGAGGATTGAATATCCGGTTTTTTACTTCCAACTTTATTATTTGTGCTTTCAAGAGGGTGTCGGAGGAAATGCTTTGTCCGTCGGCATAGAGTTTTATCGAGAAAGTCTCGGCTGTTTGGGTCTTTTCGTCCGTAAACAGATGGTTGCCGCCACACCAACCGCCGCCCCGGATCTCAAATGGGCCGATATTGTCACTGTATGCTTCATTTACGACCGTAGTACCGGTAGTGCCGGAGGTGACGGAAACACGGTAAAAAGTGAATAAATCATTTGCCATGCACTTTTTGAACCAATAGTTTATTTCGTGATGATCGTCGATTTGAGAAGACACATACACATTCTCTCCTGCTTTTCTGATCGTGCAGAGTCCGTTGTGAGACTGCATCGACAGGGGGGAAAGCAAAAAGAAAATGAGTATGAGCCTGTTCATAGCTTTATTTATTAGGTCGATGATTTAATCTATTCGGTTAGCGTCTTCTCTATTTTGTCAGTGCCTTTATGCTTCTGCGGGCAACGATGTGGCGCGCCAGCCGATCCATAATCTTTTTATCTTCCGGCGAGGAGGAATGGTATAAATCCAATAGCCCTTTGCTGCCGGTGTAGTAGGCTATAGCCGAAGTCTCAAAAACATTGTGGTCTTCGAATGCCTTGATATATGCAAGCATCCTGTCATAAGAAGAATCCTCACAGTCATAAAGGGCCTTGCTGTCGCATTCGAATTCCATAGCCATGCCGTGACGCAGGGCGAGTTCACAGGCTTCGTCCAGACGCGAATCGGGGATGTCTTTTGTAAAGAAATGATTGGGCTGCTGATAGGCGATGTCGAATCCTAATTCTTTCCACTGATCGTATCCTTTCGCTTTCCAATAAGGAATCCAGACAAATTCCTTTTTCTTGGCATGGATGTACTGACTTACGTATTTCGGGAGATCTTTGCAAGTGGCAATATCCTCGTCCACCCAATAGAAACCGGATAATTCCAGATTCTTATATTTGGCCTTTTTGAAGCGGCTCATCAATTGGTCTATGTACCATTGGGCAGCTTTTATCTGATCGGCTTGCCGGTTGAAATCAAGGGGAGTTCCGTCTATCGATCCCCAGTCTTTTTGTTTGGACAGGGGAATGGCGACTCCTAAAACAACCTTATGCTTGAAGCGGGGTTTCCCAATCTCTTTTTTCTCTTGTTCGATGCATTGATCGAGAGCGTCCAGTGCTTTCCCTTTTTCAAAGATTCTGTCGAGAAGCCATTCCCATTCCGTTTTCCGTGCCTGTTTTTTGGTATATCCGTAGGCATAAGTGGAGCCTTTGCCATCGGCAAACTCGAGGAATAAAAAGCCGTCGAACAGCCATTCTTTTGTACCGTCGGCAAACTGGTGGGTGACGTATGGGACAAACTGGTCGGGTGTCCAGTCGATTCTTTGCACGCCTCCTTGATAGATGAGTGCCAGATCGCGGATTTTATTGGTTTTGTACTTGCTTCCTTCGTTTTCTCCGGCTTCTGAGGAGTGGAAAGGGACCATGAGAATGAGCGCTGTTAAGAGGTATAGAATCTTTTTCATGTTTAATAATTTTGTTTTTTTAGAGCCTGTTTAAATTTTGCTCAGTATTATTTTGAGAGTTATTTTTGAGGATGTTTTTCTGTTTTTATGAGGAGGATAGTGGGCTATCTGACGAGTAAAAACAGGAAAACAGATCGAAAATAAACTCAAAATAAACTGATAAAAACTTTTAAGAGGAAAATTTAAACAGGCTCTTTAATGTTACTAATTTTTTTATTTGTAAAATAGGGATTATTAGACTATCAGCGAACGGTTACCTTTCTGGTCTCTCCATCGACTATCACTATGTAAATGCCGGACGGACATTGAAAACTTTTCCTGTTTTCGCTGACCAGTATGCCGTTGGCGGTATATATCCGGATCGATTCGGGATCTCCCGATATATACAGTTCTCCGACACCTCCTGCAACGATGACATCGGTTTTAGGAGGATCGGGCGTTTCAATGCCCACGCCCCGGCTACGTCTGTTCAGGATGTGGCCGGCAATCCTGTCCAGAATAAGCGTATTCTCGATAGAGTTTGAACGGTACATATCGAGGATTCCCTTGGTTCCCGAATAATAGGCAATGGATGACTCTTCGAAGACGCCGTTGTTTTCGAAAGCATTGATATAGCTTTCCAATCTGCTATAATAAGAATCCTCTTTTTCGTATAGCACGTTGCTGTCGAACTCCATTTCCAGTCCCATTCCGAATTTTCGGGCAGTGTTGCAGGCTTGATCCAGCCGGATGTCGGGTATGTCCTTGCTAAAGAAATGGTTCGGTTGTAGGAAAGCGGTATCGAATCCTAATTTTTTCCATAAGTTATATCCGGATGCATTCCAATATGGAATCCAATAGAAGCGTTTGTCCAGTTGATGAATGTATTCGCTGACATCTTTAGGCAGATCTCCGCACTTGGCTGTACTCTCTTCGAGCCAGTAGAAACCTGTCAGTTCCAGATTGTTGTAGGTTTCTTCTGCAAATCGTTCCATCAGTTGGTCTATATACCATTTGGCGGCTGTTATCTGATCGTCTCTGTTTGTGAAATCCAACGTCTTCCCATCAAGACTTCCCCAGTCGGTTTGACCGGTGATGGGCGATACGACTCCAAGTACAATTCGGTGTTTGAATGACGGCTCTCCGATGATCGTTTTGTAATGCTCGATACACGAATTTAAGGCATCGAGAGACTTACCCTTTTCGAATACTCTGTTCAGCAACCATTCCCAGTCGCTTCTTTGGGCATTCCGTGTTCCGTAGCTGGAACCGAATGCTATCTGCCAGCTATCTGTAAATTCGAAAAAGAGAAACGAGTCGAAAAACCATTCCATACGACCATCGGCAAAAGTGTGGACCACGTAAGGACGCAGTTCGTCTTCCGTCCACTCGGGTCGATGGTTACCGCCCTGATAGATGAGGGCCATATCCGAGACTACATCCGTTTTATAAGCAGCTGTTGCCGTACTTGCACCGAGGAAAACGGTAATGACCGTAATGGCGAGTGTGATATATGTTTTTTTTAAAGTTGACATCATTTCTTTTTATGGTTTATGGCTTTTTTTAATATAGGTAATATTGCGTCGACGTATTGTTCGAATCCACAATCGGTGAAATGGATACCGTCGACAGTCGATTCGCCGTTGGCGGAGATTAATGACCTCCCTTTCACCAGATATATTTTTTTCAGTCCCTGCTTTTTCAGTGATGAAAAGGCTTGGTTCATAGCATCGTTTTTGTCCTTAATCTCTTTGGCCATTCTAAGGTCGAACTTAGAATGGGGGAAAATGGGGTCCTCGACAAATATCAAAGGGACGTCCGGATGCTTTTCTCTCAGTATCCGTACAAACTTTTCCGTTTTTTCCAGAATCTGTTCGGGAGATGCATTCGGCACATAATCGAGCACGTAAGCGGATGCATCCACATGGGCCATCATCTCTGCCACTTCATAGTCGATGAAAGCATTGCCACTGAATCCCAGGTTGATGGTTTCTACGTTTAGTTTTCTTCCTATCAGGTTGGTGGCAGCCATTCCGGGACGTGAGGCACAGGCTCCTTGCGTAATGCTGCTTCCGTAAAATACGATGGGTTTTCGGGTATCGGGGTAGGGTAACGAAGGCTGCCCGATGTGAGACGGTGCAGCGACTCCGATCTGCAATGAATGAATCCCGTCGTACAGGGGAAGGTAGAGCATATATTCACGCTCGGTGGCATCCATGCCGGATATGATCTGCCATTGATTGGTTTTACCCGAAGGTTGCGCACTGTTCACAAACCGCCATTTGCCATCGATAAAGCAGTAGAGGTCGAGTCCCTTGATACCGACCGGTGCCATGTGTTTCATGGAATTGTTGAACGTATTTTCCCATTTCACAGCGATCACGGGCGAGTCGGAACGGAAGCGTACTGCAATTCCGGCGGAATTCTGTCCTAAGTTCCATACCGCTTCCCGCGTAGTTGGTTTCAGGAAATAGGGAATACGGGAAAAAAACGGCAGGGAATCGGGGTATATCTTTCCGATAACCGGGAACCGGACGGCATCGAAATATGTCAATGAGTCCGCCCCGGAGGTACCGGACGCCTGTGTGGTACTTCCGAAGAGAATGAGAGTCGATAGACATACATATAGAAAAATCAATGCCAAGCGTTTCATCATCCGGTTATTTTAAGGGAAATTTCATGACGTTTATTTTCTCTACCGGGCGAAGTACATTGTTTACTTTCCAGGTTCTATTTTTGCTGATGTTGAGAGGAAGCGTAGCTCTGAAATCCTTGCTTGACGCGCCGAAAGAGAGCGTATATTCCCCTTTGGATGTAAGCCATTGCGAGTTGGCTTCATCAAATGAGGCCAGATCGTAATCGGTAAATTCAAGTTTTACCGTTTCGCTTTCCCCCGGCTTTAATTCCCGTGTTTTTCCGAAAGTTTTTAGCTCTACACTTGGTTTTTGGATGGAAGTCTGCGGGGCGGAAATGTATAATTGTACGGTCTCTTTTCCGGATAGGTTTCCTGTATTGGTTATCTGGATGGTCGCTACCCATTTTTCGTTCTTTCTTTCGAGCTTCGGTTTGCCGAAAGAGAAATTCGTATACGACAATCCGTATCCGAAAGGATAGACGATGGCTTTATTGGCCGTATTGAAGTAGCGGTAGCCTACCCAGATATCTTCTTCGTAATTAGTATAATCGAAGTTTTTGCCGCTTTTGGTCTCTCCCACCATCGGGAAGTTTCTGGAGGAAGGAATGTCGAAGTAGTCTATCGGGAAAGTCATCGGAAGTTTGCCGGAAGGATTTGCTTTTCCGCTGATTACATCTGCTATGGCATCTCCGCACTCCTGTCCCGGAAACCAAGCCAGCAGTATGGCATCCGGTTCATCCTTCCAGGAGTTCATCTCCATGACCCCGCAAACGTTCATTACCACCGCTACCTTTTTTCCTGCAGCGTGAAATTGGGAAGATACGTTTTCAATCATGAATTTTTCTTCGGGCGTAAGGTAAAAGTCACCTTCCAGTCTGCGGTCGGACTCTTCGCCGGAACCCCTGCCGATGACGATGAGTGCGATGTCGGAATTTTTAGCTTCCTGCCCGATAATGCTTTCCGCTTTTGACAGATCCATTTCGGCGATTACCGTCCGGTTGTATGATAGTTTCTCCCAGTCGGTGCTTTCCGGATGTTTGTCGAGAAGGTCATTCTGAAATTCCACGAATTTTGTATAGAGTCCTTTCAATCTGTTGCTTAGTGTATAACCGCCCTTTTCGAGTCCGGTAGATATATCTGTGATATGAGCTTTGTTTACGTTGGAAGATCCGGTACCTCCGGCAATGGACTTGTATGCAGTGGCACCGAACAAAGCTATTTTCGCGCCTTGGGATATGGGGAGAAAGGAACGGTCGTTTTTCAGGAGCACCATTCCTTCGGTAGCGATACGGCGTGCCAATGCTGCATTTGCAGCAAGGTCGGGAGCTTCATTATATTCCCATCCTTTGTTAGAGATGGATTTGGAAATGAGTTTCAATACGTACTTCACACTTTTGTTTAGAGTGGTTTCGCTGATCCGGCCGTTTTTTACTCCGGCTATTATTTCATCTACCTGAGATTGTTCTCCCGGCATCATTAGGTCCGTTCCGCCATTGAGTTGGTCGGCAGTATCCCGTTTTTTATACCAATCGGTTACAATCAGACCGTTATAATTCCATTCGTTCCGGAGAATCGTCCGGAGCAGTTCCGGATTGGCTTGTGTATATTGCCCTCCTATTTTATTGTAAGAACCCATCACGGTCCACGGATCGGAGTTTTTGATACATATTTCGAATCCTTTGAGATAAATCTCACGGATGGCACGTTGGGAGATGCGTGCATCGTTGTAGAGTTTACCTGTTTGCTGATTGTTGGCAATAAAATGTTTCAGGCTCGCTCCGATTCCTTTGTCCTGGATTCCGTTGATCATGGCTGCGCCCATTATACCGGAAAGATAGGGATCTTCGGAGAAATATTCGAAATTGCGTCCGCAAAGAGGGTTGCGCATAATATTGATGCCCGGTGTGAGTACGATGTCGACACCGTAGGCCAGAGCCTCATCACCGATTGCATTACCTTCCAGCCGGGCTATGTCCTTGTTCCAAGTGGCGGCCAGTGCTGTGGTCGAGGGGAAACAGGTGCAATAAGAAGTATACGGTTTGTTTGGTAGGACAGGAGTGATTCGTACTCCTACCGGACCATCTGCCAGATTGATGGAGGGAATATCCAGGGAATCGATCGGAAAAGTATATCCTGCAGATCCTGCAACTATATGGCTGACTCCTTTATCACTACCCGGACATCCTACTAAAAGCCGGGCTTTTTGTTCCAGAGTGAGTTGGCTGACAATATGATTGATGTCTTTATCGTTGTAGTGTGGCTTACTGCCGTTGCCGGCAAAGAGATTGCTGACAGAAAAGATGAGTACATATAAAAGGGGTATGATGGCCTTGTGCATGGTGTGGTAAATGTCTTGATTTGTTCTATGTAACTGGTGCTATTTTTATGAAAATGTAGAAAGAGCCTGTCTGAATTTACTTTCGGATGATACCGGTCGGAATTTGAACAGGCTCTTGAAATAAAAACCTTTTATTTGACTATTACTTTGGTTGCATTGTTATCGGTTTTGACAATATATGTTCCCGGAATACATTTCACGTTATTCTCATTACGGCTGATGAGAATACCGCTTATGGTATAGACTTCGATAGAAGCAGGTTCACCTTCAATTGTAATTTCTCCGGTACCACCGATAACGGTTGCTTTAGGAGTTTCTGTTTTTTCAACACCGGTATCTGTACCAACTGTGAATGAATATTTTGCAATGTATCCGTTAGGATAATACTGATAAATATAGGCTTCGGTTTCGCTGACAGCTTCTGCTGTCAGATGATTTCCATAAAAAGCATTGTTTGTATACATAGGATTACCATCATCTTTTTGTTCCGAATACTTGGTTGCTATTCTTACATCTGCATCACTGTCTTCTATTTCAGATGTAGCTTTAGTAGCCAATTTGGATACGGTGAAGCCGTCGGCATTGTTATCGCCGGAAGGATATACGATGTAGTCTTTACCTCCTAACTTGAAGATGTAGAACCCTGCACATCCGCTATGGCGGGGAGTTATATAGTAAGACTCATGTGACCAGTTACCGTCATCATCTAACGCTAACTTTTGGATGGAGTTACAATTTGTTTTATTATATAATGGACTCAGAATAGCTAAGTCTTCGCCATTTTCCCAACTGGATATTATCGTGGTGGTAGCAAAATTTCCCGATACTCCGAATGGGCTTTCATAAGTATAGGTGTACGTATTGGCTACGTCTTGTTGGCCGTTTATGATTGGTATTTCAATCAGTTGAGGATACCATGCTGTACCCATATACAGGAGACCGCCAGTCGTTTTGTCGAGTACGTTACCTCTGACATGTCCCCAAAAGTCGAGACGCCCCGGTGTAATTCCGCTTAATGGAATATCTATTACGTCTGAACCATCTGCAGGAATAATTCTCAGTTCGTTTCGGGTACTGACATAATTGGTGTTAAAAGTTCCAATACGCACAATGATGTTTCCCGCATCGTCAAATGTAATATTGGTTCCTTCTCCGGAAGGGATGTCTGTTATTTTCCCGGTTTCATCCCATACCTCAATTTGTTTGGTGTCTTTGTTTTGGAGATAGAATTTTCCATTCATACCGAATCCTTGACGTGCACTTGTGTGTAATGGAGCGACGTCTGTATTCATCCATAGCAACTTAAGATTTGAATCCATAGAAGACTTCGCATCTGCAATAGAAGGAGTCAAAACGAACATGCCGGTTAGCATGATCGTTGCTGTAAGTAATTGTTTTTTCATCATTTTTGAAATTTAAGTTGAACAATAGAAATTATTTTGATTTTGTTTTTTGTCATTGTATCATTAATTTAGCTATCCTGTTGAATGTTTTATCTGATAAGGTGATTATATAAAAACCTGGGGTCAACGATTCTGTGGGCAGTACTGTCGGTGTATTGCCGTTTTTCTTGTATTCGAAACGATGGATCAACCGCCCGGTGGTACTGTAGATGCAGACAGTACCGCTTCCGTTGAAATCGATATAGACCTGGTCTCCTGTTCTTGCAGGATTGGGATATACATTGATAGAGCCGGTGGCGGTTGAAACGATTCCTGTGCCGGAACCGTTTACGGTAACAAGTAAAGTTGTGGTCAATTCACCTAATGAAGCAGTTAGGGGGTGAGTACCTGCACCGCTACATAATACGGTAGTACCGTTTTCTTGTACTTCTCCCAATTCGGTACTGCAGGAAAGAGTTATTCCTTTCACGTTTGTATCGATGAGCAATCCTTGTGCGTTGTAGCCGTATATCACTGGAGAGTAGTAACTGTTCTGTTCCGCTTTTTTCGCATAATCGGCAAAGCGGATTTGAGCTATTTCCTTATCTGTAGTGACAGGAGTTGTAATGAAAAGGCCGTTTTTTACAGCTCTCAGGCTTCCTTCACTCGGCGTGTTGATAACGCCCAGTTCCTTGACATACAGGGTAGAGGAACCTCCTCCATCAAAGTTCAGCGCTTCCGTACACCCCAGATTGAGCAGTATTGCAGCCAGATCTTTAGAGGGTACACCGACCGATACTCCCGGTTGACGACCGTCGACAACAAGTAGTATTACCTTTGTTCCATCAGTGTTGTAACCTATTGCCGTACGAGGCTCACGATTGACCAGGTGATCCAGGGAACCTTGTGTTTCAAGAATCTTTCCCTCTTGAAGTAGCATCGGGCATCCGCCACACATGTCTGTGATGTCTGTTGTTGCCACATTATCGAAATAAATGGTCGGGGTAACTTCGAACTCCTCGCCAAGTTGCATCTTGGTCAGTGTATTGGTCGTAAATCCTGTTCCGGAAAGTACGAACCCATTTTCCGGAATCGCCATATTGCCGACATCTTTTACCGGTGCAACCGTTACGCGCATCCGGGTAGTTCCTTCTGATTTCAACGGGCCGTCGACAGCTACGGCACCAACCTCTACTCCTGCCCCTTTGGTACCCGTAGTGCTGCCTTTACGAGAAGTATACAATATCATCTCATTGTCACTGCGTACGGCATTAACGGCTTTGATGGAAGCCTGTCCGGCGTTTGGCGAGACTAATTTGAAAGTAGTATAAGGAGCACCGGAATGAAGTTTTTTATCTTTGTCAATACCTATTGCATACCATCCGGTCCCCTTATAACTTTTATACATCTCTCCGTTCGCAGCCGTAGTACCGACAGGCCCCATACCACCAATGAAGTCGGCATTTACACCAGCAAAATAGATGTTTTCCGGATCATTATGGGATGCCGGCATGTTCGGTACGGTTACATTGCTTGTCAGATTATCCTTTCCCATTATCAATTTCAAGTTCACATTCGGATTGGTCATGTCCGTGGTTGTATAGAATACACGCAGCTTCACCGGACCTTCCAGCATCAAAGTTGTCTGGGTGGTACCGGGGCCTATCACTACATGCGACAATGTATCTACACGATATTCGACGTTTTGCAATTTCCAGGTGGTGGAAGCAAAAGAGCCGAACGGGATGCAACTCAATAAAAACAATAGTAAAGAATAGCTGTTTTTCATGATTCTATAAATTAATTCGTATGCCTTGCAGGGCTTTTACAGTCCGTTTTTTATTATTGTCGGGCAATATTATTTCATGGTCCACGCTGTCCATGTTCACGTAATATTGCACTCTTTGACCTTTCGGAGAAATCCATTCGGAGCCGGCTACCACATTCATTTTGCCGAATCCGTGAACGTCGGTTATCGGATTATCCCCTTTCGGGATGATCTCCTTTACATATCTTCCTCCTACAAAAACATCGTGTTGCTTTTTACGAAGCACCGAGAGTGTTTTTAAAAAGTCGGCTTCTCTTTTGGCTTCCTCCTTCATTAAAAGCGTAGGATCTACCCAACCCAACTGTGAACCGTACAGAAAGCATTGCATGGTCTGATACAGGAAGTCGCCACGATTTACTCTGTCGGTAGGCGAATAGGTATATGCCGATGTGATAAGTCTGTCGGAATAGACCATTGGGAACAAAGGTACTATCTTACAACCGTTGTGGGGTGAATTGACCGTGAGCAACAGATCGAACATGTCGATGTAACATTCTGCATTCTCTTCGCTGATTAAGATATTTCCCGGTTCCAGGTGATAGGTGCGGAGTGAATCCATCAGATGGCGGTAAGATTTGTGCCAGTAGTCACCTCCGCCCCGGGCATGTCCGTGATTGGTGGCCCAACAAGGCTGGGGAGCGGCGGCAGCGATCTGGTCAATATAAACTCCATTGGTTTTCAGTTCTTTCTGGATTTTAATGACAAGATCGGTAATGATCCCTTGCCACAGTTTGGATGCGGGGCAGGTGACGGAGTTCAGTACTTTGGATGTGGGATAAATTTCGGTATAGAGCGTTCCGTCCGGTTTCCGGCATGAAGCTGAGGCACCATTCAGGGCAGCATAACTGTCGCTTGCGGGATCCCACAACCGCCCGTTGATATAAGGGACGGTGTGGCAACCTCTTTTCCGGACTTCGGCTATCATCTCGGCAAAATCCGTTTTTGCGGGGAAGTAGTCCGGATAGTGAGTGTCATAAGGGTGATGATGCCAGAAGTACCAGTGCACGAAGGTGTTTTTGCCATATAAATCGATGGCTTTGTTTACGGCTGTCCGTACGGTGTCATTCACTCCTTTGGCTCTGATCCAGGTATCGGTATCTAAGAGCCATTGAGGGATGTTGCGCGATGCTAACGGTTTGCTTCCCCATTCGGTGGTAAACGTAAAAGGACGATACCATTTCGTTGCTGCATCCTGCCATCCGAGATGGGAGTATCCGATCACTGTCGGCCACGGAAGGGTAAAGGTCTTGCTTGTATGGTCCGACCATCCTTCGGAGGCTACAATGTCTGTTAAGAGAGTTACGCTCTTATCGCCCACTGCGGCTCTGAAATCTTTGCCGCAGGCTTCTCTGTCCTCGGTAGCATAATATACTGATCCGTCGGGGTTGTGAAGAAACAGGAGTTGCATGGAACCGGTCACCGAGGGATAGCTGGAAGTATATACCTGCGGGTTACTTAGGTTATACTCTGCACCCCAACCTGCCGAGGTGATCAACTTGGCTTTATCGGGACGGGTTACCGTGATACGGGGGAATTGCGTATTACTTACCAGCCATCCATCCGGAGTGCCCGCTTGAATATCCCAATAAGCGAGTTCCGAATCGCCGGGAAGGGAAACGGTCATTACTACAGGAACCAGATCTTGGTAAGTAAGCCGCATGTTCCATTTGAAGGCAATGGCGACATGTCCGTCCTTCGTTGTCTTTGCCCATCCGGCATACTCGCCGTGAGAGGGGAAAAGTACCGGGTTTTCTCCTTGCGGTCCTTTGTAGGTAAGCGTCCAGGGAACGGTATTGTATCCTTTGCTCAATACTAATTCTTTTCCGTTAAGTGTCAGCTTTGAGATGTCGAAAGCTTCCCCTTTGGGAAATTCCACTCTCACTTTGCTGTTCCGGAGTGTTAGGGTCGAGTCGGTTTCGGTCACTTGCGTACCACTGGCTTGGCCCCACGCCGCAGTAAAGCTTACGAGAGAGACAAGAATAGATATTAAACAACTTTTCATCATGATATTAAATAGATTACTGGTATTACAAAATTTAGATTCAATATTCGGGATTGGTCAGATTCGGATCACGGTCTGTCTCAAGACGTGGAATAGGCCACCATGTAAATCTTGAAGCCCAGAATCTGTTTTTATCGCGCACCCTGAGTTTATCTTTGTAGCTTTCATAGGAAGGAACATCGTTCAGGTCGTGACGTTCGTCCGTTTTGAAATTGGGAATATCGGTAGCTTCCAGCCCTTCGTATCTGATGTCGGTTTTGGGTTGTCCGTAAGAAGGATGCTCGTTCAGCATATCACTGATGCCCCAACGGCGGACGTCGACGAACAGTAATCCTTCAAGTGCTAATTCGACTTTGCGTTCACGGCGTATCAATTGGCGCATTTTAGTTTGATCTCCTTTTCGATCGGTGGATACATCCGGCATTCCGACACGTCCGCGCACTTCATTGATGGCAGAGTACACCGATTCGTCCAGTTCGTTGAGTTCTATCTTGGCTTCGGCATACGAAAGGAGTATTTCGGCATAGCGCATCAAGATCAGATTGCTTGAAGAACTCATCAGTTGTTCTGTGTTCTCATCGGCATATTTACGCCATAAATACCCTACTCCATTGTTGACGAGCGATGGACTGGTGGTGGTTACATCCACATTCTGAGCAGTATACCAGGCATTTCTACGAGGATAGAACCGGGTTTTATCATCGTATATGTTGAGAACGAGTTTCAATGGATTGTTGCCGTCGGTATTGGTATAATTTATGGTGTCGCCATGACCGGCCAATGTTGCATTGAAACGGGGATCCCTGTTTCGTGTGGGGTGTTTCGGATCATAAAGTTCCGATTCGTCGATACGTTTGCCGTCGATGCATTCATAGGTATCTACGATTAAGGAACTGGGGAAACGTACTGATGAGCCATAATTACGGGATGAATGCCCGTAACCTACGGTATGCAGTTTTTTTGTTCCGCTTGTGGAATACATCAATTCCCATAGCAGTTCATTTCGGACATCGCTTTTGGCCTGACCGGTTAAGTTGAACAGGTCGGAGAAGTTGGTAGCCAATTTGCGTTTTCCAATCACTTTTTCGGCGGCATCCGCAGCCGTTCTGAAATATTCGCTGCCTTTATTGTTGACATTGAAACTTCCGCCGAACAGGCCGATGCGGGCTATCAGACCATATGCTACGGCTTTATCTACGCGTCCCCGTTCAGTCCCGGTCCAAGGAAGATAGTCGGCGGCGTCATTAAGGTCTTCGATCAGAAAATCGATAATGTCTCCTTTGGGGGTACGGCCCAATTGGTATTCGTCTATGGTAACGGGAGCCGTAAAGAAAGGTACGTCGCCAAATGCCGATACGAGGTTGTAATAGGCATATGCTCTGAGTACACGCGCTTCGGCATAATATTGCCGGGCTGCATCACTCATCCCTGCAACGGCATTTTTGGCACCGTAAATTACAGAGTTAGCGCGGGCGGCTATCGCATATTCTCCGGTCCAGAAGGCTTGAATTTTACCATTATCGGGGTTCAGTGTTCCTCCTGCTCCGATCGAGTTGTTTTCGTCTTGCTCGAGTCCGTATGCAGTGTAATGATCAAGAACGATACATGCGGGTACCGACCAGTTCATGTCGAAATACAAAAGGGAATAAATTCCTGTAACGCCCTCTTTTAATCCCGCTTCGGTGGCATAGAATCCTTCGGCATCGTATGCAGGGTTCTCCTTGTCGAGGAAATCGGCACATGAGGAAAGTCCTATGACGGTAAGAACTGTGGCAGTTAAGTTATATAATAATGTCTTTTTCATCTTTCTGGTGAATTAAAATTCTACATTGAGTCCGAATATAAATGTCTTGTTTAGCGGATAGCAGCTTGCACCTGATCCGATGCTGTTTTCCGGGTCGAAACCTTCGTAGAAGTTATTCTTTACCGTAAACAGGTTTTGTGCGCTTGCATAGATTCTAACTTTGGATAGGGTGGCTTTCTGTGTCCATCTTTGTGGCAATGTGTATCCTATCACTATGTTTTTCAAACGGCAATAAGCCCCGCTTTTTACCCAGAAACTCGATATCATATTATTGGGATTTGTCCCGTTGGGATCTTCGAGCAATATCGGGAATTTGGCGTTTGGATTGTCTTCGGTCCAGTAATCTAACTGGTATTTGTAAATCGTATAATTGCCCGATAAAGCACGTGCGCCGGCACCGGAATAATATACGTCTCTTTTACCTACTCCTTGGAAGAACAAGGAAAAATCGAGTCCTTTCCAGTCACCACCCAATGTCAGTCCGAATTCATATCGGGGAGTGGGGTTTCCGAGTATTGTACGGTCGTAACTGTCTATCTTTCCATCGGGTACTCCTTCCGGGCCACTGATATCTTTATATTTTATATATCCCGGTTTTACATTGTCGGGATTACCACCGTATACGGGAGAATTGTTGATTTCTTCCCGGCTTTGAAAATAACCGTCGGCCACATATCCGTACCATGAGTTGTATTGTTCGCCTTCTTGGGTAATCGTTGTAGTACCTACATATTCTTTTCCATATAAATCGGTTACTTCATTTTTTACATCGGAAAGATTTCCTTTGATGTAATAGTTTAAGTTGCCCACCCGGTCTTGCCAGGTTAATGAGAGTTCCCAGCCCTTGTTGCGCATCGAACCGGCATTCTCCCATGGAGCGGTCATACCGACGAATAATGGAACAGGAAACTGTTGAAGCATGTCGGTGATGTCTTTTATGTAATAATCGAAAGTTGCGTTGAAACGGTTATTAAACAGGCCGAGATCGAGACCTGTATTAATTTGTTTCGACTTTTCCCAAGTGATGGCTTCGTTCGCCAACTGTATTTGTGCAACACCTGTCGCCAACTCTTTGTCGAACCAGTATCCGTAGCTCGTTGCACTGCCTATGGAGGAAGCGTAAGGATAATAACCACTGATAGCCTGGTTGCCCAGTTCGCCATAAGAGGCTCTTATTTTCAGATTGCTTACTACGCTCTTTGCCGATTCAAAAAAGTTTTCTTCGGATATTCTCCATCCGGCAGATACCGAAGGGAAGAACCCCCAACGATGTCCTTTCTTGAATCTTGAAGTACCGTCATACCGGCCGTTGACTTCCAGTAAATATCGGTCGTCATAGGCATAGTTTATTCTAAAGAAATACGATAACATGGCCCATGCATATTTGGAACTTGAATTGGAGGCTGTGCTGATATCTCCGTTTACCAGTTCTTCGTATCCGTCATAATAATAATTCTTACGACCGGCCAACAGATAGCTGTAATTTAATTCTTCACTTTGAAATCCGACTAATGCTTTTAGGTAGTTCTTATGGAAATTTTTCTCATAAGTACCTTGCAGGTTGTACTGTTTGGTAACGGTTTTTGTTCTTTGCTCCGATTTGGATGAACCGGTAGTCGGGAATTCTCCTTTGGATACACCATTTTCATATACTTGGTAAGGTTTTACAAAAGCGTTGGTTTCGCCATCTGCACGTTTCCATGTATAGGCTCCGAAGATGTTGAATCCGTCGAAAGGATCGATGGATAGAGTGGTTCTTGCCGTATATTCGGGGGCGGTGCTGTTCGTTACACATCCGTTCCGTACCATAGCGATGGGATTAGTACCGTTAATGCCGTATCCCCATGTGCCATCGGCGTTGATACCGGACATGATAGGGGTCATTGTCAATGCTTTACCGATAATGTTGGCGGCAGTATCCATTACTGGTGATTTTGCCGTTGACTGCCGTATTCCTATGTCTACTCCGAGCTTCATCCACTTGTTTACTTTTGTATCGGTGTTGACACGTAAGGAGGTCCGTGTAAATTTGTTATTATCAATCAATCCGTCCTGTGCATAGTAACCGGCTGTGGCGAAAAGTTTGGTTATATCATTTCCTCCACTGATGCTGAGCGAGTAGTTCTGAATCAATGCTGATTCTTTAATCACCTCGTTACGCCAGTCTGTGTCGTAATAATTGATATTATCTACTCCGCCGTTTTGGTATATGTCGATGGTTTGGGTGTATAACGGAGCTTGGTCTGCGTTGGCACGTGCCACGTCTACTGCCTGCATATATTCTATGGCACTTGTAGGAGTAGGCAGGGTTGTTGGTGTATTGAATCCGGCATAACCGTTGAATGTCAGTTTCACTTTTCCCTCAGAGCCTCGTTTGGTAGTAATAAGTATCACTCCGTTTGAAGCTCGTGAACCATAGATAGAGGCAGAAGCTGCATCCTTTAGTACTGTGATCGATTCTACAGAGTTTAAGTCGATACGGTTCATGTCCCCCTCCACTCCATCGATTAATACCAATGGAGAGGTTGCCGAATTGAGAGATCCTAATCCTCTGATCTTGATAGAGGCATTGTCTGCTCCCGGCTGTCCGGACGACTGAATCGCGGTAAGTCCCGGAATAACACCTTGTAGAGCGGCGGAACCGGTGGATACATTACGTCTGAGGATGTCTTCACTATTTATGCTCTGTACGGATCCTGTAAGGTTTATTTTTTTTTGTGTACCGTAACCCACTACTACTACATCGTCAAGAATGACATCGGAACTTTCCAAGGTTATATTCTTTGTTTCGGATTTGCTGACCTTTACCTTTATCGGCGTATAGCCTATATACGTATACGTCAATGTGGTGGGTTGGGTTAGTTGCAATTCATAGTTACCGTCTAAGTCTGTAATGGTTCCTATGTTGTTGGTCGATATGATAGAGGCGCCTATCAACGGTTCTCCGTCACTTCCTTTCACTTGTCCTCTGATTGTAAAAGTTCCGGATGTCGCTTTCGGATCGGATATTTGAGATGTTTTTTTCGACAGGATGATTTGTTTCGGACTTTTGATAACATATGCAATCTCCGTGTCTTTGAGGAGACTGGTAAGAATCGTTTCAATAGATTTGTTGTCTATTTTAAAATTTACTTTCTTGTTGAAATCCGGTAGGTTCTCTGCGTAAAAGAACTTGTAACCGGTATTCCCTTCAATGACTTTGATTGCCTGAGCGATCGTCTTATTCGTAATATTAACCGAATGCTGTGCGTTTGCCGGGTGGGCTATAGTCAATAGCAGCCCAAGCACACATGACGATATGAGCATCTTTAAATGATAGTTCTTCATAGGTTTTTGTTGTTTCTAATTTGATTTTTTCTGGTCTACAATTGTTATTTTATTTTTATGAGATGATACGGTTATGACAGAGTCGGTCATTGTATATGTAAGCGGGTAACTCAGGCTCATTATATACAGGACATTGTTTAATGAGTTGTTCTGGATTGTTCCCGTGAATTTCATGTTTTTTAATTTGGTGTCGTCAATGCAGATTTTTACATTGTACATTCTTTCCATCGTCCGGGCGATGGAAGATAGGGGTTCGGCTTCGAAAACAAGTTGTCCTGTTCTCCAATAGTTGGCAACCGATATGTCATCTACTGTTGATGATTGGATGGTCTGTTGTTTCATATGGTAAGTGGCAACTCCGTTGGGAAGCAGCGTTACGCTTTGTTCATTATTGAAAACTTTCACTTTCCCTTTGGCAAGAGTCGTAGTGATAACACTGTCGGCCGGATATGCTTTCACATTGAATTCAGTGCCTAAGGCTTCTATCTCCACTCCGTTGCATGTTACGACGAATCTTTTATCCGGATTTTTAGCGACTTCGAAATAGGCTTCACCATTGAGCGTTACTACTCGTTCTTCGGAATTGTAATTACCTGCAAATGATATTTTCGATGCGGAATTCAAGTGTACTATGGTACCGTCTGCCAGACGCATGCTTCCTTTTTGTCCCGGTTCTACTTCGAAAGTATAGATATTGCTTTCTATCTTATCCTTGTGTCCTGTGAAATGATCGTATAGCAGATAGGAAGCAAAAGCTGAACATAGAATAACGGCAATTGAAGCGGCAATTCTCGAAATAGAATAAGACCTGTGTCGGATAGTAAGTGTTGGGGCCGGTTGAGGCGTTGCTTCTTCTATCTTCGACCGTATTTCATTCCACATCTCGTCTTCGAGAGAATCGTCAATCTTCTCAGAGGCATTTTTCCATGCTTCCCTGCTGGCTCGTTCGGCGTCTTCCGAATTTATCCACTTGGCAAGTTCGGTGCGTTCCGATGTAGAGGAAGAGCCTGTGAGCAGATTGGTGACTAAATGTTTTATGCGTTCTATATTCATTTTCTGTGGTTATTTATAATATATATCCACAGCACCCATAAAAGGATTACAAGAAAATGAAATATTTTAGAATTTAGTTGAAGTAATGATTAAAAAGACCATAAATATAGGGCCTATTTTGGATTTTAAGAAATGGATGGTACGATGTATTTGGGTAGAGACCGTCTTCTCGGAAATAGATAACTTCTGTGCTATTTCCTTGTTGGACAATCCATTACTCCATCTCATCAAGAATATCCTGCGGCGTGCTTCCGGAAGTTCTGCCAATAATGCGAGAATTTGTTGTTCTATCATGTCACGTGAAAGATTTTCTTCTATTTGTGGTTCTTCTGCTTCTTTTATCTCTTCCTTTATTCGATCGGTATAATTCCTAAGGATATTTAAACGGCGTATTTCGCGGAACAGCAGATTCCGGGAAATGGAATATATGTATCCTTCGATATTACCGTTCGGGTCAAGTTGTGACCGCACTTCCCATAATTGAAGAAATGTGTTCTGGGTAATGTCTTTTGCCAAATCCGGATCATATATAAAAGAATTTATATAATTGAAAACCTTTCCTGCATAAGCTTTATATAGTGATTCAAAGGCTTTCATATCACCGGAAATGAAGGAGTTTATATTATACAGTTTACTCATGAAAAAATTGATGTGTGGTTATCCTCTGCTTTTGTATATTTCAAATATACCATTTATTTCGGTTACAGTCAAGTGGGTTAACGGATTTTGTTTGCTCTCTCTTTCTTTTTAACTTTTACTTTTCGGCAGTTTTAAAATTGTATTAATCTTCAATATGGCCGGTTGTCATAAAGTGTGATTGCCTGTTTATCCGCTCATATTTTCTTTCTTGTTAATAAACCGCAATATTTGTCACTGAAAAAAAATATAAATGATATATTTGTTGCCTAAACAGATTGTACCATGAAAAACTTATTTCTTATTTTTATTCTCTTATTTACTTTAGACCTAAATGCTCAAGATACATTAAGACTTAAAGTCATGACTTATAACTTGAGATTCGGAGAACTTGCAACTATCGATCAATTGGCTGAACATATTAAAGCTTTTCACCCTGACTTTGTGGCGCTTGAGGAGGTAGATGTAAATACTCAGCGGTCACTTGCTCCCCATCAGAACGGCAAAGACATGCTTTCCGAATTGGCGGGAAAAACCAATATGTTCGGTCTTTACGGGAAAACCATTCATTTCAGTAATGGTTATTATGGAATAGGAATACTTTCCAAATATCCTTATATAAACGTTACTAAAATAGCTTTACCCAATCCTCGTCCGGAGATTGAACCCCGTGTCCTTCTTGAAGCTCTGTTCGAAGTAGGGAAAAAAGATACCATCTGCTTTGCAGCCACCCATTTGGATGTAACGGATGAAAAGACTCGTGAATTGCAGGCAGAATGCATTACCGATCATTTTAAAAGTTCCCCTTATCCTGTGATTATCGGTGGAGATTTTAATGCGGAACCCAACTCCGGGGTCATAAAGAATATAATGACCCGTAATTGGTTTGACGCTACTGACTCGGCTCCGACTTTTCCTGCCTGGAATCCGGAAGTGAAGCTTGATTACATCTACGCCCGTCCTAAAAAGGGGTGGAGGCTGATAAGAACTCAAGCTGTTCAGTCGCTGCTGTCCGATCATCTTCCTATTGTCGCAGAGCTTGAATACATACGTGAACAATAATTTATCGATATACCTTTCATCCGTTGACCGATGATTACTTGATCCAATTCTTCTCGATTTCTTCAAGGCTTTTTCCGGTTGTTTCCGGAACCAGTTTCCATATAATCAGCATGTAGGGGATGCACATACCTGCGAAAATCAGGAAAGTACCGGCCGGAGTGATTGTCTGCAACATCCAGGGGGTTAATTGTCCGATAAGGTATGTTCCGATCCAGAGTGAGAAGCCGGCAATGGACATAGCCAGGCCCCGGACTTTGATCGGATACATTTCGGAAAGGAGTACCCAGATGACTGCGCATATCGATATGGCACAGCAGAAAATATAACTTAAGAAGAAGACAAGTAATGCAATACTCGGTATTCCTAATTCTGCCCCTTTGATAAAATAGAATGCGATGAGTATCAGCGAGAGTATCATGCCCGATACACCGTAATATACCAGCTTTTTTCGCCCTACTTTATCAATGATTACCAGAGCTAATACAGTGGTGAGCATATTAACCGTTCCTACCAATACCTGATAAAAAAGGGAATCGCCGTTGGATAAACCGCTTTTTTCGAAAATGGACGGTCCGTAATAAAGTACTGCGTTCACTCCCATGAATTGTCCTAAAATGGCGATGGCTACTCCGATCATTACAGCTTTGAGTATGCCGGGTTGTAATAGCATGGCCCATTCTGATTTCGATTCTTTACCGATGACCTGGCGGATGGCATTTATCTGTATTTCGGATTCATTCTTGCTGCCATAAATTCGTTGCAGAATGCGACCGGCTACGACGTCCTTATTTCGAAGAACCAGCCAGCGCGGACTTTCGGGAATAAAGAAAATGATCAGGAAGAAGAGTAATGCCGGAACAGTTTCGAGCCCTAACATACCTCTCCATATTTCATCTGAGAATATCTTAACGATCCATGGATAACCGGACTGGGCGGCGGATTCTGCCCCCAACATCAATTGGTAATTGGCCAGGTATGCACCTAAAAAGCCGACAGTGATAGCTAATTGATATAGCGATACCAATCGTCCACGATACTGGGCAATCGATACTTCGGATATATATAGCGGAGAAATAATGGAAACGATCCCAATGCCGATTCCTCCGATGATACGGTATACAACCAACTCGTTAAAAGATGCTGATAAAGCGCATCCTATGGCAGAGGCGGAAAACAGGATAGCCGAGAGGATCATGGTATTCTTTCGGCCGGCTTTATCACTAAGGACTCCTGCGCAGGCAACTCCCCCGATGGAACCTACCAATGCACAACCGACATACCATCCTTCTTGCAGGGTGGTTAATCCGAACTGTTGGGATACTTGTGCAATGGTTCCCGAAATAACCGCTGTATCGTATCCGAATAGGAAACCTCCCAAGGCGGCTACAATCGATAGAAATAGGATATATCCTATATTTGTTTTTGATTCGTTCATTTCCGTATATTATTTAATATCAAAATATTCTTTATAGCGGTTGTACAGATGGCCTGCCTGAAGATAGGCCGATTGCGGACTCATAAAATGAGAAAATTCGAATGTGATGGCTTTATCGTATCCGGCTCTTTGGGCGGCTTCGAGCTTGAGCCGTAACTTGTCGAATTTGATCGGGAAGAATTTGATCGGCATATCCCGGTCGAAAGATTCGGCATTGGTCCAGCATTTCAGCCCGTATTTATCGGCCAGCCTTTTGTTGACTTCAAAGAAAGCGTCGAGTTCATTATAGTCTATCTGACCGTCTTGGAAGGCGCAGGCGTCTACTACGTCACTGATTCCGGCAAAAATTTCATCCCACTCTTCTTCATGTTCCTTTACCGAAACATATTCTTTCTTGGTCAGTATCGAGCTGGATGCCTGCACGGCTTTTTTCCCATCGATCCATGGAGATATGAATGTAGGTAATCCATTCGATATATCTTTGCATTGTTTTCCTAATGCATGAAATGTTCCGATTGCCCCTTTGGTCTTTCGGCTGATTTCCGTACTGATATACCATCCTTGAAAGCTTTTGTATTTCTCTCCATAGTTTTTCCATACCTCATCGATTACATGTTTGTTGTGTTCTATTTCCCAGGTAAGGTCGTTCGTGTCCCAATATTTTCCGGAGTCATACAGGCCGAAATAAAATTTCATGCCATATTTATCTGCCAGTCTCAGATACATATCCAATAGATCGACTGAAGGTTTGTAGCACCCTTGCCCGATCAGATATTCGGAGGGATAGGTGATAAATTTACGATATCCTGATCGGATCATGATGACGGTGTCTATACCAATTGCTTTCATATGCCGGAAGTCAGCATCCCATTCTTTTTCTCCCCAATTTTGGTGGGGGATGTCATGGGATATCTCGTCCAGGAAAGTGCCGGTTATTTTTAATGCATTGTTTTTGGGGACAATGAGTCTGCTCCGGATTTCATCAGTTGGCGTTTCTTCTCTTTTGGAGTTGCAGGAAGACAACCATGACGGTAACGTAATGGCGGCAGCACTTGCCAATGCTGATTTCTTCAGAAATTCTCTACGATTGTTGCTTTTCATATTCTCTGGTTTTTCTATTTGGATTCTGCTATTTATCTTGGTTATCGGGAATTGTCTGTATTCCTAATAAGGAGTAGTAGCCGGACACGTGTCTATGTGCTTTTCCGGATTACCCTTGGCAAACAAGGGGCTAAAATCATTAATTGGCTAATAATGTATCTAATGTGGGAACAAATAAAATAATAAAATTATAATAATGCAAGCATTTGATTAAATATTTTATTAAATAGCCCTATAATGTCACTTCGCTAATAAGAATTATTGAAGATGTATTGGGAAGGGGGAGTATATAAAATAAAACAACGGCATAAATTCGTCTTGTTATAACTTTGAATTTATGTCGTTGTTTCTTAAATGATGTTATTGAACGGGCGCTGTTATTTAGTGTACTCTGCCCAATTTATGTTTCTCATGTCACCACTTTTAGATAGTTCGGCATGCATACCCAACGATGCTTGAATACAATGAGGAGTCTGTGCCTTGTTGCCTGCCAATTTGAGATAATCCCAAAGAATTTGTTTGTAGTCCGGATGAGCACAGTTTTCAATAATAGCTTGCGCACGTTCTTTCGGGCTCTTGCCACGCAGGTCGGCTACTCCTTGTTCGGTGATAACGATATTCACAGAGTGCTCACTATGGTCGAGATGAGATACCATCGGAACAATGGCACTGATCTTGCCTTCTTTGGCAACAGACGGACAGGTGAAAATGGATATATAAGCATTGCGGGTGAAATCTCCCGAACCGCCTATACCGTTCATCATCTTTGTACCACCGATGTGGGTAGAGTTGACATTGCCGTAGATATCGGTTTCGATAGCTGTATTAATGGAAATGATACCCAAGCGGCGAACGACTTCCGGACTGTTGGATATTTCTGAAGGGCGGAGAACCAGCTTGTCCCGGAAGAAATCCATATCATCATAGATACCTTGCAGGCAGTCATTGGTAACGGTCAGCGAGCAGGCGCTACCAAATTTAACACGACCGTCGCGGATCAATCCGATAACGGAATTCTGAATCACTTCGGTGTACATTTCGAAAGCCGGAATCGTTTTGTCACGTCCGAGGGCTCCCAATACTGCATTGGCTATATTGCCTACCCCCGATTGCAACGGAAGGAAAGTAGATGGAATGATGCCACGCTTCATGTCGGCAGCTAAGAAATCGGCTACGTTCTGACCGATTTTATCTGTCAACGGGTCTGCTTCGGCAAAAGAACGGGCTTCGTCCGGCCAGTTTGTTTCCACTACGCCGATAATCTTCTTCGGGTCTACTTGTATATAAGGTGTACCGATTCGGTCACTGGGTTTATAGATCGGTATTTCGCGGCGATAAGGGGGATCGAGCGGTTCGTATACATCGTGCATTCCCATCATGTTTTTGCTGTGGGCGCTGTTCAGCTCCACGATGATTTTATCTGCCAGACGACAAACGGTAGGAGCAATGCCACCGGCAGCAGTCAGATAAATTTTTCCGTCCGGAGTCACTTCACAGGCTTCGATGATGGCAACATTTACCTTCCCCATGAAGCCGTAACGAACTTCTTGTGCCATTTGTGACAAATGGATGTCATTGTAAGCTATTTCGCCATTGTTCACAGCCTTGCGGAAATCGGAATTGGTGGTGTATGGAGCGCGATAACGAATTGCTTTAGCGCGTGACAGCACACCGTCGCAAGAATCGCCGGTAGAAGCACCTGTAAAAATACCTATCTGGTAAGGGTTTCCTTTTGCATGTTCCGCTTCTGCTATTTTTGCAATTTCCGCCGTAACGGCTTTGGCCGTTCCTGCAGGAGTAAACCCGCTCAGGCCGATGTTGTAGCCATGTTTAACCAGGCTTGCAGCTTCTGCTGCCGAGATAAAATTAAGTGCCATAAAAATCGTATATTTTTCGTGTTAGAATATCTATATTAATATTTTCTTCGAAGTATTTCCGACCAGATGATGGCACGCCTTGCCTCTTCTGCCGAACGAATGGAAAAATCATTTTTGCAAGTTTCCGCTTTTTTGTTTGTTTTGGGTGGTGACGGAGGAGCATAGGTATTTCTTGTGCCTTCTTGAAAAACGGGTGGTTTCGGGGAGGCTGTTACTTGCTCGTAAGTTTTTTCAATAATTACAGGTTCTTCGAATTCGGGTTCATATTCGTATTCCGGAGCAGGCATGGAATTTCCTTTTTCAGACTTTTTGTTTTTTTCTTTATTGAACTGTCTGAAAATTCCAAAAGCAAGAATGCCTGCCACCAAGAGAAATTGCATTACATCTTCCATTGTCTTTTTGGATTGTTGTCCGTTTTTTAGGATTATAGTTCGCCAAAGGTAGTTATTTAATCTGATTAGAGCTAACATTTTAGCATGAAAAAAGGGCAGCTTCACAGCTCCCCTTAATTTTTTTAACCTAAACCTTAACTATGAAAAAATCTAATGTTTCTTTCATTGCACAAAAGTGTGAAATAAAATAGAAAGCTCCAAGCGGTAGGTGAAAAAATGTTTGTTTCTTTAACGTAAATTAAAGATTTAGGCTTCAGATACTAACTTAAAGCGTTATTTTTGTTTCAATTTGCTGCTTATTGGGTGTGAAGCTGTATCTTTGCAAGGAAAATTTAAATTATAAAATTATGAACGAGTTAACGGGAGCGGACTTTAAATCCGCAACTGCCGATGACAACAAAAAGTTGTTTATTGAAACGTATGGTTGCCAGATGAACGTGGCCGACAGTGAAGTAATTGCTTCTGTGATGCAGATGGCGGGATATGGCGTGGCCGGATCATTGGATGAAGCGGATGCGGTGTTTATGAATACTTGCTCTATCCGCGATAATGCGGAGCAGAAGATTTTGAACCGTCTGGAATTCTTCCACTCATTGAAAAAAAAGAAGAAGAATCTGATTGTTGGGGTATTGGGTTGCATGGCAGAACGTGTGAAAGACGATCTGATCGAGCATCATCATGTCGATTTGGTGGTGGGACCGGATGCCTATCTGACTCTGCCTGAACTGGTGGCTTCGGTGGAAGCCGGCGAGAAGGCCATTAATGTAGATTTGTCTACTACCGAGACGTATCGTGATGTGATTCCTTCGCGTATTTGCGGGAATCATATTTCCGGTTTCGTTTCTATTATGCGTGGTTGCAATAATTTTTGTACCTACTGTATTGTGCCTTATACCCGTGGCCGCGAGCGTAGCCGTGATGTCGAAAGCATTCTCAATGAAGTGGCGGATTTGGTAACAAAAGGTTATAAGGAAATTACCCTTTTAGGGCAAAATGTAAACTCTTATCGTTTTGAAAAGCAGGACGGTGAAGTGGTTACTTTTCCAATGCTCCTGCGTATTGTGGCCGAAGCGGCGCCGGGCGTGAGAATCCGTTTCACGACTTCGCATCCCAAGGATATGAGTGACGAAACCCTGGAGGTTATTGCACAGATGCCTAACGTTTGCAAACATATTCATCTGCCGGTACAGAGCGGAAGTTCGCGTATTTTGAAACTGATGAACCGTAAGTATAATCGTGAGTGGTATCTGGAACGCGTGGATGCCATCAAACGTATAATTCCAGATTGTGGGTTGACTACCGATATTTTCTCCGGTTTCCATTCGGAGACGGAAGAAGATCATCAGGAGTCTCTCTCTCTGATGGAAATTTGTGGTTATGATGCCGCTTTTATGTTTAAATATTCCGAACGTCCCGGCACATATGCTTCCAAGCATCTTGAAGACAATGTGCCTGAAGAGGTAAAAATACGCCGCCTCAACGAGATTATCGCTTTGCAGAACCGTTTGTCGGCCGAATCGAATGCACGTTGCATCGGGAAGACTTACGAGGTGTTGGTAGAGGGCGTTTCCAAACGTTCGCGCGAGCAGCTCTTTGGGCGTACGGAGCAGAATCGTGTGGTGGTGTTCGACCGAGGGACGCATAAAATCGGTGACTTTGTAAATGTGAAAATTACCGAGTCCAGTTCGGCTACACTAAAAGGCGAAGAGGTAATGGCATAAATCTGCCGGTGCAGGAATTTTTATACGAAAATTCCTGCATAAATACCGGAAAGGTTTACCTTTGTCCTGAAAACACTAAAATGATACTACTATGAACAGATTTTTCCTTTCTATCGTCTCCTTGTTGGTCTCGTTATCGATGTCGGGGCAGTTGCCGTTTCAAAAGTCAGAAGTAAAAGAGGTAATGAAGAAAGTGGCCGATTGGCAGATTGCACACCAGAAAGATGTAAAACACGGACCGCTCGACTGGACCAATGCCGCATTGTATATGGGCATGCTCGATTGGGCCGAACTGGCGGAAAAAGAGTCCGGCGACACTTCTTATTATGACTGGCTGGTAAAGTTGGGACGGCGTTATGGCTGGCAACCCGATAAGCGGATGTATCACGCTGATGACATAGCTGTAGGGCAGGTCTTTGTCGATTTATATTGTAAATATAAAGATAGGAATATGTTGTATCCTACACAGGCACGTGCAGAATGGGTCGTTAACCATCCTTCCGACGGGCCGATGGAACTGGATTATAAAAAGCGCGAGACGCTGGAGCGCTGGACTTGGTGCGATGCACTTTATATGGCACCTCCCGTATATGTGAAGCTTTATGTGCTGACAGGAGATAAGAGATTTATCAAATTCATGAATAAGGAGTATAAGGCCACTTATGATCTTCTGTTTGATAAAGACGAACGCCTGTTTTATCGCGATTCCCGTTATCTTACCCAAAAGGAGGCCAATGGTGCGAAAGTATTCTGGGGGCGTGGCAACGGCTGGGTACTTGGAGGATTGGCGGAAATGCTTCAGGATTTTCCGAAGAAAGACAAGAACCGGAAATTTTATGAAGATCTGTTCGTTACTCTTTCCGAACGTGCGGCGAAGTTGCAGAGTCCCGATGGTTTCTGGCATGCCAGTATGCTCGATCCGGCATCTTACCCGTCACCGGAAACCAGTGCTACCGGATTCATCGTATATGCACTGGCTTATGGGATAAATGAAGGCTTGCTCGACAAGGATATCTATCTGCCTGTCGTGGAGAAAGGATGGAAAGCTTTGGTCTCTGCTGTTGAGACGGATGGAAAGTTGGGATATGTACAACCTATCGGGGCTGATCCTAAAAAAGTGACACGTGATATGACCGAGGTATACGGTGTGGGAGCGTTTTTGCTGGCGGGAAATCAGATTTATAAGTTAATATAAATAATTGGCTGATGGGTTAATATATCCATGAACTAACTGGTTACGCTGTTATTATGGAGAGAGGTTGCTTGTCTTGAAATATTATTATTACGACCGACTGCTTTGTTATTGAAATCCGGTATAAATAACCGGATTTCACTTTGTTTTTACCCCCTTCACCGCATTCACCTTTTTCCATCAAATCCCTTATTTATCGGATGTATAAGGTGAAGGGCACTTCCGGAAATTATGCACTGTGCAAAAGTTCCTTGAAGACGGTTCTTGTATATATTATGCATTGTTTTCACTGCCTGTAAGGACGGTGCTCAGAGACAGTGGGCATCCGGGCTGCAATTATCGGTTTCCCAGTTCGTATTCTCTTTCTGTCTTTCACCCTGTATATCCTATGAATAAGGGATTTGATGGAAAAAGGTGAATGCGGTGAAGGGGGTAAAAACGAAGTGAATACCAACTGTTTCATCAAATTTTAATTCCTTCGGATGAAGAAAAGACGTAGCAGGTTCCATTTCCGGTTGTACCCATTCGGATTGTGACTCTTATTTTCCGGTCAGTTTATCTATCAGCCATTGATTGACTTTTATATTCTGTTCCGGATAACGCCAATGTCCGGTTTCTTTCAACAGATAGAGTTCTTTGGGTGCTTTTATGATGTTGTATGCACTGTAAAAAGAGGTGGGTGGGCAGGTTTCGTCACTGTATCCCCAAGAGTAGAATCCGGGGATACGGATGTAACGTGCGAAATTGAGCACATCGTAGTATGCCAGTACTTTCGTTTCCTCGGGTGTGAGTTCTTTTACGCCAAACCAGCCGCCTGCCCGGTTGTGGGCATATCCGCCTATGTCACAGAGGGCGGGATAGAAAGCTGCCAGATACTTCACTCTGGAGTCGAGGGCGGCTGTCACTAAAGTTAAAGCTCCTCCCTGGCTACCGCCGTAGGCGGCCAGATTCTTTCCGTCATACTGTGGGAGTGCAGTGAGAAAATCGTTTGCCCGTATGCAACCGAGAAACACCCGGTTGTAATAGTAGTTTTCGCGGTCGTTCATGCGATGATACATATAATCCTTCAACGCTCCGAATTGTAGACTGCCGTATGCCTCCGCCTTTAAATCCAGAGGAATACCATGAATTCCGATCCGGAAGGTGATGACTCCCAGGCGTGCCAGTTCTTTATCACCGGTATGTTTTGCCACACCGGCTCCCGGCAGGCGTAAAACTGCGGGGAAACGTCCCTCTTTATTGGGAATGCATAATATTCCGTATAGGTGATTTCCACGGATATAGTGGGTAACTTTTACACGGTATACTTTTACATCGGCGTCACTCTCTTCCGGTATGAAGGTCATTTCTGATTTCATGGGATATTCTCTCATACGGCGGATCTGATCGTTCCAGAATGAATGGAAATCTTTGGGTATCAAAGTGGTAGGCCGTATCTGTTCGCAATCGTACGCGATGTTGATGAGATTGCGATAAGAAAATCCGTCTACCGTAGCTCTGACTTCACACGACAGGAATCCGGGCTGTTGCATACCCGGAGATTTTATTGTGACGGAGCCGTTCTTGAGTAAAACAGAATCTTTTTGTATTGGCACCATTTTCTCCGGTCCTACTGCATATTCTATCTTTATATTGTTCAGCTTCTGTTGATCGCGGAACAACGAAATGGTGAAATGCGCCGGTTCGCCTATCTTATAATTCCAATCATAATGATCGGGTGTGATTTGAATTGTTATGAGATCTTTGTTTCCTTTCGTTGCCTGTGCACCAATGGTGAAGAAAACCAGAACGGATAAGATGAATATTTTTTTCATGCTTTATGTCTTTTTGAATGAATGATATTGCCGGATACCTGAAGAAGCAGATTTTGTCCTTGTCGGAGCAGGCCCGATACCTCTTCACCGGTCTGTCCCTCTGCATAGAAGCGGATCATATCTTCCGTTTCCGAACTGCGGATCAACAACCATCGGCAATCTCCTTTAAAAATAAATTTAAGCCCGTTTACGACACCCCGGCTGCTTAAATATGATTTTACTTCCCGAATGGAGAATCCTGCCACTTCAAGAGGTTGATTTTCATATAACCAAGGTAATAGTTCATTTTTATCCGATTGTCCGTAACTCATGTCGATACGGTCATAATAGATAGGTCCCATAGCTTGCTGCCGGTCTTTCAGATAATCGGAGATTTTACGGTAAGACGATGCAGCGAGCATTTCGAGGAGAAGAAGCGAAGAAAATATACCGTCCCGTTCGGGTATATGCATGCCATAGCCGAAACCACCGCTTTCTTCTCCGCCAAAGGCAATGGGATGGGTGGTCATTAGGTCGGCGATGTATTTGAACCCGACTTGAACTTCATATACCGGCGTTTGGGGAGATTCAAAAATACTGCGTATCTTGTCGGACACGGAGGAGGTCTTCACAATACCGCCCGGAATCTGTTTTACCCGTTTTAAATAGTCTACCAGTAGTAATATGGTGTTTTGTGCTGATAGCCACTCTCCGGTGTCGAGACATACCCCTACCCTGTCGGCATCTCCGTCAGTTGCTACACCCAAAGCGAAATTACCTTCTTTCAACGCTTCTTTTAGGGGTAATAGGTTCTTTTCGATAGGTTCGGCCAAGCGTCCGTGAAAAGTTTCGGAAGCTTCGGAACAGATACTTCGGGCAAGGCAGTTGTGGCTGTGTAGTATCTCTTGAATGAGTGTAAGACCTGCCCCGCCCATACTGTCTATTAATATATTCAGTGCTGCTTTTCTGATTATCTCAAAATCGATCCGTTTTTCGATGTGTTCTACATAGGCAGGTATGAAATTCATTTTATGTATATGCGTGGTAGACCGTACCACTGGAGATGCATATAAATATTGCTCTACTTTCCGTGTGTCGTCCGAGCAGAACGGACCTCCCAACCGCGATTTGAATTTAATGCCATTGTATGAAGGCGGATTGTGTGAAGCGGTAATCATTACGCCGGCACAGCAATTAAGGTGTAAGGTGGCATAAGATAATACGGGTGTCGGGGCGATCCGGTCGGATAATAATACCTGTATTCGATTGCCTGATAATACTTCGGCAAATGTAGTGGCAAATAATTGTGAATTCTTGCGGGTATCGTAAGCCAGCGCCACGCAGGGAGATTTTTCTTTATAATCTCGGTGTATAAAATCGGCAAATGCCTGAGCTGCTATCGATACGGTTTCTTCATTTATTTCCGTATCGATGTGTGCCCGCCATCCATCCGTTCCAAAAAATATATTCATGTTTTTATTATTTATTGAATTTTTGACTGTTTAGACGATATTTGCATGTTGCAGAGCTTCCGAAAACCATTGTGTGATGAGGTGGGGACGGGTAATGGCCGAGCCTACAACGACTGCCCAGGCACCGTTTTCTATTCCTCTTGCCGCTTCGACGGGGGTGTTATAACGCCCTTCGGCAAATACAGGGCAGTCGGGAAGGGCTTTGACACAATTGCGGAGAATCTCCAGAGACGGACCGTGCTTAGTTTCTTTCATGGTATAGGGCGTGTAACCGCATAGAGTGGTCGAAACACAGTCGGCACCGGCTTCTCTGCATGCTATTGCTTCGTCTACGGTCGAAATGTCCGACATTATTTTTATCCCGTCATATCTCTCTTTTATCTTCCGGATGTATTCCGGGCCGGTGAGCCCGTTTTCCCGCAAACGGAAGGTACCGTCTACGGCAATGAGCGGGGTATCGATTGCCATGAGTGCCTCTACTTCCTTGAATGAACCGGTGATACGTACAAAACCGTCTGCAAAATGAGATTTTGTCAGTCCGATTACCGGCAAGCGGCTATGGCGTATAAGGTAGTCGGTTTTCTCTATGCCACACGAACGAATGCCGGCGGCACCTCCTTGGGCGGCACATTGGGCAAAAGCCCCTACCCCTTCGGGAGAATTAAAAGGTGAACCCTCTTCGGCCTGACACGAAACGATGAGCCGGCCTTTTACTTTCTGAAATATGTCAATCATTGTTTTCTTGATAATAAGTTCTTAAAAGTCAGCAGTAATCACTATCGGATAGTGATCCGACATATAAACCGGATCGGAATTTTTGGTGATGGTTACAGCTTGGGTAACCGATACGTATTCGTTCACAAAAATATAATCGATCTGTGAGGGAGGATACAGTTTACCATAACTGTGTGCCGTTCCCGCAGGGCCGGATTTCTCAGTGGCGATGTCCCTTGAATTGATAAATTCGCTAAGAAAGGCGTTGACAGGCGGAGTTCCCGGTATACTGTTCATATCTCCTGTAATGAATACGGCTTCCTCTGTCGTCATTTCTTTTATCTTTTTGCAAATCAGCCGGGCACCCTCCAGTTTAGCAATGGTACCTACATGGTCGAGGTGGGTATTGAATACATAAAACGTGCGGCAATTCTCTATATCCCTGAACTTAGCCCATGTACAGATGCGGGGAAACTTCCCGTCCCATCCTTTGCTGACAACATCCGGGGTTTCAGAGAGCCAGAACGTTCCGTAATCTAATACATTCAGCTTTTTCTTATTGTAGAAGATAGGGGTAAAGACATCGGTGTCTGCCGTACCTTGTGCGGAAACTCCTAACCATTCATAGATCCCGATAGACAGGAAGTCTTGTACCTGGTCGGCCAACGGTTCCTGCATACATACAATGTCGTACCGGTAATTGGTGAATTCTCTGATTACCATCTTCTTGCGGTTCGACCAGGCATTTACTCCGGTGTCCATATTCGAACCGCGGATATTGAAACTACAGATTGTAATTTCGTTCTCGTAATTTTCGCCTTGTGCCGGCATCCACGAAAGACCGAGGCAAATGAAAAAGAAAATATATATTCTGAAAGTCATATCGTTTTTCTTATTGGGTTATAAAGAGGCATTGACAAAAACTGCATAGTGGTCCGAAGGGAAGAAGCCATTGGGATAATGCTCGTCATCGGCTGTATAATCCAGTATCTTGATTTTATCATTTACAAAGATGTAGTCGATTCGTACCGGTTCTACTTGTCCGAAGTTATGGGCTGTACCTACCGGGCCTAAGAGATGTGGAGCGATGGTACGGGAGTCTTTATAATGTGCAGTGTATTCTTTGTATGCATCGGTAGTATCGAAGCTGTTCATGTCTCCGCATATAAACAGGGGGGCATCACCCGCAAATTTTCTTGCCTGCCGGCAGACTAATGCCGCACCTTCCTGTTGGGCTATACGTCCTTTGTGGTCAAGATGGGTGTTGAAAACATAGAATATTCTTCCGCTTTTGCGATCGCGGAATTTGGCCCAAGTGCAGTAACGGTCGTACTTTCCGTCCCATCCCTTTGAAAAAGGAGCCATTGTTTCGGATAGCCAGAACATCTCGTTGTGCAATAGTTCAAAGCGTTCGGCCTTGTAGAATATAGGGTTGTACAGTCCTCTGATTCCTACAAAGGCATAACCTGTGGCTTGCTCTATATCTTCCAGTTGGTTGGCCAATACTTCTTGCATACATACGATGTCGAAATCGTGATTATTTATTATTTTACATAACGAGTCTTTCCGGAATTTCCAGGAGTTGATGCCATCGTTAGGCAGGTCTCCCCGAATGTTGTAAGTACAGAAGCGGATGTTGCAATCGCCGGTTTTGTTTTTTCCCCGGACGGGAGAAATGATTCCTGTCAAAACAAATAATAGGATAAACAGGATTTGAAAGTTTCTTTTCATGACTGGTAGTATTTTATATTTAGTAATGAATGTTCGATGATACATGTTTCTTTCTTGCTCCCCAGATAATCAGCAGGGACAACAAGGATACGAGTGCGGCCGAAAGCCAGAAAATGCGGATGGCGGAGAAATCGTAAACAGGATTGCCATCGACGATAGCCTTACGCGACTCTATCAGAAAACCACTGACGACGTCCTGTAAGCCGGCTGCTGCATAACTGGCTATGCCGATAACTCCTACTGCCGCGCCTGTGGCTTCTTTGGGAGCGATATCTATGGCCATAAGTCCGCCAAGAAAACACAGCAGGATACCGATAGATATACCGAACAATATCATCGAGATGATATCCAGTATTTCGCACTGCCGTGGCCCGAAGAGGAATAATGCCAATGCTGCCAGATTAAGCAAACTTGACAGGCAGGCCGGTATGGTCCGGTTACTGCGGAACATTTTATCGGAAATAAGGCCTGAGAATACTGTCCCTACAATGCCGCAAACCGAACTGACGGAAACGAGTGTACTGGCTGTTACGATGTTGTAACCCTTTTCTATCTCGAAGTAGTACACTCCCCAGCTATTTACGGCATAACGGCTGATATACATAAATGCGCTGGCGAGTGCCAACATCCATATCATCGGGTTCTTTAAGACTTCGGCCTGTTTATGTTTTACAGTCGAATCCTTTGGCTGGCTGGTCGAGCCGGGCAATCCGGCTTTCCATTCGGGAGGTGTCGGTTTTAGGAAAGTAAATATCAGGGCAACCCCTATGGCTCCCAGACATGCGGCGCTCATAAATCCCCACTGCCATCCCAAGGCACCGACAATGAATGAAGTGAAAATAAAGGTAAGCGCCTCTCCTATGTTGTGGCTCGCGCTCCAGAAACCGTATACTGTGCCACGTTCTTTCTCCGTAAACCAACGGTTGAGTGCTATGACGCTGCACGGACCGCCTACCGATTGAAACCAGCCGTTTAACGCCCAGAGTATGACAAACGCCCAAAAGGGTACGGCAAAGCCGAGTGCGGCATTTACCAAAGTTGCCACAAAGAGGCCTCCTGCCATCAGATAACGTACATTTACCCTATCTGCTAAGAATCCATTTACAAATTTACCGATTGCATAGGTAAAGAATAGGGCGGAACCGATGATTCCTAACTCTGTTTCTGTAAGGTATCCGGCATCTACTATCGGTTTCTTGACAACGTTCAGGCTTAGCCGGCAGACGTAAAACAGGCCATAACCCAAAGTTGCTGCTGCAAATACAGCCCATTTGGTCCGGTTATATTTATTTTGTTGAGTATGGTTCATCGTTCTATTTCTTAATGATTTTTTGTGACCGGATGTTTTGTTCCGAGATACATCTTATGATGTAGATTCCTTGCGGCAGATCGGATACATTGATCGCTTCGGAGAGGGAGGTCAACTTACGGTCTTGCACCAGTTGTCCCTGAGCCGATATGATTTGAAGCCGTATTTGGGGTGCTCCGGTTATGCCTTCGATAAAGAATTCATTTTCTACCGGGTTAGGATAGATTTGCAGGTTGCTCTCTTCAGCTTTTGTGAAACCGGTACCACCGTTGGGGGCAATTTGTAGTGTGCAGGAGGATACCGAGGTATCTCCCAATTCATCAGTGCCCTGTATTGTTAAGGGGAAAGAGCCGTTTTCCAAAGGAATACCCGACAGGTCGCCTTGTATTGAGAGGGATATGCCGGCCGGCAAATTACCGGATAGCAATTGATAAGTCACTTTTCGTGATCCGCCCCGATGGTAGATACAATTACGGTAAGCGATGTCTTCTTGTGCCGGTATCACATGGTCGGTGAATATACGGATATGTGGATAAGAGGTTAATGCAATGTTGTTGCCCGTACCGGTTGCGTCCAATGGAAATGCTGTTGTGCCGGATAGGGTAAGATTAGTCGTATGATACGTAATGCCATATTCATCGGCTTCTTTAAAATTGGTCAGAATGAACAGGCGCGTTTCATCCGCATCCGGCATAAACAGCAGGTCGGTTATCTCCTCCTCAGTTTTATTACCGAAACGTTTTACGTTCAGCACCCGGTTTTCCGGAGAGAGTTTGATCAGAAAAGCATCTTTAGCTCCTTTGTCCGGAAGATTGTAACGGTTGTCACCGGACGGATTGAAGACGACCTTTCCCGTGCAATAACCTCCGGCATATATTTCGTCGTTGTCATTGATATATAGGGCATTGATCATTGTATTTTTGCTTGTGGAGGTTCCTCCGGCTGTGTATATAGACGAATAGCTGCCGTCCGGATTTAGCAGGATACATAATGCATGTTGTACGCCTGCGGATGTCGTGGCTTGTACAGACGAGCCGATTGTAAGTTCTTTGCTTGTTGTAGATCCGGATAGGGCAATCTTACCGTTATTCATGCATGCCATGTCGGATAGGGATTCGTTTCCTGTCCCGATTATCGGGCAAGTCCATAATTTCTTTCCGGATGTGTTGAAACGGCTCGCAAATAGGTTTGTATCGCCTGTCATTGTTCCCCTGCATGTTCCGGCAAGAATAATATCCGTTCCATCGGTCACTATCTTTTCTGCCGAAGCAGATGCATATTCGCTTTCCGAGATTTTCCACAGTTGCTCTCCGGACATTGAATAGGCAGCCAGAAAATATTGTTCCTCGGAATTCCCACAGAGATACAATGTATGGTCGAGCAATACAAAATCTTTCAAGATGAGATCCATATGTTCTGCGAATGACATAGGAGCGGATAGGACACCTTTCGGAGAGATGGAGTACAATTTCTCGTTTCCGTCTGTCCCAGTGAGCAGCCATAATGTTCCGTTCTCGTCTGTTACAGCCGATCTGACCTGTGACTCGTTTTCAATCATACTCAGATGCTCACGAATGCCTTCGACCGAATAGCGGGCTACGAAGACAGTAGGTAGGGCGGATGTTAGGTCGGTTTGCGTATCGGTAATGAGTTCTCCGTTGAATTCTCCGGTCAGCCAGATGCTTCCTTTATCCGATATGATTTTACGTCCGTATGTGGTTATCGTACTTCCTAAATGTTGCACAGTCTCGGGCGGTTGCGCATGAGATACGGTACAGGTAAGAAGTAGAATGATGATTAGGATTCTGTTCATGATATATATGTCATAAAGAAAGGGATGCCCGGACATTGCACCGGGCATTTTCCCCATGGGTTAATATTAATAGACGCTTGCCTTGTATACGGACTGTTTGCCTGAGATGCTGTCTTCCATTACTACTGTATAGATACCGTTTTCCAGAGAATAACGTTCGTTGCCTTGCAAACGCTCTTGTTTTACCAGTCTGCCGGAAAGGTCGAATATCATTACCCGGTAGCTGGATGTGCCGGTTAATATCTCGATAGCGCCGTGGTCTCCCCATACCCTGACTGCCTCCTGCCGGTAATCTTCTAATCCGGTACCGGTAGAGACGTTGAGAAGGTACTCTGCAAATCCCGTATTTCCATCGGCATCTTTCATACAGACGACAATCGGATAGCTTCCTGTGACGGTGCTTGTTCCACTTAGTTCCCCGGTAGTCGGGTTTAGGGTGAACCCTTCGGGGAGTGTGCCGCAATATAATGTAAATTCGGCATCTCCATTTGCATTTTCGGCATTGATTATTTGGCTGAATGCTGTTCCGGGCACTGCATTCGGCAGGATGGCAGGTGTGGCGTAGATCTGCTGATAACACAATAGGGCGACACTGTATGCAGTACCAATGGTCGGCACTGTAATGGGATCACCGAATAGATTGACAGGGGAAGCCGTAGCACCGCTACGGGTAGATACCATGTCGGCTACGTACAAGATGCCTTCGTTACCTACCGCCATTGCCATTGCTCCTTCCTTGGTTGCATCTCCCACACGGTGTCCTATCAACACTTCCCCTTTCGACGACAGTTTCATCAGATACATATCCTGTCCTCCTTTAGCTTTAGAAGGGAATTGTTTCGCTTCATCTTCTGCATCTGGATTGAAATAATATGTGCCGAAGGTTGTACCGGCATTCCATATCGAACCGTCCTTTTCGATGGCAATCGTTTTCACATCGGTCGGTTGGTTGCTACTGCCTGCTATATAATTCCATTGATAATTTCCGTCGGTGTCGAAAGAAATAATGAGCATGCTGTTCCACGTTCCCGTAGTGTCCAAAGTCTTCATAAGGATGCCGGGAGCATTATCCACCGCAAGGTCTTCGCTTCGTATCACTCCACCGATTACCACTTGATGGTTGGCTACATCCATCGCATTGATATCATCCAACTTACTGCCCTTTAGGCTGCGTGCCCAGGCCATACTTCCGTCGGCTGCATATTTCACAAGGAAATTATCGGTATTTTCTACAGAAGCTGCTGTCATGGACTGTGTTTCGAATTGGATGGTCCCGCTAAATGTACCGACTGCATAAATATCTCCCTTTTCGTCTATGGAAATAAGATTTCCTGTCCCGGTGCCGTTTCCCGACATTGTTTTCGCCCAAATCAGATTAGCATTATTGTCGTATTTAGCAATGAAGAAGGCGAGTTCGGAATTGCCGGATGAGATTTCGTGTTCACCTCCGTTCATTTCTATGTTTAAGTTTCCGGTGAAAGCTCCCGTGATGGCAAAACTGCCGTCGTTTGGATTTACCGCTATACTCTTGATGACAGGCTCTATCCCCGAAGTGGTTCCTTTTAGCCAGAGAGGATTTCCTGTGGCATCGTATTTGGCGATGAAGAAATCTTTATAGTCGGATTCTATTTTTAATGTTTCGGTGATCTCCGCGTCCGATTCGAAGTTACCTGCCACAAATGAATTGCCCGATGCATCTGCAGCAATACTTTGTACAAGGATCGAACCGGAAGAGCTTTTGATTGATGAGGCAAATACACATTGATTGTTCGGGGTAAATTTTGCGACATATGCATCCATTACCATTGAGGCTCCCGTTACCTCCTTATTTCCGATTGTCATTTCTGCTCCGGTAAAGTTTCCTGTGAGGTATGCATTGTTATCAGTGTCTATCGCCATGCTTTTTGCAGAAGTTTCTGTATCGGCGATACCAAATTGACTGTTCCATAAATATTTCTGGGAGAAACCGGTTAAACAGTTCATTACCAGTGCTGTGAAAAGGAATACTTTTGTTCTCATAATTGTAATGTTTTTAATTTATAGGTATAGCAAGGGCCAACAGAGAGGGTTGACTCCCTGCGGAAAAGTTTTTAAATAGAGGTTATCCGGATCTTAGTATCCGTCGTTCTGATACATCCCGGATGGGTTTATAGATACTTCCCGCCACGGTATAGGAAGCAATAAATCACGCTTGGAACATCCTTGTACCGATTTGTCATTTAAGAATTTTACTAAATCGTCCGGTTTATAGAAACGGAGAAGGTCGAACCAACGATGATTTTCGAAAGCCAACTCGATACGTCGCTCATGCAAGATGACATCCTTTATTGTCGGGTAGTCGTTTTTGTAAGATTCCGGGGCCTGCTCATAGGATTTGAGTTTGGCACGGGTACGGATCATATCTATATAGGTTATGGCTTCGGGTTCGAGTCCGAGAGCTTCATTTACTTCGGCAAGCATCAGGATGACATCGGCATAACGAAGTACGATCCAGCAAGAACCGCCACGTCCTTGGGAATCTCCCAAATCTACATATTTGTTTACGTAAGGGGTAGTTCCATATGTTTTATAGGAGACGACTTTGCGCATATCGCCGGTTTCATACTCCTGAATCAGGTCGTTTTCCGGAATATTGTCTCCCAAACCCTGTGATTGCGAAATGATTCCTGTGGCGCTGAGAGGTTGGAAATTTTTAGCAAAATAAGAGCCTTCGTCTGTTCCTTGCAGATACATTACTTGAAAGATGATTTCGTTGCAGGTAATATTGGCTACTCCGAATACTTTGCCGTATGCAATGTCTTTCAGTTCTCCGAATGGCCGTGCACTATAAGCGGCATCGAGAGCCTCTTTTGCCAGTTGGAGGTAATCTTGGGTAGCGCCGTTGTTCAGTCGTTTGGCCATTGTGAGGTATACTTTACCTAATAAAGCATATCCGGCCGTTTTTGAGGCGCGTCCGAAGTTGGGATTACTTCCGTCAAATCCCCAATTGTCGGGCAGTTGGCTTTGTGTTACGAATTTCAGGTCTTTTACAATGAAATCATAGACTTCCGCTATCGGGCGCCGTCCGTATTTGAGGACTTCTGCTTCACTGTTTAGTTGCTTGTCTACGATAGGAACATCTCCGAACAGTTGCGACAGGTTGTAGTAAGACAAGGCACGTAAGAAACGGGCTTCTGCTTTGTACTGGCTTTTCTTTTCGTCGTCCATCGGTACATTATCGATATAGTCGAGCACTACATTGCTTCGGTGGACACAGGTAAACATTCCGTACCAGGCCCGTTGTACCTCTGCATTACTGGATGTAAGGTTGTATACATCGAAATCATTGTATATGCCCGAATTGGCTGTTTTGGATGCCAAAGTCGTATTGTCGGATCTGATTTCGGTCCAGTAGTACATGTTGTTGTAATAGTTTGTTTTTAATCCGTCGTAGGCTGCGTTTAATGCCTGATACATATCGTTTTCCGTTTTATAGAAATCGTTTTTGTTCAATTTGTCGGGATCCGAACGGTCCAGAAAGTCACAGGAAGTAAACCCGATAATCAGGTAGCCGAGGAGGATTATATTCTTTATTGATTTTATTCTTTTCATAATGCAGCTTTGTTTTTAGAATGATAATTTACAACCGAAATTATAAGCTCGTGAGAGAGGGTAAGTTCCCCAATCGAAGCCGGGCATCAAATTACCCGATTTATAACTTACATCCGGATTATAACCGATATAATCGGTGATCGTAAACGCATTATCGATGGAGGCAAAAAGCGATACACCCCTTAATTTTATTTTTTCTACCCATTTCTGAGGCAGGTTGTAATTTAAGGTTATGTTAGTGCAACGGAAATAGGATGCATCATTTACCATGTAAGATGAAACTCCATAAGTGTTTTTGTTGGTAGTGGCAATGTTGGCACGATACATGGCCGGATCAGGGTTGGTTACGGAGTTGTAACGGTCGGCGGCCAATGCAAACTGATTGCAGGTGCCTTCCATGTTCAGGAGATAGTAATTCTGGAAACTGATGACTTGTGCTCCTTGTACACCGGAGAAAGAGGCGCTCAGGCTCACTCCTTTATAGCTGATGTTGGTGCTGAAGCCGTAGGTGAAGTCGGGGTAGTTGTCTCCTAATATTTCCCGGTCGTCATCCGTAATTTTACCGTCATTGTTTACGTCTTTCCATTTTGCATCTCCCGGCTGTACATTTTCATAGTTCCATACGGCCGGACCGGTCAGTTGGTAACCTTCTTCACCGATGTGTTGTTTGTCTACCAGAATACGTTGATACTCTTCTTCCGAAATGACTCCGAGACTGTTCAGGCCATAAAAAGAACCGATCGGCTTTCCAACCATGGTAATGTGGCTGATGGCACTTCTTTCTCCGATACTGACAATGGATTGAGAATCGGGCAACGAGAGTACCTTGTTCCGGTTCAGAGAAAGGTTTGCACCGACATTCCAGGTGACAGGGCCGGTTAAAATACGTCCGTCGACTTGTATGTCAAAACCGGTGTTGCGTATTTTGGCATTGGATAGATTCGATTTATATTGTGTCGCTCCGGCAATGGCGGATATCGGTTTGTTGAACAGCAGGTCGTTCGAGATACTGTTATAATAATTGGCGGACAGTGTGAGACGGTTTCTCAGAAAACTCAAATCCATTCCGACATTATATTGGTCTGTTTTTTCCCATCCTAACAGATTGTCGACGAAAGCGCTCGGATAGCGGGTTGGTACTATCTGCCCCCCTAATACGTAACCGCCTAAATTACTCATGTAGCCTACATGTTCGTAATTGCCAATGTTGTTATTACCGCTGATACCCCAGCTAACTCTCAATTTGGCACCGAAGTTTTCGCCGATATGGTTGGTCCAGAATTCTTCGTTCGACAGGTTCCATCCCAAGGCAACAGACGGGAATATTCCCCAGCGATTGTCCTTTCCAAAACGGGAAGAGCCGTCGCCGCGTAACGAACCGGTGAATGTATAGCGGTCTTTCCACGAATATACCACACGTCCGAATACAGACATCATGGCCCAGTCGAATTTGTCGGTATCTCCCCAACTGTCTCCGGGAGCTGTGCCGTGGGCACTTAATTCCCGAATGGTATCGTCTACAAAATTGCGGGCCCCGATGGAAGAATTGTCGTATACTTTTTCCTGCATGGAATAACCACCCAGAATATTGATCCCGTGATCTCCGAATGTGCGGTTGTAATTAAGCGTTGCTTCCAATATCCAGTCGAGATTGGTCTGTGTGCTGTAGGAAGCATGTGAGAGCCGTTGATCGCCTACATATCCGCTACCTGCCGTTGTCCCATCGGTATTCATAATGGTGCCTCCGACTGTGGACGGACGGTAGTAGCTTTCTGTTTGGGATATATACTGCATTCCCGAATACACTTTCGCCTTTAGCCCCTTTATAACTTCCAGTTCGAGATAGCCGGAAACAGAAGACATGTATCTTTTCTGATAATCTTCAATCTCATGTGCTAAGGCTACCGGATTCTCGGCCGGTGCTACCGAATATTTCTTTGCATACTGCATTTGTTGGTCTACGGCATACGAGCCGTCTGTGTTGTATACCGGAAACTGTGGGAACATGACAAGGGCACTCATGATGATACCGTCATTGTAATGGCGGCCTTCGGCCTGTACAATCCGGTTTTTCGTATAGGAGGCCGAAGTATTGACACCTATACTTAACCGGTCGGTCAGCTTGCCGTCGATGTTGAAACGTGTTGTGAACCGGTGGTGATAAGAAGGAGCGATGATACCGTCCTGTTCCATATATCCGGCACTGGCCATGTATCTGATACGGTCACTACCACCGGTAATGTTCAGATTATGTTTCATTATGGGGGCCGTGGAGAATATGGCATCCTGCCAGTCTGTGTTATAAGCCGGTTCTACAGGTTGCCCTGTGGTGAAATCAAAGAAGATGTCCGGTATCTGGAAAATTTTTCCACTGGTTGCCCCGGCTACGGACATGCGGTATTCGTTGTTGTGTAACGGATCGTATTCTTTCCCGTTTTTGGTACACCAGTCGCGATAGGCATTGTTGGCGCATTCTATCGATAAGTCGCGCATGCCATAAGCATCCAGCATTTTTATTTTGTGATCTACCTGTTGAAAACCATATTGAAAATCATACTCTACTTTTGCACGTCCGCTGTTTGTACCCCGTTTGGTGGTTATTAAAACAACACCTCCGGCAGCACGTGAACCATATATAGCTGCAGATGCTGCGTCCTTTAGCACTTCTATGGAAGCTACATCGTTCGGATTGATATATACATCTTTGGATGTCGGAAATCCGTCGACTACGTAAAGCGGTTCCGAACCGGCATTGATGGAGCTTACCCCACGGACCCGCAATGATAAACCTTCGCCCGGACTTCCCGATGTCTGTTTGATCTCGACACCGGCAGCGTGACCTACCAGCGCCTGTTCGAGTGTCGGTGTGGTGATACTCAGATCATCCATCTTTATGCTGGAGATGGCACCCGTCACATCTGTTTTACGAACTGCACCGTATCCGATTACCACAACCTCGGAAAGTACTTTGGTATCTTCAGACATTACGATCCGCATCGGTTCTTTGTTTTTTACCGTCAGTTCTTTCGATGTATAGCCCAAATAAGAAAGCACGAGAATGTCTCCTTTTTCGGCTGTTATGGTGAACTCGCCGTCCATATTCGAACTCGTTCCTTTGGTGGTGCCTTTGATCAATACATTGACGCCTATCAGAGGAAGATTGTTCTCGTCATAAACAGTGCCGGACAATGAGAAGCTTGCTTTCTCTTTTTTTTCTTTCTGCGGAGGTTCCTTGATATAAATATAAATACTTCCGTTACGCACCTCAAAATTTACATTGGTTTTTTGAGAGAGTTCGGCGAGTACCTCTTTTACATCTTTCCCGGATGCTTGTACCGAGACTTTCACTGATAAGTCTGTAAAGCTGCCACTATATGCCAAGCGCAGCTTGGATTGTTTGGCAACGTCGTTTAATACGTTTTTTAAAGGTACGTCTTTGTACCGTACCGATACCTTTTGAGCATAAAGTATCCCTGTGCTAAAAAGGAATAGCATGGCTACTGTACCTCTTAAAACGAATGAATGTGATTCTTTTTTAAGAAAATTTAAAAAACGAATCCTTATCACCCGTCTTCTGATAAAAACTGGCAAAATTTTCATACTTTTGTTTTGTATTTTATATTAAAAAATGAAACTGGTAGTCAATGGAAGGGCCCTATTCCTTTATTGGCTACCTCTTTTTATTTTCTTTTGTATATTAGTATCTTGTCGTTGATTTTTTCATACCTGACCGGAGAGATGCGGGTCAGATCTTCCAATATTGAATCTAATGGCATGTTGTTGAAAGATATTGTGTATATGGAGCTTTCCAAAGACGGATCCATTAATACAATTTCTTTATTGAACTTGCGGGATAGTTCTTTCGAGATATGATCCAGACGGGTATCTGTAAAATACAGGCTGTTTGTTTTCCAGCCCGAGTAGTCGGCGACATTTTCGAGAGTACGTTTATGCATTGTCCCGTTTTTCTTTTCATAAACGATTTGTTCTCCCGGAAATAGCTCTAAAGCTCTTCCCCGAATATCGTTGACCCGGACATGGCCTTGATTTAAAGTAGTAATGATATCCGATTCGTCATTGTATGCTTTGATATTGAATTTTGTTCCCAGCACTCTGATGTCTACTCCCGAAGTGTGTACTGTGAATGGACGAATCTTGTTTTTGGTTACTTCAAAGTAAGCTTCTCCCTCTAACTCTACTTCGCGACTGAATAATTTGAATCCGGGTGTGTACTTTAACCGGGAGTCGGCGTTCAGTATGACTTTGGTGCCGTCTTGAAAGATAATTGTTTGGATATCTCCTTTAGGAACATATATTTCGGCCAGGCGGGGAGATTGTGTCTGGTTGTAATACATGTATCCTCCGGTGGCTAATAATAAAATGGCCGGTATCCATATGGCGATACTGCGCAACCACCATCCGATTGTCGGTTGAAAGCGTTTCTTGCTTTTTTCTGTTGGAATCTCGATATGAAGCGGTTGTATCTCTATGGATTCTGAGCTATGCAGTTCTTCTCCGGACAGAATACGGGCTACATCCTCGTCAATTACTTCCGATAGATAACGCTGCCCTTCTTCGGTACCGAACCATCGACGTATTTCTGCTCTCCGGTCGGGTGACAAGGCATCGCATAAATAAAGGCGGATGTCTTCGTCGGTAATTGGATGATGGTTTTCTGTTGTCATTTTATTAGTTTTAAGTGGCAGAGAGAAAAACGGTTTGCTCTTGCGTTGTATATAGAGTAAAATCTTGGCGAAAGAAAGTATTACTCAACTCTTGATGTTTAACTTTTATAAACACTTCGATGCGGGTGTAATCAAGAAAGAGAGGCGCTGAGCAACACCATGCAAATACAGATAAAATCTTTTTCGTTGAGGCTTTCACGCAATGACAATATAGCTTTGTAATAGGATACTTTTACCGTATTTACTGTAATGTTGAGTTGCTGGGCTATCTCGGCATTGGAAAGTCCTTCGAAAATTTTCATTTGGCAAATGCGGCGCTTTTGTGGCGGCAATAAGGCCAAGGCTTTCCGTATAGCTTCATCCCGTTGCTTCCTGTACAGGGTTTGTGTGATATTCTCCTCTTCAAAAAGTGGCATTCCCAATATGATTTCTTCTTTCTTTTCGAGGGTTAACTGATGGAATTTATATGTGTTTAATAAGTGGTTTTTAAGGATTCCATACAGATAAGGTTCTACTCCCTGCTCTACGTCAATCTGGGTGCGGGTTTCCCACAGTCTCATGAATGAATATTGTACGGCATCCTCTGCCATTTCTTTTGATTTCAGATAACGCAATGCCAGTAGAAAGAATTGCCGGTGACACTTTACGTATATTTTAGAAAAGGCAGAATGACTACCATTGATAAGTAATAAAACTATTTCTTTGTTTATCTTTTCCATTTCTAAATTTATTGAAGTATTCTAATTGAATATGGCTACGAAGTTAAATAAAAAATCTAATATTCTTTATGCCGGTATTGAATTTGTGTATGAGCCGGTTATCTGGCATGCCAACTTTTCATCGCAGTTTTATATACATTGCATTTGAGTTACATTATCTGTTAAAAGACCTCAAAGAAACTACCTTACATCACTTTTTATTTGTTTCTTTGCACCAAATTCGGGTGAAGTGCAGTCTTGTGACTTAATGCCGCACTTAATTTATGGCAATAATCAATGAATAAACTCTCTATAAATGCTTGTCCGCTATGCGGTGGCACGCACTTGAAGCGTGTCATGACTTGTACGGATTTCTATGCATCGGGTGAACAGTTCGATGTGATGTCCTGCGAAGATTGCGGATTTACTTTCACGCAGGATGTTCCTGTAGAAGCAGAGATAGGGCGTTATTATGAAACTCCCGATTACATTTCCCACTCCGATACGAAAAAAGGTGCAATGAATGCCATTTACCATCAGGTGCGTAAGTACATGTTGGGCAAGAAAGCGCGTCTGGTAGCCAAGGAATCTCATCGTAAAAGAGGACGTTTGCTCGATATAGGTACGGGGACAGGCTATTTTGCCGCAACGATGGAACAACGCGGATGGAAAGTAGAAGCTATCGAAAAAAATGCTCAGGCACGTGTGTTTGCCAAAGAGCACTTCGGACTGGAAGTGAAAGGAGAGGAAGCCTTGCAGGAGTTCGAACCCGGCTCGTTCGATGTGATTACTTTATGGCATGTAATGGAGCATCTGGAGCATCTGGATGAAACGTGGGAATGTCTTCGCGGGCTTTTGTCCGATAGAGGTGTGCTTATCGTAGCTGTACCTAATTGTTCTTCTTACGATGCCGGTAAATATGGTGAGTATTGGGCGGCGTATGACGTACCCCGTCATCTGTGGCACTTCACTCCGGTCACTATACAGCAACTTGCTTCCAAACACGGATTTATCATGGCAGCGCGTCATCCGATGCCGTTTGATGCTTTTTATGTATCGATGTTGAGCGAGAAGCATCGGGGAAGTTCGTTTCCGTTTGTGAAAGGAATGTGTACCGGAGTGGTAGCATGGCTTAGTGCGTTAGGTAAGAAAGAACGTAGCAGTTCGATGATTTATGTATTTAGAAAGAAACGCTGATGAAGAGTAAAAACAAAAATAATTCAGTCTCCTATTTCGACATGCAATTCATAACGTCGAGCATCAGTACGACGTTGGTGTTGTTGCTGTTGGGGCTTGTCGTGTTTTTTGTTTTGGCAGCACACAATCTTTCCATTTATGTCCGGGAAAATATTAATTTCTCTGTTCTTATCAGCGATGATATGAAAGAGGCCGATATTTTGAAATTACAGAAAAGACTGGATAAAGAACCGTTTGTGAAGCAGACGGAATATATTTCTAAAAAACAGGCTCTCAAAGAGCAGACTGAAGCAATGGGAACCGATCCGGAGGAGTTTTTAGGATACAACCCTTTTACGGCTTCCATTGAAATCAAATTGCATTCCGATTATGCCAATTCCGACAGTATCGCCAAGATAGAGAAGCTGATAAAGAAAAACACCAATATTCAGGAGGTGCTTTATCAACGTGAACTGATCGATCTGGTGAATGAGAATATCCGGAACATAAGTCTGGTGCTCCTGACTTTGGCAGTGGTGCTCACGCTTATTTCTTTTGCTTTGATAAATAATACGATACGCTTGGCTATTTACTCCAAACGCTTCCTTATTCATACTATGAAGTTGGTGGGAGCCAGTTGGGGTTTTATCCGCCGTCCGTTTTTGCGGCGAAATATATGGAGCGGTGTGCTGGCCGGTATTATGGCCGATGCAATTCTGATGGGAGCAGCGTATTGGCTGGTCTCTTATGAACCCGAACTGATTCGTGTGATAACTCCTGAGGTGATGTTACTGGTATCCGGTTCTGTTCTGGTATTTGGTATTATTATTACGTTCCTGTGTGCTTACCTGTCCATCAACAAGTATCTGAGGATGAAGGCAAGTACCTTGTATTACATATAGTCTGAATATGCAACATAATATAAACATTGTAATTTCAATTGTAAATCGTTAAATCGTAAATAACATCATGGCTGACAAACAGAAATTTGCTTTTGATAAAACTAACTTTATATTACTCGCCATCGGAATGGCAGTAGTAATTATCGGTTTTATCCTGATGACGGGACCTTCTTCTACGGAGACCGTTTTCGAACCGGATATTTTTAGTGTGAGAAGAATTAAAGTAGCGCCGGTCGTTTGTTTCTTCGGCTTTATTTTTATGATATATGCAGTATTGCGCAAACCCAAAACTAAAATAGAAGAATAAGAATGGAATGGTTCGAAGCTCTTATCCTCGGTCTCATTCAAGGACTGACGGAGTATTTACCTGTGAGTAGTAGTGGTCATCTGGCTATTGGCTCTGCTTTGTTCGACATCAAAGGAGAAGATAATCTGGCTTTCACGATTGTGGTGCACGTGGCTACTGTATTCAGTACTCTTGTGATCCTTTGGAAAGAGATCGACTGGATTTTTCGTGGATTGTTCAAGTTCGAAATGAATGCCGAAACCCGTTATGTGATAAATATTCTGATTTCGATGATTCCCATCGGGATTGTAGGCGTGTTTTTTAAAGATTATGTAGAAGCTATATTTGGCTCGGGATTGTTGATTGTGGGTTGTTGTTTGCTTGTAACGGCTCTTCTGCTTACGTTTTCTTATTATGCGAAACCCCGCCTGAAAGAGAATATATCCATGAAGGATGCCTTTATCATCGGCCTGGCTCAGGCGTGTGCCGTGCTTCCGGGACTTTCCCGTTCGGGTTCGACGATTGCTACCGGGCTTTTATTGGGTGATAATAAAGCGAAATTGGCACAATTCTCTTTCCTGATGGTGATCCCTCCCATCTTGGGCGAAGCTTTGCTGGATGGGATGAAGATGATGAAAGGTGAGGCTGTGGCAGGGGATATTCCTGCTCTTTCATTGATCGTGGGTTTTATTGCCGCTTTTGTTTCCGGTTGCCTGGCTTGTAAATGGATGATCAATATTGTGAAGAAAGGGAAGCTGATTTATTTTGCCATTTATTGTGCCATAGCAGGTACGGCTACATTGGTATTGGGTCTTTTGAATTAAAAAGCATTGAGTTTTTTCAACGAAAGAGTGATCTCAATCGTAAATCGTAAATTGTCAAATCGTAAATAAATAAGCAAGCATTTGAATTTTAAAGAAGGAGAAGTACTTTTTTTCAATAAGCCTCTCGGTTGGACGTCGTTCAAAGTGGTAGGTCATGCACGTTATCACATTTGTCGGAGGATGAAAGTAAAGAAGTTGAAAGTCGGTCATGCCGGTACGTTGGATCCGTTAGCCACAGGGGTAATGATTGTCTGTACCGGTAAGGCGACCAAAAGAATAGAAGAGTTTCAGTATCATACCAAGGAGTATATTGCTACCATACAATTGGGTGCCACTACTCCATCGTACGATCTGGAACATGAGATAGATGCCACCTACCCGACGGAGCATATCACTCGCGAAATGGTAGAAGAAACATTGAAGCAGTTTTTGGGAGAGATACATCAGGTTCCTCCTGTGTTCTCAGCTTGTAAAGTAGATGGTAAGCGGGCTTACGATCTGGCACGCAAGGGAGAAGAGGTGGAGTTGAAGCCGAAGCTGCTTGTGATCGATGAGCTTGAATTGCTGGAATGTGATCTGGTGAAGATGGAAATAAAGATACGGGTGGTTTGCAGCAAAGGTACTTATATCCGCGCTCTTGCCCGTGACATCGGAGAGGCGCTTCATAGCGGTGCCCATCTCACAGGATTAGTACGTACCCGTGTGGGGGAAGTAAAATTAGAGGATTGCCTTGATCCCTTGACGTTTGCCGAGTGGATAGACCGGCAAGAGATTGAAATAACAGAAGATAATTAACGTAAAGAAGAATAGATATGAAACTGTCACAATTTAAATTTAAGTTACCAGAGGACAAAATTGCTTTGCATCCGACGAAGTACAGAGATGAGTCGCGTCTGATGGTGCTCCATCGTAAGACGGGGAAGATAGAACACAAGATGTTTAAGGATATCTTGAATTATTTTGATGATAAGGATGTGTTTATCTTCAATGACACGAAGGTGTTTCCGGCACGCTTGTACGGTAATAAGGAAAAGACCGGTGCACGTATCGAAGTTTTTCTGTTGCGCGAGTTGAATGAAGAGCTCCGTTTGTGGGATGTGCTGGTAGACCCTGCCCGTAAGATCCGTATCGGCAATAAGCTCTATTTCGGTGATGACGATTCGATGGTGGCTGAGGTGATCGATAATACCACTTCGCGTGGCCGTACCTTGCGTTTCCTTTATGACGGCCCTCATGACGAGTTTAAAAAAGCTCTTTATGCATTGGGTGAAACGCCCCTGCCGCATTCTATTATCAACCGTCCGGTGGAAGAAGAAGATGCTGTGCGTTTCCAGTCTATTTTTGCTAAGAACGAAGGAGCGGTTACTGCTCCTACCGCCAGCTTGCACTTTAGCCGTGAGCTGATGAAGCGTATGGAAATTAAGGGTATTGATTTTGCTTATATTACGCTGCATGCCGGTTTGGGCAACTTCCGTGATATCGATGTAGAAGACCTTACGAAACATAAGATGGATTCGGAGCAGATGTTTGTGACCGAAGAGGCGGTAAAGACTGTAAACCGTGCCAAAGACCTCGGAAAGAATGTTTGTGCCGTGGGTACTACTGTGATGCGCGCCATCGAAAGTACGGTCAGCACAGACGGTCATCTGAAAGAGTTTGAAGGTTGGACGAATAAGTTCATCTTCCCTCCGTATGAGTTTACGGTAGCCAATGCCATGATATCCAACTTCCACATGCCGTTATCCACCTTGCTGATGATTGTAGCTGCTTTCGGCGGGTATGATCAGGTGATGGATGCTTATCATGTAGCGTTGAAAGAAGGGTATCGTTTCGGTACGTATGGAGATGCGATGTTGATTATTGACTGATCACTATTTTTATGGTTTATTTGGGTCTTGGTACCAATTTAGGTGATAAAGAGCAGAATCTCCGGATGTCTATAAAAAAAATAGAAGAGCGGATAGGGAATGTTGTTTCTCTTTCCGCTTTTTATGCAACTGCTCCTTGGGGTTTCTCTTCTGAGAATAGTTTTCTGAATGCGGCAGTTTGTGTAGAAACGACTCTTTTGCCTTTGCAGGTACTTGAGGAAACTCAGAGGATAGAGCGGGAATTAGGGCGGACTGAGAAATCGGTAAACGGCCTGTATGCCGATCGTTTGATAGATATCGACTTGTTATTGTATGACGATAGGGTGATGGACGCAGAGGGTCTTATCCTCCCCCACCCTTTGATGACCGAACGTCGTTTTGTAATGGAACCTTTATCGGAAATTGCTCCCGATGTGGTACATCCGGTACTGCACAAAACAATGAAAGAACTTTTTATTTCTTCTTTCTCTCCGCAATAAATTGCGGCAGGTAAGCAATGCATCCTATTAAGGCTCCATACAGATATTGTGCATTGATAGGCAAACGACATAATAGATTCCTATTCTCACTTTGATATATACTAATTTCATATCAAGTTAATTTAAAAAAACTGCTCATAGATTTTTATGGAAAGTAATAAGCATAATTCCACACAAGATCATTTATGTGTTTTGGAGCCCATTTATTTATTGTCTGGCCGGACACATGTGTTTGTATGTAGTATAAAATCGTTGTCATTATAAACTTTCTCCCCTCCACAGTGGATGTATATCCTATTTCATAATTGCTTGCGGGAAGTAGACCGCATTCGGGGGAGGGACGGTCGAAAACACGAAAATCGGCATCACTTTGAAAATGAATGGTCGTTGTTACCCATACGCGCCTAAATAAATATAATACATAAGGTTCCACTCCTAAAATTTTAGCAACTTCGGGAGCAAATATAGTTTTTTCTACAGGTCCTTGTTCAAACGATGCGTAACCATGACAAGAATCTTCAAATAAATGTCCTTTGGGTAGTATTGATGCCGTTATGATAGTTGTTGTGGAATCCGAGATAATATTTAAATTATCGAATGCATTTATTTGGTCTAAAGAGTTGGATAAAGTCATATCTATATTTGTGTTTATAGAAGAATTAACATCATCAATTATATCACTTGTACACGAGTAAAACATGCTTGTACCTAATAAAAATATAATAAATAAAATCTTCATCATAATAAGGTGATTCTTAGAAATTAGAAAATAATTCGATAGTATCTTGTTGCTGTCGAGAGAGGTGAGATAATTATACTAAATTGGCTTAATCCAATGTTAATATGGAATAATTGAATTCATACCCCTTATGATTGAAAAAGAAAGGATATTTTATACTAAGATATGTAGTTGTATGATTGACATCTTCATATAATATAGTCAGAAGATTTGTAAGCATAAGAAACTGTGTTCCTGATGAATTTGTATATGATTCATATCCTCTAGCGCTATAGCCATTTCTTTTTGACGGTCTTAGACCACATAGAGGAGATTCCAATTGAGCTACTATGTCAGATGGTCCAAGGTTTACAAATGGTTCAATATATCTCCACTCGCATATATATGTTTTATTTGAACTGATATCCAACTCAGAGCCAGTTACCGCATTTATTTCATTTACTAGACTTGCGCTGAATTTTGCTTTGAATTGACTGTTGGCTATAGGATAACTGGTAGCTTCATATATGGTATAATCTTTAACAGTTGCTCGTGTTGAAACGTTATGGGTATTTGCTTTTGCCTTTTTCCAACCCTTGTGCTCTAATTCAAAAGCTTTCGCTTGGGATACTTTTTCTAACAATGCATTAATGTCATCCATGTTATCAATGAAAAAAACTGTCGTGTCAAGATTTAACTCTATTTTCATCCGTATATCATCCGAAACAAGTTCACCTTTTACCATAGGAGTATCAATTTTGGTTGGGTCAAATTCGTTGTCACATGATGTTAATCCCGTACATATTATAATTGTCACTATTAAAGCTTCTTTGATGTCTCTTTTCATGTTTTTAATCATTAGTTAGTAAGTAATAATTCCACTGCAAATCTTCAGGTAAACACGGTACATATTTATTAAGTTGAGCACCGTTATATATGCTAAGCACATAGAAGATATGAGTTCTCAATATGGTTGGATTTCCTTCATCAAGAATCCTATAACCTCTATTTAAAAAATCGGTAATTTCTTGATAGTCATCACTCATAACAGGGGTCATTCCACATTTAGGAGATGTTTTCCCTCGATAGAATCTTGCACCATTAGTATTGATGTCTTTTTCTACAAATAGCCAATTATATACGTAAGTGGTATACGGTACTAGTCCAATAGCGTCAGCAAATACAGGTTCAAACATTGTAATCATATACCTGCTTTCGGTTATTCTTGTATAACCTATTGCTGTGTAATCTTGTAATTTATATGGTATAATATCATCTGAAGATTGTTGAATAGGTTCTTCAAATTTTATTCCACTTAGTTCATAAAGTTCTTTAAAACTACCTACGATCGGTATAGGACTACTGGATTCCACAGATGTAGAATGTTTTTTAATGTTGTCATCCTCATTGGCACACGAAAATAACATAATACCTGAAATTAATAATAATAATTGTTTTTTCATATGGTCTTTTTTTTGAGTTAATTTATTAAGTTGATTTGATATGTGTTTATATCTAATATACTACCCGTCGGTGGCAATTCGTCATTATATATAGAATGGAAAGTGAACATCGTATCAATAATTTGATTACCGTTATTGTAACCTTGTATTCTGATTTTTAATATTTTCCTCTCTTCTTCTCTTGCAATTATATCAATACCGAAAGTCACTATTTCAAGTTCATTTTTTGATTTATCAAAAAATAAAAAGTTAATTTCTTTCTCGCCCGACTCAAAATCGGTGTTCCTCAACTGACATGCGTTTCCTAGTTTCTTGTATTCTCCATCATATAATATGGATGTACCGGATGATGTGCTCATTGTAACACCGAATAAGTCGAAATTCTCAAAATCATTATATGTGGAGATTTTGATTTTACATAAATTCGGTATTTCTAAACTTTTAGTGTCTTGTTTACATGAAGTCATAGACCAAAGAAGTAAATATAGTATTGATAAAATATTTAATATTTTCATAATTAAACTGCGTGTTCAAATGAAAAATCGAAATGATATAAAGCAGTAGGTAGATAATTACTGTTAGTAGGCAGACATGGATATATTTTGTCTAATCAATTGTGGATATAAAATTCTCCTTCTAATATACCTTGTGGAGAAATAATTTCAATTATATATTTTCCTGGTTTATTTTTGGGTAGTTCAATAGAGAGTGTATCATTAGTTTTAGCATCCATATTTTGTTGATAAATAACTTCTCTATCTATGCTTAGAATTTCAATCGTGGCATTTTCTAATGGTTCGTTAAATTTTGCTAACAAGCCACCTTTCCAAGCCATTTCTACTTCGACACTTTCAGAGGTTAATTGTCCTTTACCTGTGAGGATGATTACTTTTGTCGGCACTTTTGGCTGAGCATGCATTAGCATATTTACATTTACAACTAATGCAATAATAATAAAAATAATTTTTTTCATTTTTTGTTATTATAATTGTTTATGGTGCAAATGTAGAATGAAATTTAAATGGTTACAATTAAAAAGTGTGCGAAGTCTGTTCTGTGTAATTATCACATTATCAGTAATGTATAAATATAAAATGTGCTAAACCTATTATTTGTTTTTTTCTTTTGTGGAAAAAATGTATTCAAATAGTTCTATGGAGCAAAAAGATTCTATTAATCTTTTCTTTATTCGGGCTTTTTGTGAGCGAATAGCATCACTTGTGACACCACGAATAAATGAGCATTCTTTGGTGGTAAATTGAGCTAAAGCTAAACAACACAAAAGGCAGTCGTCTTCCGGCATGTTAGTGAATGCTTGCAAATATTGAACGAATGTATGATGTCTTTTATTTATTACGTCTAAGAGTTTTTTTTGTTCTTTAGTTGTTAACAATGAAGGGTCTTTTCTGAAATGTATTTTCATTTCATTATAGAGTTGTGACTTCATGAAATCTTCACTGCACTCGATTGCATGTATTTTTATGTCATTAACAATTCTGTTTTGTATTAACGACAATTTTTGTGTTGCTTCGGTTTGGGAGAGCTTGATTGCTTGTCTTTCTTTTTCCTTGGCATATATAGCCAATTTTCGTTGTAACTCGTTTGTTTCTTCAGTATACTTCTTTATTTCTTTTTCTTTGGCTCTTTCATGATTTTTGAGTTTTATTTTGTGGGTGGATATTGTTATTAGGAATGTGATAGATGAAAGAAATAAAATAAAGCCCAGTCCCACTATTAAATTATTATTTTTCTTCTTGATGATGTTATCAGTGAGATAATTATTCTCTGCTGATTGAATTAGGTCTGGGTGATTGGCTTCTTCTATCGAATCTCGAATTGTTGTAAAATGGCTAAGATAATATGCAGAATCCGGTTTATTCAATAGGCTTGAAAGTTTATAGAGCATATAATAGCAACCGGTTCGGGTGTTAAGGTTATCACACTGGGTTCCAATGGTATAATAATAGAGTGCAGAATCATATTTCTGCATTTGATACATAATATCAGCTCTTGCGAAACTATTAATATACTTGCTTGTACTATCCATTGTTATATTCAATGCTCGGGAGTTATGTTCTAATGCTTTTTTAAACTGTTTTAGTTCAAAATAGGCATTAGAGATATTATTGTGAATACGAACGACTTCTTCTTTGTCATTTATTGACTTGGATAGTAGTAAAGCTTGAGATAAGTAAATCAATCCTGAATCGGGTTTGGAGTTGTATGTATAACTTTTCCCGATACCTCTTAGGGATTTGGATTTATTTGTTTTATCAGATGATAACTGGGTGTATTTTAGTCCTAATTTATATGCTGAAAGAGATTTATTAAATAAATAATGTGATAAATATAAGTCTCCTAACTGATTATAAATTATTCCGGTTAACTCTATGTCCTTTTGAGTGGCAGATTGTTTTATGGCTCTTTGATACATAATTACCGCAGAATCGGGCAGCATTCTTTTTTCCATTTTCTTTCCTTGTTCAAACAGTGTGATAGCTGACTCTTTATCCATGTGACAAGAAAATAAAGTGACTGATATTAAAGTGCTTATAATACACTTTGCGATTGGTTCGCCAATTCTGTTCATGATTTTTGTATCTTATAGTTTTTATTTGTGTGTGGGTTATTCGTCTTATTGAGTGCGTCTAATACTACCTTTAGATTAATGTTTGCAAAAACAATGAAAGAACTTTTTACTTCTTCTTTCTCTCCGCAATAAATTGCGGCAGGTAAGCAATGCATCCTATTAAGGCTCCATACAGATAGTGTAGTTCTGTAAAAGGCTTGTGCATCGACAGGCAAACGACATAATAGATTCCTATTGTCACCCCGATGTATATCAGCAGAGTTATTACTCTTTTCAGTCTCTTCTTCATACAAAAATGATGTTAATGTGCAGCAAAGTTAGTAATTAATCAGAAATAATCTCTACCTTTGTCTTCCGAAATGAAATGTGGAAAGATTTGAGTAGCTTGCAACCACAGAAAAAAATGCTAAAACAACATTCCTTTCTGTGTCTTTTGGCGTCTCTACTCATCTTATCCCTGTTTCATAAATCATAATTTATAAATCATAATTCTAATTATGGGATATTTATTCACATCCGAATCGGTGTCTGAAGGACACCCCGACAAAGTGGCCGATCAAATATCGGACGCTGTACTTGACAAACTGTTGGCATTTGATCCCAGTTCGAAAGTAGCTTGCGAAACCTTAGTAACTACCGGACAGGTGGTACTTGCGGGAGAAGTGAAAACCAGTGCTTACATTGATTTACAGCTTGTTGCACGCGAAGTAATCAAGAAAATCGGTTATACCAAAGGCGAGTACATGTTCGAAAGTAACTCGTGTGGTGTATTCTCTGCCATCCATGAGCAGAGTGCCGATATCAACCGTGGTGTAGAACGCGAAGACCCGATGAATCAGGGGGCGGGCGACCAGGGAATGATGTTTGGTTATGCTACGAATGAAACAGAAAATTACATGCCTCTTTCTCTTGATTTGGCACACCGTATCTTGTTGGTACTGGCAGATATCCGTCGCGAAGGAAAGGAGATGACTTACCTGCGTCCTGATGCTAAGAGTCAGGTGACTATTGAATATGACGATAATGGCAAACCCGTACGTATCGATACGATTGTGGTGTCTACTCAACATGATGACTTTATACAGCCGGCAGATGATTCTGTGGAAGCTCAATTGAAGGCTGATGAGGAGATGCTTGCGATCATCCGCAAAGATGTAATCGAGATTTTGATGCCCCGGGTGATCGCTTCCATTCATCATGCCGATGTGCTGGCATTGTTTAATGATCGTATCATTTATCACGTAAATCCGACGGGCAAGTTCGTGATTGGCGGTCCTCACGGTGATACCGGTCTTACCGGGCGTAAGATTATCGTAGATACTTATGGCGGTAAAGGTGCGCACGGTGGTGGTGCCTTCTCCGGAAAAGACCCCAGCAAAGTGGACCGTAGCGCTGCTTATGCAGCCCGCCATATTGCCAAGAATCTGGTGGCTGCCGGTGTAGCCGACGAGATCCTTGTACAGGTGTCTTATGCGATTGGCGTAGCCCGTCCGATCAATATTTATGTCGATACTTACGGACGTAGCCATGTGAAGATGAGCGATGGCGAAATAGCCAAAAAGATTGACGAATTGTTCGACCTTCGCCCGAAGGCTATCGAAGAACGTCTGAAGCTGCGTAATCCGATTTATAGTGAAACAGCAGCTTATGGCCATATGGGACGCGAACCGCGTGTCGTTACCAAAACTTTCACTTCCCGTTATCAACCTTCCAAGACTGTTGAAGTAGAGCTCTTCACTTGGGAGAAACTGGATTATGTAGATAAGGTGAAAACCGCTTTCGGTTTGTAATCAGCGTAGCTTTACAGCTATTTATTATAGAGAGCTGTCCTCCCGTGCATCATGCAACGAGAGGCGGCTTTCTTCTTTTTGTAAATTGGATATGTAATTGTTGTTTGATTGTTCTTGTGTTCAGCAGTATAGTGTCTGCTAAACTATTGTAATATAGTATATGTCTGAATGGATATATGTATCTGGGGCAGAATTTGTGTAAGATGTACATATAAAACATGGGGATGTTGTGTGTGAAAACATCCCCATGTTCTGCACTGGAACATCCCCATGTTTTATATAAGAACATCCGGATGTTTTGGGAATAGAAGTTTAATTTGGGGGTTGCATGAAGTAGGATTAATGGTTGTTGATAAGTATATAGAATATCTTGTGAAGACGATAATGATCCACTCTCTGAATTAGGACCATTTTTTATACTTCTTTTATTGAAGGATTTTATGTGTAACCCAAAAAAACGTACCTTTGTGGTCTAAACATATGATATAGAAGTATGAATCAGATAAATTCCGTATGTGTTTACAGCGCATCGAGTAGCAAGATAGATAAAGTGTATTTTGAAGCAGCCGGCCGGTTGGGCAAGTTGCTTGCCGAACGGCGTATCCGTTTGGTGAACGGTGCTGGAAGTATTGGATTGATGCGTTCTGTAGCCGATGCTGTCCTTGAAAACGGAGGTGAGGTTACGGGGGTTATTCCCCGGTTTATGGTGGAGCAGGGATGGCATCATACAGGATTGACCCGGTTGGTTGAAGTGGAAAGTATGCATGAGCGGAAGCAGCTCATGGCGGATTTGAGTGATGCTGTCATAGCTTTACCCGGCGGATGCGGTACATTGGAGGAACTGCTTGAAGTTATCACCTGGAAACAGTTGGGGCTTTATCTTAATCCGATTGTGATATTGAATACAAACGGCTTTTTCGATCCGTTGCTCGACCAGCTTAAGCGGGCTATTGACGAGAATTTTATGCGGAGACAGCATGGCGATATCTGGCATGTGGCTGCCACTCCTGAAGAGGCTGTCGAACTGGTGTATAGGGTTCCCGTTTGGGATGCGTCCATCCGTAAATTTGCGGCTATATGAGTGCGTGGTTGATGCTTGTATCGGGTTTTGAGGGGATACCCCTTCCCTATTCTCCCCGTACGGACGATGTAATTGCATTGGTTCTGCTTGCCTGTTTCTTCTTCTCGTCCTTTGCGTTGGCACGGAGCAAGAAGTTTCTTTCTCAACAAGCAAAGGACTTTATGCTTCATCGCGAACGTACAAGTATTTTTGCTGCCTCTACGGCGGCGGATGTCCGTTATCTGTTGTTGCTGGTATTTCAGACCTGTATCTTGAGTGGTATCTGCATTTTTAACTACTTTAATGATGTGCAGCCGACTTTGATGGAAAAGGTTTCCCCTCCTCTCCTATTAGGAATTTATATTCTTATCTGTTTGCTTTATCTTTTACTAAAGTGGCTGTTTTATTCTTTCTTAGGGTGGGTGTTTTTTGATAAAAATCGGACAACTATATGGTTGGAGTCTTATTCTACACTGATTTATTACCTCGGATTCGTTCTTTTTCCGTTTGTTCTTCTCCTTGTTTATTTCGATTTGAATATCTTGTTTTTAGTTTCAATCGGGCTGTTCTTGATAATTTTTGCTAAAATATTGATGTTTTATAAGTGGATAAAGCTTTTTTTCGATAAGATTAGCAGCCTTTTCCTTTTAATTTTGTACTTTTGTGCCCTTGAAATCATGCCCTATTTACTTTTGTATCAGGGCTTGAGAGAACTAAACAATATATTGGTAATAAAAATTTAGGACGTTGAAAATTAAGAAAGTACTTGTGTCGCAGCCAAAACCTGCTTCAGAGAAATCTCCCTATTACGACATTGCCGAAAAGTATGGCGTAAAAATAGATTTCCGCCCCTTTATCAAAGTAGAAAGTGTTTCTGCTAAAGAGGTCAGACAACAGAAAGTGTCAATCCTTGACCACACAGCTGTCATATTTACTTCGCGTCATGCGATTGATCATTTTTTCCATCTTTGCACGGAGCTTCGTGTGACTATTCCGGAAACAATGAAGTATTTTTGTGTAACGGAACAAGTTGCACTTTATATTCAAAAGTATGTGCAATACCGCAAGCGCAAGATATTCTTTGGCGCTACAGGTAAGATTGAAGATCTGATTCCTTCTATTGTGAAACATAAGACTGAGAAATATCTCGTGCCGATGTCGGATGTGCACAATGATGACATCAAGAACCTGTTGGATAAACATAATATCCAGCATACGGAGGTAGTGATGTATCGCACTGTTAGTAATGACTTTGGCAAGGATGAAGAATTTGACTATGATATGTTGGTATTCTTTAGTCCGGCCGGTGTTTCTTCGCTGAAGAAGAATTTTCCGGATTTTGATCAGAAGAATATTAAGATCGGAACATTCGGCTCTACAACAGCACAAGCTGTTCGTGATGCCGGGCTTCGCTTGGATTTAGAGGCTCCTACCGTACAGGCTCCTTCTATGACAGCCGCTTTGGATATGTTCATTAAGGAGAATAACAAAGGAAAGTAATTAATAAATGACAAACGACGAGCTACAAGTGCTGCGCACGTGCGTGTGCTTGTAGCTCGTTGTTTTTTATATCGTACGGATGAATACATTGTGTAAAACTGAAAGGCTTCATAGTAAGATTGTTATTGAAAAGATGTTTGCGGGCGGTTTTTCACGTTCGTTTTCCGTCTTTCCTCTGCGTGCGGTGTATATGTCTGTGGAGCAGCAGGAAGTGCCTGTGTCTATCCTTATCAGTGTCCCCAAAAAGCGGTTTAAGCGGGCGGTAAAGCGTAATCGGGTAAAACGTCAGATACGTGAGGCTTACCGGAAGAATAAGGGTCCGTTGTGGCAGGTTCTGCAAGAAAAAGGACTTGGGTTGACGATTGCTTTTATTTATCTGTCGGATGAGCTGTGCCGTACTGAGGAAATAGAAGAGAAGGTAAAAGTGTTGTTGGCCCGTATCGCGGAGAGGCTGGAATGAAGCGTCTGTTGTCGTACATATTATTGATTCCTATCTATTTTTACCGGGCATGTATTTCTCCTATGCTCCCTCCCTCCTGCCGTTTTACTCCGACTTGTTCGCAGTATGCCATCGAGGCGATTAAAAAACACGGTCCTTTTAAGGGTTTTTATTTAGCTGTAAGACGGATACTGCGTTGCCATCCCTGGGGTGGTTCCGGATATGACCCTGTACCTTAGTTGATTATGAAACTGTTGGATATACATTCTCATCATTTGTCCGAAGATCCTTTCCGGGCAATCTTGAATATTCGTTTTCCGAAAGATAAGTTCTTTCCGGAAGCAGGACGGTTTTATTCTGTAGGTGTACATCCGTGGGAAGTGACGTTGGAAAATCGGATAGACTGGACTTTGTTTGAGGAGTTGGCCGGGCATCCGCAAGTGCTTGCTATTGGCGAATGCGGTATGGATAAACATGTTTATCCGGAGTTATTGATGGCTCAGGAACGCATTTTCTCGCGTCAGTTGGCTGTTGCGGAAAAGTTAGGAAAACCGGTTTTGATTCATAATGTGAAGTCTACCGGGATTATCGGACTTCTGAAAAAGAACGCTTCCGGTCATATCCCCTGGATTCAGCACGGTTTTCGCGGAAAGCCGGAATTGGCTTTGGAAATGCTGCGTTCGGGCTTTTATCTTTCTTTGGGGATTCGTTATAATGAGGATTCTTTACGGGTAATACCGCTTGACAGACTCTTTTTAGAGACGGATGACAGCGAGACGGATATCTGCCAAGTATACGAGAGGGCAGCTCGTACGTTGGGAATCTCCGTAATCAAACTTACGGAGCAGATACAGCATAATATCAAGAAAGTTTTTTTTAATGGATAAGAGTTGTTTCTTCAAAGAAAGAGTCGTACTTTTGCCCTGACTAAATATTTAAAAACTAATATCATTCGATGAATTTTGTAGAAGAATTAAGATGGCGTGGCATGCTGCAAGATATGATGCCGGGCACAGAAGAATTGTTAGCTAAGGAGCAAGTAACAGCTTATCTCGGGATTGACCCGACGGCTGATTCATTGCATATTGGTCACTTGTGTGGCGTAATGATGCTCCGCCACCTCCAGCGTTGTGGTCATAAACCGTTGGCACTCATCGGTGGTGCGACAGGTATGATTGGTGATCCGTCCGGTAAATCGGCAGAGCGCAATTTGCTGAATGAAGAGACTTTGCGTCATAATCAGGCTTGTATCAAGAAGCAGTTGGCCAAGTTTCTGGATTTTGAATCGGAGGTACCGAATCGCGCAGAGTTGGTGAATAATTATGACTGGATGAAAGATTTCACTTTCCTTGATTTTGTTCGTGAAGTGGGTAAACATATTACTGTGAACTATATGATGGCAAAAGACTCGGTAAAGAGACGTCTGAACGGGGAAGCCCGTGACGGGTTGTCATTTACGGAGTTTACTTACCAGTTGCTTCAGGGATATGACTTTTTGCATTTGAACCAGACTAAGGGTTGTAAGCTTCAGATGGGTGGTTCGGATCAGTGGGGCAATATCACTACGGGTGCCGAGCTGATACGTCGCACGAACGGAGGAGAGGTCTTTGCTTTGACTTGTCCGTTGATTACCAAAGCGGATGGCGGTAAATTCGGTAAGACGGAATCGGGTAATGTATGGCTCGATGCGAAATATACTTCACCGTACAAATTCTATCAATTCTGGTTGAATGTCAGCGATTCGGATGCGGAACGCTACATCAAGATATTTACTGCTCTTTCAAAAGAGGAAATCGATTCATTGATTGCAGAGCATCAGCAAGCCCCGCATCTGCGTGTGCTTCAAAAACGTCTGGCCAAAGAGGTGACGATTATGGTTCACTCTGAAGAGGACTATAATGCGGCTGTAGACGCTTCTAATATCTTATTTGGTAATGCTACTTCCGATGCATTGAGAAAACTCGATGAAGACACGCTATTGGCGGTTTTCGAAGGTGTTCCGCAGTTCGAAGTGTCTCGTGATGTATTGGCTGAAGGTGTGAAGGCGGTCGATTTGTTTGTAGACAATGCGGCTGTATTTGCATCAAAAGGTGAAATGCGTAAGTTGGTACAGGGCGGAGGCGTCTCTCTGAATAAAGAAAAGTTGGCCGCATTCGACCAGGTGATTACTACGGCAGATTTACTGGATGAGAAGTATTTACTTGTTCAACGGGGCAAGAAGAACTACTATCTGATCATTGCTAAATAAAAAAAATGCCAAAATATTTGGAGATTTAGTTGCATAGCACTATCTTTGCACCGCTTTTTAACAGAAAGCACAGCGAGTTTGTCCTATGGTGTAATGGTAGCACAACAGTTTTTGGTTCTGTTTGTCTAAGTTCGAATCTTGGTAGGACAACAAAATAGAAATCCCCGGTGATCAATGATCGTCGGGGATTTTGCTTTTTCTGCCATCCGGCTTCTCTTTATTTCGAACAACAATTGGGGGGCAACGTAAAATTCTGAGGAATTAATGTAAAAATGATCTTTCGGTATTTCTGAAAAAATATTGAATGGTACTTCTCTAATTCGTATTATAGTTTGTTAAACGCTTCGTTTATTATCTGTCTGTGGACAATATTGATAGATAATAAGAACAAAAATGCAAGGTTTTGCCATTTTCTTTTTCTATTTTTGCATCGTGTACGCAAACGACGTGCACCTGAACTGTAATATTATAAACTATTTAAATAAATAAAGTATGAAAACGAACTATGAAATTCGCTATGCTGCGCATCCGGAAGATGCAAAAAGCTACGACACTACGAGAATCCGTCGTGACTTCTTGATTGAAAAAGTATTCTCAGCTAACGAAGTAAATATGGTATATTCTATGTATGACCGAATGGTGGTCGGTGGTGCAATGCCGGTAGGAGAGGTGCTTAAACTGGAAGCGATCGATCCGCTAAAAGCTCCTTACTTCTTGACTCGTCGCGAAATGGGTATTTTTAATGTAGGTGGTCCCGGTGTGGTGAAAGCCGGTAATGCAGTATTCGAACTCGATTATAAAGAAGCCCTTTATTTAGGTTCGGGAGACCGCGAAGTGACTTTCGAGAGCAAAGATGAAAAGAATCCCGCCAAATTCTATTTCAACTCATTGACTGCCCACCGCAATTATCCGGATAAGAAAGTGACGAAGAAAGATGCTGTGGTTGCAGAAATGGGATCGTTGGAAGGTTCTAACCACCGTAATATTAATAAAATGCTGGTGAATCAGGTATTGCCTACCTGTCAGTTACAAATGGGTATGACGGAACTGGCTCCGGGAAGTGTGTGGAACACAATGCCGGCACACGTCCATAGCCGCCGTATGGAAGCTTATTTCTATTTTGAAGTACCCGAAGAGCATGCTGTATGTCATTTCATGGGTGAGGTGGATGAAACACGTCACGTATGGATGAAGGGTGACCAGGCTGTCCTGTCTCCCGAATGGTCTATTCATTCGGCTGCCGCTACGCACAATTATACATTTATCTGGGGTATGGGAGGAGAAAACCTTGACTATGGAGATCAGGACTTCTCGTTGATTACAGACCTTAAATAAGGATACAATGCACTGATGTGCCAATGTATCAATTTAAACAGGCTCTAAGAAATAGCTTAATAAGAACAATTAATTAACAATCTTCGTGCTGGATGTGTGAATTAGTACCTTTGCCGGTATGTTGGCACATTGGCACATTAATAAATTATTATTATGGTAAACTTTTCATTAGAAGGTAAAGTAGCACTGGTAACAGGTGCGTCTTACGGAATCGGTTTAGCTTTGGCCACTGCTTTTGCTCGGGCCGGTGCAAAGATTGTGTTTAACGATATCAAGCAGGAACTGGTGGATAAGGGTCTTGCTGCTTATCAGGCTGAAGGTATCGAGGCTAAAGGATATGTATGTGATGTGACCAACGAAGAGCAGGTAAACGCTATGGTAGCTCAGATTGAAAAAGAGGTAGGCGTTATTGATATTCTGGTAAACAATGCAGGTATCATCAAGCGTATTCCGATGCATGAAATGACTGCTGCCGAATTCCGTCAGGTAATCGATATCGACTTGAATGGCCCGTTCATCGTGTCAAAGGCTGTTATCCCTTCTATGATTAAAAAAGGTCACGGTAAAATTATCAATATCTGCTCGATGATGAGTGAGCTGGGACGTGAAACTGTATCGGCTTATGCTGCTGCTAAAGGCGGCTTGAAGATGCTGACTAAAAATATCGCTTCTGAATACGGTGAATTCAACATCCAATGTAATGGTATCGGCCCGGGCTACATCGCTACTCCACAGACTGCTCCATTACGCGAGATCCAACCGGACGGTTCGCGTCATCCGTTTGATTCGTTCATTATAGCTAAAACTCCGGCTGCCCGTTGGGGAACTCCGGAAGATCTGGCAGGACCTGCTGTGTTCCTGGCATCGGATGCTTCTGACTTCGTAAACGGGCATATATTGTACGTTGACGGCGGTATTCTGGCATACATCGGAAAACAACCGAAATAAGAGACAAAATACAGTTATATACTGTAGGGCGGGGGAGAACTCCGCCCTTTCGGGTTTTTATAATCAAAATAACGACAGAAAGATGAAAAAACTATTTTTCTTTATTGCAACTGCTCTTGTATGTTTCGCTTGTAATGAGAGCAAAACGGTTACTGTAACGGTAACGAACCCAACTGCTATGGAGCGTGCCGGTGAAATGGTGGAGGTATCCATGAGTGATGTTACTTCTAAATTGCAATTGGCCGATACGGCACAAATTATTGTACTCGATGCTGACGGGCAACAAGTACCTTATCAGATTACTTATGATGAGAAAGTGATTTTCCCGGCCACGGTAAAGGCAAACGGGACTGCCGCTTATACTATTCAGGCAGGTGTGCCGGCTGTTTTCGATACGAAGGCATGCGGACGCTATTATCCCGAACGTGTGGATGATGTGGCATGGGAGAATGACCTGGTTGCTTTCCGTGCTTATGGCCCGGCTTTGCAGGCTACCGGCGAACGTGCTTTCGGCTATGATGTATGGACCAAATACAACACAACGGAACCGGTTGTAGAGGCCCGTTATGCAAGCGAATTGAATCCGGAAACTAAAGCGAAGATCGATGAGTTGAAGAAGACGGATCCGAAAGCAGCGAGTGAGCTTTACCGCTCTGTTTCTTATCATGTAGATCATGGTAATGGGTTGGATTGCTATAAAGTAGGGCCTACACTGGGTGGCGGTACGGCTGCCTTGATGGTTGATGACGAGATTGTTTATCCCTATTGCTATGCTACGCAGGAAATTCTGGACAATGGCCCCTTGCGTTTTACTGTGAAGTTGGTGTATAACCCATTGACAGTGAAAGAGAATACGGATGTGGTAGAAACTCGTCTGATCTCTCTGGATGCAGGTTCGCATATGAACAAGACGGTTGTTGCTTACAGCAATCTGAAAGAAACGACTTCTGTAGTTACCGGTATTGTTCTCCATGAACCGGATGGTGCTGTTGTAGCCGATGCCGCTAACGGTTATATCACTTATGTAGACCCGACGGATAACGTAAACAACAATAATGGAAAGATTTTTGTTGGTGCGGCTTTCCCTGCTACGGTAAAAGAGGCTAAAGTTGCTCTTTTCCCGGAGAAAGAGAAGAAAGAATTGCGCGGTGGGGCAGATGGCCATGTATTGGCTGTCAGTGACTACGAGCCGGGTTCGGAATACACTTATTACTGGGGAGCTGCATGGGACAAGGCTGATATCAAAACGGTTGATGCCTGGAATGAGTATGTAGCTGCGTTTGCACAGAAGTTGCGGGCCCCGTTGACGGTGACCGTACAGTAAGATTAAGAATACTTCAAATAGAAAAAAAGACCGTTGTGGAGCATGATGCTGTGCGGCGGTCTCTTTTTTATGCTCGGAAAATGACTCTAATCATCGTGCATGATGCTTTTTACCTGTTCTCATTTATGGACGGCGCCATTTTTCTGGGGAGTTCCGGGAGTACTTCTTCCGTTCTTTATATACTGCTGTAAGAGTGCTCTCAATTCTTCTACGATATCCGGATGTTCTTTGTATACATTATGTTTTTCTCCCGGATCCTGATCCATGTCATAAAGTTGGATGGGAGGTAATGAGGCAATTGCTTCTTTGTCTGCATTGGGTTTCGGATAGCTCCAGCCACCGGATCTGGGTGAGCATAGTAATTTCCATTTCCCTCTTCGTATGGCAAATTCTCCACGGATGGAATGATGTACGGTGGCTTCCCGTATTGTTTCAGGTTTGGCGGGATCCTTGATTAACGGCAGGATATCGTAACCTTTTATTTCTTTTATTGGCATTCTCTCAAAAATTGTCACTGCCGTCTCATGTTTGACTTTGCCGGATAGGGGCGATGCGATTGGAGCTTATTCGTTACTTTCCACCTGATGTATGTTTCTCATTAGTCCGGCATATTTGGCCCTTTTTACGGCACTTCCTTTAAAAAGAGTTCTGTATTGCTCTTCTGTCAGTGTGTGCCAGTCTTCTTTCTCCATCTGCATAAAGAGCTCTGTGGGTTGCAGGTCCGGTGCCTGGCAAGGGGTGGCAAACTTGTTCCAGGGACAGGCTTTCTGGCATTCGTCGCAGCCATATATTTTATTGCCCATTTTTTTGCCCTCTAAGAGAGGAATGGCGTCGCGGTTCTCAATGGTAAGGTAAGACAGGCAACGTCTTGAATTGAGCAAAAAAGGGGCCTCCAGTGCTTTCGTAGGGCAGGCCTGTATGCATCGGGTACAATTGCCGCACCGGTTTTTCTGTGGCTGGTCGTATTCGTCTACTTCCATATCGAGAAACAATTCTCCTAAGAAAAAGCAGGAACCGGCATGTGGAATGATGAGCTGGGTGTTTTTTCCTATCCAGCCGAGCCCTGCGCGATAGGCCCAATAACGCTCTAATACGGGGGCGGTATCACAGAACACACGGCTTTGCAAGGGTAGGGGAGAGTGTGCGGAAATGTATGCCTGCAACGCGGTCAGTCTGGTTTTCATCAAGTCGTGATAGTCTTTGCCATAGGCGTACCAGGCAAACTGGTATTGGTCTTCCCGTAATTGCCGGGCAGGATAATAATTGAGAGCTACGGACAGAATGGTACGTACCCCTTCCATCAGCAGGCGGGGATCGAGGCGTTTGTCAAGATAGTTGCCCATATAATTCATGTTCGCCTGCATTCCTTGTGCCTGCCATCGGCTGAAAGCGTCGGCAATGGCTGTGTTTACCGGTTCTGCCGGCGCCATTCCGCATGCAGAAAAGCCGAGGCGTAGAGCTTCGGCTTTTATTTGACTTGCAGAAAGGGTTTTTACCTCCATGGTTTTGCTTTCACGATTTTATTTTCTGTTATTGCCGTTGTCCGGTGAGCTTCTCCGGGCAGGAAGCACTTTAAAGGCATAGCCCTGTTGTTTCAGGTATTCGATTGAACGGGGCAAAGCGTATTGCAGATTCCCATTGTTCCACGATTTTAGTGAGTCGTGGAAGGTGATGATGGAACCATTGCGCACATACCGTTTTACATTGGCCAAGACCTGCTCGGGACGTCTCTTTTTACTGTAATCACGTGTCACTAAATCCCACATGATGATATCATAGTGTTGTTTTAGTGTGTGATATTGCTTGAAGCCCATATGTCCGTGTGGCGGGCGGAAGAGGTCGGTCTTCATTTCCCGGTTGGCGAGATCGGTGTTTTTTAGGTATTCGTCGGCAGAGTATTCGAATCCGCGAATATGGTTGAATGTATGATTCCCGATCCGGTGCCCGCGTTCGACGACCATTCTGAATATATCCGGATATTTCCGTATATTATCGCCTACCATGAAAAAGGTGGCCTTGATGTCGTATTTATCCAGCAACTCCAATACCCACGGAGTTACTTCCGGGATGGGACCATCGTCGAAGGTCAGATAAACAGCCTTCTCGTCGGGACTCATCCGGAAGATAGCTTTCGGATATAGAGCGCGGAAAATCCACGGTGGTTGCTCTATAAACATTGCCTTTTATCTTGCTCCTTTCATGCGGGAAACATACATGCCATACAATTCGTCCAGTTTGCCGGAATAGTTGTCTGACAGTTTTGATTTATATTTCTCCATGAGTTTCAATTCTTCGTTCAGCAGAGCGATGTGGTATTCGAATTCCCGTGATGATACGAAGAATTGCGAATTGTCCAGACTGAGATACCAAGTGAGGTATTCGATGGCTTTATTGGCCAATGCGTCCATAATCTTATCTGCTTTTTCTGTCTCTCCCAACTGGTAATAGGCTTCTGCCATTTGTACGGCACCGTTCTGCCAATCGTAGGGAACATTGTAAGCAGGGATCATCTTCTCTGCATAATCCAGTGCTGCGAGGGCTTTGTCTTTTTTGCCCTCTTTCATCAGCTGCTCTATCAACTGGGCGAACACACGGCGGTGTGTGTAGCACATGCGCATTACGTTTTCGTCAATGTAGATGCCCGGTTTGTCGATGCCGCCGAATTTGAACTTGTTCATCAGGTTGTCATACATCTTTTCGCTGTCCACGGTTGTTCCTAACTTTTTGGTTTCGAACGGTGTGAAGCGGGAAGCGAGACCTTCCTGGATAAAGTGTTTGTCCATGCCTAACTGATTTTCCCGGCCTACGGTGATGGCCATATACATCGGCCGTTCCCAGTTGGCATGCGCCAGCATTTCGAGCATCATCAGCTCGCTTTTGTAAAGTGCGCGTTTGGGTCTTCCGTTGTCATCTCTCAGCAGGATATTCATGTGATCGGGGATTGAATCGCCCAATGCTTCCGGAATCTTCATACCACTGCGGCGTACGGCTTCTTTATCGATTTTGATGACGATACTGTCAGTCGGGATAACGTGTAACCCTTCTTTCTCGGAACGTATCCAGTATTTGAGGATGTTCTTTAATTCGTAGGGATCTTCTCCGAACTCGTTACGGACATTCTGCAAGGCCTCCGGATTGTCGCTGCTGTTTGCCTGGGCATAGAGGGCGTCGATGGTCTGTTTGATTTCCGGACGGATCTGAATGTATTCATTGGTTCCTTCTACGTATTCTACACGGTCCCATGTGATGGGGAGTGACGGGGAATCGTAAGCCGGGCGTTTCATTTGGTCGATGTACCAGTCCGTTTGCAGATAGCTCAGGTTGCAGGTACGGGCATCGGTACGGAAACCTTCCGTCTCTTGATTGTACCATAAGGGGAATGTATCATTGTCACCATTGGTAAAGATGATCGGATTGCCGCTTTCCTGTAAAGACATCAGGTAGTTTTGCCCGAAATCACGTGCGACGTAACGTCCCGAACGGTCATGATCATCCCATGTCTGGCTTGCCATTTGGATGGGAACCAGCAGACAGAGTACTGAAACAAGGACAGACGTCGGAAGTTCCTTCATTTTGGCGTAGTCCTGCAAGAGCTTGATGATACCTGCCACGCCCATACCTACCCAGATGGCAAAGGCATAGAAGGAGCCTGCATATGCATAATCTCGTTCACGGGGCTGGCTCGGGGTCTGATTCAGATAGAGCACAATGGCAATACCGGTCATAAAGAACAGGAAGAATACTACCCAGAATTGCTGTACGCCTTTCTGTCCCCGGTAGGCTTGCCAAAGGAGGCCGATAATACCTAAGAGCAGAGGCAGGCAGTAGAATACATTGTGTCCTTTGTTGTCTTTCAGTTCTTGCGGAAGCAGGCTCTGGTCGCCTACCAGCCAGTTGTCGATGAACGGGATGCCTGTAATCCAGTTGCCATGTTCTATTTCACCGCTTCCCTGGAGGTCGTTTTGACGTCCGGCAAAGTTCCACATAAAGTAACGCCAGTACATGAAATTGAGCTGGTAGCGGAAGAAGAACTTAATGTTTTCCCATTGGGTCGGAATGTTGACCATGATGGCATTGCCGCATTCGTCGTAAGGGACGTCGACACCGTCGATATCTACCCATCCTTTGTATTGTGCTGCGTGTGCGCTGCTGTACATACGCGGGAAGAGCATGTTTTGTGCATATTTATATTCCACACGTCCGGGAACCTCGATGTACGAGTCTTTTTCGTCTGCGGATGTTTTTTCTTTACGGATATATTTGGTGGTACTGTTGGCTTCTACAGGAACGCAATATCCGTCTTTGACTTCCAATTCTACTTTTGAAGAGTAGGCCTGTCCGTAAAATAACGGACGGGTTCCGTACTGTTCACGTCCCAAGTATTCGCCCAGTGTGAAGATATCTTCGGGAGAGTTTTGGTCCATCGGAGTGTTGGCCGTTGAACGGATAACGATCAGGGCATACGACGAATAGCCTACCATGATCATCATGGTACAGAGTAGGGCGGTATTCATGGTGCGTGCAGATATCTGGTATTTCTGATCGAGTTTTTTTGCGAACAGGTAAAGTCCCAAGGCTGCCAGTACGATAATACCGATAATGACACTGCTTGCTCCGTGTCCGTAGAATGGGATACCCAACAGGGCAATGGTAAGCATAAAAGAGATATTCATGCGTGGGCGGCTGGTTTCCGTATAACTTTCGTATACTCCCCAGATGATGCTCGCTGCAAGTATAATGATATAAACAATAACACCGGTATTGAATGGCAGCCCCATGCTGTTGACAAAGAGCAGTTCGAACCATCCGCCTACTTTTACAACTCCCGGTACAATGCCGTAAAGTACGATTCCTACCAGTACCATAGAACCGAAAAGGGCCAAAAGCGAACCTTTGGCATTGGCGTTGGGAACTTTTTTATAATAATATACCAATACGATGGCGGGTAAACAAAGCAGGTTCAGCAAGTGAACACCGATGCTTAATCCTGTGAGATAGGCGATCAGGATGATCCAGCGATCACTGTGTGGCTGGTCGGCCACATCTTCCCACTTCAGAATCAGCCAGAATACAACGGCTGTGAACAGGGATGAATAGGCGTAAACTTCACCTTCGACGGCACTGAACCAAAAGGTGTCGCTGAAGGTGTATACCAATGCACCGACAAGTCCGCTACCCATAATGGTGATCAGTTGACCGGTCGTAATGTTGTTTTCGTCCTTGATAATGAGTTTGCGTACCAGATGGGTGATGCTCCAGAAAAGGAACAGAATACAGGCACCGCTCATCAGGGCGCTCATGTAATTCACCATTTTGGCCACGGTGGTGGCATCGGATGCAAATTGTGAGAATAGGTTGGCTGTCAGCATGAAGAAAGGTGCGCCGGGCGGGTGACCGACTTCCAGTTTATAGCCGGTAGTAATGAACTCGGGACAATCCCAGAAACTGGCTGTCGGTTCTATTGTCATGCAATAGACCGTGGCAGCGATAATGAAAGTAAGCCAACCGACGAGGTTGTTTACGGTTTTGTACTGTTTCATTAAAACGATAGTTGTTTATTCATTAACATGTTAAGTGGGCGCAAAGATAATGATTTACATGTATAAAGAAGTGGAAAGGGAGGAATAATTATAAGATTTTAGGAAGAAGCCTATACGGGATGTCCGTCGATATGCTTTGTTTGCGGAGTGTGCAGGTTGAATAAAGGTGATAAGGCAGTCGCTCTTTTATGTTTTTTCTATTGCTTTTTTACTGTTTCACAATTGTGAGGAGAGCGTCTCATGGTTGTGAGACGCACGTCTCTCATATGTGAGGAACTCGTTTCACAACTGTGAAACGATTAAGACTCTTATTGGTTTCTCTCTTTCCTCTAATGATGATGGTGATGCTCTCCCAGTACGCGGTGTGGCAATGTACCGTGCCCTAATAATTCGATAGGGCAGTTGAAGTTACGTTCCAGCCACTCTGTCGTGACTTCCGTATCCGGGTGATAATCCAGTGTTTCGTTGACGCAGGCGATGGACTTGACCTGTTGCAGTACCGTGCCGATGTCGTGACTCACAAGGATAATGGCGCATTCTTTGTTTATTTCTGCCAAAAGCTCGTATAGGCGGGCTTCGAAACGTTTGTCTATGTAAGTACTCGGTTCGTCGAGGATAACGACCGACGGGCCACTGACAATGGCACGCCCCAATAAAGCACGTTGTAATTGTCCGCCACTGAGTTGTCCGATCGCACGGCTTTCCAAGCCTTCCAGTCCCATACGGGCGATGGTTGAACGCACTTTCTCGCGTTGTTCGTCTGTAAATCTACTGATGAGTGACTTTTTGGAACTGAGTCCGGATAATATTACCTCTTCAACGGAAATAGGAAATTTACGGTCGATCGTATTGTATTGCGGGAGGTAACCCATAGTCGAAATATTGTATGTAATCTTTCCGGCTGTAGGTTTTAATAACCCTAAAATGCATTTGATAAGAGTTGTTTTTCCTCCTCCGTTGGGGCCGATAATGCCTAAGAAATCATTTTCATAGACAGTAAGGTCGATGTCATGCAGCACGGTACGTCCGTCATATCCGGCGGAAAGTCCGTGAACTTCTATTATCGGTTGTGTCGTCATCGGATCGTTTATTGTTTATCGTTGTTTGCCAATGCCCGGGCAACTGCCTGCATTTCTGCTTCCCAGTCGTAACTGAGAGGATGGATGGGGACAATTCTTGTCCGGGTTTCTTTAGCTATGATTTCTGCATTACGATGATCAAACTCGGGTTGGATGAAAATAACACGGACGTCTGCTTGGCGGCAAACATCTACCAACTCTTTCAAATGGGCAGGAGAGGGCTCCTTTCCGCCCTCTTCGATGCTGATTTGTTGCAGTCCGTAATCGCGGGCGAAATAGGAAAGGGCCGGATGATAAATCATAAATGTCCGGGTAGCACCGGGCTCTTTCAAGGTTTCCCGGATAATGCTGTCTGTTTGTATGATACGTTGGCTCAGACTGTCGTATCGGGCCAGATAATAGGCTTCGTTCTCTTTATCCAGCTGACAAAGCGCTTTGTACGTATTACGCGCGATGATGAGGGCATTGCCGGTCGAATTCCAGATATGTGGTTCCACGCCTCCGGCATGGCGGTGGTCTCCGTGAATCTCTTCTTCTTCAAAAATGAGGTCTACATCTTTCGACGTATCGAATACTTGAATGTGTGGGGTATTGTCTGTGAGACGATCCATCCAGACTTGTTCGAAGCCAATATAGCCGATGCGGAAATAGGCTTTGCTGTCTCCAAGTGAAACGAGCTGTTGGGGCGTCGGATCGTAGGTTTCCGGACTGCTGCCTTTGGGTACGATGCTGATGACATCGAATTTATCTCCGGCAATGGCTTCGGTGAAATAACGTTGCGGCTCGATGGTGACGGCAATAACCGGCTTCTCGTTATTTTGTTTTGGCTTTCCTGTATTGCACGATGTCAGGCAGATGATTATCAGGAGAAGAGCGAAGATATGTCTCATATATATTGTTTCTTTTTAGATGGTTATTTTTTCTCCGGCGGACAGTCTTTCCGGGCTCTTAGTATTTCTCGTTTTCCTCCTGGGGGGCCGGGAAGGCGTTCCACTGTAAAGCCTGCTGCCTGTAACATACGGCGTACTATCCCTTTCGCACAATAAGTGGTGAGTATGCCTTTCGGATTCATTATAACATATAGCCGGTTGAATAGTTCTTGCGACCACATCTCCGGTTGTTTCTCGGGTGCAAAAGCATCAAAATAGATAATGTCCCAATGTGTTGCCGTGCCGATCCCCCGGTTACTGTCAGGTATCACCGTGTTTTCAGCAGATAGATTGCCACATGGACACATAAATACATTGTTTACATCCGCTTGTACTTTTCTTAACGTAAAGTGGGGCGTTATTATTGCATCCTCACCCCAGGGAATCATATGTAATGTTTTGAACAACGGGTTGTTACTATATCCCAACGGCTCTACGATATCCCAGGAAAGCGGGTAGAGTTCGATACCGGTATAGTGCACTTTCCGAAGGGATCTTTCTGCTGTTTCAAGTGTAAGCAGAGCATTAAATCCCGTTCCGAAACCTATTTCGAGAATATGTGGCTCTACGGCTTCGGAGGCATTCAATCCCATGTCGATGAAAATATGTTGAGACTCGGTTCTGGCGCCTTTCACAGAATGATAATGTTCGTTCAACTCCGGAACGAAAAGAGTGGCGCTGCCATCGGCAGTCAGTTCAATGATTCGTTTCATACCATTAAGTCGATCAGCCCCCTCGCTGCAAGGATTACTAATATATAACGCAGCATTTTTCCGGCCAGCATAGAGATGGAAACTACCCATATATTGCTTCGCAGAAATCCCAGTGCAACGGCTATTACGCTTCCGATAATGGGAAGAAAAGCGAAGAAAGCCATGAAGCCGCTTCGTCCGTTGAGGTAGGCTTGCATACGTTCTACCTTTTCCCGTTTCATGTGGAAGTATTTTTCAAGCCAATCCATACGGCCCATGCGCCCCATTGCATAGCAGGTCAGGCTACCTAAAAGGTTGCCTGCCGAAGCTGATAACAGGCAGATAACAGGACTCAAACCTGTACTGGGCAGAACCAATGCTGCCAACACCGCTTCCGAGCTGAAAGGAACAACGCTCCCAGCCAGTACGGCAGAAAGAAACATGCCTAAATAACCCCATTCAATAAGAAAATTTATAAAAGCGTCCATACATTGAAACAGAATAAGAGAATTAATCCGGTCATGGAACCGATAAAGAATAGATTAGCGGCTTTACTGTTGGTTAAAACAAACAAATGTCCCACAAGAATACTGACTCCTATCAGAAGTAACGATAGTAGGTCCATGCAGTGGGCCGGTTGCAGGAATATGAACAGGAATATGCAGAAATTTATGAAAATCAGGAAATGCAGATAAGAACGGGTACGTATCTTGTCTTCGAATCCACTGACAATGCAATGCGCTGCGCTGACTATGAACAGGATGAATAGATAACCAAGCGTAACGAGCTCCCAAAGTTGAAGGTCCTTGCCGGGATTGACCGGTTGGAAATGAACCAGCTCGACGAATGGTTGGTAGAACAGCTCCATCTGGCCGTAGAAGAACGCATGGCCGAACAAAAACCAATAGGAAACACTCAACCCTATCAATGCGGCACAAAAACTACGGGCTGTGAGTGATTGGAAGTAATAAGCTCCTATCAGCCAAAGGGGAATGAAATATAATAATTGTGGAAACAGCAGGCTTCCCGCTCCTATAAAAACGAAAGAATGGAATATATAACTCACCGGACGGGGGTGCTGATAACTTTTAAATAAGAAAAACAGAGAGATGAGGAAGGCTACGGCGGCTATATCTCCTGCATACAACAGGTGCATGCCCGGACAGATGGTTACCAATAAAAAATAAATGGAGGTCTGTACCGAAGCCCGCATACGGATAATGGCGAACGTATTGTTGAGCTCGATCAGAAAATATCCGATGGCGGCGTATAGCATAAAGCTGATGACCCTGTCGGCCCAGGCAGGGAGATAAAGTGTGCAGACCGACTGCCACAATGCATATCCGGCTTCTTTTTCCGAACTCATTGCAGGCAACAGGATGGAAGTGCCTATCCAGCAGACGATGCAAATAAGGATAACAGCGGGCAGTGTGAATCTGCCTGCTGTTATCCGGCCTTGTAGTCTTCTATTTCTCATTATAAATCAAATCCGATATCGTGCCGGAGGTTTTTCTTTTCAAATTGTATCATCTCGGACACTTGATAGCTCTTTGCAAGTGCTTCTTCTTTGGAATTTCCATACGAACTGATGGCAATGACACGTCCTCCGTTGGTTACGATTTGACCCTCTTTTAAGGCCGTGCCGGCATGAAAGAGAATGCTTTCCGTATCTTGGGCCTGTTCAATGCCGCTGATAGGAAATCCTTTCTGGTAAGTTTCCGGATAGCCGCCGCTTACCAGCATGACACATGCTGCCGTGCGAGGATCGATCTCGAGCGTTTTTGTATCTAAGTTTTTCTGGGCTACTCCCTCGAAAAGCTCTACGAGATCGCTTTTGACGCGAAGCATTACGCTTTCTGTTTCCGGGTCTCCCATACGGACGTTGTATTCGATCACCATCGGTTCTCCTTTTACGTTGATCAGCCCCAGGAAGATAAAGCCTTTATAAAGAATGCCCTCTGTCTTTAGTCCGTTGACGGTAGGTTCGATGATCCGTGTGCGGACTTTTTCCATAAACTCTTCATTGGCAAAGGGAACCGGAGTAACGCTGCCCATACCTCCCGTGTTGAGACCTTTGTCGCCTTCACCGATACGCTTGTAGTCTTTGGCTACAGGAAGTACTTTATAGTGTTCGCTATCCGTCAATACGAATACGCTGCACTCGATTCCACTGAGAAACTCTTCGATAACCACTGTTGCCGATGCGTCTCCGAACATACCGCTAAGCATCTCTTTCAGCTCTTTTTTTGCTTCATCCAGAGTCGGAAGTATCAATACTCCTTTTCCGGCACAGAGTCCGTCGGCTTTCAATACATAGGGTGCTTCCAGACTTTCCAGAAAAGCAAATCCTTCTTCCAGGGTATCGGCTGTGATACTCTTGTACCGTGCGGTCGGAATGTGATGGCGTTGCATAAATTCTTTGGCAAATTCTTTACTGCCTTCCAAACGGGCACCTTCGGCAGTAGGCCCGATAATGGAGATATGCTTTGTTTCAGGGCTGTTTTGGAAATAGTCGTAAATACCTTCTACCAACGGATCTTCGGGGCCGACTACGATCATATCGATTTTCTCTTTAAGAGCAAATGCTTTCAGTGCATCGAAATCTGTAGCTTTGATGTTTACGTTCTCACCGACCGAAGAGGTTCCGGCATTACCGGGAGCGATGTATAACTTTTCCACTTTGGGGCTTTGGGCTATTTTCCATGCTAAGGCATGTTCACGGCCGCCCGAACCTAAGAGTAACAGTTTCATATTGATAATTGGGTTAATATGCCGATATACCAATGTGCGCGTCCGGCACCGGATATGTGGCATTTGTTCTTACTTATAATTTATTTATCGCATCTTTAAAACAGGCACCAGTTTACAGGTTATCTTCAAAATAGCGGGTTATCTTTTCGTGTAAATGTACGCGGTCGCGTCCCATTACATTGTGTTTATGTCCCGGGTAAATGAAGAGATCCGGATAAGTACGGGCGTCTACGCAGGCTTTCATGAATGAAAGTGTATGCTGGGGCACACAGGTATCATCGTGGTCATCATGGATGATGAGCAGATGCCCTTTCAGGTTACCGGCCAGATTTTTCAGATTACACTGTTCATAACCTTCGGGATTGCTTTGAGGAGTATCCATATACCGTTCTCCGTACATTATTTCATAATAACTCCAGTCGATAACAGGACCACCGGCTACACCTACTTTGAAAATCTCCGGATAGCGGAGTAGCAGTGCAGTAGTCATGTGGCCGCCGAAGCTCCATCCATGCACGCCGATCCGGTTTTTATCTACATAAGGCAAGCTTTGTAGAAATTCGGCTCCTTTTACCTGGTCTTTTCCTTCTTCGATACCTAATTGGCGGAAGGTAACATTTTCAAATTCCAGTCCACGATTAGAGCTGCCGCGATTATCCAGACAGAACATGACGTATCCTTTATTGGCCATGTAAATATCCCATCCGCGGGCACCGTTTTGCCAGCCTCCTGTGACCATTTGAGCATGGGGACCTCCGTAGACATATACAATGACGGGGTATTTTTTGTTCGGATCCATGTCAGCAGGTTTGATGAGGCGGTAATACAAATCGGTTACACCGTCTGCGGCTTTGATCGTACCGGTTTCGATAACCGGCATTTTGTAGCCGTCGAACGGATTGGCTGCTGTGAGCAAGTTGATGTTCTTTCCCGTTTGAGTATCGATGATGTCAATTTTTCTGGGAATGGTGGGAGTAGAGTAACTGTCAATCACATAACGGCCTGATTGACTGGCTGTAGCATTGTGTACTCCTTCGGTATCTGTATGCATACTGAAAGGCAGACTGCGTTTGCCTGTTTTTACATTTACGGAGAAGTTATCCCGTCCTGTAGCATCGTTGACACTGAAAAGAATTTCTTTCTTTTTTTCATTGAAGCCCAAGATGCTATTAACCAGCCATTGCCCTTCGGTCAGTTGCTTGATCAGCTTGCCGGTGATGTCATACAGATATAAATGATTGAAACCGCTACGTTGGCTTTGGTAGATGAACTTAGTAGAATCCCAAGGTAAGAAAACGATGGGTTGCTGAGGTTCTACATATTTGGGATGTGTCTCTTCGAGGAGGGTAGCGGCCAGTTCTCCGGTTTCTACATCATATCGGCACAATTTTGCATGGTTCTGATCGCGGTTTAATTCTATCAGATAGAGGCTTTTCCCGTCCGGTGACCAACTGATATTGGTAAAATAACGGTCAGTAGGGTCTCCGGTCTTTAAATAGTGCGTTTTGCCGGTAGTCGGATTGTAGATACCTATCATGACTTGATGGCTGGTCATTCCCGCCATTGGGTAACGGATGTTGTTTACTTCTCCTATACGGGCGGTTATATCTACCAGTGGATATTGAGTCACCATACTTTCGTCCATACGGTAAAATGCCAGCAGATCGCCTTTGGGATTCCAGAATGTGCCTTTGTAGATGCCGAATTCGTTTCGGTGTACGGATTGACCGCAAACAATGCCTTCGGGCTCATCGGTAACAGGATTCTCGTTTACGTACAGATTGTTCCCGACCGTATAGGCCACGTTTCCGGTAGCGGTACAATAATCTTGATTAGAAGCACCTTTTGCCAATGTAACGGTAGAAACGATCCGGTTGTTTTTGAAGTCATAGACAACATATTTGCCGGGCAGTTCGATCAGCATTTCTTCTTTATCTGCCCAAGGGAAACTTGTGGAATAGAAATGCGGCAGTTTACCTGTCTGTTCTTTTTCCAGTACTTTGTTTACGGTTTCCCGTATGGCGATGATCTTCTCTTTTCCTGTTTTGGGATCGATAACGAATAGAGTATCTATACTTGGTTTGATACATTCATCCCCCCACCATTGTAAGCTGTAAAGGTTTTCGGCATAACGGTAGGTCTCGCCGCCGGGAATCAGATCTTCCAGTGTCGGCGTTTTTAACTCTTGCGACATGATATTTGTGATAAATAGGCTATAGATCAATCCTATCAGTAGATAACCTTTTTTATTCATCATTTTCTTATTTATCCTCTTGGTTTTTGAATCCTTGTATCTTGACCCTGTTTAAAGGAGCCGTTTTAGATTGAATGATGGCACTGACTTTGGCAAAGGCTGTGAACAGCTCTTCGAACTGTTTTTCATAGCTTTCCCGATCGGAGGATATATCTTCTTCGAGATATTCCACACGTTTTCTTAATTCGTCCAGTTCTTGCTTGGGGATGTTCGAAAGCAAATATTGGCGCATGTGGACAAAGGCACGGATAATATTGATATTGATTTCAATGGCCGTTTTGCTTTTTAGTACACTTGATAACATCACTACTCCATACTCTGTAAAAGCAAAAGGAAGATATTTAATGTTATGTCCTTGTCCTGTTTTCAAGGTCACAGATTGTGATCTTGAAAACTCTGCTTCTTCTTTAGTAAGTTCAAACATGAATTCTATTGGAAAACGTTCGATGTTGCGCCGTACAGCTTGTTTTAATACTCGAGTCTCTACGCCGTACATTTCTGCCAGATCAAAGTCCAGCATTACTTTCTGTCCTCTGATTTCATAGATCTTATTTTCTATGATAGCTAATTCATCCATCATTGCTACTTTTCAGCCTTCGGCTTCTAATTTTTTTTGAAATCTCTCGGCTTTCTGTCGCCATTATTGAAGCTTTGTCCTTCTCTTGGCCTTCTGTCTCCGGAGAAACTACGGCTTCCTTCTTCACGGCGTGGACGGAATTCTTTTCTCTCTCTCGATGTTTTTTCTCCATTCTCTTCGCCGCTTTCCTGACTCTTGAATTCCTTGTATTTACCGTCGAATATTTCGTATTTACGGAACTCGCATTCCAGTGCTCCGTTGAAAAGTGGGGTCTTTTGACTGGGTTTTAATCCTATCTGGTCGAAACATTCTTCACGATACGAGAGTATCCATGCATCATTGCCCACAAATGCATGCTTTAATCGTTCGCCGATCATGCTGTACAGTCCTAAAAGGTCATTGGTGGATATACGTTCACCATAAGGCGGGTTCGTGATGATAATTGATTTTTCGGCCGGTTGTTCGAATTGCTGAAACGGTTGTAGTTTCAAAACGATGTCTTTTGATACACCGGCAGCCTTGATGTTATGCATGGCAATTTCATTGGCTTTCGGGTTGTTGTCATAACCGTATATTTTATGTCCGAATTCCCGTTCCTGCGTATCGTCGTTGTAGATATTGTCAAATAGTTCCTGATCGAAGTCTACCCATTTTTCAAAAGCGAACTCCTTGCGGAATACACCCGGTGCGATATTACGGGCTATCAATGCAGCTTCGATGGGGATTGTTCCCGATCCGCACATCGGATCGATGAGATCGCATTCGCCCTTCCATCCGGTCATTAAAATCATACCGGCTGCCAATACCTCGTTTAGCGGTGCTTCAACAGCTTCTTGACGGTAACCGCGTCGATGTAGGGATTCGCCGGATGAATCGAGGGAGAGAGTACAGGTCGTTTGTGCGATATGGATATTTAATAGTACATCCGGTTTGTTGATACGCACGGATGGACGTTTGCCGTTCAATTCGCGGAAATAGTCAACGATAGCGTCTTTCACTTTATAAGAGACGAATTTGGAATGACGGAATTCTTCACTGAATACAACGGCATCTACGGCGAAGGTCTTGTTTACATCCAATATATTTTCCCAATCGATGGCTTTGATTTGATCATAAACTTCGTCGGCATCCTTGGCTTTAAAATTTTTGATAGGCTTCAGAATGCGGATGGCGGTGCGCAGGCAAAAGTTCGCTTTGTACATCATCTCTTTATCTCCGGTGAATGAAACCATTCTTCGACCTATCTGTACGTCATTGGCTCCTAATGCCGTCAACTCCTCTGCCAGTATCTCTTCCAATCCCTGGAAGGTTTTGGCAATCATTTCAAATTGTTCGCTCATAATGAATAATGTGCCAATATGCCAATGGGGGTAATGTGCCGATTGGCTGGCGCGTTAATTTGTTAATTATTCAAGTTATTAATTTCTTATTCTCTTAATCGGTACATGGGCATACTTGCACATTGTTTCCTTTATTTTTTGGCTTTGGTCTGGACGATTTTCGCTCCTGCAGGTACGTCTTCCGTCACCCAGATGTTACCGCCTACTGTCGCATTTTTACCAATAGTGATACGTCCTAAGATAGTTGCGTTGGAATAGACGATCACATTGTCTTCCAGTATCGGATGGCGGGGAATGCCTTTGATCGGCTTGCCGTCGGCATCCAACGGGAAACTTTTGGCACCTAACGTAACCCCTTGGTACAGTTTCACGTTCTGTCCGATGATACTGGTGGCTCCGATTACCACACCGGTTCCGTGGTCTATGGTAAAATAGCTTCCGATCTGAGCACCCGGATGAATATCTATGCCCGTTTCACTGTGTGCCATTTCCGTAATGATACGGGGAATGAGCGGTACACCTAATTCCAATAATTCGTGGGCAATGCGATAATTACTGATGGCTCTGATGGCCGGATAACAGAAAATCACTTCGCCGAAGCTTTGGGCTGCAGGGTCGCCATTGTAAGCTGCCTCCACATCCGTGGCCAGAATACGACGCATATGTGGTAACTTACTGATAAACTTTGCGGCAAGACGGGCTGCTTCTTCGCGCTGTAATTCGTTGCAAGTACCGCATTCTTCATTTTTTCCGAAACACAATCCTGCCAGAATCTGCTCTGACAACAGGCCGAATAATTTTTCAATATTAACTCCGATGTGATAATTGATTGTCCGGCTGTTGATCGTGGAATTACCGAAATACCCGGGAAAGAGAATGGAACGTGACAACTCGATAATTTCGCACAATACCCGTGCAGAGGGCAAGGGTTCGCCGTCTTTGTGTTGATGAAACAGTCCTTTATATGATTCGCTTTCCGAAAGCTCATCGACTGCCTGTGTCAGAATGTGAGTGAAGTTTAATGGACTCATTAGATTCCTGTATTCTATAATATTGGCTACAAAGATAAGTAATTTTGCTTATAATTTCTATCAGAATATATATATCATTCAGAAAAAGAATGTATTTTTGTTGCAATATTCTATAGATAAGGAGATGGTAGATAGATATATTCAGGGAGTTATTGTATTCATCTGTTCATTATTGTTTGTGTGTGGATGTGACGAGCATGTAGACATATCAGAAACGGGTGACGAAGATGATATTGTGACTTTATTGGAAAGAAAAGCGATGGATTCTCTGTTCACGAATAATGCCTATTCCCGTTCTTTATTGCGTAAGAATATGTCGCAGACTGCAGATAGTTTGTCCTATTATCGATTAATGAATGTCTATTCTAAGGCCTGTTTTGCTGCTTCTCAGTTTGATTCGGTTGTGTATTACAGCCGGATAATTCTTCATTTTTGTCAGAAATCTTCTGACTCTCCACAAATACACGATCTCTTTTCTGCCACTTACAATATGATGGGAAATGTATGGGGGAGATGGAATTTTCCGGATTCTGCGGTTGTGTATTATCAGAAAGCTTATGAACATCGCAAGCAGGGTAATGAATTGTCTTATTTGCCTGATATTTGCATAAATCTGGCCGACGGTAATGTTCATAAAAGCGATTATACCGATGCGGCTTATTATTATCGGCGTGCGTTGTTCCTTTGTGATTCATTAGGCTTGCCCGACCGCAATAAATTTCCTATTTATTATGGTTTGGGACAGACGTATATGGAATTGCGTGATTTCGATCTTTCTAATCATTATTATGAGATGGCCGGCCGTTACTTTTCGCAGATGAGTGTTCCTGAGAAGTTTACTTATCTCAACAATCGTGGTAACCATTTTTATTATAAGAAAGATTACCGGGAAGCTTCTTGCTACATGGAGCGTGCTTTAGCTGTTGTAGCTCCTTATTCTCAGATGATTTATGAACAGAATCTGTGTAAAGCCAATCTGGGTGAGTTGTATGTATTGACTGATAAGTTGGATTCCGCTCAACTATATCTGAATGACAGTTATCGTTTCTTTTCCGGTATGAATAATCGTTCGGCGATGTATTATATTGAAACTCAAATGATAGAACTTGCACTCCGACAGGGTGATGTGTCACTTGCCAGCCGGATGATTGCGCGTACTGTTCCTGACGGGCATGTCGATGCCAATATGATTAATATCCGTAATCAGTATTTGCAGCACTATTTTGAGCAGACAGGTGATTATCGGCGTGCTTATGAATATTTGAGACGTGATCAGGAGTTGAATGATTCTATCCGGAACGAGCAGATACGTACTCGTGTTGCGGAGTTAGACATGCGATATAGTCAGGACACGATTGTAATGCGGCGTGAACTTTTGATTGAAAAACAGTCGGGAGAGATGAAAGTCTTGCGGCTTACATCGTACATTTGGGCTATTGCCTGTGTTGGCTCTATCGCTATATTATTTTTTCTTTATCGTTTGATGAAAAAGAAACGTGCTTTTTTGCAGGAACGTCTTCTTAACCAGATAAGCCGCCTTCGTATGGAGAATATCCGTAATCATGTTTCACCTCATTTTACTTTTAATGTGCTGAATCGTGAGATTAGCCGTTTTAAAGGGACTGACAGAGAACGTTCGGGATTGGTTGATTTAGTGAAATTGTTGCGTAAGAGTTTGGAAATGACAGAGAAACTAAGTGTGCCGCTACGGGAGGAATTGGATTTTGTACAGACGTATATCGGCTTGGAAAGGGACCGGTTAGGTGAAAACTTTATATTGGATTTATCGGTCGATACGACCTTGGATGTAGAGAAAATCATTGTACCTTCCATGATTGTGCAGATTCCGGTAGAGAATGCTATTAAGCATGGACTTGCTGGTATGGAAGGGGAGAAGCGGTTAGAGATATCTGTTATGCCTGAAGGGAATGGCGTACGGATAATGATTGCAGATAACGGACGGGGATATTTACCTCAGGTTATGTCGCCTACCCGGGGAACAGGCACAGGTCTGAAAGTGCTTTATCAGACAATTCAGTTGTTGAATGCAAAAAATAAAGGAGAAAAGATACGTTTTGAAATAACAAACCTTGCTGACGGGATGCGAACCGGAACTGGTGTTTCTGTGTATATCCCATGCAATTATTCTTATGATCTATGATAACAATGAATGGAATTTGCAAAGTAGTGATTGTGGATGATGATCGTACGGCGATAGAAAATCTGTGTCGGGAATTGGCGTTATATCCCGAAATGGATGTCAGAGGGACTGCTGTCAATGGGGCTAAAGGAAGAAAATTAATCATGGAGCAACATCCTGATCTTCTGTTTTTAGACGTAGAATTACCGGATATCCAGGGGATCAGGTTACTGAGTGAAATGCGCGACGAGGTATTGTGGGATATGAAGGTTGTTTTTTATACAGCCTATGACAAATATTTGCTTCAGGCATTGCGGGAATCGGCATTTGATTATTTATTGAAACCCTTTGTTTCAGGAGATCTCGAATTGATTATTGAACGTTATCGGAAAGCAGCGCTTTCCCATCCGGCGATTCCGGCCTTTGCGGCGTCTGTGAGTGCATTATTGCCACAACGCGATACCTTCATGATAAGTACTGTGACAGGTTTTAAGTTGCTTCGTATTGAAGAGATAGGTTTCTTTGAATATTCGAAAGATAAACGACAGTGGCAGGTGACACTTTTCAATCAGGCCAGGTTGAGCCTTAAGAAAAACACGAAAGCTGAAGATATTATAAGCTATTCGGAGTCATTTGTACAGATTAGTCAATCAATAATTATAAATGTCAGCTATCTGGCTGTTATTAATGGCAAACAATGCCAACTGTATCCCCCTTTTAATGATCGGGAGGATTTGCGTATTTCACGTGGGTTCTTGAAAGAATTGCAGGAACGTTTCTGTCTGATATGATTTTTTTTCGCTATATAAACTCTAATTTTGTCGCCTTAAGCGTGTTTTGATTCGGAATGTTCGTTTTTCGCAAATCTGATATTTGATATTTTCCTTTTTTTGTGTTACTTTTGTAGAGTTAGGTAAAGATTGAATGTTTTTTAGTTTTTAGATGATAAATTCTCTGTAACTGGTTGGGCCGGGGATTCTTGTGAAAAAACTCCGGCTGTTTTTTCTATTCTGTTAATTTTTCGTACGAATTTATATCTGTAGATTTGTCTCTTCTTCAAATATCTTGTTAAAAACATTTCTTAATTCTTCCCGGTTGTTGATAAGTGACCGTAATTCTCGTAATTTTTCTCCGTTTTTTGAGTGTTCGAACCATAACTTCAGATATCCTCCTTCGGCATATTTATTTAAGAGATGATTTAGGAAGCGGTTGTAATGCCATTCTGTGTTTTCTGCCGGATTCTGTTTCAATCCGTATTGTACGGTTCTTCTTAATGTAATTTCCGGATCTATAATTCTATCTGCTTCTGCTACAATTTTTCCGTAAATACTGCGTGGCTCATGGTCAGAAGAGGCTCTGTGGTCTTCTACGGCTTCTTTCATTACTCTTATTTCTTCCTCTGTAAACCATCTGTACAGCATTTTATCATTCTCAAGAATTTCACCGGAGACAAGATGGTGTGTGGCTCTGTCTTTACATAATCCGAGATCATGGTAAGCTGCTATGGTATAAACCATGTTCGTATTTAGGGGGTAATCTTTTGCCAGTATCAGGCTTTCGGCAATGACAGTGCATACATGTGTCCGGTTATGGGCCTTATCAAACATTTCATATTTTGGAATAATGGTGGTTTCTACGTACTGCTTTAATTCTTGATTCATGAGGAGTTGTTTTGGTGTTTATGAGTAGACAAAGGTAATAAATATCTTCTAATGTATTCATCTTTATGCATTTGTTCCACGTGGCACACAGGAAGTGGGAAGCCGTTTTTGAAGAGAACCCTGAAAGTCTGATAAAAACTTTCAGGGTTCTCTGGCATGTGGCGATTGGCTTTTTTAATGTGCTTCCAGCCAGTTTTTTCCCCAACCACAATCTGCTTTTAAGGGGACATGCATCTTATAGGCTTTTTCCATTTCTTCAATGACTGCTTGTTCTACCCGTTCCCGTTCTTCTATCGGAACACTGAAGTTTAGTTCGTCATGTACTTGCAGTATCATTTTAGCTTTCAGCCCTTCGCGTTTGAAACGTTCGTAGATACGTGCCATAGCGACCTTTATTATATCGGCTGCACTTCCCTGGATGGGCGCATTGATGGCATTACGTTCGGCATATCCGCGTACTACTGCATTTCTCGAGTTGATATCCGGTAGGAAACGTTTACGGTGGAATATGGTTTCGACGTAGCCTTTTTCACGTGCTACCTCGATGCTTTTGTCCATATAGGCTTTTACTTGTGGATAAGTCTCAAAATAACCTTCTATGAGCTCTTTAGCCTCTTTCCGGTCCACATTCATTCTTTCTGCCAGGCCAAAGACGGAAATGCCGTATATGATCCCGAAATTGGCTGTTTTGGCTTTACGGCGCATATCGGAGTTTACATCTTCAATATTGGTTTTATACACTTTGGCTGCCGTGGCAGCGTGAATGTCATAACCGCTTAGAAAAGCATCTATCATATTCTTATCTTCGCTCAGATGTGCCATGATACGTAATTCTATTTGCGAATAGTCGGCAGAGAAGAACAGACATCCTTCATCGGGAATAAATGCTTTGCGGATCTCTTTCCCGTTTTCATCACGAATAGGGATATTTTGAAGGTTGGGATTACTGGAACTGAGACGTCCGGTAGCCGTAACCGTTTGATTGAAAGAAGTATGTACACGTCCTGTACGTGGGTTTATAAGTAACGGTAAGGCGTCTATATAGGTACCCAGTAATTTTTTCAGCCCACGGTGTTCCAATATCTTTTCTACTACGGGATGCTTATGCCGCAAGCTTTCGAGTACCTCTTCCGATGTGACATACTGGCCGGTTTTGGTCTTCCGGGCTTTGTCTACAATTTTTAGTTTGTCGAATAGTATCTCGCCTACCTGTTTGGGAGAAGCGATATTGAATTCTTCACCGGCCAATTCGTAAATTTCTTTTTCGATGGCTGCCATTTGTGCTGTAAAGTGTTCTGACGATTGCTTGAGCGCCTCTGTGTCCAAAAGTACACCATTGCTTTCAATGTTTACAAGTACAGGGACGAGTGGCATTTCTATTTCATAGAAAAGCTTTTCAGCATCATTCTCTTTCAGTTCTTTTTCGAGTACATTTTTTAATTTTAGTGTGACATCTGCATCCTCGCAAGCATATCGGTAGATGTCTTTGGGATCGAGGTCGCGCATGTTTTTTTGGTTCTTTCCTTTAAGGCCGATAAGCTCTTCGATATGAATGGTCTGGTAGTGGAGATAAATTTCGGCCAGATAGTCCATTCCGTGACGAAGTTCCGGTTGGAGGACATAGTGTGCTACCATTGTGTCGAAAAGAGGGCCTTTCACTTCCACTCCATAATTTTGGAGGACGATCATATCATATTTGATATTTTGCCCGACTTTCAATGATTTTTCATTTTCGAAGACTTTCCGGAATTCATTTACTATTTTTAACGCTTCTTCCCGTTCGGCGGGTACCGGTACATAAAATCCCTGATTTTCTGCAAAACTGAAACTCATTCCTACCAATTCTGCTTCCATTGGCTCGGTACCTGTAGTTTCCGTATCTAACGCGAGAATTTTCGTTGTAAGTAACTTTTGAATTAATTTGCTCCTTTTATCCTTATTATCAATAAGTTGGTAATCACATTTTAATGTTTCTAACGTGTGTAGATTCGTTTTTTTCTCTTCAACTGTCCCGTTGGCCGTAAATTCTGCGAATAAATCGCCTTGAATCGGAGTGTTTGTTTGTGCAAAAAGAGGTCCGGGAGAAGAGGAGAGAGGCTGATTGTCTTTTTTGAAGATTCTATCTATTAATGTACGAAATTCCAATTCTTCGAAAATTTTTCGTAGTGCTTCTTCGTCTGCTTGTTCACGAACCAATGCGTCCATGTCTAATTTGATAGGAACATCTGTTTTTATAGTTGCCAGGAATTTGGAGAAAGTAATCATTTCCCGGTTTGTCTCGACTTTTATTTTTAGTGCACCTTTCAGTTGGTCAGTGTGCTCAAGTAAATTTTCGATACTACCGAACTCGGCAATTAGTTTCTGTGCTGTTTTTTCTCCTACACCGGGGCAACCCGGAATGTTATCTGAAGCGTCCCCCATCAATCCTAACATATCGATGACTTGTACAGGAGATTGAATATCGAATTTCGCCTTGACCTGTTCCACGCCCATTACTTCGAATTCTTTATCTCCGTATTTGGGGCGGTACATGAATACATGGTCTGTTACCAATTGGCCGTAGTCCTTGTCGGGGGTCATCATATAGGTAGTAATACCTTGTTGCCCGGCTTTAGTAGCCAGTGTGCCGATTACGTCGTCCGCCTCATAGCCCGCTATTTCGAGTATAGGTATGCGGTAGGCCCGGATGATATCTTTTATGATAGGTACCGATAGGCGGATTGCTTCCGGTGTTTCCTCACGTTGTGCTTTATACTGTTCGTATGCTTCGTGTCGGAAGGTGGGGCCCGGAGGATCGAAAGCCACGCCGATATGTGTAGGGTTCTCTTTTTTCAATACGTCTTCCAATGTATTTACAAAACCTAAGATTGCCGAGGTATTGAAACCTTTGGAATTGATTCGTGGATTTTTGATAAAGGCGTAATAAGCCCGATATATAAGTGCGTAAGCATCCAAAAAGAAAAGTTTACTGTTTTGATTCATATTTATCTAATTTTTCATGGTAAAAGTACAAAAAAATACGGTATTAACCGTTTTATTATTACTTTTGTGCTCAAATTGTGTCATATATGGATAGTTTACCCCTAATAAAGTCTCCGATAACAACGGAACTGGAAGACTTTAAGAGACTATTTGATAGTTCTCTGTCCAGTTCGAATCTTCTGCTGAATAACGTGATTGCTCATATCCGGCAGAGGAATGGGAAGATGATGCGTCCTATTTTAGTGTTATTGGTGGCACGTTTGTATGGTGCTATTCGGCCTGCCACTCTTCATGCGGCTGTTGCGCTGGAACTTCTTCATACGGCCAGCCTTGTTCACGATGATGTGGTGGATGAGAGTACCGAGCGTCGCGGGCAGCTCTCTGTTAATGCCATTTATAATAATAAAGTAGCGGTGTTGGTGGGTGATTTTCTACTGGCTACCAGTCTTGTGCATGCCGGAAAAACGATGAGTCACGAGATATTGGAGGTTGTTTCTTGTCTGGGCCAAGATTTGGCTGAAGGCGAATTGTTGCAGCTTTCCAATGTAAGCAATCCGCAATTCTCTGAAGAAATCTATTTCGATGTGATTCGTAAGAAGACAGCAGCGCTCTTTGCTGCTTGTACTAAATCGGCGGCATTATCTGTGCATGCTGATGATGAAAAGGCGGAGATTGCCCGTTTGTTTGGCGAATATATTGGGATTTGTTTTCAGATAAAAGATGATATTTTTGATTATTTTGAGAATAAAGCGCTTGGTAAGCCGACGGGTAATGACATGTTGGAAGGGAAATTGACTTTGCCTGCCATTTATGCTTTAAATTCTACTGCCGATGCGTGGGCACAGGAAGTAGCTGTCAGAATAAAGGAGGGTACTGCTACATCCGGTGAAATCGCCCGTTTGATAGAGTTCTCCAAAGAGAATGGTGGCATCGAATATGCCGTAGAGAAGATGAAGTTTTACAAAGAAAAAGCCCTTGATTTACTCCACACCATCACATCTGGTTCCGATGTTTGTGAAGCGCTTGAAGCTTATCTCGATTATGTGGTTGATAGGGAGAAATGATTTTTTCTCCATGGACTGTTTTCATCTTGTGTGGCCAGGAGAAAGTATCTGATTGCTCTGTCGGCTTCTTCTTTTTTGTCCGTTATCATGGCTTGTCCGATTAAATAACTCTTTCCTATTTCATTCCAGTTCCGGAATGTCTGTCGGCATTGTTCTCCTGCATATTTAATATATTCCCAAGCGGTTTTTTCGTCGATATATCCGGTTTCGCAAGCGATTCGTGCCCAACTGATCAGTTCTCCCATATCCCATGCCAGAATCCCCCGTTTAAGGTCTTCTTTTTCGATGGATACGATGTTTTTCTTATCCACATATTCCAAGAAATGATATAAGTTTTTAGCGCGGTGTATAAACAATTCTATGCCGAAAAAACGTTCGCGAAGGATTCTTTCTGTTTCGTCTCCGTTGTTGGCTGTGAGCAGATAAGGTATAAGGATGGAGTAGGAGGTTCGTTCGCCTTCGTTGCGAAGGAGGGACAGCATTTCGATGATAGCGGCTTCCTGTTTCAGCTGTGGCGTTTCTGCCAGTAGTCGATGGAGTCTTTCATGTTCTATGCCTGTCTCCAAACTATCGACAAAAAGGCCCGTTTTCATACTGGATATTAGCCCGATAAGCAAATTCTGTGTATTGTTGACTGCTAAGATGTCGTTTCTTTTGTTCGGGTTGAAACGTACTGAAATACTGTTTTGTTCCATACTCTTGTCTTTTTTAATCTTTTGTTAACCGAAAAGCGTGAGAACTGTTGCTCTGTATCTTTCCTGGGGCTTCGGCAAGCCGTTATGACGATACAAGCAACAGTCTCACGCTCCGTTCGATATATAACAAGAGTATATACGTGAAGGTGCGTGAGACCCGTTTGCTTATTACCTTTCATAACATGAATTTTGCCGAATTCCAGGAAAAAGATAATAAATGAAACGTTCTCTAATACAGTGCATTATCCTATTCTCTATAGTCTAATGTCCGGCAAAGATAGTAAAAATATGAGTATTTGTAAGTAAGGAACTTTAGTTTTTCTTAATTATAGATATGAGTTTGCAATCGTAGCAGGAGTCTTAATATGAAAACTCCCCCTCTTTGCGGGAGGAGGAGTTGGCAGTATGTCAGAAGAATTTTGTTTCTTCACCTTTTATTTCAGAAAGCAGCAGGTTCGCTAATCGGCTTGTTCCCAAGCGGAATAATTCGTTGTTTAACCATTCCTCTCCTAATATTTCCTTGACTATGGTGTAATAAATCAGTGCATCATTTACAGTATTGATGCCTCCGGCCGGTTTGAATCCGACCTTGTTTCCGGTCTTATCGTAATACTCTTTGATGGCTTCACACATTACATATGCTGCTTCCGGAGTGGCTGCCGGTTGCTGTTTTCCGGTAGATGTTTTGATAAAATCCGCTCCCGAGTACATGGATAGGATAGAGGCCTTTTTGATGTTGGAGGCTGTTTTTAAAGCTCCGGTTTCAAGGATTACTTTCAGATGGCGTTCTTTACAGGTGTCTTTCAATTCCTGAATTTCCTCACACATCGTTTCGTAGTCTCCGCTAAGGAATTTCCCGACGGAAATAACGATGTCTATTTCATCAGCACCTTCCATTAGCGCCATGGCTGTTTCGGCTATTTTTACTTCGATAAATGTTTGCGAAGAAGGGAAACCTGCTGATACACAGGCTATCTTTATCCCGTCAACATCCAATGTGTTTTTAACGGCTTCTGCAAAGTTCGGATATACGCAAATAGCAGCTACGTTTTTCAAGTCGGGAAACTCGTTATCGAACTGATTTACCTTTTCAGTAAATTTCATAATGCTTTCATCGTTGTCCGTACTGTTCAGACTTGTAAGATCTATACAATTGAAAAGGAGTTTTTTTACCTTTTCCGTATTATTTTCCGCTACTTTGTTTGCAATGATTGCAGCTACGCGGGCTTGCACGTCGGCATCGCTCAGGTTGGTATTGTACTTAGCCAACGCGGCTTCATACTTGCTTAGGTGGGTGTCATTCTGTTCCATGGTCACTCAATTTGGGGTTATTTATATGTCTTTTATTATCTCTTTGGGTCTTCTTTTCCAGATTGCGGGTGAAGGCATCGGTGAGATCTACACCGGTTTGATTGGCGATGCAAAGAAGTACCCAGAGTACATCTGCCATTTCATCGGAAAGGTTGTCTTTCTCTCCTTCCTTGAAAGATTGGTCACCATACTTGCGTGCCATTATACGCGCCAATTCACCTACTTCTTCGGTGAGTACGGCCATATTCGTAAGTTCGCTGAAGTAGCGCACTCCGTACTTTTTTATCCACAGGTCTACCTGTTTTTGAGCTTCTTCCAGTGTCATTATTCTTTGTTTTTGGTATCTATACAAATGGTTACCGGGCCGTCGTTCAGTAGTTCCACTTTCATGTCTGCACCAAATTCTCCCGTACCTATCTCCTTACCAAGGAGAGAACTCAATTCTCTGCAAAATTGTTCGTAAATAGGGATGGAAATATCCGGCTTAGCTGCTTTTATATACGATGGACGATTTCCTTTCTTGGTTGATGCATGTAGGGTGAACTGGCTGATTACCAGTATTTCACCTCCAGTCTCTACGATCGATTTGTTCATAATTCCATTTTCGTCATCAAAGATGCGGAGACTGATAATTTTTTTACACAGCCATGTAATGTCTTCTGTTCCGTCGGCTTCTTCGATGCCTACGAGGATTAACATTCCTTTTTTTATGGCTGATTTGCAGTGCCCGTCAATGGTTACTGATGCATGGCCGACACGCTGTATTACTACTCTCATTTTCTCTTTTATATTGCTTTTGGAAAGGCAAATTTACAAAAAACGTTATAGATAATCAGAAGTTTAAATGGTTTTTCTCAAAAAAATATTTAAATCGGTATAGGGAATGAAAAGTGCAGTGTGCTAAATAAGTTGATACAGGTTATTTAGTGCACTACATGTTGATCTATTGCCGGTTGGTGGCTTCCGGGGTAGGGAGTGCCTCTTTGATAATTTTGGCTTTTGCTTCTCCTGCGATGGCGCTGATTTCTTCCAATGAAGCCTCTTTTATGCGCTTTACACTTTTGAATTCTTTTAGTAAGGCTGTTTTTGTTTTCTCTCCGATACCCTTAATCGTGTCTAATGCAGATGCTACTTGGCGTTTGCTGCGTTTATCGCGGTGGAAAGTGATGGCAAAACGATGTACTTCATTTTGTATCTGTTCCAGTAATTTAAAGAGGGGAGAATGTTGTTTTAACCCAATGGTTTGCGGTGGAAAGCCGAATAAAAGTTCGGAAGTCCGGTGTTTTCTGTCTTTGGCAAGACCGGCAATGGGTATGGTGAGATGCAATTCTTCCATAACCTGTCTTACGGCTTCCATTTGCCCTTTTCCACCGTCGGTAATGATCAGGTCGGGAAGAGTGCTCTCTTCGTCTATGGCGCGCTGATAACGTCTTCTGACCACTTCTTTCATGGATGCATAGTCGTCCGGTCCTTCTACCGTTTTGATAATGTATTTCCGGTAGTCCTGTTTGGATGGTTTAACCTTTTTGAATACTACGCAGGCGGCTACGGCATCCGATCCTTGAATGTTGGAGTTGTCGAAACATTCTATTTGAAGGGGTGGTCTGTCTAAATGTAGCTCTTGTTGTATCTCTTTCATCAATCGCATGCTTCTCTGCTCCGGATTTAGCTTTTCCGCTTGTTTCATGCGGTCGGCTTTGTATTGCTTAACGTTGAGTTGCGACAGTTCAAGGAGCTTTTTCTTGTCACCGCGTTGCGGTACGGTGAAAACCACGTTACTTAACTCCATGTCTATTTCAAACGGTACGATAATCTCTCGTGAGAGGCTTTTGTAACGTTCGCGCATTTCAATGATGCCCAGTGTAAGAAGTTCTTCTTTGCTTTCGTTCAGCCTTTTTTTGTATTCGAAAGTGAAAGCTTGGTTGATTGCTCCGTTAGTGATGTGCAGGTAGTTGACAAAAGCGGAGTTGTTCTCGTCTTCTTCAATGGAAAACACGTCGATATTATGCAATATTGAACTTACTACTTCGGATTTGGAACGGTAATTTTCTATCAAAGTATATTTCTCTTTGATCTTTTGTGCTTCCTCAAATTTCATCTCGGTTGCCAGTTCCTGCATTTGCTGAAATAGCATGCGGCTGATATCTTGTGTGTTTCCTTTTAGAATTTCTTTGATTTCACCGATGTTTCTTAAATATTCTTCCTGCGATTGCAATCCGATACAAGGACCGGCGCAATTTTTTATGTGATATTCAAGGCAAACACTGAATTTTCCGGCACGGATATTTTCCGGTGAAAGGTTTAAATTGCAAGTGCGTAGCGGATAGAGGTGCTTGATGAGATCGAGTACGGCATTCATCGATGGCATATGGCTATATGGGCCATAATAAGAGGAACCGTTACGGATAATCTTTCTGGTTTTGAATATGCGCGGGAAGTATTCGTTTTGTACGCAAATAGACGGATAGGTCTTATCGTCTTTCAGTAATACATTATACCGAGGCTTGTATTTTTTTATCAGGTTGTTTTCTAATAAAAGAGCGTCTTCCTCGGAATTGACTACGATATAACGTATATCGGCTATTTTGCTGACTAATACTCTTGTTTTTCCAGGTTCGTGTTCTTTGCTGAAATAGGAATATACTCTTCTTTTTAAGTTTTTTGCTTTTCCTACATATATAATTACTCCTTCGGCATTTAAATATTGATAAATACCGGGGCCTTCCGGGAGATTTGCTACAATCCCTTTCAGGTATTCGCTGGTTTTGGTTTTCTGATCGGCTTCCATATTAAAAAGGGCGTAGCTGTATGGCTACGCCCTGCAAATATAGGAAATTATTTATAAAGACAATACCGATTCTATTTCTACATCGTCTCCAAATACGGCCTTTCCGTTCAACTCTTTTAGCTCGATGATAAAGTTTACGTATACTTTTTTCGGCTTTAGCTTTTTGACCAGTTCACAGGCAGCTTTCATTGTTCCACCTGTAGCCAACAGATCGTCGTGCAGTAATACGATATCGTTTTCATCTAAAGCGTCTTTATGTATCTGTATCGTGTCTTTTCCGTATTCTTTGTCGTAACTCTCTTCAATCGTTTCGGCGGGTAATTTCCCGGGTTTACGGATCGGGATAAAGCCTGCGTCTAATCGTGTGGCGAGAATTGGTCCCATAATGAAGCCTCTGGATTCTATTCCCACTACTTTTGTGATTCCTTTATCTTTATACATCTCATACATTGTATCCGAAAGTTCCTGCAAGCATGCAGCATCTTTGAATAGGGTAGTAACATCATAAAAGAGTATTCCCGGAATGGGAAAATCGGGTATTTCCCGAATGCTTTTGATAAGCCTTTCTTTGCTCATAATCATTGATTTATTTCGTTTCTTTAAATGTTTTGTTTCACGTGAAACGCACGCTCTTATCTTCCTGAAAGTACCAACAGCACGTTGATGTCGCTTGGTGATACCCCCGGAATTCGGCTCGCTTGTGCTATAGTCTCCGGATCTATCTTGACTAACTTTTGTCTTGCTTCGGTGGATAGGGATTGAATGGAATTATAATCAAATTTTCCTTTGATTTTGATACTCTCCAACCGGGCAAGCTTGTCTGCGATAATTCGTTCGCGGCCGATGTACCCTTCGTATTTAATCAGTATTTCTGCAGCCTCGATAATTTCTTCTTTGCGTTCTGTGATTTCGTCGAGTACCCGTTTGAATGCCGGCACATGTTCGGCTATATTTTCTACTGTGATTTGAGGACGGTTTATTAGGTCTATCAATTTACATCCCTGACGTAGAGGAGTAGTACCCAGTTTTTCGAGTGAATCGTTGATAAGTGCCGCTTTTATCGAATAGTTGCGCGCGAAAGAGACAATGCGTTCTATCGCTTCTCGCTTCTTTTTTAGCAATGTATATCTATCATCTTTTGCTAATCCCAATTTCCATGCTTTTTCTGTCAAGCGCATGTCTGCGTCGTCCATTCGTAATAGAATGCGATATTCAGCACGGGAAGTAAACATCCGGTAAGGTTCGTCTACTCCTTTGGTTACAAGATCATCGATGAGTACTCCGATATATGCTTCGTCACGCGCCAGTGTAAACGGTTCACCTCCATGACAATTGATATGTGCATTGATACCGGCAATGATTCCTTGGCCGCCGGCTTCTTCATATCCGGTAGTTCCGTTTACTTGTCCGGCAAAGAATAAGTTTTTGATTTTCTTCGATTCCAACGAATGTTTTAGTTGGGTCGGATCAAAGAAGTCATACTCAATCGCATATCCGGGACGATAAATAACCAAATCTTTAAAAGCAGGAATCTTCTTCAACGCTTCAATTTGTATGCTCATAGGGAGTGAAGAAGAGAATCCGTTCAAGTATAATTCTTGTGTGGTTTCCCCTTCGGGCTCCAAAAACAATTGGTGTTGCTCTTTATCGGGAAAGGTGACGATTTTAGTTTCTATACTTGGGCAGTAGCGTGGCCCTATACTTTGAATTTGTCCGTTGAAAAGGGGAGATTCGGACAATCCTTCACGCAAAATACGATGTGACTCAGGGTTGGTGAAACATGTCCAGCATTGTAGCTGTTTGAGATGACGCACGTGAGTATCCATGAAAGAGAATTTATGGAAATCGGCTTCTCCGTCTTGCGTATCCATTAATTCATAATGCACGCTTCGTCCGTCTATACGCACAGGGGTACCTGTCTTCATCCGACCATAGCTGATACCATGCCGTGCGATGGATTCGGTCAACTGGTAAGATGCCGGTTCTGCCATACGTCCGCCCGGCAGCATGTTTTTCCCAACGTGCATCAGTCCGTTGAGGAATGTACCTGCGGTAAGTATTACACATTTTGCATGAAAAGTAACTCCCCACATTGTTTCTAATCCCACAACTTCTCCGTTTTCAACGAGCAATTCTTTTACTGTATCTTGCCAGATGTGAAGATTGGGTGTGTTTTCTAATGCTTCTCTCCAAGCCCAGATAAATTTATTGCGGTCGCATTGCGCGCGCGGACTCCACATTGCCGGCCCTTTCGAGCGGTTCAAGATACGGAATTGAATGGCTGTTTGGTCCGTTATCAGTCCCATTTGCCCACCCAGCGCATCTATTTCACGTACAATTTGTCCTTTGGCGATACCGCCTATTGCCGGATTGCAACTCATCTGGCCGATTTTATTCATATCCATCGTGATGAGACAGGTTTTTGAGCCCAGGTTTGCTGAGGCTGCTGCTGCTTCACAACCGGCATGGCCGGCACCGATTACTATTACGTCGTACTTAAAGTCCATTCGTTTTAATACTTCTTTTTCAAACGGTGCAAAGTTACGAAAAAGTTCTGTTTTTATAATGAAAAAGAGAGTTATAAGCACTTAAGAAGATGGGCTGTGGGGCATATGAGTGCGCTCCAAAAGTCAGATATAAAACTTTTGGAGCGCATTCATGGTTATAATGTGGGCGATTTGATGGTAGGGGTGCACCCTTTCCGCTTATTTGAACACTTGTTTCATCGGGCGTCCTATCCATACTTGTGGCTGTTTTAGGCCGAATACATAGGCGATGGTGGATGCCACATCATATTGCATCATACTTTCATTGAAATTCAATCCTTTTTTGATGTTTTTTCCGCAAATAATAAAAGGAGTTTCCATTTCATTCATTGTTTTTCCGCCGTGACCTTTATTGATACCACCGTGGTCGGCTGTTATGATGAAAATAGTCTGGTCAAATGTTCCTGCATCTTTGGTAGCTTGGATGATTTGTCCGATATATCCGTCCAGTTCTTTTAGTTTTGCATAGTATTCGGGCGTGTCATGACCGACACCATGACCTATGTGATCGGGGTTATCAAATGCCACAAGGGTAAGGGCGGGTTTCTTTTCTTTCAAATAGCTTACGGCCATTTCGCACAGGGCAGTGGGGTGTTTGTTGTAATCCGGAGCTTGTTGGTAATAACTCAATGCAAGCGTGTCTACCAGGTATTTGATGCCGTTCCATTCGTATAAGCAACCTATTTCCGCTTCCGGAGAAGCATCACGTAGTAGTTGGAAGATGGTTGGGAAAATACCGTGTTGGTTCAATTCGCGTGACGGAAGTTCCGGCGTTTTGGATCCCCATTCGGTATAGCCGTGTAGTTCGGGACCGGCTCCCATAAACATGGAGGCCCAATTAATGGCGCTTGACGAGGGGAGTGCCGAACGTTTTTTCAACGTGTACGCTCCATTCGCCATCACGTTTTTGATGTTGGGAATATCCGCTTTTTCTACACTGTATGCTCCCCATCCGTCCAGGCCGATCAGAACGACGTGTTGCGCTTTCCTTTTGGTGGCAAAACTGTTGGGAACTACGATAAACAGGGCAAATAATAGGATTGCCCAAGTTGAAAATAAATGTTTCATGGTTTATAGTTTTATAAATGGTTAATGTTTATAATATACATAATTTTAATTTTACGTCGACCCTGGAATGGTTTATCATTCGAGTTATGCAAATAAAGTGGATTTCGTCCAGTGAGAATTGTACTCTGTGTTTTGGTAATTACCATAATTGTATTTCGGACAAAATTACCCCTTATTAAAGATAATACATGTCGGTTTTGATTGGGTATTGGATGGTGGAGAACCTTGCATAAACATATATTTAGTTGCTTTATGACTTAGGCAAAGTGATGGATGTATTCTAATTGAATTTATGTTAGATATTTCATCTTATTCTTAGTAAATAATGGTCTGTATCCTTACATTGTTGGAACTCTATTTTCCATTCGTACAACATCCGGATGTTCTTATCTAAAACATGGGGATGTTGTCATATAAAACATCCGGGTGTTGTGATGCAGAACATGGGGATGTTGTGAGGGCTTGGGACTGTACTGATGTGTACTGGATTTAGTTGACAACTTCGATTGTTATTACTGTATTCGTTCAC